>Ga0209717_1000066_pt1 | contig 124869 bp, 95 predicted proteins | sample AD_UKC048_MetaG_FD_184418 | JGI IMG/M metagenome (GOLD analysis project Ga0209717, IMG submission 184418) | Active sludge microbial communities of municipal wastewater-treating anaerobic digesters from USA - AD_UKC048_MetaG (SPAdes) (version 2) | ecosystem: Engineered > Bioreactor > Anaerobic >... | reverse complement strand
CGTAATCAACCCGATGGCATCCACAATCGCAGCGATCATGCGGCTCAGTTTGCCGGGCAAGTCCACTGTGCGGCTTTTTTCCGTATCGGTCTCGTTGGTGGCTTGTTTCTGATGCGAGATCAACAACACGGTCTTGCCCACCGATTTAAAGACATGCAGTTTGGTGATGATATCCAGCATGGCTTTGCGCGCCACTGCATAGCCTACTCCATAGCCGAATTCTTCCACCGCCGAATGACTGACCTTGAGTTTGGCGTTCAGAGTCTTGACGGTTTTGTCCTCGGCCCAGCGATAGATCTCATCCAGGGAATCTACTGCAATGGTGGAGAAATCGCTTTTGTAGGCCAGGTTGAGTGCCTGGTTCAATTCGCTGAGCGAGCTGACCTGAATCCGGTTGCAGTCGATCTCGTTGCTGCCGTTTTCTGTGTCCAGGATTAAACTTCCGTCAATACCACTGGGACTGAAACTGGCTGCAAGAGTGGTTTTCCCGACTTTGGGCATACCATAAAGCAGCAGAATAAATGGCCGCCAGCCGGTACGCGGAGCGTTTCTCTCTATCTGCAATTGGACCTCCTTTCGTTATCAGGATTCAATACGGTGTACGCCGTTCAAGGGAATAGCTGTATCCGTTTCTTCGAAGAATTGCCTTGCCTCGGCCATACGACAGGCATAGGTAAAGAGCGGTGGAGAAACAGGAAGCTGGGCATCCTGTACATTCTCCTGCATCTCTTTCCGCCAGTGGTTGCGGGCCGAATCGTCCACTGAGGGAAGGACAATCAGCGGATACAAGGGTTTGGTGTCGGCAAAAGGTTCATACAGGCTCACGTTGGCGCAGATACAATTGTGCAGACCGATGAGTAAAGAAATCGCGTAGGTCATGCCGGTTGGTTTGTATTGGCGGAAAGCCTGACGAACCTGCGCCATGTCGGCAACAGTCATCAACGGACCAAAGAGAAACCAGAGTGAGATTGTACCTGCAGCGGAGCGGGTGCTCATCTCCCAGGCCAGCTGGGTAAACAATTCCTCAGAGGAATTCTCTCTGTTTTGGTGAATTAACGAGAACTTATTTAAGACAATCTTGTCTGATAACAAGCTGGTATCCCCGACACCTGCCAGCGGGTAGGGATCCGATGCATGAATCCAGCTTCCCAACCGAAGCAACTCGAAGTAGGGGATCAGCAGAGGTAAATCATTTTTATGTTTCATTCTTGACTCTACATGTTAAATTAACAGGTATGGACTGACTCAGATGGCGATCCAGATAGCGCTTGATGGCTTCATTGACCACCTGCGTCATCGGTCGCTTCTGTGCTTTGGCTAAAAGGTAGAGATGCGGAATGAGATCCTCACGGATCTTGGGACTGTACATCATCACCTCCTTAGGATAAGAATAAAAAAAAGAGGCCGCTCATCTTGCACGAGCAGCCTCATCGGTTTACGCGGCGGCGAAGAATGCCTCGGGTTTCTCCACCTTCTTGACGCTGTTGTCCTGGATGTACAAGTACTCAGGCAGCAACTCGCCGCTGTTCTTGTCCACCAGCTGTTTGCGATAGCGCCACAACGCATCTTCCCACTCGACGACGGTTTTGGGTTTGGCGTCGATGGAACCGTTGGCGACGATCAGAGCAGGCGTGGTAGACCCATCCTGAAAGGTGATGGTAAACGTGCGTGTGAATACTGAAGCCATGATAACCTCCCTTTTCTTTGTGAATGGTTTGGATTGACTGTTGCCAAAAAGAAAAGGGGCCACACCCCCCGCAAGGGGGGGGTGGGTATGGTTAATAAAGGTCACACCAAGTTTTGGAGGGAAAATCATGAATTTTAACATAGACCTGACACTGCCGAAAGGCTGTAAAAAAATATTCAGCCAGTTTCCGCCTGTGTTGGATAGCTATTTGGAGGAAAGATTGCAGGTCTTGGACTTCAAGCCGCCGTGGAATGATGAGGAAGGAGCACATGTTTATTTGCCATATGTGATTAAGAATATCTTTATAAGGTTTTGTGGGGAATATGGCAAAGAAGCGAAAAGCATCTTGGATAATCTCAGAATTGATATTAATGCATTCATTGCTGATAATCGACTTAAGAAGAATGGATTTTCTTCTGACAGGTTCAGGGATAATATAATCGTTATGGTATTAGCTATGTGGTCCTTAAGCAGAAGAAATAACAAGAAGAAATTGGAGCAAGAAAAAAATATCACCAAAATGAAGAATAAAGATGACACTATTGCATTCAATGAAATTTACTCGGCAACAAAAAAACTGCTTGAACTGATCGATTCGGATGTTAACAAGTATGTTCTCGGTACAACTACGGCCAGGGAAAGAGTAATAAGTGTAATAATACGTAGCACATCATCCAGCGTGACAGATCAGCTGATTCAGTCTTTGCGGCAGTTTATAGATTTACTGGATGCAGCGGGAAATAATCTACATGCAGCATTTAGTGCTGAATTAGATTGGCTTGATTATGAGATAAAATATGCCAAACCACCATCAGGGAGAAACGATCAATACGATGTACCAATTCTATATGGTACGATTCATTGGCTTATATCCGTGTTTGGTATCTCTCGGGAAAAGGTCTGTTTATTAATGGCACAGTGTAGAGAACATATGGAAATAACTAAAGTGCGGTATTTAATGGATGATAAATATGAACAGAAATTAGTAGATGACGAAGATGAACGATATTTAGAGGATGACGCAGCAGTATTGAGATCGCAATACAGTAGATATAGGAATAAGGAAAAAGGTAAAACACTAAAGCGAGGAGTCAGCAATGTCTATGTAACAACTTAGTAAATAATGCTATAAAGAATATCTGGGTTGTTACTATTTTTTCGCCGTCTATTATCCTAAATTAAGGTAAATAAAGACGGTGAAATAACTACAGACAACCTGAATGGTCATCTGTGAAAGGTCCCACCGTCCCGAGTAGCAGGTGACCTTTTTTTATTAAGGAGATGCTATGGAACATGTACATTTATCCGAGTTGGAGTATGCATCCAACGCTGGTAAGAAACTTGAAGTTAATGTCATCATCACCGGAAAAGGTGAAGCCCTTCAGGTACCGTCTGCATTTTATTGTCAGTGTACCGGTTATGAGATTTCAACTCTGAATGGCCAAAAACAGATTTATGATGGTTGCAAAGGATGTCCCTTTTATGGACAGGGTAAAACACAAACACTGCAAACCGATGATCCGCTCTATTACAAAATTATCCATCAGACCAATGAACAGGTTGCTGCAACGATAAAAAGACATCTGGCGGCATCAACTCCGATCGGCATTTATGATGAATGCCGGAAAAGTCTCAGAATTGAATTCATTGATATTGTCCTGGTCAGGCCGGTTCAGATTGCTCCTAAGGTAAGTAAAATTGCATACGATAACGATATGAGCAAAGCAGTAGACGAGTCTGGCAGAGAGTACAAGGAACTCTTGGCCTATGTGGTTGGTGATTGTGATCTATCCATGCCGTCGTATACATTCCACGGAATGCCCTTTTCTCGTCCAGCAACACAGGAAGTGGCATTCTGGGTAAACAACGTCACTGCAGATCATGATCTCGTGGATAATTTTTGTCTGACTGAAACTATAAAATCCGAACTTGAACATTTTCTTCCAACGGAGCCTATGGTTAAATCCATTGATGACAAGTTTAATGCCATTACCAAAGCGGTAACATGCAACATGACGAATATTTATGGAAAGAACCATGAACGGCATGCTCTTGGTGCAGCACTCTTAACCTATGCATCGCCAAAAGAGCTATACTTCGATGAACAGTTCCTGCCAAGAGCATCTCTCAATATATTAATAGTCGGTGATACCGGACAAGGTAAGAGCAAGATGATCGACAATTTAATCAGCAGTCTTGGTCTTGGCATAATGGTAAATGGAGGAGCGGCAGGAAGAACCGGTATGCTGTACAATCTGGATGCTGTTCAGAACAAATCCAGGATGCTTCGTTGGGGTGTCATGCCCTTAAATACCGGGAGACTGGTTGTAGTTGACGAAGCGCAGCGGTTCAGCATTGAGGAATGGGCAGAAATGACACGTGCACGTTCTGAAGGAAAAATTGAAGTACACAGATCCAAGCATGGCGAGCACGAGATGAAGACACGTCTTATCTTTATTGCCAATCCGAAAGATATACGCACAGGCCAATACAGGCAAGTTGGTGATTATGTTTATGGCATCGAAGCTGCAAAGATTATGAACGATCAGGATCTCCGTAGATTCGATGTTGTGGTCATTATTGCAACCGGAGATGCTTCTGTAGATGAAGTAAATAGACTTAGGGCCGATAACGTTGATCGTTACGACTTCCCGACAGTGGAAAACATGCGCAATTGGGTATGCTGGGTGTGGTCTAAGAAATATCATCAACGAGATATCTTTGTCTATCACAACAAAGCTGAAGAGAAGATTGTGGAGGTATCTCAGAGACTCATATCCAAGTATAGAGCTGATGGCATCCCGCTACTGATTGAGGATACAAAGGAAAAAGTCGCTCGTCTCTCTGCAGCTATTTCTAATTTGGTACCAACCACAATTGATGATAAAGTTCATATAACCCCACAACACGTAGAATGGGTAGAGATGTGGCTGAACTCCAACTACTCTCATCCATCAAGCGCATTCGACAAATATGCAGCCAAACAAAGAGCCACAACTACACTGAGCAATGTGGAATATGACACAATAATGGGTAAAGTGAGCAAACTCAAGGATAATATTGGAATGGAGATTTTGTTGCAGTTCGAGGATACTGATGTCGTACCCACGCAGGCTTTGTCGGAATATACGGGATTAACAATCAGCACTTTAAGAAACAGTTATCTTCCCGATTTAAGAAATATGGGTTTAATCAGGACAAAAAAGGGTGGCTATGCACGAACGCCAAAGCTGGTAAAATTCCTTCGTAAAGCCAATTCTTTGCAATAATTCATCGGGAGAATACTGAATCTTTATAATGAAAGGAGGACATAAATATGGTATATATATAATAAATAGGGGAGGGGGGGTAATAATAATTTATTATAATTAGTCGGTACTGAAAAAGACCTTAGTTGACAGAGAAACAAGGTTTGAGTGGTAATTTGTCAAAATAATCACAGAGAAAAGCCCCCAATTTGCGTAAAAGCTGCCAAATCTTTTCGGGCAAAAAGAAAACTGCGAGCAGTTTTCTCAAGTTGTAGCCGCAAGCGCACAGGACAGCGTTGATCTGGTCGCCTTCTTTTCCTTTGAGATAGTTCCTTGACATTCGATTATCAGACTTCAGGTGGCCAAAGACAGGCTCTATGGCAGATCTTCTCTTGAACCAGTAACGGATTGCTCGAGTTTTCCGCTTCATGTGCCGCCAATCGACGATGTGAACTTGTGTTTCTTTCGGGTCCACCGCATGCCCGCGATAGCCGCGATCGACATAGGCTTCAGCAGGCTGCCAGCCGGTGTATTTTTTTGTCTCCGCCAAACAGGCCGGTAAAGTATGGCCGTCATAGGGATTATCGTGAAACGCCTGGACACCTACGATCCAGTTATCTCTGCTAGTGGTGACCAGACCTACTTTGTTGCCGAACTCATAGCGCTTATGAACTTTCCCTTTGGCGATGCACTCCACCTCGGGGGCATGGACACTGTAAAGTTTTTTCGAATCATTCTTTTCTTGTAGCAACAACTTTTCAGCGCGCATCAAAAGCTCGGCGAGTTGCTCATCTGGATCGTTGATTTTTCGAAGGATATCACGATAGACACGGCCCAGCATGGTCTTTAGACGCTTGGTTTCTTTGCGCGCTCGACGCAGTTGCCGGGCGTGTGAATAGTGACCTTGTTTGGATAGTGCTCTCTTGGCAACGCGGCGATAATTCTGTCGCAGTTCGATATTTCGGGATTCGGCTGCCCGAACCAGTGCATCGCGCATCTTGTAATAGAGGCGAGCATCGGTCGGGAAAGCGATCGCCTTTTCCTGAACCGTGGTGTCGACATTCACTTTGTTCAGGTGGCTGCGAGTAAGATGTTTACCCCGTTTGGCCGTCTCAATCACTTGCTCGAAGAGCTTTTCAGCACCACCGGTGCCAAGGCGTTTCCGGAATCTGGTCATGCTGCTGGAGTCGATCGGCAGCTCATGTTGAAAGTACTCAAAACCGCAAAAATATTGCCAATAAGCATTCTCCAGAAAGCGATCCAAAACCGATTGATCGCTTTCATTGAAGGCATATTTCAGATAGTGTAGGCCAACCATCAACCGGGTTGGACAGCCTGGCCTGCCGGTCTTGTCGTCATAGGACTGGCCAAAGGCTTCATCGAAAACTGACCAGTCAATCTTGTTGGCCAAGATAAAAAGCTGATGAGAATGATCGAGTATTTGATCCAGTCTGGCGCGGAAGAGATCAGGCGTTTCGAAGTGCTTTTTGGGCTTCATAAATCACCGGATTTTGAGGTCCTTTTCTCTATTTCTGGCAATTTATGAAGCCATTTCGAATTATCAAAGTCAATATTTATAATCTGTTAAAATATTTTTCAGGAACGACTAAGTAGTCGGTACTGAAAAAGACCTTAGTTGACAGAGAAACAAGGTTTGAGTGGTAATTTGTCAAAAGAATCACAGAGAAAAGCCCCCAATTTGCGTAAAAGCTGCCAAATCTTTTCGGGCAAAAAGAAAACTGCGAGCAGTTTTCTCAAGTTGTAGCCGCAAGCGCACAGGACAGCGTTGATCTGGTCGCCTTCTTTTCCTTTGAGATAGTTCCTTGACATTCGATTATCAGACTTCAGGTGGCCAAAGACAGGCTCTATGGCAGATCTTCTCTTGAACCAGTAACGGATTGCTCGAGTTTTCCGCTTCATGTGCCGCCAATCGACGATGTGAACTTGTGTTTCTTTCGGGTCCACCGCATGCCCGCGATAGCCGCGATCGACATAGGCTTCAGCAGGCTGCCAGCCGGTGTATTTTTTTGTCTCCGCCAAACAGGCCGGTAAAGTATGGCCGTCATAGGGATTATCGTGAAACGCCTGGACACCTACGATCCAGTTATCTCTGCTAGTGGTGACCAGACCTACTTTGTTGCCGAACTCATAGCGCTTATGAACTTTCCCTTTGGCGATGCACTCCACCTCGGGGGCATGGACACTGTAAAGTTTTTTCGAATCATTCTTTTCTTGTAGCAACAACTTTTCAGCGCGCATCAAAAGCTCGGCGAGTTGCTCATCTGGATCGTTGATTTTTCGAAGGATATCACGATAGACACGGCCCAGCATGGTCTTTAGACGCTTGGTTTCTTTGCGCGCTCGACGCAGTTGCCGGGCGTGTGAATAGTGACCTTGTTTGGATAGTGCTCTCTTGGCAACGCGGCGATAATTCTGTCGCAGTTCGATATTTCGGGATTCGGCTGCCCGAACCAGTGCATCGCGCATCTTGTAATAGAGGCGAGCATCGGTCGGGAAAGCGATCGCCTTTTCCTGAACCGTGGTGTCGACATTCACTTTGTTCAGGTGGCTGCGAGTAAGATGTTTACCCCGTTTGGCCGTCTCAATCACTTGCTCGAAGAGCTTTTCAGCACCACCGGTGCCAAGGCGTTTCCGGAATCTGGTCATGCTGCTGGAGTCGATCGGCAGCTCATGTTGAAAGTACTCAAAACCGCAAAAATATTGCCAATAAGCATTCTCCAGAAAGCGATCCAAAACCGATTGATCGCTTTCATTGAAGGCATATTTCAGATAGTGTAGGCCAACCATCAACCGGGTTGGACAGCCTGGCCTGCCGGTCTTGTCGTCATAGGACTGGCCAAAGGCTTCATCGAAAACTGACCAGTCAATCTTGTTGGCCAAGATAAAAAGCTGATGAGAATGATCGAGTATTTGATCCAGTCTGGCGCGGAATAGATCGGGCGTTTCGAAGTGTTTTTTGGGCTTCATAAATCACCGGATTTTGAGGTCCTTTTCTCTATTTCTGGCAATTTATGAAGCCATTTCGAATTATCAAAGTCAATATTTATAATCTGTTAAAATATTTTTCAGGAACGACTAATTATTATAAACTTTACCGTTTTGGAAGGAGTTTGCAATGAACTTTAACGAAGTTAAGCTAAACGAACATCGGATGATTTTCGGTAAGAAGCATCGCGGCAAATTGATTGAGCGTCTGATACTAACTGAACCGTATTATATTGATCGGTTTATGGAGCTTGAACTACATCCCAAATACCATTGGATCCAAGCGCACATTGCTAAATGTATTAAGAACTTCAATAATAAACCTTTTGTCGTTCAATGTTGTGGCAATGACACTCCATGTAATAACCAAGTTGTCTTGTTGAGTTTTTACAAATTCTCAGAGGTCGCCCAAGCTCCTATTCCGTATTGCAAAGAGTGTTATCTTCATGAAGCTAGCAAAACTGGATATTTTGTGCGAACCTATGAGCATGCACTCGAACTTGCACGTGACATGTATCGCGGCACCAAAGTTGATCTAAAAATAATCCTAGATCACTTGTGCTGGACGAAAGGGTTATTGGGGAGGCGTACAGATGAAAGACTGATTCAGTTCTTTAACGAATGAAGACAAGCCCGTCTTTTATGACGGGCTTGTTTATTGTGCGCCCGGCAGGGCGCACTCACTAGGAGGTGCAAGTCCTCTACGGGCCCGTCAGGGGGAACCGTTAGCCGGACGGCAAGGGTGTCCATCGCGAGGTGGAATCTGAAGGAAGCCGCAGGCAAAGCGCAGGCTCGACGAACAGAAATCGCATATGAGGCTCAACCGTCGGATGAGAAGGCAATTATCTTCAACGTCCAAAACCTGACCGGAAGGCGATTGAGTAAATGCGGCGAGCATAGGCGTGAAGGTGGGTGCGCATTACCCGGGGAGATCTCGTCGTGGGCCACAGTGCTACCGTCGTCGTGAGGCGGCGGGATAAACGACGAGAAGTCAGCCGAGGGCATAGTAGCTCCCTCCTCGACCGGAGCGAAGGCCCGAACGTAAACAGGCGCTCTGCGCCGCATAAACCTGACAGGGAAAGAAGCAGAAATGGGATCTGAGAAGACCCAGCCAAAACGAGCGGGAACCGGACAGAATTCGGGAGAAACTGGTATTGGTGCCTCATCCCTGTCGGCGTCTATGGGGAGGAGTGGAGCGGAAGTAGCAGAGATGATGGAGCGAGTGGTCGAGTCCTCGAACATGAGAAAAGCCTACTGGCGTGTGGTTGGCAATAAAGGGAGTGCTGGCGTCGATGGAATGACGGTTGCCGAACTGAAGGGTCACCTGCAAGCCAATTGGGCTATACTCAAGGAAAGGTTATTAGCTGGCACCTACATCCCCAGTCCTGTGCTTCGGGTAGAGATACCCAAGCCCGGAGGAAAAGGATTAAGGCCCTTGGGAATCCCCACAGTCACAGACCGGGTTATACAACAGGCCCTCCATCAAGTGATGGTTCCATTGTGGGATAAAGAATTCTCAGGCTACAGCTATGGATTCCGGGCGGGACGCAGTGCGCACCAGGCGATACGGCAATCGCGAGAATATGTGGCAGAAGGCCGCCGTTGGGTGGTCGATATGGATCTGGAAAAGTTTTTCGACCGGGTCAACCACAACATTCTAATGGATCGAGTTGCCCGCAAGGTGCGCGATAAGCGAGTACTGAAGCTTATCCGGCGATATCTTAAAGCCGGGATTCTGGTTGGGGGAGTAGTAGAGGTGCCGCAACAGGGAACTCCACAGGGAGGCCCGTTATCTCCATTGCTGTCAAACATTCTACTCGATGATCTGGACAAAGAGCTTGAGCGGCGCGGACATGCGTTTTGTCGCTACGCCGATGACTGCAACATTTATGTACGAAGCAGAAAGGCAGGCGAACGGGTTCTGTCCAGCATCAGCCGGTATCTGGAAGAGGAATTGAAATTAAAAGTGAACAAAGAAAAGAGTGCGGTAGATCGCCCCTGGCGGCGTACGTTTCTTGGCTACACGATGACGTGGCATAAAGAGCCACGCTTAAGAGTCGGCCCAGAAGCCATAAGACGTCTGAAAGGGAAGGTCAGGAAATTAGCCGCCAGTGGTCGCGGGCGAAGCTTGCGGTACACAATATCTCTGTTGACGCCTCTTCTCCGGGGATGGTATAACTATTTTTCCCTGGCTCAGGTGAGAAATATCTTTGAGGAACTGGATGGATGGATACGCAGACGACTGCGTTGCATTCTATGGCGGCAATGGAAGCGGTCATTTACACGTGCGAGGAATCTGATGAAACGCGGATTGTCGGAAGAACGATCATGGCGCAGTGCCACGAATGGCCGCGGCCCGTGGTGGAATTCAGGGGCATCGCATATGAACCGAGCCTATCCGAAGAGTTACTTTGACTGTTTGGGATTGTACTCGTTTCTGGACCATCATGTTGTAACTTCTTAACTGTTTGCGAACCGCCGTGGTACGGAACCGTATGCCCGGTGGTGTGAGAGGACGGCGGGCGTGAGCCCGCCTCCTACTCAATTCTACAGTTCTGACAAAAGTAAATTCGGTTTGTTTGCTCATAGATTGGACAGTGCTTCTGCGCTACAACGTTGTTGGTTGTTTCATGCAACAGTGAGTATTCACCTGTGGAATCTGCCCAAAGAAAATCTCCAGTATAGCACAAGCTTCTCTGAAGGATTTATCCTCACCCATTTATAGTATCCATCCTGGATATTATCCCCACTTGTAGAATGAAATAAATTTGCATTTCAAGACAAATGTTTGTATATATGAATCAGTGGGGTACATACCGCATTCCCAAGTGTACCGATTGAAAATAGTATTCTTCTCCAGGTAAAGCATGCTGAATGGAAGTAACGAAGAGAGGAATAGAGTCTTGCCTGTCAACTACCAGAATAACACGACCAATAACAATGAACTGGAAAAGCGGCTGTGGTCTGCCGCTGATCAGCTGCGTGCCAATTCGTCCCTGACCGCGCAAGAGTATTCCCGACCGGTGTTGGGACTCATTTTCTTAAAGTATGCCGATCACCGCTTTGCAGTGGTGGAACAACAGCTGCAGAAAGAGAACACCTCCGGCAGGCGCTCTATCGGCAAATTGGATTACCAGGAAAAGGGCGTGATGTATTTGCCGCCGAAGGCCCGCTACTCATACCTGGTGGGATTGCCTGAAGCTACGGATGTCGGCAAGGCCATCAATCAGGCTATGGAGGCGCTGGAAGCGGAAAACGAAGAGCTGCAGGGTATCCTGCCACGGCAATACAACGCCCTCGATAACCGCCTGCTCGTTGAACTCTTGCGCATCTTTAACGGCATCCCCATGGATATGGAGGGGGATGTTTTCGGCAAGATCTATGAGTATTTCCTCGGCAAGTTCGCCATGGAAGAGGGCAGAGGTGGTGGCGAATTCTTTACTCCAACCTCCATCGTCAAGCTGATCGTCAATATTATAGAGCCGTTTCACGGACGTATCTATGATCCGGCTTGCGGTTCCGGCGGTATGTTTGTCCAATCCGCGCGGTTTGTGGAAGAGCACCAGAAGAATGCCGCCAAAGAGATCAGCATCTATGGCCAGGAAAGCAAGGAGGTGAACCTTCGGATCGGCAAGATGAACCTGTCGGTGCATGGACTCTCAGGCGACATCAAGATCGGCAACACCTACTATGAGGACCAGCACAACAGCCTGGGGCGCTTTAATTTTGTTATGGCCAATCCGCCCTTTAATGTCAACGGTGTGGACAAGGAGAGGGTGAAAGATGATCCGCGCTATCCGTTTGGCATTCCTCGCACCGACAATGCAAACTATTTGTGGATACAGAATTTTTACACCGCGCTGAATGACAGGGGCAGGGCCGGATTTGTGATGGCCAACTCGGCCAGCGATGCCCGGCAGAGTGAACAAGATATCCGGCAGAAGATGATCCAGACCGGCCATGTGGATGTGATGGTCTCCATCTCTGCCAATTTCTTTTATACGGTTACCCTGCCGGTCACCTTGTGGTTCTTCGACAAGGGCAAACCCGATACCCTCAGGAACAAGGTGCTCTTTATAGATGCCCGGCATATCTTTACCCAGATTGATCGGGCTCATAGAGAGTTCAGCCCGGCGCAGTTGGAATTTCTCAGCAATATCGTCCGTTTGTACCGGGAACATGCGGTTGAGACGGTGCAGGGTTCAGAGGAGCTGCTCAAGGAGCACTTTCCTGCGGGTAGATATCAGGATGTAAAAGGCTTGTGCAAAGCTGCAACTCTGGAAGAGATAGAAGCACAGGGCTGGAGTCTGAATCCGGGGCGGTATGTGGGCGTGGCCGATGGGGAGGAGGATGGGGTGAATTTTTATGCAAAGTTGGAAGGACTCTATGAGGAAATTGAAGCACTGAATCGAGAATCTGAAAATTTGCAAAATATCATTAAAGTGAATCTAACAAAGCTTATAGATAAGAAATGATATATAGGAAATTATCACATAAAAAATGGAATATTTATAATCTGGGTTCGCTTCTGCGAATAAAGCACGGGTATGCCTTTAAGGGAGAGTACTTTTCTGATTCAGGACCGTTTTTATTACTAACACCTGGAAACTTTAGCTTAGGAGGCGGCCTTAAATTCAAAGGTGATAAAGAGAAGTATTACATCGGACCATTTCCGGATGAATTTTTGTTGAAGAAAGGTGATTTACTCATAGTAATGACTGATTTAACACAAGAAGCTTCAATTCTTGGTAGTTCAGCTTTCGTTCATCAATCCGATTATTTTTTACATAATCAGCGACTTGGGAAGATATATGATATAAGCTCAAATCTTGATATAAATTTTTTGTACTATTTACTCAACTCAAAGTATGTACGTAATCAGATAAAAGGAAGTGCTACCGGTTCTACAGTACGCCACACCTCGCCAGATAGAATATATGCTGTTAATGTAAGCATTCCTCCATTGTACGTTCAGCAGAAAATTGCGGCTATACTAAAACCCTTGGACGATCTGATAGAAAACAACACCCGCCGGATCAAGATCCTGGAGGAGATGGCGCAGCGGATTTACCGGGAGTGGTTTGTGCATTTCCGCTACCCGGGCCATGATAACCAGAAACTGGTAGAGTCTGAACTGGGCATGATTCCCGAAGGGTGGGAGATAAAACCCTTAGGTAATATAAGTTCCATAACCATGGGACAATCACCAAAATCTGAATATTATAACGAGATTGGCAATGGATTTCCTTTTCATCAAGGTGTTAGATTTTTTGGTAAAAGATATCCAGAGAACCGAATATATTGCAGCATTTTAAATAGAGTTGCCGAAAAGGGAGATATACTTTTCAGTGTAAGAGCTCCAGTTGGAAGGATGAATATTGCTAACGCAAAGATTGTAATTGGAAGAGGTCTTGCAGCAATAAGAAGCAACAATAAACAGCAAGTATTTCTTCATCAACAATTAAGTCACTTGTTTAAGAATGAGGATATTATTGGTAGTGGCACTATCTTTAACTCGGTAACAAGATATGATATGCACTCTATAAATGTGCTGATTCCTCAACAGGATTTGGCAGAAAAATATGAGAATATTATCACCCCGGTTTATCATGATATAGAGATTTTATATAAGATGGTTAGTATATTAGAGAGCACACGAGATCTTCTTTTACCCAAATTGATCTCCGGCCAAATTGATGTTTCAGATCTGGACATTGACACAGGGGAAGTGGCGTGACCACTGAAGAGGTGCAAGCCAGACTACAAAGAACCTTTCCGGATACCGAAGAGGCTGTTGAGCTCACCTGTATGTTGCGCTTTGCCGAGATGGGCTGGGAGCTCATCCAGGCTGAACAGGAGATGGACGGCGATCCCAGACTGCTGGGCCGCTCCCATCAAGGCGAGGTGGTGCTCACCCGCTACCTTCTGCCCATGCTGCAAAAGCTCAACCCGGAGCTGCCCGAAGACGCACTGATCCAGGCGATTGATGAACTCTGCCGAGCCCGCGTGAACATGAGCATCGTCCGCGCCAATCACGACATCTATCACCTGCTTAAACAAGGTGTTTCCGTTACCTACAGGGATGACGAGGGAATTCAGCAAACCGCCAAAGTTTCAATGCTGGACTGGCAGCATCCAGAGCAGAACCATTTTCTGCTGGTCAGCCAGTTCTGGGTGGCAGGGGATCCCTACCGCAAACGCGCCGACCTGGTGGGCTTTGTCAATGGCATACCGTTGCTGTTCATTGAGCTAAAAGCGCCGCACGTCAACGTAAAAGACGCTTACCACAACAACCTTCGGGACTATCTCAGCACCGTTCCCCAGCTCTTCTGGTACAACGGTTTCACCCTGCTCTCCAATGGCAGCCAGGCCAAGATGGGCACCGCCACATCGGACTGGGAACATTTTGCCGAATGGAAACGCATCAACGATGAAGGCGAGACCGGTGTTATTTCTCTGGAAACCCTGTTGCGCGGTACCTGCACGAAAACCCTGTTTATGGATCTGCTGGAGAACTTTGTCCTGTTTCGGGAAAGCCGTGAGGGCTGGAACAAGATCATATCCAAAAACCACCAATACCTCGGCGTCAACAACGCTCTACAGGCTTTTAAACAAATTCAGCAGAACAAGGGAAAACTCGGCGTTTTCTGGCACACCCAGGGTTCAGGCAAGAGTTACTCCATTATCTTTTTCTGCCAAAAAGTGCTGCGCAAGTATCAAGGCCATTATACCTTTGTCATTGTAACGGATCGGACGGAACTGGACGATCAGATACACACGACGTTCCTGGATTGTGAAATAACTACTGAAAAGTACGCCAAGGCTACATCCAGCCGTCATCTGCGACAGCTATTAAGTGAAGACCATCGCTTCGTGTTTACTCTCATCCACAAATTCCGCACAGACGATGGTTCCAAGCATCCGGTCTTGTCCGATCGGGATGATATCATTGTCATCACCGATGAAGCGCATCGCAGCCAATATGACACCCTGGCACAGAACATGCGGGACGCCTTGCCCCACGCTGCTTTTCTCGGCTTTACCGGCACGCCGCTGATCAAGGGTGAGGAAGAACGAACGCGGGAGGTTTTTGGGGACTATGTCAGTATCTATAACTTTGGTCAGGCCATCGAAGACGGCGCCACAGTTCCGCTCTACTATGAAAACCGCATTCCTGAACTGCAGCTGAAGAATGAATATCTCAATGAGGATCTCAACCAGCTGCTGGATGCGGCCATGTTGAACGAGGAGCAGGAACGGCGGATAGAGCGTGAATTCAGTCAGATGTACCAGATCATCACAAGGGATGATCGTTTGGAGCGCATTGCGGAAGATGTGGTCCAGCATTTTATGGAGCGCGCCTATCTGGGCAAAGCCATGTTTGTTGCCATCGACAAGGCAACAGCTGTGCGCATGTACGACAAAGTGCGCAAACATTGGCTGGCTGCAATAACCGACCTTGAGCAACAACTCCAGACTGCGAAAGATGAACAGCACAAGCTGTTGCTAAAAAAGCTCAGGTTCATGCAAGAAACAGATATGGCTGTGGTGGTTTCTTCATCACAGAATGAAGTGGAAGACATGAAACAAAAGGGTGTAGATATCTTACCTCACCGCCGTCGTATAGTTAAAGAAGATCTGGCAACCAAGTTCAAGGATGCCAAAGATCCGTTCCGAATGGTCTTTGTTTGTGCCATGTGGATGACCGGCTTCGATGTGCCCTCCTGTTCCACCATCTACCTGGACAAACCCATGCGCAACCACACGCTCATGCAGACGATTGCTCGCGCCAACCGGGTATTCGGAGACAAACCCAATGGACTGGTTGTGGATTATGTGGGCGTGTTCCGCAATCTGGAAAAAGCGCTGGCCATCTGGGCGGCACCCGATGGCGGTAAAGTGGATATGCCGGTCAAGGACAAGGATCTCTTGCGAGAGCCGCTTCTGAAGGCAATAGAAGAAACAGTCAATCTGTTTAAGTCTGTGGGTGTCGATCTGGATGAGATCCGGCTGGAGAAAGAGATATTTACACGGATTAAGCTAAAGGACGATGCGGTTAACGCGATTCTGGAATCGGAAGATACCAAAAAAGACTTTATGCAGCAGGCCAGCATTGTAGAGAAGATCCACAACTCGTATTTGCCCAGCCCGCTGGATGCCAAATCCGGAGAGCGAGTTTATCTGATAAAAAAGATAGCCAAGCAGATCCGGTCGCTCGCCGGCACGGTTGATGTGACTGAAGTGATGACCAGAGTTGAAGAGCTGCTGGATCAATCGGTTAAGAGTTTCAAGATCGTAGAGCCACAAGGTGGATTCAGGCAATACGATCTCTCCAAGATAGACTTTAATGTGTTGCGGCAGCGCTTCGAGCAGGGCCGAAAAAGGATTATACTGGAGCAACTCAAGCAGTCCATTGAAGAAAAGCTGGCTGTCATGATTCAAGTCAACTATGCCCGCATAGATTATGAGGAACGCTACCGGGAGATGCTTAAAGAATTCACCGACGGTCAACAGAATCTGGATGAGATATTTGCACGATTGATCGAATTCAGTCAGAGCCTCAACCAGGAGGACACGCGATATCTACGCGAAGGTCTGGAGGATGAACAGCAATTGGCAGTGTTTGATATTCTCATGCGTCCTGAGCTGAAACTCACCAAAGACGAAGTAAGGCAAATCAAGGTGATTGCCCGGGATCTCCTGCAAATCCTGCAGCAGGAAAAGATGGTGCTGGATTGGAAGAAAAAACAGCAAGCCCGTGCAGGCGTTAAAAACACCATCGCCAGGATACTTGACCGCCTGCCGCGGGTATTCACCAAAGAAATTTACGAAGAAAAGTGTGATCTCGTGTACAAGTACGTCTACAATATCAGAACCACAACACCGCTTTATGCCTGATACTATCTTTATAAGGGAGTGGTGAGGAAATACAGACCTGATTTCTTGATCCGACTAGATAACAATAAAATGCTGATACTGGAGACCAAGGGCCCGCAAACCGATCAGGATCGTACTAAAGCTATATACATGCAAGAGTGGGTCAATGCTGTAAACGAGCATGGAGGCTTTGGGACCTGGGCACATGATATCAGTTTACGGCCACAGGAAATTAAGGATATTCTGTATAGACATAATAAATAATGATATTCTTTCTTCACACAACACGATATTAGGATAATATATACGTAATGAGTTTGGAAATAGTATTTATAAATATATAGGAGTTATTGTTTGCATTAGATATAAATGACTCGTGGAAATAATGAATGATATATATCTTGCTATTGTTGGTTGCATATAACTTTGTATGAATTCAGAAATACTAGCATTTTTATGGGAGGTTACTATGAGATCTATTTCTATTCTTATAATATGTGCTAGTTTTTTATTGAATTGCGGATACACTTCATTAACTCCTTTACCACCTCCACCACCTCAAGAATATAATGTAGAAATAGATGGTTTAGCATCTGTAGACGCCAAAGATTATAAAACATACATTTTATTGCCGGGTAATGAGGGTATCACTTGGGGAGATTTGCAGTTTCAGGAATATGCCAATTATGTAATGCGTGTTCTTTCTGTTCATGGTTATCAACCTGCTGAGAAAGCTGAAGATGCTGATGTAGCAATTATCTTGTCATACGGAATTGGAGAACCACAAACAAAACATTTCACCTATACATTACCTCAATGGGGGCAAACAGGTGTTTATTCTTCAAGTACATCTGGTACTGCAACAAACTATGGAAATTGGACTACATTCAGAACAAAGACTACAAGTATTCCAAGCTATGGGATAACCGGCTATACATCACATGTTGGATCTGTCACAACCTATTTTCGGTATGTGTATTTAACAGCATATAATTTTATAATATTTAAAGAATCAAGTAAGCAAATACAACTTTGGCAAACTACAATTACGAGTCAGGGAAAAAGTGGCTATTTACGCGAAGTATTTCCGATTTTAATCAGCGCTGCTGCACCATATCTGGGTAAAGATACTGGAAAACGAATAGAAATTGAAATTTCTGACTCTGATGAGGTTGTAAAAGCTGTTAAGGGTATACCTCGTTGACAGGATAACTCAGTTTAAAGTATATAGCAGTTTTTTATTATCTGCAATAAACTGCCTTAAACCATGGAGTATGGAATGGATACGGACCTTTTGGCCAAGCATATTCACCAGTATAGGAGCTGGCTAGCCAGGGAATCGGAAAAAGCCAAATCGGAATTGCAGGAACGGCGAGAGCTGATCGCCTACTACCAGGGATTTAGCCGGGATAAAATTCTGTCCATGTCTGAGGAAGAACTCTACCAATACATTTCCAGGTTGTGGGCCATGTTGATCTGGGGCAACAAGCAGTATGTGGTGGACAAATTGCTGGAGAACAATGGACTGGATTTCTTGAAGCAAGAGCTTGCTGATCTGGTTTGGGGAAAAGAAAAGATAGAACAGCGCTGGGACCGTTTCCGGAAAAATATCAAGGGCATGGGACCGGCCATGATCAGCGAGATTCTGTGCAAAACTCATCCGGATCAATTCCTGCTGTGGAATCGCCGCGCCTTTGTCGCCCTTCGCTATTTGCAGGTGGATGGATTGCCGCGATACGATTATCAATTAACCGGCCAGGTCTATAAATATCTGTGCGACATTGGCCAGCAGATCTCCAGGGAAATGGCCAGGGCTGCTATTGAAGACACATCGATGTTGTCAGTGGATTATTTTATTTGGTGTCAATTGCAGGTGGAAGACAATCTGAGCCGAATGCATGACAAGAAAGAGGACTCTGCGGGGCCCATTGCAGAACCGCCTGCCGTTACAGAAAATCTGCACAACGATGTGCGGGACAAGTTGCGGGATATCGGCCAATGGTTGGGTTTTACTGCAAAAATTGAACAAAAAGTTGCAGACGGATCACAGGTAGATGCGGTGTGGGAATCCACCATCGGTAATATGGGGCGGGTAATCTATGTCTTTGAGGTGCAGACCAAAGGCAGCATTGACAGTCTGATCGTCAATTTGCTCAAGTCGCTGAACAATCCGGCTGTGCAGGGGGTGGTGGCAGTATCCGATCGGGACCAACTGGAACGGATCAAGAAACACGCCAAAGATGTAGTAGGCCTGCGCGACAAGCTCAAGTACTGGGACTACGAGCAGGTACTCAAGACACATGAAAGTCTGGAGTATGTGAACAATTGCATCAATCAGCTTGAACTGGTGCCGCAAGGGTTTTAGATGTTACTGAACCTGGTTTGCCGATGCTATTTATAAAACACCTGGTATCATCGGAGATTTCCCAGATAAAAACGTCAGATATCAAGCTCGCCGCATTGATGAGTTGCCATTAATTTGTGAGATTAAATCAAGCCAGCCATTATTGGGATTGCCTGACAAACTCATGGTATAAAACGAAATCACTGCATATTGACTTACAAGTAAACAAATGACTACCGGAGCAAGAAATCAGCAAATTGGCCGTGTAGGAGAGCATTATGTTGCAGCAGAGCTAAATAGACGAGGAGCCTATGCTGTAACTTTTACCGGAAATATGCCTAAAATTGATGTGATGGCCAGCAATGCGGAAAGAACCAGGACCACACGGACCGCTTTCGCGCGTTGATGGACCGGTTGATGTCCAACTGGCAGATCTATCGGGATGAACTCAACCAGGCGCCATTGGCGCATGAAGAGTGGAAGTATTGAGGGAAAAGGGAAACACATTTGTCTTGTAAAAGATCCCTAAATCTGATATAATTCTATTATGATACTGCCATCAACGGAAGTTGATGTGAAGTACATCCCCTCAAGAGTATGCTACAATTGGATTGAATTTCCTGTTCTGTAATTTATTACCGCTCTCCCCTGGACGGGGTCTTCGGGGATAGTCCCATGTTTTTGTATGTTGTTGAATCTGATGCCCCCATCATAATTTACTGCATTGGTTTTTCACGATATGGAGGCTACAACGATGCATATGCAAAAAATTGCTACAATCGTAATGTTAGGTATGCTGGTTCAAAGTCCGGAAATGTTCTCGCAGATTTTGCTTCAAGGCACCATTACGGACAATGGCGGAGAATATCTGGGAAACGGAGCTGAACCAGTTTTAGATGCCCTTGTGACTGTGACTGATCAATCTGATACCAGCCGCGCTTTCACTTCCTATACCGATGAACAAGGGCAATATAGCATTGTGATTGAAGCAACTGGAATCGCAGAACCGGGATTATCAAGTCCGAATGATTTTACGCTGCACCAGAATTATCCCAACCCCTTTAATCCCACTACGGTCATCCTTTATGAATTAACACAACCCGGCCATGTCCGTATCGACATCCACAATATCCTGGGACAAAAAGTCCGAACACTTGTAGATGGTTATCAGACAGAGATTGGCAAAATCGTCTGGGATGGGACAGACGATCGTGGCATTGGGGTTTCGGCCGGCGTCTATATTTATTCACTGAGTACAGAGAGCTTTAGGACTTGTAACAAGATGGTTTTGCTCGATGGGCATCAGGGACAATTCGTCGGCGGGATGCTAGACACAGCTATCCCGACGGGTAAAGGGCCGATGGCTCTCGGCAAAACGACAGGTAATCTCTATCGCTTGCAGGTCAAAGGCGATGACATCGAAACCTATGAGCAAAGCGGAATAGAGATAACTGAAAATCAGACCCTTGACATAACCGTATATCGCACCGTGACCGATATCAATGGCAATGTCTACCGCACGGTCAAGATAAGCGATCAATGGTGGATGGCTGAGAACATTAAAACGACGCATTATCGCAACGGCGATCCGATTCCCAATATTACCAACAACACTGAATGGATCCAACTGATTAGCGGCTCCTACTGCAATTATAAAAATGATGATGCAAATGTTGAAACCTACGGACGCATGTACAACTGGTACGCCGTAAACGACCATCGCGGTTTGGCACCAGAAGGCTGGCAGGCACCAAGTGATGAGCAGTTGAAACAGCTGGAAAGAAATTTGGGTATAGATCAGGACGATGAATCTAAAATAGGCTGGAGGGGCACTGATCAAGGTGGTCAGCTCAAAGAGGCAAGCACGACACACTGGTATTATCCAAACACAGGGGCCACAAACAAAAGCGGCTTTGCGGCATTGCCGGCAGGTTACCGACGCAGCTATAACGGGAGTTTCGATTATGTCACACTAAATGCCTACTTTTGGTCTTCTACTGAATACGATAGTAATAATGCATTGTGCCGCAGCCTATGCTGGATCAATTCAAATATAATGCGTATCGAACGCTGCAAAACCTACGGTTTTTCGGTACGCTGTGTTAGGGATTATTAGGTGTGTCCATAAGAAACAGCAGTGAATGGTGTAAAGTAATTCACTACTGTTTAAATACAGATCAAGCTGGTGTTCTGTGAAAAACGCAAGTTTACAAACAGACAAATACATTACCTGACCGTTTACACCAAACTGTGAATTATTCTGTTGACAATTGTATATACATAGAATTACATTATCACAGCAACAGGGAATTCCCGGTTCAGAGAAGAACAAAGCAGACAATACCCCTGAGCGGACTGTCTGCGCGGATCTGAGCCCCTTATCAGCAACATCAGTCAGGCATCCATGACGCACACCCATCGGGTAGACGTGCGATGAGCAAGACCATCTGAACCCTTGAGGCTCGGCCGGTTTCAGGGGGCTCGGATGGAGGCCAAAATTTCAGCATGCTGAACACATTCCCTCTCCCATAGCCGGGTTGGCCCCCTGGCTATGGGTGAAGGGAAGAGAGCAGGGGATACCCACCTCGACATATCCCGCTGCTCATCATCCTTCCGATTTATCCTGCCTGACTATCCAAGCGCCTGACCGCTCCTGCCAATTTCTGCAGATCCATCTGGATATAGATCTGAGTGGTATTGACGCTGCTGTGTCCGAGCAAGGTCTTGACTTCATAAATGGGCACACCGCGTTGCACCAAACGGGTGGCGAATGTATGGCGCAGGTGATGAAAGTGCAGAGCGGGATTCAGTCTCAATTCTCGTACATAGTCCTTAAATCGCTCCCGCAGATACCTCGGATACAACTGCCGGCCATGCACGCTTGTGAGTACATACTCGCAAACCGGCATGCGGCTGGACAGCAAGTCTGCAACGGTTTCGTTCATGGGAATTACCCGGCTCTTTCCGCCCTTGACGGTAAAGTTATCCTGATTGACCACATGGATAAGCCGTTGCTCAAGATCAACATGTTTCCATTTGCAATGGATCAGTTCACCACGCCGCATTCCTGTGTTCAGGGCAAAGACCACCGCATCGCGCAACCACTCTTCCCGGATCGCTTGCAGCAATAGTGCGATTTCTTCTTCAGTCAGATAGAGGCGCTGCTTCTCGGGCAGTCGCAGTTGCTGAACATGCTGGAAGGGATTGTCGCTGATATAGCCCCAGGTCCTGGCGATCATAAAGGCAGCCTTGCAGGTGCGCAGATCTATGTTTATTGTGGTGCGGGAAACCCTCTCCAGGCGTTTCTGTTTAAAGTACTCAATCTCAGGTACCCCGATCAAGTCCAGGCGTTTGTTTCCCACGATCTGCAACAACCAGTTCAGCGCACGAAGATCGTTCTCCGTGCTCTTGGAGGCTTTCTGCATCTGGGAATACTCGGCAAATTGCCGGATGAATTCCTGCAGATAGATTCGGCCATTGGTAACGCGTTTCAGATTGAGCTGAGCGAGATAGTGCAGGGCTTGCTTCCTGGAGGTGGTTTGTGTGGATCTCTGGCATCGTTTGCCGTTTCGGTAGAACGAGAAGTACCAGATGCCATTGGCGCGTTGATAGAGGTTGACGTTCCGCATGGCCATGTCCTCTCTGTGACAGCACTGTGACACATGGCCAAGGAAGGATATGAAATAAAAAAAGCCAGCATAGTTAACTATTTGTGTTGGCTTGGATTAAGAAGGTCGGGGCGGAGAGATTTGAACTCTCGACCCCCTGCTCCCAAAGCAGGTGCGCTAACCGGGCTGCGCTACGCCCCGAGGTGGATTATTATTTTTTTTTAAAAAAATCACAGATTTTTTTGTGGGCGCTACGCCCCGAGGTGGATTATTATTTATTTTAAAAAAATCAGAGATTTTTTTGTGGGCGCTACGCCCAGAATTGCGATCGTATTTTTAAAAAAATCAGAGATTTTTTTGTGGGCGCTACGCCCCGAATTGCGATCGTATTTTTAAAAAAATCAGAGATTTTTTTGTGGGCGCTACGCCCCGAATTGCGATCGTATTTTTAAAAAAATCAGAGATTTTTTTGCGACACTACGACCTGAGATGAATCATTTTTATTCAAGATCACAGATTCTTTGGCTACGCCGCGATCTGAGATGGGTCATTCTTTTGCTGTAAAAATCACCGATTTTATTGGATCGCTGCGCCCCGAATTGCGATTGTATTTTTAAAAAAATCAGAGATTTTTTTGCGACACTACGACCTGAGATGAATCATTTTCATTCAAGATCACAGATTCTTTCGCTACGCCGCGATCTGAGATGGATCATTCTTTTGCTGAAAAAATCACCGATTTTCTTGGATCGCTGCGCCCCGAATTGCGAATGTATTTTTAAAAAAATCAGAGATTCTTTAACGCGATATCAGCGAAATGAAATCGCTGGTTTTAACCTCAACAATTCACCCATTCTGAACATCACAAAGAACTCGAAGTATACGAATGAATCAAGTTAATTTAGGATTTATAAATCGCTTCTTCGTTTGCTTCGCGGTTTTACCATTATTCAGCTTTGCAAGAGATGGCCTCAGCGGTGGCCGATTAAAGATGCGCCCGGATCAACTCGACCGCTTTGCGCAAGGCAATGCCGCGATGGCTGATCCGGTTTTTTTCTTCGATGCTGAGTTCGGCAAAGGTCTTGTCCAGTGCCGGTAAATAGAAAACCGGATCGTAGCCAAATCCGCCCTCGCCGCGGCGGGCAAATAGGATTTCTCCTTCGCATACACCTTCGACTGTTTCCACCCGGCCATCGATCGCCAGCGCCATCACACAGCGGAAACGCGCGCCGCGCATTGTCGACGGCACGGCGGCCATCTCGTGCAGCAGCTTGTTCACATTGTCGTCATAGGTGGCGTTTTCACCGGCAAAGCGGCTGGAAAACACTCCGGGCTTGCCGTTCAGCGCATCGACCTCCAGGCCGGTGTCGTCAGCCAGGCTCGCCATTTGGGCGATCCGGCTGCAGACCAACGCTTTCTTGCTGGCGTTGCCTTCCAGTGTGTCGCGGTCTTCTTCAATTTCGGGCAAGTCGTCGCGTTCTATGGCTGAAATCACCTCCACATCCAGTCCGGCCAGAACCTGGCGAATTTCAACCACCTTGTCTCGATTGCGGGTGGCGAGCAACAGTGAAAAACGGCTCATCCAACGTTCCTGCACAGAAAAAGATCTCAGCCGATCAGATCTTTTTCATTGCACTTGCAGACGCCGACCATCTTGTCTTTGAAGCGGATGGTCCCGGTTGCTTCGTTCTTATACTGCTCGATATATTTCACGGCCTGAACAGGACTGTTGCACACCGGGCATATTTTAACCAGCGCGATATTTTGTCCTGTCTTGGCGGTTTTAGCAGCAAAACTGCGATCTTTGGCCATCTAAGGCTCCTTCCTGAAAGAGGGGCAGACCCCGACTTGACTATATATACCTTCATTGTTTTTTGTTTTATCGGAACAGATTATAATTTACAAAAAAAACTGCCAAAGTCAATAAAAAACCGGTATGCGCAGCAAATGGGGAGGGCAACAAGCGAGTTCGAGGGGGGCACCGCAGCAGCTGAACCGGTTATTCCAAAAGTTGTCGAAGGATATCTATCTCTTTTTCCATTTGTTTCAAGCGCGAGCGGATCAGCTCGCGGCGTGACGCTGCAGAGGGAGATGGTGTAGCGGCGGTCAGGGGCGGTTTGGTGCTGGCCGAGAGGGATTCGCGTTTGGGCTTATCGGCAAGAACCACGGCAAGCACGAGAGTCGAATCGCCGCGCTGGACATCGAGGGTGATGGTGTCACCCACCCGGCGGCTGGAGATGTAGCGGGCCATTTGCACTGCGCTGGTCAGCAAACGATTGTCGACATGTTTGACCACATCGCCCACCGCCAATCCGGCTTGCGCGGCCGGGCCGTTGATCACCAGATCGGATATGATGATATCACTCGGTCGGGCGGGGGAGTTGGTGGCGCTGACACCCATCCAGCCCGGTCGGTATTCACGACCTTCGCGAAGAGCGGCCAGACGGTCCACCATCAGTTCGACCGGAAAAGCCAGGGTGCCGGCGTCGTTCATCTGGCCAAAGGCGAGCGAGTTTTCATCTGCCGGGCTGATTTTGGCGGCGATCACGCCGATCCACTCTCCCTGGGCATTAAAAACCGGACTGCCGATACTGCCGGCTGCAGCCTCTGCGGAAATCTGCAAAAGTCCATCCGGTCGCACACCATTGATCATTCCAAAAGATACCGAGGGAGCCACACCGAGAGAATTGCCTACGGTTATCGCCCAACAACCCGCCTGTATGGCGAACTCTTTGGCCAGGCGAGCCGGTGCGAGTTCGACATCTCTAACGCGCAGCAGGCCAAAGCCCCAATCGCGGTCAGTAGTGATTTTATCTGCAGGGTATTTGCGGCCGTCGTGCAGGGTGATCTCGATGGAATCTGAATCCTGAATGACGCTGAGGCGGGTGAGAATATGATGCGCATCGACGACGATCCCGGTGCCGATGGTGGTCATCTGGATGGGACGGGCGAGGGGTTTTTCGCGCCGAAAGCTGAAGCGATTTTCAGAGTTTTCTATCTCTTTGACCGTATAGCTCAGCGTGGCGCTGACCGTGACGACCGACGGTTTGACCCGATCGACGATTTCGATGATCTCTTTTTCGAATCCGGATAACAATCCACCGGCTCGAGCGTCTGTTTTCGATTCAGCGATCAGCAAGCTCAGCAAAACCAAGCTCAGCTTTGCCGGACTTGCGATGTGTATAAGGCCCATTGTGCGAATCCCGTTGCTCAAAAGCGTTAAAACTGTACACTCACCCCAGCCTGGTTGATGGTCAAATCAGACTCCAGCGGACGCAAGAGTGGCCGGTCGATGCTGTCTGGCCGATCGGCGGTCGCTCTTTCCGCATCCGTTCCTTGAAATCCTGATACGCGGCTGCCCATGCTCTCGGAATCGAAAACGCGTTCGAGAACATAGACATTGACCGGTTGAGCAGCGGTCTGCGGCGAAAACGCTGTTGTGGCCGGCGAGGACTGCAGATTGGATTTTGTCGCCATGGCCGAATAACGGCCGCCCGCCCCGGCGGTGCGCGTCCCGGCATAGAATCCGATCGCCAGAATTACCGCTGCGGCTGCTGCAAAGGCAGGCACTCGCCAGTTTTCCCAACCCAAAAATGGTGAAATCCAGGTGCTTTGTTGCATCGCTTCTTTTCGCAAACGTGCGCGCAGAACGGTGTCAAAGGATTCGGATGGCTGAACCCTGGGAAGTTGATGCAGGTTTTGCACCAGAATTTGTGCCTGTTTGAGTTGTCGCTGCTGGTTGGCCTTGGCCGCCAGATCCCCTTCGATGCGGGATTCTTTGGATCGATCGAGGTTGCCTTCCAGGTAATCGCTGAGTTTTTCGATTTTCTTACCAAAAAAGTACCAATTGTTCATCCGCACCCCTTTTTCAATCTTTTCTTTGATTCTCTCGATCCATGATTGTCTCGAGTTTGTCCTGCAGTTTCAAACGCGCGCGGTTGAGGCGCGATTTGACCGTCCCCAGCGGTGCTTTGATGATTTTACCAACTTCTTCGTAGGAAAGTTCCTGAATGTCCCGCAAGATAACCACTTGGCGGAAACGCGGAGAGAGCTCTTCAATCGCTTGCTGTATGTATCTCTCTTTTAATGCGCGATCTGCACCGCGCTCCGTGTCCGCACCGCTGTCCTCGATCTCGTATTCCTTCTCGTCATAACCGAGATCGGTGATGGAGACCAACTTGCGGCGTTTGCGCTTGCGCAGCTCGGTTTTGGCCAGATTGCTGGCGATGGTATAGATCCAGGTCGAGAATTTGGCGATCTGGCGATAGGCGTGCTTTTTGCGATAAAGACGCAAAAAAGTCTCCTGCACCACATCTTCGGCCTCTTCCATGTTGCCGAGAAAGCGATAGGAAAAGTTCATCAGCTGGTTTTTATAGCGCTTGACAATAAGGTCAAAGGCATAGAGATCGCCATCCTGGAAGCGCTTGATCAGCTCCTCATCGCTTGGCATTTCCCGGCTGTTGATAGCCGAATTGTTCTCTCTGGTCTGTAAACCCATAGGGACTCGAAAAGTTCCACAAGTGCAATCGGACGGCAGTCCAATTGCGGTTATTCATACGCGGGATTGGTATCCGCACTGGTTTTACATATTTTAAACACCAGCAGCTCGAGAATCATTCGTGGTTTTTGATAGGAAGATTTCAGCTGCAGATCTGCTTCCAGCAAATGGCCAAAGATTTGCCGCAGATGATCCTGACCATAGCGCTGTGCCTGATCGATATAGTTTTTGACAAAGAAACGGTTGATGTGCAATTCTCTGGCGATATCGGCTTCGGATTTTTGCCGGTTGCGCAATTCTCTGGCTTTGGCCAGCAAGGTAAAATGGCGGACCAGCATGGTCATCATTGCCAGCGGAAGTTCGCCGAACTGCACCATCAGGCTGATGATTTTCAGCGCCGCCACAATGTCACCGCGGCCGACTGCATCGCACAGCTCGAAGACATTGTATTCGCGCGACAGGCCGACATATTTTTCCACATCCGCAGCATCGATGTGCTTTCTCTCGCCGAGATTGATCTGAATTTTTTCCAATTCAGAGGCGAGTGCGCGCAGCGAAGTGCCACACGAAATCAGCAGCAGGCGGACGGCATCGTTGCTGATCGTCATCGACTGGCCGGCCAGACGGCTGCGAATCCAATCCGGAACGCGGTTTTCATAAAAGCGCTTGCTTTCGAAAAAGGTCACTTGCTCGCGCAATTTTTCCAAAGGGCTTTTCTTGTCGATTGCCTCAGCCGTGAGCACCAGGCAAGTGGTGGCTGCCGGTTTTTGCGCATATTTGCGAATCAGTTCCTGGCTTGGTCTATCCAGCATCTGACAGTTTTTGACAATGACCAGCCGCCGTTCCGCCATCATTGGATAAGAGGCGGCGTTGTTGACGATCTGTGCGCCGTCTGTTTCGTTGCCATACAACAGATCGAAATTGAAATCGCGATCTGCTGCCGGAACGGCGTGTTCGATGATTTCTGCGCACAAGCTGTCGACCAGAAAATCCTCTTCGCCGTAGAAGAGATAGATCGGCTCGAAGCGGCCCGCCTGCCAATCCTTGCGCAGTGTGTCGTAATCTTTATTCACGGCGATCCTGTACGGTTTGCGATGCGATATCGGGATTGGCCATTCGCTCCCTGGCTGCTTTGAGGAATGCTGCGATCAGCAAACGACTCGACAAATCTTCTGCCATACCTTCGGGATGCCACTGCACGCCGAGTACAAAGGGTTGGTCGCTTTTTTCGATCGCCTCGACCATGCCGTCGCTGCTGTGCGCCGAAAGGGCAAGCGTGCGGCCCAGCTGTCGCACCGCCTGGTGGTGCGATGTGGTCACTTGCAGCGACGTTTGTCCCAGAATTCGGTATAACATAGTCCCTGCCGCAATTTCGACGCTGTGGTGGTTCCACAGGGGCCGATTTGGAGACCGGTGCTGCAGTGCTTCTTCGACCTGTGACGGAATGTCCCGGATCAGCGTTCCGCCCAACGCGACGTTGAGCATCTGATGACCGCGGCAAATGCCGAAAATCGGCTTTTGCTGCCGCAGCGCTTCCTGAACAAGTGCAGTTTCAAAACGGGTGCGCAGAGCGTCACAGCGCCACCGATCCGAGAGCGGCGTTTCGCCGTAGGCCGCAGGGTCGACATCGTCGCCGCCGGTCAATATCAGTCCGTCCAGTCGCTCGATCAAGTCGGTAACGCTGCCGTTGTCCGTCGGAGTGCCGATCTGCACAGCAACGCAATCGTCGCGCTGCAAATAGCGCAGATAGGCGATGGGCTGGTAGCAGATATCCTGGCCGCGGGCGATCGGCCGGGTGTCGCTGCCCGGACTGAAATCCATGGTCAGACCAATAAGGGGTTTTTGCATCGATGCCTCTAGTTCGACAACAGGATGAGCCCGACAATTCCCAGCAACAGACAATAGGGTGCAAAAATATAGAGTTTTCCGCGTTGAATAATGCGCAATAAAACAAGAATGGCAAACAAACTGGCGGCAAAAGAAATCGCTGTACCGACCGCCAGGATGCTCAGCTGTTGACTGTTCAGACCGGCAGAAATCACCTGCAGGGCTTTAAGCAGGGTGGCGCCAAGGATCGCCGGTACGGCCAGCAAAAAGGAAAATCGCGCTGCCGTTGTGCCGTCGATCTTTTGCAGCAGACCCACGCTGATCGTGGAACCGGAGCGCGAGATCCCGGGCAGGATTGCCAGGGATTGCGCCAATCCGATCAGCAAGGTGTTGCGCAGGTTCAATGGTTGACCGGCGAGGCGCTTGATGGCGGTAAGCGCCAGAATCGCTGCCGTGACAATGAGCATCCAACAGACGCGCGCTGGATCGGAGAATGCCGCTTCGATTTTATCCTCGAACGCCAGGCCGATCACAGCCGCGGGAATCGATGCCGCCACCAGATATCCGAGCAGTTGCACACCAGGGGAGTGCAATGCCTGGGGGCCGGAGGAATGAAAGGGGGCTCGAAACAGATCGACCAGCGCGCGCAAGAGCATGGCGATGTCGTGGCGAAAGACCAACAGCACGGCCAGCAAACTGCCAAAGTGGACAAAGACTTCGAAAACCACGCCTGGTTCGACAATTCCCAGAACAGCTTTGCCGAGAACCAGATGGCCTGAACTGCTGACCGGCAAAAATTCGGTCAGGCCCTGTACCAAACCCAGAATGACGGCATCTGCAGTGCTCAACCGTTTCTCCTTTGTCGAATGTTGCCGTTTTGCTTAAGTGCGAATCTGCCGCGTCCCGTCGTCATGCGGGACAGCTATAAAAAAACATTTAAATCGTGCGATCCCAGAGTGTTCAGAAAAGCAAATTCTTTTAAAATTACAACAAATCTCATGATTTGCAAGTGCAAAAAGCGGAAAAACAGCTTCACGGAGAGGTTTTTGCAAAAAAAAGCTGCGCCGAGATGTGACATCAGCGCAGCTAAAAAGTTAAAAAAAGGTCTGGCACTTATTTCAACGAATAGATCACACCCGCAAAGATACCCAGGTAATCGACATCGCCGATGGTGTATTTGACTTCGGCGAAACCTTTCATCGCCGGGCTGAGCTCCATCATGGCACCGCCAACCAGATGAATACCGAGATCGGTTTCGGTTTCGTCATAGTCGAAATCTTCGGTATAGCCCGGAACCGATGGGCCGGTGTATTCGCCGCTGACTGAAGCAAATTCCAGGCCCAAGCCGCCGCCGACATATGGCGTCAGGCTGCCGCCGCTGGAAATCAAGTATTTGGCGATAGCAGCGATGGAGACCACGGAAAATTTGGATTCATAATGTTCCGACTCGTCATAGCTCTTGCCCCAGTAATCGACATAGGCATGCAGGGCCAGATTCGGCATGATCGTGCCGAGATCGGCTACCAGGCCAAAGCCGATGGTGCTTTCGATCGGATCTTCGGGCATCACAAAACCAACTTTTGCTCCCATTCCGTTGAAGCCGATCTCGGCCTGTGCAAAGGCGGCTCCGGAAAACAAGATCAATGCGGTAACAACTATCAATGATTTTTTCATTTTCTACCTCCATGTTCATTCTACGATCGTTATTTGGGATCTACCATGCTTTCGCAAAAGTTGCCGATTGTTATAAAGAGCAAACAGAACTTGCCGCCAATATATTCCTTTGCACTTGAAAACGCCATGATTTTTATCACATTATTTGGTCGGTGTGTGCAGTTTTTTAAGCGCTGCGATCTCTTTTTCCAGCTTTTTGATGGTTGCTTGCAGTTGATCGCATTTTTTGTTGACCTCTTCGATTTCCTGGCTCATCTTGGGCTTGATTTTTTCCATCGCCTCGTCGATGTGTTTGTCGATCCATTGGCGGGTTTCGGTTGTGCGCGTTTCGATTTTCTCCATCAAATCGCGCATGAATTTGGTGCTTTCATCTTTGGAAAGCTCACCTTTCTGCGCCAAATCGTTGACCCATTCCTCGACCTTGTCTTTGGTCAACGACAGCAAACCCAGGCCTACATAAATGCCCTTTTTAAAAGAATCCATATGCTCCCTCCTGTTGGTGATTTAAGCCTCGTTGTTCATTCAGTCAGACAATCTCTGAATGTTGCCATCGCGAAACTCGAACAAGTTGATGGCGCGGTTGATGCGCTGATGGCCGGCCAACTCGATTTCGCCGCCCAAGACCTGAAAATTCGACAATGAATTGAGGTGGTTGATCAACTCTGCGCTGCGTTGATGGCCAGAGTCGATTGCATCGATCAACACCTTGAGAGTGTTGTACCCATAAATGGCCATTTCCGCTGGTGATGCCGAGGTTGTTTGGCGAAACTTGTTTTTAAAAGAGATATAATTGGGGTCGAACTCGGGCAAATAAAAGCCGGTGAAAAAGATCGCTCCATTGATGTATCTTTGCTGGCGGTTGAGAATTTCCTGATTCGCCCAAAAATTTCCTCCCAGGGCTTGTGCTCGGATGTTGTACAGCGCCATTTGCGGCGCGATATAGGGGATATCCTCTACATAGATCGGCAGAAAAATGGCGTCGATGCTGCGCACAGGGATATCCGTGCTTTCCAGCACGCCCTGGTGGTCTGTCGATGCTCTTTTGACCTGGGCGTCCAGCTGGTTGAACATCCTTTCGAGCCGGTCGGCAGTGACGGAGGAGTGTCTTCTGATCAGCGAATCGCGAAAGGCTTCATAGAATCCGGCCCGGCGGATGGCTTTAAACTGCCTTTGCAGGTCTTCGGTTCCATGATAGTACCATTGTTGTACCACGACGCGGCCTCCAAGACGATCGACCGCAGAACAAAAAGCATCGGTCAGGGCATAACCATAATCATCGGCCGGGGCGAGGGTGGCGAATGTGCGCAGATTGCGGGATTCGATGGCGTGGCGCGCCAGTTCAGCTGCGCGGGTCTCCAGATCGCCGTTTAGCTGGAAAATCGCTGGATTGAGGGAAGCCAAACCGATGTCGGTCGCTACCGGCACGATCAACGGGCAATTGGAGGTGGCGGCAACGCCGGCAATAACAGCCGAGAGGTTGCCTTCCAATTCACCGATTACCGCTGCAACACTTTCCTGCTGCAGCGAGAGCATCTCTTTTGCCGCTTGTACGCCATTGCCTTTGCTGTCTTTAACAATCAGTTCAATTTTCGGGAGCTCTTTATTGCGCTCGTGCAGGGCAAAAGCGGCGCCGCGCAAAAAGTCCGCTGCTTCGGCATTGAAGATGCCAGACAACGGCAGCACCATGCCAAGGCGAAGGGGATAAGCGAGCTGGGCAGCCGGAAGAGATTTCATCTGCAAGGCAGCTTTCTGGATGCGCTGCGAAGGCTTCGACGCCAACAGCTCGTCGGTCAACCGGTCGCCGAGGTTCTTGTTGCCCTGGCCATAGCTGGCGCGGGCGCGCCAAAGACGGATCCATTCGAGTTCATCCGGTCGGGTGTGCGATGTTGCCAGAGTCTGGATTTGGTCGGGCGACATTCCAACGGCCAATATCCGGTTGGCAAGATCGATAGCCCTGTTGCTCACCGCTTCAGAAGTGGTGGATGTGAGGGTAAAAAGCAGGTGGTCCAGAGCTGCCAGCGGTTCGTTGTTGTGTTCCGCCAGTTGCGCCAGCAGCAGTCGCGCATCGGCCCGATAGCGGCTGCCAGGAAACTGGTTGACCAACACCAGAGCATAGCTTTGCGCCAGGATCGGATCGTGCAAATGATCGTAGGTTTTAGCCAGCATCAGCAAGCTGGCAGTCAGTTGAGAATTCTCTTGTCCCTGGGCGGTCAGCAGCAACCACTTGACTTTGGCTTCTTCGAACTGTTGATTTCGATAGAGGATTAGTGCTTGGTTGAACAGGTCTTCGTTGTTGCTTTCTTTGGCGATCAAAGGTCCGGTCAGGCTTATAACCGCCAGCATCAGGGCAACCAGCGCGACAAAAAAGTGATCGCCTGAGTGAAGCTTTCTCCATTTGGTCGAATCGAACTGTAGCATAGTGCATCCCCACTGTTTGCAATGCTGGTGAAAATGGGAAACCGACTTTTATTCCCATTCGATGGTGCTGGGCGGTTTTGAGCTGATGTCGTAAACCACACGATTGACACCTTTGACTTCGTTGATGATGCGATTGGAAACATGCGCCAACAGCTCGTGCGGAACATCCGCCCAATCGGCGGTCATGCCGTCCTGACTTGTTACTGCGCGGAGGGCGACGGCGTTCTCGTAGGTGCGTTCATCGCCCATGACTCCGACGGTTTGGATCGGCAGCAAAACGGCAAAAGCTTGCCAGACCTGGTGATACCAGCTCGAGCGATGCAATTCCTGAATAAAAATATCATCAGCGGCGCGCAGGATGTTCAATTTGTCCTTGTCCACTGAGCCGAGGATCCGCACCGCCAACCCAGGGCCGGGGAAGGGATGGCGCTGCAAAATATGTTCGTCGATCTGCAGTTGCGCGCCGACCAATCGCACCTCATCTTTGAACAGCTCGCGCAAGGGTTCGATCAAAGCCAGCCCCATTTTTTCGGGCAATCCGCCTACATTGTGATGAGATTTGATGGTTGCTGAAGGCCCTTTGATCGAGATGCTTTCGATTACATCGGGGTAAAGGGTGCCCTGCACCAGGAAGGGCGTATCGCCCAACTGCCGGGCTTGTTCCTCGAAAACGCGGATAAACTCTTCGCCAATGATTTTGCGTTTGCGTTCCGGATCCGTGACATTCTGCAGGCGAGTCAGGAAGCGCTGCTCGGCGTCGACACAAATCAGCTCAAAGGGTGCATTTTTATACGACTCGCGCACTTGTCGTGCTTCGTTCAGGCGCATCAATCCGGTATCGACAAAGATACAGGTAAGCCGACGGCCGATTGCCCGACCAACCAGGTAGGCGGAGACAGTCGAATCGACGCCGCCGCTCAGTGCGCAGATCGCTTTCTGGTCGCCCACTCTGCCGTGGATCTCCTCAACCGTGGTCTCGACAAACGAGGCGGCGTTCCAATTGCCCCGGCAGTCGCAGATGCGAAAGAGGAAATTGCTCAGGATCTCTCGGCCCTTTTCGGAATGGACAACTTCCGGATGAAATTGAATGCCAAAGATGGGCTTGGAACGATGGCGGATTGCCGCGATTGGGGCGTTTGCCGTGTGACCGATGACCTTAAAATCTTTTGGCAGGCGGGTGAGATGGTCGCCATGGCTCATCCAAACTTGCGAACCGCTGTTGATCGCATAAAAGAGATCGGCTGCCTGATCCACTTGCAGCGCTGCGCGGCCGTATTCCCGGTGGCTGGCCGGGTCGACTTGTCCACCTAGCTGAAAAGCCAGGACTTGCAGCCCGTAGCAGATGCCGAGAATAGGCACTCCGAGCTCGAAAATCTGTTGATCCGGCAGCGGGGCGCTCTCCGCATAGACAGATGATGGACCGCCTGATAGGATGATGCCGTTCGGCCGATTCGCTTTCAGTTCTGCCATGGGAAGGTTATAAGGTTTTATCTCGGAATAGACGCCCAGATCGCGGACTCGGCGGGCGATCAATTGCGTGTATTGCGAGCCAAAATCGAGAATAACGATTTTTTCGCTGTGCTGCATCGGCTGTCAACTCTCCTGGTTAAATTTCCACTTTTTCAATTCCTGCAAAGTTGGATAGTGGGTCAAATCGTAGTGAACCGGCGTGATGCTGATTTTGTTGTCGATTATGGCGCGGTCGTCGACCGTTTCATCGGCCTCGATATCCATTTTTTCACCGGTCAACCAATAATAGTTGGTGTTGCGCGGATCGGTGCGCACATGATAGTCTTCGCTGTAATTGGCCAATCCTTGTCGAGTGATTTGCACTCCGCGGATTTCTCCAGCCGGCACTGCCGGCACGTTGACATTGAGAAACACACCTCTGGGCAGGGGCTTGGCGAGCAGCAGCGGTATCAGTTTCTGGGTAAAATCAGCAGCTGCCGAAAAATCGGGTTTGGTAAAAGTGGCCAGCGAGATGGCAAATGAAGGGATGCCGAGAATGGCACCTTCGGTGGCAGCCGAAACCGTACCGGAATAGATGGTGTTGATACCGGTATTGGAGCCGAGATTGATGCCGGAAATGAGGAGATCCGGTTTTGGCTGATCTTTCAGCAATGCCCAGTAAGCGATCTTGACACAGTCTGCCGGTGTGCCGTTGACGGCATAGCCAAAGAATACACCATTTTTAAAATACTCTTTTACTTTGAGCGGGTCGCTGAGGGTGATGGCATGGCCGACCGCACTCATTTCGGTGGCTGGTGCGGCGATAAAAACCTCACCCAGCATGGCTACGCTCTTGGCCAGGGCCGCCAGGCCAGGCGCACCGATGCCGTCGTCGTTGGTGAGAAAGATTTTCACATTCAATCCTTATTCATCAGTTGTGAAAAAATTGCAATAGATTGACAAGCGTCTTTTTGAGTTCCCGGCGATGCACGATGCGATCGATAAAGCCGTGGGTCAGCAAAAACTCCGAGCGCTGAAATCCTTCCGGCAAATCCTGGCCAATGGTCTGTTTGATGACGCGCGGGCCGGCAAAACCGATCAGGGCTCCGGGCTCGGCGAGAATCACATCGCCGAGCATGGCAAAACTGGCAGTCACCCCACCCGTCGTCGGGTGGGTCAGCAGGGAGATATGCGGCAGTCCGGCATCTGATAGGCGTGCCAGGTGAGCGGCGGTTTTGGCCATTTGCATGAGCGAAAGAGCGCCCTCCTGCATGCGCGCTCCGCCGGAAGCGGAAACGATCACCAACGGCAGGCGTTTTTCCACCGCTTGCTCGGTGGCGCGGGCAATTTTTTCGCCGACCACTGATCCCATACTGCCGCCAATAAAACGAAAGTCCATGACCGCCATGACAGCAGGATTGCCGCCTATCAGGCACGTGCCGGTACAGACCGCCTCATTCAATGATGTCTCCCGCGTTGCATCTTTGAGGCGGTCGGTGTAGCGTTTCGAATCGCGAAATTTGAGCTTGTCGACGGAACGCAAATGCGCATTGAATTCTTTGAACGATCCCGCATCCGCGATCAAAGCGATATAGTCATGGCTGTACATGCGCAGGTGGTGATCACAGCGGCTGCAGACCCAGAGGCTGCGCTGCAATTCTTTGCGATATTGTATCTCGCCGCATCGATCGCATTTTAGCCACAACCCGTCAGGCAGCTCTTTTTTTACTTGCGGTGGTAAACCGCGTTTGACCCGCTTGAACCACTCCATAAAAGTCTCCTGACGAATTCAAAACATGCAAAGACAACACAGTGCCCGCTTGATCTGTTCGACGGCCGATGAAAGTCCGCTGCTGCGCGAGTTGCTGTGTGCGCGACCAGGCCACTGGATCAGGGGCTTTGTCGGTCGCTTGTTTGCAGAATGCTGCTCATGAGCAGGGCATCTTCGCCGGTTGTTGGATAATAGTTGGGCCGGACACCGACCACGCGAAAACCAAAACGTCGATAAAGGCGAATCGCCTCGAGATTCGATCGCCGCACTTCAAGATGAGCCACCACAGCTTGTTGCCGGCGTGCCTGGTCGAGGAGATTCCCCAGTAACCAGGCACCGATTCCACGACGGCGATATTCTGCCGCCACTGCCAGATTGGCGATATGAAATTCGTCTGCCAGCAACCAGCAAACTGCATAGCCGACCACCAGATCATTGATCACTGCTACATAACAGAGCGCATACTTGTTGTTCTCGATCTCCCAGCGGAACGAATCTCTGGACCAGGGATCAGAGAACGCTGCGTGTTCCAGCTCGAGTATGCGATCGAGGTCTATGAGGCACATCGGCCGCAAAAGAAAATCTGTTTTTGGGGCTGGTGGCTGTTTGGCGGTTGCTTCTGGCATCGTTTAAAAATAAGATTTTGGCCGACCGGCGATAAAATCGGCCAGATAATTGGGTTCCAGCGTGTCGGAATCGGGTATGGATCCCTGCGCTGTTTTTTGCCGCGCCAGTTGCGCGACTGCTTTGGCATCGGCCAGGCAATATGGCATCGGCACCTCTCTGAACGGGTGGCCGGCAGGCAGCAGCTCGCATTGTCCGGTAATCCGGCAGTCAGGCGGAAAATAATTCACCAGCTTGTCGCGGTCAACAATGGCCACCGGCTGCAGCTCGCGCAAATCCACACCGTCATAGAGGCCGGCATAGACTTGCTCGGCCTTGGAGCGCAGCAGAACGCCGAGCGGGTTGGTGCCAGGCGGTGCTGCTGCGGCGAGCGCCTGCAGAGTCGGCACCGGGATCACCCGAATGCCAAACGGCATTGCCAAACCTTTTGCCAGCGACAGGCCGATGCGCAGGCCGGTAAACGAACCCGGGCCGGTCGAAACGGCGATGGCCGACAATTCTTGTGCGGAAATCCCGCAATGGTCGAGCAACATGCGCACCGCATCGGCGATGCACCGCTGATGGGCATTTTTAATGTTCAGTCGATATTCTGCCAGCAGGTCTTGTCCGTCGAATAAGGCCATGCTGCAGATTTGAGTCGCTGTTTCAAGGGCGAGAAGCATATCGCGCAAGGTTTATCACCAGAATTTTCGAGTTCAACCCAAACAGTACAATTCGATTTCACGCCGATTTTCCCATTCCGGCGCAAATCGCCACAAAAAATGCATCTCATAGTGCGACGGCGGCAACAAGTGGGCGGCTACCTCCGGCCATTCGATCAGGCAGATGCCGTTGCCGAAAAAATAGTCCTCCAGTCCGAGTTCCGCCAGTTCTTCGGCAGCACCGATTCGATAAAAATCAAAGTGATAAATCGGCAGTCGGCCGCGGTATTCGTTGACCAGGGTGAAAGTCGGGCTGGTGATGGGCTCGTCAACGCCCAGACCACGACACACACCGCGGATGCAGGTTGTCTTGCCGCTACCCAGATCCCCATGCAAAGCGATGAGATCGCCGGCCTGCAAACGGTTGGCCAGGCGGCCACCAAAATTCTTCGTGAATTCGGCGCTCTCGCTGGTGAATTTTTCGATCAGGGTCTTTTCCCGCTTTTCTGGTCTCATCCGCCTCATCCACTCACTTGCTGTCCAGAGTGATCAGCGGCAAAATCATTTCTTCCAACGAAATCCCGCCGTGTTGAAAGCTGTCCGCATAATAGTTCAAATAATAGTGATAGTTGGTCGGATAAACAAAATAATAGTCTTCTTTTGCGATCAGGTAGTTGCTGTTGATCCCGCGCGCCGGCAAATGGTAGGTGCTGGGATCTTTGATGAGCATCGCATGTTTGCTGTCGGCTTTGATATTGCGGCCATATTTGTAGCGAAGGCTGGTTGTCGTCTCGCGATCGCCGATCACCTTGGCGCCGCGCAGGCCCCGTATACTGCCGTGGTCAGAGGTGATAATCACCCGGGCACCCGAATCCGAGAGTTCGCGCAACGCTTCATAGATGTGAGAGTGTTCGAACCAGGATTTTGTCATCGAACGGAAAGCCGCTTCGTTGGGGATCATTTCTTTGATCAGATTGGATGAACTGCGCGAATGCGCCAGGATATCGACAAAGTTGATCACAATTGCCGATAAGGGAACAGACGCGAATTCGCTGATTCGTTTGCTGACCGCGCGGGCTTCCTGCAGGTCGAGAATTTTTGCGTATTTGGTATTCGATTTCAGCCCAACCCGCAGACGCTCCAGTTGATTGTCCAAAAGCTGGTGCTCGTGCCGATTGCGGCTAAAATCGTCGTTTTCGGTGCCTTCCAGATAGAGGTCGGGAATCGATTTCTCGATGGCATCAGGGAAAAGGCCGCTGAACAGCGCATTTCGGGAGTAGGGAGTCGCGGTCGGCAGTATGGAGAACTGGTAATCGCGGCTGATGCGAAAATAGTTGTGCAACAAAGGCTCGACGACCATCCAGTGGTCGAGGCGCAGATTGTCGATGATGATGAGAACGGTGTTGATGCCCTCGCGCACTCCAGGGAGAACCGCCTGTGGGATGACGTCCACCGACATCTTGGGCCGATCGCTGGAATGGATCCATTCGACATAGTTGCGCTCGACAAAGCGGGCGAATTCGATGTTGCATGCGCGTTTTTGATCCTGCAAGGTTTGCTGGAGCCCCAGATCGGGATGTGAATCCAACTCGACATCCCATTCGGACAAACGGCTGTGGATATCGATCCAATCGCGCCAATCCATGGGGCTGAGCAGCTGTCTGGCGATCTGGTTGAACTCGACTGCATAATCGCGCGAAATCCGCTCGCCGGTGATTTTGTTTTTCTCCAGCTTTTTTTTGCACACCAACAAGATCTGGCTGGGATTGACCGGCTTGGTCAGGTAGTCATCAATTTTATTGCCGATCGCATCTTCCATGAGCTGTTCTTCTTCGCTCTTGGTAATCATGATCACCGGCGTTCCCGGGGCAAGAGTTTTCAGTTCCCCGAGAGCCGTCAAACCGTCCATGCCGTTCATCATCTCGTCAAGCAGAATCAGATCAAAGGTCTGTTTTTTAACCAGTTCGATTGCGTCTTCCGCATTGGTCAGGGGTGTGACCTGGTAACCTTTTTCCTGCAGAAAGATGATGTGTGGTCTGAGCAATTCGATTTCATCATCCACCCACAGCACATGTCCCTTGTCTTCAGTCAAACAAACCTCCTCTTGATTCTGACCTTAATATTAGCGATTTTTTCCTATTCAGTCAAACTCTTTTATCGGCATAAAAGTTGCGTCTTTTCCGACCCAATCGCCAGATGTAAAAACTCTAGCTTGCAATTGTTGAAAAAATTTCTTATAAATAAAAATTTAATCAACCGCGCGGTTTTCTGCAGAGGAGAGGCATTGTAAATGCCGGTTTTGTTTCTGCAGTCTATCGCGGATCATCCTGTGGGAGGGAGATCGCTCCGGGTGCAAGGCTTCACAAGCGCTGAACCCAATCGGTGCTCCAGGAGCTTATTGACCCGTTTTTGCTCGGGATGGACATTTTGGGCGTGACGATCAATTGATTTGGAATCTTGCGTTATGGAAAACACAGAGAAATTGTTTCAGCTCATCCACAACGGTATTTTGTTGCCCGAACCGCCGCCGTTCAGAGAGCTCTATCTCATGGCGCGGGGCAAGAAAGTGATGTTGACGCCAAAGCAAGAAGAGATGGCGATAGCCTGGTGTCGCAAAATCGGCACTCCTTATGTCAACGATGTGGTCTTTATCCGCAATTTTCTTCAGGATTTCAGCCGTGAACTCGGCATTGCTCCGGTCCTGCGGCTCGACGAGATCGACTATGCAGCGGTACTGGAAGCAGTTCTTGCCGAACGAGCGGCCAAAGAAGCGATGAGCAAGGAAGAAAAGAAACGACTGGCTGCAGAGCGCAAGTCTGCGCGCGAAGAATTGAAAGAAAGATACGGGTTTGCGATAGCCAACGGCCAGCGTATCGAATTGGCCAATTACATGGCTGAACCGAGCGGCATTTTCATGGGGCGCGGAAAACACCCCTTGCGCGGCCGCTGGAAAGAAGGGGCGACCCAGTCAGATGTGACCCTCAATCTCAGTCCTGATGCACCACCGGTTCCTGGGCAGTGGTGCGAAATCGTTTGGCAACCGGACTCTTTGTGGGTCGCGCGATGGGAAGACAAACTCACCGGCAAGCTTAAATATATCTGGTTGCACGATACGGCCCCAATCAAACAAGCCCGCGAGGCGCAAAAATTCGACAAAGCGATCGAACTCTCGTCAACGATTGAAACGGTTCGCGAAGCGATTCTGCAAAATTTGACCAGCGACAATGCCAAGCGCCGGCGTATCGCCACTGCCTGTTATTTGATCGATGCCCTGTGCTTGCGGGTCGGCGATGAAAAAGATCCGGAGGAGGCCGATACCGTCGGTGCCACCACTTTACGGCCGGAACACATCAAGCTGCATGACAACGGCGTAGCCGAATTTCGTTTTCTCGGCAAAGACTCGGTTTTGTGGCATAAAAAAATTCAGCTGCCGCAGATCGTACTGGACAATTTGCGCCAGTTGTCTGCTGCTGCCAAGCCGTCGAGCAACGGCAAAAAAACCGCTGCCGGCAAAAAACCGCAGCTATTTTACGATATCAGCAGCCGCAATGTCAACGAATTCCTGCAGCAATTGATGCCGGGTCTGACCGCCAAAGTCTTTCGTACCCATCATGCGACCAATGCAGTCCTGACCAGTTTGCACGAGTCGGCGATCCTGCCAAAAGATCCCGAGTACCGCAAATGGGAAGCTGCCGTGCAGGCCAACACCCAGGCTGCGATTCTGTGCAACCATACCAAACAGGCGCCGGCAAACTGGACTGAGCGCAAGAAACGATTCCGCGACCGCGAAAAGAGCGCGCGTGAGCGAATTTCCGCTCTGCAAAAAGAACTGAAACGGCTTAAAGAGTCATTGCCGGTTTTGAAGCGCGAGGCGCGGGCACGCATCATCGCCGCCAGGGGCAAAGAAAAAAAGACGCAAGTGCGCGAACGCTATGAAATGCGCATCGCCGGCCTGGAAAAACGCATCACCGATGTGCGGCTGCGTGAAGAAAAAGCTCATCTGGCGTTGGGCAAGATTCAAACGCAGGCTGCTATTGCGATGAACAACCGATCCTGGAATCTCGGCACCAGTCAAAAATCCTACATCGATCCGCGCGTCTATTACAATTGGGGGAAAAAAGTAGATTATGACGTGCTGGAAAAATATTATTCCAAACAGCTGCAGCGCAAGTTCATGTGGGTTAAAGAACAGGATCCGGATTACGAGCCAGAAGAGGAGGAAAATTAGTTCTTGGGCCAGGAGAGATGGATGCAGGTTTGAGGCGGTGGCTGTGCGGAAAGGGCTGTTCCGGAATGCGATTTTGTTGGTTGATTTTTATCTTTTACATCCTTAATTTTAACAGTCGATCGAACTGAAAACATCCCTGACAGCTGTAGTTTGCACGGGATGACAGCAATCGAGAATACATTATTGGGGAGGCAGTTCAATGCGTTGGAAAGATCGTCGACAGAGCCAGAACGTGGAAGATCGCCGCGGTATCAGTACCGGCGCAATCGCAGGCGGGGGACTGGGGACTTTGCTGATTGTTGCGTTGGTTTGGATGCTGGGGGGAGACCCACAATCGGTCATCGATGTAATGGACAATCAGGTGGCTGTCAATCCGTCCACCATGACCGCCGAAGATAACGAACGCGCTCAATTTGTCTCTGTGGTCTTGGGCGATACCGAGGAAGTCTGGGATTTGCTCTTTAAGCAATCCGGCTATCAATACCGCAAACCTCGTCTGGTGCTCTACAACGGCGCGGTTCAGTCTGCGTGCGGTTACTCGGGCGCGGCGACAGGGCCATTCTATTGTCCGGCAGATGAACGAGTCTATATCGACTTATCTTTTTATGATGAGATGACGCATAAATTAAGGGCATCCGGTGATTTTGCCTTTGCTTATGTGATCGCTCACGAGGTCGGACATCACGTGCAAAACCTCCTCGGTACCATGGATCAGGTCATGGCGATGCAAAACCGGGTCAGTCAAAAAGATTTCAATCAGATTATGGTCAGGCTGGAATTGCAAGCGGATTTCTATGCCGGAGTTTGGGCACACCATGCGCAAAAGATGTTCGACAGCCTCGAAGAGGGCGATATCGAGGAAGCGATGGGCGCGGCATCAGCGGTCGGCGACGATCGTTTGATGAAACAGTCACAAGGTTATGTGATCCCCGATGCTTTTACCCACGGCACTTCGGAACAGCGTTCGCGCTGGTTCATGAAAGGGTACAGAACGGGCGATCCGGATCAGGGCGATACTTTCAGCGCCAAGGTGCTCTAAACGCATGTGCCCGGAAAGCCGATCCGGGCACACGACTTTTCACTGTAACTGACCCGGCAGCCAATCTGCGAGTTGGGCTGACAAAGAGGCATCACCATCCAATTCGGCTGGAACAGGCGCTGATGGTCACCATCCGGCTCTTGCTGAACACAGAAACCCGCAGGACGGCGGCAAAATCGCAAATGCGCTGCTCGATTCTTGCTTTTCAACGCGTGTTCGCCGACAAACCGCTGTTGGTTCAGCGATCGGTTTTTTGGTTGTTGAGCCAGAGGAGAGGAGTGTATCTCGCCCCCCCTTTCGATGCAATTGTGAACGAGTGCAACGGCGTTCCTCATCCCCCGCACGACAGCGATTGTTCTGGTCGGCCAACTTGATCGCGTCGCTTGCCGATCGAGCCGAAACCGGCCCTGCAAAGCTGCTCTTCAATCTTGTGAGTGGCAATCGATTTGATGACAGTTACAATAGACACAAGTCAATGCCTGCATTAATCCGACCGCTTTTTTGCAAGCCAAGTCACCCCCGCAATTTCCATATCTGGAGATGTCTGTGGTTCAAATCTTTGAATCCAATTTCCCAAAACACTCTGCCGCATACCGTGTCCTGCTTTGAAAATGGAATGAATTGCAGCAGAACGAATCGGAATCGGTTTCGAGAAAATCTGCAACGATTAAAGGATTGGGTCGTTGATGGGGCCTGCGTATAGAACATCGGCGATTATTTGTGATAGATTCTTAACACTCGAAAATTTGAATAGGAGGTATTTATGCGACATCTTTTGCTGGCGGTTATGCTAATCGCTTCTTTTGGAACTCTGTTCGCCAAAGAAGCATCAATCAACGGCACATGGGAACTCGTACCCACGATGTGTGAAAATGTTGATCTCAACACCCGCATCGACTTGACCGTTGAAGCTGATGACGGGCAGGCAGCTTTGATTTTCAGCCGTGGTCAACGAGGTCGCCCGGATACCCTGAAGCTCAATATCGATGGCAAGCCGAACAGAATTCCTGTTCGAAGCAAGTCTTCGATTACCACGCGATTCTCTGGAATTCATCTGGTGATGGGATTTGATCGGTTGATCACTGCGGGATGGCGGGATGATGGACGTACGCTGTGGCTGGAAGAGCAGGTGAAAGCGGAGATTTCGCAGGGCACGGCAACGCTGAAAGAAAACCATTCGTTCACGGTGTCCAATGACGGCGCTTTTCTCCGCTATCGCATCGATCGCGTTTCGCGGCCGCAACAACCGGCAGCGCTTTATGTTTTCAAGGTCAAAGGCAGTTTGCAGGCTCGCATGATGGCTCTGCAAGACGACTGGCTGGTGCAGGAAGGTCTGCAAGATCAGGTTTTGTTGATCGGCCTGCAGGGGCTGGTCAATCGCTATGGTGCCAACTTTTATCTCATCTATCCCGAAACCTGGCAATTCACCTACAGCAAACGTCTATATGAGTGGTATCGCGATGAGCGAGGCTATACTTTTGAAGAGTTGAGCACCATTGAACAGGCACTGCAAGCTTTTCGCGATAGGATCAAAGGTTATGTGGTTTGGGATAAAAACGTGCGCACCTCATTGACGGTGGCCTTGACCATCGCTGGTCTGGAGGATGCGGTGGTCGTCAGTGCAGAGCAGGTACCCATGCTGGACTCGCTTGGCTTTCGGGCGGTTGAAGACTTGCGCGGCAAGTTTACGGGAATGAACGATGCCGAGATCTACGGATGGGCAAAGGATCGGTACTGGTCGCGCTGCAGCCGCAAGTATTTGATCTGGCTGGGCGGCCATGCCGGCAGGGAAATGAAACCTGGAGTGGCGGACTGGGGAGTTGCCAACCGCGTCTTTTTCCAGGATCTTTCGACCGATCCCAAGCACACAGAGGAATATGAAATGGCCAAGGGACTGCTGGCCGAAATGGACAAAGACGCTCTGATTATGGGTTGGCATTCCTACGCCAAGGACCGCGAGAGTCAACACGTTACTTTGTGTTCAAGTTACGGTTTGCCGGTGGAAGGGTTGCACAGCATCCCCAATGTCAGTTTTGAACACCATGTCGGTTTTTCAGAAGGTTTCACCTTTAAAAACAATCACAATATCGATCCGAACAAGAACTACACACCGGAGAAAAAAGTCTATCTGGCATGTATACAAACCGACGGCATCGGCATCGGTGCCTGGTTGAAACCCGGACGAGGTGAAATTCCCTATGCCTGGGAAACGCTGATGAACTACAGCTGGTTGGTGCCCAGTCTGCTGGAGTTTTTTTACGCCACTTCCACACCCAACGATTATTTTATCGGTGCGCTTTCCGGTCCTGGTTATATGTATCCCAAAGCGGTGCCGCCTGACCAGTTGCCCGGTCTGATCCGGCGGGCCGATTCACTGATGAAAAAACTCGACCTGCGCGTTTTTGACATCATGGATCATTCTGTGCATGGACCCCAGGAAGAATACACCGATCTGACCCGATCGGTAGTCGATGCCTATTATGAAAATATGCCGGAGGCCATCGGATTCGTTAACGGCTACGGCCCAGCCAACACTTTTGACGTTCGCAACGGCAGACCTTTGATATCGTTTGAATACTATTTGTCGCCTACTATTTCTGTGACAGAAGCCAGGGATGATTTGCTCGAACTGGCCAGGCTGAATGAAGCGCGGCCTTACTTTTTGCTGCTGCACATTCGCGAAACCAGCGATGTGGCGCGAGTCAAATCGATTCTCAATCAGTTGCCTGAATCGTTCGAGCTGGTTCCGTTGGATGTTTTCATCAGAATGGCCGGCAAGAATCCGACCTTCACCCGTCGGATGATCGAAAGATAGAAGCGACCGATCTTTGTCTGTCAGTTCGCTGTCTAGCGGCCGGGCGTCTGTGTCCGGCCGCTGGCAATTTTCAGCGAGGTGCCATTTTCTCTTGCATCGATTTTTTAAAATCTGTATGTTATCGCGTCATGACCTCTGCGCGGCCTGCCCCGCAGGAACTTTCACGCCACGAGTTATCGGTCACCCGACATGGCGTCGAACAGATCTATTACATCGAAAATGATTCTCCAATCGGCAAACCAAAGCAAAGGAGAACCAAGATTTGAAAATTCGTCTCGGTTGCCTCGTGATGGCGGTATTGGTGGTTGCTTGTGCCAACAAATCCGTCACGGTCAGCTATCCGGAAAAATTTCAAGGACTCACCCAGCTGACTCTGGCCTCGTTGACCAAGAACGTCAGTTTTACCGAAGAGATCAACAAGCGGGTCTTTCTCTTCTTTCGTTCGCAAGCCCGGGTTGCGGTGACCTCGAACGTGACCTTTGATTTTTACCTCGATTTTGAAAAAGACGGCTATCGAGTTGAATTTGCAGACCAGGACAAAGCGATGCACTTTTTTGCACCTCCGATTCGCGTAAAGAAACCGGTGATCAATCATTCGTCGGTGAGTTATCCCGCCAGCGGTCTGCTGATCAATGAAGATTATGAGGCGGTGAAGATCCTCGAGAGTTTAACCGACCGGTTTATCGAAGAAGGCAAAAAATCGTTACAAGATTCTGTTGTGATAGCGAAATGCCACTCCCAACTGCACGACTTTTTGCTGCAGTTTAGTCAGGATCTCGGTTATTCGCTTGAGTCGATCGCCATTCAATTCGCTGAGGAGTGAACTTGCTGTGGCCATTCATCCCGCAATCCGAAACGTTGGTGCATGTTGCTGATGAACAAAAAACTCGTGGTCATTCTTTTTGCCGCTGTCTATTTCTATTGTTTCTCCTGTCAGGATTCTGATAATCAGTCAAAAGATTCCTCCCGGCAGAACACCCTTTTTGTCAGCATAGGCATCTATACTCCTGGAACGCAACTGGCGTTTGGTGAACCGCTGCGCGCCAGTGCCGACATCGCAGCTGAATATTGCCGTTTACATCCCGGAGTCAATATCCGTTTCTTGCAGTCTGCCTATGTCTCAGGGTCGCAGGAAGGCGAATGGTTGAAGACGCAATTGGTCGGCGGCATTGCGCCCGACATTATCGGGCAGAATGCCGAAGTGGCCTGGGCCGATGTCGATAAGGGGTGGTATATCGCACTGGACGACTATCTGCAGCAGCCCAATCCCTATGTGCCGGGCAATGAGCGTTGGATCGATCAATTCGACAACCAGGCGATGTTCAATGCCAAACGAGCTCCTGACGGCAAGATTTATTGTCTGTCGATCGATGTGGTGGAAACCGGGATCTTTTATAACAAGACACTGTTCGACGAATTGGGATTGCAGGTGCCAAAAACATGGGCCGAGTACATCGCTCTGCAAGAGGTCCTGCTAAAGCACGGCTATACACCGATGACTTCGCCGACTAGCCTGGCTTCGGATTGGGGACAGGATGTCATTTTCGATATGCTCTACTTCCCGATTATTGAACATCTCGATGTGCAGCCTTCTGAAGAAAACCAAAGCGGATATTTGGTCCATTATTTAACGGCCAAGGAATTCATTTTCCTTTTTCAAAAAGGTTATTTCACCCGCCGCGATCCGCGTTGGCGCGAAACCTATCGTTTGCTCAAACAGTGGCGCGGCTACTGGGGCAAAGAGATCAAATACAGCGATACCTCCCGGTTTTTTCTGACCAAACGCGCTGCCACCGTTTGGGAGGGGAGTTGGTTTGCCCGACGGGTGTTTCTTGATCCTTTTATCGACTTCGAATGGGGGATATTCTATCTGCCGCCGATCACCGCGGAGAGCAGCCCCTATGGCCAAGGGGTCGAAGCTTCGGTTATCGGCGGAGCCGCAGTCCAACTGCATGTGACAGAATCCGCCGTCCTTTATGACCATCTCGACACCACGATCGATTTTTTGCGTTTTTTTACCGCCCCGGAAAATTTCAGCAAGGTGATCAATGAAGCCTTGCTTTATTTGCCCAACATCCATGGCGTTGATTCGCCGAAAGAATTGCAGCCGATCCGTGAAATATTTAGCCGGCGCTATTGTACGGTCAAATTGTTGGAGAATTTTGACGCCAAAACCAAAGCACGTTGGCGCCGAATGCTCGATCTCTACCTTAACGACGGTATCTCTTTGGATGATTATCTGCAGGAATTGGAAGCGATTTTTACCGCTTATCGCGACGAACAGGTTGTACGACAGAATTGGAATTTCGATGAATACGAAAAAAAGTGGCAGCAAAACGGGCTGGAAGTGGATTAAGTTCGTTCCCCTTTACAGCTTGATCTTGCCGACTTTTTTACTTCTGGTGGTCTTTAATTATTACCCGGCTTTCTTGGCTTTTTTTCGCTCCTTGTATGAATGGGATGTGGGAGGGGAAGCGATTTTTGTCGGCTTGCGAAATTTTAAAGAACTTTTTCACGATCCTGTCTTTCGCAAGAGCGTCATCAATATCAGCAAGCTTCTGGTTTTTATTATGGTGGCAAACCTCTCCGTGCCGCTGTTGGTGGCAGAATTGATTTTTCTGGTGCGGTCGCAGAAAGTCAATTACAGCCTGCGCGTCCTGTTCTCGTTGCCGATGATGATACCGCCGATTGTGATTTGGATGCTGTGGAAATTCATCTATTCCGATGCCGGTATTCTTACGGTGCTGTTGGAACAAGTTGGCAAGCCTGAATGGATTTATGGCTGGTTAAGCCATCCGCGCACAGCTTTGGCCGCAGTCGCCTTTTCCGGGTTCCCTTTTGCGGTCGGACTGAATATTCTGGTCTATTATACCGGCCTGACCCAGATCCCACAACCCATTCTGGAGAGTGCTGTTTTGGACGGCGCCGGTCAATGGCAAATTTTCTGGCATATCCATCTGCCGTTGTTGCGCAGTTCAATCAAACTTCTCACTGTCTTGACGTTGGTCGGCGTTTTGCAGGGATTCGAATCTGTCTACGTTCTGACCGGCGATGGCGGGCCAGGTTATGAAACCATCGTACCGGGTTTGCACATGTTTTTTAACGGATTCAGCTACAACCGCATGGGATATGCCTGTGCCATTGGGGTGATGCTCTTTACCGTCATGCTCCTTTTTACTCTGCTGAGTCAACATCTGTTGCGCAGCGAAACCGATTTTACCGCCCAGAGGAGAAAAACCTAATGCACGCGCACCTGCAAAATCCGCTGGTGCAGATCAGGCGACAAGAGGAGTGAACATGGCAACGGACAATAAAATGCGCTGCACCGCATACTTTCTGCTTGGATTGATCCTGCTTCTGACCTTTTTCCCTTTGTGGTTTATGCTGGTGACCTCTTTTAAATCGGTTTTTCAGTTTTACCACAATTTTTGGTGGCCCAGCTGGCCGTTGTACTTGAGCAATTATATGCGCGTCTTTAAGGTCATCTATCCCTATATTTTAAACAGCATCTTTACCACCATCGCTTCGGTTATTGGTATAGTCTTTTTGGGTGCTCTGAGCGGATTTGTCTTTGCTCGTTTTTGGTTTCCGGCCAAGCGCCTTCTCTACTATGCGATTATCGGTCTGATGATGCTGCCGTGGATTTTGACCCTGGTCCCGGCATTCATGGTGGTCAAAAAGTTGGGGATGATCAACACATTTTGGGTGCTGATTTTGCCCTATATTGCCAGCGGCCAGGTGCTGTCGTTTTATATGTTCCACAACTTTTTTTGTTCATTGCCCGAGGAACTCTTCGAGTCGGCTCGTCTGGATGGCGCCGGGGTATTTCAGCAATTTTATCATATCGGCGCCGCTCTTTCCAGACCGCTGATCGGGCTGGTCGCAATCGTCAGTTCACTATCGGTCTGGAACAATTTTATTTGGCCTCTTGTCACCACTTCCGATGAGCGACTCACCGTGCTCACGGTCGGAGTCATGCGCTTCAACGTTGCTTATACCAGCGGAGCGATCGATTACGGCCAACTCTTCGCCGGCTACACCCTGGCGGCTCTGCCGCTTTTGGTCCTTTTTCTGTTTGCCACCCGGCAGTTCATGGCCGGACTCACCGCCGGGGCTTTGAAGGAGTAGAAGGGCGGCACGATAGGCATTCTGGCCGCTTTGCCAGAGATCATTCATTTGGTTTCCCAATCCAATGGCCTGCAATGAAAAAAGATACCATTTTGTTTCTATCGGTTGCTTTGCTGTTCAGTTGTGAGCGGCTTGTCAAACCGCCCGTCAAACAAATAGGTATTGCCGGTATCGATACGCTGTCGATTCGCGGATCTACACGCGCCACCTCCTATGATATGAGCAACAAAATCATTCAGGCGGATGGCAAGATCTTTGTCTGTTGGCTCGACCATCCTTCCGATATCCAGATCAGGGCTTTTGATACGCAGAAAGAGAGGTGGAGCGATTCTGTTCTCCTCGGCCAGGGAACAGACAATCATGGCGGTCCGGCCTTGACTATGGATAGCCGTGGCACTCTCTATGCGGTCTATGGTCCCCATCACGGTTCTTTTCAGATCAGCCGTTCGCGCCAGCCATTCTCAATTGCAGAATGGGAAAAACTGCCCGACTTTGGCGAAACTGCCACCTACCCCAGTCTCATCTGTGATCCCCAGGATCGGCTGCATCTGACCTACCGGGGCCTCGAACAACCTTGGAAGCTCACCTATCAATGTCGAGCACAAGACGGCGAGTGGAGTGCGCCGCGCGCTCTCGTCAGCGCAGCAGTGGATTCGGGATACACCCAATTCGGCAATCCGTTGGCGATTTCGGCCGACGGGTCTCTGCACCTTGCCTTCCATATCTATGACCAACAGCCCCCAGGCGGCAAGGCTGTTGGTTATCTGTGTTCGCGCGACGGCGGCGAGACCTGGCAGAACAGCGATGCTCAGGTTCTCGGATTGCCGGTCAAACCGGATTCACCCTGCATGATCGAAACCGGATCGGGCCTGGACATGCGGGTCAATGCCCTTGTGGTCGATCCCGATGGCAATCCATGGGTTATGGTGAGCCATTTGGAGACAAAGCCCAGAAAAGTTTTGCTGTGGCATCGCCAGCGGAATTGCTGGCAAAAAATCGATTTGTTGCCGGTTGTGCAGAGCTTTTTGCCCGATGTTGAAGTGCTTTATGGCGGCCTGACCTTCAGCCGCGACAACATGCTCTATGTGACGACCACGATACAACCTATCGGCACTGAGAGGTTCTGGGGGGGAGAGAAGCTGGAAACCATTCTGCTGGTCTCTGCCGATGGCGGTCGTTCTTTTCGCTGTTTGCCGATTTCAGATCCCTCTGATGGTGTTCCCAACTGGCAACCGAGCATCGAAAGGCCCTACTCTGGCCAGCCGATCGCGATGCCGACTCTGCTCTACACTGCGGGAAAAGTCGGCCAGGGAGTGAACGACAGCACGGTCACACAGGTTGTCTTTGTTCGCCTGGCATGGACCGACGGACCGACCGAATCAGAAAGTCAGATCATGCCGAACAACCGGGAAGTGGCGAATCAAGGAACTGTATATGGCCGATGATCCTGTCCTGTTCGAGGAACAAACGAGCGGTTCAGCACGGCGGTGGCAGAAGGTTTGGTGCAACCGTGCGGTTTTAAGCGTCGCTATTGTGACTGTCCTGATCGCTTTATTTTTTATTCTCCTGTTTTGCACTTTGCCGTCAAAAGAGGAAATCCGTTCCTATCAACCTGCATCGGTCGGCAGCGATCAGGTCTTCAATTCCTCACAGCCACCGGCCGAACTGGTGCGCATCTGGAAGCCTTTGCGGCAGATTTCGCCGCTATTGCAGCAGGCCGTGATCATCAGCGAAGACGACACTTTTTACCAACATCGGGGTTTTAATTGGCCGATGGTGCGCGAAGCCCTAAGCGTGAATTGGCAGCGCAAATATTATGCCCGCGGCGCCAGCACCTTGACCATGCAATTGGCGCGCAGCGCTTTTTTATATAAAGAAAAAACATTGTGGCGAAAGCTGCGCGAAGTGGTGCTCACGAGGCGCTTGGAAAATTCGTTGAGCAAACCTCGCATTCTCGAGCTTTATCTCAATGTGGTCGACTGGGGCGATCAACTTGCCGGAGCCGAGGCCGCATCCAGGTTTTATTTTGGCCATTCTGCTGCCCAACTGAGTCTGGAGGAGGCCACATTGTTGGCGGCGTTGTTGCCAAATCCGCATTATTTCAATCCCTACAAACGTATGGACAGCTGCAGAAAGATGCAGCAGCGCGTCATTCAACTTTTGTTGCAGGCGAAAAAGATCACCCCGGAACAGGCTGTGGCAGCGCGCCATACCGTGGTGAGATTGCGCGGACAAGCGCCTGCACCCGAACCGCCCGCAAGCGACATCGATCTTTTGGAAATGCTGCCTGCCGATACCACCGGATTGCGGTCCAGCGCGCGTATGCCTGACGATCTGCTGCAAATCATTACGGATGATAGCGGGCGAAATGCGCAATCTCTGCCCGATTCGTTGCCGTGAATGCCAAAGCAAAGACTGTGCAACATCTGGTGATCGATACCCTGAATCCGGCGGTGGGTTTGCGCGAAATCCTTGATAATTTGGCTGCCAGGTCTTATTTTTAGATAGAGCAAGGGAGGCGACGATGAGTTCTCGAAAGTTGGCCAAATTTTTGGCCATCAAGCATGCGATTGGCCGACTCTACCGTTTTTTCCGCGAATGGGTGGCAATCCCGTGGAACTATGCCGCGGATCGATGGTCCTACATGCGCTTTTCGGGCAGCTTTTGGCCATCGCGTTCGCGTGAGGCTTTGCAGGGACTGATCATGCGGCTCTATCATGGGCTGGAAGTTGGATTGACCTATGCCGATCCTCGACCCGGATTTGGATACAAAGTGGCCAATGATCTGTTGGGTTATCTGCACACCTATGTCGGCAAGTACGGTGCCGATCGTTGTGCGCACATCGCCGCCAATGTGCTGCGGCAATATTTTGAACGTCAGTCCACTCTTGGAGCCAGCCTCGAAAAACTGCAAAAGCGATTTTCTGATTTACAGGGTGAGCTGGGAGATACCCAATTTGCCGGCGGGGTGAAGGAACTGCGGCGCGAGGAAATTCAATCGGCATCCGCAATTGATTTTTCGCGTTTTGTCTGTTCCCGCCACAGTTTCCGTCGCTATGAAAACAAACCTGTACCCCTTGACACGCTGCAAAAAGCGGTGGCAATGGCCGTGCAATCGCCATCGGCCTGCAACCGCCAACCGGTTCGTGTGCATGTGTTGGAAGATCCTGCGATACGCGATCGGGTCTTGACGGTGCAAAATGGCAACCGCGGATGGCGGGATCAACCGGATCGGATTTTGCTGGTATCGTGTGACAGCCGTTTTTATAAGGAGAGCCGCGAACGCAACGCCGCTTATATCGACGGCGGTCTGTTTGCCATGAGTTTGCTCTATGCCTTGCATTCTCTGGGCGTCGGCACTTGCTGTCTGAATCTGAATTTGACCGCCGCGGCTGCCCGTCGTATTCGGAAAGCGGTGGGCTTGCCTGGCTCCAGTGTTTTGATTTTGCTGATCGCCGCCGGCCATCTGCCGGAAACAATAACCGTCGCCGCTTCGGTGCGCCGCAATTTGGATGAGGTTTTGCACGTAATTTGAAGCCTAAAGGTGAGCGGGCATGAATGAAGGAGCTGACCAGCAGGCGCGTTTTCGATTCTACGCCGAGCTCAACGATTTTTTGCCGCTGGGGCACCGTTTTTCAGAATTCACCTATTTCTTTACCGGCAAACCGGCCATAAAAGACAGCATCGAAGCCCTGGGGGTCCCGCATACCGAAGTTGACTTGATCCTGGTCAATCAACAGTCAGTTGATTTCGCCTATGGTTTGCAGTCTGGAGACCGGGTTTCCGTCTATCCGGTTTTTGAGAGCTTGAATATCGGCTGCGTCACCTGCCTGCGACCGCAGCCTTTGCGAACATCTAAATTTATACTCGATGTTCACCTGGGCAAATTGGCCCGCCGGCTGCGTTTGCTTGGATTTGATACCTGTTACCGCAACGATTACACCGACCGGGAGATCATTTGCCAGGCGCAAGCAGAACACCGGATCATTCTCACCCGCGATATCGGAGTGTTGAAGAACAGTGCAGTGACGCATGGGTACTGGGTGCGTTCCTTGCAGGCAAACGAGCAGTTGGCTGAAGTCGTCAAACGATTCGATCTCTATTCACAAATTGAGCCGTTCAGCCGTTGCCTGGTCTGCAACGGCAAGCTTGAAGCTGTTGGCAAAGAAAGCATCCTCGACCAGGTGCCTGCGCAGGCTGCGATACAGTATACCCAATTTTCCCGCTGCGCTGCTTGTGGTCATGTTTTTTGGCCGGGCACCCATATCAAGAGCCTGCAGCAGTTGGTCGACTGGATCGAGACGCAAGACCGATCTCCTGGGGTTCGATTTCATCAGGAGGCGGATAAAAATTCGGTGCAGACGTAACGTGCGGAAAAACAGCAGATTTGTGCTTGACTTTTATATAATAGCAGTTTACATTAATGCAACTGAGAGTTGGTGTTAACTGGACAATAAATACATACACGATCATCGCGCGGTCCAGATGCAGGGCGCCAGTCATTATAACTGTGAAAAGAACAGCGCAAAAATCAACGTTGGATCAGGTGCGCGCTGATGGCTGTTTTCATTGCGAGATCGATCTTGTGGCGATGACCTGATTGCAGAAGGTGAATAGATCTGTGGCTTGAGGTGCGGTGAAATCCGCACATGGTGATCATGTTACAGCGAAATAATCCCTTGTTCTTTTGTCTCATTTGCCTCCATCTGGCTTGCGGTCGGCTGGTCACCAGCAGCAGGAGGTTGGAATCGTCGCGATGAGCTCCAGCAGAGCTCTTGCGCCACGAATAGGATAATGGATGGCAGCTCCGAACACAGCGGGTTTTCCGCGTGAATTGCGCAGACGCAATTTTACGCCTGCAGATCGGGATTTCCTGGTTATTTTATTGATTTCCCTTTTTCTGCACATTGCGCTGGTTTTGTTTTTTAAATCCCGACTTTCCACCGTTATTCGGCCCGAGTTGATTTCCGAGATACAGAAACGCTATGCAAAGATCGTCCTGGAGCGTGAAGAACTGCCCTTGATCGAACAACCGATTGCCTTTGAACCGACTGCGGAAAAAGAACCTACTGATCTGCTGTATACCCCGATTCCCGGAGTCGGCGGAGGAGCAGGAGCAGGGTTTGGAGAGGGTGTCGGTGCACCTGGAGGGCGTTTGTCGCCGGAGGAGCGATTGCCTGAAGCCGGCGCCATGGCGGCTGCGGGACGTGCAGGGGGAGTTGCAGGCGGACGATCCATGGGGGAGCTCGCTGGCGAGGTAGGCTCAGTTGGATTCCTGGGGTTGCTGACCTCAGGCAGCGGTTATGTGCCAGAAAGTTATATCGGCGACATCGATGTGAGCGGTCGAACACAGAATCAACGCATGGGCGATATCCTATCTTCTCTCGATGCGATGAGTGTTGCGCGCGGCCCGGGTGGCAAGGGTTGGGGCACCGGAGAAGGCGGGAGTGGCGGTGGTGACGGCGGCGGCACGGGTTCGAGAGTTGCGCGTGGAACCAGGCGTGAGAATCGCGCGATGAGCATTGATGATTTGCTCGGCGCCCTGGAACCGACGGGCAATGTTGCTTTTGAGAATGTCGATCGATCGCGGGAAGGTTACGAAAACGTGGCGAGTTCCATCGGCCGGCGACCCGACACACCTCAGACCGAAGAGGAAAAGAAACGCCTGCGTCGGAGCCCTGATTTCGTTCAGGCGGTCATCAACAGCCATCGCATGGCCATTACCGACTGTTACAAACAAATCTTGCGCAACCACCCGGGTCTGCGCGGAAAGGTCGAAGTTCGTCTGGCCATCAATGCCGAAGGCTCGGTGGATTATGTCGAATTGCTGCAGAGCAATATTGAAAACAGAGAAATGATCGATTGTATCCTTCAACGCATCGAGCAGTGGAATGATTTTGGCTTTGGCGATCCAACTGCACCCCCGGAAGTCTATCGACAGGTATTTACCTTTGGCTATTAAACTGGAATCTGCCAAATGAAAACCGAAGAAGGCAACTCTTCGGTTTTTTTATGTTGATTTCACAGGTTAACGGTTATGGCAATCGAATTCGAACGTCTGTTCAGCGGAAAGCTGCCGCCCAATCTCATGGAGCTGCTGATCGATCGCTATACGCATCAGCCGCCGGAGATTCTTATCGGAGCACAATTGGGAGAGGATGCCACGGTAATCGATCAGGGCGACACTTTTTTGCTCGTCAAAACCGATCCGATTACCTTTACTTCCGAACAGATAGGCGTCTATGCAGTACAAATCAACGCCAATGATATCTATTGTATGGGTGGCCGGCCGCGCTGGTTTTTGAGCACCATCCTTTTGCCGGAGAATTGCGCCACCCGCAAGATGGCGGATGAGATATTCAGCCAGATCTCGCAAACGTGTGAGCAGATGGGGGTGGCCTATTGCGGTGGTCATACTGAGGTTACCGTCGATCTGAATCGGCCAATTGTGGTTGGACAGATGTTGGGTACTGCCGGGCGGCATGAGTTGCTGGACAAAAGAACTGTTGCCGTTGGCGATCATCTGTTGGTGTTTCGTGAAGTACCTCTCGAGGGAACCGTTATTTTGGCTACGCAGTTTGCTAAAAAAGTGCGAAAACTATTTAGTGCCGAACTTGGCGAAAAATGCCGCAGTCTTTTGTATGAACCGGGCCTAAATGTTGGTCCCATTGTGGAGCTGGTGCGCGAAAGCGGAACCGTTCACGCACTGCACGATCCCACTGAAGGAGGTTTAGCGACAGCGCTGATGGAAATCACCCGACCGAGCGGTTTGTTTGTGGATGTAACCTATGAAGCCATTCCGATTTTACCTGAAGGCAAGCTGTTGTGCGATGAATTCGGCCTGGATCCATTAGGCACGCTCTCTTCCGGGGCTTTGTTGGCGGCAGTTCCGGAAAAAGCGGTCAAGGAAATATTGACCCGCTGTGAGGCACAAGGGGTCATCGCATCCGACATCGGTCTGGTGCATGAAGAGGAGAGTGGTCATATCCTTCGCACCGATGGAACTGCAGCGCCGTTGCCCGTTTTTATTCGCGATGAGATCGTCAAAATCTGGCGTTGAATTGGCATGTGCCGCGCTCGATTGCGTTGTCCTTGTTTTTTCGTCTCCGCGGTCATTTTTATCAGCAAATGAACGGTTGTCCTGCCAAAAAAATCTTGCAATAAAGTTTAAATTTATCTAAATTAACAGACTGTAATGTATCTGGAATCTGCACTTGCGTCCATGACGTCGACTGGCGCCGATTGGGTTGCTCCCCCGATTGATTGCGCCGCGATGGAAGGCTTATGTTTCAAGAAATAACCGACAAGCTTGATGCGGTTTTTCGCCGTCTGCGCGGACAGGGTAAACTGACCGAAAGCAATATTGCAGATGCCCTGCGAGATGTACGACGGGTGCTGCTGGAAGCCGATGTCAACTACAAGGTGGTCAAGCAGTTCATCGCCGATGTTCAAGCCAAGGCGGTCGGCCGGGAGGTATTGAAAAGCATCACCCCCGGTCAAATGGTGATCAAGATTATCTTTGATGAGCTCCTTCATCTGCTCGGCGAAAGCCATGTTCCCCTCAAGTTGGGCCATTCTTTTCCCAACACTGTGTTGCTGGCGGGGTTGCAAGGTTCAGGCAAGACCACTTTAGCCGGCAAGCTGGCAGTTTTTTTGCGCCAGCGCGGGAACTCACCTCTGCTTGTCGCCGCTGATGTTTATCGGCCGGCAGCCATCCAGCAGCTGCAGGTCGTGGGCAGTTCCATCGGGATTCCAGTTTTTGCGCAGGTTGAGAGCGATGTGATCAAGATCTGCCAGGAGGCGCTGGATTATGCCCGGAAGAATATGTTCGACACCATTATCGTCGATACAGCCGGACGGTTGCATGTCGACGAGGCGATGATGGATGAGCTGATCGCGATCAAAACTTTGCTCCAGGCGAACGAAGTTCTTTTTGTCGCTGACGGGATGACCGGCCAGGATGCCGTGAATACCGCCAAAATTTTCAACGACAAGATTGATTTTGATGGTGTTGTGCTGACCAAGATGGACGGAGATGCCCGCGGTGGGGCGGCTCTGTCTATCCGTGCGGTGACCGGCAAGCCGATCAAATTCATCGGTGTGGGAGAAAAGAGCGACCAACTCGAGCCTTTTTATCCTGATCGGATCGCTTCGCGCATCCTCGGCAAAGGCGATGTGGTTTCCTTGGTCGAACGCGCTCAATCGGCTGTTGATGCCGAAACGGCGCACAAGATGCAGCAAAAATTCAAGCAACGCGAATTTTCGCTGGAAGACTTTTTCGATCAATTGCAACAGATCAAAAAAATGGGACCGCTGCAAGATCTCATGGGTATGATTCCCGGCGCCAACAAAATGCTGAAAGGCATGCAAGTCGATGATCGCGGGCTGATCCAAGCAGAGGCGATTATCAAATCGATGACGCCACAGGAAAGGCGCTCTCCGCAAATCCTCAATGGCAGTCGACGAAAGCGAATCGCCTTGGGAAGCGGTACCCGGATTCAAGATGTAAATCGCTTGCTGGAACAATATAAAGTGTTGCAAAAAATGATGAAGCAAATGAAACAGGGCGGCGGTTTGGCCAGAAAGATGCCGTTCGGTTGGTAAAACAGGAGGAAGATCAAGTTGGCAGTCAAAATTCGATTGCATCGCATGGGCAGAAAGAAATTGCCATTCTATCGGATCGTCGCTACCGATAGCCGATCCCGCCGGGATGGAAAATATCTGGATAAAATCGGCTCTTACAATCCGCGCGTCGAACCGGTTGAAGTGGTGATCGACAAAGAAAAAGCGCTAAAATGGCTTAAAGTCGGTGCCAAACCCTCTGACACGGTGCGCAACCTTTTCAGCAAGCAGGGCATTCTCTTCGAGTGGGATCTTGTGCAGCGCGGATTCACAGCTGAACAGATCGCTGAAGAGTTTAAAAAATATGAAGCCGTCCAGGCTCAGCGCCAGAAACGTATCGAGGCCGAGCAGGCCATGCTGAAGCGGGAGCAGGAACACGAAGTGAAAAAGGCCAAGGCGAAAAAGGTTCAGGAAGATACAGAAGCTCCTGCACAAGTTGAGAAACCCGCTGCTGTTGAAGGCAGCGAGAGCCAAGAACCTGGCGAAAGCAGCGAGAACGCTGCCGCGGCTGAAGAGCCGCAAGCCTAAGTTCCAGGTCTTGCTGGCTAAATTTAGCGATCGCTATGGCAGACAGAGCTCGTGTACCGGACTATGTGCTGATTGGCAGAATCCTGCGGCCGCACGGTGTGCGCGGTATGTTAAAGGTTATGCCGGAGACCGACGATCCGCAGCGCTTTCACCTGCTGAAACGTGTATGGCTGCGTCGCGCGGATGGGACACGCCAGGAAATCGAGGTTGATCAAGTCAGGGTGATCGACCGCTCGGTGCTGTTGTCTTTGCGCGGCGTCACCACCCGTGATGCCGCAGAAGCCTGGCGCGGCAGCGAGATCGAAATTCCCGGCGACCAATTGTTGCCGCTGGCAGAGAATCGACATTATTATTTCGAGTTGATCGGTCTTGCGGTCATGACCGAAGACGGAGAGCCAATCGGCACTGTCAAGGATATCATCTCCTATCCCGCCAATGATGTCTATGTGGTTATGGCCGGCGATCGAGAGGTGTTGCTACCCGATTCGCCGGACATTATCCGCTCGATCGAAACCGAAAAAGGGCGAATTGTGATCCATCCATTGCCCGGGTTGCTCGATTGAGGGTGATGGGAAAAGGAGGAATGGATGGATATACATGTGATTTCAGCCTTTCCCCAGATCTTGGCAGGAGCGTTGGGTGAGAGCATGCTAAAGCGGGCGCAAGATCGACAGATCGCCCGAATTTTCTTGCACGATTTGCGCGCCTTTGGTATAGGCAAACACAAACAGATCGACGATTATTCTTATGGCGGCGGCGCAGGGATGATCCTCAAGCCTGAGCCGATTTTCGCTTGTGTCGAAAGCGTACGAAAGCAGCACCAAGTCGACTGTGCCTTGACTTATTTGACGCCAGCCGGCAAGGTGTTCAAACAAAAAGATGCTGTCGAGCTGTCTTTCCGCAAGCAATTGTTCTTTCTCTGTGGTCACTACAAGGGAGTTGATCAGAGAGTACTCGATCAGCTCGTCGGCGAAGAGCTGTCGATCGGCGATTATGTTCTCACTGGTGGCGAAATCGCAGCGCTTGCCGTAGTTGATGCAGTTGTCCGGTTGCTGCCGGGTGTGCTGAACGACATCGACTCGGCAGATACGGATTCGTTTCAAACCGGGCTGCTGGATCACCCGCATTACACGCGGCCCGAGGTGTTTCGCGGTGTCGGGGTGCCTGAAGTGTTGCTCTCCGGCGATCATCAGGCAGTCCAACGCTGGCGTGACGAAAAATCGATCGAGATTACCCGGCAAAAACGAACCGACCTGTATGAGAAATACATTGAACTGTAGCATAGAGGGTTTCCCTCTGGATGAGGAGGCTGGTCATCATGAACAAGATTGAAGCGTTTGCTGCATCGCAGAGCAAGAGCGATATTCCGGATTTTCATTCCGGCGATACACTGGCGGTGCATGTTAAGGTCGTTGAAGGCGACAAAGAGCGCATTCAGATTTTCGAAGGGGTGGTGATAAACCGCCGCGGCGCTGGTTTGGATGAGACGTTTACCGTGCGCAAGATCTCCCAGGGGATCGGTGTGGAAAGGATCTTTTTGCTGCACTCGCCCAATATCGCCAAGATCGAGAGGGTGCGCGAAGGGCGTGTCCGCCGAGCCAAACTGTTCTATCTGCGCGGGTTGCGCGGAAAAGCAGCTCGTATCAGCGAAAAGCGCTAAAACCACCAACCGATGGCAATCGATCCGATTCTGCACAACCGCTGGTGCTCGATGAAATCGCGTCAAACAGCGGCCATTCCGTTTGGTGACAGCGAGCGACAAAAGGGCGCACGAATCGTAAAAAAGGTGTCACCCAAGTTTGAACCCAGCCCATTTCGGGCTGGGTTCCTTTTTATAATACACCCATGAAAGAGAGCCGTCCGGTGAGAACGGTGATCTATTGCGGTCGGCGTTTGCAGGCTTTTAAGTGCTGGAAACGATTTTTTAGCGGTGTTGAGGAAATGCGGAAATTCGAACTGGAGTTCACTCAGATATTCATCACCAGCGTTTTGATCCCTTCCTCGAATGCGACATTCATTTTGTTTCCGTCGACGATCTTGACAACCACGCCGAGACCAAAATGTTTGTGTTGGATGACCTGTTGCTGATCATAGGATTCGGAGACCATGTATTCGCGCGGATTCTCAGTGTCTGCTTCATCGAGCAGGTGATTCCATTTTTTCATCTGTCGGGTGCGCGCCGCCCGACGAATTTTGTCTTGCCCCGGTTCGCTGCTTGCCGATTTTTGCTTGGCAGGGCTTTTATCGGTGATCTCTTCTGATGCCGGCTGATATCGGTGGCTGCTTTGGCAGGTTTTGCACATGACTTTGCTGATTTTCCCGTCTTTGATTCCAGAGATCACGTGTATGGTAACCCCTTTGCACGGTTTACAGATGGCATCGACTTCGGTTCCGACTTCAATCTTTGATTTTGACAACATGCATGATCCTCGTGATTATATCGTCCTACATCGGTGTAACGACACAGAACACCGCTTGATCTAAAGGAAGGTGCAACCGCCACGCAGGGCATTTCCACCAAATCATTTTATGATGAATGCGGATTTTATGAAATGGCTCTTGGGGCTATTGGAATTTCCGCTTTGATGGACGAACGGTGTTTTTGCACGATTTAACTAAAAATATGAAATTTAATGATTAAATCAAACAAAAATCTTGTGCAGACCGATACTGCTGCACAAAACTGCGTATAAAATCCACACTGCTTTCCTTACGAATCGGATTGGAACAGAAAGATTGGCTGGTTCTGTTCCAATCGCAAAAGAGGCGATAAGCTCAATCATGCCGATGTTTCATCAGACAATTGCGATCGGTTTGCTGCTGAGCGTTTTGCTGTCCGAATGCACACCTCTTTGTTCAGCCGGATTGATTGTCCCGGGATATTTTGCCTTCTACCTCAACGATCCCATCCGCCTGGCTGTGGTGATTACCGCCACGGCATTGACTCTGGCAATTGAAAAAGTGCTGCAGCGCAATTTGATTCTATTCGGCCGCCGGTTGCTCGCAATCGATGTTCTTCTGAGCTTTATTTTCACCGCCCTTTTGCAATTGCTGGCAGTGTTTCTCTTTCCACATCAACACCTCTTTATCGATTCGCTTGCTTATTTTATGCCAGCAGTTTTGGTCAGTTTCATCAATGCAAATGGTCTGCTGAATACCAGTGTTTCCTTGGCGCTTATCGCATTTCTGACACGCGCTTTGCTGCTGTTCGGATTGCAAATCGGTTGGCTTGGGTGAGGGGCGGTTGGGCGCCGGCCGTTGCGAGATTCTGCTTGACATTATCTCTTAAAATGCTTATATATGCAAGTTGCAAATATAAATTCACTGCATACAGAGCCGCGCCGACCGCATCGACCAGCTGCGACCGCGCAGAAACATCCTTTGCTATTTAGCAATAACAGGTCAGGATCGTGATCCGTGATGGCTACACCTAAAAAATGCTGCAAGCGAATCGGTATGGAGAGACAAATGCGCTGGTTGGCGCCTTCCATCCTATGTCTTCTGTGGGAAAAACCGACACATGGATACAACTTGATGGGAGCGTTGCCGGAATTGGGGTTTGTCGATGGTGGTGTGGATGCTGCAGCAGTTTATCGCACCTTGAATCTGTTCGAGCAGCAAGGTTTGGTTTCATCGGTATGGGATACCAGTGGAAGCGGTGCGGCCAAAAAGCTCTATACCTTGACAGCGGCAGGCAAAACCGAACTGCAGCGTTGGTGGCAAGTTATGCGTGAGCAAAGAGATACAATCGATTGCTTTTTGCACCGGCTTGCTGATTTACCCGATTTTATCGACCAGCTGTCACAATCGCGAAAATGAAAGGGGATCATCGCGGCATCACCTGATCCATCCGTCGACAATTGTTCTGGCTTTGGGCGATCCCGGGATGTAGTGAATGCGGTGTTCACTGCGCATGGGCATCGCCGCCAGGATTCGAGGCAATCATTGGAAGAAAGGAAGAGAATGAAACCGCAGGACAACCTGGACTCTTTTTTGGACGATCTGGAACTGGATAAAACCCTGGACAGGATTCGCCGTACGATCGTGGTCCTGTCAGGCAAGGGGGGAGTAGGTAAAAGCACCATTGCCGCCAATTTGGCGCTTTCGCTGGCGCTTGCCGGCAAGCGGGTTGGGATTTTGGATATCGATTTTCATGGTCCCAGCATACCCAAACTGTTCGGTTTGGAAGGGCAGCGAGTAGAGACCGATGAACAGCAAAAACTCGTGCCGCTCGAATTCGTCAGCAATCTAAAAGTGATGTCGCTTGGCCTTTTGCTGCAAGGCAATGACGATGCGGTGATCTGGCGCGGCCCGATGAAAATGGGCGCTTTGAAGCAGCTTCTCAAGGATGTCAGTTGGGGCGATTTGGACTATTTGATCATCGACAGCCCGCCAGGAACAGGGGATGAGCCGCTTTCTGTGGTGCAATTGATCAAAAATATCACCGGCGCGGTGGTCATAACCACGCCGCAGGATCTTTCGTTGTCCGACGTGCGCCGATCGCTGCGGTTTTGCGAAAAACTCAATCTGCCTGTCCTGGGGGTGATTGAAAATATGAGCGGATTTGTTTGCCCGCATTGCGGCAAAACGTCGATGATCTTCAAATCGGGCGGCGGCGAAGTCATGGCCAAAGAGATGGGCGTCGATTTTCTCGGCCGCGTGCCAATAGAACCGGATATCGTACTGACCAGCGACGCCGGCAAGCCCTTTGTCTATTATTTCAGCAAGTCCCAAACCGGTAAAGATTTCGAGGCTATGGTCAACAAACTCATCGAAAAAATAGAAACTTCGACATCTGACGTTTCTCCTGTTGCTTCACAACCATCTGGGGATGGAGAAGGAGAGGGTAGCGGCGGACTGTGCATCGCTGTGCCGGTCAGTGAAGGCAAAATGGCCAGCCATTTCGGCCATTGTGAACAGTTTTATCTGTATCAGGTGGATTGCAGCAAGAAAGAAATTTTGAGCAGCAAAGCGCTTACTCCTCCTCCACATGAGCCTGGTTTATTGCCGAAATGGCTGGCCGAGCAAAAGGTCCAGTTGATTTTGTCAGGCGGTATGGGCGAAAGAGCACAGGAGTTGCTAAAAGAGAAAGGCATTGCAGTCCTTATCGGTGTTACGGGCGATTCGCCCGAGGATGTGGTACGCGATTATCTCCACGACAAGCTTCGTTCCGGCGACAATCTCTGTTCCCATTGAGCGGTCAGGAATATTGATCAAACCCGGCTGCTGGTTCGAGCGGTCGGGTATTGATTTATTGTTTTTCGTTGGCTCGACTTTTCCCATCGAATGATGTTTTTTAAAAAGCGTTTGCACGAGAAAAGAAATCCTCTATATTCAGTGGTGTGCCTTGTTGGGATACCACTGAATGTAACCACAATAATCACAATGGGAATCGATCTGATTTGAATTTGATGGACACCATAAGAAACTCGTGTCAATCAGTGGATCTTGATGAAAAAGGTTGCAGACTCTTGTGCAATTCCGGGTGCGCGTTGGTGACGCTCTATCACAGGCGGGCTGACCTGCAAGTTTGACTTGCTCAATGGAACAGATCGCTGTTCGTCGATTGTCTGGCTTGTATTGGTGGCAGAATGAAAAACCTAAAGATCGCAGATTTAAAGGACAAATGGATGAGATTCGTCGGTGAGTGGGGGATAGCCTTACTTTTTTTTACTTTGCTGGCCAGCGGTTGTGGTGATTCGCCTTATCAGAATTTGCCATCCAAAGCCGCACAAGTGGACAGCCTGATTGTTCGCGCCAAAGCAGCCGGAGCCACTCACATCGACAGTTTGCGACAAGAGCAGCGGCGGTTGGCCGAGAAATTTGCTCATCGATTGGATCCACAAAAAATCGATCGAGTCGATCTTTCCAGTGCGGCTCGCCTTTTTTACTATGCCGGGCGGCTCGATTCGTCCATTGCTGTTTTGCAGCGCACACCGCAAGACTCGCTTCCTTTGGCCGATGCGGTGATGCTTTTTGAAATGTACTGGTCGAAGAACCGTATGGCTGAGGCAGAGAGGCTCTTTCGCCATGTCCTGAGCGCTTATGATAGGGCCAATTCCGAGAATTATTATTACTATCTGTTCCATGGCTACAAGAATATCGACGATTTTGAGCGCGCCTTGCAGATCGCCGAAGAGGCTTTACCCAGGATGACTCCCGAGTTCGGTTTAAGCCTGGCACTGGACAAGGGGGAATTGTTGTTTTCTCTCGGCAAGCACAAAGAAGCGATGGCTTGGCAACGGGTATTAAAAGTACGCTACAATGAAGATTTCGGAGCACTCGGCCGTATTCAAGCACAGGAGAACCTGTTCAATCTGATCGGCAAGCCCGCGCCCAATTTTGACGCTGTGCACTGGATTGGTTCCGAACCGCTCGTACTGCAGGATTTGCGGGGCCGGGTGGTGCTGCTCGATTTTTGGGCGCCCTGGTGCGGTCCATGCCGGGCGATGCTGCCGCATCTGAAGACCTTGCACAACAAATACCACAACCAGGGTCTGGAAATCATCGGTTTGACCCGGACCTATGGTTTTTTCAATCAACTGGGCCAATCGCTTCAGGATCTGGAGCCCTCCCAGGAGATCGAATGGATTGAAAAATATAAAGCTGCACAGGGTATTCCGTTTCCCTATGCGGTTGCTGAACGCGAAACCGGCATGCAAAACGCCATTCGCTATGGGGTGTCGGGAATACCCCATATGGTGCTGATCGATCGTCAGGGCCGTGTGCGCATGTATAGCATCGGCTCCGGCGATGACTCGGAGAAAAAACTGACCAAAGGGATCGTCGAACTTCTCGCTGAACCCAGTTAAATCGCTCCGAATCTGTGCGGATCAGTCGGCTCGGCAATCCTGCCGGTTTGAGATGCGACCGGCTACATACCCTTCAACTCATATTGATCACATCTTTAGCCGCGAATCTGTCAATTCATCGTCGCAGTGACTAATCAGAGAAATCCGCCGATCGGCATGAGCTCTCGAGCACAAAACGCCTATCTCAATTTTACCCGCATCAACGCCACCTCCTACGCATGTTTAGCGGAATCGGTGCTTCTGCTCTACGCCTTGAAAGTCGGGGCCGATGATTTTCTCGTCAGTTTTATCGCCTCTTTTACTTACCTAAGCGCTTTGTTCATGCCGCTGGGCAAGATTTCCATGGCACATCACGGCGCTGTGCAGACCATTTCGCGCGCCTGGGTTCTGCGCAATTTTTCTGCATTCCTGTTGGTGCTGGTGCCAATTGTGCAGCAGCTGGTATCGCCCAAACACGGCTTAGCGCTGTTCGTCCTCGCGGCTTTTGGCTTCTTTTCTTTTCGCGGCCTCGGCTTGACCGCTTTCAATCCTTTGGTCGGCGAAATCACTTCGCCGGAAAATCGCGGCAAATTCATCGCCAAGAACACCATGCAGAGCAATATTTTTTATCTCGCAGCGATGTTTATAATCGTTTTGTTGATCAATCGCTATCCCGCGCTCAAGACTTTCCAGGGAATTGTTTTGTTCGGTTGCGTCATGGGGGTTGTCGCTGGATTGGTCATTCGGAAGTTGCAGGAATCGGATCGACCGCTTTTATCAGCACGTGAACCGATCCTGTCTGCTATCGATTTGATCAAAAAAACCCCAGCCATTCAGCGTTTGTTGTTGGCCGCAGCGTGCGCAACGACCGCCCTGATGCTGACCATCCCTTTCAGTATGTTGACTCTGAAAAAAGGATTTCTGCTCAGCGATGATGCGGCGTTGATTTTTGCTTCTATGCAGCTGGTCGGCGCCATAATTTCATCCTATGCCAATACTCTGTTGCTCGATCGGGTTGGACCGCGCCCGATTATGATTATCTACACGAGTGTCGTTGCCACAATCTGTGTTTTATGGATTGTTTTGCCGATAAGTTGGATCTGGACGGTGGGCATAGCGGTGTTTTTGTTGATCGGCGCTGCCAACGCCGGCATTCAGACCTCTCTTTCGCACTATTTGCTCAGCTCAGTCGCACCTGAAAAGGTCGTCTCGATTTCCATGCTGATGGTCATTTTCTCCAACACGATCGCCGGATTGGTTGGGACCGGTTTGGGTGGGGGATTGTTGCGCCTTCTTAACCACGAAATTGAACCCGGCTTGATGGTCTACCGGGTCTATTTTGCAGTGATTTTTCTCTTGTTGTTGCCGATCATCTGGGTGGTTTCCCGGCTCCAACCGGTGGCAGATCGCCGGGTGCGAGACGTTTTGGGAATCTTGTTTTCCCTGCGCGAATGGCGGGCGCTCTTTACCCTGCAAAAATTGTCCGAATTGCGGAGCGAGAGCAATGATCGGCTGATCATCCGCAAACTGGAGGAGATCAAGTCTTCGCTTTCCGAGGATTCCCTGGCGGCGTTTCTGAGTTCGCCGCGTTTTTACACCCGCTTGCGGGCGATTCGCGCTTTGGAGTATATCGATTTTAACGATGCGACGGCTGATTTATTGATCCGTGAAGTGGAAACCGGTGAATTCACCACCGCCTATATGGCTGCTGATGTCCTGAGCAGCCATCAGATCGTCAAAGCCATTCCTGTTCTCCGCAAAGCGTTGAACAGTCAGGATCTCTTTCTGCAGAGCAAGGCAATGCAGGCTCTGACTCTTCTGGGAGACCGAGAATCTTTTGCGCTAATCATCGAAATTTTTCGCAACACACAGAATCCTCGCCTGATCCTCAGCGGTGCTCAGTCTTTGGTCGAAATTGGCAAAACCGAGAATCTGCATCTGTTGCTGGAAAAACTGTTGTTGCCTGACCTTGCGGATTCCGTCATCGATGAGCTGCTCTACTGTGTCAGCGAACTCTGTCATGCACACGACCTTTTCTATACCTTTTATCCTCTATTGCGCAAGAACCCGGCCGAACAAGACCGGGTCATCTCTTTTGTTGCTGAACAACAGAAGCTGGAACCCGACCGCCGTCGCCAACTGCTGGACCTATTCGATGCCCTGCTGCACAGCGATCAGCGATGCATCGAACTCCTCTCTTCGGTGGACGCCCTAATCAAACGGATGCCTTGCATACAGTCCATAACCTCTTTCCTCGATCACCATCCGCATGGCGACACAAAACCGGTGCGGATGATGGTTTTTCTCATTCTTCTCGACACCTTGTTGCGGCAATTTCAAACTAGACCACATCAAAAGTCGTCCGGCACTGCAAGACACTGATCGATAGACTGTTTCATGGCGAGTCATTCGGCTCAGGGATGAGCCACTTCCATATCACGGGGCGATTTGTCCGCCAAATGATCGCGTGCTATTGCATCAAATAAAACAAGATGTTAAAAAAAGGTTTTGGTTTTTTGTGCAAATTTGCTATTATTAGATGAACCTCTTCCGTTTGGCACAAATAGTGCATCTTTGTACAAGAACATTTGGCTGTTTTTCTAATCAGCGCATGACCACTTGCTTCCCATGAGGAGGAGTTTTGAGATGATTAAAATGGTACGACTGCCGAATTTCGCTCTGACCGTTTTGCTGCTTGTTTCTTCGCTGGGGATAGTGAAAGCAGAAGACCTGCGTCGGCCCTATGAGCCGGTGGTAATCGGAGCCAGCAGCATCCCTGCTGTTAACCTGCCCATAGATGAACTCTACATCTATGCCTACAAAGCCGGCGGATGGCAACAGATACCTTTTCAAATCGATGAAAACGATGGCACCGGATATTTTGCCACCGCTGAGGATGGTCTGCTCGACGAGCAAGACGAGATCTGCTTCATGACTGCCGATATGGGCGACAGTGTGGCAAGCACGGTCTGGATCACGGATGCTGAATCGCGCGCCTATCCCCGCTATCAGATAACTGCCATCGATACCTCGGTTGTCCCGGCCAAACGCTCACACGCCTATCTCTATCGCTCTTCGACGTTGACTCATACGCATGCGTCCTACGTCACCTATACGCCACCGACAGGCGAAGCAATCGCGCCTCCGACGCGCTATGCCAACGATATTGGTGATGATGCCATTCAGGCAAGCAGCTACCTCTTTAAACACAACAGCAACGGCATACCGGTCGATATGCACATTTCTGCGGGTGTAGGGGGAGATCCGGCCATCGATCTTTTGGATCGCTGGAAAGCCTTTGCCAAAGGGACGATCTGGGTCGGCGAATATTTTTCCACCGAAGACTTCGGCATCTCCAACGTGCGTCTGGATGTGGTCGCCGGACCGGTGCGCGTGATGCGTAAAGCCACCTATGATATGACCATCCAGGTTGAACAGCCGGATGCTCCCTATTTTCAGCCCATTCCGGATTCGGTTTCTTTTATTGCCCATTTCTATCCCTACAGCTATTATATCAACAGCTATAACCGCCGCATCATGATGAGCTATGGAATCGAAATTTTGCGCGAAACCATGGATTTCAACAGCAACATGGACGGCGCAAAATTTTACAGCCAATTGAATCCACTTTCTGGTTTCGATGTCGATGGAGCCACCACGGCTGGTTCAAGCGAAGACGATTATGTGAAACAACTTGCGGTGTTGAAATACAATTGGTACATCCTCACCGGCGCTCGCGGCACGGTTGCGGCGTTGTGCTGGGTGCCGCAAGTGGGTTCTGCACAGGAGCTCTATTATCGCGATTCATTGGTGCCCAGATTATATGATACCGGTGAGCCGGGCAATTATGGAGAATGCGGTCTTACCATCAAATCGGTTGGCGATCCGATTGCTTTTGATACCGATAGCATGGTGGTGTGGCGCTATTTCCTCGGTCCGAATCATACCCGCGGCCTTGGCGATTCTTTGTTGACCATTCGCAACAACCCTCTGAAAGTTGAGGTGGTGGGCAAAACTTTTGTTGTCCCGGTTGAACTGGCTGCTTTTGCCGCAACAGCCAGGGGCAACGGGATTGAATTGACCTGGAGAACGCAGTCAGAATCCAAGAACTATGGTTTCGAAATCCAGCGCGCCGACAAACCGGAAAACTGGCGGTCGATCGGTTTTGTCAGGGGTAAAGGCACAACCAATCAGCCCCAGTCCTATTCATTTGTTGATTCCGAATTGAATGTTGGCACTTATATCTATCGCTTGAAACAAATCGATACAGACGGTTCTTTTGAGTATTCTCACTCGCTCGAAGCGGCGATCAGTGCACCGGAGAATTTTGCTCTTGAACAGAATTACCCAAATCCTTTCAATCCAGCCACCGAAATCGCCTTTCGGATACCCGGTGATCATCAAGGCCGGGTCACTCTGAAAATCCATAACCTGATCGGTCAGGTGATTAAAACTCTTGTCGATGCAGATTTGCAGCCTGGTTTTTATCGCTATCGATGGAACGGTGATTCTGACAGCGGTGAGATGGTGGGTTCGGGTGCTTATTTTTACCGTCTCGAAGCAGGACATCAAACTGCCACCCGGAAACTGGTCAAGTTGCAATAAACGATAATTTTTTCTGAATAAAGGCTGTTTAGGCAGATCATTATGATCGTCCGCGATGCCGCTTTCTCCTGGTGGCTGAATTGCGGTTTAATAGATCATTCTTCCTGAACAGCCTTTTGTTTTCAATCCAGCCTTTTTCTCTTTCGATGGGTGCAAAATCTGCATCTCCCCATTTTTGTTGTATGGATTATCCGGCAGAATACCGCGTGCTACGCCCAATTCGATAAAAACATCTACAGCGAAACCTCTTTAGGCAGAATGTGGAGATTGATGGAATGAAACCTGTTCTTGCAGTGCTGTTCTGTGCCGTGAGCCTCGCAATTGCACAACCCGTGCACCAGCGTATGCTTTATCACAATCCTTTGACCGGAGAGATGCAACATGAATTTGCTGCAGTAGAAAACTGCCAGGGTGCCTATACCAGCAAGGGATGGCAAGCGACGCAAGCCGTGGCGGATTTAAACAACAACAGCCGCCTGATTGTCCATTTTAGCGACCGGCTTCCTGCTGCAGCCACTATAGAGTTCACCCTCACCCGTTTCAATCCGGCAGAACAAGCAGTTTTTAACAAATCCCATCTATTCTTTTTGAGTTCAGAGGCGGGGGGCGCTTCAAGCGTGCTTTACACTGACGGGTCCTGGTGCTATTTACGCACAGGCAAGTCTTATGTGCGATCCGATGGTTCGACGACGCTGAGAAATGATTTCAGTTCAAGGGGATTGGCCAACCGCAGAGAAGTCGATTTTTTGACTCAGACTTTCAATCTTTCTGATTTATATCGTTTTAAGATTATATACAATCAAAGCCGTGTGTGGATCTATATCAACGATGTTTTGCGGGGCGATTATCCTTTTCCTGGGCAAACGCATCGCTTTCGGGAACTCTATTTCGGCGGCGATCCGGAATATCCAAGCATCGCCGGCCCGATCTATTCTGATCTAAAAATCTATACCGCCGACACAGAGATGTTTTTCGAGGATCAAACCCATCGGCACAATCTCATCGGTCTCGGCGATCCGGACTTTTCCGGTCATGGACTCACCATGGGCGACGTCAACGGCGATGGATTGACCGATATCTATATCGGCAACTGCATGCAAAACATATGCTTGCGCGATGTCCTGTATATTCAATATCCGGATGGCACTTTTCGTGATGAAACCCAGGAGCGCGGCGTGGGGGACGAATGCTGCAGCCACGGTGTGGTATTCGTCGATGTGGACAACGATGGGGATCTCGATCTCTTCAACGGCAATACCTGGGAGCCGAATCAACTCTATATCAATGACGGAACCGGGTACTTTGTCGAGCAGAGTTCGACGCGCGGTATCGAGGTGATCAACGGTGAAACCCGCGGGGTGGTGGCGTTCGACGCCAACAACGATGGTTATATCGACCTTTATGCAGCAAACTGGGGGATGCAGAACGAACTCTATATCAACGACGGCCATGGGTTTTTTGTGCGTGAATATCTGGGTGCCGAAGGAGCAATCGAGGATGTGGAAATGGTCGGCACTCAAGGGGTTACCGTCTGCGATATCGACAATGACGGCGATTATGAAATCTATATCAGCAAGCGTCAGGCGCCCAACGAGCTCTATCTCAATGAAAATGGCAGATTTCGCGAAGCGGCTGCTGAACGCGGGATCGATGTCGGCGCCCGCAGCGACGGCGCCACCTTTGCCGATTTTGATAACGACGGGGATATGGATCTCTTCGTTGCCAATACCAAACTGCCATACGGCAGCACGGAGCTCTTTTTGTCTATCTTTGAGAACCTGGGTAACGGCTATTTTGCCGATCGAACAGCGGATTATTCTCTGGCCATGGACGGATTTACCGCTCAGCTTTTCGATGCCAACAACGACGGCTGGCTCGATCTCTATCGCTTGCGCAACAACAGTTATGATGCCACCGCAATGGCTATCTTGAGCCTGAATGACGGCAACAAACAGTTTGTTTCTGCCGGGTATTGCGGCGTTGACGTCATCGGCGCCGATGCACGCGGATGTGCAATTGACGATTTGGATCGCGATGGCGATCTGGATATCACTATCACCAACAAATTGTTCGAAAATATTTATCTGGAAAACCATCTCGAAAAACAGGTTGAGCGCGAGCAGGCGCATTATCTGCAGGTGCAGGTTATCGGACCTCAGGGGGATTGGGGCGGCGTTGGCAGCAAAATATCTGTTTATGAAGCGGGTCATTTCGGCGACCGCCAGCATCTCCTGGGCTATCGAGAGGCGACGACTGCGACAGGATACCTCAGCGGCAACAACCTGGTGCAGCATTTCGGCCTGGGTACCCGCACAATCGTCGATATCGGTGTTGAGCTGGTCGACGGCAGTGCAATCGAGGAGCGAAATGTCAGTGCAGATCAGAGAATATTGCTGCAGCCGGCAAGCCTTCGCTACAGAATCGAAAAGCTATCCGGTGATGGTCAATCCGGTTATGCCGGGCAAACGCTCAATGATCTGCTCTCAGTCCGTGTCGTGGATGATGCCGGAACACCGGCAAGCAGTGTTCCGGTCAACTTTCGCATCGTTGGCGGCACCGGTCGAATTGTCGGCGCTTCGACAGTCGAATCGAATCTTGTCGGACTCGCCGCTGTTACATTGCAGCTCGGGCAGGCTCCTGATACCTGTGTGGTGCAAGCCACAGTCTCCCGCATGATCGGTGATCCGGTCGAATTTACCGTATTTGCACTCGAAGCTCCGGTTTTGCTGAGCATCTATTCCGGCGATCGGCAAACCGGCGTGGTCGGTTCTTTTTTGCCTGCACCCTGTATCGTTCAGGTGCAAACCGTTCTGGGCACGCCAGCAGCCGGAAAAAACGTTCTCTTTGAGGTGGTTGAGGGTGGGGGAACCGTGGAAGGCGCCGGCGAAGCGATCGCAGCAACCGACGATGAGGGTTTGGCGCGGGCGGTTTGGCGGCTTGGCAATACGGCAGGCATTGAGCAGCGGCTGCGAGCTTCGATCGGTGACGCTGAAATGCTTTTTCGCGCCCAGGCGGTTGCAGGTTTGCCAGTGCGGATCATTCGTGCAGGTGGCGATAGCCAGCCTTTGCAGCCGGGACAAGATTTTAGCCAGCCCTTTGTCGTTCGTGTGGTTGATCAGAACGACAATGCCGTGGCGAACTGGTCGGTTTCTTGGCAAGTCGACTCCGGCGAGGGCAACCTCGCCGGGGAACAGCAAAGAGCCGCAGTAACCGACAGCATGGGAGAATCTGCGGTCATCTGGACCGCCGGTCCTTATCTGGGGCCTGCACAAAGGCTTTTGGCCGCAAGCGAGGTGAATGGTCTGCCGCTGCAAGGCAGCCCGATCGAGTGGTTTTATGCGCCTGTTGCGGTCGATGCAAAAAAATCGATTGTAACGGCGACTGGTCCAGTGGTGGCTGATGGAGTTGATGTTTCATCGGTTGTTGTTTCCTTGCGCAATGCAGAGGGCGAATCCGTCGGCGCTGGATTGACGGTTGGTTTGTCGGTCAGCGGCACGGCAAACAGCGTCGCAATGGCCGATACCTTGACCAACAAGCTTGGTCAGGTGAGCGCAAGCCTCAGGAGCACAGCGGCCGAACAAAAAACAATCCGGGCCACTGTCAAAGGCCTCAATCTGCAGCTGGCAGAGACGACAGTCGAATTTTTACAGCCACCACAGGCGGCGTCGAGTCTGATCGCTGTTTCCGGCAATGGACAGATCGGCACTGCGGGTCAAAATCTTGTCGAACCATTGGTTGTACGAGTTCTTGACGCCATGGGACTTCCGATGGCCGGCGCAACTGTTTTTTTTACAGTGATAAGCGGTGGCGGCGATTTTTCGCGAATGAATGTGCTGCAAACCACCAGCGACAGCCTTGGTTTCGCGCACGCTCACTGGACAATGGGAACGGTTGCCGGCAGTGAGCAACGTGTGAGGGTGAATTTGCAGAACTTGTCCATTCCAGCAGTGATCTTTCAGGCGATATGCCGTCCATCAGCGATTGTCGAACTAACAAAAGTAAGCGGCGATAACCAGATCAGCGCAATTGGCGCGATGTTGCCTTTGCCTTTTGTGGTGCGAGCGATCGATGCCTACAGCAATCCGATTGCTGATCTGGATGTCGAATTTGTGGTTGTCAATGGCAATGGAAGTTTTTCTCAGTCGGATTCGTTGACGGTGCAAACGAACCCACAGGGTTTGGCGTCTGCGCATCTCCGCTGTGGTGACCAATCCGGCGAGATCATTGTGCGGGCGACCTGCTCTGGCTTGACTGCCTATTTTTATGCCATAGCTCAGGCTGGTTTCCCGGACAGCCAGCTCTCGGATCTGCGCGCTGTTTCGCCTGTCCGGCCTGATGGAGTGGAAAAAAGCTTGATTGAAATCATCCTGCGCGACCGCAATGGCAGTCCGGTTGCCGGACGTTTTGTCCGCCTTTTCGCCACCGGTGAAAATCACGTTTTGAACCAGCCCTTACAACCGACCGACGCACAGGGCAGGACAACCGGGACGATTTCCTCCACCTCGCCGGGAGAAGCAGTGATTTCGGCTTTTATCTTGCCCGATTCCTTGATCCTGGTCAAACAAGCCGTGGTGATCTTTGACTATCAGAACCTGACGCTGCAGATGGTTGCGGGAAATGATCAGGTCGCAGAGGTGAGCACGGCCTTGACAGAACCCTTGCGTGTCCGCATAACGGAAAACAATTCGGCGTTGAGCAAGAGCCCAATCATTTTTCGAGTTCTATCAGGATCCGCTTCAATCGCAGGCAATGACCACGCGGTGCAAATCAGCGACTCTTTGGGTTATGCCAAATGCAGGTTGACTCTCGGGACGCGAGCCGGCAAGGTAAGAGTGAAAGTCTATGCGGCTGTCGACAGTTCAAAGACTGTTGAGTTTCGCGCCTTGGCTTTACCGGGTCAAGTCAGCAGATTGATCAAAGAATCGGGTGACATACAGTCGGCGGCTGTGGGCTCGATACTGGCCGAGCCCTTGGTGGTGCGTCTGGTCGATCGCTTCGACAATCGGGTCAGTGGTACATCGGTCCGTTTTTCATCGATTAATGGCGGCGAGGTTCTGAACAGCGATGAAATCATCAGCGATTCGCTGGGTCTGGCCGCCTGTCGAGTGCGGCTTGGTCAAAAATCAGGTGACTATTACTTTGATGCAAAAACGACAACCGGGCAGGTCGCTGTTTTCAGCGCCACAGCATTGGCCGGCAATTCGGCGCCGCAAATCGTCACCTGGCAACCCGCACAACTCGAATTGACCATTCAAACGCTCCAACCGGTTGAATTTGGAATCACTCAGGTTGCAGACGCAGAAGGCGATTCGCTGTCGTATGAGTGGTCGATCAACGGAAGCAGCGTCAGCACGCAACCGACATTCTATCTCTATCTAACAACAGCGGTTCTGCAGACATTTAACCTGAGTTGTCGGGTAAGCGACAGCTGGCAAAGCGACCTGGTGACCTGGACCATCCATGTGCTCGCCACCTCGGTTGCAGATGTTGAATTTATGGCTGATATAGCTGAAGCTGGGCGCGGTGTGCGCCTTCAGTGGCGCGTTCCACATCCAGAACTTTTACAGGGATTTTCGCTGCTGCGCAGCAACGGGGACGGTCAATATGAAAACCTCACTGCAGAGGTGATCGTTGCCTGCCATGGTCGGCAGGATTATGAATGGTTCGATCAAAGTGCAAGCAGCGGAACTGCATACCGATATGTGTTGCAGTTGATCTACATCGACGGCCGGACTGTCCAGACAGCGCCGGTGCAAGTGCAGGCCGTCTTGCCGACCCAGATCGCACTGCTTCCCAACTATCCGAATCCGTTCAATCCGACCACGTTCATCGTTTTTGATTTGCCGGACGAAATGCCTGTCGACCTGGCGATCTACAACATCAGCGGTCAGCGGATCAGAACTCTGTTCGTCGGCCAATGTCCCGCCGGCCAACATCGTCAGATATGGGACGGCCGCAGTGACGAAGGAGAGATCGTTCCCTCAGGGATCTATCTCTATTGTTTGCAAACCGAAGCCGCAACCCTGCAGCGGAAACTGCTTTTGCTCAAATGAAACTAGACCAATAAAAATCGCATTGTTTTTATCCGGTGACTCTTTTATTTTATGGAAATCCCGGCCTCAAAAATGCAAGCACCATCAAGCAAAGCAGGAGAATTCAAAGTGAAATGGCTAACTGCGATTTTGGCACTTTTCTTGTGTAACGGTCTGGCGCAGGCAGAATTGCCGGCCGGGCTGCAGAGACTGATCGAACAAGGCGAATATTCTCTGGCGCAATCGTTGATGCGTGAACGATTGGCCCGTGACAGCGATCTGCCAGCACTTGAACAGCTCGAGTGGCGTTTTGCCATCGAACGGCTGGAGAGGATCAAAAAGGACTTTAATCGCACTGAGGCGGATATCCTGTCTTTTATCCGTACCTATCTTCCGGATGTAAAAGAGCAAGATCTCATTCGCTGGGAAGAAGAAAAGGCGCTGGAGGTACGGGTGATCGATGGGCAAAAGCGCTACTTTGAATATGCTGCCGAGAATCTATTTCGCATCGATCCTTATTTGCGGCGAGTCAAGGCGGAAAAGCAAACCCCTGCGCCGACTGTTTTGTATAGTCGGACTGATGATATTGCGAAAATCATTGCCGCTGCTCAAAAGGCGAAGCAAACCCGTGTCAACCCGGTTCGCTCACGCATCACCTATTCGTTGTCTGTGCATGCGGATCAGGTGCCCGCCGGCAAGATCATTCGCTGTTGGTTGCCCTATGCGATGGAAATACCGGAGCGGCAGGAGAATGTCGTACTCGTTTCGACTTTGCCGGCGCAAAGAATTGTGTCTGCCAACCGACCGGACCTTCACCGCACGATCTACCTGGAACAGACGGCGGTTGCCGGGCAAAAGACCGATTTTGCAGTGTCGTTTGAGATGACGAGTTATGCGGTTTATCAGCCTGTCGATGCAAACAAATGTCGACCGCTGGGTGATGATCCTGATGTGGCGGTCTATTTGCAGGAGCGGCCGCCGCATATCGTTTTTACCCCGGAAATCCGCGCCTTGTCCAAACAGATCGTCGGTGATGAGACCAATCCCTATTCCATCGCACAAAAAATCTTTACCTGGATCGACGAGAACATTCCCTGGGCATCGGCGCGCGAATATTCAACTTTTAGCAACATCAGCGAATATGTTCTGCAAAACCGCCACGGTGATTGTGGGATGCAGACGCTTTTCTTCATCACCCTTTGCCGTCTTAACGGTATCCCGACGCGCTGGCAGTCCGGATGGTTTATCGAACCCAGCGACGACACGATGCACGACTGGGGTGAGATCTATTTTGCTCCTTATGGTTGGGTGCCGGTAGATATGAGTTTTGGTCTGCAAAAGTCGGAAGACCCGGCGATAAAATGGTTTTTTCTTGGCGGCATGGATGCGTATCGTTGGATCATCAACAGCGACTATTCGCAGAATCTTTATCCGGCCAAGATCTGTCCGCGTTCAGAGACAATCGATTTTCAGCGCGGTGAAGTCGAATGGGAGGGCGGCAATCTCTATTTCGACCAATGGGATTGGCGTTTTCGGGTCGAGCGCATCGATTGATCCATACTGGTTTTTGGCTGCTGTTGATCGAAAAAGAGGGTATGCCGATTTTGCCACTCCAGCCAATGCTGGTTTTTGCGCCGCACAAGGCAAGGGCAGCCTTGGCTGACCAAGCAACAAAAAACAACACCTTTGCAACACACGACAAGAAAGTCAGAGTTTTGCCTATGGATATCGATTCCATGCGAGGTGGGTTGATCGTTTCGGTGCAAGCCGATGAAGGTCTGCCCATGGCTGTACCGGAAATTTTGGCGGCGGTAGCCGAGACAGTCGCCCTTGCGCATCCAGCCGGGTTGCGCGCCTCGCTGCCTGAAAATATACGCGCAATCAAAAAAGCGGTCTCGCTGCCGGTGATCGGAATCTATAAAAAGAGCTATTCCGATTCGCCGGTTATCATCACTCCGACTCGTGCTGACGCAAGAGAGGTGATTGAAAGCGGTGCTGAGATCATTGCGTTGGATGCCACTTTCCGGCCGCGTCCGCGGGGCGAAGCCATTGCCGATGTGCTCGCCTTTGTGCGCGACAACAGCGACTGTCTGGTGATGGCTGACATCGCCACTTTTGCTGAAGGCATGGAGGCTGCCCGGATGGGCTTTGACTGGATTGGGACGACTTTATCTGGTTACACGGAGGCGACGACCCAGCATGCACAGGATGATGAACCGGATTATGCGTTGATCGCTGCCTTGGCAGGTGAGTTACCGCAGGAAATACGTTTGATCGCCGAAGGTCGAATTTGGGATCCAGCTCAGGCGGTGCGCGCGATACAACTGGGGGCATTTGCCGTGGTTGTTGGCACAGCCATCACCCGGCCAAATCTGATAACCCGCCGATTTGTGCAGCGGTTGCAGCAGGGAAAAGGATAAAAAAAAGGGACGATAAAGGATGCCAAATGGTTGCCGAGCAAAAGATGCTATGCATAGTTGCGCCAACCAAGATGCTCTTCTCTGAATTTGCGTTCGCATTTGCTTAACCAACTTTGACGGCGCCAGAAGCAGCGGTCGGCCCGCTGCTTGAAACCGCTCTGGCGGAGAAACAGTCAAAAGGTTGCTGGGGGATGCCTGTTCGAATTGCAGATCTGCACGTTGCAAAAATCACAAGATGCCTGATTGAGGTTGCCTGGCAAAGTTGCTCTACAAAGGATGCGTGCGATGCGGAGCCGAACTATGGATGCATAAACGGGGCTCTGCTGATTAGCAAATCAAATGAAGCGGCAGCAAACGACGATTACCACAGAGAAGCGGATCAACTGGATTATCGTCCCTTTTTTGGGGGGCAAAATCCCGGCTGCAAAACGGGTGATGCTTATTCCTGGGGATTTTACCGACTCTTCAAAGAACAAAAATCAATTTACACTGTTTTGCATGTCAAAGCCGCCTTCACGCGACCGCCGTAAATCGGGCTGGCGGACGGTGAATTGATCATCGACATAGAGATTATCGTGTCCGATGATCAGCAGGTCTTTTTGCAGGTTTTGTTGACTGAGCAACTTTTGCCGCATTTTAACCGCCAGATAGCGCGCGATATGGCGAAGGCGCGGATCGGTTTGCGATGAAATAAACAGATAGTTCAATGCTGCAGCGAATCGAGCGCTGAGCGGATCTTGCGGCAACGCACCGATAAAAGCGATTCCCGGTATCAACGGTTGAAAATAATCCTCGATGTAATGGAGAAGAAAGCGATAACTCACCGGGTCGTGAAAGTTGTTGAGCACAATCAGCGGGTGGAAGTCGTTTAAACTGCGCTGCACCCTCTGTTGGGTTTCAGAATCGCACTCTTTGCACAAAGACGCCAACTCGTTGCTGATTGCGTGCCACTTTTTTTGTTTTTTCAACCGTTCTGCCAGCAGATTGAGCTTGTCGCGTCGATCAGGCAGGGCATGTTCGATCAAGCGAAAAACCGCCTGGTTGAGAAAAGCGATCAACTCATCGAGTGAAGTCAGCGTCGGTTGGATGACAATCACCGGATAGTCGGCGACCAGAAAAAAATCGAGCGACTCACCTGTCACGGTTGAACTCTGATCCAGGATGATATGGCGCAATTTGCCATCCCGATTGAGATCGCCCGAGCCGAGCGCATTGTGGATGAGGTACTGCAGCGAATCGACGAAGCGCTGATCCATATGTTCAAACAGCTGATCCAGGCTAAAATCGCCGCGCAACTCAAAATCCTGCTTTTCAATGAACTGTGCATCCGGCAATTCGGTATTCAACATGTGCACAAAGTGCCCATGTTTGGCAAACCAGCCGCCGATTCCTGCAGTCAATGTTGTTCTGCCACAGCCTCTGCCCGCACCGGCGATGCACCAAAGCTTTGTCCGTATGTTGCTATTGCCAAAATACAACTCCGGGTAGGCGATATCCGCCGTCAATCCCTGCTGCATGATCAACTCGGTTGCTATTCTTTTCGATCGACAGTGGTTTCTTGCTTTATCATAGCAAGAGATATGCCATGTTGTGAGCTATATTCTAAGTAATTAATAATAAATAAATTAGATTTTGGCGAAATGGATCCGCTGTCGATGAAATACTGTAAAATACGACATCAACAGGGAAGAGAAGGGTAGACTGAGAGGGCTTAACTTTAAACAAAACAATTGATAAAGCAGAGATAACCAGTCAGCCGAAAAATACGACAGTAAATTTCTTCTGTTACACGCCTTTCTGCTGCAAAATACGGCGCTGTGATGGTTGAATTGCCCTTCGATCAATCATCATCGGTGTGCAGGCCATATTTTTTCAGTTTTCGCAGCAAGGTGTCGCGGTGGATGCCCAGCCATTGCGCGGCCTGGCTTTTGTTGTTTCCTGCTTTTTCGAGGATCTGGAGAATATGGCGCTTTTCCATTTCCGCCAGTGCCAGTGATGAATTGTTCTCCGCTGTTGTCGAAACGTCTGCGGACGGTGATTGTTGCAGATGAGCAGGAAAGTCATAAATGCCGATCGTGTTCGCATCGCTCAAGGCGACAGCGCGGCGGATGGTGTTCGCCAACTCTCGCACATTGCCTGGCCAGGAATAGCTCTTGAGCAGTTCCATGGCTTCATCGGCAATGCTGATCTTGCTGCGGTTGAGCCGGCCGGCAAAATCCTCGGCATAGTATCTGGCCAACAAGGGGATGTCTTGTGGAATTTCGCGCAAAGCAGGCATGTTGATGGTGACGGCGTTCAGTCGGAAATAGAGGTCGCTGCGAAACGATCCTTCCGCCAGTGCGTTGCCGAGATCTTTATTGGTTGCGGCAATAATGCGAAAATTGATTTTGACCCCTTCGTTTGATCCCACAGGCGTAAACTCTTTTTCTTCAAGAACCCGCAAAACTTTGGCCTGCATTGCGGGTTTCATATCGCCGATTTCGTCGAGAAAGAGCGTGCCGCCATCAACCAGAGCCAGTTTACCGATCTTGTCTGCATGAGCATCGGTAAAAGCGCCTTTTTTATGGCCAAACAATTCGCTTTCCAGCAAGTTTTCGGGAAAAGCGGCGCAATTGATGGCGATGATTTTTTTCCCTGCCCGGTCGCCGTTATAGTGGATCGCGTTGGCTGCCAGTTCTTTGCCTGTACCGCTTTCGCCGAGGATCAGAACCGGGAGATCGGTGTTGGCGATTTTGCTGATCAATTGCGCGATGTTTTGCATTCTGGGCGAGTTGCCGAGCAGAACTTTGCCGGAGGGCAGGTTTTGTGCGATTTCGGCGAGCAAAGTGGGTTGTGCTTTGCTTTCTATCCGCGCGAGAATATCCCGCACTTGCAGCAACAAATCTTGAATGATCACCGGTTTCATGATATAGTTGTAGGCGCCTTTGCGCATCGCTTCGACCGCATCCTGTATGGAACCGTAACCGGTCATCATAATGACAGTGATATCCGGCTTGAGTTTTTTTACCTCGCGCAGCAAATTCATGCCCGACAACCCGGGCATCCTGACATCAGAGAGAACAATCTCGATATCATGTCGCTGCACCAATTCCAAGGCTTTGGCTGTGCTCTGGGCGGTCAGGCAGGGAATTCCTTCCAAATCAAAGACATCATTGATTGCCCGCAAACAGTTTTTTTCGTCATCCACGATCAGGATTCGTGGTTCGTTATCGGTCATCGTTTCATCCTTTGGCCGTGTTGGGATAAATGAGAATCGAACCGAGGTACAGTAACTTACCGCCTCTGTATCGCACTCTTAATAACGACTTGTGCGCGTCTAATATTCACGCAAAATGAAGAGATTTTGTTGGGATGGATCTGTTTGCAGCAAATTGTGTCAGGTTTTCGCTGTGATAAAGGTGGCGGGATCCTGTGCATCTTGTACCGGAAGAGTTATGGTAAAGGTGGTTCCTTGACCTGGCCTGGAGATGAAGCGAATTTCTCCTTGGTTGCGCTGAACTGCGGACTGGACGATTGACAGCCCGATGCCGATGCCAGCACCGTCGGTCTTGTTGGTGAAAAAGGGTTCAAATATTTTGTCCTGAATTTCAGTCGGAATGCCAATGCCGGTATCGCGAAAAGTCAAGGCGATTTTTTTCTCGGATTCCATTTTGACGGCGATATGCAATTCGCCGCCGTTGGGCATGGCATCGCGAGCGTTCAGAATCAGATTGAGAAAGATCTGTTTAAAATCATCCGGACTGATGAGGCACGGTTTGACGGGTTCGTAATTGCGAATGACTCGAATTCCCTGTTGCCACAGCTCTTTGTTGATCAATTCAAGAGTCTGGTCCAGCAGCTGATCGAGGCGAACCGCGCTGCGTTGCGGCGACTTTTTGGCAAAATCGAGCAGATTGGCAATGATGGACTCGGCCCGCGCAATCTCGTGGTCGATGATTTCAAAGTGGTCTTTGATTTTTTCATTGCTCAGGTCGCTCAGCTTGTGCAGAACGTAGAGCGAGGAGCGGATGATGTGCAAGGGATTGCGAAACTCATGAGCGACTCCGGCTGCCAATTGGCCCATGACCGCCAGTTTTTCTGACAGCACCAGGCGCTGTTGCATCTGGTTCAGCTCAGAATTCTGCGACTCGATTTTTTCCTTGAGCGCCTGGGTTCGGCGCTCGAGTTCTTGAAAGACCTGAGCCTGGGTCGAGGTATCGCGCAGGATGCATCCCAGTCCGATGATCAGCGAACCATGCCGCAGAGGAATCAGCTGCGCCTCCACAGTCACTGCATCCTCTCCCGTTTCGTTGATCCGCCAATTTTGCGCTTGCACTTCGCTGCCGGCCAGTGCGCGGTAGAGAGCCGCCGAGACCTCTTTGCTGTTGGCGGTGGAAAAGAGCTCGATAAAATCGAGCTGGTGGTCGGTGGCCACCAGATGGGGCAGGACTGCCTCGGCTCGACGATTGGCGTGTTCGATTTGCCCCTGATTGTTCAGAAAAAGGACCAGATCGGTATTGTTTTCGATCAATTGGCGGTATCGCGCCGCCAGATCATGATAGATTTTGCGTTTCAACACCGCTTTGATGCGGCTGCACAGCTCTTCACCGTTATAGGGTTTGATCACGTAATCATCAGCACCCAGATCCAACCCGTTGATGCGGTCTTGTACGCTGCTGCGTGCGGTCAACATGATAATCGGAATGTTGCGCAGTTTGGGATCCGATTTGAATTGGCGACAGAGATCGAAACCATCTTCTTCGTCGGTAAGCATGATATCGAGGAGGATGAGGTCGTAGGATCTGGTGCGGGTAATCTGCAGACAGCTTTTTTTGGTCTGACACCAATCGGCACTATAGCCCTTGTTTTTAAGGATATAGCGCAAAAACAAGGCTTGATCCGGATCGTCCTCGACGACCAGGATGTTGGTTTTTGCCTGAACGGGTTGCTGCACTCTGTTCGACCTCGATGCGCGGTTTGAATGGGCAAAGGTTTAGCACTGGCTGTGCTTTTTTGCCCATCTGATCTGCTTGCTCTGTGATATTGTAACCAATTTCCAATCGATTCGCAAGTATTGTTTTGCAGTTGTGTGGTTGTCAGGTGTTGAAGGCAATCGGAGCGCTGCCGGCCACTGGCGAGCAGAGGATGATCTGCGGTTCGAGATTGTGCGGTTCATAATAGGAACGGGTGAGCAATTCAGCCAAGTCGGCAAATGATGCCCTTTGGACAAGCACCATCATGCAGCCGCCGAGGCCGGCACCGGCCAATTGCGCGCCTTTGACGCCTTTGAGCGAAAGCGCCAAATCGACCATCTGATCGATCTGTTCGATGCTGCAGCGGTAAGCCCCTGACTGATTGATAAGCCGACCTTGTGGTTGGCCAAGGTTGCACGATGCCAGCTGCTGGCGCAGATCGATTTCGGTCTCGGCAGTCGGACAAGGATGGAGTTGGCCTTTTTTATCAAAGCGCACCACGCGATCGCCATCATGTGAGATATTCATCCAACGGCCGAATTCATCGATTTGGCCGTTTTGCAGCAACCGGCTGCAATGGAGTGCTCGCTCGATTTCAGCCAATCCATACAGCACCACACCGCGTAACGGATACGGCGAGTCATTTTGGGTATGATTGCGAAGATAGTATTGTGTTTGTTGTTCTCCGAAACGATCAACAATGTCAGAACGTTTTGGCGCTGCCGGCAAGGATTGCAGCATTTCGTAAACGACCGAGTCGGGCATGCCGAGATGCGATGGACTGAAATCCCGCAGGTGTTGGAACTGTTGATATTGCGGATAGAGAGCGCGCAACCAATCGCGGCCGATTTCGTAGCAGGCCACGCGCTGGTTGAAACGATCGCGGGCATTGGCGGTTTTATGCGCTTGTTGCAGCGAATTGCAGACCGCGATGACATGATCGGACGGAAACTCGATTTGTTCGGTGACGCGAAAGGGGAAAAATCCCACCTGGACGACGCGATCACGGGTGCTGAATTTCATCGCCGCATGATCCGCTGCGCCACCGCGGGTGCCGACATACCATTCGGCTTCACCACAGAGTTCGACCAGTCGGGCTGCTGGAAGATGCAAGTGGTTGAGTTCAGCGACCGCTTCGGCAATCGCGACGACGAGGGCTGAGGAGGAGCTCAAGCCTGCGGCGATTGGAATCGTGCCGCCAGCCATGATGTTGAGTCCGCACAAGGGCCGGTCCTGGAATTCGAATTGCAGACGGGCAACCACAGCGCGAACATAATTGCACCAATCGCCGCGGTTGTTGTCAATGTATCTGCGCAGATCTGGGTGCTCGAGCACCTGAAGCCAATTTTTGCAGGATCGATTCGCCTGCAATTCGCGCAGATCAAAATGACGCGGTTTAAAAATCTGTGATTCGAGGTTTTCGAGAAAAATCTGTTGATCCTGATGGCGCGGGCTGACCACGGCGTAGAATTCGCGATCGATGGCGATCATATTGCCATAGCCGCCCTGATGATCGATGTGCCGACCCATGATGTTGACCCGTGCAGGAGTGCGCACAATCATGACCGGCTCGGAGCCGTACCTCTGAATGGTGCGGCGAAGCAAGGCGATGAGAAATTGGCGGCGATGGGGCATAGACAGCGACGCGGTGTCGGCGCCATAGACCGAGGTAAAATAACGCGTGGTTGCGGGCGCGTTGGATTCAAAGTCGGCCAACCACTCCTGCGGACGGCGGAGCAGTTCGGCTTTTTCCCCGTGCCGTTGCTGCTGTTTGTGATCGATTACCCAGCGGATTCTGGCCAGTTCTTCCGGTGTGTTAAAGGCCATGACCTGGTCCGGATGGTCGACTGTGACGGCGTGGATGCGGCATCCTGCTTCGGCCAAAATCGCTATGGTATCGGTGAGATATTCCTCTTGTTGCGCGTTTTGGGCGTTCAGCTTGTCAAGCGCTGAGTAGAGAAGTGGAGCTTTAAAAAGATACACGGAAAGATTTGCTGATGTCGCCTCGTTCAGATCTTCGGGCTTGAATTGGTGCCTGCCAAGGCGCAAAACGAATTCATTTGCAGAAAACGTCTGCTGCAGGATCTCCGGTGTCAACGGAAATCCTTTTTGTACAGATTCCCACATGGGACCAAGTGCCAGAGCCGCTTTTTTCTCGCGGCTGAAGTAGGTCAGCGCCAGGTTACGGGCCTCGTTGGCGGAAATCGGACCGTCGGCGCAGCGGTGCAACAGCGCGTTGAGCAGCTGCACGCGCGCGATGTCAAACACTTCGATGATGCCCAACGGCTCTTTCCGGTCATTCAGAATCACCCGCCCGGCGTCTGGAAAATCATTTGTGGTGGCAGTGAGAAAAGCCAGGTCAGCATCCCGCTGGCGAAATTCGGTGATGAGCCGCACCAATATGGCGGGGTCGAGGATTTTATCACCGGCGATCACCAGGGCATCGCCGGCATACTGCAGTTTTTGCAGGATTCGCGCTCCGGCTTTAGCGGCATGGCCGGTGCCGTGTTGCTCTTTTTGAAAAGCAAAAAGAACATCCTCGTGTTCGCTGGCCGCAGCTTGCATCACCTGGTCGGCCATTGCACCGACGACCACGATTTGGGTATCAATGCCGCAGCTCTCATAAGTTTCGATCGCCCAGCGTATTACCGGTTTGTTTTGCAGGGTATGACACACCTTATGGGTGGTATGATCCCGCATTCGCGTACCTTTTCCGGCTGCCAAAATGATCGAGATTAAGAGTCGTTCCCTGTCCTGAGCCATGCGAATTTAAATCCTTAAAACTGGACGAATAGAGGTGTCGTATTCGATCGTTGCGGATTCTGTTGATTTAAAAAGCGATGTTAAGAAAAATTTGCCTTAAATGCAAGAGCAGACTCCTCAACAATGACCGTTCGCAATTGAGATAGGGCGCCAATCGCTGCATCCATGCAGGCTGAATGGGCTGTTGCCGTACCGAAGGGACTGTAAAAACACCAAGAGCAAATGTTCAGAAAAAGAGTCATGCTGCGATTCGGTGCGCAGCACCGGATCAGGGAAAGATTGTTGTATTTTTAAATTATTATGAATAAATTGTTCTTGCAATAAGGTTTCCCATAAATCAAAACAGAACCAAAAAAAAGATCCAGAAGGGGAGAAAAAATGAGCTCTTACATCGATGAATTCATGAAAATGTACGGTTCACAGGCCAGCAAACAGCTCGCCGGGAATTTGGGCCTCAGCTCCAGCACCGTACAAAAAATGATCCCAGAAATTGCTCCTTTGATCTTGAGCGGCTTGAAAAAGCAGATGCAGGAAAAAGGCGGAGCGCCGCGGGTAGACCATATCCTCAACAAATATGGCGATCAGAGTGTTTTGAACAACATCGCGCAAGCCATCAGCCAAAAAGCACAGGATACCAGGACCGATTCGACCTTGGGCGGTCTGCTCGGCAATCCGGGTTTGCAGGCAGCCAGTCAACTCGCCAAGCAATTCAATATCGATGCCAATACGGCCAGCAAGATCATTCCCATGTTGGCGCCTTTGTTGCTCGGTTTTCTTACCCAGAAGCGCGACCAGCAAGGACTGGGATCACAGGGCATTGCTGCACTTATCGACCAGGATGGTGATGGTCAAATTTTAGATGATGTTCTTGGTTATCTGGCCAAAGGGTCAACCCGCACGAGCAGCCCGGCCAAGAGCAATGTGCTCGGTTCATTGCTCGGCAGTTTGCTGAAACGCAGATAATTTTCAAATGAGTAGGGTGCAACAATGACCAACAATCTGAAAACCTTTGCACTTTTGGCCGGGTTAACCGCACTTTTTGTTTGGATCGGTGGCGAGTTGGGAGGCACGCAAGGCGCGGTGATCGCCTTTATCCTTGCCGCTGCGATGAATTTCTATGCTTACTGGATGAGCGACAAGTTGGTGCTCAAGCAATACCGAGCGCAAAAGGTCGAATCAAGTGACCGTCTCTACCAGATCGTCGAAAAATTGGCGGCAAAGAGCGGGTTGCCAATGCCGGCTGTGTACGTGGTTCCTGAAAAGACCCCGAACGCTTTTGCCACCGGGAGAAATCCGGAGCACGCAGCGGTTGCGGCCACTCAGGGGCTTTTGCAGCTGATGAACGACGATGAGCTGGCGGGGGTTATGGCGCATGAATTGGGCCATGTCAAGCATCGCGATATGCTTCTTGGTACGGTCGCCTCTACTTTGGCAGGTGCCATCTCCATGATCGCCCAGATCAGCCGTTACAGCAACCGGTCCAGCAACCAGCGCGGCAATCCACTGCTCTTGATTTTTGTCCTTGTGGGTGTGCCGATTGCCGCGATGATCATTCGGATGACCATCAGCCGGGTGCGCGAATTCGATGCCGATAAGGAAAGCGCCGATCTCACAGGAATGCCTCTGGCGCTGGCCAACGCTCTGCAAAAGCTTAAGGCCGGAGTGGCCCAGGTGCCCATGAGCAAAGGCAATCCGGCGCATGCGCACATGTTCATCGTCAATCCGTTTTTAGGCGGTTTGGCAAATTTGATGTCGTCGCATCCGCCGGTAGAAGAACGGGTCAAGCGTTTACAAGCCATGGCAGTTCAGGCTGCCTGAGATCGATGTCAACTTGCGGGGGCAGTCAAAAGCTGCCCCCGTTTTTTTGCGAGGATTCTGCTTTATTTTGCTTTATTTTTAATACTCGCAATTTGAAAGACGGCAATGCTTTTACAAGATCAGATAGGCCGACTGATCGACGGGTGAACCAGGGGCAGGTAAAAGATAGAGAAACGGATCTCAAGATTTCTCAGTTCAAAACGCTGCAACAGTTGGCGATTTTACTTGACTTTAATCTTTGGCGTGGTTAAATATAAGCAAATATGCTGCATTTATTTTTGAGGAATCAGATGCCTGACGATTCATTGAAAAGACAAACCGACTATCTTGAAAAAACAATGGACCGTTTGATTTTGTGGATTCGTTTGGCCGAAATGCGCATTCCGCCTATCATAGCGATTGATACCACATTGATCGGTTTGCTGGCAACTCGCTTTGCCTCGGTTGCAGTTTGGACCCTGCCTTTGTTGCTATGCGCAATCCTCACCAGCCTTTTGCTCGGCAGCAGCCTCTTGTTTCTCGCCTTTGCCTCATTCCCACGGTTTAACGCAGCAGATGGTCAGGGGACATTGCTCTGGTTTGGCGGTATTGCGGCATTAAAAACAGAGCAATTCATCGAGAGAGTGGCAAATATGAGCAGTGAAGAATATTTTGCCGATTTGCTGCAAATCATCTTTGTCAATTCCAAAATTGCCAAAAAGAAATATTTTTGGATACGTTACGCCTGGATAGCGATGTTTTGCAGTCTGTTGCCATGGGCTGTAACGGTGTTTTATCTTTTTCAACCCAAGCCAGTTTGAGTCGCGAGCGCTGCTGTCAAATATCCTAAAAAAAATATTCTGGTCGGGGATAGCCCTGATCGGAATTTTGTTGATCGGCACCATCGGTTATTGGTCGATCAGCGATCAGCAGGCTTCGCTCTTTGAAGCTCTGTACATGACCGTGATTACCATAACCACGATCGGCTATGGTGAGATCATCGATCTTTCCCAAAATCCAGCAGGCCGTGTTTTTACCATCGGCTTGGCGTTTTGCGGCATTGGGTTGCTGACGTACCTGTTGTCCAATTTTACGGCGTTTATCGTCGAAGGTCAATTGCAGGAAACTTTTCTCAAGCGCAAGATGGAAAAAGCTGCCAAGACTTTACAGGATCATTTTATCATTTGCGGCTGGGGTTTGGTGGGTCAGCATATCAGCGCTGAACTGCGCGCTACCCAACAGGCTTTTGTGATCATCGAACTCAACAGCCAGACAATCGATCGCCGCTTTGCCAGGGAAGAGCATGTGGTAGCGCTTGAAGGAGATGCCACCGAAAATGCGGTGCTTGTGCAGGCGGGAATAACGCGCGCGCACGGTGTGTTTGCGGTTACCGATGACGACAACAACAATCTGGTGATTTCTTTGACCGCCAAACAGCTCAACCCAAGGTTACGGATTGTTGCGGCATGCAAGAATTTGAACAACGTCGAAAAAATCAAAAAAGCCGGCGCCGATGCGGTCATTTCGCCGAACTATGTAGGCGCTTTGCGCATGGCCTCGGAGATGTTGCGGCCCACGGTTGTCTCTTTTCTCGATATTATGTTGCGCGACAAGGATGAAAACTTGCGAGTTGAGGAAATCGATGTGCCACCGCATCTGGTAGGATCTCAGATTGCGGATTTTGACTGGTCGCGATTCGGCAAAACTTTGTTGTTGGCGCTGCGAACGGGCGATCGCTGGATCTACAATCCGCCTCGTGATCAAAAGCTGCAAGCCGATGATCGATTAATCGTTATGACCAATCCCGAGGAACGACATCGGCTGCAGAAGGAATTGCAGACCACATAGGGTTTCTACTGACCGACTTGAGAATAAGACTTTATTTATCGATTCGCGGTTTAACAAGGTGTTCTTCTAGCCCATTCGCTCGTCGAATCCAATCTTGAGATCGTCAAGTAGATGGGGTGTAATTGGCAAATCGCCGCAACTCATTCGCCAAAAATCAGCTGATCCTTTATAGCGGGAGAAACAGTGTCATGAATACGCTTCGCAGTGGTGTGGTGCTTTTGTTGTTGCTGATGATCCTGCCGCTCGGCGTGGCCAACGCGCAGTGGCATAAAGCTTATCGGGATGGACTCGAACAACTCGAAGACCAGCATTATGCAAAAGCAGCTGAGCTTTTTGAACTTGCCATGAGAGAAAAAAGCAAGGATACGAACAAAATTCGCGCCTTTGGCACCGTGTTTATCGAATATTATCCCAACCGCGAATTGGGCATTTGCCACTACTATCTCGGAGATATGGCAAAAGCACAGCACTATCTGCAACTGTCAAAGAGTCAATCTTTCAGCACAAGGGCTGATCACTTTTTGCGGCAAATTCAAAAAGGCGGCAAACCACCGGTGCCCAGCAAAACTTTTGAAGAACCGGAACCCGAACTTGAGCGCAAACCAAAAGCCGAGCCGATCCCGTTTCCCGAAATTGAGGAACCGGTCGAACCCCGAACGGTGATCATCGGCGAGCGCATGAGTCTGGCGGTCTTGCCGTTTGATTCCAAAGGCTTTGGCCAGGAAATCGGCAATATGGATGTTCTGGATAAAATGATCACCGGGCTGGTCAACGTCAATCGTTTTAAAGTGGTGGAGCGCGCGCAACTGGAAAAGATTTTGGAAGAGCAAAAACTCGGGATGTCGGGTATTCTCGACGCCAGCACTGCCGCCAAGGTGGGGCGCGGGATCGGGGTGGACGCGGTGATCGTCGGCAGCGTGACCCGTTCCGGCAACTCGGTCAGCATCGACGCACGGTTGATCGACACCGAAACTGCGGCGATTCTATCGGCCCAGGATGCATTTTGCAACGGTGTTGATCTGCAAAGCGTTTCACGCATGGTTTATACTCTGGCGGAAAAGATCAAAGGTGATTTTCCTATCGTCAACGGGTATGTGATCAACCTGGATGCCACCAGACTTACTCTCGACATGGGAAGTCAGGTCGGTATTCGCAAAGGCGTCAAATGCCACATTTATCGCGAAGGTGATTCGATCATTCATCCGGTAAGCGGCAAGGTCATCGGCAAGAATATCGATGAAATCGCTGAGGTGCAAATAGTCGATGTCTATGAATCCTATTCCATCGCCCGCGTGACCAAAATTAAAAAAGATCAACCTCGGAATCTCGACCGCGTAATTTCCAAATAATTTTCTCTCTCAGTCGCTTAACCCCTAATGCGGAGGAATAACCATGAAGAAAAGTGTCATGCTGTTGTTGGTGGTGCTGCTGTTCGCGTTCATTTCCCAGAGTGCGGCACAGTATTCGCGGAAATCGCAGTTCGAAGTTTTTGCTGGTGCCGCAATACCACTGGCGCCGGATGAATTTAAAGATTATTACAAACTGGGTGTCAGCGTGCACGGCCAGTATGTCTTTTTCCCGGCCCCGAACCTGGGCCTCAGCATCGGTGCCGCTTATGAATCGTTTATTTTCGACGGCGATAAAATCCTCGAAGACTACGAAGCAAGCGACTATGGCATCGAAGTTGAAGGAAGCGCCAGCATAATCGAAATTGGCCTTGGCATTCGGCCTTATCTGACACCGCCGGAATCGATGACGCAATTTTTCCTCTTCGCGATGGGGACGTACAATCTGCTCTCTTCAACGATCGAAATTACCGCTGATGAGATCGACTATTCTGAAAAGTTTGAAGGCGATGAAGAGAAACCCGGGGTGGCGGTCGGTGCCGGCGTCGAGATGCCCGCATCCGATACCATGAATGTGATTCTGCAGGGACTTGTGCGCTTTATTTTTACCGATGAAGAGACCACCTCGTTTGTCGGTGTCACCGCAGGATTGGTTTTTTAGTCAATCGTGCTATTTGCCGGCCGCCCCATAGACCAAAACGGGCGGCCGGGATCGTTTTAGACCAGAGTTCGAATTTCCATACCATGCTGCAAGCAAAAGGCAAAAAGATGAAAACGATGCGACTGCAAGGCAGAATCCATGCCAGAGCCATACTCGGCGCGGCAACAGCTGTTGTGATGATGCTGTTTCTATCGATCTCCGAAGTCGCGGCCAAGGCGCCGGAATGGGTGGAGAAACGGCCGAAAAGTGATGCCTATTATAATGGCATTGGTATTCAGAGCAAATCGGCAGATATCGACTATCGCCAGGCGGCCCGCGATCTGGCGTTGAACGATTTGGCTTCGGAAATTACCGTCAATATTTCCGGTGAGACGATCCGCAATGTGGCGGAAAAAGCCGGTTTGATCGAGGAGGATTATCGAAGCCTGGTCCGTTCAACCACCCAGGCAGAATTGACTGACTACAAGCTTGTTGACACCTGGGAAAACAAAGAAGCCTATTTTGTCTATTTTCAGCTGTCCAAAGCGCTCTATCGCGCTCAACAACAAGCCAAAATCGAAGCGGCAGTCGATTTGGCTCTCGATCTCTTTAGCAAGAGCGTGGAGCATGAGAACCAGGGACAAATCGAAAAGGCAATCCTTTACGCCATTCAAGCCCTTTATCCGATCGAAAAGTACCTTGCTGAGCCATTGGAGGTCGAATTCCAGGGGCAATCTATCTATCTGTTCAACGAGATCTATGCCTCGTTGCAGCGGTTGTTAAGCGGAATCGAATTCCGCTGCAACGCTCAGGAGATTTCGGCCACTTTCGGGCGTGGAGTGAGTCGTCCGGTTGGCGTACAGGTCAATTATATCAGCCGCAGCGGTTCGGCTGTGCCGGTAGCCAATCTGCCGGTAGAATTCGCTTTTACCCGGGGCAGCGGCGATTTGATCGGTCTGGTGCGCAGCGACCGCACCGGCAGTGCTGAAACCGTCGTCAGCAAGATCACCGCCAGCGATAGCCGGCAAGTCTTGCGCGCCCGTCTTAACCTCAGCGCTTTTTTGCACGCCGATGCGTCACCGATCGTGGAAAAGATTGTCAACCGGTTGCCGCTGAACGATTGCACACAGATTTTCCAGGTTCGCGGTTTAACCGCTTACGTCAAGTCACGTGAAGTTCATTTTGGTCAACCTCTGCAGGTGTTGAAACTGGAACCGGCGTTGAAAAACATCCTGACACAAAAGGGCTTTACATGTCTGGATCGTCCCGGGTCAGCCGACCTGCTCATCGATCTGCAGGCCGAATCGCGGCGCGGTGCAGAAATGTATGGTATGTATTCCTCTTTTGTCGAGTTGACAATTTCCGTGGTCGATGCCCGCACCGGTGAAGAAATTTATAAAAATATTCTCCACGACATCAAGGGATTGGATCTCAACTACGATAAAGCAGGCCTAAAAGCATTTGAAAATGGTGCCGAGCAAGTTCAAACAGAGCTGGTACCGAAGTTGATGCAGTTTATTCAAAAATGAGCCTGCCGCTGAGGGATAAAAAGGTGTTGCACAGGGATGTTCGATGACCGGCAGAGTTCGTTCGATGCTAATTCTCGCGGTGTTCTGTTCTTTGCTGATGATCGCTCTGTATCTCGGTGGCCTGTTCGAGGGGATTGAGCACAAGAGCCTGGATTGGCGTTTTAGGTTGACTGCCAATCCAGCGGATGCGGACTCGGCTGTGGTGCTGGTCGCCATCGATGAACAAAGCTTGCAAGCTTTTAAGCAAAACGGCATCGTGTGGAAATGGCCGCGAGATCTCTATGCGATTTTGCTGCGGTATCTGCAGCGCGGCGGTGCCCGGGTGGTTGTATTCGATATTCTCTTTTCCGATGCGGATATCGACCGTTTGAGTTCAGATGCGGAACAAACCGACGGTGCTTTTGCCTCCGCCCAACAATCAGCCGGGAATGTCGCGCTGGCCGCGCATTTGCGCGCTGAGGAAAATTTTCTTGCGTCCGACAATGAGCTGGTTTTCGATGCTTTTGCGCAGAAGCAGTTTGCTCCATCGCATGCTGCCGCGTTCTTTGAAAACTATGACTTTGCGATTCTGCCGTTGCCCCTCTTCCAGAGCAGTGCGGCTGCAATAGGTGCCGCCAACTATCGCGACGATCCGCACGACGGCATTTGTCGGCGGCTCGATCTTTTTTTTACTTACAAAGGTCAATTGTTTCCGCATCTGGGTACGGCTGCCTTTATATTGGACCAAGGCGTGCAGAACATACGGATTGAGCCTGGAAAACGCGTGCTTTTCGACCAACTGGCCGTACCGCTCGGCCGCGACAATCGCTATCTGATCAAATGGTACGGCAAAGGCGGAGTCGATGGCCCTTTTCGCTATTACTCGATCGGTCCTTTGATCACTTCTGCCATTGCAGAAGAACAAGGTTCTCTGCCGATTGTGCCGAGCAACCTCTTTCGCGACAAAGTGGTGATCGTTGGCGCCAATGCAACCGGATTGTTCGATTTTCACAACACCCCGTTTACCCAGGAAGAACCCTATCCGGCCATGGAGATCTATGCCACGCAGATCAGCAACCTGCGGCAGGGAGATTTTCTCCACCGCATCGGGCGCTTGTGGATCGTCGTGGCGATCGGCCTGCTCTCTTCACTGATCTGCAGCGCTTTTTTTTATATTCCTCAGGTCAGCCGGGTGGTCTTGCTGGCCATCGGACTGGCTGTCGGGTGGATGGTTCTCGCGTTTTTTCTTTTTTCCGCTGCCAATCTTTGGATCGATTGGGTTGCTCCAGAGAGCAGCATCATTTTTTCCTTTGCTGCAACAGCATTGGTCAGCTACGAGACCGAAGGTCGCGCGAGGCGTCGATTGCGCTCGATGTTCGGCCGTTACTTAAGCCCGGTGGTGATTGCCGAAGTGGTGGAAAAAAATGATGCCCTGGAGCTGGGTGGACGCGAGCTCGATTGCACGATCTTTTTTTCCGACATCAAGTCTTTTTCCACCATCAGCGAACAAATGTCACCGCACGAATTGGTGACCTGGCTCAATGAATATTTCACGGTTGCTACCGATATTATATTAAAATATGACGGATTGCTCGATAAATACATCGGCGATGCGGTGATGGCGGTTTTCGGCGCTCCTCTCGCCAAACCCGATCATGCTCTCTTGGCCTGCCATGCTGCTCTTGATATTCAACAGGCTATCCAGGAAAAATTTCTCAACAACGATGGAAAGCCTTCTTTTGAAACCCGAATCGGTCTCAATTCCGGCCATGTGGTGGTTGGCAATATCGGGTCTTCTCTGCGCTTTGATTATACAGCGATTGGCGATGATGTCAATCTGGCATCGCGTTTGGAAGGAGTGAACAAGATTTTTTCCACTCGCATCTTGATCAGTGAATTCACCCGAATGCGACTGGATGATTCATTGGTATGCCGTGAATTGGATCTGCTGCGGGTCAAGGGAAAGCAAAAAGCGGTTAAGGTTTACGAATTGGTCGGCAAGAAAGAAACAGTCGATGCTGAAAGAATGGCATTTATACAGGAATTTGATCGCGCTCTGCATCTCTATCGGCAACGAGATTTTGCAACGGCGCTGAAAAGTTTTGTCGAATTGACTCGGAGAATGCCAGATGACGGTGCTGCACGAGAATATCAGCATCGTTGTGAGGAATTTTGTACAACCCCACCTCCAGGGGATTGGGATGGGGTCTATACGATGAAAACAAAATGAGGCATCCATGAGAACATTTGGTCGCTCCGCGGTGGTTTTGGGAATATTTCTGCTTGCCGCTGCCGCGCGGTTTGCTCCAGCGGCTGAATTTACCCACCGCAATAGCAATCCTGTGCGCAAAGGCCCGGGAAATTACTATCCACTGCTCTATTCCTTGCCTGTGGGAATTCAAATCGAAGTCGCCCGCGAACAAGAAGGCTGGAAATTGATCCAGGTGAAGACGGATTCTATTCGCAATCGTTTGCAGAAAGATGGTTTGCTTGCGGATGAACAGTGGTTGCCAAAGAATTGTTTAACTGCCCAACTGCCGGCCACCGATTATCGGCAACTGAAAATCGAATGGAATACAACCTCGGCTTCACAGGCAGGAATTGCCGCAGCTGTTCGCGGAAACGCCATGAAGTACGGCGGTGCGACAGAACAGGCACTCGATTCGCTGGCGGTTCTCACTGCTCCGCTGTTTTCTGCTCAAGACTATCAAAATTTTAAATTCGAGACGCTTGCCGCTCTGCAAAGCACCGTCAATCGAGAGGTGTTGAGAAATCGTTTTGGCACTTATTTTCGCCCCTATCCCGTTGATCCGGGAGTCGAGGGAGTCGGCCTCGGCCTCGCCACTCGTCTGGCAAAAACGGGTTTGCGGCCGGATAAGGAGTTGTTGGCTTATCTCAATATGCTGACAACGTTTCTGGTGGAATTAAGCGGCGCCTACGATGTGCCTTTTCGCACACTGGTCCTGCAGGATACTCTTGCCCGCAGCTGGTCTCTTCCCGGCGGATATCTGTTCATCAGCCAGGGGTTGCTCAACAAGTGCACAGATGAGGCGGAACTGGCGGCGGTGATCGCGCGCGAACTCGTTCACCTGGTCGCTGAACATGCTTTTTACCAAACACCTCTGGGACAGGTCAATAAATATGCAGAATCAGCAATGGACGAATTGGAAGCCGAGGCACAAGCATTTGAAAAACGCGTGCCGGTGGATATGAAACAGTATGCAATCGAAAGCTACAATTTTGCCATAAAGAGCAAAAATCCGATGATCGAGATCGATGCCGATCGTGGGGCGGTCGTGCTCCTGGCTTTGGCGGGATACGATCCGCAAGCGGTCGCCCGCATTATGAAGAAAAGCAGCGATGAAGAGGTGGAAGAGCTGGACCAGCAAGAAGACTTGACCATTTTCCAACCGCAGCGTCAGCGCTTGGCGCAACTGGATCATTTTGTGCAAGAGCATTTCGCCGACTGGCGGGGCAGCCGGAATCTCACTCGCTTTCAGCGATCAATAAAGCGCTGAGAGCGCGATAAAGCAAATATCGTTCAAACCGTTCGCACCTGAGCGTGCGGAAATTTAACCAAGAACAAAGGAGGTAAATCCATGCGTACCCTTTACTCGCTAATGGTGGTGTTGACGGCAGTGCTTTTGCTGGCTGGTTGCGGTGGTGGCAGCAAAGAGTTGAGCGCTGTGAACACTGGTGAAGTACCAGACTGGTTTGTCAATGTTCCGCAGGATCCGAATTATCTGTTTGCTGTTCAGACCGCAACTTCGCAGGATTTGCAATTGGCAATCGATAAAGCCATTACCGGTGCACGTGCGGAAATCGGCCGTCAAGTCGATACCAAGATCAAAGCGCTGCAAAAGAGTTTTCAGGAAGAGGTCGGCATGGGTGAAGATGCACAACTGCTCTCGCAGTTTACCTCTGCCACCAAGACTGTGGTGTCAACCAGCCTGAGCGGCAGCAGAGTGCGGCAGCAGAAACAGGTGCGCGACGGCAACATGTGGCGTTCCTACGTCATGGTTGAATATCCAATCGGTGCGGCCAACCAGGCATTGGTCAATCAGCTCAAAGCCAATCAACAGATGTATACCCGTTTCCGCGCGTCGGAGACTTTTAAGGAACTCGAAGAAGAAGCTGACAAATACGATCAGTTCAAGAAAGAGCAAGGACAGTTGTGAGGTTCGACAGGAGGCAGCCACCAAACAATGGCTGCCTCTTTTTTCTCTGTGAACCGGCATCGCTCATCGATCGCAGATGGAAACCGCTTTGACGCGGTTCCGATCGAGTGAGTGATTTTTTTGTCAATGCAAGCATACGCGGATTGAATTGGATTCTAGCACGAGGGCAGTGTGAGCAGAAGGTGTTGTTTGGCACTAGGGATTCTGGCAGTGTTGCATACCGGCATGGCCAGAGAAGCTCAGTTTCCCCGCTGGTTTTTCGAACAGGGCAGAGTGTGTAAAGGGAAAACGGTCGTTGGATATACCAGGAGCTCCTATTTTGCCGATTCATCGGCTACTTATGCCATCGAAGATGGTTACTCCGTTTACGCTCGGCAAAAAAAGCTCCACATCAGCGGCGGGCAGGCTTTTTGGAGCACAGAGATTGGCACGTTCTGGATGGGATCCAATTTTGTCGAACAGATCGATTCGGCTTATATCGCCATTGGACGCCAGCAACTCGTACCCCTGGATACTTGTCAAGTCGGCCACCTAACCTGCGTTCTGCTCGGCATGCCGGGCTGTGCATTGAGTGCGAATGATCGGGTTCTTTATACGGTCACTCAGGTCGAAAAACCCGAGTGGATAGAAAAACCGCCGCAAGACTCCTCATTTTTTTATGCGGTGGGCGCCTCGCCGTTTTTTTATTATGAGGCCAGTTGCTGGCGAAATGCCGAGGAAATGGCCTTTCGCGATCTGGCGCGCTCAAAGAGGGTCCACATAATGGCGATGCAAAAACAGGACGTTCAGGGGCAGGAGATCCGCGACGAACAGCTCGAAATTACCCTGCAAGATGTCGATCTGATCAGCCGCTACATCGAACCGCTGACCAGAATTCACTATGTGCTTTTACGCATGCGAAAATAGACTCTCAAGTGGTTGGTTAGAGTATGAACTTTGCTTTTATTTTCGACAATCCAAGCAAAGTCTGCAGCAGACTGGAAGCCGATAAACTGGACATCGCGACTCTGGGTGTTGATCGATTTGTCTGGCTGGATTTTGACAACCCTCGAGAACCTCTGGCTCAGCGGGTGCTCGATGAACTCGATATTCCGAATGCCGAAATTGATGTCTTGATCGCTTCTGAACCCTATTATTTTAAACATCGCCAGAACTATTTGCTGAACCGGATGCAGATTTGCAGTCAACAAGACCATGTTTTCGTCTCTTCACCGCTGACGATTGTGATGTGCGAAAAAGCAATTGTCACTTTTCACCCACACAGCGACCCGAGTATTATACGGGTATCTGAGGAAGTTGAAGAATCGTTCAAGGCGGTGGGCAGAACGACCGGTTTTATCTATTTTTTGCTCTGGAATGCGTTGATTGACGGATTTTTACCGCAGCTTTTTTCGATCAGCGAGCAAATGGACCGTTTGGATGAACAGATCTTGGCAGGAAAAGTAACCCAGTCCATTTTCAATGAAACATTGCAGTGTCGACATTCGATCCGTATTCTTCGCTCGAGTCTGTCGCCGATGCAGCGCATCATGCGCGATCTGGTGAATACTCGGCTGGAATTGATCAGCGACGATGCACGAAAATTTCTCACCGGCCTTTTCGAGCACATGGAGTGGATTGCAGAAGCGATCGATTCTCTGCAGGAAAGTATCTTTGCAACTTTGCAGGGCTATCATTCGTCTGTCTCACTGCAAATCAACAATTCCATGCGGTTGCTGTCGATTATCGCAACCATTATGATGCCTCTGTCTCTTATCACGGCCATTTATGGAACCAATTTCCCGTATATGCCGGAATTCTCCTGGAAATATTCCTATTTTGTGTTTCTTTTTTTTCTGTTTGCGGTCGGATTAACCATGTTGTTTTTTTTTCGGCGCAAGCACTGGCTGTAGAGGGACCGATTTTGCAGCAGCGATTGCATGAAACCAAAAGACGGATCTTTTTTTCAGAGCAAAGGACTGGATTATGAAAAAAAGAATGATTTGTGCCGTTCTTGTCGGGTTGGTCTTTGGTCTGGATTTTGGAGTCGCCCAACAGGAAACCGAGTATCTCAAATGGTTGCAGCAAGAAGAACAAAAATTGCAGCAATACAAGGATGAGCGAGATGCAGCCTTTACCAATTTTTTGAAACAAGAGTGGGAAAAAATGCAAGCCATGGCGGGCTTGGCTCCGGACCTGAAACCAAAACCGGTTAAAATACCGGCATACGAGCCGCCTGTGGTGCCTCCCACAAAGCCCGAACCGACAGCTGAAACCGTGGTGCCCGATATCACGGTGCCGCCGCCGCCCGTGCCTGAAGTCAAACCCGCCCCGCAAGTGGAACCGGAAGCAGGGCAGGTAGTCGATCTGCACTATTTCAATCAGGATTATCGCATTTCACTGCTCGGCGATTTCCAAATTCGACCGATTACCGCTGTCGATGAAGACCAGATCAGCAATTTTTGGTCTGATATGAGTTTGACGGAATACGACGCGACATTGAAACACACCAATCGATTGCGCAACAATCTGGCTTTGAACGATTGGGGGTATATTTTGTTGCTCAAGTCGCTGGCCAGCCGTCTCTTTGATCGCTCCCCCGAGCAGGATCTGTTTGTCTGGTTTATGCTCAACAAGGATGGCTATCGTGTCAAAACCGGCTATTACAACAATTCGGTTTATCTCCTGTTCCCAAGCAAAACCGTAATTTATGGGGTGCCTTATTTTACTCTGCAAGGGCAACGCTACTACATTTTGCCTCTGGACGCAAAACAAACCCCCAGCAAAACCTTGTACACCTATCAGGGCGATTACCCCGGAGCAGACAAACCGATTGAACTGACGATTTCGCAGATACCCAATCTCGGTAATCGTCTGGCAAAGCGGACACTCCGTGTGTTGGTGGATGACGAAATAAAGACGCTCTCCTTTGAATACAACCAGTCTTTGGTTGATTTTTTCCGCAACTATCCGCAAACCGATCTGGAAGTCTATTTCGATGCGCAGATCTCGTCAATTGCCAATTACTCTCTGTTGACCAGCCTGAAGCCTATTGTTGAAGGCCGCAGCGAACGCCAGGCTGTCGATATTTTGCTTCATCTGGTACAGACCGGTTTTGACTACAAAACCGATGACCAGCAATTCGGTCGAGAAAAATTTTTCTTTCCCGAAGAGACTCTTTATTATCCCTTCTCTGACTGTGAGGACCGTTCGATTCTCTTTGCCTATCTGGTCCGCAATTTGTTGAATTTGCCGGTGATCGGCCTGGATTATCCGGGCCACGTGGCAACGGCTGTACGTTTTACCGACCCACAAACCGGCGATCGGGTCAAGCACAATGGTGTCGATTATTTGATCTGTGATCCGACTTACATCAATGCAGAATCGGGCATCTGTATGCCGCAACTGAAAGATGTTCAACCTCGTATTGTTGCTTTGCGCTGAAATTGACAGGTATTGACCTTGACCGTCCTGGTGGTATCGCTATGCGCAACCCCTGCCTGGATAAGGATGGTAGGCTATTGGTCTACGGCAGGCGGATTTACAGTTGCTGCAACGTGATCGACTTACCGAACCGATCTGTTGAAAAAAAGGAAGTCAGCCATGCTGTCAGGGCGGAAGAGGGGAATCAGACCTCCGGTGCTCCTATTTGTCTGGGTGATGGCACTTTGTTCTTGTCATCAGCGGAACGCTTTGCCCATCCATACGCTGCTCTCAGTCCAACCCGATGATTCTTTCCCGCGCCATTCGGAAGGCGATATACTTGAACTTTTAGATGGTCGATGGGCGCTGGTCTATACGCGATTTTTCGGCGGTTCAGGAGACTTTTCGAGCGCCGAGCTGGTCTGCCTGACTTCGGCAGATCAGGGCAAAACCTGGAGTGCACCGCGTGTTTTGTTGGCAAACGAGGGCAAGCTCAATGTGATGTCGGTCAGCTTGTTGCGGTTGACTTCAGGTGAAATTTTGCTCTTTTATTTGCGCAAAGAGAGCCAAAGTGAATGTCAGCTTTACCTGCGTCGATCGATAGATGAACTGCAGACTCTGGGTGAGGCCGTGCGCGTCACTCAACTGCCGGGCTATCATGTGGTGAACAATGATCGGGTAGTCCAACTGAACAACGGGCGGCTCATCGCTCCTGCAGTCTATCACAGCGAATTTCCCTATCCCGGTGAAACAGGAGAGTTTCACGAAAAAGGCGTCCCCCTGGTCTATTATTCGGATGATGCAGGCAGAAGCTGGCGTAAGGACCTTTCACCCGTGCTCCCGGTTAGCCAGCGTTCGATTGTCCTGCAGGAAAATGGTTTGGTGGAACGGTGCGACGGATCGCTGTTGATGACTATGCGAACCGATCGCGGAAGACAATACTTTTCCTTTTCAAACGACACCGGCTTGACCTGGAGCGCACCTGCACCCGGTAACCTGGCATCACCACTTTCGCCCGCCACCATCGAGCGCAATCCGATTTCCGGAAATTTGCTGTGTGTCTGGAATGATCACTCAGGCCTTCATCCCTATCGGCCTGGCAGACGCGCTCCTCTTTGCATCGCGGTCAGCTGCGATGAAGGGGAAACCTGGCAAGATTCTTTTGTTCTGGAAAACGATCTCGACGGGTGGTTTTGCTATACATCCATGACGGTCATCGGCAGAGATCTGGTTTTATCGTATTGTGCCGGCGACACTCTGGTCGGCTTGCTCAACCGATTAAAAGTCATCAAGATCGATTTGAACCGCCTTGATCAGGCGCAGCATGCATCTGAACTGCACAAGGAAAAAGCACGGCGCCTTTTAAATGAGGCGGTTCAGCGCGAAACAGGGTGGATCCAGATCCACGCAGCCGAAGGATTGATCTGGGCGGGTATCGACAGCTCAGTCGCGCCTCTCTTTCTGGCCCTCGATCAACAAAACCCGCCGCCGCAACTGCGCATCGGGGTATGGCGAGTTCTTGCGCAATGCCAAGAATTGCCTGAAATCGAGAAGCAGCATTACCGGCAACAGATTATCGATGCCTTTTGTGCCGCCGGGTCGCCCGACCGGGTTCATGCCGGCGAGAGCGCCGGCAAATTGTCGCTGCGCGTGCCCGACTCGAAACAGCTCGATTCCTTGGCCAAGTCGAACGACGATGCTCGATTGAAGTGGGCAGCGCGCTGGGTGCAAGCAAATTCCAATTTGCCCAAAGGCGAAACTCAATTGTCAGAGTTGTTGGATCATCACGAAGCGGCCATTCGCCAGTTAGGGGCTTATGCCCTTGGTTGGTTGCCTGGTATTCGGTCCGAAACCGCAACTAAACTGCAGCGGGCCTGCGATCGATCGCAGACCGTTGAAGAAAAATCCTATCACATCGCAGCGCTCACTATTCACGCCAAATCCGACAAAGAGAGATGGTTTGCCGAGCTGCAAAAGCTTGCGGTACATGACAACCCGACGATCCGCAAACAAATTTGCCATGCTTTGATCAGGAAAAAAACAACCGCAGAATTCGGTCTGCTTTGCTTTTTGCTCCACGATCGGGACGTGGACGTGAGAATCTTTGCCGCAACCGCCCTCTTGTGTTGTTCCCAGAATTGAGTGATCAGACCGGTTCAGCGCACAATGCCAACTCTGCTGCTCTTTCTTCTGGCGGGAGAAAGATATTAATGCGATCATCTCTTGCTGGACCGATCGGTTTGCATTTTGCTGCCGGAAAGTGTATCTTGTTTAGGTGGAACTGACCTGCGGTTTCCCGGTTGCGACAGACAAACGAGCGCCGGGAACCAATTGGCGAGGGAATTTATAAAAAGGGGAGCCGAGCCAGACCAATGATCGACAATCCTGACCACAAGATCAAAGAATTGTTGCAGGAAATCGAAGCGCTGCGCAAAAGAAACCAGGAACTCGAAAAGAGCGAGGAGTGCCATCGGGAGATCATCAAGTCTTTGCAGCAGCACCGCATGCTGACGGCTTTGTTGAATCTTTTTCCGCATCAAATATTTGTCAAAGACACCGCCAGCCGCTTCATAATGGCAAATCAGGCAACTGCGCAAGCGCTGGGCAGAGACAATCCGGCAGACCTCATCGGAAAAACTGATTTTGACTTTATGAAGAGCGATTTGGCGGCTTGGCATTTTGAAAAAGAACAGCTCATAATTAAAACCGGACGTTCGTTGCTGAACGAGGAGATGGCGAACCTGGAGGCTGAAAGATGGTTCCTGAGCAACAAAGTGCCGTTTCGCGATCAGGACGGCAAGATCAGCGGTTTGCTCTGTATCAACACCAACATCACCGCGCTTAAAAAAGCGATCGATCACCTTAAAAAAAGCGAAGAAACCGCCACTGCCATTCTCAATGCATCTCCCGATATCGCTGTTCTGGTCGACAATCGCGGCGTATGTTTGATGTGCAATTTGAATTACTGCCGCCGGGTCAAACAGGAGTACCAACAGTTGGTCGGCAGGGATATTTTTTCTTATCTCGAACCCGAAACGGCAAGGTTGCGCAAGGAAATGCTCGATTATGCTCTTAAAACCGGTCGTCCGGTCACGTTCGAAGATCAAATGGATAACGATATCTTTATCCATTCTCTCTATCCCATCCATGAGGGCGAAAAACACATCAAGCGCGTAGCCATTTTTTCGCGATGCATAACCCAGGAACGCGAAGCACAAAGAATGCGCAAACAGGCAGATCAGCGATTGCGCGCTTTCGTACAAGCACTGCCGGATTTGACGGTCATTTGCGACGCTGATGGTCAGATGATCGAACTCTTTGCCCAGGCTGAGCATCAAAGCCTTGTCAAATACCTGTGGAACAGCGAAGGCCCCGGCAAGTCGCTGTCGAACAAGAAGACACGTCAGCTGATTTTGCCGCAGTTGCACGAAACCGTTGCCAGTGGTTCTCCGCAGCAAATGGAATTTCCCCTGGAAATTGAAGGCAATCTGCGCTGGTATTCCAGCCGCACCGTGCTTCTGGCTGGCGATGAGAGTGAAAAACCGCTGATTGTCTGGATCTGCCGGGATATCACATCCGAAAAGAATCTCGAGGTCGAATTGATGCACATCAGCGAGAAAGTCACCCGGCAAATCGGCCGCGATTTGCATGACGGATTGGGACAACATCTAACAGCGCTGTTGTGGTCGACGCGGTTGTTGGCCGATTCTCTCGAGAAAAACCAACTGCCCGAGGCCAAATCCGCGCAAAAAGTACTGGAGCAGCTTAAACAGGCGATTGAATTGGCACGCAACCTGACCCACGGTTTGAATCCGGTTGAATTGGATGAACAAGGGCTGCTGGTCGCCCTAAAAAATCTGGTGAGTCAATGCGATCAACTTGCTGGTTTGCGTTGTGAAGCCGATTTGCCTGCCGATTTGCCTGAATTGTCACCGACGATTTCCATCGCCTTGTACCGCATTGCTCAAGAAGCCATAACCAATGCAATCAAACATGCGGACGCCAGTTTGCTAAAGCTTTCTCTTAATTGCCGGGAAGATGCTTTGCACCTGGTGGTAAGCGATAATGGCAAAGGCTTTGATCTCCACGCTGATGAAAGTGGCATGGGATTGCGCACGATGAGTCACCGTTTGCGCCTGATCAACGGTGAGCTGACCGTCACTTCTCAGCCTGGTAACGGAACAAGAATAGAAGCCCGCGTGCCTCTGCGAAAACTTTAACTCAATGTTGTCAACGAGTTGCTCGTTGATCTTCGATTCAAGCCTCTGTTTTGCCTGTTCTGCCGATCAGCACCATGCGGTTTTACCGTCTTTCCTTCTCCCTGAAATTGTGCAAAATTTGGCAGATTTGGTGGTTGCTTCTGGTTGTAAAAACGTTTATATTTTCAGCCGGCAGATCTCGAATTTGATCAGCGCTTTTTTGCTATAGGCTTTTTAATTGGTGATTCGCGCTGGAGTCTATCAAGTGTCCTTTTCGTCAGGAGGAATCAGAATAGATGAAAAACAAATCCGTGGTGATTGTGGTTTTGTTAATCTTGGCGTCTGGTTGCTTTGTGGCTTGTCAAAAGGAGAGCGAGATGAATGCCGCACCTGCACAGCGTTTTGGCAGTTTGATTCGTGTCAAACCAGAATATGAAGAACGCTATATCATTCTGCATCGACACACTTTTCCGGGTGTGCTGGAAGCCATCCATCGGGCCAATGTCCGCAATTATTCAATTTTTTTGCAGAATGGACTGCTTTTTTCCTATTCAGAGTATATTGGCAAGGATTTAGCCTCCGACATGGAAATCAATCGTGCCGACACCACCAGCCAGGAATGGTGGAAACTGACCGACCCGATGCAGGAACCTTTGCCGTCGCGCAAGGAAGGAGAGTGGTGGGCTGCAGCTGATGAGGTGCTCTATGTCGAATCGCAGAAAAAAATTCCACAGCCTCAACGGTTGGCTTTCCTTGCCAGGTTTCGTGCAAGTGCTCAGGATTCCTGCCTGAAGTACTATCGCGAAATTCCAACCGAAATTTTGCTCTCCATTCAGCAGTTGCCGGTGCAAAAGGTGGCGGTGTATCAACACCATGATCGCCTAGTGGCCTATATCGAATATTCTGGCGTTGATCTTTCTGCTGACCTGAATGCGGTTATGCAGAATCAGGCTCTATTTGATTGGTGGAAGGGTGCCCAGACCTGGCATACTTTGCCAGATACCAGCAGCTCGCCGATTTGGCAAAAGATGGAAGAGGTTTTTCATACCAATTGACAAGTGCGGTTCTCATCTGGCAACTATCGCAGTCTTGGTAACAGAATATTAATATTGCTCTTGTGGTTGCCGTAGAAATGAAGAGAGAAGGGAATTGGTCATGACGCACCGCGAACGCGCTCTTGCTGTGTTGCATTATCGATCTGTCGATTGTTTGCCCATTGTTCATTTTGGCTTCTGGCCGGAAACCATCCAGAAATGGGCTGATCAAGGTCATGTACGCCAGGAACTGGCCAAAGATTTTTTTTACCGCACCGAGGAAGAAAAAGAGGTCGGCGATCTGCTCGGTTTTGATTTTGGTTGGGGCGACACTCTTCGAGTCAATCCCCGGCTATTTCCGCCTTTCGAGGTAAAAATCATCCAAGAATTTCCCGACGGTTCTTTTCACAAACAAAATGAAGATGGAGCGATTCTGCTAGGACGCCCGGATGCGATATCGATTCCAGCCGAAATCGACCATCTGCTCAAAGATCGCGCCAGCTGGGAAACCCATTATCGCCATCGCTTGCAGTGGACGCCTGACCGTGTTGATCTGGAAGATTTGGCGGCAAGAAAAGAACAAAAGTATCAGTTCCCGTTGGGTCTTTTTTGCGGCAGCCTTTACGGCGTGATCCGCGATATGCTGGGCCTGGAAGGCGCCTGCTATCTGCAGGTCGATGACGAGCCGCTTTTCGATGAGATGATCGAGACGGTCGCCGAACTCTGTTATCAAAACGTCGTCTACCAGCTGGACTTGCCCGTTCATTTTGATTATGCTCATTTTTGGGAAGATATCTGTTTTAAGAACGGTCCTTTGATTTCTCCTGCCGTGTTTGCGCAAAAGATCGCTCCGCATTATCGCCGCATCACCGATTTGCTGCGATCGCGGGGGCTCGACATTATTTCGCTGGATTGCGATGGCAAAATCGATGCCCTGGTGCCCATTTGGTTGGAGAATGGAGTCAACACCATGTTTCCCATTGAAGTGGGCACATGGAACGCCAGCATCGAGCCATGGCGCACGGCCTATGGCCCCGGGGTATTGGGAGTGGGCGGGATGAACAAGATCGTCTTTTCGCGCGATCGCGCTGCAATCGATGCGGAAATCGAACGGCTTAAACCGCTGGTCGAACTGGGCGGCTACATTCCCTGTCCGGATCACCGAATTCCTCCGGATGCAGAGTGGGAGCTGGTGCAGTACTATTGCGAGCGCATGCGGCGTATTTTTGCTGCCTGAGGATTTTCGCTGTTGTCGATTTTTGTTGGTGTTATCAAATGCCGAACCATGCGCCGCTCACCTGTTTTCATAAGCAGTTCTATTCGCTTGACTTGTATGACGGTGCAATGTATCTTTAAGCAGCGATTGCAATGGCTCGAGCATTTGCTTGAGGTGACCTGCGATGCAAAATTTTCAAACCACCCGTGATGTGCTGCAATATATTCGCCTTTTCCATCGCACCCTGGCTGATCATTACCAGCGGATGTCCGATCGCAGTGGTGAAGAGCGTCTGAAAATGGTGTTGGACTATATGTCCCGCCACGAAAGCGGGATCGAAAACTTGTTGGTGCGCTACGAAGAGAACGCATCGCAAAAAATTCTCGACTCTTGGTTCCAGTTTACCGAGGAACAATCCCTGGCCTTGCCGCATGCCGAGACTCTCTTTTCTGAGGCGACGACCGTCGAGGAAATCATCTCTTCTGCACTCGAAATAGATGACTGCTTGCTCCGCTTTTACCGGGCGCTTGCTGAATGCAGCCACTGCGGCCCGGTCCGCGACTTGTTCGGCAATTTGCTGGAAATGGTGGAGCAAGAAAAACACCACAAAATCCGCACCGCTTTGGGTTCGATGGATTTGTAAAACACCCTCACGCCTAAAACTTTTCGGCTTTTCTCTCTCTTGCCGATCCTGCGCAAGGATGACTCCGGTGCAGTCGAATATTGTTTTTTTACCCTAGATTTTTGCGTCAAAGAAGGCCGCAAACCCTTATTCCGGGAGAGAATGTGAAACAAATTCTGATCCTCATCGCCTTGGCACTGGCCATAACCAATTCGTTTGCCCAACAGCTCGAAGCGCTGCAGTGGCGCCGGGAAGAAGCCTTGCGCAAAGATCGCCGCAGCAAAGAGATGATGGAATTTGCTCAGGCGTTGACACCCAACCAGTTGACCTACGACGTAAAATATTATGATTTGCGGATTGATATCGATACCCAGCAACAAACCATCGATGCCTCTTTGCTGATGCGCGCCCAAATGTTGGCGGCCGGCGTGAATCGCATCGAACTCGATTTGCACCAGCAGCTGGGAGTCAGCAGTGTGACCAGGGGAGGTGTGAACGGCGATCTTGGTTTCGAACGCCAGGACAATCTGTTGATCATCCATCTGGATCGCGAAAGCGAATTGGGAGAAACGATCGAATTGACTGTTTATTACGGGGGACATCCTCCCTACGGCGGGACATTCGGATCTTTCGGTTTCAGCCAGCACAATGGCCGCGAAATGATCTGGAGCCTGAGCGAGCCTTTTGGAGCGCGATACTGGTGGCCCTGCAAGGATTATCCCAGCGATAAAGCCGATTCAGTCGATATCCGTTGCACTGTCCCGGAGCATCTCGTCGTTGCATCCAACGGCACCCTGCGCGATGCCACTGCCAAAGACGGCAGAATCACCTATTGGTGGCATGAACAGTATCCCATCGCCACCTATCTGGTTTCCCTGGCGATTCATCCCTATGCGGTCTACAGCGACTGGTTTGTCTATGGCGAATCGGATTCCATGGAGGTTAAATTCTTTGTTTATCCCGATCATCTGCAGGTGGTGCAGACCAATTATGCCAAAACTGTGCCGATGATTGAGGTCTTTTCTGATCTCTATGGTCTCTATCCGTTCATCGAGGAGAAATATGGCCATGCAGAGTTTGTCTGGGGCGGCGGCATGGAACACCAGACCATAACCAGCCTCGGCGGGTACAGTGAAGACTTGATCGTTCATGAATTGGCTCATATGTGGTGGGGTGATATGATCACCTGCGATTCGTTTCACCATATCTGGCTCAATGAGGGTTTTGCTGTTTACTCCGAAGCCTTGTGGCACGAGAAGGCGTATGGCCGCCAAGCCCTGCACAGCAAAATGGCCATGGAGCGCTACCTGGGCGGCGGCACCATATATGTCGAAAATCCAGAAAGCGATAATATATTTGACGGCAATCTGAGCTATTCCAAAGCATCCTGGGTGTTGCATATGCTGCGGCATATCGCAGGCGATGATGTTTTCTTTTCGATTCTGCGCGAGTACCGCAACCGCTATGAATTCAAAACCGCCACCACCGAGCAGTTTCGCCAGGTCTGCGAGGAGATTTCGGGCCTGGATTTGCAGAACTTTTTCCAGCAATGGATTTATGCTGAAGGTCATCCGTTTTACGAGTTTCTGTGGGAAGCAGAAGAATGCGGCAATGGCATGGAGATTGTTCATGGACAGATAAGGCAAAAGCAATCGGTTGGTCCCATCTTTCACATGCCTGTCGATGTCCGCGTGCGAACCGCTGTGCAGGAGACCACGGTGGTGATCTTTAACGACCAGGCTGTGCAAAACTTTTCTTTTACTGTTTCCGGCGCTCCGGTGAGTGTCGCTCTTGATCCCGATGAATGGATTTTGCGCCGTATCGAAACCATCGATCAGCCCAGGCTTGCGCTTGTCGAGACGCATGTCTCTGAAAGGGCAGGAGATGGCGATGGAGTATTCGAGGCAAACGAAGAAGCTGATCTGATAATTGCCTTGCAAAACTCGGGCGTTTCTGCAGACCAGGTCAACGCCCATTTGAGCTGTTTGACCGAGGATGTTGAGGTGGTTGTCGATCAGGCGGTTTATGCCTCGTTAAAATTGAATCAAACCGCAGAGAATATAGGCTCGCCGTTTCGTCTCAGGGCTAAACCAAACCCTGCAAAACGCATCGTGCCGTTTCAGCTGACCTTGACCGCCGGCGAATTTTCCCTGGCATTCGACTTTACCTTGTCGGTCGGCGAGGCGACCCTGTTGTTGGTCGACGATGATCAGGGTGAGAATTATCAAAACTGCTATCGCCAGATGGTTGAACAGACCGACCGGATTTGCCGGATTTGGAGCGTCGCTGAAAACGGGGTCGCTGCACTGCAGGAACTGCAGGGGTATGACGCGGTGGTCTGGTTCACCGGCGACGATCGCGATTCCAGTTTGACCTCAGCCGAACAAACGGTAATCCGCGCCTATCTGGACAGCGGCGGTCGCCTCCTGCTCAGCGGCCAGAATATCGGCTTTGATCTGGCTGCTGACGGATGTGCCGCTGATTCGCTTTTTTACCGCGATGTGCTGCACGCGCAATTTATCGCTGACGCCACCAGCAATTATGCCCTTTTGGGTGTGAGCGGGGATCCGATTGCCGATCGCCTGTCGGTTCGTTTCACCGGACCCTATCCACAAGCGAACAATCAGATTTCCCAGAGTGTTATTTCCGCTATTGCACCTGCAAATACCTTTATTCAGTACATACCGAGTTATACTGGGGCGGGAATTCGCTATGAAAATGAGGAAAATGGCAGCCGACTGGTTTACCTGGCCTTTGGGATGGAGGGTATTGCCGGGCTGCAAAAGAACTCGGCTGCGGATTTGCTCGACCACATCCTGGCCTGGCTGCAACCCAATATGACCGGTGCGCACAAACCGCTGTTCGATATACCGCACGGGTTTGTCCTGACCCAGAATTATCCAAATCCATTCAATCCGGAGACTTGCGTTGTTCTGCAGTTGATGGAAACCGCTCAGGTGGAAGCCAGAGTCGTCAATGTGCTCGGCCAGGAAATTCGCCGACTAGGCGATGCCCGGTTTACGGCGGGAGCACACACGATTCACTGGGATGGCAACAACAACAATGGCGAAACGGTTGGGGCAGGATTATACTGGCTGCAAGTTCAAATACAAGGCAAAAACGGCTCCAGCCATTTCCGCACGGTTAAAATGGTCCGTTTGCCTTGATCGTATCCTTGCCGCTAAAAAAAAGCGCTGACGATTTTGTCAGCGCTTTTTTTGTCTCTTGAATCATGAGGGCCGATGCCGGCTTTTGCTTTTTCAAGCCAGCGACGATTCTCTAGAACAATCCAGTGATTCGGCCTTTTTCATCGATATCGATCTTTTCGGCTGCCGGTTCGGCAGGCAATCCCGGCATGCGCATGATATCGCCGGTTATCGGCACGATAAATCCCGCACCTGAGGCGATTTCGATCTCACGAACCGTCAGAGTGAAATTCTCCGGTCTTCCCAAAAGTGCAGGATTGTCGGAGAGCGATTTTTGCGTTTTGGCGATGCAAACCGCAAGATTTTGCATGCCCAATTGCTCGATGCCTTTGAGGTCCGATTTGGCTTTTGGCAGATAATCTATGGCTTTGGCGCCATAGATATTTTTCGCGACAGTTTCGATTTTTTTCTCGATCGACCAATCCATTTGATAAAGCGGCTTGAAACGATTCTTGCGTTCAACGACGACAGCGCTGACTTTTTCCGCCAGCTCGATCGCTCCTTCACCGCCTTTTCCCCAGACATCGGCCACCGCACACTCGACTCCCAACTCTTGGCAAAAATCAAGGATTGCAGCGATCTCTGCATCGGTGTCGTTGGTGAACTTGTTGATCGCCACGATGGGGTTGACGTTGAACAGTTTAACATTTTCGATGTGTTTTGCCAAATTGGGCAGCCCAGCACGCAGGGCATCGACATTGGGGATGGTCAATTCGTTCAGTTTTGCACCACCGTGAAACTTGAGAGCGCGTATGGTCGCCACCAGGACCACAGCATTGGGGTTGAGTCCGGAACTGGCACATTTGATGTCAAAAAACTTTTCTCCGCCCAGATCAAAACCAAATCCGGCTTCAGTAACCACAAATTCGGATAACGAGAGTGCCGTGCGGGTTGCAAGCACCGAATTGGTGCCTTGTGCAATATTCGCAAAAGGACCGCCGTGGATCAGGGCTGGATTGCCTTCGATTGTCTGAACCAGATTTGGTTTGATCGCATCCTTGAGCAGAGCGGCCATTGCGCCGTCTGCGTGCAGGTCGCGGGCAAAAATGGGTTCCTGGTCCAGGGTAAAACCGACAAAAATGTTGCCCAACCGTCTCTTTAAATCCTCAACCCCCTGCGCCAGGCAGAGGATCGCCATCACTTCAGAGGCAGCGGTGATGTCAAAACCCGTCTCGCGGGGCACTCCGCCAGTTGTGCCGCCCAAACCGACGACAATCTGCCGCAGAGCGCGGTCGTTCATGTCCATAACCCGCTTCCAGTTGATTTTGCGCGGATCGAGCCGCAACGAGTGTTTGCGGCTTTGCAGATTGTTGTCCAATAAAGCGGCAAGCAAATTGTGCGCTTTTTCCACGGCGCTAAAGTCGCCGGTAAAATGCAGGTTGATATCCTCCATCGGCAACACCTGGCTGTATCCTCCGCCGGTGGCTCCACCTTTGATGCCAAAGACCGGTCCAAGTGACGGCTCGCGCAAAACCACGGTCGTCTTTTTGCCGATGCGATTGAGACCCTGGGTCAAACCGATCGAAACCGTGGTTTTGCCCTCACCGGCAGGAGTTGGTGTGATTGCTGAGACAAGGATAAGGTGATGCTTTGCACCTTTGTCCAAATCGATCAAAGAGTGCGGCAATTTGGCTTTGTGCTTGCCATAGAGATCCAATTGATCTTCGCCGATGCCCAGTTGTGCGGCGATTTCCTGAATAGCTTTGGGTTGAATAGACTGGGCGATTTCCAGGTCTGTTTTCATAACCATTTCCTTCTTTTTTACCACACGATCCCATGCTTGTGCAGTTGTATTCAATTTACTTGAACGCCAAAGACAGAGAACTTCTTGATGGCTTGGATTGATTGGTTCAGATTTGTTGCGCGGCGAAGCCAAACAAGATCAAAATGTTCAAGTCTTGCCAAGGGCGGCTTGCTGTTTTCACTGCCGCCCCCTTGCACTTTGATGGATCTGCTGATTGCTCAGCGCTTGGCACCAAATTCAGGATTGAATTTTCTCCCCGAAAAACCCGAGGGAGAAAGGTAAGTTAATTTTATTACTAAAACAAGCTGATTTGACATTTCACAAATCTGCAGCCTACAGCGAATGAGACGATCTGTTTTCGGCCAACATGTATTGCGGCTGTTGCGGATGTCTGTCTCCCTGCAAAAAAAACACCCAATGCAGCCAAATTGGTGTTGATCTTGTCTGAAATGTTGTTTATATTTGCCGCGTAGATTTGCTGTTGTACACCAAACTGATGGACAAGGAAAACAGAAATGCAAGATCATTTTATGCCTGTGCAGATACGCAAGATCGAGATCGACAAATGGTGTGAAGGTTGTGCGATCAAGACCGATCCAGGCAATGATTATGTGGCTGAATGGGTCAAAAACAATGCCGAATGGTTTCGCCAGGCCTGGAATAAATCATTGTGCCGCCATTGCCAGACCTGGAATATCTGTGGCCACCGGGTTCTTACCGAATGCAATCAGTATCAAACAATTCAAGAAAAAGAAAATTGATTGTTTTTTTACCACCCCCTGTTCCGCTTCAAATCGATCTGAGTTTAGCAAAATCCAAACCCTCTCGCAGGGTTGAGATACCAGGCTCGCCTCACCTTTTTACTTCATCGCTGTATTTCCTCGAGCAGTTCCGCTGTGGCACCAGAAAGCCTTTTCCCAATGCATGCGCATCTCTGCAGACGATTTTTTCGCCAAGGCTGATCGCGTTGATGGTCTGACTTGTAGCCGAGAAAGATGGTTTTGTCGGCGTGCTGAAATCACAACTCCCAGCGGGCAACTGCAAAAATGAGCCACCGACTGCCATAAGCGATCACCATCGCGTAGGCAAAACTGGCCAATGTACCGATCAGGATATATTCCGCTTCCATGCGATTGGTGCGGTCTTTGATTTCCCCAAAGCGAAAGATCGACTTGGCCGCAATTAAAAAGCCGATCCCGGATGCCATGTCCACCATGACCAGCAAATAGATCAGGGTGCGTTCCAGAACTCCGATGATGCGGCCGCCATCAGCAAAACCGTTTTGGGTTTCGAGTTCAGAAGCTTTTCGACGACTTTTGACCTCGGCTTGCAGCAATTCTCGGTGCAGGGGTGCCACAAACAGCTCGATTGCGATCTGCCCAACCCTGGCACACATCACCCATCCTCCTGCTGCGATCAGGGCTTGCAAATATCCCGGGCCGAGAAGAGTCGGCCAAAAGGCGAGCTCATCAGGCCAGCGCAGCGGAAGTAAAACTGCTGCCAGAAGGGCAATCGTCAACAAATGAGCGACCTGGTCGATGGCGATCGATAGCGCTCCGTTGGATGTAAAACGGCTTTTGACATAGTCAAAGACCAAGTGTGCCAAAAAAATGACTGCCGGGATCTCCCAGCAACGCCAGATCCCGGTCAGCGCATAGCTCAGCGCGGCAAGAATAGCCGCATGTTTGAGCAAAATCGGCAGACGGGTTTTTTGTGCCACATCTTTTTCGGTCTGTACGAGAAAATCGCCGATCAGATGCGCGACCAGCAGAGAAACGGCTGACTGAACAGCCAGTGAATACACCATATCGCCTTTCTTACAATATAATATGCTTGTAAAATTAAATAACAAGTTATTTCAATTGTAATTAATGGTTTTGCATGCGATCTCGAACGCATGGAGAGTCTCTTCCACAGCGCTCCAGCCGCTGCGCTGCAAATGCTGGGCGACCGCTTGTTGACTGATCGGCGCATCCGGCCATGAACGCCCAATGGTTTCCTGGTTCTGTCCGAGCAGGGCGCCGCGTATGGCCCGTCCCTGTTTCGGCGTCCAGTGTTGAATCAGAAAATCGAGATGGTGGACAAGGGCCTGCAGAGTGGTTCGCAGTGCAGGGGGCCAGAGATCATCCGTCGCATCCAAACCCATTTGCCAATATTCGAGAGTTTGCAGGACCTGGCCTGAGCGCTGAAAAGCAGGCCCGTCGCCTTGACTGATGCGGTCGGTGGGCAGAAAATCGATGGTGCCCAGCCCGATTGCGATCCGGGAGTCGAGGCGGAACGAGGCGGGCAACAACCGCAGAGTTGTGCGGATATAAATCGCGATGCGCAGGGCGTCTTGCGGTTCGACGATGAGCAACTGCCAACTGTCGCCGCGATACAGATCGATCGGCAACCTCACAGCGGCTGGGAATTGGGTCTGCAACTGCTGTGCAACGGTGCGCAGGGCGTCAAACAGTTCAGGACGCCTCTGGGCGTTCCAACGTCGGGAACCGATGATATCCCCGGTCAAGACCGCATAAAGGGATAGCTGATCCACTCGCACCAATTTCTCCTCTCTTTGGGAGCGCCGGAACATCACATGATTTCCTGCATTCATCGATCTGTCTTAAGATAAAAAACCAAGTGAAATCCGCAAGTACTTGTTGCCGGCACAAAAGGTGAAAATTAAAAAGGCGCGATTGCTCGCGCCCTTTTAATTTTGGAGGATCCCATCATAAATGACAGGAGGAAAACGCTTATCGTCTTGCCCGAGACGATCTGTTTTCTGTACAGTTTCAAACGACCATTTTTCGCAAAAGTTCCTAATTCTGTGAGTTTCGGTGTGGCGCATCCCGGATTTACTTTTTCGTTGCGCGTAAGCACCGAATTACTTATCTTTTATCACCTACCGAAACGGTCGGAATTCGATCACAGTCTAACCTGTGCTGATCAGGCCCTGCTCTGCCGATTGACCTGGCGGGACTGATCACCAGGGGACGAGAGTCGTGATTTGATGGGGGAACGGCGATGCTGCTTTTTCAGTCCAAAAACCAGCGCTATTTGCAAATGCTTGAGCGGGCAAAAATGATGGATGCGCCGGATTTTGCCAAGCTCCGCAAGATTTTTGCGATGACTGAACTCTACGATCCATATGATTTACAGATCGCGGATTGGCGTGAAAAAGCGCGCACAGCCTGGGGAAAGTCAGAGTTTGCGGAGGTCGTGCGTTATGGCAAGCAAATCCTGGAAAAAAATTTTATCGACCTGGAAGCCCATTTTCTCCTCTGGCAGGCGATGAAGCAGCTCGGCAAAAATGAACAGGCCGACTATCATTTACAGATCTTTTCCGGGCTCTGCGATTCGATCCGCAAATCCGGAGACGGCAAAACACCGCAAACCGCATTTCAGCTGTTGTCCGCGGATGAAGAAACAATTTTTTTACGCTCAATGAATCTGAAATTCAAAGAGGCCAAACGCATGCAAATAGACAATTCCCGATTTGACGTGGTGCTGGCAGAAGAACAAAAAAGCCAAACAGCGCAAAAGTTGTATTTCAATATCGATATCCCTTACCAGTGGATGCAAAAGCGGTTCAGTTGAGTAAACCGCTGTAAAAAATCGAACGGCATGAGGTGGGTCGAAACCTCATGCCGTTTTTTATTGCGCATATTGAGCAGAACAGCACTTGTTGCTCAGCGGATATACAGGCAGCTGCGGGTGCTGGTTTGTCCGGCACTTTTGAGGACCAGCAAATAGGAACCGCTGGGCAGAGCGGTGGGTTGCCACTTGAAATTATGCACTCCGGCTGCAAGGTTCTCGTTGACCAATACGGCTGCAGCCCGGCCGCTCGCATCGAAAGCGCGCAGGTCGACCCAGCCGGCTTTTGCCAGGTCAAATACGATGGTGGCGCCGGCATTGAAAGGATTGGGGTGGACGGGGTGCAAGGCCAAAATTTCCGGAAGCGCCGCCACAGACGCCGGCTGGGCTGCAACAACCGATGACTTTTGCACAAAACCGCCGGCATCGACGGCTTCGATGTAATAATAGTAGAGCTGCTCGGAAATGACATCGGTATCGCGGAAAAAATAGTCGCGCGGGGCCGTGCTGGTGCCGGCGCCGGGAATTCGTTGGCTGGTCAAACAGGTAAAGGGACCTGCTTCCTGTTCGGCGCGCCAGACATGGAAGCCAAGATTGTCGATCTCGCTCTCAGTGCGCCAGGTCAGCACGACCGCTCCGGCTTCGCCCTGCGCCTGGAAAGCCGCGAGCTGCACAGGCAACGAGAGGTCCTGTACAAAATCATACACATAGGCGCTGCCGGATTCAATGTCAGATACAATATCAGAGTAGGCCCCAATCAGCGCAGTTACTCCGTCGCTGCTGAGGGAAAACCCAAAGTAATCATAAGCACCGCCATCGCTGGCCGTGACCTTGGTGCGCTGTTGCCAGGTGCTGCCGTTGCCGGCAAAGGTATAGACCGCGCCGGTGTTGCTCGTTGCGCCGGCAGCCCCGCTGGCGCCGACCACGGCAAAACCGTTCACCAGGCAGACAGACGAGCCGAAATTGTAGCCATAGCCGCCGTCGCTGGCCACGAGTTTTTGCTGCAGAGTCCACGTGCCGCCGCTCAGCTGAAAAATATAGACGGCTCCGGAATCGGTGTCCTGCTCGTCGCGGTCTTTGGCCCCGATCAACAGTTGTGTGCCGTTGAGAGCCGCTGAAATACCGAAACCGTCGCGGTTGGCGCCGTCGGCGGCGGTCAGTTTTTGCTGCTGCGACCACGCGGTGCCGCTGAACACGAACACATAAGCTGAACCGGAAGAGCTGCCTTTGTCATCGTCGCCTGCGGCGCCAATGACCGCCCGGGCGCCGTCGGTGGCCACCGATTCACCAAAAAAGTCAGATGCGGCAAAATCGTTTGCCAGCAACTTGGCTTCTTCCTGCCAGGCTGAGCCGTCATAGGCAAAAATATAGGCAGCGCCTGCGTTTGTAACTGTCTCTGTCTCCATCGCTTGATCGTTGTTTCGCGCGCCGATGATGATTGTGTTGCCGCTGATATCCACCGAGTAGCCGAACTCGTCGTCGCTGTTGCCGTCGCTTGGGGTCAATTTTTTTTGCTGCGCCCAAACCGTGCCGTCCCAGGCGAAGACGTAGGCCGCTCCTGCCGCATCGCCTTTGGCGCCGATGATGGCCGTCTGGCCGTCCATGGCGATCGCCCAGCCAAAGAGATCGCCCGCACCAGCAGGCGTCAATTTCTGGATTTGCGTCCACACCCCGGCTTGCCGGTTGAAGACATAGACCGCTCCGGCATCCGCAGCCGCTTCATCATTGAATGGTGCGCCGATCAGGGCAAAGTCGCCGTCTAGCGCTACCGCACGGCCAAAATGGTCGTCTTTGGCGCCGTCATTGGGAACAACCTTGCTTTCGTTCGCAGAGCCGGTTCCAAAAGCAAATCCGATCAGGAACAAAACCAAAACCCAGGACCTTTTTCCCCTCCGGCATAAGAATGGAAAATTGCGCATTTCAATCTCCTTATAAGGCCCCCCTCAGTGCCGAATCGATCTGGATTCCAACCCATTGCCGTGCTTTCTTCATGCTGTATTCTGCCAGAACTGTTCGATCTCTTCCAGCGATTTGCCTCGGGTTTCCGGCACCCAGCGCCAGAAGAGCAAGGTCGCCAGCAGGCAAATGGCAGCAAAAGTGAAAAAACCGGTGTGCATGCCGAATTGCATCACATACCAGGGAAAGAGATAGGCGCTGAGGGCGTTGGTGCTCCAGTTGGTCAGAGTGGCGATCGACATGGCTCGACCGCGGATGCGGTTGGGAAAGATTTCCGGTGTCAACACCCAGATCACTGCACAGATCGACAGTGCCAGACAGGCGACATCCGCTGCCAGCACGATGACGATCAGGAGCGGGGGAATGCCCGGGATCGCAAAGAGCACGCCGGCCAGCGCGAGCATGACCACCACCGCGGCCATGCCGCCCAGGAGCAGTGGCCGCCGTCCCAGCCGATCGATCAGCAGCAGGGCGATGACCGTGAAGACCAGATTGATCGCACCCAATGCGACCTGATACTGCAAGGCGCTGCCGATCTGCAGACCGGTTTCCTGCAGGATGGTCGGGCCGTAATAGATGACCACATTGATACCGGTCAGTTGGCCGAAAAACGACAGCGCCACGCCCACCAACAGCGCACGCCGCAATCCCGGTTGCAGCAGTTCTGCCAGCTTGCCCGGTTCTTTGTGCACCGCGGTTTCGATTTCCGCGGTTTGCTGCAGCGCCGGCTCATAGCCGCTGATGCGCGCCAGAATGTTCAAACCCTGTTCCCTGCGGCCGGCCTGAATCAACCAGCGCGGACTTTCGGGGATCAGCAGCAACAGGAAAAAGAAAAGAGCGGCGGGAATCATCTCGGTCCCGAACATCGCCCGCCAGACCTCATCGACCATGATTTTTTGCCAGATGGAATCGACAAAAGAAACCGCTGTCCGCGCATCGGCAAAGCGCAGCAGCAGCCAATTGGACCCATAGGCGAAGAGAATACCGATGACGATGGACAACTGATAGAGCGCGACCAGGCGTCCGCGGATCCTGGCAGGCGAGAATTCGGAGATCAGCATCGGCGCCAACACCGAAGCGGCTCCGACGCCGATGCCGCCGAGGATGCGCGCCGCAATGAGAAACTCGAAAGTCGGCGGAATGGCTGAACCGAGGGCCGAAAGAAAGAAAAAGAGCGCTGCAGCGAGCAGCACAGGCTTGCGGCCGAAGCGATCGCCCAGAGTGCCGGCAACCATGGCGCCGAGGATACAGCCCAGCAGTGCCGAGCTGGTGAACCAACCGACTTGCAGCTTGCTGAGATTAAAGAGCGCTTCGACCTGGCTGACCGTGCCGGAAATCACGGCTGTATCGAAGCCGAACAAAAGTCCGCCCAATGAGGCGACCAGACAGATCAGGGCGAGAAATCCCGGTTGTTTTTGTTGTGGTATCGTTGTCAGCATATTGGCGGAATTCATCATCTCCTCATGAGAGCAGCGTATCGCTACAGGCCCGGCAGGCGGCTTGCAGGTTTTCCAGCGGCGTTTGTCGCGGCACACCGCAGCCGGCCGAAACGATCAGCCGTCGTGGATTGTCCGAGGTCCGAATCATCTTTTGCGTACGTTCGTAAATTTGCTGTGGATTCTCGTTTTGCAGAAGCAGGGTGTCGATATTGCCTTTGAGCGCCATGCGGTTCCCGAGCGATTGCCCGGCCCGGCGCAACGGCACCTGTGCATCGATCTCGAGCACCTGAATCGGCAGATCGCGCAACTGGTGCAACAGGTGTTCGCTGTTGCCGCAGATGTGCAACCAGAGATCGCCGCGGTTGTCGGCGAGCGCTTCGGCAGCCCGGCGGATATAGGGCAGGGCGAATGCCGCAAAGTGGTCAGGGTTGATCAGGCTGGCCGAAGCTTCGCCCATCTGGATGCCGCGCACGCCGGTGCGCTGCATGGCCTTGCCATAGGCGATCACCAGTTCGGTGCAGAATTCCAACAAGCCGTGCACGGCCTGGCGATTTTCCCCCGCCAATTCGCCGAGAAATCGCTGTACGCCCAGCAGGTTGGCTGCAGTGGTGAACGGGCCGCAGTCGATGTTCGCCATCACATAGAACTCGTCGCCGGCGTTTTGGCTGGCCAGGCGAGCGGCTTGCAGGACGGTTTGCATACCCGCCGCTGTTTCCGGCTGCGGTACGTCTAGAGTATGCCAGTCGCTTATCTCGGTCAGCACCGGTTTTTTCAGCATCGGTTCGTCGTCCGGCGGCCAATCGATGGCGCCGCCGAGAGCTTCGTGAGTCACCAGATTATCGCGCGTGACATAGATGCCGTCACAGCCGATCTCCCGGCTGAAGCGGATGAGAGAATCGGCCAGCAAGTCTGCGTCGTGGCTCCACTCAACTTGCGGGATGGCGAAGTTGCGGCAGACAACTGCGGTGGCGATCCAGATTGAAGGGGGGTAATCGTGTGGAGCGCCGTTGATGGCGGCGCGCATGCGGTTGACAGCGTTCACGAATTAGCCTCAATCGGCTTGCTGGTTTTAGAGTAGGTCATTCTGTCTTTCTTTTGAGCTTCGATCCATGCCGCAGCATTTTTGGATGCAGGGTGCGGACGCAAAATTTCGCTAAAGCAGGTCAGCGTTCAGGTGACACTCGTACCGCTAATCCGCGCAAACTTTTTGTTGTTTTGCAACGTTGCCGGTTGCACGGTCAACCACCGGCTTCGGGGCTGATGCCCCGAAGCCGAATGTGAAAATCCTGGCGATCGTTATCTGTTCGGAGGCGGTTCACATTCGATTTGTGCGCCGCAACAATCAGATGTCGATGCGGGTCGGATATTTTTCTTCAGCCAGGGATCGGGTTGGTTTTCAGCAAGGCATCCTAATCTTCGAAAACGATCAGCGCTGCCGGTTCAAAAACCTGGAAAGCAAAGGATTCGCCGAAGAAAAGTCTGACCTCTTCGCTGGTGTGACTTTCGTATCCGATCGCAAAATCCAGGCCCAGAGTCAGCTGAAAGTCGCCGCCGCGCGTCGAGACGAGAAAGAGACCTTTGATCGCGGGGCACAGGATGACCTCGCCTTGCAGCATTTCTGCCAGGTGACGGCGCAGGGGATAGCCTTGCGAAAAGCTGTTGATCTCCTGCCAGATCGCCGGATTGGCCAACAGAGTATAGGGACCGCCGATTCCGGTTTCTTTGAAGAGCCGGATGCCTTCGGCGATCGCAGCGATGGCGTCTTTACCGTTCTTCGGGCAGCTTTTCAGCGGATGTGCTGTTGCGACCTTCAGCCCGGACATCTGGGTAGAGGGCAATCCATAATAGATGACTTTTTCTTCAAAGTCGGCGATCTTGCGCGCTGCCTCTTCCATCGACGCCAGATCGATGTTTTTGGCGCCGCGGACGGCGTTGTCCAATTCCCATATCTTGAGTTGGAAGGGAACACGGGTTTCTATCAACGGCAAGACTTGATGAATGCCGTACTGCACATCCCCCTTTTTTTGCCGGGCGGGAAGATCGAGACGTCCCAATGAAACTGCGCCATGCTGCAGCCCTTTTGGACCGTCGACATCGACGAATTTGCGCGCTGTCAGGCGCGACTTGAGCACCACTTTCGCCTGGGCCTCGATTTCACTCCAGGCAGCGTCGGTGATCGGCGCCAAAGATTTTTTTAAAAAATCCATTGCACTTGCTCCTTTTATCAGAGTTTACCAATTCCCAGGTCAGTTGAAGAGCTGCTTGTCGATTCCGCCTCGCCTTCTTCGAGCTCAGTCAGATCGCCGGAGGAAAAGAGGTAGAGGCGCAACTGCTCATCCCAGACGCCCATGTTGCGGCGCAGCCATTCCAGCGCCATACAGGCGTGCTCGATCTCTTCGTCGCGGTTATGGGCGAGCACTTTTTTCAGGGATTCATCGCCGGTGCGATCGACGCGCTGGTTATACCAATCGATCGCTTCGATCTCTTCCTTGAGGCTGTTCAGGGCGCGGGAAATATCGCGGGCCTGTGGGCTCAGCTCTTCCGGCGGTTCGTGGTACATACTCATCTTGTCCTCCAATCTGGTTGAGTTATGTTTGGTGTCGATATTTTTAAAATGTAGACTGTATTCCCCATCGAAAGTTAGATGCATTTCGAGCGGCAGAGTTTCATTCTTGGCTGCGGGGCAAAGTGCCTGATACGCAATATACTAAATCGGATCGGGAAAGGTCAAGGATGAAAACAAGGAAGATCACGAATCCGAGCAAACGACAGCCGATTTGTGATCCACTCATTCGCTTGCCGAGCCATCAATCGACCAACGTCTGGCAATGGACCAACACAAGAAAGGGATTTATTGGTTTTGATGCAAGGAAAAAACAGAAGGCAATAGGGTAGGGCATTCAGAGCTAAAAAAAAACGGATCAGAAAAAGATCCCGATCCGTTCATTTGGTAGCGGGGGGAGGATTTGAACCTCCGACCTTTGGGTTATGAGCCCAACGAGCTACCAGCCTGCTCCACCCCGCGGTGTGTTGTTTTACTTACGAAAAATAATATACTGATTTATTCGTTCAAAGTCAAGGTGTTTGTTGACGATAAGACCATTTTTCGTGTGTTGTACCGGCTTTAGCCGGGTTTTTAAGTTATCACAAAGAGCAAGAGCCCGCCTAAAGGCGGCACAACGTACGGGATTCGTATGTAGTACCGGCTTTAGCCGGGCTTTTTCTCTTAACCAATCCCGCCAGAGCCCGCCTAAAGGCGGCGCAACGTACGGGATTCGTATGTAGTGCCGGCTTTAGCCGGTTTTTTTCTCTTTTCCAATCCCGCCAGGGCCCGCCTAAAGGCGGTACTATGTGCGGTGTGCGCACGTTTCGTTTGTAGTACCGGCTTTAGCCGGGCTTTTGTTCATTGCAAATCCCGCAAGAACCCGCCTAAAGGCGGTACAACGTACGGTCTGTGCACGTTTTGTACGTTGTACCGGCTTTAGCCGGGCTTTTTATTTTATGAAAAAGAGCAAGAGCCCGCCTGAAGGCAGTACTACGTACGGTCTGTGCACGTTTTGTACGTAGTACCGGCTTTAGCCGGGCTTTTGTTCTTTTCAAATTCCAAAAGAGCCCGCCTAAAGGCGGTGCGACGTGCGGTTCAATCCATTGACTTTAGGTACATGCATCGCGTCAGAATTTTCTGTCTGTTCAGCCGGCTGCACCGGATCCGTGTGGTGTTCTGTTTGGTGCAGTGAGCGGATATCAATAAGGCAATAAGCTTGGGATAGAATGGCCAGGATTTTTCTACGAAGGTTAAAAAAAAATCAAAAATAAGGTTTTGTCATCTACAGGCAATAGATTTTGCATGGCATCTTGGGCGATTCGTTGCATTTTATTTGTTTTGGCCAGACCCGGCGGCGGTTCGGGCAAATCGCTGTGCAGAAAGGCGATTTGCAGCAAAAACGGCTGCGGCAGATAGAGACAAGGTATTTCCACAAAACTGCCAGCTCATTTTATAACCAGGTCAGCTCATCCCACTCTTTGCTGCGGCCAAGCAGCGGATCCTGATGCCGATGGACTCAAAAAGGCCTTGCGCAGATCAGAATAAATTCGGCAGGTGCAATGGCTCTGCCATCCGTCGTATTTTTCTTTAACCTTATTTCCGCTCTTTTTTAACCTTAATAGGCAATGACAGCCCTCTCAACCCCAACCTTATTGCCTTTTTTTGCCTATTTGCCGAAGCGATTTTGCAGCTGCTGCAACAGGTTGGCAATCGGTGGATCGAGAAACATATTTTTATCTCGCATGTTTTGCAGCATCGCCAGGCATTTTTGCCAATAAACGTCGCTATCGCCGGACTGGCTTTGTTCAACAAAAGATGCCAGTTTATAATACGAGACAACCAGGTCTCTCTGCCAGGAGCTGTTGGATGGGTCAGCCGCCGCCAGTTTTTCTCTGATGGCGAGCGAATTTTGATAGGCCTTTAGAGCCTGTCCGAGGTCCCCCTGGGCGGATAAGACATCGCCCATTTTTTCAAAGCTTACGGAGAGGTCTCTCTGCCAAGAGCTGTTCGATGGGTCA
>Ga0209717_1000063_pt1 | contig 132285 bp, 86 predicted proteins | sample AD_UKC048_MetaG_FD_184418 | JGI IMG/M metagenome (GOLD analysis project Ga0209717, IMG submission 184418) | Active sludge microbial communities of municipal wastewater-treating anaerobic digesters from USA - AD_UKC048_MetaG (SPAdes) (version 2) | ecosystem: Engineered > Bioreactor > Anaerobic >... | reverse complement strand
GAACGCAAAATGAAACTCGAAAAGGCTCGGCAGCAGAGAAAAACTCAAAGAATTGAACAAGCAGCCTAATCCTCAGCCACCTTATTGAAAAGAACGATTATTCCATTTCTCGCTGAACCAATACAGTTGTTGCATTGAAATTTCTTCCCCGCGACCTCACCCGCGATCCCAAGGCCAGAGAGCGTTTTATCCAGGAAGCGCAAGCCGCCTCGGCTCTCGACCACCCCAATATCTGCACCATCCATGAAATCGATACGACCGAAGAGGGGCAGATGTTCATTGCCATGAGCTGCTATGAAGGCGAGACGCTCAGACAAGTTATCGCAAATGGCCTGCTGGCAATCGAAAAAGCAATCGACATCGCTATTCAGATCGCCGAAGGATTGCATGAAGCGCATCAGAAGCGGATTGTGCATCGCGATATCAAACCCGCCAATATATTGCTGACCACCAGGGGAGAAGCCAAGATCTTGGATTTCGGCCTGGCCAAACTTTCCGGCCAGACCCAGTTGACCCGAGAAGGCACAACGCTCGGCACCACGGCTTATATGTCGCCGGAACAAGCGCGCGGCGATGAACTCGATCAGCGCACCGATATCTGGTCGCTAGGTGCCGTACTGTATGAAATGGTTACCGGCTGCGTTGCCTTCAAAGGTGAGTACGATCAAGTCGTTTTGTATTCCATCCTCAATGAAGAGCCGCTTCCGCTATCGACTTTGCGGCCCGATGCGCCGCCGCTGCTCGTTAAGGTTGTCGATACTTGTCTGCAAAAAGAGCCATCTCTTCGCTATCAGCATATAGGGGCGCTCCTAGCGGATTTGCAGGCATTGAAAGCCGACAGAGTATCCTCCAATTCTCTTTCAGCAGCTGAACGGCGACCGAGGACCGATAAAAGGCGAATCTCTATCGCCGCGATCGGTGGATTGCTGTTACTCGTTGCAGTTGCTACAGTGTTTACGATTTTTAATCGAACAGCTTTGCATCACTCGACGGTTATTCCGAGCACTCGGTTGGTCGTTTTGCCCTTTGAAAATCTGGGTCCAACTGAAAATGATTATTTCACGGACGGCGTAACGGACGAATTGATCACCCGACTGGCTTCGCTTAGCGGTTTGAGCGTCATCTCGCGCACCAGCGCGATACAGTATGCCAAGACCGACAAGTCGATCGAGCAGATCGGCAAGGAGCTGCAGGTCAGTTATGCCCTGGCCGGTGCGGTGCGCTGGGCCAAGGCTGCGGACGGTTCTGATCAAGTGCGTATCACACCCAGCCTGGTGCGCATCTCCGATAAAACCACCTTGTGGGCTGAAACCTACGACCGCGTTCTAAATGACATTTTTCTGGTGCAATCCGACATCTCCCAAAGGGTGGTCGAAAAATTGGGAATCGCGCTGCTGCCAGACGAACACAAGAGCGTTGCCATGGCGCCGACGCACAACCTTGCCGCCTATCAAGCCTTTTTGCGCGCCCGCTACTATAAACGACGACCGCATTTTACGGTTGAAAACTGGTACCGGGAAGTGGATGGCTACACGCAAGCGGTTCAGCTCGACCCCGAATTCGCCCTGGCTTTTGCCGAAATGGCGCGCGCCCATGCCCGCTTTTACTATTTATGGCAAGATCATTCGGATGAACGGTTGGAAAAAGCTGTACAAGCCGCTGAGCAAGCAAAAAGACTGTCCCCTGAATCCGCTGCTGTGCACCTGGCTCTCGGTTACTATCAGATCTATGCCTATCGGAATCCCGACCGGGCAGAGGCGGAATTCGCGATCGCCGAGAAAGGTATGCCGAACAGTTTTGAAATTTATCTGGCTCATTCCGCAGTCGCAACCTTGCGCGGCGATTGGCAGGGCGGCATGGAGAGCAGCCGCAAAGCTTTTGAACTCAGTCCGCGCGACGCATCGGTTGCCGTCGATTTAGCCGAGATCTATTGGGTTTTGCGGCGATTCCAAGAGTCGGTCAATACCTGCGATTTAGCTATCGAATTGGCCCCGGACGATGCATGGCCTTACCTCATTAAAACATTTGCTTTATGGAGCTGGAAGGGAGGGTTTGGCGAAACCAGAGCGTTGCTGCAAGCGGTTTCGCCGGATCACGAGTGGTCGCCATGGTCTTGGTTCTGGCAAAACATGATGGAAAAAGAGTATCAGCAAGCTATCGATCAGCTTTCACAAAGTTCGATCGATTGGATTGAAACCAAGTGCTGGGCTATGCCTGTCGAGCTATTGACTGCCGAAGCCTATGACCATTTGGGAGAGAACGAAAAATCGTTGCGCGATTATCAAGCTGCCAAAATTCTTTTGCAGGACAGGGTCCAACAACACCCGGACGACCCGCGCTACCACAGTTCTTTGGGCATTGCCTATGCAAGTCTGGGTCAAAAAGAAGCTGCACTGCAAGAGGGACGAAAAGCAGCCTCTCTGCTGACGGTCGACCGGGATGCTTTTTATGGCATTCCCTATATTGAAGACCTGGCCTACATCTATCTGGTCGTCGGCGAAACCGATTCCGCTCTTGCCCGGCTCGACAAGTTGCTCTCGATCCCATCGTGGATTTCCCCTGCCTGGCTGCAAAACAATCCCAGATGGTCTAAATTGTACAAGGACCCGCGGTTTGTCGAAATTTTGCTTAAACATGAGCATGCTGATTAAAGAAACGTCTCTATTACAAGAGTTGATCGACTAAAAAGAACCAATCTCTGGATAAGTCACAAAAGTTAACCCAAACCGCCGGACATCGTCGCAAACGAACCCTGATAATCCACAGGAAGGAAACGCCATGTGCCTGTTCCGCAAATCTTCGCTCACTCTCCTGGCCGTTTTACTCTTTGCCCTGCTCATTGCCAATCTGATCGTCTTTTTTACCCGCGACTGGGAAGCCTCTTTTTATCCGGCCAGCTATGCGACCCTCTACTATCCTCTGGATAAACCCACTGTGCGCCAATGGAAACTGATCGATACCCGCTTGATTGAAGCCGAAATTGCCTGGAACCGACCAGTACAGGGGTGGAGTATCACCAGTGACAGCCTCGAGCCGCAGATCAGCAGCGGCAACAATCCGATCTTTCGTCTGGCCGATGACGAGCTGATTTTTCACACCTATGCGATCACGCCAATACCCGAAGAAATCGGCAAAGGAATTGAACTGACCACGCGCTACATTTCCAAAGAGTACTATTCCGAGCGCGGTATGAAACATACCGATGTCTATTCCATCGACTGCACGGCGCCCTGCGGTAACTTTAAACAATACCCTATCAGCTACTGGACCGACGACTATAGCTATGTAGGCGAGGCTGGACTGGCCGAGGCTGACCGCTTGATCGCCGAAGCGGCAGGTATCCGCGGCGATGAGCCGACTCTGGTCAAAATGGAAAAACTGACCCGCTTTTTGCGCCGCCAATTGATCCATGCCCGCGGCGTTCCCAAAGACGACTTTCGCTGGATGAATCCCTGGCTAATCTATCAGGAGATGGTTGCCGGCACGGGCAAAGGCTGGTGCACCCAGCACGGCCAGATCTATGTTTTCTTTGCCAATCGCGCCGGTATTCCCACCCGTCTTATGCTGGGTGCGCGTACTCAAGATAACAATTTTGTCTATACCGGCCACACCTGGGCGGAATCGTGGATCGCTGAACAACAGCGTTGGGCATTTGTCGATCTTTCCCACAGCCACATCGCTATCTTAAATAAAAACGGCCAGGTGCTCAACACTGCCGAGCTCTTTTTCCTCAATCAGCACGACAGTTTCGACAGCACCTTTGCGCGCATCTATCAGGACTGGGAATGGAAGCATTTGCAGGCGCCAACCGGTCCCGATTCTCTGGCCACGGTGCCGTTCGCGCTGTGCAATCGGGTGGTGCGCGAGCAGTTCACTGCCCATTCGATACTGAAATACCGCCGGCCTCCCAATGTCGAGGATGTGCGCACTCTTTACCGCGGATTGTTTAAAGACGCGGCCTATGGCTGGGGCAACATCGAACGATATTTGTTCAAACCGCCGCTGGCTTTCAGCTTTTATCCGACTGAAGGCAAATCGACCTATATCGTGCGTTGGGTTTTGTTTTACAGCCTGGCTGCCGTGTTGTTCCTCTTTTTGATCATCGCCGTGCGCTGCCGATGGGTAAAAAAATAAGTTCACCTGCGACTGAATGTTGCTGCTGTTTGTCCACTGATTTGTCTCTCATGCAACTGATCGGTGCGGATTCTTTTCAATAGTGCTGGATGACCACTTTTGCTGGACTGGATTCACTGGCGCAGGTCTGCGATGCCATCGGTCCCGGTTGGCGGCTCACAGCCGAGTTGCGAGGAGGGGAGTGGCGAGATACGGGACTGGTGCAGCGTGCACATGAACGCGGTCTGGGGGCCTATCCCTGCACCATCACGGATGATTCCTTGCCAGAAGGCATGGAGAGCGCAGCCGGTGGGTATCATCTGCTCTACAGAGGCTGCAATGTCGATGGTTTGTTCAGCGATTTCACGGATCGCGCGGTTTATTTTGCCCATTGACCCAAGGCACTGCCATTGGTTTGCCATTCTCCCTCTGCCTTTCTGGGCCGATGTCATCCATCCGCAAATCATTTGATATGATGCAAACCGATGGACTGCTGTATCCTTTGACCTTGTTGCTCTGTCTGAAGAACAAAAAAGTACAATCCACTGCTCATCATTTTGCCCCTTTCGTCTCTGCCGTCCCACGACAGGCGCTGTTCTCCTGCGGTTTGAACATTTTGCACCAGTCTGCGCACCGGCTGACCGAGAATATTGCAAATAACGGCAGATACCTGTCCGGATTCACTCAAGGTATAACGGATCTGTATCCGGGCGTTGAAGGGATTGGGATAACTGCACAGGTTCAACAGATTTGGCACAGCAGTTTTGCCGGCGGCGACGGTTGCCGGGGAAACAAGATCCTGCTTGAGGTGCAGAATCCGTTGGTAGGACGCTTCGATTCGCCCCCGGGCGATGGTCCCATTGGAAATCTCTGCTTCGATATGGTCGATAAAAAGCGGCGCCAGGCGATGCCCCTGGAAATCGTCGTCCCAGTTGTAGAGCAGGATATCAGCGCCGGCGTTGATCGCCAGGGTGATCGCTTCCGTAAATCCGTAATTATCGCTGATCGCGCGCATGGCCATGGCATCGGTGATCACCACACCTTCATAACCCAACGAATCGCGCAACAGGGTTGTCAGGGTTTTGTACGAAAGGGTGGCGGGGAAGAGGCTGTCGATGCGGCTGTTGAAGATGTGCGCCGTCATGATCAGATCCGCCTGACCGGCGTCGATCAGGCGTTTGAACGGCTCGAGTTCCGCCTCGGTCCAGGTGTCGGACACGTCGGTAAATCCGGCATGGCTGTCGCCGATCGAACTGCCGTGGCCGGGAAAATGTTTCAACGCGGTGATGAGATGGCGGCGACGAAAGGCGTCTATGAACCACGATGCGTTGAGCACGACGGTATCCGGATCGGCGCTGAAACTGCGATCACCGATGACGTTGCCCGGTTGCAGCCGCAAATCGACCACCGGTGCAAAATCGGTGTTGAGACCGACCTCGCAGAACCAGTGCGCAAATTCGTCGCCGATTTGTTCGCTGTAGCGCTCAGCGGTGCGCAAACCCATGGCATAGGCGGAGGGGGATTGGCTGAAACCGTTGTTGGCATTCAGGTTGCTCACTCTGCCGCCTTCCTGATCGGTGGCAATCAACAGCGGTATTCTCGCAGCGGCCTGCAGATCGGCGATCAAATTGCGCATCTGCACGGGGCTGGTCAAATTCTGATGGGCGCGATAGAGCAAAACTCCGCCAACATTGCAATCGCGGACTTCCTCCTTGATTTCATCCGGCACCGTGTTGCCATAGAAACCAAAAATCAGCATTTGACCGATTTTGTAGCGCAGGCTGTCTCGGGCAAAAAGATCGCCCTGTGCTTTGGCTTCACTCCAGCATAACCATCCCGCCAGCCACAAGAGTGCAATCCATCGTCTCATTGCATTTCTCCGCTAGATTTTCTGCCCACCTTGTGATCGGACTTTGCCTTCGCTACAAGCTGGTCGGCTGTTCCCGTCTCTGCCTCGGAGAGACCTGGCCTGATGGCTTTGCTGTGAGTTGCTGGGATCAACCTCGACCAGATATAGCCATTTACTTTATCCTTCGCAAGCAAAATCAATTCTTCTGACAAGAGTGTTGTCTCTGGACTGTTCGACTGCCGGAAGCAAAGGAGATCGCGCAAAGACAGGAAAGGCTGATATCGGTGAAAAAATTCTTTATCTTTTCATCAGATTTTTCTATTTTGCATCTATTGCATTGCAGCCCACAAGTTTCGAAAGGACTGGATGGATCATCATCTCATCATCAACATGATCATCAAGACGATCGGCGGGGTGGGTATTTTCCTGCTCGGTATGCGGCAAATGTCTGACGGCATGCAAGCTATGGCCGGCGATCAGCTTCGCCAGATGATCAACAAAGTGACCGATAATCGCCTGGTTGCCACCGGTGTGGGCGCAGCGATTACTGCTCTGATTCAATCGAGTTCAGTGACGACCGTAATGGTTGTGGGAATGGTCAATGCCGGTGTGATGACACTGCGGCAGAGCATCGGCGTCATCCTGGGCGCTGACATCGGTACCACCATCACCGCCTGGATAATCAGTTTTAAAATTGCTGACTATGGCCTGCCTCTTCTTGGCCTGTCAGCGCTGGTCTATCTCTTTGTCCGTCATGACCGTACACGCTTTATCGCTTTGTTCACCATGGGACTGGGCATGATCTTTTTTGGCCTTGAGATCATGAAGCTGGGTTTTATGCCGATGCGCGAGAATCAGGATTTTATCCTTCTGCTCGCCCGTTTCAGCCCCGACAGCTTTGGCGGTCTGTTGCAGTGCGTGTTGATCGGTGCATTGGTCACTGCCGTGATCCAATCCTCATCGGCCACGGTTGCCATCACCATCACTCTGGCTCAGACCGGGATGATCACCTATGATGCGGCAGTCGCACTGGTGCTCGGAGAGAATATCGGCACCACGATCACTGCCTTCCTCTCTTCTCTCGGCGCGACCACCTGGGCACGGCGCACCGCTTACGCCCATATTTCGATCAAGATTCTCGCCGTTCTGTTCATGCTGCCGCTGTTCAACAGCTATATCGCTTTGTTGAACAGCCTTTTGCCAGTCACCATCCCCATCGCCAACAAAATTGCATTTGCCCATACCGGATTCAATATTTTTCTGGTCACCATTTTTATCTGGATGGTTAAGCCCTTAGCCGATTTTCTGGTTTTTCTGGTGCCGGAGCGGCACAGAGTCGATGCCCGGCTCGCTTTTTTTGATACGCGACTGCTGGATACGCCGGCTGTTGCTTTTAAGCAATCACAGGCCGGCATCGAGCACTTGATGAGCAGGGTACAACAGATACTCGAACGTCTGGAAAAGACATTGGTCTCACCCAAAGACCCTATCGATAAAAAACTTCAACAGGATGAACAGGATATCGACCTTTTGCAAAAGGATCTGGTCGAATACATCAGTGCTTTATTGTCGCACAATCTATCGGCCGAAGATCGAATCGCCTTGCAAAAACAAATCCGCCTTGCCGATGAATACGAATCGATCAGCGATCATGTGGTGATCATTGTCAAGCTGCGCAACAAGATCGTCAAGGCAGGATTAAAAATGACCGATCAGGACAAAGCCAACCTTCTCGACCTGCATGCGTTTATTATGTCGTATGTGGCCAATATCAACGAATTGGTGAAAAGCGGAGATCGTCAGATTTTTAAAAAGGCAAATCAGGATGGCAAGTTGTTCAATCAGAAACTGCGGAAGTTTCGCAAAATCCATCTGGACCGTCTGGGGGGAAAGTATGGATCACCGGGGCTCAGCCTTTTTTATGTCGATATTTTGAGCTCTTTTCGCCGAATTAAGGAACACGCCTTGAACGTGGCCGAAATCATCGCAATCGAGAGATGATCGACCTGCCGTGCCGCAGCAGCCCTTGCGGCGGATTTGTTCTTATTCAACTTTGCAAACCAATGACGTGATGTCGTCACTCGCCAATGCATCGGTGTAGAAATTTCTGGCCACCTGATTCAAACCGCCGGCAATTTCTCCTGCTTTTTTCTCCCGGTTTCGGATGATCCAATCGAGGGCGTGTTGCAGTCCGAAAGGTGATTCGTCTGCTCCGATTGCTTCGGTAACACCGTCGGTCAGCAAGACCAACAGATCCCCACATGTTAACGGCACCGCTGCAGAGGTGGTGTAGGTATAATTCTGCAAAAAGCCCAGCGGTACACCGGTGCTTTCCATGGTATGCGCGATGTGACCGGCACTGTCAATAACGGTAGCGGGTAAATGGCCGGCATTGCTGCAGCGCATCGACCGGTTCCGAAGATCGATTTGCACTGCAACGAGGGTGACAAAATTTTCCGCATCGAGATCGCTGGTCAATTCACGATTCAATTCGGTCAGCAATTTCCCGGGATCGAGCTGATGCCTGGCCAGCGCCCTGACAAATGCCCGCGTTTCCGCCATGATCAACGCCGGTCCGATGCCGTGGCCGCTTACATCTCCCACGACCATCAACAGCCGCTCACCGGGCTGCGAAATCACATCATAATAATCCCCGCTTGTCTCCACTGCTGAAAATGTCGCTCCGGCGATATCGTAACCCGGTATTTGCATTGAATTGCCCAACAAGCGTTGCTGCACTTCCCGGGCGATGCGCATCTGAAATTCCTGCTCGTGTCGCTTGCGCGTTTCGGTTACATCTTTGAGAACGCAGACAAAATGGTCAATTTCACCCTTGTCGCCGCGCATGGGAGTGATCGATTCAGCACACCAGTACAGCTCGCCGTTCTTTTTGCGGTTGATGATCAGACCTTGATAAATATTCCCCTGCAGAATGGTGCTCCACATCGCTTGATAGAAATTCTGATCGTGTTTGCCCGATTTGAGGATGCGCAAATTCTGGCCAATGGCTTCCTGTCGGCTGAAACCGGTGGTTTTTTCAAAAGCTTGATTGATATATTCGATTGCTCCGGCCCGATCGGTGATGATGACGCTGTCAGCGGTTTGCTCGACAGCGCTGGAAAGCTGCCTGAGCTCACGCTGCTTCGTGCGCTGATCAGTGATGTCTTCGGTGTGCACCAGGATCAAGTCGGGCGGGATATAAACATAGGTAACCGACATGACTTTGTTCTCACCGGTGGTGTGCATGCGATAGGAAATTTCACGTTTGATATTCATCTTCTGGCGAAAACAACGCCGAATCTCAGCGCGAATTTCCGGAGCATCGGCATAAAGCCTGGAAAAAGAGACGCCCAGATAATTTTTGATGTTGCCGTTGGTGATCTGATCGGCAGAGTCGTTATAGTCGATGAGGATAAAATCGCGGCTCTTTTTTTGCCAGACATAGGTAGGAATGGGAAAACCACGAAATTGTGCCGTCAAGCGGATTTCACTCTCTCGGTGCAGCTCTTCGGCTGCAATAGCAGCGGTGATGTCGCGAAAGATGATCGTGCCACCCTGGATAAAACCATTTTTATCCACCAGCGGACTGGCGGTCACTTCGATCGTGAGTCCCTGCGGCCTTGCTCCGTTGCGGATATAGATGCGCTCTTCATGAACGTGTTCACCTCTTATCGCGCGCGCAAGTGGCAGCTGCTCAACTGGAAATGGAGTCACTTTATCGGAAAGAAAGCAACCATAAGCAAAAGTCCACTCTGCAGCGGCAATGTCGAGCATACCGATTCCGAGAATCTCCTTGGCTGCAGGATTAAAGTAGACAAATCGACCCTCCTGGTCAGCGACAATGACTCCCTCAGCCAAACTGGCGATTATCGATTTGAGCTGAGCATTTTCTTGCTGCAATTGATCAACTGTGTGTTTGAGCATAGACTGCTTCATAGAGTTCGGTTTTAATCTTTTATGTTCAGCATACAACAAAGAATCCACCTCAGGCATTCCCGAAGAAAGTTCGGACGCCAGATCTTGACGTTCAGTCCAAAAAGCGAATCCGGCGCTCGTCACTTGCATTTGTCCCCCGGATCGTTTATATTGCGCAAATCCATTCTTCGATTTTTCTGCAGGTATGGATCCCAAACAGGAGCCGTCTGATGCATCTTTCACTCCCTCTGGTTGATTATCTGGTGGTTGTTTTTTATCTCATTCTCATGCTCGCCATCGGTTTTTACTTTTCCCGTTTTATGAAAGGCGGTAAAGATTTTTTTATCGGCGGCAACTCGATTCCCTGGTGGGTGGCCGGCTTGTCGCTCTATATGACTCTTTTTTCCGCCTGGACTTTTACCGGGGCCGCCAGCTTTGCCTATAATACCGGCTGGTACGGGATTCTCTATTTTCTAACCTGGCCGATTTCGTTTTTTATCGGTTTTCAGCTTTCCGCCCGCCGTTGGCGGCGTACCCGCATTACCTCACCGGTCGAATATGTGCAAAACCGATTCAACAAAACCACCCATGCCTTTCTCAGCATCATGTTGATCTTCAGTTCCGCCTATTGGCCGGCTCAGCATCTCGCCTCATTGGCAAAAATAACCGCTCCCACTCTTTTTCCAAACTCCATCATGGCGATAGACATCATGATCGTGGTGGTTGGTTTGATCATTCTGATCTATTCCTTCACCGGCGGACTGTGGGCGGTTTGCGTCACCGATGTGGTGCAGTTTCTCATCTTTTTCAGTATCTGTACAATTTTGCTCCCGACCATCTTCCTCTCCGGCGATGTCGGATCGATCGGCGATTTCTTGCAAAGCGTGCCGCCACTGAAACTGACACATATCCTGCAGGATAATACCACCTATGATTTTTGGTATCTTTTGGGTATCCCTGCGTCATTCACCTTTAGTTACGCGGTGGGCGGCAACGCACAGCGCTATTACAGCGTGCGCGATGAGAAATCGGCTTATCGAGTCGGTATGCTGGCATTTTTGCTCTTTCTTCTCAGCCCGCTGCTGTTCGGTATCCCGCCCCTGGTCGGTAAAGTGCTTTGGCCTGATGTATCGCTGATCGAACATTTTTCCCATATCGCCAAAGCCGATGAGAATATCTTTATCGCCGTGGTAATGCGCTATATGCCTGCCGGTCTGGTAGGAATTTTTCTCGCTGCCATGATGTCCGCTTCGATGTCGGCCATGGATTCTGGCTGGAACGCAACCTCGGCGATCATTTCCATAGATGTCTACAAACGGTTTTTTAATCCTCATGCTGATGAGAAAAAAGTGCTCCAGGTCGGCCGCCTGGCCACGATCGGCCTCTGCTTTTTCGCCATGGCAATGGCTCTGACCATTGTTCACAGCCGGTATGGTGTTTTCAGTTTTTCAAACATTTTTTTCGGGCTGACCGGCATTCCAATCAACATTCCACTTTTGCTCGGCATCCTTACCCGCAAAATTTCCCGATGGTCAGCCATATCGTCGATCATCTGTGGAACTCTTGTCGCCTCTATTGCCCGCTTTGTGCTCAAATACGATCTGGGCCCACAATATCTTCTGACCGTCGGAGTGACCCTCTTTTTCCTGTTTGCTTCACCTTATCAGGGCAAACTGTTCCGCAAGAGCCGCGTCCAGGCGATTGCCGCAAGCGTGGCAATCGGTTTGGTTTTCTGGTTCTATTCAATGCTCTTCAATGCCAATGATAACCTGGGATTCGCGCAGCTGCAGATCTGGCAGCCGCAGTCTCTGGCGCCGCTGGCCTGGATTACCCTCGCCTCTGTGTTGTTCGTCGCCGTATCCATCATCTTCTCGCGTCTATATGCCAAAGATCTGCTCGGCAATCAGCAGCCGGTTGATGAGTTCTTTACCAAACTCGAGACACCGGTTGACGTCGAAAAAGAGTTGACAACGGCTGCAGACCAAGGGATCAACATGCTTACCCTGATCGGCGCAATCGCCGCCGGCTTGTCTCTGTTGGTGTTGTTGCTGGTTCTGACGCCGCACAATCCAGATAAGACCGGCATCTATTATGCGGTCAGCGCCATGCTGATGTCCATCGGATTGCTGATGTTCGGATTGCAAAGATTGACAAGCCGAAAAGCATGATGCCAATCAACTTTCGCCGGGTTTACCGTCGATCGCTGCGAGTTCGGAGCCACTTGTACTTTTCTTGCCGCTGGGTGGTCTGGTCAACAGCAGAATGGCAACCAGAGCGCGAGGTGAGAAGCGGCTCCCGAGTCTTTTGTTCGCAAAGGGATGAATCGCCAAATTCTGGTTTGCGCTGACTCTGGCGATTCAACCCTTCAATATACCCATCGCTTTCTCAAAGGAAGCTCGAATGCGCTTGCATCTTCCCGTTGTCGATTACCTCGTGATTGCTTTTTATCTTTTGCTCATGCTCGGCGTTGGCTTTTATTTTTCGCGGCTGATGAAAACCGGCAGGGACTTTTTTATTGGTGGCAATCGAATCCCCTGGTGGGTAGCTGGATTGTCGCAGTACATGACCATGTTCTCCGCCTGGACTTTCACCGGTGCGGCAAGTTTCGCCTACCAAACGGGCTGGTACGGGATTCTTTATTTCATCACCGGCCCGGTTTCGTATTTCATCGCTTTTCAACTCTCCGCCCGGCGTTGGCGGCGCAGCCGCGTTGTTTCACCCGTGGAGTATGTTCAAACTCGTTTCAACCGCGCCACCCATCTCTTTCTCAGTCTTCTTTTGATCTTCAGCACTGCCTATTGGCCGGCCCATCATCTCGCATCGCTGGCCAAAATCACCGCGCCAACCCTGTTTCCCGGCTCGCTGTTTGCTGTCGACATTTTGATTATCGTGACGGGTTTGGTCATTCTTGTTTATTCTTTTACGGGTGGACTGTGGGCGGTTTGCGTGACTGATGTTGTGCAGTTTTTGATCTTTATCGCTGTTTGTGTGGTCCTCATTCCGGTTATATTCCTGTCCGGTGATGTCGGTTCAATCACCGATTTTATTCGGGCGGTTCCTCCTCTGAAAATGACTCATATGCTGCACGGCAATACCCGCTATGATTTATGGTATCTGTTGGGTGTAACGATCACCTCAGTTTACAGCAGCGCCGTGGGGGTCAATGCACAGCGCTATTATAGCGTTCGAGATGAAAGTTCCGCTCAAAAGGTAGGTTGGCTGGTCTTTATTTTGTTTCTCTTCAATCCATTGCTTTTTGGCATCCCGCCGCTGGTCGGCAAAATGCTCTGGCCTGAGGTTTCGCTGATCGAACCTTTTTCCCTGGTCGCCAAGGCCGATGAAAATATCTTTATCGCCGTGGTGATGCGTTATATGCCAGCCGGTCTGGTTGGAATTTTTCTCGCTGCCATGATGTCCGCTTCGATGTCGGCCATGGACTCCGCCTGGAATGCTGCCTCTTCGATTGTTTCGATCGATGTTTATAAACGTTTTTTTAATCCCAAGGCAAGCGAAAAGCAATTGCTGCGCGTTGGCCGTCTGGCAACAATCGGACTCTGCGCTTTTGCAATTGTGATGGCGCTGATCATCATTCACAGCCAATATGGTATTTTCACCTTTTCCAATATTTTTTTCGGATTGACCGGTGTACCCGTGACGATCCCGCTTCTCCTCGGTTTGCTCACCCGCAAGATATCCCGCTGGTCGGCCATGTCTTCGATCATTGCCGGCATCATCGTCGCATCGGTTGCGCGCTTTGTGCTCAAGTACGATCTTGGACCACAGTATCTCCTCACAGCAGCAGTAACAGTCTTTTTTCTTTTCGGTTCTTTCCCGCAAGGCCGGTTGTATCGCAGGAATCGTCTGCTATCCATCGCCGCAAGTGCGGTGATCGGATTGCTGCTTTGGTTTTATTTTCTCGCTTTTAATGCCAATCCAAACCTCGAACTCAGCCGATTGCACCCTTTGCAACCGGGAACCCTTGCGCCGTTTTTTTGGATCACCCTCACTGCGGCACTGTTTGCCGTGTTGGCAGCTGTTTTTTCCAGGCTTTATGCCAACGACTTGTCCGCGAGAAATGAACAAGTCATCGCGTTTTTTACCAGGCTGTCGACTCCGGTCGATGTGGAAAAGGAGGTGCTCTCTCATGCGGAAAAAGAGGTAGACATGTTTCAGCTCATCAGCGGGATTGCCATGGGTCTGGCTCTGCTGTCACTGTTGCTGGGACTTGCACCTCACGATCTCGAAAAGACCGGGATTTATTATGCAGTCAGCGGCATGCTGTTTGCAATCGCAGCAGTTCTCTATATTCTAAAAAAAGTGCAAAAGTGATTTTTGCCGTGCGGGTCAACTCTGTTGCCGGTGGTTGGCCTGATGTCGCATCAAGATGCGCTTGCTAAAATGATTAAAATTCCTTACAATTATCGCTCTCTGAATCTCACCCGGATTCGGTGTTAAGAGAATCAAAAAACGTCCAGTCGCTTATTCTTTATGCGGTTGTGATGAGGGCACTTTTCATCCTCGCTGTATTGGTATCAGATTCATTTTCTGTGAGATCAGGTGCTATGCACCGAATCCGGTTCTCGACCTGGACAATTTCGGCTGATTTATCAGATTCCATCAACCGGACCAGCATAGAAACCAAACGCCAGAACAAGCCGGCTCGGTTTATTGTTGTCGGGATCAGCGATGTCCCCTTGCAGGATCCCTCGGCTTAAAACCTGCTCTAAGCGAAAGGAAACTTTTCTGGATCAGATAACCAATCCTGTTGCCGCACCGAATGATGTCGCTGATTTTGAACGTGTCGCTGTCGGTGAACGCGAAATTTTGGTTGTGGGCACCGCCCATGTCAGCCAGCAATCCGTTGATCTCGTCGATCGCGTAATCGAAACCGAAAGGCCGGATTCAGTCTGTCTCGAGTTGGACGAGCGCCGCTACCAAACCCTTGTCGATCGCAAAAATTGGGAATCACTGGATCTGAAGACGGTCATTCGCAACAAACAGCTCAGTACCCTGCTTATCAATTTGTTGCTTGCCGGTTACCAAAAGCGCTTGGGCGATAAGATGGGGGTGATGCCGGGCAGTGAACTTTTACAGGCAGCCAGAACAGCCGAAAAGTTGTCCATCCCATTTTTCCTGGTCGATCGCGATGTCCGCATCACCTTGCGCCGTGCATGGAATTTGACCTCATTTTATAAAAAAATGATGTTGCTTTCTTATGGTTTAGCCGGCCTTTTTGTCAAAGAAGAGATCACCGAAGAAAAATTGGCCGAAATGCGCAAAAAAGACGCGCTCAACGAGATGCTCAACGAACTCGGGCAGGCCATGCCTGTCCTCAAGAGCGTGCTGATCGATGAGCGCGATGCCTATCTGGCAGAAAAGATCAGACAAACTCCCGGTAAAAAAGTGGTTGCCGTTGTGGGCGCCGGCCATGTCGCCGGCATCGTCGAATTGCTCAAGCAGGGACAACCGATCGATCTGCAAGCGGTCGAGACCATCCCCAAAACCTCATCGATATGGAAATGGATCGGCTGGGCCATCCCCCTGATGATCCTTGGTTCGATTGGATACATTGGCTGGGACAAAGGCATTGCGGCTGCGGGGGACAATCTCGCTTTCTGGATTCTTGTAAATGGCATTCCTTGCGCAATCGGGGCTCTTTTGGCTTTTGGTCACCCGCTGACCGTGGTTGCGGCGCTGGTGTCGGCGCCTTTCACCAGTTTGACGCCGGTTATCGGCGCAGGATACGTGACTGCTTTCATTCAGGCCTATTTCCGCCCGCCAACGGTCAAAGAGTTTCAGTCGGTACAAGAAGACGTCAACCGTTTTTCCAATTGGTGGCGCAACAAACTGCTGCGCATCCTGTTGGTTTTTATTCTTTCAGGCCTTGGCAGTGCTCTCGGTACCTATGTGGGAATGTTCGAGATTTTTTCGAATGTTTTCTAGAGCGGACGATCATCGCTCCGTTCAATCCAAAGCGTATTTTTTTTGCATGGTTTTGATAAACGCCACCCCTTCTCGCAACAGCACATCGCCACTCGGCGCCAGTTGCCTCCAGACCCAGGTGTTCATGTTGCCGGTGACATCGACGAACGATTCCAGTCCGGCAAAGCCGTCATAGCGCATTTCGCCAAGAGCTTTGAACATGCCTTCCCAATCCACCAGCCCGGTTCCTGGAATGCCGCGGTCGTTTTCGCATAAATGGATATGCATCAGGTCTTTACCCGCCAGCCTGGTGGCTTCGTAAAAGCTCTTTTCTTCGATGTTCATGTGATAAGTGTCGAGATGGATCTTGACGTTTTTTTCGCCGATCATCTCCTGCAGTTTTTTTGCCTGTTCGCAGGTGTTGATCAGGTAGGTTTCGTAGCGGTTCACCGGCTCGAGCCCGATTCGCACACCATAGTCCTGCGCATGGCGGGCGACCTGGCGCAAAGCTTCGGCCGACCATTCCCACTCTTGTTCGGTCGGCCGATGTTCCGCTTGTTTGACATGCTGTGAATAGATGACGCCGGAGAAATTTTCGGCACCGATTTGCTCAGTGGCTTCCACACAGCGATTCAGATAGTCGATGCCCTTGCGGCGAATTTCCGGATCAGGATGGGTGATGTCGGTTTCGCCGAGCAGTACAGTGGAAGTGCAGACGTCGATTCCGGAGCTGTCCAGTCTCTTGCTGATCGCATCGCCGTCAAAGGTCTCCAGCACCATCAACGGTATTTCGATGAAATCGAGTCCCATGCGCGCGACCCGGTCGATCAAATCCAGGGTTTCGTTGCTCCACTCTGAACACCAGGCATAAGCGTGAATTCCGAGTTTCACGGTATTCTCCTTGTTCTGTTCTCTCTCACCGATGTCCAGCAATCAGACACCAGGTGATCAGCTAATTGCGGTTTCCGTTTGGGCGGCACGGTCCGCTTCGAATTTGCTTCTGATTGAAATATAACAAGATTTGGCAAATGCACAATGGTTTCGAGGAAGGCTTTTTCTTTCACAAACACTTGAACGGAAAAAATATTTTCCGCATATTGCACAGATGCAGGTGCCTGAACAAATCGAATGCCTTGCCATACCCGATTAAACCTGACAAATCATGACACCTAAAAACAGGAAAAGAGTTACCATGGCTGACACCACCCACGGTATCGATGATATCCTGCAATTTTGGCGCAACGAGATCAAAACCAAACAGCGCAAGATCATCTCTTTCGAAGAGACGGTCAATCTTAAAATTCAATCGCTCAAACCGGTCATCTTTCCGCAAAGCGAACCCCTGGACGGTTGGGAGTTCCGCGAGTTTATCTACAGCCGCAAAGGCGATCGGCGGTATCTCAGCGATTGGCAGCCGATCGGTGTCGGCGGCCATTGGGGCGGCCCTGACCACAGCGCGCTGTTCCGCTGCCAGGCACGCATGCCGCAGCGCTTTCGTGGCCGAAAAGTTGTGCTCAAGATCTATTTCGGCGGCGACGGCTTGCTTTATCTCGACGGTGCTCCTTATCACGGCGTCGACCCGTTCAGGGATACCGTGCTGCTTTCCGAATCGGCGCGCGGAGATGAGAGCTATCGCCTCGATGTCGAATCCTATATCTTTTGGCATTTCGGCGAGACCGAGGTCAAGACCATTGAAAGTTCCCATTTCGCGGTCATGGATGACGAGATGAACGACATCTATTGGGATTTTCGCGCCGCCTATAACGTGTTGGTCATGCCGGAATTGGCTCCGGAAATGCGGGATTTTCTGCGAGCCGCTTTCGACAAAGCGATCTGGTTGATCGATCAGAACGAAACCGATGTGAAACGCATAAAGGAACAGGCCAGTCAGGCACGCGAAATCCTGCGGCGCGAGATCTACCAAAGCGACCACCTGCAAATTCCTGGTTTGTTGCATCTGTGTGGCAATTCGCATCTGGATGTGGTCTTTTTATGGACGCACGCCGAATTCATCCGCAAAATCGGCCGTACCCACGCCTCCACTTTGCGGCTGATGGAACAGTATCCCGATTATACCTTCTCACAAAGCCAGGCACTGACTTACCAGGAGATGAAAAATCACTACCCGGCCCTCTATGAGCAAGTCAAACAGCGCATTAGAGAAAAACGCTGGGAGGTGATCGGTGCGTTTTGGGTGGAGCCGGATTGCAATCTGGTTGCCGGTGAATCGTTTGTACGCCAGATCCTGCACGGCGTGCGGTTTTTTCGCACCGAGTTCGGCATTACGCCGCGCACGTGCTGGATGCCCGACGTGTTTGGCAATTGCTGGACCATGCCGCAGATCCTCCGCCGCGCCGGCATCGACTATTTTGTCACCCACAAGATGGTCACCTGGAACGACACCAACCCCTGGCGCAAGCACACCTTCTGGTGGCAATCGCCGGATGGCTCCCGCGTGTTGGCGGTGGTGCCGCCGACTCATTTCATCGGCAGCCTGGAGCCCGATCATCTGGCGGAAAATTGGCGCAATTTCAGCGATAAATCCACCATCGGCGAAAGCCTGTACAACTACGGTTGGGGCGACGGCGGCGCCGGTCCTGATGCCGAGATGCTCGAGTACCACAAGCGTTATCGCCGTTTTCCCGGCCTGGTGCCGACGCGCCCGAGCCTCATCGAAGAGGCGCTCGACTCGATCGCCAGGCGGGCCAAAAACGCTGATCTGCCCATACACAACGACGAACTCTATCTCGAGGAACACCGCGGCGTCCATACCACCAAAGCACGGTTGAAAAAACTCAACCGCCGGTGCGAGCGGCTCTATCGCAAAGCCGAACTGTGGTCCTGCCTGGCACCTCATGCTCCAGACCGTCAGCAACTCGACCGCGGCTGGAAGATTGTGTTGACCAACCAATTTCACGACTCGTTGCCCGGTTCGCATATTACCCCGGTTTACCTGGATCTATTGGAAGGCTATGACGAGGCGTTGACGATCGGCAATGATCTGCTCCAAAGAGCGCTTTCCTCCTTTGGCAGCACGATCGATACCCGTGGATCCGGACAGCCGGTGGTCGTCTTTAACAGCCTGGCCGATGGTCGCACCGGCCTGGCTCAACTCGCCTGGCCGGCAGGTGAAGTTACCGTGCGCGATTCAAGAGGGCGGATCGTGCCGCATCAATGGATCGATGATTTCGAAACCGGCGAACGCCGGCTGGTTTTCCCTGCCCGGGATGTGCCGGGCATAGGCTATGCGGTTTTTCATGTCGAAGCCCGAACTTTGCAAACCGAATTCAACCCTGTGGCGGCCGCTGCTGACCGGTTGGAAAACGATCATCTGCGGGTGGTGCTGAACGAGCAGGGGGAGGTGGTTTCCCTGTTCGACAAGGACAGCGGTCGCGAACTCGTCAATTCTGCGCGCAAAGCCAATGTCCTGCACCTTTACGAAGATGTGCCGGGCAAGCACGATGCCTGGGATATCGCTGCCACCTACACTCAGGTCGAATTCGATCTCGGCCACGCCCGAGTGCGGCGCGTCGAAGCTGGTCCGGTGTTGTCGTTTGTCGAATTCGAACGCGAATTCTTGCATTCTAAAATGGTGCAGCGCATTGTACTGACCGCCTGGGGGCAGCGGGTCGATTTCCAGACGTGGGTCGATTGGCACGAACAACACAAACTGCTCAAAGTGCGGTTCAACACCGATCTCGTCACCCGTACAGCGGTCTATGATATCGCTTACGGCCATATCGAGCGCAGCACGTACCACAACAATTCCTACGATGCAGCCAAATTCGAAGTGAACGGCCACATGTGGATGGATCTTTCACAGCCCGATGCCGGTCTGGCTCTGCTCAACGACTGCAAATACGGCCACGAATCCTACGACGCGATGATGGCGCTGTCGCTGTTGCGCGGGCCGACCAATCCCGATCCGCAATCCGATCAGGAAGAACACTTTTTTACCTATTCGCTCTTTCCGCACGCCGGTACATGGCGAGATGCCGGCGTAATTTCTCAGGCGCTGGACCTGAATGATCCGCTCGATGTCTTGGTTACCGAGCTGCACGACGGATCGCGGCAACCAATCGATTCACTTTTCGAACTTGACAGCGACCGGCTGACCGTGGAAGCGCTCAAACCGGCGGAATCAGGAATCGGTGTGGTTCTGCGCCTGGTGGAACGCCTGGGCATGGCCGGCGATACGCAGGTGAAGGTTGCCCTGCCTCTGCAAAAGGTAAGCGAAGTCAATTTGCTCGAAGAAGAGACAGCAACCCTGGACCTGCAAGAAAGCAGCTGGTCTTTCAACGTCAAACCCTATGAAATCCGCTCTTTTCATCTTGTGTTCAGAGACACCAGTGTGCAGGTGAAATGAATTTTTGTCGTCTATAACTGGAGAAGGGAATTCGATGATTGTAAAAGAAGCCTTGTCGAGAATTGAAAAAATAATTTTGCCTGATTGTCAGCGACCTGTTTACCAGACAGTCGCCCAGGAAATGCAGACGCGCTTGTCGCGCACTTGCACAATCAAGACCGGCGGCGCTGACGGATTCCGCCTGCTCATCGATGCAGATAGCGAGGATCATCCATCCGGTGGTCCCAAGCATGTTGATTGGTTCTATTTGCGGTTGGAGCCCAACGGCACCGGCGAATTGCGCGTTTCAGCACCCCATTTGCTCTTCAGCTGTTGTTGCCAGCTGTTCGACTGGCTGGCTCAACGCAGCCTCGACGATTATCGCAACGGCCGTTTCGGTGAAATCGCTTTTCGCTGGAACCGGCCGGTCTTTGATTGTGTGCTGACTCAGCTCGATCGCACGGCGCGCAAATTCGACTATCGCTCGCATATCCGCGAATACGCCCGTCTCGGTTTTTCCCATGTGGAGGTCAATGCCTTGGCAACGCCGCATGGCCTGGAACCGCGGGTGCCACATGAAGTGCTGCCGGTTTTTTATACCTATTGCGCCGGGATGGATCAGTTTGTCTCCAGCCGGCTTTTCAAAGGCGCATATCCGGAAGAATATCTGTCGGCCAATCTCAACCTGATGAAGACCTATGCCGCAGAAGCGATCAGATATGGCATGACGCCCGGCATGCTCAGCTTTGAGCCGCGCAACGCCCCGGATTCGGTGCTGCAAAAATACCCGATGTTGCGCGGTGCCCGAGTCGACCATCCGTTTCGCAGTCTGAAACCGCGCTTCACCCTGGCCCTGGCCCATCCGTTTGTGCGCATGCATTACCGTGAACTGATGCAAAACCTGTTGCGCGAAATTCCTGAACTCGGCTATATCGCCATCACCACCAATGACAGCGGTGCCGGCTTTGAATATACCCGCTCGCTTTATGCGGGCGCCAACGGCGGTCCCTATCTGATCCGTGAGTGGAAATCGGTGGAGGAAGTGGCGAAAGCAGCGGCGCACAATGCGATCAGGTTCTTCCAGCTTTTGCGCGATTCAGCCTCAGAAATCAATCCCGATTTTCGCGTCATGATCCGCCTCGAACCCTTTAGCACCGAACGCGATCATCTGTTAAAAGAAATCGGCGATCGCATCGATGTCGAAGGCGCCTCGTTCAAACCGGTGGGTTATGGCGCCGCTTATATGCACGAAATGTACGACGATGTTGCGGTCAACGGCACCGCCTGGCAGACAAAAGTCGACTCTTCAGAGCGCGAGTTTCTCAATTTCCTCGAGAAACGCGGTTCGCACGGGCATCTCTTTTATTCGTGCGGTCTGCACATCAATTTCGACCCGTTGCTGGGTATCCCGTACCCGTTTATGCTCCATGAAAAATTGCAGTCCCTGCGCGATCTCGGCGCCGACACTATCGCCGCTTCCGGTGGCATTCAACCACCCTCTCTGGCGCCATGGTGCATCAACCGCGAAATCGTCTCTCTTTTTCAACACCAGCCGGATCTGCCTGTGGAGGATGCCCTTGACTCTGTGGCCAAAAAATGGGTTGGCCCTGATTTGTCTGCAGATTTGCTGCAGATATGGAAGCTGCTCGACAAAGGCCTGCGCGCTTTTCCGGGATTGGGACTCTACAGCATGACCGGCATGGATTGGTATCGTTTGTGGATTCGGCCCCTCGTTCCGGATATCGAAAAAATACCAGAAAAAGACCGCGAATATTATGAACGATTTTTGCTCTCCACCACCCACAATCCAAACCGGGTTGATCTGGATCGAGATGTGTTGTTCGAACTGGTCGGCTGTGAGCAAGCGAAAAAATTGGCCGAGCGCATGGAAAAGAAGGTCTTGCCAGTCATCCAGGAAACGCGCGAATTTATCCATCAGATTATCGCCAAATGCAAAGATGACGCCAAAACGCGACCGTTTTTTGTCGATCTGGCTGATCGCATCGAAGCCCTGGTCTATTGGCTGATCACCTTGCGCAACGTGCAGATCTGGATCACCAATGTGCACGGCTACCTGCAAACCGACGATATGGAAACCAAAAAAACATGTCGGGAAAATCTGAGGAAGATGGTTCTGTCGGAGATTGAAAATTCGCAACAGCTGCTCGATTTTTGGCATCGCACCGAGACCGAGTTCATGGTGGTTTCCGGAAGCGGCGAATCGGTGCACCAACTAGGGGAGAATTTCGGCGAGCATCTGGCTAAAAAGATCGCCTTGATGCAGGGGCATGAAGACGATGAGCCCTATATCGATCCGCATTTCATGTGGCGGGTGCCGGATCTGACCTGCTACAAGCTGGAAGAGGCTCTGCGGGTGTGAACTCGTTCTAAAAAAAAGGCTCGGCACTATTTTCTGCCGAGCCTTTTTTTGCCATCGTCTTAACGAATGGTAACCCTGTCCTTCCAATACCGCAGTTTGCCGATGCCGGGCTTGTCGATGCCGTCCTCGTATTGCAGACCGTGGTCCGCAGGCGGCTGCTCGAACAAGACGCGATCTTTGTATTTGATCTTGACCGTATTGATCGACTGATAGTCGAGCGTGTTGCCCTCCAGGATCGCCCAAAACTGATGTCCGTCGGTCTCAAAATCGTCATATTTGACTTTGCCGTGCTCATAGTCGTATTGCGGCCGCCGGTCGAGGTGGTGCAGATCCATGTCGCGATCGAGTTTCGAACAGACGTAAATGGTTTTGCCACTAGCCTGGATTTTGATTCCCACCGCGCCAAGATGGCGGTCGACTTGCACCATCTGAATGCTGTTCATCAGCTTTTGAATGTCGGCGCCTTTCGAGTCCACCGGCGCCAGGATGGTGGTAAAGGTGGCCAATTCCCCGGCGTGGTGCCAACGCGACAGGCTCTGGTGAATGGCGATTTCGTCCTGATAATAGCGTTTCTCCGGATCTGATCCGATCATCCTGCCGGCGTTCGTACCCTGCGGAAAATAGATCAGCAGGGCCTTATGGGTTGGCAGCGCGCGCTGTCGCAGGCTGTCGTAGGAGGTCAGATAAAAGTCCTTACCCTGTTGCAGGACTTTGCGTGTATGCCAGATGTTGACGGTGGTGTAATAATCGGATTGCAAAAAGCGCACGGCGTCAAAGACCACAAAGATATTCAGCGGTTTGATCCAGGTGACGATGCGATCGTGCTGGGTGTTGAGTTTGACGTCGGTCGCCCGGGTACGGCTGTAATCAAAGTGGTCGCTGCGCAGAAAGTCGATCAGTTCGGTGGTTGTTTCGCGGTAAGCACCGGAATTGCGGATAAAATCGAGAACATTTTGTCCTTCGACCGCGGCGCTGTCCGGCGAGCTGTAGCGAAAGAGTCCGGCTTCCTGGCCTTTGAAGATCTTGTTTTCGCGCACCACCACCCGGTTGTGAAAGTAATCAGCGCGATACGCGCCGAACGGCCCGCTTGGCATATAATCGCGATAGCCGCCGTCGTGCAGCAGAATGCAGCCGTCGGTCATGAACAGCGCGATATCGTTTTCATCGGAATGGCCATGGGTCATTTTTTCTTCTTCGACGCAGATGGTCCGGCGCAGATAATCGCGCGACAGAAAGCCGGCCTGGCCTTCATCTTTGTAATTGAGCAAAAGATAGGTGTCCTTCGGTTCATAGCCGTCGCGAAAGACGATCTTTTTGCCGATCACATCCTCGAGTACTTTTTCGCTCTGTTGCGGCGGTTCCTGCATGGGGATTTCATCGGATGCCCATCGATAGCAATCGATAGCGATGGTGGCCATCCACGTCGATTTTTTCTCCGCCTGCAGATCCCAATGGCTGTTGATGATCCGGTTGACGGCATATTTCATTTCCGCATCGCGGTAAACGCTTGCGGCGTGCTCAAGAATGGGCGGCCAACGGTGATAGTTGCCGTAAAGGTCAGCATCGCCGTATTCAGGGATCATCCCATACGGCGCCAACAGGCGGGTGAAGAATTGCATGGTATAGCGGGTTACTGCCAGATTCCAATAATCATCCTTGCCGAGAAAGTCGACCAGCGAGATGAGTGAATAGAGGTAGATGGGATTGTAATGGGTGGCGTCTTCGATCTGCCAGGCGCCCCAACAGTCATCGAGAATCGATTCGCCGATCTCTTTCCACGTCCGGGCATCTGCATGATTCGGCAGAACAGCGGCGGCGATCATAAAGTTTTCCGCGCGCAATATCGCCCGATTCATCGCGCCCCACTCCTGAAAACGAACCTGGCTGTTCATGCTGCCGGCGATATTGTCGGTGATGAGTTCGATCTCTTTTTTCGACAGCCGCCCGGCATCGAGCAATATTTTATAGGCTTTGATATATTGCGGCGCCGTGAAGAAATTGGGCAGCGCCGGCAAGCCGTGTTCATAGCCGATTTTGTGCGACCAGAAATCCTTGGGGTAATAATCGCGGAATGAACCATATTCGAGCAAAACTTTTTTGGCCCGCTCAGCGTATTTTTTTTTACCGGTGATCTTGAACAGATTCGCGCTGACATAGCAGAGCGACAGCGGATCGCCCGGTGGATTGTAGCCGAATACATAAGCGACGTCGATTCGGTCAGCCCATGCTTTGATCGATTCGTCGTAATTCGACCAATAATCTTCGGCCGCCTCGATGGCATATTGCAGATAATCGGCTTTGGTGATTTTTTGGGTCTCGGCGGGAAGCGGGGAGAGGAGAAGCAGCAGCAAGCCAAGAATGGTCAGATAAAAACGGTGTATCATTACAGCTCCTTTCTGGTAGGTTATGGATCGCATTGCGCTCTTTGCATGTTTGGGTCTATGCCGGTGTCCATCCAATGTGTATGAATCCATCAAAGTTGAAAAGATGTGGTGTCCCGTCGCCAGATGGGAACCTATCACCGATTTCAATAATATATAAAATTATACAAAAAATTGCATTAAAATTCAAAGCGGTTTTCTGGCTTGGGCTGCCAACGGCTGAAAAAAAACGGGTTCAGGTTTTATCGCCTGCCAAAGTGAACGTTATGTTGCATAGCGCAAAAATTACAGTTAGGATATTTGCTTGTGGGTGGCTATTTTATAAGATAATATGTGATTTTATTATTCCTCAAGCACGATTGGACGTTGCCCAAGACAGACACCACGGCGGTATTTGGCGGTCTGCTGTCCGGCCTTTTCGCCGGTTTTTTTGGCGTCGGCGGCGCGGTTCGCGGCGCTTTTCTCACCGCTTTTAATCTGCCCAAGGAGGTCTACATTTTTACCTCCGGCATAATCGCTCTGTTCATTGACATTACCCGGGTTGCGCGTTATGTTGCGGGCGGAACGCAGTTGGATGGAGAATTGTTGACCGCCCTTTTGCTCAGCATTCCGGTTTCTTTTTTCGGCGCTTATCTTGCCAAACGTTTTTTGGATCGGTTGCCACAAAGGTATTTTCGCATTTTTGTTGGCCTCTTTCTTGCACTTGTCGGACTCAAGTTGTTGATCTGGGCTTGATAAATGCAATAAACAACCCTTGTCATCTCCACCATTGGCGACTTTTTTCAACAAAGATAAAAGCTGTCCAGGTGGATGTTGGCAGGGCAGATAAACTGAAATATTTTTTGAGGAATGGGGATGTTGAAAGAACTCGATTTGACTCCCAGACAACGCGCCACCATTGCAGCTGCACTGACGCTCAGTGCGGCAGCTTTGTTGGTTGCCGTGTTCAGCGCCGTCATATGGGGCGTCGCCCATTTTGTTGCTTCTTTCAAAAACATTTTGTTGCCGCCGATTGTGGCAGTGATTTTGACCCTGCTGCTGCGGCCTTTTTACGATCTGTTGCTCAGGATGGTCAAAGGGATTAAGCCAGCTGCGCTGTTTTTGTTTATTCTTTCCGCTCTGATTCCTTTAGGCCTGTTTTTCTGGTTTGCCGGGGCGTTGATCGTCGATGAACTTGTTCGGTTTTTTGCAGACCTGCCGTCGATGATCAATACCATGCTCGAAACTGTCAAGTCGCACTGGCCGCAGGCGGCAGCACTGATGGAAAAGTATGGTTTGCTCGACGAGCTTGGCACGTTGATCGACAATCCAGGCACTCTGGCGGCTGACGCAATCAAAAGCTCATGGCAACACCTTTCCCGCTCGGTAGAGCAGATTTTTCACTCAGCGGCGAGCTTGTTGGCTTGGGCTGCTTTACCGATCTATTTTGTTTTTTTCCTTATGGCAAAACCCTTTACCACCCGCAAGCTCGAGGAACAATTGCCGTTTCTCAAAAAGAAAACCAGAAAAGATGTCATTTATTTGATCGACCAGTTCATCGAAATTCTGCTTACCTTCTTTCGCGGCCAAATTGTCCTTGCTCTGGCCCAGGGTGTGCTGTTTGCGACCGGTTTTGCGCTCGTGGGATTGCCTTATGGCATTGCCATCGGCATGGTGCTGGGGCTACTCAATATCGTCCCTTACTTGGGAAATGTCATCGGCCTTGCGGTCGCGCTGCCAATGGCTTATTTCGGCGCCGGCGGCAGCGCATTGCGCCTCATCCTGGTTCTCCTGGTCTTTGGCCTGGTCCAGACGATCGAAGCTTATCTGCTCACTCCCAGAATAATGGGCAGCCGTACCGGTATGCATCCAGCCTTGATTATTTTTGCGGTCTTTTTTTGGGGTGCTGCCCTTGACGGTGTACTTGGCATGATGCTGGCCATTCCCTTGACCGCTTTTATTGTGGTCTTCTGGCGGCTGATAAAGAAGAAATATATCACGGAAATTGTCTGACGGAACCTGCGAAAAAGCCCTTGCGGATCGAATCGAGCGAGGAAAGGGGAAGAATTGATGGCAGTAGGTTTTTTCGACAGAATTCGGTTCTGGATCAATCGCATGCAAGAACATCTGTGGGTGAAACCCTTGCTGATCGGCGTGCTCTCTATTGCGATCGTTTTTGCCGCAAAAATCGCCGATTCCGCCTCAGTGGGACATGCTTTTCCCATGATCTCGTCCGCTGCCCTGGAAAACTTGCTGTCGATCATGGCTACCAGTATGTTGCCGATCGCCACTTTTGCCGTGGCCTCGATGGTTTCTGCCTATTCTTCAGCGAGCAACAACGCATCGCCGCGATCCTTTAGCCTCGTCATTTCAGATGATATTTCCCAAAGAGCGCTGTCCACATTTATAGGTGCATTTATTTTCAGTACCGTAGGCGCGATCGCGACAAAAAATAGTTATTTTCACCGCGCCGGCCATTTCGTGATGTTTGTCTTTACTCTGATCGTTTTTGGCCTGGTCATATTGACCTTTGTACATTGGGTGGATCGGATAGCGCGACTCGGAAGATTGGGCAACACCATCAGCAGAGTGGAAAAAGTCACTGCCGCAGCGATGCAAAAACGCCGCCTGGCTCCTACCCTCGGTGGTGTTCAATTGCGTTCCGGTCCATGCAATGGACAGGCGCTTTTTTGCGATAAAGTCGGATATCTGCAGCGAATAGAACTCCCTGCATTGCAGGAATATGGTGAAAAAAATGATGTGCGGATAAGAGTGGGGGTTCTGCCGGGAAGTTTTATAACTCCTAATCGCCCCGTGGCTCACATCGAATCAACATCCTCAGAGTTGGTTCTCAGTGACATGCAGAAAGTCATCGATGCTTTTCGCATCGGTACGGAACGCCTATTCGATGACGATCCGCGCTATGGTCTGGTTGTGCTTGCCCAAATTGCCGACCGCGCTCTATCGCCGGCAGTCAACGATTCGGGAACCGCCATCGATGTGATCGGCGTGTTGTCGCGGCTGTTTGTTCTCTGGGGTTCTGAAACTGATCCAGATTCCTCTCAGGAGGTGAAATTCGATAGGGTCACTGTTCCAGTCCTGTCTGTGCAAGATATGTTTGATGATGCCTTTACAGCTATCGAGCGGGACGGCAGCGGTCAAATCGAGGTGGCCCTCCGTCTGCAGAAAGCGCTGTCGGCGCTGGCATCGATGGGGGATAAAGCGATGGGTGAAGCGGCCCTCCAGCATGCACGAAAAGCGCTGGAGCTTGCCGTAAAGGCGCTGAGTCACCCCGAGGATGTGTCTAAGGTGCGCGAACAGTATCAGCGCCTGTTCGACGTTTTTGGTCTTTCATGAATTGTCGCCAGCTTGTTTGGCGTGATCCTTTTTCTGAGTTTTAGCATTTTTGTCGGTTTCTTTTTTGCGTTTGATCGAGTCGTGTGGCCGAATACCCATGGTATGGCTTTGTAAACAGACGTTGGCCCGTTGACTTTTGGTTGTCGATATCAGTGCGAAGGACATGGGACAACTGGAGTCTTGAACACGACGATGGCATTTTCCAAACCGATTCGGCACCATCATTTTTTCAGGAAAGGCAACTTCTTGAAAAAGAACAACGAAAAAAAAATCGGCTTGGCCCTCGGCGGCGGCGCGGTGCTCGGCGCCGCTCATGTCGGTGTTTTGCGCGCCGTCGAAGAATTCGGTGTCCAAATCGATTGCATTGCCGGTACCAGCATCGGCGCTTTTGTCGCGGCGCTCTGGGCTTTTGGAAAAAAGGCGGATGAAATCGAAGAGATTGCCAGTGATTTGAATTGGCTCGACATTTCAGCCCTATCGCTTTCCAAATTCGGCCTGCTATCGAATAAAAAATTGGGCGACAGGATTCGGGAAGTGGTGGGTGAAAAGACTTTCGCTCACAGCCGCATCCCGCTGGCCATGGTGGCGACCGATATCGCCAGTGGCGACAGGGTGGTGTTGCAAAAGGGGGATGTGGCAACTGCGGTAATGGCGAGCACCTGCATACCCGGAGTCTTCGTGCCTGTGGAAATCGGCGGTCGATTGCTGGTGGATGGTTTTATTGTGGAAAACGTGCCGGTCACCGCGGTTCAGGAACTGGGTGCCCGGCAGGTGATTGCCGTCGATTTGAATGCGGTGCACACCACAAAAGAACCGCTCAATATCGTCGAAATTCTGTTGCACACCTTTAATTTTGCTTTGCGAAGCGCCACGCAACTGCTAACCCAGGAAGCGGATCTGCTCATCGCCCCGGATTTATCTGAATTCAACTTGGTAGAAATCAAGCAAGTCCCGGAATTGATCGAAAAGGGATATCAGCAAGCAAAAAGCCAGCTCAGAAAAATGGTGTGAGGCAATGCAAAAGGCCTTGATACTTGTTGAGGGTTGAATTGGGAAGAAACAAGATTGAGCGGTTGGGCTGACTAGGTCAATATTCGGCTCGTGAGATCTATAGCTGGTGAATTTACCCATACAAAAACCCGCAGGTTTTGTCAATTTTTGACTTTATTCTTTTGTTTGACTTTTGTATATTATATGAATTGTGGCAAAAAATACCATTTTGTGCTATCTCTGCCCGCTTTGCCTCAGTTGGTATCTGGAACGCGAAAAAATATTCAAGATTCGGGGCCGCGAGTTCTATCCAGTTCGGCAATTATCCGAAAAGAGTTTATTCCCCTTTAGTAATGAACACACGCGAGGATCGCTGTGCCGGCGGTTCGATGCCGAACCGAGGCGCCGGTTTTTAATCAAGACGGAGGAAGATCGATGGAAGTCAATTTGGACCATATTATTGAAAAGATCAAGGCTGATGGGGTAACGCAGGCAAATGCCAAAGCCGATGAAATCATCAAAAATGCCAGGAAAGAGGCGGAGAAAATTGTGCAAGAGTCTCGCGCCAAGGCTGAAAAAATCGTCGGTGATGCAGAAAAAAAGGCTGTGGATTTTACCGACAAGGGCAAGCAATCCCTGCAGTTGGCTGCTCGCGATACGCAGCTGTTGGTCAAAGAAAAACTCACCGAGCTGTTCAATCGCGCCTTCAAGAAGCAGGTTTCCGAGACTCTGGATCCGCAATTTCTGCAAAAAATGATTCTCAAGCTCATCGAGAACTGGGGTGATAGCAAATCGGCGGAAATCTCTCTCAGCAAGGAAGACCAAAAGCAACTCGAACCTCTTTTGTTCAACAGTTTGAAGAAGGAACTCAAAGGTTCGATCACTCTCAAAGTCAGCGATCGCGTCAGCAAGGGTTTTCGCATTCGCCTGACCGATGACGATCTCTATTATGATCTGACCGATGAAAATATCGCCGAGATTTTTCAGCTCTTTGTGAATCCAAAGGTGAAAGAAATTTTGGACTTCGATTCGTCGCGCAGTTCCACACCCAACACTAAATAGCATGGTCGTGCGCCAACAGCAACCGGCAAAACCATAAACCGCCAAAAAGAAACATTCGGTTTTGTTGGATTTCTGTTGGCACTGAATCCAAGTCTGGAAAAAAGATAATGGATAAGTACTATTATTTGGTCTCCCAGTTGCCGATGCTCTTTTTTGACAAGGAACCGGCCATTTCTTATGAAAATTTTATGGCCGAGGCGGAAAAATGGCTGAGTCCAAAAGATTTCGCTCTCGTATCCACCCTCGATATGGCCGAAATGGCTGCCAAACGGGCGGATCCTGCAGTGCTCAAGACCTATAAAGAGGCTGAGCAGGAAATCCGCAGCGATTTGGTGGCATGGCGGCGGGAAAAGAAATCGGGCAGGGAACATAAACCCGCTGCTTTTGCTGCCTCTGTTGTCAAAGAAGGCAATCCTCTGCAGGTCGAAAAAAATCTGCTCAAGCTGCGGTGGGACCTGTTGTCAGAGATGGAGAGCGGTCATCACTTTGATCTCGAATCAATCGTGTTGTACCGTCTCAAATTACAGATTTTGCAGAGATTGGCTCAATTCAATAAAGAACGTGGAATGGAAAAATATCAATCACTATACAAGGTTTCGCTATGAAAAAAAATATGGGAACGATCAGAGCCATCAACGGCAATTTGATCACTGTTGAATTCAGCGATCGCGTCAGCCAGAACGAAGTGGGTTACGCGATCAAGGATGGTGAACGCCTCAAATCCGAAATCATCCGTATTCAGGGCAACAAGGCGTTTATGCAAGTCTATGAAGACACCAAGGGATTGTATATCGGCGGCCAGGTTGAATTCAGCGGCGATATGCTTTCGGTGGAATTGGGACCCGGGCTGCTGAAACAGATTTACGATGGGCTGCAAAATCCGCTGCCGGAGCTCGCCGCGCAGCACGGATTTTTCCTCCCCAAGGGCGTCGTTCTGGAGGCGCTGGATGGCAAGAAGAAGTGGACTTTTACGCCGCTGGTCAAAAAAGGCGACAAGGTTCGCGCCGGTTATTTCCTCGGCTCAGTACCGGAAAGCGATTTTGATCACAAGATTATGGTTCCCTTTCATTTCAGCGGTGAGATGACGGTCGAGTCGGTTGCCGAAAAGGGTGACTATACGATCAGGGAGGTTATCGCGACCCTGAAGAACGAAAAGGGCGCCTCGATCGGCGTGACCATGTCGTTCGAATGGCCGGTGAAAATACCGATTTCGGTTTATAAAGAAAAAATCTTGCCCCGTGAACCTCTGGTAACCCAGGTGCGGATCATCGACACCTTTTTCCCGGTCGCCCGCGGCGGCACTTATTGCATTCCCGGTCCGTTTGGCGCCGGCAAGACGGTTCTGCAGCAGATCACCAGCCGTTACGCAGACGTGGATATCGTGATCATCGCTGCATGCGGCGAGCGCGCTGGAGAGATTGTCGAAACGATGCGCGAATTTCCAACTCTTGTCGACCCCAAAACCGGTAAACCTTTGATCGAGCGCACCATTATCATCGCCAACACCAGTTCCATGCCGGTCGCAGCCCGCGAAGCCTCGGTCTATACCGCCACCACGCTGGGCGAATATTATCGCCAGATGGGGATGAACGTTTTGTTGCTCGCGGATTCCACCTCCCGCTGGGCCCAGGCGATGCGCGAGGTTTCGGGCCGCCTGGAAGAGATTCCGGGCGATGAAGCTTTCCCGGCCTATCTGGAATCCCGCATCGCTGAATTTTATGAGCGCTCCGGTTTGGTGGAAATCTACAACGACCAGACGGGCAGTCTGACCATCGGCGGAACCGTGAGCCCGGCCGGCGGCAACTTTGATGAACCGGTTACGCAGGGAACTCTGAAAGTGGTTGGCGCTTTTCATGGCCTGTCGCGCAACCGCGCCAATGCGCGGCGTTTTCCTTCGATCGATCCTCTGGACAGCTGGTCGAAATATGACAGCATCGTTTCTTCCGAGATGGTCGAATTCGGACGCAGTTTTTTGTTCAAGGGCAACCAAGTACACCAGATGATGATGGTGGTTGGCGAAGAGGGCACTTCCCAAGAGGATTTTATCATTTATTTGAAATCGGAATTTCTCGACCATGTCTACCTGCAGCAGAACGCGTTCGACAAAGTCGATGCAGCCACTTCGCCTGCCCGGCAAAAGTATGTTTTTGAGAAAATAAATGAGATTCTCAAAACCGATCTCCAATTCGATGATAAAGAAGGCGCCCGCGACTTTTTCTACGATCTGCGGCAAAAGTTTATCGATTGGAACTATATGCCTTTTGACGGCAAAGAATTCAAAGAACAGGAAAAACAAATCGACGACAAAATAAAGATGGTAACCAAAGATGAAAAAAGTCTATGATAAGGTCCTATCCGTTTCTGGAAATGTGATCACGGTAAGAGCAGAAAACATCGCCTATGAAGAGTTGGCGGAAATTACCACTTCACGCGGAAAATCATTGGCCCAGGTCATCAAACTGGAAGACGATTTGGTCTCTTTGCAGGTCTTTGCCGGCAGCCGCGGGATTTCAACCCAGGACGAAGTTCGTTTTCTTGGGCACCCGATGCAGGTTTCTTTTTCCGACAATATGCTGGGACGCGTCTTCAACGGCAGCGGCTTGCCGCGCGACAATGGACCTTCAATCGCGGAAAATGTCATTCAAATAGCCGGACCTTCGGTGAATCCCGCCAAGCGCATCATCCCCAAACGGATGATCCGCACCAATATTCCAATGATCGACGTGTTCAATTCCCTCGTCGCATCGCAAAAATTGCCGATTTTTTCCATCTCGGGCGAACCCTACAATGCTCTGTTGGCGCGCATCGCCCTGCAGGCAGAAGTCGATATGATCATCCTGGGCGGTATCGGCCTCAAGTTCGATGAATATATGTTTTTTAAGAACACCCTCGAAGAAGGCGGGGCCTTAAGCCGTTCCATCTTTTTCATCAACACAGCTTCTGAACCTGTGGTCGAAGGTTTGATGGTGCCTGATCTTGCCCTTGCAGTGGCGGAAAAATTCGCCTTGAAAGGCAAAGATGTGCTGGTCTTGTTGACCGATATGACCAATTTTTCTGATGCTCTGAAAGAGATCGCCATCACCATGGAACAGGTGCCGTCCAACCGCGGTTACCCCGGCGATCTTTACAGCCAGTTGGCCCGCCGCTACGAAAAAGCGGTCGATTTTGAAGGTGCAGGATCGATTACGATTTTGGCGGCAACCACCATGCCGGGCGACGATGTCACCCATCCGGTTCCGGACAATACCGGTTATATCACCGAAGGCCAGTTCTATCTGCGCAACGGACGCATCGAACCCTTTGGCTCCCTGAGCCGCCTCAAACAGCAGGTCAACGCCGATACACGCAAAGATCACCGCGCGATCATGGATGGCATGATTCAGCTCTATGCTCAATTCCTCGAATCCGAGGAAAAACGGGCCATGGGTTTTCAAATGAGCAGCTGGGATAAAAAGCTTTTGCAATATGGCAAACTCTTTGAATCGCAGATGATGGACCTGAAGGTGAATATCCCGCTCGAAGAGGCTCTGGATCGCGGATGGAAAATTTTGGCGGAATGTTTTTCTCCCGAACAAACCGGGCTGCGTTCTGAACTGGTCAAGGAATTTTGGCCACAAGAAGCTTCACAATAGACAGGTGAATCGTTATGGCAAAAGTCAAATTGACCAAGAATGAACTGAAAAGGCAGAAGGACGATCTCGCCCGTTTTACCCGTTACTTGCCGACCCTGGAGTTGAAAAAGAAACAGCTTTTGCTGGAGATCAACAAGATACAGAACCACATCGAACGGGTTGTATCTGAAATCGAAAGTAACGATAAAAAAGTTGCGGCATGGGTGGATGTTTTTGCAGAAGAGGTCGACCTGGAACCCTTGATCGGCATCGAAGATATCAAGATCAGCAACGGCAATATCGCAGGTATCGAGATACCCATTTTCGAAGAAGTGATTTTTTCACCGGTGGAAGTGGATCTGTTGCATACACCGCTCTGGGTGGATAACGCTGTTGAAGTGCTTAAAGAACAGATCAATCGAAGGGCTTTTTTGCTGATCGCGGAAAAACAGCAACAGATCATTCGCAACGAGCTGCGCATCACCATTCAGCGAATCAAGCTGTTTGAAGAAGTCAAAATTCCCGAAGCCCGGGAAAGTATCCGCGTCATTCAGATCTTTTTGGCTGATCAACAGACCGCAGAAGTGGTGCGTGGAAAAATCGCCAAGAGCAAAATCGAGAAAAAGAAGATGGAAGCCGCATTGTCATGATTGTAAAGATGAAAAAGGTCACCTTGTTGACCGATGCCAAAGACCAGCAATCGGCGTTGCTCCGTTTGCGCCAAGTCGGAGTCTTGCATCCGCACATCGTCGAGCGGCCCAGTTCCGATGAAATCCAGCAAACCGAGTCCATGATCGAAAAGCTGGATAAAGCGCTGTCGTTGCTCACCCTGGAGAGCAAGCCAGAATCCAAATCCGTGAAAAAAGATGCAGACACAGTCGTCGCGACGATACTCGAAATGGCCGAGCAAAAAGAGCATCTGACCGCTGAAATGGAAAAATTGCTCGAAAAGCAACGGTGGTTCGAACGCTGGGGCAAAGTCTCGTTTGCTACGTTACAGGAACTGGCTGCCGCGCAGGTCTTTTGCCGCTTTTATCAGGCCAGCAAAAACGAGTTCGAAGCGATCGAAGACAAGAGCATGATTCAGGTCATCCATGCAGGGCAAAATCTGGTCTCTTTTATCCAGATCAGCCGTGTGCCGGATGAACAGCTCGATTTCAGACAAGATCCGATACCCGAGATCGAATACAAAAAATTGCTGGCTGAACTCGCAGAGCTGGAGAAGTCGATCGATGGTATTGATCAGCGGCTCGGTGACTTGTCCGCTGCTCAAGAAGTTTTGCTCGCTCGTCGCCAGGAACTGCAGAAAACCCTGCAATTCAATACCGTTGCCGCCAGCATGACCGGTATCGAGAATATCGCATTTCTCCAGGGATATTGTCCGGAAGAGTCGATCTCTGCCATCGAAAAATTGGCTGCCGAACAGGGATTGGGCTTTGTTGTCGAAGGCCCTGATAGGCCGGAAGAGGTGCCAACCCTGTTGCGCAATCCCAGGTGGGTGCGCATCATCCAACCGCTGTTCAGTTTTATGGGTACCCTGCCCGGCTATGCCGAACTGGATGTCAGTTTTATCTTTTTGGCATTTTTCAGCCTTTTCTTCGCCATGCTGGTCGGCGATGCCGGATACGGCCTGATTTTTCTGGCCGCAACGTTTTGGCTCAGCCGCAAGAAGAAAACCGCCCCACGCGAGTTCTTTCGCCTGATGTACCTGCTCAGTTTCGGTACGATTGTCTGGGGGGTCTTGTCAGGCAATTATTTTGGTTCTGAACAGCTGTCGCAATTGCCCTTTTTGCGTTCTCTGGTCATCGAGGGCATCTACAGCTTTTCCGATGTCAACCAGGATACGGTGATGCGCTTGACCTTTATCATCGGCACTCTGCATCTTTCGGTTGGCCACTTGCTGGCGGCGTTCAAGAAGATCAATTCGCTTACCGCTCTCGCCGAGTTGGGATGGATCGCCGTGCTCTGGGCGGTGTTTTTTGTCGCCAACAACTTGATTCTCGGCAAGGAAATCCCGCAGATGACCACAGTCCTTTTTATCCTCGGCGCGGCGTTAATCGGGATCTTTGCCAATTTTCAAAAGAATATCTTTAAAGGGATTTTGACCTCTGTGGCCAATCTGCCGTTGAGCGTTATCAACAGTTTCTCCGATATCGTCTCGTATATTCGGCTTTTTGCAGTGGGTATGTCGACGGTGATCGTCGCATCCAACTTTAATCAAATGGCTTCCGGCTCAGGTGAAAGTTCAATCATCGGCACTATTTTATCCGTTCTTATCTTGTTGTTGGGGCACAGTTTGAATATCACCCTCGCCATGATGTCGGTTTTGGTGCATGGCGTCCGCCTCAACATGCTCGAGTTTTCCAGCCATGTCGGGATGCAGTGGACTGGCAAAAAATACGAGCCTTTTAAAGAATAGATTGTCAGGATCGACGGCTATTAAAGCTCCGTATCCGCTGACTCTGTTCTTTAGCGAGGGTATCATCGTCTGTCGATGCTAAACAGTAAAATGAATATCGCAGTATAGATGGTTCAATTATCGCCACTACAGAAAGGAGTAAAGAAATGATTTCAGGATTTGGTGATTTCAGCATTTCGCTGGCGTTGGCCGCTGTCGGTTCTGCCCTTGGGACCGGGGTTGCTGGTATGTCGGCCATCGGTGCGTGGAAAAAGGCCTATTCTCTGAACAAAGCCGCCCCATTTATCCTTGTCGCCTTTGTGGGTGCCCCTTTATCGCAGACGATCTATGGAATGATTTTGCGCAATGCCATCCAGAGCGCCAATCTTCCGCCTGAAACTTATCTGCAACAGGCTCTGGTCGGTTTGTTTGCCGGCTTCGCTCTCGGCCTTTCTGCCTGGATGCAAGGCAAAGCCGGCGCCAAAGCAGCAGACGCCCTGACTGAAACCGGCAAAGGATTTGGCAATTACATCATGGTTGTCGGTGTGATCGAAACCGTGGCTCTGTTCGTGATGGTTTTCACCATGACGGCATTGCCTTCAGGTGTTTGAGCCGTTTTATATCACGCAGCTGTCAAGCAGTGTGCATTAACCACCACCATCGGTTGTGATCAGATCATTTGATCGATCGACCGATTTAAAACGTGTCGGTCATCGCTTTTTGTTTAGCGATGACCGACTTATTTTTAGGGCTGGCCAAACCACAAAGATGTGTCGCATGCAGAAAATCATCGCATTTTTATCTCTTTTCCTTCTCTTTTTGCCCTCCTTTGCCCTGGCAATGGAGACCACAAACTCGGCGGCAGAGCCGAATATGACCCACAGAATGATGATGCTCGCCATTCAACTCGGGCTGATCATGGTCGCCGCCAGAGTCGGCGGCAATCTGTTCGACAAGTTGAAACTGCCGGCGGTTTTAGGCGAGCTGTGCGCGGGTATGTTGATCGGACCCTACGCTCTCGGTTCCTTGCCTTTTTCCGGATTCCCGCAAGGGCTTTTTCCCCTCTATTCATCTTTTCCGGTGTCACCAGAGCTGTATGGGTTTGCGACGATCGCTTCCATTCTGCTGCTGTTTATCGTCGGATTGGAGACCGATGTCAATTTGTTTCGCCACTTTTATCGTGCAGGCGTGGCGGTCGGTCTCGGCGGAGTGATTGTTTCTTTCCTTTTTGGCGTCATGTGTATGGTCACCTTTGCCCCTTACGTCCTCGGCTACAGCATCGATCATATGCATCCTTCAGCGCTCTTCCTGGGTGCCATATCCTCGGCTACCTCGGTCGGCATTACCGCCCGAATTCTCTCCGACAAACGCCAAATCGGTTCGCCTGAAGGGGTAACCATTCTTGCCGGGGCAGTGATCGATGATGTGCTGGGTATTGTGGTGCTGGCGATCGTCCTGGGGGTAATCAACGTTTCGCAAACCGGTGGGGTTATCAATTGGTCGGATATTCAACTCATCGCTGCCCGGGCAATCGGAATCTGGCTGATCGCAACGATCGCCGGCCTGGCAATTTCCGGCCGCATCAGCACCCTGTTGAAAAGATTTCAAGGCAAGGTCGCGATCGCTTTAATCGCTTTCAGCCTGGCATTGCTTCTTGCAGGCATGTTCGAGCAGGTGGGCCTGGCGATGATTATCGGCGCCTATGTCATGGGCCTTTCTCTGTCCAAAACCGATATCAACCATGTCGTCCAGGAACAGCTGCACAACATCTATTCTTTCCTGGTGCCGATTTTCTTCTGCGTGATGGGAATGCTGGTGAATTTCAAAGCCATCAGTTCAGTTCCTTTGCTGATCTTTGGATTTGTTTATTCGGTTATGGCCATTTTGGCCAAGGTGATTGGCTGCGGAGTTCCGGCGTTGTTTTTCAATTTCAACTTGCGCGGCGCCCTGCGGATCGGTTTCGGCATGCTTCCGCGCGGTGAAGTGGCCCTGATCATGGCCGGAGTCGGATTGGCTACCGGCGCATTTGCACCCGAAATGTTCGGCGTCGCTGTTCTGATGGTGGTTATCACCACCATGGCCGCTCCGCCGATTTTGGTCAAATTGCTGAAAAGTCCCAAAAAGGTCATGCGCAAACAAATTAAAATCCGCGAGATCAAGGAACTCGTCTTCCCGTTTCCCAATGAAGAGGTTACGGCTTTACTGACGAATAAAGTGCTGAAAATCATCGAGGCCGAGGGATTTTTTGTCAGCCTTATCGATGTGGAGCGTCAGCAGTACCAGATGCGGCGCGAAAACATCGTGATCAATTTTACCGAGCACCCCTCCAAACTTGTGTTCAATTGCGATGAAACCGAAATTCAGCTGATCAATGCGTTTATGTACGAGGTGATTGCGGAAATGGAAAAAACCATCCAGAGTCTGCAAAAACCGATCGACAAGGAAAAAATCAGCAAACAACTATTGGCCACCGACACCAGTTCGATGAAAAAATACAGCCTGGCTGAGTACCTCTCTCCGGGTATGATCCTGGCAAACCTGGCTGCCAAGAGCAAAGAAGGCGTCATAAAAGAGCTTTTGACGGTTCTGTCTCAGGCAGGCAAGATCGCGAGCTTTGATGAGGCATGGGCGGCTATCTGGGAACGCGAAAAGAGCATGTCGACAGGGATGGAATTCGGAATCGCGATTCCGCATGCGCGAACCGATTGTGTATCCCAAATCGTATGTGCAATCGGTATCAAACATGAAGGAATCGATTTCGACTCGATTGATGGCAAACCGGCACAGATTTTTGTCCTTATCCTGACGCCGAAATCCAAACACTCGCCTTTTTTGCAGTTTCTATCGCAGGTCAGCCGGACTTTGAGCGACGCTGCAAAACGCGGGCAACTCTTGGAGGCTAAGGACGCGCAAGAGATCTTTCAGATCATGACTCACTCCGGCGAAAACGCTGCGAAAAAATGAACCATTTTTGTACAGCATACGACATTCGGATCGTCCCCGCTTGATCTCTCGGACGATCCAGCACTCCATGCCGCAATCGAATCCGGACGCTGAGGCACAGGTTGTTCTCGTGCACGTCCTATTTGTTTGCAAATCGGGTCTTCTGTTTCCTGTCTGGCTTCCCATAAAAAGCTGATCAATGGAAACATCCTACAAGTAGGATCGAACGAGAGGAATGGTTGGCAAGATGCACAGCAGCAAAAACAAAGAATGGATCTGCGGCGCATCGAGTCGATGCGCCGCAGCATTGATTTATGCCGATTTCAATTCCGAGGTGCAATGCGGACAGCGGGTTGCCTGGATGGCGATGGTCGACAGGCAGTAGGGGCAAGCTTTGGTCGTCGGTGCGGCCGGAACTTCTTTTTTCTCCGTCAGTTTGTTGATGCTGCGGATCAGGAAAAAGATCACCAAGGCAATGATCAGAAAACTGACAATGGTATTGATAAAGATGCCGTATCGGATGACCACTGCGCCCGCAGCTGATGCATCGGCCAGCGAGGCATAGGGGCCGGGTGTGAGGCCTTGTTTCAAAGTGACGAAAAGATTGGAAAAATCGACGTTGCCGAGCAACAGGCCGATGGGCGGCATGATGACATCGTCGACGATCGATTTGACGATCGCGCCGAATGCCGAACCCACGATGATGCCGACAGCCATGTCGATCACGTTGCCGCGCATGGCGAATTTTTTAAACTCTTGTAACATTTTTCTCCTCCTTTGTGATTAACCCCATTGCTGATTTTGCCACCGGCTCACCTGGTGAGCCACATCGACCAACGGTGCGGTCCAAATTTCCTGCTGCCGACGCTGCAGGTGCTGAAAGAGCAGATGCAGATCGGTGCTGGCCACGCTCAGTCGATCGCCGTCTATTTTGTGAAAGACCAATACCAGCCATTGTCCCTGGGCAGCCACGGCTTCCACAAGGCCGATCATCTCGAAGCCGCTCATGCCTTCTGCCGGCTGTGCCCAGACGCAAGCCAGATCGACCAGTTCAGGTCGATTGCCGAATCCCTTTTCACCGCCCCCCCGGCCGGCCAAAAAATGCTCGGCGATCAGCGGCACATAACTCTGCCGGTTGCGCCCCCGGCCGACAAACGTGCAATAGCAGGGGTAGGCAAAGGTCCAGTTTTCGCGATCAGGAAAGATCGTGGTCAATCTTCTTTGAGCTTCGAATACATCTTCTGCAATTTCTGTCACTGTGCGGTCTTCCAGACCGCCGCGCCGGCCTGCCAGCGTATTCGAACAGATATGGCTGAGCGAGTGGTTGCCAACTTCGTGTCCCCGGGCTACAGCAGGTTGCCATGGTTCTAAACGTTCACGCCAGTGCTCGCCCTGCGGCAGCAGATAAAACGTCGCGCGCAGGCCAAAACGCTCGAGAGCTGGTACCGCGTTTTCCAGCTGATCGCGGGTGCCGTCATCAAAGGTCAGAGAAACAGCGCCGCGATAGCCTTCCCAGGGTGATTCGTTCGTCGTCGAATTCCCTTGCGCAATTCATCGCGTTCTTTGTGTAGTTTGGCGATCGCATCGGTCAGCAGGGAAACCTGTTCGGCCGCAACGCTGAACACAGGCCACAATGCCAAAACCGCACGGTTTTGCCAAATATCGTCGCAAATCGGCAGATCCCAGCGCGACGGCGAAATCGATCCGAGATACGCTTTATTCAAATGATGCCGTTTTTTGCTGTGCGGGTAATAGACTTCGCTGTGGGAAAGGGGGGTATACGGGGAATAAAATTCGATACCCAACTCGGCTGCCAGCGCCCGGCGAAACTCGGTTGCCGGGATATCCGGCCATTCTTGCGGTTCAAGCAGAAAGGCGTACATATAGCTGCATTGCCGGGTGATGGCTTTATGGCGGCGCAGAGAGCGCACGCCTGGCGCTGCATCGACCGCACGGTCCAGATCGCGTCCGCGCGCATCGATCAGCGAGGCATTCTCCCGAAAAGCCATCAATTGTCCGCGCAACACCGCCGCCTGCAGACTGGTCATCCGATAATTGCCGCTGTGAATTTTGATGCCGGCGCGGTATTCCCGGCCGCAGCTGCGCTGACTGACCACTTTCCAGTAAATCTGTTCGTCTTGCATGAGCAGCGCGCCACCCTCTCCGGCGGTGAGCAACTTGGAGCGCTGAAAACTGTAGCTGCCAAGGGTTCCCAGCGTACCTGCACCTTTGTCTCGCCACCGCGAGCCGTGGGTATGCGCGCAGTCCTCCACAATCGCCAGATTGTGTTTGCGGGCGATCTCGCTCAACTGATCCAGATCAGCCATTCGGTGATAGAGGTGTACAGGAATGATCGCCCGGGTGCGCGAAGTGATCGCCGCCTCGATCAGCGCCGGGTCGATGCACAGAGTGTCGGGTTCGATATCCACTATAACTGGCACCGCGTTGACGTCGCATACCGCGCTGGCAGTCGCTTGCCAGGTCAGTCCGGGCACAATCACTTCATCACCGGCGCCGATATCCAGGGTTTCCAACGCCACCTGCAAGGTGTGGGTGCCGTTGGTCAGCAGCGCACAAAAAGCTGACCCACAGAATTCCGCCCATTCAGCAGCAAAACGCGATGCCTGCGACTCGGTTTCCGGCCAATCATCCCATACATCGCTGTCATAGGCTTCGAGCAAAAATTGCCGCTCCAGGTCGCGGCGTTTCTTCAATCCCTTGGCAACGAGCCAGTTCTTGGTTACTGCGTCGCCGCCGTTGATGGCCAATCGGCTCATGATCGTTTCCTCTAAAAACGGTGCGAAAATCAGTCACTTGTTGTTTGCAGGATGTGGCGCTTGGGGCTCATGTCGCCGTTTAGATCCGCCGCAGCTCGTCGATCGCAATCGACAGCCGCCGCTACTATCAGACGCGTGCTCTGCGCGGCCAGCTCGATATCCACCACTTCCGCACAATCGTCAAGAGTATGATAATGCGGCTCGGCATAGGGCAAGCTGCCGATGTGCAACAGAGTCGGCCGTACACCAGCCAGAAGGAACGAACCATCATCGTCATTCGGCTTTGGGCAGTGAACCTTTCTGACTTCCAGCCCCAGTTCCAACTCTGCATTGAGCTGGATGATCTGATCAGCCAGCTCTTCTCCTTCAGATGTACCATAGCGCAGCACATGCGGCCTTCGGCCGGCCAACCGGTCGGCTTCGCTCTGACCTGCGATGCTGTCTACGTTGAATACCGCCAGCGCTTTGGTGTCGGAGCGCGAAAAACGTTGGGCAGCGGCTCTGCTGGTCCACGGCCAGTGTTCTTCGTTGCAAAAAAGCAGGCGCAGGCTGCTGTTCAAAAGTTTGTCGGCCAGGATTCTGGCGATTTCGAGCAAAGCAGCCACGCCGATCGCATTGTCATGGCCACCCGGTGCGCACTTGAGCCAACTTTGGCTGTCCTTGTGGGCGACCAAAACAATCGCTCCGGGTGATTGACCCTGTCCCGCTCGGGTCGCCCAGATATTGAGCGCTGCATACCACGGTTCATCGGGCAGCGGTTTGCGAAAACCCCACGCAACGGCTGTGTCGGGTTGAAAAGCCTGCACAGCAACGATCTCGCGCTCGATGCGATAACCCCAACTCTGCATGAAACTGATCAAATAGCGATCCGCCTCATACAGAGTATTTGTCAGGACTCCCGGCCGGCTGACATTGAGACAACGGCAGGGCAGAGGGTCCTTGGCGAGATGGAAAAGGTGATTCTTAATCTGCTGACCATCCACAGCCGTTATGATTTCAGCCAGCTCTTTCATCTTGCCAGCACGATTGCCGCCCACCATCGATCTTACCGTCGATTAGAGTGATCTGTCTGAATTTAGGTCGCCACGAGCAGTCATTTTCCGGCGCAACTGCAGACTTAAATAATCGAACCGTTGCTGCGAATCACTTCTTGATACCAAAATGCAGAGTCTTTGAGAATACGCTTTTGGCTTGCATAATCGACATAGATGAGCCCGAAGCGCTGGCGATAACCATGTGCCCACTCGAAATTGTCGATCACTGACCAGTTGAAATAGCCTTTGCCTTCCACACCGTCCTCGATCGCCCGTCGGTATTGCTGCAGATAGCGGCGGAGATAATCGATGCGTTGTGGATCGTGTACCTTGCCGTCCAGGTGCACCCAATCCATATTCGCAATGCCGTTTTCCGTGACCACAATAGGGAGCTTGTAGCGCTCATAGAGAAATCTCGGTCCCCAATAGAGCGTTTCTGGGACGACTTTCCACCCCATGGTGGTCACTGCCGGTCCGGTCGGAAAAGGCACGACTTCACTGCCGCCGTCCTCAGTGGCACGAACGGGGTCAGACCAATACATATTAGCGCCATAAAAGTCGAGAGGTTGGCAGATGGTCTCCATATCTGTCGCCGGAAAGTCGGGAACGGCCTTGCCAAAAACCGCAAGCCCGTCTTCGGGATAACGGCCAAAAATCATCGGGTCAGCATACCAGGTATTGTTCCAGTAGTGTTTTTCGGTGATCGAGAACATGCGTTTGCGGGCGGCCTCGATATCGGCTTTGGAGTCGCTTGCCGGGATCAGGGCAACCCCTACCGGCGCAGCGCCGATCAAAGGTTTGGCTTTTGCGCGACTGCGCAGGACCTGAACCGATTTTCCGTGCGCGAGCAAGGCGTGATGGGTAATCTGCAGAATCTGCGGGAAATCGAGCTTTAATCCTGGTGCGTGTTCACCCGACTGATGACCAAGACCGATAAAACACTGCGGCTCGTTCTGGGTCATCCAATGGGTCACCCGGTCAGAGAGCCGGTCTGCGATAACCCCGGAATACTCGGCAAACCAATCCGGGCTGTCCGGGTTGAGCCAACCGCCCCGGCAAAACAATGCATAGGGATAGTCCCAATGAAACAGGGTTACCCAGGGCTCGATCTTTTTGGCGAGCAAGGCATCGATCAACTTGTCGTAAAAATCGAGACCCTTTTTGTTGACAGGTCCAATTCCCTCTGGCAACACTCGCGGCCAGCTGATGGACAGGCGATAAGCCTGCAAGCCGATTTCCGCCATCAAGTCGACATCTTTTTGGTAGTGGTGGTAGTGATCGCAAGAAACGTCGCCATGGTTCTCTTCCCAGATTCGGCCGGGCCAATGGGACATCATATCCCACACCGACAGACCCTTGCCATCCTCAAAAGCAGCGCCTTCTACCTGATAGCTGGCTGCAGCTGCACCCCAGACGAAATTCTTCGGAAAACCCATTACTGCTCCTGTTAGTATATGAATAAAAGTAAGAGAATTATTAAAGTGACTCAGCGGTTTTCCATTTTCTGCGCCACTGAAAGGGATTCTTGTGTTGACAGAATCCAGCCGTCTCAGCCGTTCCCGTCTCGCTGCGATGGTTGTGCAGCAAGGCAAAAAAACTGCCTAACCTCGAGCGTGTTGCGCGCGGTTGATCAGCACCGCCGCGAGTATCAAAAGCCCGCGCACCACATGTTGCCAATATTCGTTGATGTTCAGCAGTGTCATGCCATTGACCAGCACTCCCAGAAAAATCACCCCGATCAATGTCCCCTTAATTTTTCCCTCGCCGCCGGTCAAACTGGTTCCGCCGATGATGACAGCGGCGATGATGTCCAATTCCCAACCTTTGGCGGTGGTGGCGGTTCCCGACATGATTTCAGCGGATTGCATGATTCCGCTCAACGCTGCCAGAAAGGCGACGATTGCCATGACCTGTCTTTTGACCGATTTGACATCGATACCGCTCAATCGCGCTGCCTCGATGTTACCACCCACGGCATAGATCGAGCGGCCAAAGGCGGCATGGCTCATGAGGAAATGGGTGATAATGAAAACGGCAATGAAAATCAGCGCGGGGAAGGGAACACCCAGGACATAGCCGCCGCCCAAAAAATTGTACCATTCTGGAAAGGGAGTGATGGGAAATCCGTTGGTGATCAGTTCGGCCGCACCGGTTAAGGCGGTCATCAGCGCCAGCGTGGTTATGAAGGTCGGCACCTGGAACCGCATGCGGATCAGCCCGGTCAGGATGCCGAGCAGATACCCCACCACCAGGGTGCAAAGGATGGCCAGTGGAATTGCCGCTTCATGCGGCAGACCGACGGCGGGGCTGGTAAGAAATTGGGTCAAATAGGCGGTCAGGCAACCGGCAAAGGCCACCGCTGAGCCGACTGAAAGATCGATTTCGCCGCTGATAATCACCATCGTCATCCCAAACGCAATGATGCCCTGCATGGAAACGTTGCGCAGGACATTGAAGAGATTCTGGGTTGAAAAGAATCCCTGCGCTCGAAAAGCCAAAAAGATACAAAGCGCCAGCAAGATAATTTCCAGAAGTTGGTGTTTAAGCCGATTGGCAGTGTGGCTGATCGAGGAGTTGAAGGTGTTCTCACTCTTGTTGTCGCGATTTTTTTGCCTATGAATGCGATCCAACGTCATGGTCAACGACTCCTTGCTGGTCCTTGCGGCTACAGATGGTTCAAATGGTGGGGTGGCGCCGCGATCTATAGGTGTTGTTGAGCTACTTTTCCAGACAGCGAACGAACAGTGCATCGGCGGTGAGTTGATCGGGTTTGACTTGTTCCGCGATCGTGCCTTTTTTCATGATCAGAATGCGGTGACAAACCTGAACAAGTTCTTCGAGTTCGCTGGAAACAAAAATGGAGCTGATCCCTTCCCGGCTGAGATCCCACATAATTTGGAAAATCTGTTGTTTGGCCTGCACATCGACACCGCGGGTAGGCTCATCGAGAAGAATGATCTGCGGATGGGTGGTCAGCCAGTTGCCGATCACCACCTTTTGTTGATTGCCGCCGCTCAGCGAGGCAACCGGATATTCGAGGTTCACCAATTGGATATCGAGATCCTGCACCAGGCGGTTGACGATCTGATTTTCCCGCTTTTTATTCAGCCATCCTTTTGGCGCCACCACCTTGAGCCCAGCCAGACATAAATTGGCGCGAGTGCTGAGAATCTGTATCAAACCTTCCGCCTTGCGATCTTCCGGCGTGAATGCCAATTTGAATTTTTTCATGCGAATGGGATCGGTTTTTCGCACAATCCGACCCGCGATCTCGATTTCACCTGAATCGAATGGTTCGGCGCCATAGATGGCTTTGAGCAGCTCACTGCGACCCGAACCCAGCAGGCCGGCTATGCCCAGGATTTCACCCCGCTGAAGCGAGAAACTGACGTCGTGAAACGCAGGTTTGCGGGTCAAGTCGCGCACCATCAACACCGTCTCACCGGTTGCCTTGAAATCGGCTGGACGGTTTTTTTGCACCGTTTGGCCGAACATCATCTCGGAGATTTTTTCAGCTCTGGCATCGGCAATTTCCAGAGTGCCGATCAGCTTGCCATCCCGCAGAACACTGACCTGATCGGCGATCCACTCCAATTCCTGCAAGCGATGGGTAATATAAATTATAGCGACTCCGTTTTGGGCCAGCCTCCTGATCAGCTTGAACAAACTCTGCGTTTCATGCTGCGCAAGGGCGGAAGTCGGCTCATCGAGCAGCAGAGCAGAGGGTCGGAAAGACATCGCCTTGGCGATTTCAACGATCTGTTGTTGGGCAACCCCGAGCGCTGCCACGGGCCGCTGCACGTCGAGTTCAACTTCCATTTCGGCGAGCAACTGCCGCGCATCGCTAAAAGTCTGCCGCCAATCGATCAACAAACCTCTCGTTCCGCTGCGTTTCCGCGCTCGCCCCAAAAAGATGTTCTCCGCCACCGTCAGCTGCGGGACCAGGCTGAGTTCCTGATAAACGGTAGCGATTCCTCCGGCAAATGCTTCTGAAGGTCCATGGAAAGAGACTTCGCGTCCATCGACGAATATTTTGCCGGCAGTCGGCTGGATGGCTCCGGAGAGAAGCTTGACCAATGTGCTTTTGCCGGCGCCGTTTTTGCCGAGCAAGGCGTGGATTTTCCCGCCCTCAAACTGCAGCGACACTGAATCGAGCGCGACTGTACCCGGATATTCTTTTCTCAGACCGCAGGTTTCCAGCTTGGCGATGCTCAATCGGTGCTCCCGGCGATCAGTTGTTGCAGCTTGGTCTGAAAAAGACGGATGTTTTCCGGATCCTGCCGACTCAACAACACCCCCGGCAGGGCAATTTTTGCATCGACCTGTTCCTTTTTCAATGCCTTTACTGCATTTTCCACCGACTTGTAACCGATTTCAAACGGTTGTTGGCCGGTGATGGCCTGCAGAATATTGTCCTCGAACAATAAAAAGTTGATCAGCTGCTCGCTGACATCGGTGCCGAATACCACCACTTTGCCGGCGTTGCCGCTGTTTTTTACCGCCATGACCGATCCCACCGTACCGCCTTCGTTGGCAGCGAACAGAATATCGAGTTCCGGATGCGCGGTCAGAATGTCACCTGCCTTTTTTACCGCGGTTTCAGCCATCCAGGCATCCTGCTCGGCGACGATTTCCACCCCCGGCAGCTGCAAAACCTTTTCTTTGAAACCGCCGGTTCGCGCATCGCTTTGTTCGGGCAAATTCGATTTGAAAGCCAAAATGGCGATCTTTGCCTTGCCGCCAAGCCGTTCCTGGATATAACGCGCCGCCGCTTCTCCGGTTTTGCGGCCCAGGTCGCGCTGATCGCTTTCGACAAACGAAGTGGGAATATCGCCTTCAATGGTGGAATTGTAGGTCACCACCACCACTCCTTTTGCGTGCGCTCGTTTCAGCGCGGTTATGGATGCTGTGGCGCTGAGCGGCGAGATCACGATGGCATCGACACCGCGGGCAATATAGGTATTCACCAACTGGATTTCCTTGTCTGGTTTGCTCAGGCTGTTGGCTTCGAGAAGTTCGGCGTTGTAGTCGCGCGCTGCTGTTTGCATGCCAAAGCGCACCAAACGAAAAAATTGATCTTCCTGGAACACCATACCGGCGATTTTATAACGGCTCTCTGCCGATGGTTTTTTTTGTCCATCACATGCACTCTGCAAAAAAGCAACCATCACAATCGCCGCCACCATCCCCAGACGAATAAAATACCGACAAATGATCATGTGAAAATCCCTTCCATTGTGTTTGACGCCTAACCTTGCATTGAATATACACAAATTTTTTAAAAATACAATCGCTTGTTGCCTGGGGGGATAAAAACAGCTAACCCAAAGCTGGGAAAGTGTTTTGACATTTGCCGCTTTTTGCTTACTTTTCTGGCGATCTTGGGTTCCCATTGCGGTGCGCGCCCAAGAAGCGCTTGTTGTTTCTGGAATAAGATCGATCCCAAACGCTGATATCTGTGACCATCCCTGAACCTTGCGAGTCTCGATCCCGATTCGATACCCTTGCCATCATGTCCATTAAGGAGGAGTGTAAGATGACATCCAAACAGCGCATGATCGCTGCTCTAGACAGGCGAGTCCCTGATCGTATGCCGGTCACCACCCACCACATCATGCAATATTTTCTTGATACCTACATGAACGGGATAGGCACACAGGATTTTTTTGACTATTTTGGCCTCGATCCCATCACCTGGACCGTGCCGCATATGGCCAGACCGGGTTCGGGCGATTCTATCGACCCCCGGCAGGGGAAACCCGGTTTTCTGGAGAGCGAGCGCATCATCAGCGATCATTGGCGCATCGACAGCCATCCCATTCCTGATCAGGAATATACCACGATCCGCCATGACTTTGTTACGCCCAAGAAGGTCCTGAGCATGGTCACTCAGTGCAATGAGCAGACCACCTGGGTTTTCGAGCATTTGATCAAGGAAAAATCCGATATCGATGTGATCGCCGAGTGCGCTCCAACACCGGTGTGCAATGTGGCTGCGGTCAATGGTGTTGCTGGTGCCTATGGCGAGCGCGGGCTGGTGCGCGGCCACATCCCCGGATTTGAGGTCTTTGGGCAGCCGGGTTGCTGGCAAGACGCTTGCTGTCTGTTCGGCACCGAAGCGATGATCATGCAAACGCTGGATGATCCGGAATGGGTGCATGCTTTTTTGGCTGTTTTGCAGCGCCGCAAAATCGCGTTCGCCCGCTCGCTTGCCGGGGCCAGGTATGATCTGCTCGAGCTCGGCGGCGGCGATGCTTCGACCACGGTTATTTCCCCGCGCCTGTTCAATGAGTTCGTCGCGCCCTATGACGCCCCCATTATCGAGGCGGCGCAACAGGCCGGCCAGCGCATCGTCTATCACACCTGCGGCGGCATGATGCCTATTCTGGAGGATATTGCCGCCATGCATCCGAACGCAATGGAAACCTTTACTCCCCGCGACATGGGTGCCGATGTGGATCTGGAAGAAGCCAAACACCGCATCGGCGATCGGGTCTGCATGATCGGGGGATTTGATCAGTACCATTTTTTCCTGGGCTGCACACCCGCCGAAACCCGGCAAGCGGTCCGCCGTGCCTTTAAAGCAGCCGGCGAAGGCGGTGGATTCATCCTCTCGCCATCAGATCATTTTTTCGATGCCGAAGTGGAACTGATCAAAACCTATGCCGATGAAGCCAAACTCTGTACCTACTGATCCAATGCCAAGATGCGGTCGGATTCAATCCTTTTGCAGGCGGTCGTACCAGTTGGTTTTTAAAAACCAGCTGGTCAACAGCGCAACCACAAGCCAGGCTGCCAGATTGCCGAACAAACGCAAGACCAGATAGACGGGAATCAGGCGGAGCGCCAACTGCCAGATGATTCCCACGCCGACATTGACCATATCGCGCCGAAAGCACGAGTCATTGACAAAATTCGGATCCTGTGCCACTGCTTTGACATGAATGGGTTGCCAGAAGCCCCAGGGCCGCACGCTTTTATAGAAAGAGATCAACACCTCTTCCGGGTCGGGCGGAGTGGCAAGGCTGATCGAAATGCTGGCCAAAGTACCAATCGCCAGAATAAGCGGAAAGCTGTTGACCGCCGACAGCGATGGAAAGAGCAGCGGCAGGAAGAGAGCCGCAACGACACCGCCGATCATGCCGCCAAAATAGCCAAAGGCATTTAACCGCCACCAATGCCATTTGAGCACATTCGGCGCGGTATAGCCGCCGTATAGCCCAAAGACCAACCATTCTGTGATACGGTGGATCGAACTGGACATCAAGCCAAAGCCTATGCCCAGCGCCACCAGTGCGATGCTGACGCCATAACTGATTGCAATGTAGCGCTTTTCCGGAGCTTGCGGCCGAAAATATTTCTTGTAGATGTCGTTGACCAGATAAGCTGCTCCGGCGTTGACTGTGGAATCAAAGGTGGACATAAAGGCAGCCAACAGTCCGGCGATGAACAAACCGATCAGTCCGACGGGAAGAAACTCGGCAATCACATAAGGCAAAATCTGTTCAAAATCGATGTTGCTTCCCATGGCCAGCAATTGTGGCCGAAAAAAGACCAGGGCGATGATCGCAATGGCAGGAGTCATTATCCAGCGCGGCAGGATGGCAAAATTGACGACTCCGCTCATCAAGGCGGCCGATTTCGCATCACGAGCGGCCAGCACCCTTTGCATGTCATAGTTTGGCCCCGGGCCGGCCATGCTGACCAGGATCCCCTTGAACAGCACCATGCCGATAAAGATCGTAAACAATTCATAGCCGTCCCGGGCGATCTGGCTGTTCACAGATGGGATGACAGCCGACCAGTCGAGGTTCAATCGCCAGCCAAACCAGAGATTAAGCCAACCCTCCGGCACTGCAGCGCGCAGCATTTCCGGCGAAATGCGCATTATCGCGATGGCGCCGATGACCACAGATGTAATTGTCATGATAATGAATTGCACAATGTCGGTGAGGACAACGCTGTACATGCCGCCCAGGATCACATAAAGTGTCGTGATCGACATTAAAATAATGGCATACATGTGCGGAGACCAGTCCCAGGGCAAAAAAACAGCAGCGAATTTGCCGACTCCCTGAAAACTGTAAGATAAAAACCCGATCACGCTGATAAAGGCAAAAAAGACCACGCTGATATGGCACAGATTACCGCCGATGCCGTTGCCAAAACGGGTGGAAATCCATTCGGCGCCGGTCAAAACATTGGACCGCCGAATCCAGATCGACAGATAGACCATGTAAAAAACCTGGTTAAAGGTAACCCAAACCCACGGCATCCAGAGGCCTTTCATGCCATAGACGAAAACAACAAAGACCAGCCACATGGTGCCGCTCAGATCGTTCATGGAAGTGGCGTTCGAAATGCCGAGCAACGACCAGTGAACCGATTTCCCGCCGAGAAAATAGGTATCCAGATTCTGGCTGGCGCGTCGGGAAATCCAGAATCCAATCACAATAACCAGGACTAGGTAGCCCATGATGATGGCAATATCGAGCATCTGCATCGGTGATCCTTTCCTCAGATTTTGAGACTGCGACCGGCGTCTGACAAGGAAAAAGCAAGGTCGAAAAAAAATGGAAAAAGTGCAAGAGAATTGATTGTTCCTGTTGTTTCGAGTCTGGATGCGCAGCGGATTGGTGCTCTGCATGCCGATCGAATGGCCGATTTGGTTCAATTCCGACGATAAAGCGCGAAATTTAACTGCGCCGCCTATTTCCCAAATGGAGGTTTTGCGTGAAAAAACTGACTGTTCTGTTGCTGTTTGCCGCACTGGTGGTGCTGTTGAGCGAATGCCGGCAAAGCGCATCTTCTGTGCAGGATCAGGTGACCATCTATTCTGCCCGATCGGAGTATTGCGCCTGGCCGTCGATCATCCGGGCGGCCAACGGTGATCTGCTCGTCACCTTTTGCCGCAGCGAAGAACATCTGGCTCCGGATGGTCAAATCGTTTTGATGCGTTCATCGGACAACGGTCTTACCTGGCAGGGACCGCATGTGATCTTTGATACGATTCTCGATGACCGCGAATGCGGCATGACCGTGCTGCGCGACGGCCGGATCCTTGTGCATCTGTACACCTACCAGTTTACCCGCGATTATTATGAAAAATTGCCGAAAAACGCCTACGAACCGCAAGTCCTGGATCGGTGGCTAGAGCATGTCGAAAAAGAGGACTATCGCACGGCTGTCGATATGGCCGGCGCCTGGATGATCGAATCGAGGGATAACGGCCATACGTGGTCCAACCCCCGTCGCGGTCTGGATACCATCCACGGCGGCATCCAATTAAACGACGGCAGGATTCTGCTCGCTTCCTACCGCAATCAATTTCAATCCGTGGAAGTCTATCGCCTCGACTCTGTTGACGATGCGCCGGAGTTTCTCGCCCTCATCTCTCCACCTGCAGATCGGGCCGACTCGCTGCGCTTCGGCGAACCGCACATCCTGCAGATGCCTTCCGGACGGGTGGTGATGATGATGCGCGCCACGGCCATACCCTATCATGACCAGGATGAAAAGTGCCGGATGTGGGGAACCTATTCGGACGATCATGGACAAACCTGGGCCCAGCCTTTCCAGACACCGCTCTGGGGCTTTCCTCCGCATCTGCTTTTGCTGCAGGATGGCCGCGCGCTCTGCTCCTACGGATATCGCCGACCGCCATACGGCCAGCGCGCTTGCATCAGCAACGACGGCGTGAATTGGGATCTTGCCGACGAGGTGATCTTGCGCGATGACACGATCAATTCCGATCTCGGCTACCCAGCTTCAATCGAACTGGAGCCAGGCAAAGTGCTGACGGTCTATTATCAGCCCGATCTGCGTGATCGCGATCAACGCATGAGTCCTCCGGATCCCAACCGCCACAAACCGGATATCGTGGCGACGATCTGGCGAGTACCTGCGCCGGGCAAGCGGCGTGCAGAACAACTCTGATCGAGTTTCCTGCCGAAGGCAAAAAAACGTTCGTGCTCGTGCGCGCTTGAACCGATCTGCAGACAACCGGTGTAGTTTTTTCAAAAGTAAAAATACCCTTGCCCAATGCGCAAAAATAGTTTATCTTGAAATTCCCGGCAAATGTTGAATGCTTCTCTGTTTTCAAGTGGAGCATTTTGATGCATTCCCGGACTCTTCGCAAATAGTTTTATCTCGATCTTGGCACGAGATTGGTTTTCTGATTCGCTTAGGAGAAAGGGAATGAAAGGCAAATTCACGGCTCTTGTTTTCGGGTTGGCTTTGACGGTTGCCGCGGTGCAGGCGCAAGATTTGCCGGATTGGGCGCTCGGCCCACAAATGGTTTTTTCCATTCCACAGCAGGATTTTGCCAATGTTTCCGGCCTCGGTGAAGGGCTGGGAGCGAAATTGCTCTTTGACCCGCTTGGCCGGGACTGGCTGCATCTGCGCGCCGATCTGGCCTATCTTTCATTTGGCGAAGGCGATTTTTGGAGCTATGGAATGGCCACCTACCAGACGCGCAATGAATCCTTTCAGCTCACCATGGGGCCTGAGCTGGGCAAACAGGTGCGGGCGTTTTATTTCTATTTGGCGCCGATGGCGGGAGTCTTTAATTATCGATCGGTTACCTCGCTCTATGACTATTATTCCGGCCTTTATGGATCCAAAACGACCTCCAGCCAGACCAATTTCGGCTGGGATATCTCTGCCGGTTTTAATGTGGATATCCGAATCGGACCACGACTGGATGTCGGATTCAAATATCAGACAATCAACAATGCGGTAAAAAGGTCTTTTGTCAACAATGATGCTGATGGATATATCGATCTTGAAAGCGACGCTACGACTATCGTCTTTACACTGGGAGTGTTGTTTTCCCTTCGCTAAATGGTAGATAAAAATAAAAAATACAAGCAATTAAAAACTATAAACTATCACCAGGCCCTGGTGCAAGAAGCCAATTATTGGGGAGAAGAAGCTGAGAAAGCGGCCGCGGCGGGCATCCCCTTTATCGCTGACCAACAGCGCGCCGTGCGGTTGAAGGTTTTTCGTGGAAAAGGCTTGCCGCAACTGCAGAGCTACGATCCTGCAGCTGAGCGATTGATGAACGGCAAATGGTACAACCAGCTGTTTGCTGCAGTTGGCGCCATTGCCCAACCTGCAGAAGTGCTGGTGCTGGCTTGCGGCGCGGGTGGTTTGTGCCTGGAACTGGCGCGGCAGGGACACCGGGTTACCGGTATCGATATCAGTGAAAGGGCGCTGCGTCTGGCGCGCGATTTTGCAGATCAATGCCGGCAAACCGAAGGGCCAATCGATGTGACCTATCGCTGTGCGGATCTGAACACCATCGTTCTTCCGGCTGGTCATTATGATGCGATAGTTGCCTGGGATGGTCTGCATCACATCGTTCAATTGCCCAGGCTCATGAGACAGATCGCTGGAGCTTTGCGCCGTGGCGGGGAAATGATCTACTCCGATACCGACGGCCAACCGCTGGCAAATCGTTTGCTCGGCGGAGTGCTTTATTTTATGCTCCCTACCCATGTCAGTTATCGCGAAAAATTGCGCATCGCTTTTTACGGCATCGACCATATCCAGGTCGAGATGCGAAACCGGTCGCCGTTTGAAGGGGTGGCTGAGGGCAATCTGTTTCGCCTGACTGTGCAACACTTTCAATTGATCGAAAAGCGCCAACACACCGCCATCGGCTTTCGCTCTGCCATTGTCGGCGATTTGCGCGTTCGCAACAAATACCGACAACTGCTCATCAGATTGCTCAAACGAATGGACGAGTTTCTGGTGGAGTGCGGTTGGTTGCGCGGAGACCATCTATTTGTCAGGGCTAGGCCCAAATCATAGGAGCGAATCATGACCGCTGATGCAGAATATTCGACTTCCCCCTCGGTCTCAATGCAGGATGTCGAAAAGATTGCCCGCAATTTGCACCACGACCCATTCACCATACTTGGTCCGCACCGGGTAACGGTCGGCAACCATGAATTCTGGGTCATCCGAGCCTGGCTCCCGGACGCGGCACAAGTTTTTGTCCGCAGACCCCAGGACCATTCTGAATATCCGATGCACCAAACGCACAATCCCCACTTTTTCGAATGCGTGATGAGCGATTGGAAAGATTTGAGTGTCTATCAATTCCGCGTTATCGCTGAAAATGGCCACGAACGATATATACACGATCCTTATTTCTTTTTACCGCAGATCAGCGATTTGGATCGTTATCTTTTTGCCATGGGCGATCACCACAAGATCTATGAAAAATTGGGCGCTCATCCCCTGAGCGTCGAAGGTGTAGCTGGTGTCTATTTTGCTGTCTGGGCGCCGAATGCCCGCAATGTCAGCATAATCGGCGACTTCAATCAGTGGCATGGCGGTAAACATCAGATGCGGGTGCTCGGCGGATCGGGAATTTGGGAACTCTTTGTTCCCGATATCGGCGTTGGAGAAAAATACAAATTCGAGATCAAGGATCAAGCCGGCAACAGGATGATCAAGTCCGATCCTTACGGTCTGGCTTTTGAAAAAAGACCGCAGACCGCCTCGATCGTCACCGATGTGGACGGTTACTCCTGGGGCGACACCGAGTACCTCGAAGAACGGCGCCGCCGAAATCCGTTGCAACAACCGATCTCGATCTATGAGGTGCATCTGGGATCGTGGAAACGAAAAGGGCAGGAGGGAGAGGATTTTCTTTCCTACCGGGACCTCGGCCGGGAACTTGTCGCCTATGTCAAGGAAATGGGGTATACCCACATTGAGTTGCTGCCGATCGCCGAACACCCCTTGGACGGGTCGTGGGGCTATCAGGTGACCGGATATTTTGCCCCCACCGCCCGGTTTGGCACCCCCGATGATTTTCAGTTTTTTGTCGATCACTGCCACCAGAATGGTATCGGCGTCATCCTCGATTGGGTACCGGCCCATTTTCCGCGGGATGCTCACGGCCTGGCCAGTTTTGACGGTACGCATCTCTACGAGCATCAGGATCCCAGAAAAGGCGAGCACAAGGATTGGGGTACGTTGATCTTCAATTATGGCCGCAACGAAGTGCGCAATTTTCTCGTCGCCAACGCCTTGTTTTGGCTGGAAAAGTACCATATCGATGGGCTGCGGGTCGATGCCGTGGCTTCCATGATCTACCTCGATTACTCGCGCAAAGCAGGGGAGTGGATTCCCAACCAGTACGGCGGCCGCGAAAACCTCGAGGCAATCGATTTCCTCAAACGCCTGAACGAGTTGGTTTTCGGCTATTATCCCGGGGTGATGATGATCGCCGAAGAATCGACCGCCTGGCCGGGCGTTTCCAAACCCACCTACCTCGGTGGGCTTGGATTCAATTTCAAATGGAATATGGGTTGGATGAACGATTTTCTGACCTATTTTTCCAAAGATCCCATCTATCGCAAATATCACCACAACATGATCACTTTTGCTCTGCTCTATGCTTTTCATGAGAATTTCATCCTGGTCTTGAGCCATGACGAGGTGGTGCACGGCAAGCGCTCCTTGCTGGACAAGATGCCCGGCGATTTTTGGCAAAAATTCGCCAACCTGCGCACTCTTTTGGCTTTCATGTTTGGCCATCCCGGCAAGAAACTGCTGTTCATGGGTGCGGAAATCGGCCAATGGCAGGAATGGCAGGAAAACAAGAGTCTGGATTGGCATTTGCTCGATTACGAGCCGCACCAGGGTTTGCAGCGCCTGGTCAGTGATCTGAACCGTCTGCTGCAAACAGAGCCGGCTCTCCACTCTCTCGATTTTGATTATCGCGGATTCGAGTGGATCGATTTTCAGGATTCTGATCACAGCGTCATCGCTTTTCTGCGCAAGACCGACCACGTCGATGATACGCTGCTGTTTGTATGCAATTTTACCCCGCACTATCACGAATCCTATCGAATCGGTGCACCAGTTGCCGGTTTCTACGAAGAAGTGTTCAACTCGGATTCGGCCTATTACTGGGGCAGCAACAAAGGCAACCATGGCGGCATCCACAGCGAACCTGTTCCCTGGCATGGTCGCAGCGATTCGCTCAATCTACAGCTGCCGCCGCTTGCCACTGTTGTGTTGAAAATTAAAATGCCCGAAACAGCGATGCCTAAAGTCGAGCCCGAAACAGATGGTGAATAGAATATAGTCTTTATTTTAGCTTCGGTGCGCAGCACCGAAGCCCTAAAAAACTCAATCTGATGTTGGCACTCAAAGGCCGAAAATTGCACTTTTCGCAACCGTATGTAGAATAAGCGATTGATTGTATTTTAATTCGCTTAACACTGAATCTGGATGGCATCCCGGGTTCGGTGCGCAGCACCGAAGCCCTAAAAAACTCAATCTGATGTTGGCACACAAAGAACGAAAAATGCGCTTTTCGCAACCGTATGTAGAATATGCGATTGATTGTATTTTAATTCGCTTAACACCGAATCTGGATGGCGTGGGAAAAGTGAAATTTGTCTATTAAAAACACTAATTTACTTGACAAATATTAAAAGATTTTGTTAATTGTTGTAAACTTTCGCTCCACGACTCGACTTTGATTCCCGCAACCCCAGAATCGGCACCCGTTGGCGAGTTATCTCCAGTCTGTATCAAATTTCGAGGACAATCTTATCCGGCATACTGCATCCGCTTCAGACTGAAGGCGAGGTGAAGCAGCCTTTGTTGTGTCGATCGTGCGGAATACGACATTGCTTTCGTTTGCAAACACTGTCAGGCTTACCAGTCGGGAAGGTTAGATTCTGGGGAACGAATAAGGGAAAAGGCGACAAAGGTGCATAACGAAAACATCAGTTTAAATACGGGTTATTTTATCTGTGACAAAAGGGGAAGATTCCTCTCTGCCAATGATATTTTGCTCTCCTTGACCGGTTATACTGAAGAAGAAATTCTCGAACTCGCAATCACCGATCTGATGTCCAAAGAGATCGCCCACGACTTTCTCGGCGAGTTGTACAACAAAGCCGAGGACGAGGACATTATCGAATTTTCCACCGAAATCGTCGATAAAATTGGGGAACGCCATGCGGTGGAAATTCGCGTCCGTTTGATCATGGCGGAAGCGTCCGAGTCGATTATCGGCTTTCGCGGCAACCTCATCCCGGTCCAAACCAAACAAAGCACCTTGCCGGCCAAACAGGGACACGTCGACCAAATGGCGATGGTCGAACAGGTGATCGATACCATCTACCTCGGCTATGCCGAACCGTTAAATCTTTTGCTCAAGCGAATCTCTGAAAGCATTTGCCAGATCTTTGGCTTTCAGCGATCCACTGTGGCGCTGTTGGACCGTCGCCGCCGCACCTTTGTCAAACAAGCGATGGCGGGATACGCAGAGGAGAGCAACACTTCGATCGAGCGGCGGGCCATTGAGGTGCCTCAGGAAGTGATCGATCGCATCTTTTCCGATCGCTTCCGGCTGAAGGTCATCTATCACAATCAGGATCAGCGGGACGTAAAATCCTATCTCACCTCAGGCATGCCGGAGCGGCGCACGAGCAAGCGTTTGCCTGAGGAACAGTGGAACAAACGCGATCTGATCTTGCTCAACCTGATGGACCACAAAGGCAACACTTTTGGCTATATTTCGCTGGATAACCCTCTGGACAACACCTACCCAACCCGTGCCACCTTTCAAAACCTCGAACTGTTCGCCGCCCTGATTTCCATGGCTATCGAAAACTATTATCGTTTTTCAACCATGGAAAAGCGCAATCGCCGTCTGCGGCAAATGTTGGTCAACAGCAATATTTTCAAGCTTTATCTCAGCCTCAACGAGCTGCTTAAAGAGGTGGTCTGGTCGGTTAAATTTTCACTCGATTTCAACCTGGTCTCCCTGGTCTTGATCAGCAAAAAATCGGGATTGTTGGAAACCAAGGCGGTTGCCTGCGACGACAAGATCAAACTGCTGCAAATACGCGAAATCAAATATGATCTAAAAGAGTTCAGCGAAATTTTGCGCGATGAATATCGGCAAGGCCGCTCTTATTTCATTCACAACGAAGAAGCGGTTCTGCGCCATTTGAAGCTCATCTATTATGGCTCGAACCTGAACAAACCTTTTCACGGCGGTTGGCCAGCATGGGGTATGATCCTCATACCGATCAAATCGCGCGAGGGCAAGATCATCGGTTTCCTGTTGGCCGACGATCCGCTGGACGGCCAAATGCCGACCAGAGAAGCCATCGGCAATCTCGAAATCATGGCAAACCAGATCGCTATCGCCATCGACAATCGGGTGATGTACGTCCAGACAAAAGAACACCTCGAACCGCAACCAGCAGAAGAAACCGCCGAGGAGACGGAAAAAGAGGTGTTTGAAGAAAAAGAGGATGATTATGCCGGTGGAGGGCTGCGCAAATTGGTCGAAAAGTTTTTGCGCTAGGCTCCAATTTCACCTTTTCTGATTCGATTGTCGATTCTGACCGTGCCCGCAAGTGTTCATCATGGATGGAGCACGGTTTTTTTTTACCATAATGCAAAACTTTTGGCCCCCTTCCGGCGTTCAACTGGGGAACACCGCAAAGGGTTATCAATCCATTGTCTTATCCTTGTCTGCCGGGTAAAGCGATGAAGTATTCCAACAGTGACTGTGATCGCCGTTCGTTCATCAGGCAAATGGCTGGCGGGTGTGCTCTTGGATTGGCCGGCACTTTCGGGCTGGCTCCGCATGCCATTGCCGGACGTCCGTCCGCCAATGAAGCGCGCTTTTACCAACCGTTCGGCGATGGAACGGTGCGCTGTTTGCTATGCCCGCGCCGATGCACCATCGAAGAAGGGGAGCGCGGGTTCTGCCGCACGCGAGAGAACCGCAATGGCATACTCTATTCCCTGGTCTACGGCCGTCCCTGTACCATGCATATCGATCCGATCGAAAAAAAACCGCTGTTTCATGTTTTGCCCGGACAAGCCGCCTTTTCGATGGCTACGGCCGGGTGCAATGTCAGATGCACGTTTTGCCAAAACTGGGAGATTTCCCAGGCCAGCCCCGAAGACGTGCCTTCCTACGATTTGCCACCTGCCAAGGCCGCCGAGTTGGCACGGAGCAAACATAGCGCCTGCATCGCCTATACCTATTCAGAGCCTGTCATTTCGACGGAATATGTGATCGATACCGCAAAAGAGGCCAAACGGCTGGGCATTCACAATGTGATGATCACCAATGGTTACATCAATCCAGAACCGATGCGCGAGTTGTGCAAGGTCCTCACCGCCGTCAAGATCGATCTCAAAGCCTTCAGCAATCGCTTCTACTACGAGTTGGTGAATGGCGAATTGCAGCCGGTTCTCGATACGCTGGTTTTGTTGAAAAGCGAAGGAATCTGGACTGAAATCGTTAACCTGGTCATTCCGGGGCAGAACGATTCACCAGCTGAGCTGAAAAAGATGTGCACCTGGGTGGTTGCAGAGCTGGGCGCGGATACACCGGTGCATTTTACCCGGTTTCACCCGCAATATCTGTTGAAAAATCTCCCGTCCACACCCCTGGCTGTTTTACGGCAAGCCAGGCAAATTGGTTTGGACAGCGGTCTGCATTTCTGCTATACCGGCAATATTCCAGGTGATATCGGGGAAAGCACTTTTTGCCCGGCTTGTCAAAAACTGTTGATTCGGCGCATGGGGTTCGCCGTGCTGGAAAACCATTTGCAGAACGGCTGTTGCGATGGATGTGGTACCAGAATTCCCGGTATCTGGCAATAAGTGAATTAATTGCCAAACAAGGAAGATTTCTATGCCGAAACGCCTCATTCTTCTGGCTGGTTTGACGCTAAGTGCAGTCTTGATCTTTGGCCTGAGAGCCACTCATCATCCAGCTGCCGCTGAAGGTCTCGTGCGGCAGCCTGCGGTTGCGGGTACCTTTTATCCGGCTGACGGCGCTCAGTTGCGCGCGCAGGTCGATCAGTTGATCAAGGCAACAGATGTCGCGGCTTCGGAAGGAGAGATTATCGGCCTTTTTGTTCCGCATGCCGGCTATGTCTACTCTGCCAGCACTGCGGCTGCTGCATACAGCCGGGTTATGGGCAAAGATGTCGATATTGTGGTTGTATTGGCGCCCAGCCATCGCGACGCCTTTGCGGGGGTAACGGTTTACCCGGGTCGAGCGTACAGGACACCGCTGGGCGAAATCGCCATCGATCAAAAAACGGCCAAAGCGTTTGTCGAAACCTGTGCAGCCGCCCAATTTTCCCATCTCGGTCACGGCAGCGCGGAGCACAGCCTCGAGGTGCAGCTCCCTTTTGTTCAGCATCTTTTTCCCGACGCCACCCTTCTTCCCATCATGGTCGGCCAGGTCGATTGGATCACCAGTCGCCAAACAGCCGACGCCCTGGGCCGCGTGCTCGCCGATAAACGCAGCCTGTTGATCGCCAGCACTGATCTTTATCACGGCCATTCTTATGAACAATGCAAAAAAAGCGATGAATACACCCTGGCCGCTTTGGAACGCTTTGCACCGGAAGCTTTTTGGCGCGAATGGGCAGAAGAACGGTGCCAGGCTTGCGGTGGGGCGGCTGCGGTGATCATGCAAATGGCTTGTCGGGAATTGGGAGCCGACAATGCGCGAGTTGTCGCGCGCACCAACTCCAATGACGCCACCGGCACCCGCGGCGGCTATGTGGTGGGCTATGGCAGCGGTGTGGTCTACAGAAGCGGTTCACCGGTGATCACCTATCCTGAACTCAATCTCGACGAGCAGCGCGAGCTTTTGCGATACAGTCGGCAGGCGATCGCCACTTATTTGCAGACCGGCAAAACAAGCGTTTTTACCAGTGAAAAGGCCGCTCTGCAGCAAAAACGCGGTTGCTTTGTCACCCTCACCCGCAACGGCCAGTTGCGCGGCTGTATCGGCGTCCATGAATCCGATCGACCGTTGATCGAGATGGTTCCGGATCGCGCCGTTGCCGCGGCTTTTTTTGATCCGCGCTTTCAGCCGTTGCAAGCTGATGAATTGGACAAAATTAAAATCAAGATTTCAGTCTATCTGACCAATGTCTACCGCATTTCGTCTATCGAGGAATTTCAGATGGGGGTGCACGGCATCATCTTGCTCAAAAACGGCAAAGGAGCGACGTTTTTGCCAGAGGTGCCCATCGAAGCAGGCTGGCGGACCAAAGAGGAAGAGATGCAACAGCTTTGCCACAAAGCCGGCTTGCCGCCCGATGCCTGGAAAAAAGATGCAGAGTTTTGGGTCTACAAAACTCAGATATTTGATGAAAGCGTGCTCGAACCCAAACGCTGATTTTTCAAAAGCCATGTTTGCTGGCGGTATTCATCTTGTCAGGAAAAAGCGATGCAACAACCGAACTCCAGTGCAGAATTGAATCAGACCGAGCAACAGGAACTCCTGCAGCTGGCCCGACTTGCCATCGTATCGAATCTTAAGAATGAACCTTCCCCTGACTATTCAGGCCAGAGTCAAAACCTGTTGCGGCTCTGTGGAGCCTTTGTCTCGCTGCACGTGTCGGGAGAACTGCGCGGCTGTGTCGGCTACATTCGAGCGTGCTATCCGCTTTGGCATACTGTAGTCGAAATGGCGCAACACGCTTCTTCGCATGATCTGCGCTTTCCCTCTTTGCGCAGCGACGAGCTTCCTTTGCTGGAAATTGAAATTTCGGTCTTGACGCCGTTGCAGAAAATTCGCGCTATCGATCAAATAATCGTCGGTAAGCACGGTCTCTATGTTGAGTGCGGAGTACGCAGCGGATTGTTGTTGCCGCAAGTGGCAGTGGAACAAAAATGGGATCGCACTCGCTTTCTGCAAAACACCTGTCTAAAAGCCGGTTTGGAGCCGGACGCCTGGCAGAAACAAGGAACCGAATTATCGATTTTTAGCGCGCAAATCTTTTCAGATCGTTCAACGATTTCGAACCAATAGGTCAGGCAACAACAAGACAGCAATCCCGTCGCGCTTCTCATGCGATTCGGCGATGGCTGTGCGCGGCGGTCGCTTCATCGCCGCAGTTCGCACAACACTGTAACTGTTGCAGGCTGTTTGCGTATCAGACGTACAAACAGGCCTGTCAAACCTACCTCAATGCCGGAATGCATCTGCATCATGAAACGAACGCTTTCTAAATTGATCCTGCTGCTTCCGTTCGCGCTTTTTGTCGCAGTCATCGTGCTGAACACATTGGATTTTGGAGGGGGCTCGATCCGCTTCATCCGCGAAGCCGTCCTCACCGTCGCGGTTTGGCTCTGTTTTCCCATTATTTTTTATCAACAATGGCGGGATCAACAGGGCAACCACAACAGCCTGCGCCAGATATTTTTTCTCCTGATTTTTACCAGCCTGCTCGCCTTCGCGGTTGCCAGAATCGACTCTGCTGCCTTTGCTGGAGTGGATTCGATCGTGGCGCTGTTCTGGACGTTGTACAGCATCAGCGTCGTCCTGGTGTTGTTCGGAGCGTTTCGCCATTTGATCCATATCAAACGCCGACCTGCCACCGCAAGAAATTTCAAATGGATGCTCTATTTGCAGCTGCTGTTCGCCTTTTTACAAGGTACCGGCACTCAATATTTAAAAAAATCGCCCTTGTCGTGGTTGGGAACTGAGGCTTTGCTCGGGGTGATGACTTTTATTCTGGTCGTCTTGTTCGTCACCAATTCGTTTCGCGTCAGTTGGATCCACTATCTTAATCGCCGGCAAAAATTGGCTTGCTTTTGGGGTGGCTTGTTGTTGTTGCCTTTTGCGTGGCAGCTGTTTTCGCATTTTTCGCAAAACAATATCGTCAAGACCTTCAGCCCTTTTCTCGGCGTGTTTATCTGCTATTCCTTTTTATTCTTCGCGATCTATTGTACTCTGGCGCTTTTTTCCCTGATTGCGCACCTGCCCACCGCCCATCTTTTTGACCGCAAAATGAAAGAGTTGGAATCGCTCTACGCGCTGAGCAGCACATTGAGCGTCGAATTCGATTTGAACCGTCTGGCGCGGCAGATCGTCAAATTGGCGGCGGAAGTGACGGAATCGGATTGTTGCTGGCTGGAACTGATCGACCCGCAGAAGCAAAAACTCGATCTGGTAGCGTGGCAAAACCTTTCCGATAATGAACAGGCAAAGCGCCGGGCCTATTCGACCTATGAACACGACATCGAAGAGTTGACGCAAAAACAAACGATCGTGGAAAATCAGGTGCTGCGCAACAAACGCCTGCGAACGATCAGCCGGTGGAAATCGAATCTCGGCTCTGTTGTGGTGGTCCCTTTGCGCTCGACTCAACAAACAATCGGCTATCTCTATGCAGGCAAAGAAGCGACCTTTGGCTTTGAACATGAGGATGTCGAATTGCTGAATGCCTTTGCCGCTCAGGCTGTCATTGCAGTGGAAAACACCAAGCTGATCGAGTCCTCCATGCTCAAGGATCGCCTGGAGCATGAGTTGCGCCTGGCCCATGATGCCCAAATGAACCTGTTGCCCAAGGAGATGCCGAAGCTGCCCGGGTTTACCATCGAAGCGGTGTGCAAAACTGCCAATGAAGTCGGCGGCGATTATTATGACTTTATCCCTTTGGATCGCGACAATCGTCTGGTGGTCACGGTCGGCGATGTTTCCGGCAAAGGAGCCGAGGCGGCTTTTTATATGGCCGAAATCAAGGGAATGATCGGTGCCCTGGCGCGGACCCTGGGTGAGCCGGCAAAGGTACTGAAAAAGGCCAATCGAATCATCAGCAAAATACTTGAATCCAACCATTTCATTACTCTAATTTATGGGATGATTGACGGCAAACGCCGGTGTTTTACTTTTTGTCGGGCGGGCCACTGTCCGTTGTTGCTGGCGGAGCCGGATCGCGATGAGATCAGAGTCATTGAGCCGAGAGGATTGGGTGTCGGTCTCGATGACGGTCCGATTTTTGATACCAAACTGGTCGAAGAACAAATCGATTTATGCCCCGGACAGACCCTGTTGCTCTATACCGATGGCGCGACTGAAATGCGCAATCCGGCAGGGGAAGAGTTTGGCGAAAAGAGGTTGGTCGAGACTTTTGCCTCTCTCAAACACTTGCCGGCCGCGCAGATCCGCGACGGCTTGCTCGCCGCCATTGACCGGTTTTCCGACAAGTCAACAGTGCACGACGATTTGACTTTTGTGCTCATTCAAGTGATCGACAAATCAGCGCTCTGCTGATTGCCCTCGCATTTTCAGGTAAGAGTTATCTGATTGCCGCAGAGGATATTTGTCGGTTCCATCGCAATGGAGGTTAATGGATGAACAATTTTCAGGTCATACGCAACGATGACGACAAGGTGACCACCCTTCGTATTGCCGGTTTTCTTGACGCCCATACGGCACCGATGCTGGAAAGAGAGATCGAAAAACTGCTGGAGGAAGGGCGTTATCGAATTCTGGTCGATTTCGCTGAACTAGGCTACATCAGCAGCGCCGGCCTTGGGGTTTTTATGGGCTATATCGAGCAAGTCCGCGAAAACAACGGCGATATCAAAATGTGCCGGATGAATGACAAGATCTATCGCGTGTTCGATCTTCTCGGCTTTCCAACTTTGTATGATATTGTCACCGATGAAGAAATGGCTCGGGCAAAGTTCGTTCAATCATCACAAGGTCGGGTTGACAGGCAGGATAACTAAAAGTGAGAAGTGACGACGTGAAAAGCAAAAGAGAATATAAATTGCGCATCCCCAGCCAAACCGAAAATCTGGAATTGATCCGCCATTTTGTCGGCCTGGTAGCCAAAAAGGTGGGATTTTCTGAAGATGATATCGGCAAGATCGAACTGGCGACCGATGAAGCATGCACCAATGTGATCAAACATGCCTACGAGCCAGGACAAGATCAGACCCTGGATGTGCTGATCAAACTCGACTATCAAAAATTTACGGTTATGGTTACCGACCATGGCAAAGGATTTCAACCGGATAAGATCAAGATACCCAATATGAAGCAATACCTGGCCGAATTGCGCGTCGGCGGCCTCGGCATTTTCCTTATGCGCACGCTGATGGATGAAGTCGATTACGATATCAAACCCGGCGTCCGCAATCAGGTCAAAATGGTCAAGTACTTTATTGATCAAAAAAATTCTCGCGCGATCAAATCAGAAAATCAGATGAAATGAACCGCCAAAGGAATTCGCCCGGAACAGGCGTTCAGAAAGAGCTGGAGCAGCGACTGCTCGAGCTGCAATCGCTTTTCGAGATGAGTCGCATCTTGAATTCATCTCTGCAAATGCATTCCATCCTCAACAATCTTTTGCTCACCCTCATGGGCCGCATGATGATCAGCCGCGGTTTTGTCATGGTCCGACAAGACGACGACCAATTTGAGGTGATCATCGTCAAAGGCCTTTCGCGGGAGTTTCTGCACATGCGCCTTTTGGCAAACGACGATCTGCAGCGGCCGCTGTTGACCGACGATATCCCCGACCGCGAGGGGGAATTGAAGTCGTTTGTCCAAAACCAAAGAATTGCCCTGCTTCTCCCCATTCATAATCAGGATCAACTGATCGGACTTATCGGCCTCGGCGAAAAAATCGGCAATCAATCTTTTACCAACAGTGAATTCGAATACCTCGCCTCGCTTTCCAATATCGCCGCCACTGCCATGCAAAATGCGTGGATGTATAAAAAACTCCAAACCGTGAATCGACAACTGGACAGAAAAATCAAAGAGCTCAACACTCTGTTTGCCATCGGCAAGGAGCTGAATTCCACTCTGGATGAGGAAAAAATTATCGCCATGCTCAGCGATGCCGTCATGGGGGAGATGGAGATCTATCGCTGTTTGGTGTTGATCAAGCGGGACGGTGTTTTGCAGATGGTTGCGACTCGCGGCACCCAGATCGCGACGATGGATTTGGCCGAGCCGGGCAACCGTGCCCTGGAAGAACGCCTTTCCTCTCAGCTGCACCCGCTGCTGGTCAATGGTGTCGCGCCCGACGATCTCTTGCAGTCGCTTGCCGCCTGGGGAGTGGATCTGGCCATTCCGATGCGAATTCAAGCGGAATTCCGCGGCGTCTTGCTGCTTGGCCAAAAGATCAATCGCCAACCCTTCGATGCCGATGAAATCGAATTCCTCTTTACCCTTGCCAATCGCGCCATGATATCTTTGGAAAATGCGCGCCTGTTCAAGGAGGCATTGGAAAAACAGAAAATCGAGGATGAGCTTTTGCTGGCGCATGACATTCAGCAACGCCTGCTGCCCACCAAGAGTCCGGAAATCCCCGGGGTGCAGATCGCGGGTTTGAATATCCCGTCGCGCCAGGTCGGCGGCGATTATTTTGACTGGATTCCGCTGACAGGCAACCGGGTCGCTTGTGTGGTCGCCGATGTCTCCGGCAAAGGGGTCGGAGCTTCGCTCATCATGGCCATTATCCAGGCCAGCATCCACAGCCTGATCCATATCCATCGCCATCCCGACGAAATGATCTCCCAAATCAACAACCTTATCCACTCTCGGACCAGCGACGATAAGTTTATCACACTGTTTTATATTGAGATAGATCCTGACCGAAAACAAGCCACCTATGTCAATGCCGGCCACAACCCGCCCATCCTGCTGCACCGCAACCGGACGATGCACTGCCTCGACCAAGGCGGTTTGATTCTGGGCATCCTACCGGGTATAACCTACCGCGCAGAAACAATTTCTTTGCAAAAAGGCGATTTAATTCTTATGTTTACCGATGGCGTAACCGAAATTCGCAATCCGCGCGATGAAGAATTCGGCGAACAGGGAGTTCGCGATTTTCTTGTCGGCAACCGCGATCGCCCGATTCAGGAAATCGTCGATCAGCTGCTCAAACGGGTTCGCGAATTTGCCGAATCGGAGATTTTGCCCGACGACTTGACGGTACTCGGCGTGCGCCTCGTGTGAAATCATCTTGAGTCTTTCGTGCCCATTTTCATGCTCCTGTCTTGATGGCGCGCGATGGGTCAAGGACAATCCGAATCACTTCCGCGGCAACAAGCCGGCCCAGAGAACTATGCCTTCGATGGAACCCACAGAAATCCCTGGTTCTGCAAAAATTCTCGTTGTCGATGACGATGGAAACGTCCGCCGCTTTTTGCGGCAGCTATTTCAACGGGAATCCTATCAAGTCGATGAAGCCGAAAATGGTGAGACCGCTCTTGGCCTTTTGCGAAGAAAAGCTTATGATCTGGTCATCTCTGATCTCCATATGGTTGAAATCGGTGGCATGCAGGTGCTCGAAGCGGCCAAACAAATCGACAAACACACACAGGTTTTGATTTTTACGGGCTTTGGCAGTATCCAGAGCGCTGTTGACGCCATGAAAAAAGGCGCATTCGACTATTTGACCAAGCCGGTCCATTCCGAATCGATTTTGCTCAAGGTGCGCAATGCCCTGGAACGCCGCGAGTTGGGGCGGCAGTTGGAAGAGCAAAAGATCCGGCTCGATCGGTATCACCAGATGTTGAATCAAGATCTGGCCCTGGCCAAACGGGTGCAAGAATCACTGGTTCCCGAAGCCTTTGCCGCGCCCGGCCTGGCTGCCAATGTGCGCTATCTGCCCATGATCGGTTTGGGCGGAGATTTTGCCGATATTGCCGCCCACAAGGACGGTCGGGTTAATTTTTCGATCATCGATGTCACGGGGCACGGCGTTTCTGCCGCACTTTTGGTGAATCGCGTCTGCAGCGAAGGCAGAAAATTGATGCGCGAGGATTTCCAGCCGGCTGAGATCCTGCAAAAACTCAACCGCTTCTTTTTTGATTCCTTTTCCCAAACCGGTCTTTTTTTAACCGCACAGGTGGTGTCCGTCGACGCCGCCCGCAAAGAGCTCCTCTTCGCCGGCAGCGCTCATCCGCCGGCTTTGCTGTGGAAAAAAGCGACCCGCGAGATCGTCGAATTGGCCTCGCAGAATATGATCGTCGGTTTCGAACCGGTCATGGACAATCCACAACAACTCAAGATGACCATCCATGACGGTGATCGCTTGTTGCTCTATACCGACGGCGCCATAGAAGCCGAAAATCGACAAGAAAAACCATTGGGGATTTCCGGGCTGAAGAAAATCGTTAATCGCTCGGCTCATCTGGTGCTGAATGATTTTACCGATCATTTGGTGCAAGAACTAAAATCTTTCAGCGATGAAAAGCTGCGCGATGATGTCCTGTTCCTTGCAGCGGAGTTTACAGGGCCATGATATCCCGCACCAGGCGGATTCTGCTGGTCAATCCATGGATCATCGATTTTGCTGCATACGATTTTTGGATCAAGCCGTTGGGTTTGCTGCGAATCGGTTCTCTCCTGCGCGAGTGGGGCATTGCGGTCGATCTGCTCGATTGTCTCGATCGACGTCATCCGGCTCTCGACGCTTGGCAGGGCTGTCAACCCGCAGATCATCCCGATGGCAGCGGCAAATTCATCCGCCAAATCGCGCAAAAACCGGCCTGTCTGCAAGATGTGCCTCGCCATTACAGCCGTTATGGCTTGCCGGTGGAAATCGTTGAGAAGCTCCTGGCAGAGATCGAACCACCGGATGCGATTTTTCTCACTTCCATGATGACCTATTGGTACCCGGCGGTAGCGGAGATGGCGCAGCTGTTGCGCCGTTTTTTCCCGACCAGTCCAATCGTTCTCGGTGGCGTCTATGCAACACTCTTGCCGGAACACGCCTGCCAACAGGTGCAGCCGGATCTTCTGGTTAAAGGCGAAGCGGAACCCCAACTGCCGGCAATCGTTGGCCGGTTGTTCGGCAGCAATGTGCAGCCGGCTCCTGAATTCGCGGCCTTGCCGTTTCCGGCGTACGATCTCTATCCGCAGCTCGATTCGATAGCGATCGAAACCAGCCGTGGCTGTCCCTATTCATGCAGTTTTTGCGCGTCGCATCTGTTGGTGCAAAAGTTCCGCCAACGACATCCGGAATCGGTCGTCGAAGAGCTGACTCATTGGGTGCAAAACGCCGGAATACGCCATGCCGCCTTTTACGACGACGCTTTGCTCGTGCATCGCGAGCAGTCGATCAAACCGATCCTGCGACGGATCATCAATGATCGTCTGCCCGTGCACCTGCATCTGCCCAACGGCATCCAGCCGCGTCAAATCGACCGCGAGTTGGCGGATTTGCTGTTTGCTGCCCGGGCCGATACGATCAGGCTCAGCTTCGAGTCCTCACGACCCGAACGTCAGGCGGATATCTCCGGCAAGGTCACTCCACACGATCTGGAGGCGGCTTTGCACCTTCTGCAAAAAGCCGGATATCAGCGTGACAAGCTGGGAGTATATGTCCTATTTGGCTTGCCGGAGCAGTCGCCGGAAGAAGTGCGAGAGAGTTGTTTGCTGGTGCACGAGCTGGGAGCACGGATCTGTGCCGCCTCGTTTTCACCGATCCCCGGAACCCGCTCCTGGTCTTTGGCTGTCGCAAAGCAGGAATGGGAGGACCATCGGGATCCGTTGCTGAGCAACTCTTCGCTTTTTCCGCTTTGGCGATCGCTGTATGGTTACGAATTTTGTCAGGAATTGCTGCTCTGGATCAAGACTCTCAATCAGAGCATTTAATCGTTCCGCCTGCCAGCGCTATCGGTACTTTTTGATTTGGCCAACTGCCGGGTTCTGGGTTTGGCGGGACAACGCAGAGACGGCCTTGCGGGCTATTTGAGTCAGAGTTCATTCGCGATGCACAGGAGATGTCATGATCTTGCAAGGGGAAAAGACACCCGGTAAACCTTTTTTTATGGCGATTGCCGGCAACATCGGCGTGGGAAAAACGACTCTGACCCAACGCATCGCGGAAAAGTTTCAGTGGCAGGCCTATTTCGAACGGGTGATCAACAACCCCTATTTGGAAGATTTTTACGCTGACATGAAGCGCTGGAGTTTTCATCTGCAGGTCTATTTTCTGTCGCGGCGATTCATGGATCAAAAAGCCATTATCGAGGCTGATCAGGATTGTGTTCAGGATCGCACCATCTATGAGGATGCAGAAATTTTTGCCCGAATCTTGCATGAACAGCATTATATGAGCGATCGCGATTACGAAAATTATCGTGATCTTTTCGACACCATGACATCCTATTTGCGCAAACCCGATCTGATCATCTATCTGCGCGCTTCGACTTGGACCCTGATTACCAGGATCCGCAAACGCGGACGAGATTATGAAAAGACCATCACCACGGAATACCTCCATGTTCTCAACAATGCGTATGAGCAGTGGATGGCCCGCGCGCAACAAGATTTTCGCATCATCACGGTGGACGCCGACCGCTTTGATTTTGAAAAAGATCCGGCTGTTCTGCAAGAAATATATGCACAGATTCGAGATTATCGGGCGGACCACATCGCTTGATCGCCATCCAGATTCTTTTTGTTCAGGGCCTGCCGCCGCGCTTTGTGCTTGTATTAATGCAGAAAAATCTTTTATTATATCGGGATGTCAGTGTTTGGCTCATCAATTGCGCGTTGGATCGCAACAAAAAGTCAAATCATCGTGTACCCGTATTCGGTGCGAAGCACCGATTCTCACAGAAAATCAATCTGATAGCGATACACAGAGGGTGAAAACTGCCAATTGTGCAACAACATCAGGAATAAGTGATTGAATGATTTTTGATTCGGTTAACACCGAATCTGGGTTGTATCAATGACTTGTGTATCGATCTGACTGCAATGCAAGTCAAAGGTCGGTTCAGGTTTTAGATAGTATTGAAATGGGTGATAGGTGTTCCGTCTGACGACGGAACACTGCTGATCTTGAATAACAGGTCAATTGACCTGGTGCCCACCAGCCGGACTCATTTGTGGTTGGGATTCTATTTGACTGTGTGGTGTCTTCTGAATGCAGGGTTGCGATTATGAAAAAACCACATCTGTCCGCAAAGATACTTGGTTTGTTGGCTGTTTTCCTGCTTCTGGTCGTTCTAGAGGGCTTTTTCGACTGGATCGAAATCGGGATGGGTGAAGTCATGCGCTTGACCAACCGGTTTCGACCGCAAATCGGCAGGTTATGGGAAGAAGAAGCCAAAGATCTGAGCGGTGAAGAGCGGGTATCCCAATTGCTGGAAGATCTGCCTGCCGACAGCAGTGCGACAGGGACGATTTTGCGCGATCTCGGGGATCTGCTCGGCGTGCTGTCGTTGCGGCAGCGCCAAACCATCCAACGCGATGAATTTTTGCAGTTTTATCGCCGCCTCGGTCAGAAGGAGGCGCAAACTCTGGTGGGGGCTGAAAAGCTCTATTCACTCTTTCGGAATCCCGAATGGCAACGGGTGAATTTCACCTTGCACGGCGATCAGTTGGCCGTGTTGTTTGTCGATGGATTCGAGCGGCTGCTGCATGAAACCTATGTCCCGGTGGATTCACTCTACAGCGTGTCGGAGTCATCGTATGGTTTTTCCACCCTGGTCAGCGATGACCGTTTCGCCGGCCGAATCGTACCTGCACAGGTTTTTTATCGCGCTTTTGACCGGTTGTCTGCAAAACAGCGACAGGCTCTATTGCCCGATCTCTATCAATTGATCGAGTGGGGCAATGACCTGAAGGCGGTGGCGATCTCCCGCGTTGCCGATTTTGGCCGGGTGGAACTGGCCTTTGAAGTCAAACGCACCGATGTGCTCAAAACGGTGATCATCGATGCCAATGCTGCAGCGGTCTCTTCGCTGATCACCAAACTCAACGCCTTGGGCGAGACCGCTCCTCTGATGATGCCGATTGAGAAAGGGCAGTGATATGGCCGCGACAAAAAGCATGTTTCGTCTGCGCAACTTTATTATAATCGCTGTCGCAATCGCTGCAATCGTTTTGTTGGTGTTTATGCTTTCGCTGCCGCAGTTGCCAAGCGATCTCAATGCCATTGCCCTGCGCACACCGACAACCATCTATGCCGATGACCAACAGATTGTCAAAGTGATGGCCAACCGGCAGGTGGTACAGATCGAGGATATTTCACCCCACCTGCTCGATGCGATCATTGCCCTTGAGGACAACCATTTTTTTAGCCATCATGGATTCAGCAAACGGGCTTTTCTCCGCGCCATGGTCAGCAATCTCTTTAGCGGCAAGGTGAGCGAAGGAGGGAGCACCATTTCCCAGCAGCTGGCAAAAAACCTCTTTTTTACCTTTGATCGCGTGTGGTCGCGCAAATTCAAGGAAATCTTTATTTCTTTTCAGATCGAACGCCAATTCAGCAAAGAGGAAATCCTCGAAGCGTATGTCAACCAAATCGATTTCAGTTCCGGCATTTATGGAGTGGAGCTGGCGGCACAGACCTATTTCGCCAAACACGCCGATGAGCTGAAATTGTCCGAGTCGGCCATGCTCGCCGGTATCCCGCGTTGGCCGGCGCGCTACAGTCCCTATATCAATTTTGATATCGCCAAAGAACGCCAGGCCTTTGTCCTCAAACGCATGCGAGAAGAGGGGTTTATCACTGCCGAGCAACAGCAAAGCGCAGCTGAGGAAGAACTGGTGTTGAGCGACATCAATCCCTTTTTGGGACACGCCGACTATTTTATCCAACGGGTGCGTTCAGAAGCGCGGGAGACCTTCGGCGACGCGGCGGTCGATTACGGCGGCCTGCATATCGCCAGCACCCTCAACACACGGCTGCAGTACGAGGCTTCACGGGCCGTGCAGGAAGGATTGCAGGAACTCGATCGCCTTTTCAAACTGCCGCCCTATGCGAACGCCAAGCGCGAAACGTGGGGCGATTATCCGCAAGCCGCGCTGATCGCAATCGATCCGCACACAGGCCAGGTCAAGGCGGTGGTCGGCGGCCGCGATTATCGCCGCAGCCCCTACAACCGCACCTTCACCAACAACCGCCATCCCGGCTCGTCCTTCAAACCCTTTACCTATATCGCCGCTCTGGATCTGGGCCTGTTTGCTCCCACTGCAGTGTTGGTGGATGACGCGGTCAAATTCGAAAACAACCAGGGATATTATGAACCGCGCAATTTTGACAAGCGCTATTTGGGTCCAATGACGCTAAAATGGGCGCTGATGGAATCGCGCAACGTGATCGCAGTCAAGCTGATCGACCGCATCGGACCGCAAAAAACCGTTGACTATGCGCATCGGATGGGCATCACCAGCGATCTGCCGGCAAACCTGTCGCTCGCCTTGGGCGCTGCCGGAGTCTCTCCCTATGAAATGGCAGCGGCGTTTTGTACAATCGCCAATCTGGGCATTCGCCGCGAACCCTATCTGATCGCCCGGATCAGCACCGATCAGAATGTCGAACTGCAGCGGCATGAAAACAAGAGCAGCAGGGCGATCGATCCCCAGACTGCCTATCTGTTGCTAGACATGCTGCGCGGCGTGGTGGAGGAAGGAACCGGAAAGTCCATTCGTTCTCTGGGCCTGAGTCGGCCGTGTGCCGGCAAAACAGGCACGTCGAATGACAATCGCGATTGTTGGTTTGTCGGTTTTACCCCTGAACTGGTCACCGCTGTCTGGGTCGGTTTCGATGACAACCGCCGAATGGTTACTCCGACCGGCCGCGAACTGACCGGCGCCAGCGGCGCAGTGCCGATCTGGACGTTGTTTATGAAACGCGCACTGGCCCGTGAACCTTTTGCGGATTTCCCAATTCCGCCAGGCATCGAGTTCATTGAAATCGACCCGCGCACCGGTACCGGACCTCTGCCGGGCGGCCCTGTGATTACGGTCGCTGTTCGCGCCGGATCTAAATGAACCCGCTAAGATAAGGACGGTTGCATGAAGAAAATGTTCAAGATAGCCGGATTGGGTGAAATTCTGTGGGATATCTATGACGATAAAAAGTTTTTGGGCGGCGCGCCGACCAACTTTGCCGCCCATGTCAACCAGGCCGGCGAATATGGATTGATTCTCAGCCGGATCGGCAACGACCGGCTCGGCGATCTTTTGATGCACGAATTGATCTCGCGCAGCCTCGATGTTTCGGGCATACAGATCGATACGCAAAAACCGACCGGAACCGTCAAGGTGACTCTTGATGCCAGGGGTCAGCCTTCGTTTGTCTGCAGTGTCGATGTTGCTTTCGATTATATGGAAATGAACATCAGTTGGCGAAAACTCGCCGAGCAGGTGGATGCGGTTTTGTTCGGCACTCTGGCGCAGCGCCACGCTGTTTCACGACGCGCCATCCAGGCCTTTCTCAAATCGTCCGATCATGCGCTCAAACTGTACGATATCAATCTGCGCGGCTGGTCAGAAGAAACGGAAAATATCGTCAAGGCCTCCCTGACCCTGGCCGATTTGATCAAACTCAATGGCGACGAGCTCGCTTTGCTCAAGGAATCCTATCGCAGCACCGAATCCGATGTCAGTTTTTGCCGTCAATTGCTGGATGTCTATGCCATTCAAATGGCGGCGATAACCTACGGAGCGGATGGATGTTGTCTGGTCACCAGCGATCGCGAGGTGCGCCACCCCGGCTTTCAGGTCAAAGCGATCGATACCACAGGCTCCGGCGACGCTTTTGCCGCGGGCTTGATCATCAAGTATTTGCAGGGCGCCGACCTGGAAGAGATCGCTGAATTCGGCAACCGGCTCGGCGCATTCATTGCCACCCGCAAAGGCGCGGTGCCGGAATGGACCATGGAAGAGGTGATGTCTTTACATGCTTAAGCCAGATATAAATAAAGTTTATCGCAAAAAAGGCACTGAATGGCTGGCGCTGATATTTGGCGCCTTTGCGCTCGTTATCGTTCTGGGGTTGTTGTGCGAGATGAAGCGCATGCTGCCGGATCTGTCCGCCGATCATCCATCTCTGCCTGGCGATCGGATGACCGGGATCATGGATTCGGTCTATTACCATTATCCGTTTCATTTCGCCTTGCCGCTGCCTGCACCGGGTTGGCAATTTGTGCAAGTCTCTGACGATACAGTCGTGCACCCCTGCGACGAGGGAACCGCTTTGCTGCCGCAGGTCAAATGGCTGGCCGATCTGGAACGGCCCGATCTGGCAGATGCCCGCCTCGGAGTGCTGGCGCTCGGTGACAGCTTGACGGCCAAAGATCTGGCGATCTCCATCCTCGACGGAATGATCGATGGCGCAGAAGATTCCAACGGCAGGGTGAGCTTGCTGCAGCCGCTGTCCGGTCCGGCCCACCGTATTCTGCAGGGCTGGTATTTTGCCCTGATCCTGCCGGAACCGGGTTCGCCTGTCTGGGTGGTCACGGTTCTGCCGCGCGGCGAACTGATTTTTATCCTCTGGTGCCGCACCGATGAGGAGAACTATGTCCGAGTCCGGGAAGATTGTCAGGCGCTGACCAGCCGTTTCAAGCCCTTGCTGATGTCGGCACGGCCACAGAAAAAAAAGCCCTACCCCGGCATACGCTGATCGAAACAAACCAACGGCGATGATTTCGCCGTCCTGCGGATCGATGATTTCTCCCGGTTGCCCAGAGCAATGCTGCAACCTTTCGGGCCTGGCGTAGTCGACTGATCCTTAAAAACAACAACAAAGGCATACTCGCCGATGGTCATTCTGGAAGGCAGAATCTGTGTTCAGGCTGCTCTGCAGGCTCGCGAGCGCAAAATCGAACTGATTCTCATGCGCAACGGTTTGCACAGGGAGAACTCGCCTGAGCTTTTTGCATCGGCCGAGGAACAGAAGATCCCGGTCAAAACGGTCAGCAACGAAGAGATCGACACCATGGCCAGAGGCAAAACCCACGGCGGGATTGTGGCGCTGTGTTCGCCGCGCCAACCCTGGGACAGCGGCCGATTTTTTGAATTCATCAAAACTTCATCGCGCCCGCCGATGCTGGTGCTGCTCGAAGGTGTGGACGATGCGCAAAACTTTGGCTTTGTCATCCGCAGCGCCGAAGCGCTCGGTGTTCAGGCGATCCTGTTGAAAAAGCATTTGTGGGATTTCGATGAAGCGGCGGTTTCGCGTTCTTCTTCAGGCGCCTTCGAACGCATGCCGCTTTTGCTTTTCGATAAACCGGAAAAAATATTGCCCAAAATGCACAATTACGATGTAGCGATTTATGGCTGCATCGCCAATGTGAAACGGCGGATCTATGATGTGGATCTCACTCGCGGTGTTCTGCTTTGTCTGGGCGGCGAAAAACGGGGACTCTCGGCGGCGGTGCGCTCGCATTGCGACCAGTTTATCCATATCCCCATGTCGACCGATATCGGCTCTCTTTCGCTTACCCATTCGGCCAGCATTGTCATGGCCGAAGCCATGCGCCAGAGACTGATGCGGATCGACGATGCGAAGCAGCAAATCGAAGCAAGGGGAGTGGCAGGCGAGTAGCTCGACGGATGATGTTAAAACTATCAAAAAATGCCCGGCGATTTTTTGCCGGGCATTTTTATTAGGCTTTAAGTACTTGACAGATTTGCCGTCAAAATCCGCTGACAAAACCGAAGACCAGCCGGTTGTTTTCGTGGTGGATATCGCGGGTGAACTCAGCGATCAACCGCAGGTTGCGCGCCATCAGATAGGTGTAACTCAGCGTGGCGGTTTCATAATTGCTCGGTTGCCAATCCGATTCGACCCGGTTGTAGAGTCCGGTCAGATACCAGCGCGATCGGTCTAACTGCGGTGCAAAAATCGCCTCCACTACCATGCCTTTGGTTTCCCCTTTGCTGGTCCACTGGTTTGCTCCTGAACCTACCTTGGCTTCATCCGTGCGCATGAGGTACTGTCCGGTGACTTCCAACTTGCCGAAAGCCAGATTGAAATCCGGACCCCAATAGGTGATCTCGTTCGTCTGTGGTCCGAGATCTTCTTTGCCCCGGTAGACAAACCCGCCGACGCTCAACACTTCCGCGACCGCCTGACTGAGGCGCAGCCCAACATTTTTGTATTTGTCCTGGTCAAAGCTGCCTTCCGGCATACCATTGCCGTTGACCAGCAGCGCGACCAGATCGGTGCCGGTCTTTTCCAATCCATAGACCAGCATCACCCCTCGATCATAGGTGAGATTGGTGCTCGACTGCCCGGGACGGGTTTTGTAGATTTGATAATCCTCAAAAGTCAGGCGCAGTTCGCGTTTCATCAGCGGATCCGAGGTCTGAAACTGGCCGACCATAATGTCCAGCGGAGTGTTGAAGACATCGTTGAAGTGGATATAGGCGTCTTCCACGCCTGCCACCTCGCCGCGTTCAGACATGTAAAAATAGAAATAATAGCCGATGTTTTTGTACAGGGCGCCGCCGGAGAGCAGTTTGACACCCCAGGGTGTCTGCAGGTCGGTGCCTTCGCCGCCTTTGGTGTCGTCATAGAGGCCATAGGCGTCGAAACGCGCCGAGAGCGGAAACTCTTTGTTCAGCCACAGCAGGTCATCGCCGGCCACCACGTAATCGCGTTCTTTTTCTTCCTCGAGAATCACAAAACCGTTGCCCGCCACCTCTTCGCCATATTCTTTCAGCTTGGGAAAGGGCGCATGGCAGGTGCTGCACGAGATTTTATAGCGCCTTGCCAGAGCCGGAATGGCCAGCGTGTCTGACGTCAGAAACGAAAAAAAGAGCACGGCGATGCAGATGAATATGAAGCGGGATTTGTTGTCCATGCAACCCTCCATTCATGTACCGAATTCTGCAGAGCTATTCATACACTTCGATCCAGGTGACAGCGGAATTGATCGGCATGATTTCACTCTCATCTTCGGGGACGCCGAGAAAATCCGCTACCGGCTTGACCAGTTTTTGATAGAACAATTCCGCTTTAAAGGTGACTTTGCCCACCGGGATGTCGTCGGGCAATTTCCAGGTAAAGGTTTCGATTTTGGTCTCGCGCGGGCCGATGCGATAGTCGACGCCGAGCGATTTTGTGTTCCACTGCATGATGGTCATGCGGCCCTGGGGATCGAAATAGGGCATGCGGAAAATGCGATCCCCCAGCGGTACGCCGTCGCGCTGCACTCCAGGGAAATCGGCGATGCCTTTGGGAATGCCCATATCCTGATAGGCGAGCACATCGGCGCCAATGGTGTATTCTTCACCCGTAAACCCTTTGCGATCGACCGGCAGATGATGGATGCGGCCTTCGGCATCCGTGGCCGTCACATGCAACCAGGCAATGCGATCCTCGACCGAACCGGTGGGGAATTTGTGCCCGGCCTTGGCGTTGAAGAGCTGTACGCTGATCACCACCGTTGCATCATAGGGCAGTTCGCGTTCGTCAGGGTGCATGCGCAGTTCCACGGCGCTGGCCAGTTTGCCGGGGTCGTGGGCGCCGTGAAACAGGTGCTGTGCCACCAGATCTTCCTCGGCCATGATGGCATTGCGGCCGCGCGCTTTGGGCATGTGACAGGTTTGACAGGGGACGTTTTCCTTGCTGTAAGGCCCTTCTTTCCACTCGATTTGCGTCGACTTGACCCAGATGCCGAATGGGCTCTGTTCGTTGTGGCAATTGCCGCAATATTCGGCCTGATTGTAGAGAGACAGAGATTTGGTCTCGTGATGCGGCGAAACCAGTCCGGGTTTGGCGCCGTATTTGACCCGGCCCGGCGAGGTCTGAAAACTGAAATTGTAAGGCACCTCGCCCGTCCAGCCCACGATGGTATGGCAGACTTCACAGCTGACGCTTTCGTTGGCGCGCGAGTTTTCACTCGGCCGCGGCGGCGTTACATCGCCGGCCATATAAGCCATCGGCGTATGACAGCCGTTGCAGCCGTCGACCGGCTCTTTGAAAGAAGGATCCTTTTTGGCGTGTTCCACCGCCAGATCGAAATATTCGATCTCGTCCCAATGATGGGTATAGGCCTCCGACATCATGGCCTGTTGCCATTGAAAATAGATGTCAATATGACAGCTTTTACATGCCTCGGGTTTTTCAAACTCGTCGTAGCGGTGTGTGCCCAGCTTGGCTGCACCGGCAGGAAGTTCCTGGGCAAAAATTACATCAGCCACAACCAACATGGCGAGGAAAAGAACGATGATCGGTTTCATCGATAACTCCTCTGGATTGGTTTGCCGTGTTCTCGATAAACCTTTTTGGTCAACTGGCGATCCACAATCCGTGCAAATTGCAATATTCCCGCACTTTGATCGGTTTTTCCTTGGCGGCGAATTCCGCAACCGGTGGATCTCCCGGTTTGAGCCACTTGCGACAGATCCGGTCGGCGGTCACCACCTCGACCCACTGGATATAGTGTTTTTCTTCCATGGGATGCGCCACGCTGCCGACTGTCACACGCAGGATACCATCCTTGTGTTCGACCATTGGCACGTGTTTTTCCTTGGCGGCATCGACGCTGTTCTCATCCACCCGGGTCATCGGTTGGCCGCAACAGACCAGTTTGCCGCCGCCGACATGGACCAATTCGATGATATTGCCGCAATTCTCACAGCGAAAAATGGTTGTTCTTTCCATTCGTGGTTCTCCCTCCGATGTGTTTTTTTCAAGATATCAAATTCTCGTCATAAATGCAAACAGTTCTGTCGTGTTGAGGTTGTTGCTCTCTGTTCAGCCGAATTCGGAGTGCAGATGATGGCAATTGATTGCCTTTGCGTGACTCGGAAAATAGCCTTCCTTCATCCGGCTTTCTGCCCCTATTCGGCACTTTGCATCGAATGCGAGTCAACCTTGGTGCATGGTTATCGAATTGATTTTTTTGTGAAATCAGGTGCGAAACGTTGAATCCCGACCGTCAGGACATCGGTCTTGCGGTGTCCAATTGCAGAATCCAATCAATGATTTCGGCCATCGATGCGGAAGAGAAATCCGCCTGCTCGATCGCTTCTTCCTTTGTATGTGGATGGATCACCAGGGCGGTGCGGCAGCCGGCGCGCCTGCCCGCCTCGATATCGGCCGCATTGTCGCCGACCATGAACGAACGGCTGAGGCTGAGGTCGAACTTTTTTTGCGCCCTGAGAAGCATGCCGGGTTCCGGTTTGCGACAACCGCTTTGCGGACCATCCGGGCTGTCGAAGCAGACCAGGATGTCGGCAAAACAATCTTGACCCAGCCGGCGGACGATTGCCTCGTTAACGGCCGCCACCTGTGCAGGAGTGATCAGGCCGCGTCCCACGCCTGACTGATTGGAAACGATGAACAGGAGAAATCCCTGTGCAGACAGCCGTTGCAATGCCCGCCGCACTCCGGGCAACAATCTGACCTGTTTGGGATCGCCCAGATAGGGAATGTTGCGGATCAAGGTGTCGTCGCGATCGAAAAATACTGCTTTATTCATGGCCAAAGCTCTCGAGCAGTTCCTGCGGCGTCAGGGTAGCGGTTCCCAGCTTGCCCACCACCACACCGGCGGCGTGATTGGCAACCTGGGCGGCCTGGATGCCATCGAGTCCGGCAGCCATGGCAGCGGTGAAAAGCGCGATCACCGTGTCGCCGGCACCTGATACATCATAGACTTCCCGCGCATGGGTCGGAGTATAGTGCGGCGGCTGCGGTGGCTGAAACAAGACCATGCCTTCTTCACCCAGGGTGATCAACAGACAGGGAATCTTCCAGCGCTGCAGCAACATCTCGCCGGCTCGCTGCAATGCGGATTCGTCCTCGCTGTAGGGCAAACCGGCGCTGAGAAAGGCTTCCTGCCGGTTGGGCTTGACCACGGTGGCGCCGCTCCAATTCAGCGGATTGTTGGGGTTTGGATCCACAGCGACGATGAGGTTTCGTTTCCGGGCCAGCTGGATAACCGCGTCGACCAGCGGCTGGGTGATGAATCCTTTGCCGTAATCCTCGATGATCACCGCATCGACTTGACCGATAATTTTTTGCAGCCGGGGGAGCGCGTCGCGCAAGAAAAATTCGGGCGGCTGCAGCGGCAGTTCCCGGTCGACGCGCACGACCTGTTGCTGGCGGGCGATGATGCGGGTTTTGACTATGGTCGAATATCCTGGAATCGTGAAAAGCCCTTCGGTTGAAATGCCCCCGGCTTGCATCAAATCGACCAATTTCTGCCCTGCATATCCGTCGCCGATCAATCCGGCCACCACGGCGGCAACGCTGAATTCCGCCAGATTGCGCGCCACGTTCGCCGCGCCGCCCGGATAGGCGGTCTCATGGGTAACGTGCACCACCGGCACCGGCGCTTCGGGCGAAATGCGCGAGACTTTTCCGTAAATAAATTGATCGAGCATGACATCGCCGATGACCAGAATTTTCTGGTTGCGCATGCGCTCGATCAATTGCAGAACGGTTGTTGGGGTCAAAGAGTCCGACATCGCATTGCTCGTTTTGAGTTTCCTCTATTCATAAAGCCTAATTTAAACAGAAGTGCGGCCATTTTCAAACTCTTTTTGTTGTGACGAAACCACTGTCGCACGATAAAGTGGGCTGAAAAAATCACGGCCCCGTGGCTGCGAAGCTTGACTCATTGCGATTTAGTCCGTATATTTTACCGGGTTGCTGCGAAAAAAACCACCAACGCTTTTTACCTCTCTTTAACCCGGTGATGAGATGCGTTTAATAGCATGATGCGAGAAAGCAAATTAAATATGGATTCGTTTAAGGAGATGACATGTATTATAATCGAGTGATCTGGTTGTTGATCATGGTCCTTTTCCCTGTGTTGCTGCACGCTGATGTGCGTTTGGCAGGCATACCATCGCTCCTGGCGGGCGGAGAAGAACAAATACGCATGGCGCCGCAATGGTCGCCGGACGGCCGCCTGATCGCCTACACCTCTGCACATTATCGCGGCATCTGGGTGATCGACGTGAATTCCTCCGCAATTCAGCAGATCAGCGACGAAGACGGCGCCGGTTTTGGTTTTGTCTGGTCATCAGACTCGCGCGCCATCCTCGCCAGGGTGGCCAAATTCGAAGATCGGCGCCGCTTGAATGCCATCAAAATATTCGATCTGGAAGCCGGCACAGAAGAGCAGATTTGCGATTATACGACCCGTTTCCTGAGTCTGCCGCGTTTCGAAAGCCGTGGAACGAAAGTCGTGTATTTTGACAAGAATGACCTGCAGATCGCCCACAGCCAGCGAAAAGCAGCTGATTTGCAGAAACCGCTGCCAATCTATCCGGTCCCGCTGTTGCACTTTGACCGCCTGGTTCTCTGGCACCCGGAAGACGATCGGCTTGAACCGCTGGCGCTGCCCGTGGGCGATCAGTTTCTCAATCCAGCTCTGTCGCCAAACGGCAGGTTGCTCGCCTATGAAGTGTATGGCGGCAATCTCTGCGTTTATGATTTGCAGGAAGAGACTTGTATCGATCTCGGCGTCGGCTATCAGCCGGCGTGGTCGCCCGACAGCCGCTATCTGGTCTATACCCTGGCGCTGGACGACGGCCATGAATATACCTCGGCCGATCTCTATATCGTCAGCATCGACGGCAAAGAGCGCCTGCAGATCACCGATACCCCCGATCGCCTGGAGATGAACGCCGCCTGGTCGCCGGACGGCTCGACGATCGTCTGTGATGACATCGATCGGGGAGAACTGATGCTGATCCCGGTAAAGGTAACTGATTGAACGGCTGCACGGAAGTTTTTTTAAGCCGGCGAGCCACATTTTGTCTCGGAAGGTGACACCTTAGACTGACAAGGAAAACGATCATGAAAATATTTTGTGTTTGTTTTGCCATTTTGTTCATCATCAGCGGTTTTGCGGCAGTGGCCGGCGATGCACCGATCACCGGTTTATCCGGATGGAATATTTTTCTCGATCCGGGGCACAGTCAAAAAGAAAACATGGGCATCTTTAACTATTCGGAAGCAGAAAAAAACCTGCGCGTTGCTCTGCACTTGCGCGATCTGTTGCTCACCAACACCGATATCGATACAGTCTATTTGTCGCGCACGAACGATACCCAGGTGGTCAGCCTCGATCAGCGCACCACACGGGCAAATTCCCTCGGTGCTGCCTGGTTTCATTCCATCCACAGCGATGCCGGCAGCCCGACCAACAACAGCACGCTGTTGCTGTGGGGACAATATCGCGACGGACGGGAAAAAGTGCCGAACGGCGGCAAGGGCATGAGCGATATCATGATCGGCGATATCACCCGCGCCATGCGCACCTATACGGTCCATGGCTCGATCGGCGATTGTTCCTTCTACGGGTGCACGTCTTCCGGCCCTTATCTGCATGTCAACCGCGCCTCGACCATGCCTTCGGAGTTGAGCGAGGCCGGTTTCCACACCAATCCCACCCAGAACCAGCGCAACATGAACGCCGAATGGAAAAAGCTGGAAGCGCGGGCGTTCTATTGGTCCATTCTCGACTTTCATGGAGTCGAACGGCCGTTTTTCGGGGTTTGCGCCGGTATCGTTAACAACAAGGAATCCGGCGAACCGGTCAACGGCGCCCGCTTGCAGCTGGGCGACCGTCTTTATGTCACCGATACCTATGAATCGCTCTTCCGCCGCTATTCGAATGACCCGACGCAACTGGCGAACGGCTTTTATTACTTTGCGGATCTTGGCGACAGCGTCTATACGCTGGTCGTTGAGGCTGAGGATTTTTACAGTGATTCCACAACGATCAAACCAAAGAGCGATTTTTTCACTTTCTTCGACATCGGACTGGTCTCACGCAAACCGCCGCTGGTGGTCGACTCTCAACCGGCCATCGGGGCTGTCAATTATCCTGCCTGGAACTCGATCGTCATCGATTTCAGCCGACCGATGGATCCCGCCAGCACTGAAGCGGCTTTTTCCAGCCAACCGCCGATGACCGGCCGCTTTGCCTGGTCCCAGGACCGTACGCGTTTGACCTTCACGCCCGATACTCTGGCCTTTGAAACCTTTTATCAGATCACCATCGACTCGACCGCCGTCGATGCATACGGCCACGCTTTAGACGGCAATGGTGACGGTACAGGCGGTGATTCGTTCATCCTGACCTTCCAGACCGGACCGGCGGACATGCACCCGCCTGTACTCGAGAGTGTCTATCCGATCGCCAATTCGCGCGACAACGACCGGATGCCGATCGTCAATCTCATCTTTGATGAAGAAATCGATCCCGCATCGATTCAGAACAATCAGATCGCGTTGGAACGGTTTACAGACAGGAGCCCGGTCGAGGGCGCGATGTCGCATGCCGTGGTCAACGGCCGCAGCATCTTGACGTTTTTCAGCCGGCAAATTCTGCTGGCGGATGAAAATTATCTCGTACGCATCGAAAAGGGGTTGCGCGACCTGCGCGGCAATGAAGCGCAATCCGCGGTCAGCTACCGTTTTCGCACAGGGCTGGAAGTGCTCGCTTTCCGCTCTATCGACAATTTTGAAGCCGGACTCGGCGCCTGGTGGACACCGCAGGCGAGCGGTTCGACGACCGGTATGATCACCGACCTGACCGGCCGCGCGGAAGAGACCGAGCGGGTCAATCGCAGCAGCAACAGCAGCAAAGCCATGCGCCTCGATTACGGCTGGGACGAAGCGGCAGGGGAGTGGCTGATCCGCGAATACCTGAGCGGCGGCGATGCCAAGTCAGTTCATTTTATCGGCGACCGGCGCATGCAGGCGGTGGTTTTCGGCGACGGCAGCGGCAATCTTCTGCGCTTCGCCGTCGACGACCGGGTGCCCGCCGCAGCTGCGTCGAACCACGAAGTCAGCCCCTGGTTTGTCATCGACTGGCTCGGTTGGAGAGTGGTGAGCTGGGATATGGCGACAGACGGGACCGGTGAATGGCTTGGCGACGGCAATCTCGACGGCACCCTGGCGTTCGACAGCATTCATCTCAGCCATCTGCCTGGCGCTGCGACCAGCGGCTCGATCGTGATCGACGACCTGCGGCTGGCGCACATCGATTATACCGAGGTGGCTGCAGAGGCGACGGCGACTCCGCAAGAGTTTGCCTTGCTGCAGAATTATCCCAATCCCTTCAACGCCGAGACCGTCATTCGATTTCATTTGCCGCAAGACCAATTGTTGACGCGGATCGAGATCTATAACCTCAAGGGCGAGCGTGTCTATCTGTTGCACGATGGTGTGCTGCAAGCCGGCAGCCACGAAGTGCGCTGGGATGGCAGCGATGATAGCGGTCGGGCAGTCTCCAGCGGTGTCTATCTGCTGCGGCTGAAGAGTGGGCCTTATTCGGCAGTCCGGCAATTGATTCTATTGAAATAGTGGGCTAAAAATGAGGGACCCGGATTCGGTGCGCAGCACCGGAATCCGGGGCACCCTTTGTGTATCACCATCAGATTGATTTGCAATGGGATTCGATCCGCAGCACCGAATCGGAAGAGGGGCGTTTATCGACAGTGACAAAAGCAAAGGGAGAATAAAGAGCCAAAGGCTCGATGTGCGATTGGTAGCGGGAAAATGGTTGAAATTTGGAGTGGAGCAAATATTTTTTATGCTGGAGTGTAATTTTCCTTGACATGAAACATCTGGTTGCCTAAATTTTAACATAGTGCAAACGTTTGCGGTTTCGTTTGCGGTTTCGTCGGTGGCTGACCTCTTTGATAATGGATTTTTTCATGAATGGTCATGCAACAATTAAAGATATCGCTCGCCGACTCAATATTTCCCCTTCCACTGTGTCGCGCGCTCTGAGCGATCACTGCGATATCAGCAAAAAAACCAAAGCCCGAGTGATCAAACTCGCCCACGAGTTGAACTATCAACCCAACTCCATCGCCCAATCATTGAAATCCAGCAAATCCCGCGTCATCGGAGTTATCGTTCCTGCCATTCAAAACTATTTTTTCCCCGAAATCGTCAGCACCATCGAGGATGTCCTGTTCAGCGCGGGATTCACCATCATCGTCTGTCAATCCAACGAGTCCTATGAACGCGAGCTTTCAAACATTCAGGCCTTGACATCCAATCGTGTCGCTGGACTGCTGGCAGCGGTTTCACAAACCACGAAAAAATTCGACCATTTCAAACAACTCAAGAAAAAGAATATTCCTCTGGTTTTGTTCGACCGGGACTGCGAAGGCGTCGACGCACCGCTGGTCAAGGTCGACAATTATGCCGGGGCCACTGAAGCCATGCGCTATCTCTTCGATTGCGGCTATAGCAAAATTGCCCACCTGGCCGGCCTGCAACATGTTTCCACTGCAAAAAAAAGATACAGAGCCTATTGTGACGCGCTGCAAGAAAAGGGTGTTGCTTATCGCAGCGATTATGTCACTTTTGGCAGATTTTTCGAATCGGATGGCTATGACCATACCGAAGCTTTGCTGCACCTGCCCGATCCGCCGGAGGCAATTTTTGCAGTCAACGACACTGTGGCTTTTGGTGCCTATAAAAAAATTAAAAGCCTCGGTCTTTCGATTCCTGAAGATATTGCGCTCGTCGGCTATGATGACATCCCTTTCATGCGCTCTTTGGATCCACCCATCACAACCGTTCGACAACCCATGGCGGAAATCGGCCGTCAGGCTGCCAACTTGTTGCTGGAACAGATGGGATATCAAGTCGACCAGGCCAATTTGAAAACTGTTCTTCAACCTGAACTGATTATTCGAGATTCCGTCTCGATTCTTTATTCCAATAAACAATTCATCTAACTTTAAAGGAGGTGGTCCCCACAATTTGTCCACATAATTTTGCAGCAGGCTGAATGCAACAACTTGTTCCAGTCGGCCAACGACTAAACCCAAAGGAGGGTTGGTATGAGAACTTTTACGCTGTTGTGTCTCCTCTTGTTTGCTTTTTCAACAGCCGCCTTGTATTCACAAGAGGTTCTTGGCGGACCTTATGTGTCTGATGATCACACGATGATGTTGTTGCATTTTGACGGGGATTTCACGAATGCAACGAACAACTCGCGTGATGCCGAGATTCACGGGACGCATTTTTTCATTTCCAATGAGGCGTTGGGTTTGGGACAATGCGTCAGGTTGAGCAATTCGACGCCGCAGGATTCGGCTTATATCACGGTGGCAGACACATCGACGCTGGACTTGACCGAAGACTGGACGATCGAGGGGTGGGTAAATATATTCACCTTTGGAGATGCGTCGGATGATTTTCGTTGGGTACCGCGTTTGGTGATGAAGCCTGGTGACGAGATATTCTGGCAGCCGAATTACTGGGTAGAGATGTGGGGCGACGCCCGATTGTTCCAGACGGGATTCCACAATGCGGATCAGGATCGTTGGCCGGCGGTGAATTCACCGGCGAATGTATTTGAGCCGGGTAAGTGGACACACCTGACGTTTATCCGTGACAGTGAGAACCATTTGTTGATTCAGATGGTGCACGATGCGAACCGGGAATTGGTGTGGTACGGTTCAGTGGCCTATGATCCGATCAAGGAAGCGGTTCCGGTCACGACGAATCAGCCGGTTCACATTGGTTGGGCCGGAGCGAAGGGGATTGCAAGTCCGAGCGGAGATTCGTGGTTGGACGGATTTGTCGACGAGATTCGGATCAGCGATGTGGTGCGCAGCTTCAAGATACCGGTGACGGTGACGGGAGTGACGCAGTTGCCGAATCAATCATCAGAGGTAAACGAGTATTCGGTATCGGCGACGGTGAAGAAGATCGGGGCATCGGGCACGGTACTCGGTGCGGAGCTTCATTATCGTGTGAATGAAGGAGGTTGGCAGACGCAGTCGATGTTGGGAGGAGCCGAGGGTGTATATACGGCGGTGATTCCTGGCCAGACGTATGGTTCGCAGGTTGATTATTATGTATCTGCGGATGACAGCGACGGTTATCACACGACGGATCCGTCGACTGCCGAGGCAGTCGAAGATGCGGACTATTATACGTTTTACGTCTACAAGCCGAACTCGCACATATTGTCGTTGAGTTTCGATGATGGTGCTCTTCCTCCGACGGACGCATCGGAGTACGGTCATGATGTGCAAGTGGTAGGGACGGTAGCGCCGATCGATGCAGGCAAGGTGGGCAAGGGATTGTATTTTCCTGGCGACACGAGTCGCGTCGAAGTGGACACGCCGTTTTTGTCGAGCGAGGAGTTTACGCTTGATGTATGGATCCAGCCGGACACGATGGTGGCGTACAGCCGGGTCATATTCCGTCCTGAAGATTACACAGCCTGGGGCAACAGTGCGTGGGCGATCCGTTATGAGGCGGACAATCTGATATCAGCGAGATTCACGCAGGTAGGCGGCGGTGACAATGCGATTATTTTGGACACGCCGTTGGTCTACGGCAACTGGTATCATTTGCTGTACGAGGTATCAACGGACAGTGCGGTATTTCAGTTGCGCGGGAGTAACGACGAGGTGATCGAGACGAAGACGGCAGCGGTGACGGCCAAGCCGATCAACACGACGGCGCCGTTGCGGATCGGCAATGCGGCGAATGTGACGGGCAGCCCGGACTGGGGCGACCGCAGTTTCCGCGGCGTGATGGATGAGTTCAATTTCTACAACTATCCCGCAGCCGGCCTGACAACCGGGATCGAGAATCTGGATCCGTCTGTGCCTCTTGTTTTTGCTCTCGAGCAGAACTATCCCAATCCGTTCAATCCATCTACACAAATCGTTTACAGCCTGCCCACAGATCAGTCGGTTAAATTGGATGTGTTCGATCTGTTGGGAAGACATGTGACGACTTTGGTGGATCGCAAGATGGCAGCAGGCAAACATACCGTTATCTGGAACGGCATGGATCAAAATGGAAGACCGGTTACCAGCGGTCTATATTTCTACCGCTTGCAAGCCGCAGATCAGACTCGTATCCGCAGAATGCTGTTCATCAAATAAGGGCATGAAATGGGGTCGGGTCAATCGACCCGGCCCCAAATTGTTATCCTGGGTCTTTGCATGCTCATGAAAGGATAAAGGCTCATGTTCAAACACTTGAAAGCCGTTTTTTTGCTCATCGCCTTGCTGTCTGTTGTCGGCTATTTTGCCAATTGCACCACTTCCGTCGAACCGTCTCCCATGCCTGGTATTCTGACGATCACCCTGCAATCCAATCCTCAAGATACCCTGATCGTCATCATCCGCGATACATTGATCGTGGGGCCGGAGGACTATTTCGGTGCCGTGATTTTTCAGGGACGCGTATTTTCTGATAAAAACTATGCGTTCCTGTTCAACGAAAAAGACAATCCTCGCCAGGAAGACAAGACCTACAACATTATCGAACGCATCGATCATGAATATACAAAATATAAAATTTTCGAGTCTTACGTTCCACCCGGCTCTTATGATCGCATTCAGTTCGGCATCAAAGGCGATCTGGTGAAATTGAGCTATTTCGATATTCCGGTGAAAATGCCGGAAGGCGAATCGCCAACCCAGACTCTCGAAGCCGATTTTAATGTCGAAGAGAACAAACGTACCGAGATAACGGTGCAGATCAGTCCATTTGAATCGGTAGCCCGATATAAAGACAGTTATTTGTTTCGACCGGTGTTAGAAATAACGGACGTAACCTACTCCAACTGAAGGTATGCCATGAAATCGTTCAAAGTTTCCCTCTTGATTGTTTTGCCGTTGATGATCCTTCGCTTCACGGCTTGTGAACGGCCGACCGCACCGGAAATCGCCAATCTGGAGCCGAACACCACGCTGGCTAACATTCCGGTGGAGAACGATACCATCTTTGCCCTGGCTACTTTGCACTGGGACGGCGAAGATTATGACGGTTTTGTTGCTGCCTTTGAGTATCGCTACATCACCAGGCATATTTATTTTGGGGATTCGTTGGTCCAACCCTGGCAACGGATCGACAAGACAAGTCAAACGATTGCCTTTGAATCGAGCGATGAGCTCAATCATCAACGCTTTCAAATTCGCGCGATCGACGATAAAGGGGCAGTTGATCCGACACCGGCTGAAAAACGGTTTTTTACCTACCAAACGACATTTCCCATTACCACCTTGCTTTCGCCCGTGCCGGACCAGCAATTTTTTATCATCGATGGTGTGACCGATTGGTGGCAGGGCCTTCCCATAACCTTTACCGCAAAGGATCTCGATTTCAACGGTGCTGTGGTCGAATATGCCTGGGCTGTAGATGATGGACCATGGCAGTGGACACAGGACACGACTGTTTTTATAGGGCCTGAACATTTCAGCCCGCTTGAAGGGAACCATACCATTCGCGTCACCTCGCGAGACAACACCAATCTCGTCGATCCCGTTGGCGATTCGGCTGTCATTAAAACCATCCGACCGATTCGCGACCGCGAGATTCTGATCATCGATGAAACCATCGAGTCCAGTTTCCCGTTCGGCGTGACCTATTCCGATGCGGACGTAGACCAATTCTATTCCGATGTGTTTGGCTCGAATTTTACATGGGATTTTTCACAAAAAGGAATTCCGCCCAAAGATACTTTGGCTCGCTACCAAATGATCATCTGGCATGCCGACAACACCTTTAGCAACCCGACGGATGCCCATAAATTGTCGCACCATATCGAGGTGATCATGGATTATCTGAACACCGGCGGCGATCTGATCATGAGCGGCTGGCGAATTTTGAAATCTTTTGAACCCAAGACCCCGTTCCCTCTGACTTTTCTGGAAGGGACGTTCATTCACGACTATTTGCATATCAATATTGTGGATGAAACGGTGGCGTTGCCCGATTTTATCGGTGCCAACGGCGTCGGCGACTATAGCGATATTCAAGTCGATGCAAACAAGCTGGCGACAGCTTTTCCCTATTTTGGCAAGCTCGATCAGATCAATATCATTCCATCACGGGCAGGTTTTACCGAGGCGATCTATACCTATAAAAATGAAAACAACAGCAATTTGTGGCAATACCGCGGTCGACCATGCGGCCTGCGCTATTTCGGTACCAGTTTTGATGCAGTGGTTTTCGGATTTCCCATATTTTTTATCGAAAAACAGGATGCATTGGTGCTTGGGCAGGAAGTGTTGAGCAGTTTGGGATATTAACCGTTATTGAGGAGTCACATTTTGAAGTGCGCACGAATTTTTATCGCCTTGCTGATCATGACGGCAATTCCCATCTACGCCGGCAATACCGGAAAAATAGCGGGGACCGTCATCGACAAGAGCACCGGTGAGCCGCTTATCGGTACCAATATTGTTATCGTCGGCACCAATTTGGGCGCCATGTCCGATGTCGACGGGGAATATTTTATTCTGCGGGTTCCACCCGGGGTGGTCTCTCTGAAAGCGAGTTATATGGGCTACCATCCCCAGACCATAACCGATATTCGGATTCAGGTCGATCGCACCATTCGAATCAATTTTGAACTGGTGCCGGCCGCACTGCAAATGCCTGAATTGATCGTCCGCGCCGAACAGGAATTGCTGCAATCGGATCTAACTGCAACCAGGCGCTCGGTTTCCAATCAGGAGATTCAATCCACTCCAGGCATGGAAAATACCATGGATATTTTTCGTCTGCAAGGCGGCACCATTATGTCCGGCGCACCCCAGATGATCAGCCTTGAGGACGGCACCCAGCTGCAAGTGCGGGACGAAAGTCTGAAGGATATCCATGTGCGCGGCGGTCGCGGCGGTGAAATTCTCTATATGGTCGATGGCGTGCCGATTACCCATCCGATCTACGGCGGCCGCGATGTCCTCGATCTGAATGTCGTCGATGTGCAGGAAATGGAGTTGATCACCGGCGCTTTCAGTGCCGAATACGGTCAAGCACAGTCGGGTGTGGTCAACATCACCACCCGATCCGGAAGCGATGTGTTCATGGGCGGCATCGAGTATAAAAGCGATGAGATGAATTTGTTCGGCAACTATGAATCAACGCATTATACTTCTTTTTATCTCGGCGGCCCTGAACCTTTGAGCCGGTCGATATTGCCCAAACTCGGAATAAAAATTCCCGGCAAGATGAATTATTTCATCTCCGGCAATGGCAATCTGACCAATACGCCTTACAACAATCGGCAAACGCGGGCCGATCTCGATATTCTTGGTCTGAAGCTGAGCGAAAAACAGGACAATGCTCTCAATCTCAACGGCAAAATAAATTGGGGAATCAGCGAAAACATCGAGACCGCATTCAGTTTTCATGGTAGCTGGAAAAAATGGAGCCGTTTCGATTGGCTTTGGCGCAATTATCCTGACCATATGATCAAGTATTCGCGCAACAACCTCAATTTCAATTTTCGTCTCAACCACGTGCTGAGCAGATCTACTTTTTATAACGTCAACTTTGGCTATCTTTTGGTCGATTATCGCGGCTCGCTTGACGGCAATTCGCCTGCAGATTTCTGGACGCTCTATCACGAAGGCGTACCCTATTCCTATGCGGACTTTATTTCCCAGTTTAATTTTGCTCCAGACTCGATTCGAACCCGCATATCTGCCCCGCAACTGGAACCGCTGACCGGCTTTTATGACGGTCGCGGCTATGAGAGTGTCTGGCGCGACGATGACACCAAGACCTTTACCATAAAGGCCGATCTGACCTCACAGGTCCATCGCGAACATATGGTGAAGACCGGTTTCGAAATCAAATACAATGATCTCAGTTATATCGATATCCAGGACGGTGGAACCAAGCTTTCCAATTATGGTGCTTATCGCTTCAATCGCGATGTCGAATTTATCGCTCCGCCGGGCCCTTTTCCGGAATTCGGGCAAAACCGATGGGTGTTCCGAGCCTTTCCGGTTATCGGCGGCTGGTACATGCAGGATAAGTTTGAAAAAGAGAGCTTGATCATCAATGCGGGAATGCGGTTCGATTGGTTTGTGCCTGGAGAAACGGTCAACCACGAGAGCTGGAAAACCGCCTGGGAAAACGCCACCGGATTGCGCGCAGACTGGAGCATGTTCAAATACAAAATCAGCCCCCGTTTCGGAATCTCTTTTCCAATATCCGTCAATACCGTGGTCTTTTTCTCCTATGGCCACTTCAATCAGCTGCCTGAGCTGCACTATTATTACCGCGATCCTTATACCGGATCTTTTACCGGCAATCCGCACCTAGACTATGAACAGACTATTCTCTATGAATTCGGTCTGACCCGGCGGCTCGGCAAAAATTGGGCATTTGACATCAAGAGTTATACCAAGGACATTTCGCAACAAGTCAGCACCACCCAACTTCGCGCTGCTCTGGGCTTGCCGGTGCAATTGCACGACAACAAGGGATACGGCAGAGCTCGCGGACTCGAGTTGGAATTGAAAAAAAGATATGCCAACCTCACTTCCGGCAAGTTGACTTACACGGTTCAGTGGGCCAATGGCTATTCATCCTCGGCATTCGACGATTATGTGCGCAGCATCAACGATTTCCCGCTGCCCATTCGCGAACGGCCGCTGCAATGGGACGTGCGCCATCAGATCATTTTTCAGGGCAGTGTTGAGGTGCCAAAAGGGAAAAAGCTCGAGCTTTTTGGCCTGAAAATTCCGGATTATTGGAGCCTGACGGTGCTCTCCAATTTCAGCACCGGTTCTCCCTATACGCCGGGCACCACGGATCCTGTCGAAGCGCAAAAAAAGGAGAATTCAGCCATTGCTCCCTCGACAGCCAATACCGACATCAAACTCAGCAAAACCTTCGACGTGAAACCGGTTTCGGTCTCCTTTTTTCTCGATGTTTTCAATGTGTTCAATCAGCGCAACGTTTCGATCTACTATGGTTTTAACAATTGGACCGGCAAACCTTTCAAGTATGGTGATCTGATCATGCCGACCGAACAGTATTACGATTATTTCACGATTTTTCGCTATCTTGATCCACGCAGGTTCTCCACCGGAAGAATCGCAAAAGCAGGCATTCGAATCGATTGGTAGGCTCTGGATATGAAACGTTTACTCTACATTGTTCTGTTGTTGACGCTGATTTCCACATTTGCTGTGGCTCAGCGCGCTACCCTGGATTATAAAGTCCACAATGTCGGATCCGTCCGTCAGCTGGTGACCAATATGGGAACCTGGTGGCGGGCTTATACCAACTATCCGGGTCTGATCTATTCCGAATATCCGCCGCGCAGCAATGAAGAGCACGTGGGCGAGGGCGGAATCTGGATCGGTGCCCTTGTCGGCTCCGATACGCTCGTGTCCTGTACGACCAGCTGGAACTCTTCTTTCGAGTTCTATCCCACCAGTGAACCCTGGGATACAGTCTGGGTCGTCAACAAAGGGGAACGCGCGGATATCCCCTATTGGATGGGCTATACAGCAGTCTCTGATCAGGATTTCGTCTGCCGCTATCAGGATTACGCTTTGACCAACATTGCCGGCCATACGCCTCTTTTCGTCGATGTCCGCCAAACGAGTTATGCCTGGAGTTCACCGCCTCTCGACGGCATGATTATCTTCAACTATACGATCATTCCGACCCGCTATCATCTCGAAAAAGCCTATATCGCGTTCTGGTTGGATGGCAACGTCGGCTATCGAGGCGGATCATGGGCATTCGCACTGGATGACTATTCGCTCTACTACGAGGATCTGCATCTGGGAGTGGCGGCCGATGACCATGGCCGCGATGACGGCGATGCCTATAGCCCTATCGGAGTTAAAATATTTCCCCCTGACGACCACCCAGCCGACAGCCTGCGGTGGACCTTCAACTGGTATTCCGGCCAGGGAATGGGCGCACCGCCCAGCCGTGACGGCGAGCGCTATCTCGAAATGGCTGCCGGCATCGTCATGCAGAACCAGCTCGAATCGGTTGGATCGCAATTCATCATCTCCTTCGGGCCTTTCGATTTGCAAGTCGGCGATACCCTGCGGTTCTCGGTTGCTGAACTGTTGGGTGAAGGGCTCGAAGGAGTCCTGCATTCCGAAACCATCGTTTCGTGGCTCAAAGAACGCAATTATCAGGTGCCGGCGCCTCCTCCGATGCCTCCGCTAAAGGTGACGGCTGATGCCCAGAGCGTCCTGCTGAATTGGAAAGCCGAGAGTGGGGAGGTGGATCCCGAGACCTATGAGGATGAAGCCAGGGCTGATCAGGAATTGGTCCCTTTCGAGGGTTATCGGGTCTACAAGAGCACTGAGAGCGAAAATGGTCCCTGGACTCTGCTCGCCGAATTCGATCTGCCGGGCAATCGGTGGTTTAACAACACCGGCCTCGGCTATTCCTATAGCGATGTGGGGCTGTTGAACAATCTCGAATACTATTATACGGTCACCGCATTTTCGAAACCAGATACGACCATCAATTTTCCTTCGCAGGAATCGAGCAAAACCAAAAACGCCCGTACTGTCACACCGGGAACGCGGCCGCCTGCAAATGTTGGCTCTGTGTCTGTGGTGCCGAATCCCTATCGCGGCGATATCGCCTACGATTCCTACAATCCCTCATGGGAAAAACCGGGAGGCACCCGCGATCGCTGGATGGAGCAAGATCGCAAGATTCAGTTTATCAACTTGCCCGCCAGGTCTGAGATCAAGATTTATACGCTCTCCGGCGATCTTGTGCAGGTGATCAATCATGACCATCCGGATATCGGCTATGAGAACTGGAACCTGACCTCAGCTGTGGGTCAAGCCATCGCCAGCGGTATCTATCTGTTTTCTGTCAGAAATCTGCACAACGGCGATGTTCAGGTGGGCAAATTTATCGTGATCAAATAAGCAAAGGGCGATGAATATGAAAGTCGGTGTAAAAATAGTCATATCTATTTTGCTGTTGACCTCCAGCCTTTTTGCGCAATTCACCAATCTCGATTATAAAGTTCACAACGTCGGCAAAGTGCGTCAGGTGCTCACCAATATGGGCACCCTGGATCCGGCATTGACCGATTTCCCGGGTTTGGTCTATTGTGAATTTCCTCCCGGCAGCAAGGAGGAACACCTCTATCAGGGCGGATTGTGGATTGGGGCGATCAATCCCGATGGTGATACGCTGGTTTCGGTGACCAAAACCCACTACACGCCGCACGAATTCTATCCTACCGCCGCCGAAGACGATACCATCTGGGTCGTCGGCAAGAGCGATACGGCCAACATACCCTATTGGCCCGGTTATGTCGGCGTCTCGGACCAGGACTTTGTCTGCAAATACAGCGATTACAACCTGCTCAACATCGATGACCACAAGCCACTCTACCTCGACGTCATTCAGACCAGTTATGCCTGGTCCTCCGCACCGTTGGATGAGTTTATTTTGTTCAACTATTATATTACACCTACCCGGCACGATCTTGTCGATGTCTATATCGCTTTTTGGATGCACAGTGAGATCGGCACTATCAACGCCTCAGATAACTTTATCGATGAATACGTCTATTTTTTTCCCAACCAGCAGATGACGGTTGCCGAGGATGAAGCGGCCGGCAATGACGGCGCTGCGATTTCCCCGATCGGTTATAAAATCATCGAGCCCAAAGATGAAGACATGATCTGGACATGGAAATACTATGAGCACGAAAATTTGGTCAATCGCGATGTCGACCTCTATGCCGAAATGTCGCAAAACCTGATTATGCAAGACCGCGTCGATCCTGCGCGCGGACACATCATGTTGGCGTTCGGCTATATTCCACGTCTCGCAGTCGGCGATACGCTGCATCTTATCATGGCTGAAGTGCTGGGATTCGGCATGGACGGCTTGCTGGCCAATGCCGAATACATCGATTTCCTGGCCAGCAAGAATTTTCGCGTGCCTTCACCGCCACCGGTGCCGACTTTTAGCTACAGCATCGATAACAAGATGGTCCGTCTGAGTTGGCCTCCCACTCCGGACAACAATCCTGAGATGTACCAAGATCCCTATCGCGGCGATGGAGAAGCCCAGCCTTTCGAAGGCTATCGATTGTACAAAAGTACGGTCAGCACCGACGGCCCCTGGACTCTTTTGGCCGAGTACGATCTTCCGAACAATGAGATTGGCTATAACACCGGCTTGGAATATGAATATGTCGACACTGGCTTGCTCAACAATGTCGAGTATTATTACGCCCTGACCGCTTTCTCCAAACCCGACCCGGCAAGCCAGTTTCCCAGTCAGGAAACCAGCCTGAAAGCAAATGCCATCACGATCATACCGGGTACTGCCTCACCGGAGACCGTGGGCAAGGTTGCCGTGGTTCCCAATCCCTATCGCGGTGATTTGGGCTACAACAGCTACAATCCACCCTGGGAAAAACCGGGCGGAAGCCGTGACAGATGGATGGAACAGGATCGACGCATTCAGTTCATCAATCTGCCGGCAAAATGCGAAATCAAAATTTACACGCTGGCAGGCGATCTGATTGACCAGATCCGACACGACAATCCCGACAAAGGCTTTGAAGACTGGAATTTGACCTCCAGCATCGGCCAGGCTTTGTCCAGCGGCATTTATCTTTTTACGGTACAAGATTTGAACAACTCCAATGTTCAAACGGGCAAGTTCATCATCATCAAATAGATCGGCTGAACGGCTGCCGGGCCAGTCGAAATGAACGACGTTAATCGGCATCCGATCATCAAATTACCAGGCTTTGTTGCGATTGGTCTGGTTTCTTAGACAAAAAGGGTTGAACAAGAGGCGTATCTGTTCAGAACGCCTTTGAGTCATTGTTTATGGTTAACGGGAGTTGACGCCATGTTGCAAAGAATCGTCCTCATTCTGCTTTTATCCATGCTGGTCACGGCATACGGACAGTATGAGCGCCCCGGCAGCACCGACGCGCAATTTTTAAAGATCGAAACCAGTCCGCGTGCGGCCGCCATGGGAGGGGCTTATATCAGTGTGGTCGAAGGGGCTGAAGCCGCCTATTACAATCCCGCTGCCCTTGCCTGGATCCCCAGAATGGACCTGGCCTTTACCCACACCGAATGGTTTGCCGACATCCGCCATGACTATGTTGCAGGCGCCTATACTGTAAATGACCTTGTGGGCACGTTTGCCGTCTCGATTACCGCTCTCTATACCGACGAGATGTTTGTGACCACGCCCTTGCAGCCGGACGGCACGGGGGAATCCTTCTATGCCGGCAATTATCGCATCGGTTTGGCCTATTCGCGCTTTCTCACCGACCGGGTTTCGATCGGCGGCTCGATCAACACCATTCATCTCTCCCTTTACTCTGACTTTACCGCCAGTGCAGTGACCGCCGACATTGCGGTTCTCTATCGCACCGACTATCGCGGTTTTCGCTTCGGCATGAAAATCGCAAATTTTGGCTCGGAAATCAAATTTGTCAATGAATCCTATCCGCCGCCGACCAACTTTACATTTGGCATGAGCATGAACGCCTTGCAGCTTCCGAATCAACAACTTTTGGTCAGCGTCAATGCCATCAAACCCAATGATGGTGTGCCGATTGGCTTGTTGGGCATGGAATGGGCGCTGAAAGAGTTGTTGTTTCTGCGGGGCGGTTACAATTTGAACCACGAAATTGCCAAATTTACCTTCGGCGGCGGCATTCAGGTGCCCGTCGTGGGAAGTCAGGCACGATTCGACTATTCCTACAGCGACTATTCGCTCTTGGGCGGCGCACATCGGGTTGGTATTGGACTCTCTTTTTAGGTGGATATTTTGAAGAGGTTGTTTTTTTTCTGTTGCTTTCTAATCAGTGCTGTTCCTGTTTTTGTGCTAGGTTCTGATTTTCTCTATTTTCTCAATTTCATCGCTCATCAAAACAAGCAATTGTGCGAATACCGCCAGCCGGAAGCACAATTTTTGGTCTTTATCAACCGAGATACTTCACATGTGCTCTTTGAAAATGCTCCCCGTTGGAGCGAAAGCCGAGACGAGAACATCAGCGGCAAGGGCTATTTCGGTGTCGAATTGGGCAATTTTGTCCAACCCTCGCTGCAGCCCGGCGATACGGTGCACACGGTTTTTTCCTGTTTTGCCACCGAAGAGCAGGTCGTCGCCTTGGATGTCGTCGCTTCGATTCCCTGGCAGCGCTGGCCAATGCACCTGATTTTGCATCACCAGGATCTGCCAGCGGCCGTGGAAGATTTCTCCCTGACTATCGATGCTGCCGGTCACCGGCACCTGCAGTGGCGCGTGCAAGTGGGTGTTCAATACGATCTTTTCCGCAGCACGGTCAAACCTCTTTTGCCGAACGGCATCGATCCCCATATTTACGAACGGATCGCCGCCCGCCTGGTGCAATCGAGTTTTATCGATTCAACCTGTCAGACCGGCCGGCACCGCTATATCCTTCTGGCGCGAGAAGACGGAATTCTGGGCCGTCATTCTGGCCCGCAGATCGATTTTCCTGAGCCTGTCAGCGACATCCAGACTGCAGTGGAAATCGGATCAGACACAACTCTTGCTCTGTCGTGGTTTCATCCGGATCAGGAAAATGTGATATTTCGCGTTTATCGCGATTCAGTTGCAGAAGTTTCGCTGCTGAGCGAAAACGGAAACCCGAGTTATCAGCAATCCGTCGAGCTGTTCGCTTCATATCGTTTCCAAATCGTGGCTGTCAATACCGCCGGCAATGCCAGCGACCCGGCAACGATTCAGGTTGTGGCCGAGCCGCCAGTCGCGAATCTGAGCGATCTGGATCTCTTGTTTCTCTCGCGATCGCCCAAATACCCTCGTTTCTCTGTCATTTATGAGCCATCCGGTTACAATCCACGAATTGATCCGTCGACTCTTAACCTCAAACACGCTCCGATAGCCGGAGAGCTCGTCACTTTTACAGCGACTTTTCAGAACAAGGGCGGCGCTGCGGTTTCTGCATTTGCAATCGAATGGTCTGTCGATTCACTTGTGGTCAAAACCGAAAACCAATCCGGATTGTTGGCCGGGCAGAAAGGACGTTCAACGATTCAGTTGCCCTGGCCCCAGACGCCGAAATCGATCACCTGCCGGCTCGTCGGCACGGACGATCAGATGACAGAACAAAATGACATGCTGACCATTCGCAGCAACGCATTGTCGTTTCATTTTCATGTCGAGGAACCGATAAAGAAGCTGTTCGATACCCATCTCAATCCCGTCGGCTCGTACTCTTTTGAAGATTGGTCGCGTTACCATCTGGACTATCTGAACCGGTTCATTCGCGAAGCGGATTATCCTCAGGGAGAACAAGCGGTATTTGAATCGGTTTTTCTTGACACCGTCAGTTACTATCAACGCGGGGAATTGCCTTCAGGCGGCACGCATGCGCCTGACGCCATGCTTTGGGATGGTCAATGGGGATTCATGGGCGATAACGACAGCTATGACTATTTTAAAACAACAGTACTGCAAAACGAAGGCGGCATCGATTGGGCGTTGTTGCATGAACTCGGCCATCAGCTCGGCTTGATCGATCTCTACAACCAGGATGTCCATCTCCATCAGGTGCAGGTAATCGAACCGCGCACGGGCGCAAGAATACCGCTGACGCCGATCGTCTTTGAGGTCCTGTACTACTCCAGCCGGCAGAAAGCACTGATGCATTCGGACTTCCGTGCCGGATTTTCGGACCATTCCGCCGGTGCCCTGGCGCGCAATCTGGCCAAACGGCGCGGTTTTTACGGCGAGTATCTCGCCGATATTCCCACAGAAAATTTGCTGCTGGTTGTGGACCCCTCAGGTATTCCTGTTGCCGATGCCGATGTGTGGATTTACCAGAAACAGGACAACGTCGTGCCGAACAAGGCAAAATTCAAGGCCAAAACCGATGCGGAGGGGATCTTTCGCTTTCCACATCGTGTCTCACCCGAGTATCATACGGACTTGAATGCGGAAAATCCTTTTTCAACGCTCTATTCCGACGCACCTCACGTCGTCGGAACCAACGCCTCGCTGTTGTTGCGCATCGCTCTGCCGGAAAGAGTGGCCTATGAATTTATGGACATTTGTGACTTTAACGTCGCCTATTGGCGCGGTGAAGTGGACTCGGCTCGCTATACACTAGCGATTTGCCGTTGGTACTCGATTCCGCAAACCGGCGTCGGCATCGACAGTGTAGGGGATTCGGCCTGCCGTTTTTCATTCCAACAAAACGCTCCCAATCCCTTCAATGGTACCACTGAATTTCGCTTTACCTTGCCGCGCAACGGAAAAACTACACTGTCTGTTTACAATCTCGCGGGACAGTTGGTGGCGACACTCGTGGACCGACACCTGTCCGCCGGCTCTCATCGGATCCAGTGGACAACCGAATTGCCGTCCGGTCTCTATTTCTCTGTGCTGCAAAGCGAACAGATAACAGAATTTCGCAAGATCTTGTTGCTGCGATAAAAATTCTACAAAGGATACCAGCGGATGTATAATCGTCCCAACCAAAAAATTTATAGAGGTCTATGGATTTTGCTGGTGCTGATCTTGTGCTTTGGACCGGTTGCCACGGTTTCGGCCCATTACTATACGCTGTCGGAATGCCCGGAAGAGATCAAAGACACCATCGCTGCACAACTGATTCCCGGCCTGCTGGTGCTCGACTATCGCAGTGAGTATCTCGGCCAGATCGTTCCGCACATCAAATTGATGATCGACACCGATAAGGATTCTCGGCTGAGCGATGCCGAGATCGACTCATTCTCCAGCCGCTACAAAACCCGGCTGAACATGGAACTCGAGAGCCATGCGGTGGCGCTCGATACCGCTTCGATTTATTTCACCTGTGTGCAGGTCGAATTTCCGTCGATTCAGCAGGACAGCCTGCTGGCACCTTCGCTGCAAGTTCGCATGCGTTTTCAGACGGCAATCGACAGCTGCACCAGCGGCGAACACCACCTCTCGATTCCGCCTAAAATGTTTTTTGTGAATGGATCATTGCTGATCTCCCTGGCTCAGGAAGAAGTTGAGTTTAGCCGGGAGCAGGAAAAAGCCATCGGCCGTGTGCTGCAATTCAAGATGCATACCACTGATCCTTTTCGATTTGTCTCCGCATTCCCGGGATATATTCGAAGAAAAGCGGAAATGGTAACCCTTTCCGGTGTCTTTTATGATCAGACTTTGCTGCAAATGCACGAGTCCAGCTATCCCAAGATGCGTATCTCATTTTCAGTGAAAGAGGGTCATGAGTCAAGACACTATCAATAAAGTTCTCTATTCCGAAGGTCTGGAACCGTTGACGCTGCTAATCGTTTTGGCGGCAGCTTTTGTCATCGGAGCCTTCCACGCTCTCGGCCCGGGGCACGGCAAGTCTTTGATGGCCGCCTATCTGATCGGCACCAAAGGCCGTTTGAAGGATGTTTTGATTCTGACGATCGGCTTCACACTTTCGCATGTGCTCAGTGTTTTTGCAATTGGCTTGATCGCTCTGGTATTGACCGATTTTTTTTGGTCTGAAACGCTCAACAAATATATATCGCTCGTTTCAGGCCTTCTGATTCTGTTGATCGGTTTGTGGCTGCTCGTGACACGGATGGCGAACTGGAAAAAGGGAACAGCCCATTCCCATGTGCACAGCTCTGATCACCCGCATACCCATACCTCTGTCCATACCCATCCCCATTCAAACTCTCATCCTTTTCCGAACGCGGACGGAAAATTGGGTTTCAAGAAAACCGTATTGCTGGGCGTGTCAAGCGGTATCGTTCCCTGTCCGAAAGCCCTGGTTATTTTGTTCCTGGCGATTTCCCTGCACAAGATCGCCCTGGGTCTGGCGATCATCGTAGTTTTCAGCCTCGGGCTGGCTGCTGTCCTGACCGCTATCGGGGTGATCATGATCAAGGCTTCTCATCTCTTGCAACACCAACTCCTTGACAATCGTATTCACATCATTCCGATCATCGGATCGGTCATCATCATTGGTTTGGGTGTTTGGATGACCATTTCCGCATGGTTGAATCTTTGAGGTTTGTATGAAGAACAACATCATTTTGTTTTTGTGTCTATGCTTCGCCTGGGGATTTGCCCAGACAGATGATTTGATCTATTATGAAAATCTTGTCTATTCACAGGATGGTTCGGTTTGCAAAGACCAGCCCCCGAATGCGGGTTATATCGTTTTTATGAACCATGATCGAAGCCGAATTCTCACCCATGATGCTCCGAGATGGAAGCCGAACACCGACCCGAACATCAACGGGAAAGGAGTATTCGGGGTCGAATTGGGAAATTTTACAACCGCCGTTCAAACAGGAGACACGGTCAGTGTTCTGTTCACTTCCGCTATCTCCGGCCAACAGGGCATGCTCAGCGAACGGGTATTTGCGCTGCCCTGGCATCGCTTTCCGCTTTTGCTCTATCTGGAGAAAAAGAACATCCCGCCGTCGCCACAAGATATCCGCTTGTCAGCGCTGGCAAACGGTACCAACCGGATAGAGTGGCGCCGCGATGTCCAGATGACGTATGCTCTCTATCGCCGAGATCTGGCTGATACCTTGGCGGACGGCAGATCGCGTATGGAGTACCAGCTGCTGGCCGAGGGCATCGATGCCGACCATTTTATCGACAGCGATGTTGCCGGAGATGCCCGTTACGGATATATTCTGTTTGCCGTCAATGCCGAAGGTCTGCTGAGCATGCCTTCGGCGGATGTGTTCCGCTTCCATCAATCCCTCAATTTGTCGTCCGTACCTGGCACGCGCAATGTCACCCTTTGTTGGTCAGCGGTTTCTGGTGAAAAAATTACAGGCTATAACATCTATCGCTCAACCTCGGGCGATTATCCGGGTGGTCCGATTGCCTTTACCGGTCTCGATACGGTCTATACCGATACCCGGCTTTCTCCGGACACCGAATATCGGTATATTGTAAAAGGTCGAATCTCTGCTGTTGAGGAATACGGCGAATCGCAGGAGCTTCTGGTTAAGACCACGGGTCCCAATGCCGGCCTTTACACCTATGCCAACCTGAAAACTGCAGTTCTGATCTACAAAAACACCAATCGCGGCAAAATCGACGCCGCCGCGGTTGCCGATATCCGCCATATGATCGAAAAGGCGCGTCTTTTTTATTGGATCAATTCGGGTTTCAAGCTCAATATGGAACTCTTTTACTATGAAATCGACGAGTACAAGAGCTACAGCGATCCCAACGGCCTCTACTTTCAGCAAGCGGCCGGGGATTTACAAACTCTGGGAGTGATCAACACCCAATACGATGTGATGTTTCGCATCATGCCTGCAATCAACGGCTACTGGTCGGTGGGTACGCCGGTTTTGAACCTGCCCGGTCCGCAACGCGCAACCGGATTTTCCCACACCCATTGGCCGGTGTCTACGGGTGTGCGGTACCCGGAACGTCACGATTCCGCCAACATGGGACTCACCTGGATCTTTGTCCACGAGGTGCAACATGCGCTGGATGCGCTTTACGATACCAATGGCTATCCCGAATTCTACCACGGGGATGTGCCATGGGCTTTTCCGGTTGCCTGTGGGGAGCATTTCAGTTTTCAGGGCAAAATGTTTCGCCATTTTCAAGCCTATGAAGAGTTGCTGACCGAATGGGGAGATCTTTACGAAACCGCTGATGCGGACGGCGATCGGTTTCCGGACGAGGATCCGCGCTTGCCTTTGGATGAAAAGCGCTTCTTAAGCGATCCGCACAAGCACGACACCGATGCCGACGGCCTCGATGACCGGCAGGAGGCGCTCGACGGTATCTATCGGGGCAGCGATCCAGCGTGCGCGGATAGCGATGGCGATGGTTTGCCGGACGGGCAGGATGCTTATCCGCGTTATCCGGTACGAACAGAGGTGCCGTTTTTTTCGCCTGTTGTCGACGGGGTTATCGAGGAAGGGTGGACCTGTGCCACTGCTTTTGCCGCCTACCGGCAGAGCGATTTTGCTCCTGAACTCTATTTGGCATACGATGCGGAACGGCTCTATATCGCTCTCAAGTTGCCGGTTATCGCCACTCCCGAGCTCTTTTTCGATTTTGATGCCGACGGTTGGTGGTGGTCATCGGGCAACACCGTAATCTCGATCTACCCGACGTCGAACGGTTTTCACTCGTTTCAATCCTGGGATGCCGGCACAGAAGTCAAGAATTATTCACTTTCTCAAGGTGGAGCGGGAGGCATGTGGGATACCGATGCCGCCTATGCCGCCAAATTCAAACGCCGGGTCATCGATCCGTCGCAGGTGCTCCTGCAGACCACCTGCAGCTCGCCGGTGTCGCAGATCGAGATGGCGATCCCCCGATCGACCTATGCCGGTCTCGATCTGAATGCCGGCGACAAGATCGCCTTGAATATTATCTACCACAATGTAAACGGCAATTCAAGCAACTGGGCGACCACCTTTGACCTGTATGAATTTGTGGAGTTCAGCCTGCAAAGCTCTGCAGCGGTCGCTCTGCAGGATCCGGCTGCAGTGCCGGAACAGCTGCATTTGCAACAAAACTATCCAAACCCCTTTAATCCGTGCACTCGAATCGAATTCCACCTGCCGCAATCGGAATTCGTCGATTTGTCGGTTTTTGACTTGGCGGGCCGCCATGTTAAAACGCTCATTCATTCGCGTTTGAGCTCTGGCTTGCATCAGATCGAGTGGGATGGCACGGATGCATTCGGCAAACCGGCAGCCAATGGCATCTATTTTTATCGGCTTGTCGATACAAAGGGCGAAACAGCGGTTAAAAAAATGAGTCTGGTGAAATAAGAGGTGGTGATCATGAGGTTTATTCGGACTGTTTTGTCTGCCTGGTCAATTTTGCTGATCCTTGTTTCGGTTGGCGATGCCGCGGAACCGTTTTTGTCCCATTTGAACGCGACCAAAGACGATCCGATATTTGCGACCTTTGCACCGGCTCTGCAGCGATCCGAGTTCACTTTGGATCAGGGATTTGAATGGGTTTTTTATGACTCCAGCCGGGGGGCCGACTTTACCACCGACACCGCAGGTGACTGGTGCATGGCGTTTAAGATGGGTGCTGATTATGTCTATGCCGTCAGCGACATGGTCAACCCGCCGGTGATCACCACTTCCTATCCCGACCTGGTCCGCTATGACTGCGAGCCTTTGCCGGATGTGCAAGTCCAGGTTTTTTTCCTCGCCCACAGTTCCGATCTCGCTCTGCGCGAAATCGAAATCACCAATACCGGTCGGCAGAAAAAGGAACTGACCTTTTACACTTTTTTGCGAAATTCCTACCGCACCTTTGAGAAGATCCAGGCGGAAAAATCCAACGATCTGGTTCTTTTCGAGCACGAAGAACTGCCGGACAGTTGGGTGCTCAGCCACGATGTGCCTTATGTTGCCAATGTTCTTGACGGCTGGCTTTTTTCAGACAGCATGGACCGGGTGACCAGCTTTCGCAGTTACGAGTGGGGCAACATCCAGTTGCCTCAGGTTGTCGATGTGCAAAAGCCGCGGCGCTGCTATCTTTGGGGACGTGTGACGGACAGCAAGGGCGAACGCTGCACAAAAAAATCGCCGGACGCGCGCTTCATGGTGGTGCGCAACGGCGACCGTTCCCGACTGTTGACTGAAACAGCGCCTCGATGGGGGGGGACGGATTTGAATATCCGTGGCAATGGTTATTATGGCATCGAATTGGGTAACTTTGGCGATCTGCGAGACAACGATCGTTATACCCTTATTTTCGCCTGCGGCACTTCTGGAGAAATCGGCTCGCTTGCGGGCCGGATCACCGGGATCGATTCCGTCGATCAGATTCGTCGCGACATGCAATTGCAGCGCGTCACAACGGCTCCACATCCCGAGGGATTCAGAAAAGACGTCTGGGGCGACGGCACCGAAATTCGGCTTTTCTGGAAGCGACAACCCGGAGCGGTCTACAATGTCTATCGCCGCGATTACCGAAGCGGTGGGGTCTATGAATGCCTGGCTGAAAGGATCGAGCGTACATTTTTCACCGACAAAAATCTCAGTAAAGACAAGATTTACGGCTATGTGGTCACCGCTGTCTATGCGGATGGTCAAATGTCCATGCCTACCGAAGAGGTGACCAATATTGCGCTCAGCGAATTTCTCACCGATGTCAAATATCCGGATCAGATCACGACTTTTGTCTCCGATTTTGCCCGCGTTATTGCTGCGCAAAAAACGCTTCGTTTGGCACCGGGTGAGCGCTATCGCCTGCGTGAAATGCGCTGTTTTGCCCGCGATGAGCAGGAAAGGCGGCAAACCATCGATAAGGCGCTCGCGCTGAAAGAGACCGAATTGGCAGCCTTTGTCGACGAAAATGAAAAACTCTTCGCCGAGATTCCCGCGCTCAACTGCAGCGATCCCGACGTTCAGATGCTCTATCACAGCGCCTATTCGCTGATGCGCCAGGTCATGCTGCCGCCGGAAAACCGATGCGGCTACAATTGGTATGTCTTTTCGCGCGAACCGACCTGGGGATGGGGCCACGGCGGCCAGGTTTTTCACGAGAGCCTGACCATGTTGGCCTATGCCCATATGGATCCGCAAAGCGCCATGGATTCGCAGCGCATCTATCGAGAAAGACAGTACGAAAACGGCTACATCAACTATCGCACCGGTGCTTACCTGGACGAGATCATCGAGCACAACAACCAGCTGACCTCTTCGGCGCCCTGGTATGCCTGGCAGAATTGGATGGTCTATCAAATTACCCGCGATGCCGCCTTTCTGCGCGAGATGTATGCCTCCAGCAAGGCGTTTTTCGAATATTACACTTCACAACGGGACAGCGACGGCGACGGACTGTTTGAGTGGGGTGCCCACGCTGTGCTGGAATGCGTGCGCGATGCGCTGGTAGCGGTATGGGATGAGGTGGATTGGCCGAGCCATTTCGAAGGTGTCGACGTCAACACCATGCTGGTAATGGAAGCCAAAGCTCTGGCAGCCATGGCCGATGAATTGGGATATGCCGGGGAAGCCGAGCGCTATCGCCGATTTGCCGATGAACTGTCGGCAAAAATCAACGAGATTTTCTGGGACAGCGAAACCGCTTTCTTTTATCATGTCGATAAAAACGACCACGATTTTACCTGGAAAACTCCCAATGATCTGAAACGGCGCGAAATCATCGGCTTTCTGCCCTTGTGGGCCGGCATTGTTGACCAGGAGCGCGCCGAGCTTTTGCTGCAAACCCTGACCGATACCACCCGTTTCTGGCGTCCCTTCGGCGTCCCCTCGTTGGCAGCCGACGATTCCTACTATAACGCCAAAGGATATTGGAACGGACCAGTCTGGGTGGAATGGAATTATCTCATCCACCACGGTTTGCTGCAATACGGGCATGCCGATCTGGCGCGTCAGCTTACCGAACGCGTCGCAGCCAACATGATCGCGCAGCTGAAAAAAGATCACAATTTTTGGGAATTTTACAGCCCCGACGATCAATGGGCTGGTTATCACAAAACCTATATCTGGGCAGGGATCATCAACCGCATGCTGTTGGATGTCTACAACGGCACAGGCCCGAGCAATCCGTGAGGTGGAAATGAAAAAGGCTTTGCTGATCGCCGTCATCGCCGTTTGCCCTCTGTGGGCCCAACCGGATGACCAAATCGCCCTCGAAAAGTTGAAACCCTACAAGCTGGTGCAGGTTTCCAGCACCGACACCAGCGGCGGTAACAACGACCGCATCAATCTGCAGGCAGGTGAAACCGCTGTGATCGCCGATTTGCAGGGCCCGGGCCGTATCGTGCGGATCTGGATCACCATCGATTCCCGCGATCCCCATTTTCTGCGGCGAATCGTGTTGCGGATGTTCTGGGACGGCGAAGCGCAGCCGTCCGTCGAGGTGCCGGTCGGGGATTTTTTCGGCACCGGATTCGGTTATCATCAAACCGTCTCCGAATATGTCGGAATGACCAGCGGCGGTTATTACTGCTATTTCCCCATGCCGTTCCGGAAATCAGCGCGTCTGGAAGTGGAAAACCAGACCGGTCGAGAGGTCTATGCCTTTTATTACCATATCGGCTGGCAACGCCTCGATGACCCGCTTCCCGATGATACCGCATATTTCCACGCCTTTTGGCGACGCGACTCCCGCACCGATTACCCTCAAAATTATACCGTCCTGGAAGCAAAAGGCAGCGGTCATTTTGTCGGTCTCAATATGTCCATGCAGGGTTTGCGGGGGAATTTTTGGTATCTGGAAGGCGATGAAATGGTAACTGTCGACGGCGAATCGCAGCCGTCCATTTACGGCACCGGTACTGAAGACTATTTCACCAGCGGTTGGTACTTTAATCGCGGTGAGTTTTTTGCCCCCTATCACGGGCTGATCGTCAAGGACGATTCTTTGGCGCGTATCGCCGCCTATCGCCTGCATATCAAAGATCCGATTCCTTTCCGTTCATCTCTCCTGTTTACCATCGAGCACGGTCATGGCAATGAAGAGATCGCCGACTTTTCCAGCACCGCCTACTGGTACCAGCAAGAGCCGCATAAACCTTTTTCGGCCATGCTTAAAGCGAGTTTGCGGATTCCTCTGAGAACCGTTGTGCCGCCCGGTTGCCTTGAGGCGGAAACACTGCTGGCGCCCAAACCGGCGATCGATGCCCAAGTGGTCGACATGTCCGATTTCGGCGCCGAATGGAGCGGCGGCAAACAGCTTTTGCTCGCTGGAAAGACGGGCGATCGCTTTGTGTTGCGCATTCCAGCGCTGGAGGATCGCTATCAGGCGAGACTGTTCTATACGAAAGGACCGGAATATGGTAAAGTGACCATCAACCATTTGGGCAGGCAAATCGCCGCATTTGAGGGAGAAGCCCAGGAAATCGCGTTGGCAGGTGATTGCCAGTTGGAACCTCTTTTGGCGAAAAATGGCTATATCGAAATCGAATTTGCGATCGCAGGACACTCTAACACCGATTCGGAGGTGCGCGTCGGTCTCGATGCCCTGCACCTGACACCCATACGGGTTTTCATCCCCGAGTGGCAGGTCATCGGGCCGTTTCCCAATCCGCGGAAATCGGAAACCGAACGGCTCGGCATCGATCAAATCTATCCGCCGGAACGAGAAATCGATCTCGATGCCGTCTATAGCGGCGTCGACGGGCAGCCGGTGCGGTGGCAAAAAATCCAAACTCCAATGTCGGGCTATTTCAGCCTGCACAACCTCTTCAAACCTTACGAATTGGTGACCGCCTATGCCTTGACCTGGATCTATTCGCCAAAAAAACAAACCGTTCCGCTCTTGTTCAGCTCTGATGACGGCAGCAAGGTCTTTTTAAACGATGAGCAACTTTATCGGTTCTTGCAGGTTCGCATCGCCGCTCCCGACGATGAGCGGATTCCCCTCAAACTCAAAAAAGGGTGGAACAAGCTGCTGCTGAAAATTGAAAACAATTTCGGCGGTTACTCTTTTTACGCCAGAGTTCTCGATCTGGACCATTCTCTCACCGTGTCCGCCACCAAACAAAGCGAGAGCAAACAATGAAACGATGGTTTTTGATTGATCTGCTGGTTTTGGGATTTTTATCGCTATACGCTGAGCCGATTGCACAAATCCGCGATTCCTATCTTCAAATCGATGCGACTGCCAATGACCCGCTTTTCACCACATATGCCGCTGCAATGGAAAGGTCGCGTTTTTTTGCCGACAAGGCCTATTTTATGGATTATTTTTCCCCCGAAAAGCCCATTACCTATTCCAGTCAGTTTGCCGGCGAATTCACGGTCATCTGGAAGATCAACAATGTCGTATTCAGCCGGATTCGAGATTTTTACAAGGCTCCCGTGGTGACTGCTTCGTTTCCGGATATGGCGGTCCTGAACTATGAACCGTTTCAGGATGTACGCGTCAACGAAACCTTTCTGGTTTACAGTTCAGCGGCCGCGGTGATCGATCTCGAAATCACCAATGCGGCGAACCGCGCCTTTGCGGTTGTTCTTTATCCGCTTTTGTTCAAAAACGAGGAGGCTTTTGTCCTCGCTGATTTTGACTCCGCAACCGGCCGCACTGTCGCCGAACACCATGAACCCCTCGAGCGCCTGCACAGCAATCTGTACGCGACCCGAGGCTACCCGACCGATTTTCGCGACATGCTGGCATGCAGCGAACGGCCTGACTCTTTCGGCGGTTTTGTCGGCTGCGATTTGCAGCAGTTCTATTTTGCCGCCAAACGCCTGAGCAAGGTGCACGAAAATGTGCTCCATCTGAATGAAATCGAAAAGGGAAAAGTGAATTTCATTGCGCTGCATAAGAATATCGACCTCCAACCCGGAATGACGGTCAGGATCCGTTTCGTCCGCGGTGTACAGGACGAGCAGAAACCCCCATCGGAACTCGTTCAGGACGTCGATGCAGCCCTGCTGACTCCTCTGCAGAAACACCTCGATGCAAATGCCGATTTGTTTCGCTCTGTTCCGCGGTTGAACCTTTCCCGACAGGATAAAATGGTTTACCTCGGAGCTTTTAATCTGGTGCGCCAGTGTATGCTGCCGCCATCCGGTAAGACCCGCTATAATTTTTACGTTTTTTCGCGTGAGCCGCAATGGGGGTGGGGGCACGGCCATCAGGTCATGCACGAATCGCTTTCCATGCTGCCCTATGTCTATCTCGATCCTCAATCCGCCATGGATTCGCAGCGCATCTATATGGAACAGCAGTATGCCGATGGGCTGATCGGCTATCGGCACGGTCCGCGCGGCCCGCAGGTCTATCCCCACGAAGGCAAAGCCACGACCTCGGCACCTTTTTTCACCTGGACCAATTGGGAGATCTATCGCGTCGCCGGCGATAAAGAATTTTTAAACGAGGCCTATCGCTCGGGCGCCGCGTTTGTCGGTTATTTGCAACGCGAAAGAGACGACGATCGCGACGGTCTGTTTGAATGGGGACCATATGGCATCATCGAAAATGTGCGCGATGGCTGGAATGTGGTCTTTCAGCTCTTTTCCGACGGCGAAGATGAAGGCCGGGACATTTCCGCTGAACTGGAGGCGCTCGATCTTTCCGTGCAAGTCGCCAATGAGATGTTTTATCTGGAAAAAATGGCAACCGAGTTGGGCGACAAACAGGGTGCGGACCACTGGCGGCGCGAACACCAAAAACTCGCCGAGCTGATCAACCAGACTCTGTGGGACCCGGAGGATGAATTCTATTATCACACCGCTCAAAGCGACAACACTTTCCTTTTTGAAGGAGAAAGTCTGAAACGCAAAGAGATAATCGGTTTTTTGCCTTTGTGGGCAAGGGTAGCGCCGCCCGATCGCGCGGAAAAATTGCTCCGCCATCTGTTGAACCCGAACTCGTTCTGGCGGACATACGGTGTGCCCACTCTGGCGGCGGACGATCCGCACTACACACCTTTTGTCGACGGCTGTTGCCGCTGGAACGGTCCGATTTGGCTGCTCTGGGATTACATGGTCCTGCAGGGGCTCGATTTCTATGGCTATGAAACCGAAAAACGGCAGCTGGCTGACAAGATGATGCTGGCGGTCAAATCGCAATTGTCAACGAATCACCGTTTTTGGGAATCCTTTAGTCCGGACTATCCCGTGCTCGAATGCCCATCCAATTATATCTGGGATTCGATCATCGCCAAAGTGCTGATCGATGTGTATGGCGAATAGAAAAGCAAGAAGAGCGGGCGGACAGTCGTCGAAAGGTGCTCCGCCAGCATGGTGGATGGAAAAGAAGTGAGGGCGCTATGAAAAAACTGTTGTGCCTGTTATTTTTGGTCTCGATCGCTTCGGCTCAATATGACCAAAGCAAAATCATGGATGTCGCTTCCGGCGTTGAAGAAGGGTCAATGGTGCTGACTGCCGATCCGGCCCTGGAACTGACCAAACTGTTGCGGGCCTTTGACGGCAATCCCTATACTGAAGCCATTTGGCTCAACACGACTCAGGTGACGATCACGCTGCAACTGGCCGAATCCGTTCCCATCAACAAGATTCGCTTTTTCTGGTGGAGTTACGGCCAGTTCGACCTGGAAGTCGCTGAAACCATGCAGGAACTCGAGGAGCAATCCGGCAGCTGGCAAAAGCTCTTTGTTGACCACGCATGCAACTTTTTTCAATGGGACAGTCTGGCCTTTGCCAACACTCGAGTCGGCGCTTTTCGCCTGCAAGTCGTCGCCTCCGGCAGTCAGGTGATCGTCGGCGAGTGGCAGATCACCGAGCAGCACACGATCACCGCTTTGCAGATTCTTCCTGACCCGCTTCGGCTTTTGCCACAAACGTCTCTGCAGATGGAGGTCGAGAGGATCGATGAGAGCGGCAATGTCTATCCGACGGATCTGTCGACGACAGACATGATCTGGACCAGTTCCAATCCAGATGTGGTGGTCGTGAACCTGGACGGCCTCCTGCCAATGCAGAGCGTGGGTGAAGCGATGGTCACTGTAACCTGGGGTGCATTGAGCTGCACTGCGCCGGTTGAGGTGTTGCAGGATTTTCGCCCTGAATTGGCAGAACCCGCCACCATCAAGGTGGCCGTTGTCTATCAAAACCCGATCATCTCATCGGCTGGCGGTATTCGGCTGCACCAAAAGGAAAAATGGTTTGATCCGCGCGTGCTGGTGTCGCAAATCATCGATGTCTTTGCCGAAGCCAGCGAAGGGGTAGTCAATTTCAAGGTGGTCGAGACACTGGAGGACGACACTCTCTTCACCATCATGAACGGCAAGTTTCTTTCCCCAGAAGAGGTGGCTGCCTATCTCGACGAGCCCAATTGGCAATCTCTCAAGGATGCGCACAATGCAGGTACACTCTATTTTGATTACAATGCCATGCTCGACTATTATGACCTGTGCGCCAAACGCGAAGCCGGCCTGATCGATGAGGTCTGGGTCTACGCCTGGGCCTATGGCGGCATGTATGAGAGCCAGCTCACCGGCGACAACGCCTTTTGGTGGAATTCGCCGCCGCTGCACGGCAATGAATGCCATAAACTGCTCTCGATCATGGGCCTGAATTACGAACGCGGTCTTCCCGAGGGTGTGCACAGCTTTGGTCATCGAATGGAGAGCGCCATCCGCCATATCTATGGCCGCTGGGACGGCAACGCCGTAAATCCCAATGCCTGGGAACTGTTTACCTATATCGACAAGGACAAACCGGGAATGGCCAATGTCGGAAACATTCATTTTCCGCCCAACGGGGTCAGCGATTACGATTACAGCAATCGCACCACGGTCAAATGCTATGCGGACAACTGGCTGCGATACCCCTATCTCTTCAATATCCCTCGCGTTCTGAACTGCGAAGAATGGGGATGCACCCAGCTCGGCTATCTGCGGTGGTGGTATAGCCATATTCCGCGCTACCAGGGTGTCACCGATGGTGTGCTGAACAATTGGTGGAACTATTTCTATGACTATGAGGGTGCGGTCGAAAAAGCGGCGAATTGGACGGCGATCGAACAAACGCCCGGCGCACCGGTGCGGGACTACAACCTGGCACAGAACTATCCCAATCCTTTCAACAACCAAACCGCTATTGAATTTACTCTGCCGGTTGGCCAATCGGTGCGGTTGACCGTATTTGATATTCGGGGCAGGGAATTGGTTCGCCTGGCCGATGGTCCGCATGCCGCTGGCCGGCATAAAATCCTGCTCGATGCCACCGACTGGACCTCCGGCATCTATTTCTACCGTTTGGAGACGGACCAAGAGGTGACGACGCGCAAACTTTTGTTGATCAAGTGAAGAATCTTGGTCAATTGAACTGCGAGGGGAACAATATGAGGCGTTTTATCGCAATAATGGCTATCCTTTATGCCGTCGACTTTTCGAGTTGTCCGGATATGAAAGCCCAGTCCGTTCTTTCCTTTCACTCGACCCTGCCTGCTGCAGGCGCCAACGCTCACTATAACTCGAACCGCCCGCCGCTGATGAATTCGCCGCTGGTCAAGCTGCCTCTCGGTTCGGTGCGCGCGCAGGGGTGGTTGCACACCCAGCTCGCGCTGATGGCTGATGGCTTTACAGGCCATTTGGCGGAATTGAGCGATTTTTGTGAGTTTGAAAACAACGCCTGGACGCGTGCGGATGGCGGGGGTGAGCATGGATGGGAAGAGGTGCCCTACTGGCTTAAGGGATTTCAAAATCTCGGTTACCTTTTGCAGGATCAGCGCATCATCGATGAATCAAAACGTTGGGTTCAGGCTGTCCTCGAGTCGCAACAGCCAGACGGCTATTTCGGGTCTGCGGCCAATCGGGAAAATACCGATCTCTGGCCCAACATGGTCATGCTGTTTGTTCTGCGCTCCTATTTTGAGGCCACCAACGATTCTGCAGTCATCGAATTTATGACCCGTTATTTCAAATGGCAGATGAGCATACCGTTCGAAAACTTTTTGCCGTCGAGCTGGCAGAAATGGCGCGGCGGGGACAACCTCGCTTCGATCTATTGGTTGTACAACCTCACCGCTGAATCCTGGCTTCTCGATTTGGCCCGCATCAACCACGAGCGCACAGCTGACTGGTCCGGCACCATTCCCACCTGGCACGGCGTCAACCTCTGTCAGGGGTTCAGAGAACCGGCACAATATTTCCAACAGGCGGCAGATATCCGTTACCTGCAGGCTGCCGAGAGGAATTATCGAACCTTTATGGACTTGTTCGGTCAGGTTCCTGGGGGCATGTTCGGGGCCGATGAGAACTGCCGCATTGGCTATTACGGACCGCGACAGGCTGCCGAGACCTGTTCGATGGCGGAAATGATGTTCAGCTGCGAGCTGTTGACCGCGATTACCGGCCGTGCGCTTTGGGCCGACCGTTGTGAAGAGGTCGCCTTTAACAATCTTCCCGCATCCATGACCCCTGATTTGCGCGGTTTACACTACCTGACCGCTCCGAACCAAATTCAACTGGATCGGGGAAACAAGGCGCCGATGATCCAAAATTCAGGTGACATGTTCAGCTATACGCCCTGGCGCTATCGCTGTTGCCAACACAATGTCGCTTTTGCCTGGCCTTATTTCACCGAGCATATGTGGATGGCGACTGCCGATAGCGGCCTGGCCGCTGTGCTGTTCGCGCCCTCTACCGTACAAGCGAGAGTGGCAGAAGGTATAAAAGTTACCATCGAAGAGAAAACCAACTATCCGTTCGACGATTCGATCGAGTTTGCCATTTCGAGTCCCAGATCGGCCTTTTTCCCTCTGGTTTTGCGCGTTCCGGGATGGTGCTGGGAACCGAGTTTGACGATCAACGGCAGCGAGGAGCAAATCGCAACACAAGGCGAGGGATGGCTCAAACTTGAACGGCTGTGGCGGGACGGCGACCGGGTGATTTTGCACCTGCCGGCTGAATTCGCGGTAAAAACCTGGGCGAAAAACAAAAACAGCATCTCAATCCATCGCGGGCCGCTGCTCTTTTCTCTCAAGATCGAGGAAGATTGGCGACCCTATAGCGACTCACCCAAGTGGCCAGGCCATGAAGTCTTTCCGGTCAGCGCCTGGAATTACGGCTTGCTCATCGATCGATCGGATCTCGGCCGCTCTCTGACACTTGCTCGGCAGGCTGAAAAGCTCGCCAGGCAGCCATTTGCGCTGGAAAATGCGCCGTTGGCGGTAACGGTGAAGGCGAAGAAAATTTCCGGTTGGAATCAGGAAGAAAACGGTATGGTCGGTGGTTTGCAGAGAGGTCCGGTGCGATCCGATCAGCCGGTCGAGATTGTGGAATTGGTGCCGGCTGGATGCGCCCGTCTGCGTATCACCCAATTCCCGGAAATCGGTGATGGTCCGGATGCGCTGGCGTGGGGTCAGTGGGAGACACCCGAAGCGTCGGTTTCGCATCGCTACGAAGAGGATTCGATAACCGCACTCTATGATGACATCGTGCCTGAAAAGTCCAATGACGCACGGGTGCCACGCCTGACTTTTTGGAATCACCGGGGGACCACGGAATGGGTTGCCTATACCTTCAGAAAACCACAAAAGATCAGGGGCTGCAAGGTGTTCTGGTACGACGATGAGGGCAGCGGCCTGACCCGTGTTCCCCAGGCCTGGCACGTCGAATATCTGGACGGGGAGCAGTGGCGTCCGGTTGAAACCAGCAAGACCTATACGGTTGAGAAAAATCGATTCAATGAAATCGAATTTCAACCTGTCACCACAACCGCCCTTCGCTTGATTATCGAACTGCAGCCGCGCTATACCGCCGGTATTCTCGAATGGCGAATCGATCGACTCTGATGAGAAAAGAAGAACGTGGTGTTCCCCGCTGGGAAACCACTGAAAAGAGGATGAAATGAAAAAACTGTGGATTGTTCTGGTTCTTTGCTTTGCCTGTGCCTGTTCGACGCAAAGGAAAACAACGCTGCTGGTTGTCGATCCGCAAAGCCCGGAATCTGAAAAGGCAATCTCGGCCTTTGAGCCCGGAATCCTCGTCGCCATGGCATTGACCGACTCGTCTCTTTCTGTTGGGCTCGGCAACCGCGCCAGCATCTGGATTCATATCCCCGAAAAATCCGATTGGGAGGCACACTGCCAAACGATCGACTTTGCACCATTGGCCGATTGGTTTCGAAACGGCGGTAAAATGCTGCTGTCCGGTTTTGCCTGCCAGATCCCCTCGATGATCGGTCTGGAAACTGTCGCCCCTGAGGCTCGTTCGATCGAGATCGATATCAGCGACATGGGAACCAAATACGGCTTTCAGGGCTTTCGCGATCACCCGGTGTTTGCCGGATTGTGGGGGGGAGTGCACACTTTACATACCGATTCGAGTTTTACTGAATGGCGCACTGCCTATTTCGACTCGCTTTGGCCTCAACAGGGCAAAGTGATCGCCATCGAGAAGCACCATTTTTTCTATCAGCATCAGACCAAGGCGCTTTGGGAATATGCCGATGACAGCGGCGGCCGAATCGTCTGCATCGGCGGATTCTTGCATTTTGACCGCGAAAATCTGCAGCACAAGCAAGCCCAACGGCTGGTGCAAAACGCACTGGGTTACCTCGAAGGCGAGACGTTCGGCATCCAGCCGACCTTTTGGTTTGCGCACGACAGTCGGCCAAAACCCTTTTCTCCGGCGTCTTTCATTTGCCGCTGGAAACCGATGCCGACCGATGCTCTCAAACGCTCGGATCTTGTTATCGGTCGGAATCCGGGGCAAAAAGCCTATTGCGAAACTTCAGGCAAACGCATCCTGGTGATGGGCAAGGAGCATGGCGCCATCGACGAAATCTGGGTCCACCCCTTTCGGGCAGTCCAGGATCTGCACATCGGACTGGTCCAGGGCGATGAGGTTTTGGATTTGCGGGAACTCCCCTGTGCCTTTGTCAATCGTCCCGAATCCTTTGAGCGGACCTATTCCTTGCCCCAGGGACAAATTGTCGAGACTGTCTTCGCCGATCGCGAGTTGCCGGCCGGAGTGATCCTGCTCGAGAACAAAACCGAGCTGGCGATGCAGTTGAGGGTCGAGAGTGTCTTCGATCAGCGGCTCATGTGGCCCTACGAACAGAGCGTGCTCGGGCCGGTTTACTTCGGAGCTGATTCGCTGCTTCAGACCGTGCACATCAGGGACGTCAGCGGTTCATTTTACTGCCTGTTGGGTACAGATCGCCAGCCCTTGAGCGGCATAGCTGATTCGCCACATGCCTCGGCTCCGGCACTGCTCTCGATTGCGAATGAAAATGGAGTGCGCTTTCGCGCTGTTTACGAGGTGCCGGCGCAACAGACTCTGCGTGTTCTCTTTAGCGCTAGCAATCAGGGCCGGGATGAAGCGGTGTCTGCTTTTAAAGCTTTGGCAGAACACGGGCCAGAGCATTACGACGCTTCTGTCGATTATTACACTCGCCTGTTTAAAGAAACAACTGTTTTTCATTCCCCGGATTCTCTGTTCAACGCAAGCTATCTGTGGAAATTGGTGGCGATCGATCGATTTTTTGTCGAGACACCCCCTTATGGGACCGCCATGTTTGCCGGCATGGGAACCACAGAGCGCGGCTGGGGAGGAAACCACCGCATCAGCGGCCGTCCCGGCTATGCCTGGTATTTCGGCCGTGACGCAGTCTGGTCGTGCTTTGCGGTCGACAATTACGGCGATTTTGAGTCGGTGAAACGACAACTCCATTTCTTTGCCAAATTCCAGGATCTAAACGGCAAAATATTCCATGAACTGTCGACCAGCGGCGGTTTGCATTTCGATGCTGCGGATGCAACTCCGCTCTATGTGCTCCTTTCAGCCCATTATCTCCGCTCATCCGGCGATCTGCAGACCATCCGCGAGCTGTGGCCGTCATTGATGGCAGCGATGGAGTATTTGTACAGCACCGATACCGACGGCGATGGTTTGATCGAGAACACCCGCGTCGGTCACGGCTGGATAGAGGGAGGCAAACTCTACGGTGCTCACACGACTTTTTATATGGCCGGATTGTGGTGCCAGGCGTTGAGGGACGCTGCTTATATCGGTCGCGCTTTGGGAGAAACCGATCGCATCGACCAATTTTTGGCACAGGCGGTTCAAATACACGAAATGATGAACACCGATTTTTATCTCGATTCTCTGCAGTTCTACAGCCTGGGACTCTATCCCGGCGGCGTCTACCACCGCGAAAAGACCGTGGTCCCGTCCGTGCCCATGCTTTTGGGATTGCTCGATTCGAGCAAGACCGAAACCATGTTGCAGGAATGGGGAACCGCCAGTTTTTCCACCGATTGGGGCGTGCGCATCGTCACCAGTGAATCGCCTTTATTCAGTCCTCACGGCTATCATTACGGCGCCATTTGGCCATTGTTTACCGGATGGGCTGCGGCGGCCGAATACCGCTACGGTTGGGCGGAACAGGCTTTTCGACATGTCATGAGCACCATCTATGCATTTGATGATTTCGGTTTGGGCTATACCGAAGAAGTTTTGAATGGGTTGATCTACAAACCCACCGGTGTCTGTTCCCATCAATGCTGGTCCGAAACCAATGCCGTCTATCCGTTGATCACCGGCATGCTGGGATTTTCGCCTGATGCCTTGCAGCGTCGAGTGCGGCTGTTGCCGCAACCGCCGGCGCACTGGCCTTTCTTCAAGGTCAGCAACCTGCGCGTCGGCGATTCCCGTTTTGATCTGGAGATGGACAAGGGCGAAAAGGTGATCTGGACGTTGAAATTGACTCAGGGCAAACCGCTGGATGTGGTTTTTCAGGTCCGTGACGACAGCGATTGGCCGCTCGAACAGATTTGGATTCTGTCTGGTTCCGGCGACGTCAGCGGTTCTATTGTATCCGGCACTCTGCGCTCTGAAATGAAAATCGAGATTACCTATCGGTCGATGCCGGAAAAAACGTTCACTCTGGTGCCTGCTGTCTATGGCCAGGCTGCCGAAAAATAGGGACTGCCATGAAAAAAAGCGTCTTTTTGTTGCTGATCGCCTTTGCGGCCGTGCAATCGGCCCCTGAATTGGAGTCGCTTTCTTTTTCGTCCAAAAACGGCGTGGAAATCGCTTCCTGCATCATCGACGGCCAAAGAATAGAACTGCAGCAGCTGCTGCCGCTCTTTTCGCTGGAAATCGATGATTCCCTGCAGTTCAGCAACCAGGGTACCGCCGCAATCAACGACAGCATCGTCGGCCGAATGGGCGGATTATCGCTCGTTGTTCATCTCGATCCGTCGTTTGAACCGGGATACTTGTTAAAGTTGTGTTTGAGGAACAGCACGGAAAAGCCGATCAAGGTCGCCAATGTGGTACCCTTTGGACAAGGCGCAGATCGCGCCTACATCACCGGCGCCGGTTCATTCGACCGTACCAATTACCTCAGCCGCACTGTCCTCTTTACACCGGATTTGTCGCCTGTCGGGGTGGTGGTGCCGGACAATGCCTGGGAATCGGGCTTTTGTACTCTGCCCATCGATGCAGACCATTCTTTGACGGCAGTGGCGCGCCGCACAGCTTCGGAACGCTGCGAACGGCGGCGATACTGGACGACGCTGGAACCGACAGGCTTTGTCGAATACACGTTTTATATCGATGCCCACTCGGGTTCGGATTGGCGCACGGGTTTGCGTCTGGTCTATCACGATCGCTGGCTATATGATTTGCCGGAATTCGATACCAGTTTGTATAGGCGAGGCGATTTGCAGTGGATCCGCGATGCCTATTTTATGATGATTCAGATGGCCTGGGACAAAGATTATTATGCCCGCTTTGACGATCGCTATACCTGGTACGATTTTCTTTCGCGCTATGACTCGTTGTGGGGGAAAATCGATGTTTATATTCTGTGGCCGACCTGGCCGCGCCTGGGACTCGATCAACGCAACCAATGGGATCTCTATGGCGATCTGCCCGGCGGCCTGCCCGAGTTGCGCCGTCAGGTCGACTATGCCCGCAAGCGCGGCACCCGCTATTTCATCTCCTATAATCCCTGGGACACCGATACCCGCGACGAAGACCATCTGCAGGGGATGGAGCGCCTGCTGCGAATGACCGATGCGGATGGCGTTGTGCTGGATACACGCGGCGAGTCCAGCAAAGAACTGCAGGAAACCGCTGATCGAGTCAAGCCGGGTGTGATCATGTACAGCGAAGGCATGGCGATACCCAAGCATATGCCCACCATCGTTACGGGTCGCGTGCACGATGCGATCTATCTGCCGCCGCCGCTCAACCTCAATAAATATGTTTTTCCGCAAAATCAGATCTTTCGCGTTTTGCAGCTAACCGAAGGTCGGCTGCATCGCGAAGCCAATGTTTGTCTGTTTAATGGTTATGGCATGGAACTCAACATCATGCGCGCAGGCAGACCCTCGTGGATGGAGGAAGAGTTTCGCTACATGGGCAGGATCATCAAAATTCTGCGCGACAATTCACGTCTCTTTTCGCTGCCAGATTATCAACCACTGGTTCCCGTGCAGGCTGAGAGCATTTGGGTCAACCGATGGCAAAACGAAACAAAGACGATCCATACCGTCTATAGCCTGGTGCCGCAGGGTTTTTCAGCGCCTCTGATCGACGTGCAGCCGGAAGAGTCCGCCCACTATGTCAGCCTCTGGCATCACCAGAAAGTCGAGCCGGTCCAGGTCGGTGAACGCTGGCAAATTCCCGTCACAACTCTGGCTTTCGATCGCGCGTGGTTGGGCACACGGATGGAAAGCCAGGTCGATTGTATCGCCTGTTTCCCACGCCTCATCGATGGTCAGGTAAACCACGACTCTTTGTCAGTACAGGCAAAGAAGGGCGATCGCCTGCTACTGTGGGTCGGCGATCCCGGCTATGAAAGCAAAAAAATCGAGATCCAGCTACCGGGTCAAACCCTCTCGCTGCGCGATGCATTTGGTCGATACGAAGGAAAATTCGTTGTGCAATTGTTCGAGCAAGAGGAGTTGCTCGATGAACTGGTCCTGGAGGTGATGCTGGCCACACCGCGCTTGATCTCGACCGTTCAACCAACGGCCCCGTCGAGTCGGGCTCCGAAGGGGATGGTCAAAATACTCGGCGGACCCATGGTTTTCAAGCTCGCTGAAACTCAGGAGCCAAATATCGTTCTGCCCTATCCCGATTTTAAAACGCCATGTGAACTGAAAATCAAATCGTTTTATATGGATATCTATCCGGTGACCAATCGGCACTACAAAGAGTTCATCGATGCTTCAGATTATGTGCCAAAGGACACGGTCAACTTTCTCGCCCTTTGGCGCGACCGGCGGCCTCCTGAACACCTGCTCGATCATCCGGTGGTGAATGTCAGCCTGGAAGATGCCCGAGCCTATGCGCATTGGGCCGGCAAGCGCCTGCCCACCGATATCGAGTGGCAATACGCCGCCCAGGGAGCCGATGGCCGCAGTTACCCCTGGGGCAATGAAATGGACAGCACCCGCTGCAACTTCAAGTCCGGATCCACCACGCCTGTCGATGCTTTTCCGTCCGGCGCCAGTCCTTTCGGCGTTTGCGATCTGGTCGGAAATGTCTGGCAGATGATGGATGATGTCTACGACAACGGCACCTACACCTTTGCAATGCTGCGGGGCGGCAGTTATTATTTTCCGGATGGCAGCATGTGGTACATCACCGGCGGACCCTGGCCGGTCAACCAGCAAAAAATGCTGTTGCTGGTGTCACCTGGCTTTGACCGCAGCGCAACCGTCGGCTTTCGTTGCGTCAAGGATATCGACTAGATCACTACCCCATCTCATCAAGCAGGAGCGGATCGATGAATCTCCCGTGGCAGGATGTCTCCATCATTGCGATTTATCTCATTCTGGTTGTGCTCATCGGATTTTGGGTTAAAAAGCGCGCCACTTCCACACTCGACAATTATTTTCTGGCAGGACGCAATCTGCCATGGTGGATATTGGGCTTTGCCGGATGTTCCAGCTATATCGATATCGGCGGCACCATGGCCATGGTGGGCGCTCTCTATTACCTCGGTTTGAAATCGGTCTGGATGACCCATATCTTTTGGGGCTGGTTCATGATCTGTTTTTACATGGCTTTTCAGGCCAAGTGGATCCGCCGCTCGGGAGTCATGACTTTTGCCGAATGGAACGAAACCCGCTTCGGCAAAACCCGCGATGCAGAATATGCCAGAATCGCCGCCGCCGTTTTTTTGCTGGTGTTGATGATCAGCAATCTCACCTTTATGGCCGTGGGCATTGGCAAGTTTGCCGAGGAGTTTTTGCCGCTGTCGCGTTGGCTGTCGACTTTGCTTATTTTTTCCATCGTGGGCATCTATGTCACTCTCGCCGGATTCTTCGGGGTCGTGCTGACCGATTTGCTGCAAACGCTGCTGCTGGCGATCGGGGCCGTGCTGTTAAGCTTTATGGTCTTCAACAATGGCGATTTCTCTCCACTGCTGCAAAGGATGCCGGAAAGCTGGCAATCATTGACTCCGGTTTGGAAATTGTGGGACGGCTATTTAGCCGCTACACCGGAAAGTTATCACCATTTTTACCTTTTCGGGCCACTGTTGCTCGCCGGTTTTTCCTGGATGATTTTTCGCCTTCTCGCAGGTCCGAATGTATGGGATTTTCAATTCTTTCTCACCGCGCGCAGCTCGCGCGACGCGGCCCTTGCCGGCGGCATGTGGACAGTGGGCTATACCATCCGCTGGATCATGGGGTGCGCCTTTCTTATACTGGGATTGACCTATCTCGGCTCGCAAGCCGGCTTTGATGCCGAAAAGATCATGCCTCTGGTATTGAACAAATTGCCTGTTGGGTTGCGCGGTATGTTTTTGGCCGTGCTTTTGGCGGCGCTTATGTCCACTCTGGATGCCATGATCAACGTCACCAGTTCGGTGGTCGTCAATGATTTCCTTAAACGATATTTCACCAAAAATTTAAGCCAACAAAAGCTGGTGCGCCTGGGACAGATCGCTTCCATCGTCGCCCTGGCCCTTGGTTTCAGCCTCAGCCTGCTCTTTGATCAGATCATCTCCGCCTGGGAAGCGATGATCTTTGTGGTCGTCACCATGATTCTGGTACCTGCAACCATGCGCTGGCATTGGTGGCGGTTCAGCGCCAAAGCCTTTGTCTACAGCATGATCGCCTCCACCGCGATTATTCTTGCGCAGAAAGTGTTTTTCGCGGAGTGGCCCATCACGGTGACGCTTGCCGTTGATATCGGCCTCAGCCTGATCGCTACGGTGATCATCGGATTTCGCGTGCCGCCGACTGATACCGGGGTTCTGATCGATTTCTATTCACGGGTTCGACCCTTCGGAGTTTGGCAACCCATCCGCAAACTCGCCATTCAACAGGGTCGTATCGATCCGGATAACCACGAGTCGACCTATGACTGGATCAACGGCTTGATCACCATGGTTTTTCAGCTCTCTCTGGCGTTGATCCCTTTTTATGCTTTTCTGCGCCAATGGCCCAAAGTGGTGCTGTGGAGTGTGATCTTTGTCGTCGTTTCGGCTGTGTTGTATTTCACTTGGTACCGCCAATTGCCGCCGCGGAATGAAGAAGCGCTTTTTCAGCGAGGGACAAAATTATGAAAAAACCCAGGGTTCATCTTATCTGCACCGCCCATCTCGATCCGGTCTGGCAGTGGCGATGGGAAGAAGGGTGTGCCGAAACTCTTACCACCTTTCGCATCGCCGTCGAGCTGCTGCGCGAATTCCCGGACTTTGTCTTTACCCACAATGAATCGGTGCTCTATCAGTGGGTCGAAAAGGCTGATCCGGTCCTGTTTCGCGCCATCCAAAAGCTGGTTCGCCAAAAGCGATGGTGCATCAGTGGCGGTTGGTTTCTGCAACCCGATCTCAACATGACCGACAGCGAAACCATTTTGCGGCATATCATTGCTGGTCGGCGCTATTTTTACGATCGATTTCGTGCACTGCCCAAAGTGGCGTACAATTTCGATGTTTTCGGTCACAGCAGTGGGCTGCCGCAAATCCTGCGACTTTCCGGCTATGAGATGTATATCCACATGCGGCCGCAGCCGCATCAGCTTGAACTGCCGGCCGATTTCTACCGCTGGCGCGGTATCGATGGGAGCGAAATCGCCGCATATCGTCCTCTTTTCGGTTTTTACCACCATGAAACCGACCATCTGGAAGACAATCTGACCCAGGCCATCGAGTTGGCTTTGCAGGTCGGCCGGGCGGTGCCGGTTTTCTGGGGAATGGGCGATCACGGAGGCGGAGCGACACGCAAGGATTTGCGAATGCTAGAATCGTTCATCCGCAAGGAAAAACGGGTCAAACTGGTCTACAGCTCGCCGGAACAACTGTATACCGATCTCAAAGAACTTTACGACCAGGCGCCTGTCTATGATCGCGAGCTGCAGCGCTGTTTCACCGGCTGTTATACATCGATGGCCAGACTCAAACGCCGCCGGGCTGAGAATCTCGGACTGCTTTTGCAAACCGAAGCCCTTTGTGCCGCGCTTTGGTGGCGGGGTGGAAAATGGCCGGCCCAAAAACTGGAAAAGGCCTGGCATTACCACTTATTCAACGATTTCCACGATGTCCTGCCAGGATCCGGCACCCACCTGGTCGAGCGAGATGCATTGGACGGCTATGGCGAATCGTCCCGTATCGCCCGACGTTTGCGCTTCGACTGTGCCGTGGGCATGACCCGCAATACACCGCATGAAGACATCGCGCTTTGCGTTCTGAACCACCAGCCATTTACGCAAGCCATGCCGGTGGAAGTCGAGTGTATGCTCGACTATCGGCCCCGTTTCAGCGGCAAATGGCATCTCGAGTTGATGGATCAGGACGGTCATGTCGTTCCCAGCCAGGAAGAACCGCCCACGGCGAGCATCACCTACAACGGCTGGCGTCGGAAATTGGCTTTTGTGACAGAACCGAAAGCGATCGGTGCCACTGACTATCGCATCCGTGTCAGGTCCGGCGCACCAAAAGTCAAGGATCCCACACCGACCAAACTAGAGGCCGTCTTTGATCCGGCTGCAGGCTCGATCGTACAGTTGTCTGCCGATGGCAAACCGTGCCTGACCGGGCCGCTCCGGGCGCGCTGGATGGAGGACAAAAACGACAGCTGGGGAGACAGCTGCGACCAATACCGCACCGTCGCTGAAGAGTTCAGAGCGCGCGGAACAGCCAAAATGATCACCGACGGCCCGGTTCGGCGCATTCAGCAAACGCGGATGACCTCCAAAACCAGCAGCATGGTTGTGGAGTGGATAACCTACAAACAACTCCCAATGTTGGAAGTCCGGGCACGAGTTACAGTGCATGAAAAACATCGCCTTCTCAAACTCGAAATCCCGACGCCGTTTCGCCATTTGCTCTGCGAAATTCCCGGCGGTGCCATCAAACGGGTCGAACAAGAGCAGGAATATCCCTATGGCCGCTGGATGATTCTCTCGCAGGAAGAAAAGAGCGGTCCGGCGTTGGCGATCATCAGCAACGGTCAACACGGCTATGACCTGCAGGAGGGGACTTTGGGGTTGTCTGTCTTGCGCACGCCGCTCTACTGCCATGAGCGCCTCTATCCGTTCGACCGTTTGCCCCTCAAACCGCATATGGATCAGGGAACCCATGAGATTCGCTTGCTGCTTCTGCCCGGCCGCTATGAGGAACTGCTTCGCCTGGCCCCTCACTATGCGGATTGGCTGAACGCGCCGCCGTTTGCGCTGGCGCATTTGACCGTGACAAAGAGGAAAAAGGAGAAAAAACACCGGCCCTTGACCATTTCAGTGGCGGATGAAAATGTCCGTGTCCTGGCTGTCAGGCGCTCTATGGACAAAAAGGGGCTGATCCTGCGGCTGCAGGAGAGCGGTGGCCTGACAGCGAAGACGCGTTTGACAGTGGATGGCCGCTCGATCGATCTCAAGTTTCGGCCGTGGGAGATCAAAACCGTGCGGTGCGAAAAATCCGGTAAGCCGTGCTGTGTCGATTGTATTTTTGAAAAATAATTTCTAGATTCAAATTGTCTGTCATCAGTGTTGAATTTATCAGGTCAGGAGGCTGAGAGATGAAACCCGGGAAACGCTTTTGGTTGTTTGTTTTTTTTGCGGTTTTAATCACAACAGTGTTGAATAGTTGTCAAAAAGAGAGAAAAGGCGAAATGACTATCCATGAAAAAGAATTTGGCACAACGCCGGAAGGCGAGTCGGTCAAACTCTACACGTTGAGCAATGCAAAAGGCATGCGTGTATCGATCACCAATTACGGCGGCACCATCACCGAAATCATCGTACCCGACAAAAACGGCGATTTCGGCGATGTCGTGTTGGGGTACGATTCCCTGGCGGCCTATATCGCCGATTCGCCCTATTTCGGCTGTCTGATCGGCCGCTACGGCAACCGCATTGCCAAAGGGCGTTTCTCGATCGGGAAAGAGAGCTATACCCTGGCCACCAACGACGGTCCTAACCATCTGCATGGCGGCGTCAGGGGATTCGACAAGCGAGTCTGGAAGGCCGAACCGATCCAAACCTCCGATTCGGTGGGGCTCAAACTGGTCTATCTGTCGCCGGATGGGGAAGAGGGCTATCCCGGCAACCTCACCGCGACCGTTGTCTATACCCTTACCCGGGAAAACGAAATTATCATCGACTATGCAGCTGAAAGCGATCAACCGACCGTATGCAATTTGACCAACCACAGCTATTTCAACCTCAAAGATGCCGGCAAAAGTCCGATTCTCGACCATTCGCTGCAGATTCTTGCCGATCGCTATACACCGATCGATAAGACTTTTATTCCCACCGGTGAGCTGGCAGCGGTCGCCGGTACGCCGTTCGATTTTTTAACACCGCAAACCATCGGTTCGCGCATCGATGCGGATGACGTGCAACTGGCCAACGGCCTCGGATATGATCATAATTTTGTCCTGAACGGCGAACAGGGAACGATGCGATTGGCAGTGCAGGTCAGCGAGCCGGTCAGCGGCAGGGTTCTGTCGGTTTACACCACCGAGCCGGGTGTGCAGTTTTATTCCGGAAATTTCCTTGACGGCTCACTGGTCGGAAAAGATGGGGCAGTCTATCAGTACCGTCACGGATTTTGCCTGGAAACCCAGCATTTCCCGGATTCTCCGAATCAACCCCATTTTCCGTCGACGCTTCTCAATCCCGGAGAGGTTCGGGAATCGAAAACAGTATTCAAATTTTCTGTGCAATAGAGAGCAGGTTAACAGTTTGCTTGTGGCCGTTTGCTCGGCCTGCAAACTCTGAAAATTGCGCATCAAAAGGGTGGAATTTAGCCCTTTTGATGCGTGTTGTTTTCTGGCAGAGCTTAAAACCTGTTTGAAGGTGTAGACAAGGCGCAGGCATCTTTTGGGTTTTGATCAAATGGAAAGGAAACGAGTGGGTTTAGCCAAAAAAAACACGCGGACCGAGCGTGCCGCTGCATCGACGAGGATTGCGGTGATCCTGGCAGTGGTTGCGGTTTTTGCTTTCGCGCAACGCGTGGTGGCGGTGCCGATCTCGGGGTCAGAGGTTGTGGCGAGCGTTATGTTTTTTCTGCTCATGACTCTGTTTTTGCTGCTGCAGCATGACAGGACAGCACTTACCAATTCTTATCAGAACAGGACATCCGAACCTTTGCCCCTGGTGATCGCGGGGCTGGCGGCGTTGGTCGTGCTGGTGATGATGTATGCGGCGATAACGGATCAGCTGACGCCGTCGCTGCTCTGGAAATTGACCGCAGTTCTCGGCTTGCCGACTCTGGCGGTCTGGGGTTTGCGCAGCCGCGGGACAGGTTTCCATCCCTGGGACGCCATCACCATCAGCGCCGCCTGGGCGTTGACGGTGTGGCTGTGGGTCCCTGCGGTGGAGTTGCCGCCGGCACAAGGTTTGCTTTCTCCTGTCTATATGGCACTGGTGGTCTGGGTCGTCTTTCTCTATCGCTTTCTGCGGCCGCTCGAGGACATGGGAATGCATTGGCGCCTGCGCGGCAGCGACTGGCGACTGGCGCTGAACATTTCGCTGGTCGGTATTCTTGTCTTGCTGATTCTGGGATTTCTTTTCAAGTCGGTGCACGGCACCCAGCGGTTCGATTCGATCGGGCAAATGGTGACCAGTTGGGTGTTGCTCGCGGTCTGGATCGCCTTGCCGCAGGAGATCCTTTTCCGCGGCATCCTGCAAAACCTGTTGCAGAAGCGGTTGGCGGCGATGCGGCTCGATCCGCGTGTGGCTATTGCAGCGGTTTCTGCCTGGGTCGGTGTGCTCTCGCTCGGCGAGGCGTTGGCGCTGTCGCCGGGTCTGGTCGATGGGGCGGGACCCATCTCGTGGCGCAACGGCGTGCTGGCATTTTCGGCGAGTGTGATCTATGGCTGGGCGTTTCAGAAGAGCGGCAAACTCTGGGTGGCGGTGGTGGTGCATACCCTGGTTGTGGGATTTTTGACAACCGTTTTTGTCTTTGGCTAGGGGAGAGGCGGATCCATAGAGTTGGGAAATTTCAGTCGGATTAGGCAGGAATAGCACGGGTCGGCGGGTCGCTTTTGGCGGCCAAAAAAACCTTGTCAATGACGAGTAATTTTTGTAAAATTAACGTTGTGCCATTGATCACAACGGGCCTGTAGCTCAACGGCAGAGCAACGGACTCATAATCCGCAGGTTGTAGGTTCGAATCCTACCGGGCCCACGAAAAGAGCCCCTGATTTCAATGAAATTGGGGGCTTTTTTATTGGTTTTGTTAGAGTTGGGAAGATGGCTTGAGATAGAGCTGGTTTTCAATTTTATCCGATGTTGACTCAATTTGACTGTTTATCACTGAATTTTGTCACGTATACGTCACGATACTTTTTTTAGCCCAGGGGATATGTTATTACCGAACTCCTGTATTAAATCTCTTGCATCTTTTCCCTTTTTTGATTTTTTTACATAGACTTTCCAATCACATCGAATGGTACTCCAATGCCGGGGATTCTTCCATGCCAAAAGTCTTCATCAGCCACTCATGGAATGATAACGATTTTGCTAGAAAGATTGCTGCTGATTTAAAACAGGATGGAGCTGAGATCTGGATCGACTATGCCCGGCTTTCGGCTGGAGATAGCTTACCTGATCGTATCAGTGATGCTCTTGAATGGTGTGATACTTTACTTTTACTATGGTCTGAATCTGCTGCTAAATCTCATTGGGTGAAACTGGAATGGCAAAGTGCACTGGATTTGCAGAAACGCATTATTCCCTGTATCATTGATAGTTATAAAAGACCGGTAATTTTGCTGAGTTATTTGTATTTGGAATTTGATAATTATGACATTGGCTATGAAGGACTTGTTCGCGCTCTCGAATTGAAAAAAAATAGCAAAGAAAAAATCAAGATCAAAAAGCCTAAAGCAAAGCCTGGCACCAAGCAGTTACATACCCTGCCGGCTGTTTCAAATGAAATAACGCCAGAATACTTCAAAAGCACACTATCTGCCCTTGATGGTGATGACAAGAAGGTCAAATTCATAGATTCTGTTTTTAAACAGAACCTTGCTCCGTGGCCGCGTGCAGAACTGGGCCAAATATTAGCTCGCATCGGTGATCCCCGTCCTGGCGTCGGAATCGATGCGATAACCGGCCTGCCCGAAATTCTCTGGTGTCCGATTCCCGGTGGGACTTTTCAGATGGGAGAGGGAAATGATGCGCCTCCTGTCTTACTCGATCCCTATCTGATCAGCCGCTACCCCATTACTCAGAAACAATACAAATTGTTCGTTGAGGCAGGCGGTTATGGCGAAAAAAGTTATTGGAAACATGCCGAATCAGCAAACTATTGGGAAGATGGCAAATTTAAAGGTCGCTGGGATGATGATTGGCGAACAGAGTCTGCACGTAATAGCGATCCTTATGATTTGGACAATCACCCCGCTGTTGGCATCACTTGGTATGAAGCATTGGCATTTTGCTTGTGGCTGGATGAACAGTATAAAAATTTAAAAAGGATAAAGATCTGGCAAGATGGACAAATGGTGGAGAGGGCTCTCGATAACAGATTAAAACTATTGCTGCCCAGCGAAGCCGAATGGGAACGGGCTGCGAGGGGAGGACACCACTACCTCTATCCCTGGGGCAGTGATGAAATCGATCCATCAAGGGCCAATTACAGCGATACAGAAATTAGCACCCCGACAGCGGCCGGTTCTTTTCCGGCCGGTGAGAATCCGTATGGCTTGCTCGACATGAGCGGCAATGTCTGGGAATGGACGCGAAGCAAGAATAAGGAATATCCTTATCGCGCCGATGATGGCCGGGAAAAACAGGATTCATCAGATGATAGTCGCTCGTTGCGGGGCGGCTCGTTCTACAGTTCATCGAGCTTTCTCCGCTGTGCGAGCCGGAACGGGTACCATCCTGACTTCAGGGGCTGGGACTACGGTTTTCGAGTGGTGTTGTCTCCCGTTTCGAGCTCTGTCCTCTGATTTCTCTGTTCTCTGATGCTCTGGAGAAAAAATTTTAACAAAAAAACACATCTACACAAAAAAATACTTGACACCCCTTCCGAAATAGTTTATTATATAAGTATAAACATAATTCATTGACATCTCGTTTTCAGGAAAAGGGCGATGCATAGCCTTTTTCTTTTTG
>Ga0209717_1000059_pt1 | contig 138704 bp, 130 predicted proteins | sample AD_UKC048_MetaG_FD_184418 | JGI IMG/M metagenome (GOLD analysis project Ga0209717, IMG submission 184418) | Active sludge microbial communities of municipal wastewater-treating anaerobic digesters from USA - AD_UKC048_MetaG (SPAdes) (version 2) | ecosystem: Engineered > Bioreactor > Anaerobic... | reverse complement strand
GAATCAAGCAAGCTAACAAACACGTTTTGATGGCAGCGTTAACCTATAATCTCAAAAAATACTTGAAGTTTATCACCAAAAAAACAAAAACAAATGCTGGAGTTGTAAGTGAAATACAAACAAAAGCACCCACTTTTCTAAAAACAGCTTTCTATGGCTTGAAAAACTTGTTTTTAAGACTCTTTATTTTTGAAAACTACAACTTAAAACCAAAAATAAACCTCGCTTAAATGTGCTTAAACGAGGTTGTTTTTTATACTTATTTTGAAAGTTTAGTTTTTGAATGAGGTTGCGCAACAGCTACTGCTGTTATCGGCTGCCCTTTTATTCTGCTAATATTGCGTCAATTTGTTTGATGATATTTTCTATCCCATTTATTGTTTTGTCATAATAAAGGATATTAGTTTGAGCTTCTTTAATGTATGTTTTTTGTAGGTTTATTTGTTTTTGTGTTGGTAGGCTCTCACTATTTTCTTCTTTTAGTTTTTGTAGATAATTATTGCTAACGTTATCATAAAATCTTGTTGCCGAAAAAGTATTTCCGTAATATTTCAATAATTCTAATCTAATTTTATCGTTGGTAATATGTCCAATTTTTCCACTTGATTTAAATCCTTCAAAGTTACCGTTGTTAATTTTAGTAAAAACATTTTCTGTATTTACTAAATCTTGTTTGTTGGTAATTGTCTGAATATTATTTTGTGTCGTTTTTTTTGAATGTTGAAGGTTCAAAATATCATCTTTTAAATCGATTTTTAAGTCGGTTAAAAATCCAATTGCATCTTTTTCGTTATGATTGTCTTCGCTCCAACTATGAAACCAAATGGAAAGTGTAACTGCAAATACGATGATTAATATTTCAACAAAAATATCTTTCGCTTTTTCTAAAAATGAATGTTCTTTGCTCACTGCTTTTTTGTATATTTTTTTTCCGTGTTTAGTTATTTCGTCCTGCATTTTTCAAATTATTTTTTAGTTTGTTTAAAAAGCCAATCTCTTACACTTTCCAATTGATATGCATAATCAAAGGAATACATATGTTCTGCTCCGCCTTTTGTTTCCTCGCTTGGAGTAACGGTTTTTGCTGTAAATTTTACAAAATTTATGGGAAGATTTTCGTTTATTAATTCCGAAATTTGTTTTTCTTTTTCTGTGGAAGAAAGTTTTGCAGAAAATTCTTTTTCACCAAATTTCACCCCTTTTTTAGTAAGCATTTCACCCAGTTCTTGCATTCCTTTTGATGCTTTTTCATCGCCAGCAGAAACTACATAAAAGAAATTTTTCTTAGTAAGCGGTTCCAAAACAGCAATATCCCATTGACTTCCTACAAACAACGAAGCCGCAAATAAATCGGGTTTTTTAACATTAAAATAAAACGACATCATTCCGCCCATTGATTGACCTGTTGTGTACAATCGATTTTTATCGATACGATATTCTGTAACTACCGCATCTAAAAGTCGTAGCGTAATATCAACTTCTTCGGTTGTTTCCCAACTGTCATTAACCACCGTTTTCATTCCTTTTGCTGTTGTTTCTGGACCTTTGTATGAAGGCACTAAAACAAATGACGGATTTTTTGCTTGGCTTTCGTCGGTTGCCCAAATAATTCCGCCATAACCTTGCATTAATGGAGCAATCACACCTTTACCAACCGTACTTGCATCCGCCATAAACAGCACAAGAGGATATTTTTTGGTTTTGTCATAATTTTTTGGAACAAACAAGCTGTATTCCATTGTTTTACCCGTAGTTTTATCAGTGAATTTTAAAGTTTTAAAAGTAGGTGCAATTTTTTCACGCATTTTTAAAAGCTCGAGATCGTATGATTTGTCTGCACCACCATAAGAATTGTCCCATTTGGTTTGGGAAATTTCTGTTGGAATAGTTTGCGAATTATTCTCATTAGTTTTGTTTTCTGTCTTACAAGAAAATAAAACTAATGTTAAGAGTACAAAAATATGTGTGATTTTTTTCATTGTATGTTCATTTTTGTAAAATTAGTTTTTTATTGGGTTTATTCGGTGCTCTAACTTCTGTTATTTACGCTGTCGCAATAGGGTTGCCGATAACGTTTCCTTGCTAGAGCTTGTGGCGGCTTATGGAAAGCTTTTTTTCCATAACCGCCCAAGCGAAGTTATGAAATGTAAACGAACAATTTACCGAAAAACTAGCCATAAGTTTTAGCAAGTGTTATGCGATGTTACTCTATTATAGTAAAATTTGTCTTTTCAATATTTCAGTTATTATTTTTTGAACTTCTTCGATTCTTTCAATAAGGATATATTGATCTTTTTTATCCAGTGCATTAGAAATTTGAAGTTCTCTATTTTCAAAATCTCCATATTCATTTTCAAAAGCATATCGAGATTTAACAATGTCCGAAGGATAAATATCTATTAAATCTGAGAGTGTATTTTTATCCAAATTTATTCGTGCAATTGGATAAATTAGTTTCAATTCATATTTAAATATAAATTCATCATTTGTCCATATTATCCACTTACTTTTATCATTTATATATCCTAAAAATTTTGCGTTCTCTTTTAGGTTATATAATTTATCAAATGGTGAACTTACGTTTAATTGATTAACAATACTTTTTGATAGCTTTTTATTATCAATTGTTACAACGCTTATTTTGATTGTAGTTTGTTTGGTAAATAGTTTTTCGACATTCATTTTATTACTTATCTAAGGTTTCTTTTGTGCTATTTTTATGCGGTTTCGCGATTCAATATCGCATAACTCGTTTACAGGCGATACAAACATTCGTATATACACCCAAAATCGGTTAGATTGGCGAAGGTATCTTTCGTTTTACGCTTCTTCAAATATATAAAAATATTCTTAAAAAAAGACCGCAAATTCGCAAATTATATCAAACATTCAATGCTCAATAATTTGCGAATTTGCGGTTTAATAATTTTAAAGAGAAACTGCTTATCGAATCGCTTTCACAAACTCCCCAATACTTCCAACACCATTATCCGTCAAGTTTTTGATAAAAGCACTTCCTATAATCGCGCCTTTGGCAAACTGTGTGGCTTGATTGAAAGTTTCCTTGTTGCTAATTCCAAAACCGATGATTTGAGGATTTTTCAGGTTCATATTGGCGATGCGTTTGAAGTAGTTTTCTTGTGTGCTTCCAAAACCAGATTGCGAACCCGTAACACTGGCCGAGCTTACCATATAAATAAATCCGTCCGAAACACTATCGATAAAACGAATGCGGTCTTCTGAAGTTTGTGGCGTAATCAGGAAGATGTTTTTGAGTCCGTATTTCTCGAAAGTGTCTTTGTATTCGCGGGCGTAGACATCTACAGGAAGGTCGGGAATGATTAGACCATCGATACCAATTTCGGCACATTTCTGGCAGAAATTTTCCATACCAAATTGTAACATTGGATTATAATAACCCATAATTACTAGTGGAATAGAGACTGTTTTACGAATGTCTTTGAGTTGGTCAAACAAAACTTGAGTTGTCATTCCGTTGTACAAAGCTTGTGTAGAACTTTCTTGAATTGTTGGTCCATCGGCCAATGGATCACTAAAAGGCAATCCGATTTCTATCATATCGACACCATTTTTTTCTAAATCTTCAATGATTTGAACGGTATCATTTAAATTGGGATATCCAGCCGAAAAATAGATGGATAGTATTTTTTTTGTTTCTTGTAATTTTAGATTTATTCTATTCATTTTTATTTTTTTGGTAGCGCTAAACTACTTTTTCGAATTTAAAAAAAATTAAAAGTGCGTCAAATTTGCAGCACTATAAGCCCAAGCTTTTTGGTTTGAATGCAGTTGAACCTCCACTCGTTTGTAATGCATACCTTCGTACAAATCAGCTTGATTTAGCTCTTTTTCGGTAACCTCGTAAACAATTCCGTCAATGAAATCCTCTTCGGTTTTGGTTTCCACAATTACAGGATAGTGAACAATTCCAAATTCTTCTTCGATTTGAATTCTTTTTAAAACATATCCAATTAATTTTTCAGGTGTCCCATTTAAAACACGACCAAAAAGGTTTTCTTGCACGTCTTCGTGTTGCAAAGTGCCGTAAGTGAATAATTTAATCATAGTCTTCTATTTTTTCAATTATAATTTAAAATAATCAATATAAGTATTCAAATCTTTGTCGCCACGACCCGATAAATTGATTACAACAATGTCTGTAGGTTTGAATTTCTTTTCTTCTAATACTGCAAAAGCATGTGCGCTTTCGATAGCCGGAATAATTCCCTCCATTTTGGAAAGTTGCAATCCCCAATCCATCGCTTGATCGTCTGTAATCGAGATGAATTCTGCTCTTCCAGAAGCAAATAAATGGGCGTGCATTGGGCCAACTCCCGGATAATCTAAACCAGCAGAAATCGAATAGGGTTCCGTAATTTGACCGTCTAAAGATTGCATCAACAGGGTTTTACTTCCGTGAATGACACCAATTTTTCCCAAAGCCGAAGTGGCTGCACTTTCACCAGAATCTACACCTAAACCTGCCGCTTCCACAGCAATAATATTTACATCAAGATCATCTAAAAAATGGTAAAATGCACCAGCAGCATTGCTTCCGCCACCAACACAAGCTATAACATAATCGGGATTTTCTCGACCTTCTTTTTCTAATAATTGTTCTTTGATTTCCTTTGAAATTACACTTTGAAAACGCGCCACCATATCAGGATAAGGATGTGGTCCAACTACGGATCCAATGATATAATAGGTGTCAACGGGGTTATTGATCCAGTCGCGAATGGCTTCGTTTGTGGCATCTTTCAGCGTTCTAGAACCTGAAAGGGCGGGACGAACTTCGGCTCCCAACATTTTCATTCGAGCCACATTTGGAGCTTGACGTTTGATGTCGATTTCACCCATATACACAATGCATTGCAAACCCATTAAGGCACATACCGTTGCAGTAGCTACGCCGTGTTGACCAGCTCCAGTTTCGGCAATAATTCTGGTTTTTCCCAGACGTTTGGCCAATAAAATTTGCCCAATAGTGTTGTTGACTTTGTGTGCGCCAGTATGACATAAATCTTCTCTTTTGAGATAGACTTTAGTGTTGTATTTTTCGGATAAACGAGCCGCAAAATATAGTGGAGTAGGACGACCTACATAATCTTTGAGCAAGGCATCAAATTCTTCCTGAAATTCTGGTTCTGCAGTAACTTTTAGATATTGTTGGCGTAATTCCTCCACATTAGGATATAACATTTCTGGAATATATGCTCCTCCAAATTCTCCGTAATAGCCTTTTTCGTTAACGTTGTATGACATTTTTATTTTTTTATTTTTTATCCGTAGAGACGCGATTAATCGCATCTTTACATAATTCTATATTTTTTAATCCCGGTTCAATTTCAAATTTACTATTCACATCGATAGCATGAATGGGTAAATTGGTTTTCAAAAGTTCTTTTATTGAATCAAATTCTTCAACACCAATTCCTCCACTCAAGAAAAAAGGTTTAGTTGACGGATACTTTTCCAACACTTTCCATTCGAAAGTAGTTCCGTTTCCACCAGGCAATTTTCCTTTGGTATCAAAAAGGAAAAAATCGCAGACCGATTCGAAAGGTTTTAGCAAACTAAAGTCAAAGGTATCTAAAATTGGAAATACTTTTATGACATCTATCAGTTTTGAGCTATTTTTTTTTAAAGATTCGCAAAATTTAACAGATTCGTGACCATGTAATTGAACAGCTTGTAAATCGTATTTATTAATTTTATCCAAAATTTCATCGGCTGTAGCATTGACAAAAACACCAACTTTTTTTATAGATTTTGGTAATTTGGGAATGGTACCGTCAAAATATCTAGCTGATTTCTCCCAGAATATAAAACCCATATAGTCGGGTAGGAGTGCGCCTACTTCGAGAATATTTTCGGGGTATTTCATTCCGCAGATTTTGAGTTTCATAGTTTTGTTTTTTTTGCCACAGATTTCACAGATTTTCACAGATTTGATTCGTGTTAATTGGTGAAATTCGTGTCTTTATTTTAATTGCTTAATAAATTGGGTTGCAGCTTTACCGGCATTGTCGGTTTTCATAAAATTTTCTCCAATCAAGAATCCTTTGTAACCAAAAGGTTTTAGTTCGTTAATAGCTTCGATGGACGAAATACCACTTTCGGAAACTTTCACGAAATCATTTGGAATATGGTCCGCCAATTGTTTACTGAAATCCAAGCTGACTTCGAAAGTTTTGAGGTTTCTGTTGTTCACGCCAATCATATCCAAAGTGGGCATTATCGATTTCTCTAATTCTTCTAAATTATGCACTTCCAATAAAACTTCTAGGCCTAAACCTTTGGCAAATTCCGACAAGGATTTGATTTCCTCCCGAGTCAAAACCGCTGCGATTAGCAAAATTAAATCGGCTCCGTATGCTTTGGCTTCCAAGATTTGGTATTCGTCAACGATGAATTCTTTTCGCAAAAGAGGAATATTTACGGAAGCTCTAGCCAAAAGTAAATCATCCAAAGAGCCACCAAAATACTTGCCATCCGTCAGCACTGAAATTCCACAAGCACCAGCATTTTCATAGCCTTTTACGACTTCTTCGACAGTAAAACTATAATTAATTTCAGCTTTGGATGGAGAACGTCGCTTGTGTTCGGCGATGATTCCAGAGTTGCTATGTCGCAAATTGTTACTTAAAGAAATCGTCTTTTTTCCAAAGAAAACAGAAGTTTCCAATTGCGAAACGGGAATGATGGATTTCTTGAGAAATACTTCTCTTTTTTTGTCAACGATTATTCTATCGAGTATGTTCATTTTTATTTTGTTTCAGGTTTCAAGTTTCAAGTTTCAAACCGTTCCAACAACTTGAAACTTGAAACAAAGAAAACTTGAAACTATTTTATCTACTTAATTCTTGTAATTTATTTAAAGCCGAAAGCCCTTTACCGGTAAGCAAACTCTCTTTGGCTAATTCAAAACTTTCTAAAATAGTACCCCCATTTACTGTAGCAATTGCCATTGCTGCATTGGCACAAACCACATTGTTTTGGGCTTCATTTCCTTTTCCAGAAATAATATTCATAAACATTCCCGCCGATTCTTCGATAGTTTTTCCTCCCGCAATTTCGCTTTGCAATAAGGTTCTAACACCAAAATCTTCTGGTTTTACAACACCTTCCATTCTTTTTGTAATGGTCTTCGTTAATCCCGTCAACGATACTTCATCATATCCGTCTAATGAATGCAAAATAGTGAAATTCAGGTCGGTATTTTGATACAAATACGCATATTTTCTGGCCAATTCGAGATTGTAAACACCAACCAATTGGTTTTGAGGAAAGGACGGATTGATCATTGGTCCCAACATATTGAAAAAAGTTCTCACACCTAATTCTTTTCGAATAGGCCCCACGTTTTTCATTGCAGGGTGAAATAAAGGTGCGTGTAAAATGCAAATGCCAGCTTGGTCGATGCTTTTTTCCAAGAAATTAGCGTCGTTGCTGAATTTTACGCCTAGTTTTTCCATTACATTACTAGAACCCGAAATGGATGAAACACCATAATTTCCGTGTTTTGCGACTTTGATTCCTGCTCCAGCGGCTACAAATGAAGCCAAAGTAGATATATTGAAAGTGTCTTTTCCGTCGCCACCCGTTCCACATAAATCGATGGTGTTATAGGCTGATAAATCCACTCGAATACATAATTCTAACAAGGCTTCTCGAAAACCTGCTAACTCTTCGATACTAATGCTTCTCATCATATAAACGGTAAGAAAAGAAGCGATTTGGCTTGGATTATAACTTCCATTGGAAATATTAACCAATACATTTTTGGCTTCTTCCTTAGAAAGAATTTCGTGATTGATGAGCCTGTTTAAGATGGTTTTCATTTATATTTTCTTTTTATATTCTGACATATATTTTAAATAATCGACAATTTCTTGCGATTGTTGCTTTGTAATTCCCAATGTTGGCATTTTGACTTTATGTCTAAATGCCGCAGGATTTACGATATAATCGACCAATTCGTTTTCTTTCCAATATTCAGTGACGCTTTTCGGATAATTTAATTCCGGTCCCATTGTTCCTCCGATGCCGTTTATCGAATGGCAAGTTAGGCACTGATTTTTGAATAATGTATAACCCGTTTCCAATTTTTTGTTTTTCAGAGGATACAATTCCAAAGTTGATTTGTTTAGCGGTTCCAAATAAATTTTCACCAAATTATAAGGCCATTTGTATCGACTGTCTTTTTCTGAAACTGATGGATAAACGATATAAAACGGTTCCGCATTCATTACATTTCCATTTTTAATAATTGCTTCCCATTTTGCTCCTTTTGGTGCATCCAAATCTTGAAATGCTAAAAAAGGGTTTACTTTTAAAAATAATTCCAAAGGCATTTCAGGTTTATAACCATCGATACATTCAAATACTATTTTGGTGTTTTTAGGGTCGATTTTGCTTAAATCAATTTGATTTTGAACCAAAAGCGATGCATTAACAACCTTATATTTCTTTGCTTTGTGATACACTGGATCATTATTGATGGTCACAACAGTATCTTTCCCCAATTTATTTTTTGCCTGCAAATCCAATAAGTCCAATACCATTTCGGGTTGGTCAATACTAATGGTTTCTATTTTTGGATCCTTCTTTTGATTACAAGAGATAAATGCGAAAATAAAAAGACAAATGAGAATATTGATTTTGGCAGTTTTCATTTTTTTTTTTTAATATTGAACAGATGTTGCAACGTCTCTACGATTTTAACCAATTCTCTAAAATCTTCTTTCCATTTGGTGTCAATACGCTTTCAGGATGAAATTGAACACCACGAACATCATAAGTTTTGTGACGCAAAGACATTACTTGTCCGTTTTCGTCGAATGAAGTAGCTTCCAAAACATCTGGTAAACTCGCGTCAACCACCCACGAATGATAGCGTCCCACTTCGAATTCGTTTCCCAAACCTTCAAATAAAAGTTCATCATTAACTGATGTTTTTACTATTGAAGAAACTCCGTGATACACTTTGTCTAAATTTGAAAGCGTTCCGCCAAAAACTTCTCCGATAGCTTGTTGACCGAGGCAAACGCCAAGAATACTCTTGGTTGGCGCATATTTAGCGATTACGGCTTTCAATAAACCCGCTTCATCAGGAATTCCTGGGCCTGGAGAAAGTAATATTTTGTCGAAATGAGCAATTTCGTCAATATCAAATTCGTCGTTTCTGTAAACGGTAACTTCACAGTCTAAATCTTCGAGATAATGCACTAAATTATATGTGAAACTATCGTAATTGTCTATAACTAGTATTTTTTTCATTTTGTCTAAATATTAACTTTGTAATTCAACATTAATTCATCCCCGCTTTTTCCTCGAATTCCCCAATTATGCATATGAGTTTCAAATATTGTGATCTCAACATCAATCGGCAAAATTTGTAATTCTCTTTTGAATTTTTCAAAAATAAGTTTATGTAGCTTTTTTTTGGCTTCGATACTTCTTCCTTCAAAAACACTTATTTCTATTATTGTGTGTTTTGTTGTTCTTCCTTCAAAATAAAAGAAGCTGTCTTCATCAATATAAATAAAGCGATGGGCTTTTTTCTCTTTTGGAAATTGAAAGGCTTCAAACATACATTCGCTTAGAATTTCGGATATTTTTTCTCTGATAGGGTGAATTTCTTTCCTGATTCCAAATATTTTGATTTGTCCCATTTTTCTAATTTTAAATAGTTTCTGCTAAATCCAATGCTTTGTTCAAAGCCAGTAATTTATTGTAAACTTCCTGCATTTCACTTTCTTCACTTGAATCGGCTACAATTCCGGCGCCTGCCTGACAATGCAATTGGTGATTTTTACTTAAGAAAGTACGAATCATAATAGCGTGATTGAAATTGCCTTCAAAATCCATAAAACCAATAGCACCTCCGTAGAAATTACGATTGGTTTTTTCGTAATCTTCGATTAATTGCATCGCTCTGTGTTTCGGTGCACCGCTTAAAGTTCCTGCTGGAAAAGTATCGGCAACGACCTGCATTGTGGTGGCTTTTTCGTGTAAATGACCAGTCACTTTGGAAACCAAATGGATTACGTGGGAGAAAAACTGGACTTCCCTGTATTTTTCAACTTCCACACCGTGACCGTGACGACTTAAATCGTTTCTGGCTAAATCAACTAGCATCACGTGTTCGCTGTTTTCTTTTTTGTCTTCGGATAGTTTTTTAGCCAAAATAGCATCTTTTTCGTCATCGCCCGTTCTTCTGAAAGTTCCTGCGATGGGATGAATTTCGGCTTTACGGTTTTTGACAATAATTTGAGCTTCGGGTGAAGAACCGAATATTTTGAAATCGCCATAATCAAAAAAGAATAGGTAAGGAGAAGGGTTGATGCTTCTCAAGGCTCTGTACACATTGAATTCATCACCTTTGAAACCTTGGGTAAATCTTCTGGACAACACCAATTGGAAGACATCACCTCTGTGGCAGTGTTTTTTGGCCAACGCCACATTGTGTTTGAATTCTTCATCGGTTAGGTTGGAGCTACCTTCGCCATCTCGTGTAAATTTATAGGAAGCAATATTTCGGGATTGCAACAATTGTTCGATTTCCGAAATGTTGTTTTTTTCGTCTAAACTATGACAAAAAATATAAGCTTCGTTTTTGAAATGGTTTATAGCAATGATGTTTTGGTAAACTGCATAATAGACATCTGGTATGGTGGTTTCTCCGTCTTTTTTGGCGATGCTTACTTTTTCGAAATAGCGAACTGCATCATACGAAATATAACCAAACAATCCGTTGTTGATGAATTTGAAATCGTTTTTCTTGGACTGAAATTGACCTGAAAATTCCTGAATGATTTGAGGAATATCTGTTTTTGAATCTATTGAAACGGTTTGAGTACTTCCGTCAGGAAAGTTTTTGTTAATGGTTTCATTTTCTATTTTTATGGAAGCAATCGGGTTGCAACAAATGTAGGAAAAACTGTTGTCGTTGCCGTGATAATCACTACTTTCCAAAAGTAAGCTATTCGAAAATTGATCTCGAATTTTGAAATAGACACTTACCGGTGTTATCGTGTCGGCAAGGATTTGTTTGTAATGAGTATTTAAAATAAATGTTTTCATTTCTTTTTTATTAAATTGAGAAGCAATAAATTGCGTCTTTACACAAAAAAAAGGCTTGTCGTGATGACAAGCCTTTTATATTTATAGTTTATACTACAGGTGCTTTGTTCACGACGATTGACGTAAATTGTTCCACCACCAAGTATTTTTTAAAATCGTTTTCATTCCACAAATATATAAATCAAATTTGATTATCCAAATAGAATAAATTAAAAATACTTTTTTTTATGATTTTGTTATAAAATCAAACCCTAACAATTTCTTGTCAGGGTTTAGAGTAATTTATTTCTAGTGAGAATTAGAATTTCAAGGCTACCTTCAATTCGAATTCATCATATATTGCTTTGTCTCCAATGCTTTCGAAGAATGATTTAGAGTTGTATTTTATGTCGTATTTTGTACGATCTACGTTAAAAGCTGTTGTAGCAGTATTTCCGTTTACTGTTAAATCAAAAACTACAGGTTTTGTAATTCCTTTGATAGTCAAATCTGCAGTTACAGTGTAAACGTTAGGTGATTTGGTTCCAATTTTTTTGAAAACTAATTTGGCGGTTGGGAATTTATCCGTTCCAAAAAAGTCATCTGCTTTTAAGTGACCGTTTAATTTTCCTTGGTATTCTCCTGATAAATCGGTAGCTGTTAATGAAGTCATATCTACAGTAAAAATCCCTCCTACTATTTTTTTTCCTTTAAGAACAATAGCTCCGTCTTTGAAATTTACTGTACCATTGTGTTGTCCAGTTACTTTTTTTCCTACCCATTCGATAGTACTTGTAGTAGTGTTGATGTTTTTTGTTTGAGCAGATACTGCTGTTGTAGATAAAACTACTACTAATGCTAATGCAATTGATTTTAAATTTTTCATAATGTAATTTGTTGTTGGGTTAATAATTAAAGTGTAATAAATAATTCTTCGTTTGATTTTCTAACTTTTTTCTGATGTTGCGTTGCGTCTTCTTCGCTTCTGTATCCAATTGGTGCAATTAGTGAAGCATTCAAACCTAACTTGTCTAATCCAAGAATTTCGTTGACTTGAGCAGGAACAAAACCTTCCATTGGAGTTACATCAATTTTCAATTCGGCGGCAGCATTCAATAAGTTTGCCAATGCTAAATATGTTTGTTTGGATGTCCAATTTGCTTTTTCATCAGCTGATTTAGCGCCAATTCCGCCTTTCATAAAATCTCCATATCCTGATAAAGCGGTTTCCGGAATATTTCTAGTTTGGGCAACATTTTTCAAATAGCTATCGATATCTGAATCAGTTACGTTAGTTTGATTTGCAAAAATGATTAGGTGAGAAGCATCTACAATTTGAGATTGTCCCCAAGCTGCAGGTTGAATTTTTGCTCTCAAGTCGGTATTTTCGATAATAAAAACTTTATAAAGTTGCAATCCATAAGAAGATGAACTCAAACGGATGGCTTCTTTTAGGGTATTTAAATCTTCAATTGAAATTTTTTTTGTGGAGTCGAATTTCTTCGTTGCGTATCTCCAGTTTTGTTGTTCTAAAAAAGCACTCATATTGTAATTTATTTTTAATTTATTAATTTCTATATTTTTCTAACAATTGGTTTAATATAACTATTTCTTCTTCAGTTAAGTTTTTCGAAAAAGCTATTTCGTGTTCCGTTACTTTTGGATCTAATTCTTTCAAAACATCTAATCCTTTTGGTGTAATTGAAACCTCGATTTTTCGTCGGTTTACAGGGCAAACTTCTCGTGTAACAAACTCTTTGAGTAATAATTTATCGACTAAACGCGTTGTATTACTAGTTTTAGCTAACATTCGTTCTTGAATTACACACATATTTGCAGGATTTCCTTTTTGTCCTCTTAATATTCTTAACACATTATATTGTTCCCCAGATATATCGTATGGTTTTAATAGTTCATTAAACTTTTCTGCCAAAATATTTTGGGTGTACATAATATTCAGGATAATTTTTTTGGAATTCTCCATCGGTACAGTTGATTTTATAACATCTTCAATTTTCATATTTGTACGTATGTTATTTGTTGGTACAAATGTAGTATGTTTTTTATTTGTATATACAAATGTTATGTTATTTTTTTGTTAAAATAATTTTGGAGTAGTTTTATTTGAAGTCGATTTTAGTCAATGCATAGCTGTAATACTATTCATTTTCAGAGAGTAGTTGATATTAAAATTAAGGGTATGTTTAAATAAATGGTATATAAAAAGCAAAAAAAATATATATAGTTGTGATTTTTAAGTATTTTATAGTGTAAATTCATAATTTGTTGATTTTTTGGTTTTACTAAAACGTTTTCTTCAAATTATCCTCTAATTAACAAAAGTGTTTCTTTTTGTTTGGTAAAAACATTGTATTTTTACAAAAAAACATCACTATGAATTTGACACAAGAAGATTGGGTTTCTCAATATGAAGCTGACGTAAACGCAGTTATTTTGGACGTAAGAACAGAAAATGAGTGCAATGAGGGTGTTATCCCCAATTCTATAAATATCGATATTTATGAAGGTCAAGGTTTTATTACTAAGTTAGAAGCCTTGGACAAATCAAAAAATTATTATGTTTATTGTCGTTCGGGAGCCAGAAGTGCGAAAGCTTGTGAAGTAATGGAAAGTCTTGGATTTGAAAATACTTATAACTTGCAAGGAGGAATATTAGAATGGAATGGCGATATCGTCTAATTACAATTTAATGAAGCATAGTCTTCGTTTTTTATTCACGCTTACATAGAAAGCACAACCTATTTTTATATGAATGCAATACCTCAAGAATTTCAAATTAATTCATTGATTGTTCAAGACACCTATTTGGTTAATGGCGATCTAATAAAATGGACAGGAAAAACAACTCCTGTATATTCAACAATTTCTTCTACCGTAAATTACAAACCCACTTTGCTGGGAACAATTCCTTTTATGGGTGAAAAAGAAGCTATGGAAGCTGTTGATGCAGCAGACAAAGCTTACAATAACGGACAAGGTTTGTGGCCAACAATGAAGGTTGTTGACCGTATAAAATGTATGGAGAATTTTGTTACTCAAATGAAAGCAGTCCGAAGTGAGGTAGTTAAACTTTTGATGTGGGAAATAGGAAAAACATTAGGAGATTCTGAAAAAGAATTTGACAGAACTGTTGAATACATATATGATACTATCGAAAGTTACAAAGAGTTGAACAGTCGAAGCGCTCATTTTTCTAAAGTACAAGGGATAAATGCTATGGTGCGAAGAGGTCCTTTAGGCGTTGTTTTATGTCTTGGACCTTATAATTACCCTTTGAATGAGACTTTCACATTGTTGATTCCTGCCTTGATAATGGGTAATCCAGTTATTTTTAAACCAGCAAAATATGGTGTTTTATTAATTTCTCCTTTATTTGAAGCTTTTAGAAGCAGTTTTCCTAAAGGTGTAATTAATATTTTATTTGGTCGTGGTCGCGAAGTAGCTTCACCTATTATGAAATCAGGTAAAGTTTCTATTTTGGCATTAATTGGCAACAGTAAATCAGCCATTGCATTACAGGATTTACATCCAAATAAAAATAGATTGCGTTTAATTTTAGGTTTAGAAGCAAAAAATCCTGCCATTATTTTGCCTGACGCTAATTTAGATTTGGCTATTCAAGAATGTGTTGCGGGTTCATTATCTTTTAATGGTCAGCGTTGTACAGCATTAAAAATTTTATACGTTCACGAAACTATTGTTGACGAATTTAATACACGTTTTGCTGCCAAAGTCGATGAGTTAATTTATGGTAATCCTTGGGATAAATCAGTATTTCTAACACCATTACCCGAAACAGATAAACCTGATTACATTCAAGAATTAATTAATGATGCCCAAAGTAAAGGCGCAAAGGTCTTGAATAAAAAAGGAGGAGAGCGTTCAGAAAATTTTATATTTCCTGCGGTTCTATATCCTGTAAGTAAAGAAATGAGAGTGTATAAAGAAGAACAATTTGGTCCAGTGGTACCCATAATTTCTTTCAAAAATATTCAAGAACCTCTAAATGATATGGCGGAATCTCAGTATGGTCAACAAGTGAGTTTGTTTGGTCAAAATATTAAAACCATTGCACCACTTATTGATACATTAGTCAATTTGGTTTCGAGGGTAAATTTGAATAGTTCTTGCCAAAGAGGTCCTGATGTTTTTCCTTTTACGGGTAGAAAAGATTCTGCTGTTGGTACATTAAGTATTCATGATGCTTTGCGTTCTTTTTCGATTAGAACTTTTGTTGCTTCTAAAGACAATGAATATAATAATGGAATACTGCAAGATTTATTAAACAGTAAAGAGTCCAATTTCATCAATACAGATTATATTTTATAAAACTAAAGTAAAATCAAAACCGCAAAGGATACTTTTGCGGTTTTTTTGGCTTTAAAAGTATTTTAATGGTTGCTACAATTGGTTTACTATTGAGATATAAATAGGTTTATTCATAAGAATTGAAAATAAGCAAATTTGAAAAACAGTTTTACATTGCGATATTTGTTATAAAAATAAAATATTTTTAATATTTCGTGATAATTATAGTGTTATTTTAAAAAAACTGTAGTAACTTTACTATATAAATTTAAACTTTGACACAATGAAAAGTAATTATTTGTTTTTAGCAGTTTTTGTATTATTGTTTTTTGGTAGCAACAGTATTTTAGCCCAAAAAAATTGGGCAGTTCCGGAATATACAAAGGGTCTAAAAAATCCATTTGCAGGAAATACAGATGCAACCGCCGAAGGGAAAGTAATTTATGGACAAATGTGTGTTTTATGCCACGGAATTACTGGAAAAGGTAATGGAGAGGCTGGATTAAGTCTTGAAAAAAAACCCGCAAATTTCTTGGCTTTAAAAGATATTCAAAATGAAACAGATGGTGAAATTTTTTGGAAAATAACTGTGGGTAAACCTCCAATGTCTTCTTATGATGAATTGTTGACCGAAGACCAACGCTGGCAATTAGTGAATTATATCAGACAACTAAATAGAAAAAAATAAAATTAAATTAAAATGAAAAAAGCCACCCTTTTTTGTATGTTTTTGACTTGCATAGCATTCGTAAGTTGTAATAAAAACCAAAGTCAAAAGAATGTTGAGGACCAAAATTTAACAGAAAAGCCTGTAAGTATTCAGTGTTATATTGCTATCTATGAAAAAGATACCATTGATTTAAAAATCAACACTTTGAAAAATGGTAAAGTATCGGGTGATATGGATATGAAATTATTAAATATGCCTATAAAAGAGGGTAAGATTGCAGGGGAGTACAAAGGTGATACTCTATTTGTAAATTATACTTTTATTCAAGGAACAAATGATAAAGTGGTATTCAAAAATCCAATGGCTTTTTTAAAAAAGGATAAGGAACTTATTTTAGGAAATGGAAAAATTATAACCTATTTGGGTGCGTCCTATTTTGCCAAAGGAGAACCTATCGATTTTGAAAACGTAAAATATAAATTCAATCCTATCGATTGTTTAGAAAAATAAAAAATGTTTTAGAGTCTGCTATTGATTCTTAATGAGTGATATTAAAATAGAATTGGGTTTACATTTTTAAAGTGTAAACCCAATTTTTTATTTAGTTCAGGGATTAGGATGTAGTATAATTTTAATTTTTTTTTGGCCACAGAATTAAATAAAATAAAAAAGAAGCAGTGAAAACTACCTCTTTTTTATCCTGTGTGAATTAAATTTTTTCCTTAGTAGCGCCAATTTCCTCTTCGATTTGAAGGCACGACAAAATTAAGCTAAATTCATTTTTTCAATCAACTACTTGTGACTGGATTATTTTAAATAGAGAAGTCTAAAAATTACAATTTAGACTCATCTGGGGCTTTTTCGTTAATGAAATGTTGATTGGTGTAAATGGTTCTTATTATTTCATTATTTTTAAAAACATAGGTGTGTGTTGCCAATGCTTCAATAGCACCAGTATAAACTATTTTAGAACTTGCATCAATGTTTAATTGTACATTTCCGTTTGCAGTTGTTGCCGTTTTGTTTAGATGTAAAGTAAATGTTGCAGGTGTATTGGCACGGTTCATTACCATAACGCTAATCGTAGCTCCATCAACAGAGCCAAAAGTAATGATATCAGAAAGTGAAGATGTTCCATCGGCATAAATTCCTTTAAAGTTTTTAGCTATCATTTGCATGTGGCGATACGTTGGTCTTGGTGTCATATTAGCGCCATCAATTGAACTAAAATCAGTTCCTTTTCTGTTTCCATCGTTTTCAAACATACTCCAAGTGGTTGCAAATTTTGCTCCATATTTCATACATAAATCTAATACTCCGCCAAACATTTGACCGTTTTCCCAAGTGTGAACTTGCGGACCACCTTTGGCATTGTATTCTCCAATTCCCCATCCTAAAGTATTTTCGCCAGTACGGTTATGCTTAGCATTTACAAAATCAACTTTGGCTTTGCATTTTATGATAGATTTTTTAAAATCCTCAATTCCTTCGTATGCTAAATTTATATTTGTATCTTGAGGATAACGGTGCCAAGTAATTCCATCGCAGTAATAATAATTTTCACCAGGAATTTTACCAGAAATATCATTTTTGCCGCCAAATAAGTCGTTCATTGCTTCGTCCATGTAATAACATTCGTCTGGCCCATATATTTTAATTGTAGGATCTACTGATTTCATTGCCTCTGAGCAGGGTTTAAAATAAGCCTCTACCATTGCTCCAACGGTTGTTAAATCAGGTTTGCCATTTTGTAACCAAGGTTCGTTGCCAATATTCCAATATTTAATGGCTTTACCACTAGCTAAGTCCACATTAAAATATTTTACCAAATCAGCAGCTGCTGTTGGTGAATCGTATTGTGAAACTTGCATTATTGGTTCGGCTCCCATAGCTTGAATCCGTTTTACCCAGTCTAGTAATTCAGCTTTTGACGGCATTTCAACGTCATAAGCGTGTCCTCCGATACGGATAGAGCAAACCCCTGATTGTGCTGTTAAATCCCAGATTTGATTGGTTGGATTTTTAAACCATACATTATTCCCAACTAGAATGGGACTTATTTGGGTGCTATTAGCAGTAGTAGATTTTTCTTCTACATTGATACTGCTTTTATCTTTGATGAATTGTGTTGTTTTGTTAGAACAAGATGAGTTTAACACTAGTGTTACTACTCCAAAAAATAAAAATTTATTAATCATGGTTCGATTATTTGAAATAAATTTTGAGTTGAAAGAGGAAAAATTTTGATAAAAAGTGTAACTAATTAATTTGTAACAGTATTTACTAATTAATTTGAAAAAAAAAAGATAAAAGAGGCTAGAGAAAATCTAACCTCAATTATCTCAATCAACTTACTAACCAAAATTTTTAATATCCTACATTGAATCCTGGAGGATTACCCATCAAATTAATTTGAGTTTGTGGAATTGGCATGTTTACCATATGTGGTTTCATATTTATTGGACCTTCTCCAGCAAGAGTTCCGGATGTACTAGTCTTCATATATAAATTTTGTCTTTCTACTAATAGACCCAATCTTTTTAGCAAGAACCATCTGTTGTGCTCGAAAGCAAGCTCTCTTGCGGATTCGTCTAGATAATTGTTTATTGTCCAAGAAGTGATGTCGTTAGCAGCAGATGTACTTGCGGCAAGACCTGTATAACCTCTTCTTCTTACTTTATTTAAATAATCAAGTGTTTTGGTATCATTTCCAAGATAATGTTGTGCCTCTGAGGCCAATAATAAGGTTTCAGCAAAACGATAATAAATGATATCTTTATAGCTGTCGTTTGTACCTATCAACTTTTCTAAATCATGGTATTTTTTCAAACTCCAGTGGAATCTTCTGTAATTCTCCTCTGGTTTAGTGATAGGTTGTCCAAATCGTGGGTTTTTTGGATTATTTACCGCATACTCTAAATAATTATCTGGATAATAATAGGTTTTGAATCTCAAATCTTTTGCTTGATCGTAAAGTGATTTCAAGTAATTATTTGGAAAGAACCATCCTAGAGACTGCCCACCAAAATTAACATCATTGATTACTTCAAATTGTCCAGCTACTGCGCCGGATTGTTTCTCATACAATCTTTGGCAAAAAACACCTGTTAACCAAGAACCTCCACCACCAGCAAGGTCATTACTAGCTCCTAATAAAAAGTCTTTTTGATAGGCTAAAAGTGATTCCTTGTGATTGGCATTTTGTCCCCAAACTTCCGTAAGAGAAACTAAACCGTGTGTGCCTTCAGTAATAATTGCTTCAAACTGGGCTGCTGCTCCTGCGTAATCTTTTTGCCACATTGCAGCTTTACCGCGAATATGTCTTGCAACACCTTGACCGTAACGACCTGGTAGCACTTTATAGTCTAAATTAGCAACAGCATAGTCAAGATCTTCGTTGATCAATTTCCATACATCGGCATCACTGGCTACTTTGTATTCTACAGGGTCATTAAGGTTTTCTGGTGTAGTCGGAATAGTATCAATCAAGATTGTATTGTACTGCTCTTTCAAGTCCAAATAGACTTCACCTCTAATAACTCGGGCTTGTGCAACTAATTTTTTCTTAGCAGTAGCATCCATATCAATCGATCTTGCAGCTGTAATAACGGCTGAACATCTATCGATAATTCGATACCCATTACTCCATTTTGAACCTGTAAATAGGGCAGGAGTGTGAACTGTACCATAAGGTGTGTTCCAAGTTCTGTGCAAGCCTAAATCGGTACAAGCCATAAAGAACACATTAGACCATAAATCTGCATTATCGCCAGCAGGCAAATTGTATTGTCTCATGCGGTTATAAAGTGCATTGACTCCAACTTCTAGTCCTGCTGGGGAGCTGTATATATAATCTGTTGAAATTTGATCTTTCACCGGTTCCGCTAAGTATTCTTCACAGGAAGAAAACGCTACAGGAAAAATGAGAGCCAAAACAAATAAAAAATTTCTATTTTTCATAATCTTGTTATTTTATTAATTGATTAAACGTTTTAAATTAGGTATTAAAAACCAACTTGTAATCCAAAAACGTAAGAAACTGGTTCAGGATAATCGGATGCATTTTTTTCTGGGCTGTACGATTGAAAATCTGTAATGGTAACTACATTATTTCCTGTTACATACATTCTAAAGTTACTTAATCCCAATTTTTTAATTAAATCTGCAGGCAAGGTGTATCCTAAAGTTATGTTTTGCAATCTGATATAAGAAGCATCTTGCAATCCTAAGGTATTCAAGTTTGGAGCATCATTTCCTACTCTTGGTCTTGGCCAATTTCCTGTTGGGTTTTCTGGTGTCCAATAATCTTGTTTCAATCCATTTTTAACTCCACGCAAAGAAGCTCCTTCGTTATAACCGTATAAATAAGGGTTGTCTCTTGTTATGCCTTGAACAGTGTAAACATCAGCATTGAAATCAAAATTTTTGTACTCCATACCTAATGTAACGGTTCCGTACCATTCTGGATATCTCGAAGTTAGAATTCTATCCGCATCTTCTGGTTTAGCACCATTTTCAGGATTAGCATCATATAGTTTGATATCTCCAGGAATCAACCCTGTACCTGCATCGGCAGGAATAGTTTCCCCTTCTTGATAAATCCCAATACCTTTCCATTGCCAGTACACAGAAATAGGTTGTCCTATAAACCATCTGTTTCCAACATCACTGTCTTGTACACCGTCACCATCTTTATCACCGTAAAGCGACACGATTTTATTTTTATTTTTAGTGAAACTAGCTCCTAAATTTAATTTGAAATCTTTGTTTCTGATTATTTCAGAATTTAAAGTAACCTCAAGACCTTGATTGTTAACTTCACCAATGTTTTGATATTGATTAGAAAAACCAGTAGTTTGATTAATTGCAGCATTAACAATCATATCGGTTGTGGCAGTATCGTAAACCTCTACAGTTCCGCTAATTCTGTTTTTGAATAATCCAAAATCCATAGCAAGGTTTAATTGCGTAGAAGTTTCCCATCTTAAATCTGGAGAAGATAATCTACCACCCGGAATGTAACCCGATACTTTAACCCCATTGATAATGTAATCTCTTTGGTCTGCAGTAGCCTGACTCAAGTAAGGGTTTTCAGGTCTATTTCCTACTTGTCCGTAACTAGCTCTTAATTTTAAATTATTAAAAGGAGTTTCTTGCATAAAATCTTCTTTGTAAACATTCCAAGCTGCATTTGCCGCTGGGAAGAATCCCCATTTATTTTCTATACCAAATCTTGAACAACCATCGGCTCTTCCTGATAGGGTGAAATAATATTTATTATCATAATCATATTCTAACTTTGCAACACCAGATAGCAAAGTCTCTTCAGATCCACTAATATTAGGAGTGTTCAAAAAAGCAGCTTCTAAACCATATATTCCAAGAATATCATTAGGTATTCTATCAGCATTATTTTGAAAATTAGTATAAGAAGATGAAACCATTTCATGAACAGCAACAATACCAAAGTGGTTTTTTTCAGCAACCGCAAAGTTTTTTACTGAGTGCCAAACCAATTCCGCTTCCCATATTTGCACTACCTCGGTCATCTAATTGGAAAAAGTTTTTGAATATTTTCTTTTTCCTGTTTTCGGGAATTCCGATTCCATTGTCTTTTATTTTAATTTCAATGGTATTATCATCCATTCCTTTTTGTTCAACTGCCAAGGTTATTTTACCATTTTTACTAGTGAATTTAAAGGCATTGGAAAGCAAATTAAAAATCACCTTTTCCATTTGGTTTTTGTCAAAATAGATCATACAAGTGTTTATATTCAAAACAAATTTGTAGTCAATATTTTTCTCCACTGCAAAACCTCGAAAGGATTCATAAATGTCAAAACAAAAAGGAACAATGTCTTGTTGTTCGCAGTAAATTTTCATACTACCCTTTTCGGCTTTCCTAAAGTCCATTAATTCATTAACCAGTTTTAATAAGCGGTCTGAATTATTTTTTATATTCTTTAATTTATTCTCGAGATTAGAATTTTTTTCGGCACCTTGAAGAAGTTCTTGAATTGGGCCACTAATGAGTGTTAATGGGGTTCTAATTTCGTGTGAGATATTGGTAAAGAAATCTAATTTCATTTTGTACAATTCCTCCTGTCTTTCTTTTTCAAGATGCTCTAAATATAATTCTTGTTTTAATTTTTCAAGATTTCTAAGAAAACGATTCAGGTAAATACCCGAAGCAATTAATAAACCAATATAAAATAAATAGGCCCACCAAGTTCTCCACCAGGGTGGGAGCATTGTGATTTTTAAGGTTTTAATATTGTGATTCCAAACCCCATCTTCGTTTGAAGTTTTAATTTTTAAAGTGTAAGTTCCTGAACTTAAATTTGTTAAATTTATGAGATGCTGCCTTCCTATGTCATGCCAATCGTCTTTGTTAAATGAGCTTTCTAATTTATAAGCGTATTTATTATTTTGTGGATTAACAAAATTCAGTGCACTAAACTCAAGCCCAATATATCCTTGGCCATAACTCAAGGTAATTTCAGAAGTCTCGGTGATATAATTGTCCAAAGGGATTTTTTTGTTTCCAGGTTTTATTTCTTCGTTATTAACGATAAGTTTTGTAAATACTATTTCGCTTTCATTTTGAGTTTTTATTATTTTCGAAGGATTAAAAATAATAAGACCTTTTGAAGAACCAAATATGAGTTCGTTAGTATTCAATTTTAAGCTGCAGTTATTTGAAAATTGCTTTACTTTTAAGCCATCTTTTGAGGAATAGGAGCTGATTTCAAAATCCGAGATATTAAAAACAGGGTTAAATTTTTTTGTTTTTATCCTGTATAACAAGTCATTATCACTAACCCAAATATCTCCATTAGAATCTTCAGAGATGCTTTTTATGGTTTCGTTGGTAAACCCAATCGATTTGTTTATTTCATAAAACCGCCCTGTTTTTTCGTCAAACAAGTCCATTCCGCCACTTTCGGTGCCAATCCAAAACCTTTTTTTGGAATCCGTGAATATAACCGTTAAGCTATTGTTAGACAAGCTGTATTTTCCTCCAGTTCTGTATGTTTTTGTGACTTTTTTAGATTTTTTATCAAAAAAGTTTAATCCATACTGAGTAGCTATCCATAAACCATTATTTCTATTGGCAATATCGGTTATAAAGTTATCACTAATGGAACTTTGCTTCCCATCAGCCGAATAACTTTCGACCGTTCCATCTTGCATTACTCTTTTGATTCCGCTTCCATTGGTTCCAACCCAAAGATCTCCATTGTCCATCACTAAACAAGTTATGGGTCTTTCTCCATTTTTTGAATCCTTTTGCGAAAGCGGTATTTTAGTGAAATTTTTACTGTTTTTATTGAATTTAAACAATCCGTTAAAAGTTCCACAATACAAATTTTCTTTGTTCTGATGAACAAGCGAAGTAATATTATTGACCGTTTTTTCATTATCAAAATAATCTATCGAATAAGCATAACTTTTATTGTTTTTGAAGTCCAAATAATTCAATCCACCTCCATTAGTTCCTACCCACAATGAGCCATCAGCTTCCTTAGCTACTGCATTTACCAATCCATTGTTTAATCCAAAATTGGGCTTTATGGTTTCTCTAATATTAATAAAATTGGTATTGGCTTTTTGAAAAAAGTTCACGCCACCACCAGTTGTTCCTATCCAAATATCGCTGTGACGGTCTTTGAGGAAACATTTTAAATCATCGTCAGAAAGGCTGAAACTGGTCAGTGGATTGTGTTTGTATTTGATAAATAGATTTTTATCTTTTTTGTAAACACAAAGTCCATTTTTGGTGGCAAACCAAATGGTATTGTTATCAATAGCCACAATATCATTGACCCAATTCGAAGACAAACTGTTATTGTTGTTGGAATTATGTAAGTAATTGGTTAGCGAATTTTTGGATATCGAATACTTGAACACTCCGTTTGTTTCTGTTGCAAACCATAAATCGCCATTTTTTTCTTTAATAACTTTCCAAACTTTAGCTTTAAGAAATGAGGCATTGGCACTTAAAATTTTTGGTAAATTTTTCTGCGCACCTGTTTTTGGGTCAAAACATTGCAAGCCCTTGGATGTACCAACTAAAACTCCATATTTTGCGTCAAAAAATAAAGAGAGAACCCGGCTAGTTTTGAAAGGGGAATTGGGATCATTGGAAACTTCTTTCAATAAATATTTTTCTTTATCGAGGCGTTTTACTCCTCCAAAAGTTCCAATCCATATTCTATTATCAGCATCTTGTATAATGGAGGATATATAATTTCTGCCGCCTTTAATGGGAGGGATGTCAATTCTTATAAAATTATTTTCCTTTTCGTTAAATAAATTCAAACCATTGTTAGTTCCAATCCACAAATTTTTTTCATTGTCCTCTAAAACCGAATTGATATGATTGTTGCTAATGCTTTTCTGATCGTCTTTGTTGAGAATGTATCTTGAAAAATTGTAACCATCATAATTAATCAAACCATTGGCAGTTCCTATCCAAATAAACCCTTTTTTAGTTTGATGAATGCTTGAAATCATGCTTTGTGAAAAACTCTCATCATAATTAATATGCTCAAAATACAAATCATGCCTTTGCGCATAAGAATGAAAGCAATTCGTTACAAATAAAAAGAGACTTACTAGAAATAAACTAATGTTCTTCATAAAAATAAAATGAATTTTAGTTGCTTAAATTAAATCAATTTGAAATCCTATATTTAAAAAGGTTTATGATAAATAATTAATTTAATCCAATGCAAGGTAAATCTAATGAAAATAAAACAATGTCTCTAATTTTTCTTTTTAAGGGGTGTATTTGTCCTTTTTGATTGGATTTTCGGACTGTTAATATTGTAATTTACAACTTTCAACTCAAACCCATCAAAGCACTAATTACTACAAAAAGCTAAAAGAATCATTATGAAATTAGAGATTGCAACTCTCTTATTATGGGATGTATTGTAGAAATTGGGCAATACTAAAAATTCAAATTGACAAACTACTACCAGTTTTTTGTGGTAATTTTCAAGGAAAAAGAAAAAGCTACTATTGTATTTAAACACAGATAGCAGCTTTATTTTCGAAAACAGAATGATTGTATTATTACACTGATTTTATTTCCCAACCAGGCTCGTAGCTTCTAGACCACAATTTCATAGCCTCTCTGTTGAATATGATTCCAGTATTTTCATCTACTTCAAAAGAGCTATTAATTCTCGAGGAAATATTGGCATAATGGGTTAACATTTGGCTAATTGCACCTTCTTCAATAGGAGATTTTAAAGTGTCTTTTCCTCTAATGGCATCAAAAAAGTTGGTGGTATGTAGTGTGGAAAGGAAACCTTCACCTCCCAAAGCAATCCCACTTTCTTGAGCTTTTGAATTATTTTCTCGAACTAACTTTCCTTTCAAATCATACAATTTGTAACCGCCTCTATCAACAAATACGGACCCTTTGGAACCATAAATTACAGTTCCTCTATCAGCTCCTCCATATTTTTTGTATCCATTTCTACTTTGACAATCCCATTGAATGGTTTTGTTGCCAGAAAAACGGAAAGTAGCCTCCATCGTATCATACATATTCCAACCATCTTCTTTGTGTTGAAATTTTCCGGAATATACATCCACGCGTTCAGGATATTTTACGTCCAAAGCCCAACGTGCAATGTCTAATTCGTGTGTGCCATTATTCCCAGATTCTGCTGTGCCATAATCCCATCCATACCAATGCCAATTGTAATTCCAAGTATCGTGGGTATATTCTTTTCTGGGAGCGGGTCCTTGAAAAAGATCCCAATCCAAACCTTCGGGTGGATTTGCCTTTACAGCAATTGGAACAGCTCCTCTTGAATTTACATAAAAAGCAACGGCTTTATAAACATCTCCAATAACACCAGCATGAATTTCATTAATAATTTCGATGGTTTGTGGAGAGGAACGCTGTTGGTTTCCCATTTGCACGACTTTATTGTACTTTTTTTGATAGTCAACCAATAATTCGCCCTCTTTTGGATTATGACTACAGGGTTTTTCTAAATAAACGTGTTTCCCCGCTTGCATCGCCATACAAGCTCCAGGAGCGTGCCAATGATCTGGAGTTGCTATAAAAATGGCATCTACATTTTTGTTGTCAATTACTTTTCTAATGTCATTTTCTAAAATAGCTTTGTGATTGATGAGTTTTGAAACTTCTACTGCAGCTTTATCACGCTGGCTTTTCATCACATCACATAAGTACAGTAGCTCAACATTATTTTCTTTTGCAGCTATTGCTGGTAAAAAAGCACCATATCTTCTGCCAAGACCTTGAATGGCGATTTGCAACCTGTCATTAGATCCCATTATCCTATTGTAGCTTTTTGCAGAAACACTTGTAATTCCGCCAGTAAAAGCCAATCCAACTGAACCAATAGCCGCTTTTTTTAGAAAATCTCTTCTGTTTGTACTCATTTTTTAATGGCTATTTTAAAATGTTGTTTATTCTGTTGAGTTCTTCATTTGTAAACGAATAATTTTCAATGCAACGTATGGAGTCTAAAAGTTGTTCCGATTTGCTTACACCCACCAAAACCGATGTAATTCGCTGGTCTTTCAATATCCAAGCCAAGGCCATTTGTGCCAAGTTTTGTCCACGTTCTAATGCAATTTTGTTTAATTCTAGAATCTTTTTTATTTTTTCATCCGAAATTTGGTTCTCATCGATGGCTCCATTGCCACGGTGACTAGCAGCTCTTGAACCTTCAGGAATGCCATTTAAATATTTATTGCTTAGCATACCTTGTGCCAGTGGTGAAAACGATATACAACCCACCTTTTCCTCTTGTAATAAATCTAATAATCCATCTTCTACCCAACGATCAAGCATTGAATATCTAGGTTGATGAATCAAACAAGGTGTTCCCAATTGTTTTAAAATTTCAAATGCTTTGGCAGCTTCTTCGGGCGCATAACTAGAAATACCAACATAGAGTGCTTTTCCCTGACGCACCATTAAATCGAGTGTACCCATAGTTTCTTCAAGAGGTGTTTCGGGATCTGGACGATGATGGTAAAAAATATCCACATAATCGAGTCCCATTCTTTTTAAACTTTGATCCAAACTGGCTACCAAGTATTTTTTTGACCCAAAATCTCCATAAGGGCCATCCCACATTCCCCAACCCGCTTTGGTTGAAATAACTAACTCATCTCTGTAAGGAACAAAATCTTTTTTGAATATTTTTCCGAAATTCTCCTCGGCCGATCCTGCTGGAGGTCCGTAATTATTGGCTAAGTCAAAATGGGTAATGCCATTATCGAAAGCGACTTGTAAAATATTGCGTGCATTTTCTAATGAGTCAATATCTCCAAAGTTGTGCCAAAGTCCAAGCGAAATGGCAGGCAATTTTAATCCACTGTTTCCGCATCTGCGATATTCCATTTTTTCATATCTATTCGGATTTGCTGTGTATTGCATAATTTTTTGTTTTTTTTGTATTTAAAAATTAAATGAGATTACTTGTAAATGTATTAATATTGTTCAGCCAATGCAAGTGCTTTTACCATTATTTCAAGATCAGTGGTACCTCTGAAACCGCTAAAACCAACCGAAAGTTTTTTCCCGTTTTTCATAACCAGAGGTTGACCTCCTTCCCATCCAATAAGGTCGGGAGCTAGAATACCATTTCCATTTTCATCGACTTCTTTTGTAAAAACCATTCTTTCATATTCGCCAGTTTTTACTCCTGTTAACCAAACCTGACTTGCTTTTGTCCAAGCCAGTCGGTACGAATTTCTTAATGTGGGCTGATTGGTTCCAAACATTTTCCCGTAAACGTTTTGATTTTCATCAATGATACATACAGCAAGATTTCCATTAGTGATGTTTTTATCATCTGAATTTTGCATATAAGTTGGAACTAGTTCTTCGATTGCACTGAAAATAGTGTTAGTGATTTCCTGCATTTCTTTGTTTTCCATTTTGTGTAAATTATTATTTGATATTATATAATCTAAATTTATGTTGCGGACTTATTTTTAAGTCACTTTCAAACGAATATCATGAAAAAAACCTTTTTGCTATTTTTTAATAACAAAAAGGATAATTGTAATTAATTCAATTTTTCATTATTTCATCATTTCAACAACAATATTATTTGTTGATAGCGTGTAAGTTGCTTTGTTATCAGAGGAAGATATAAGTCCAAACCAGCCTCTGTCATCCCAAACTGAAAACGACATATTATTGGCTAAAGTAGTGGCTTTCACAGTACGATAATATTCATATACTACAGCAGTATTTCTAGCAGCCGATAATCTTCCCACTCCAAATTCCCCATAATTAATAGGCACTCCTAAAAGTGTGGAATGAGCAGCGACTTTATTGATTGCAGCAGCAACAGATGAAGCTCCCGGATAAGCAGAATCTGCTCCAGTTTCTCCACAAAATCCCCAAGGATCGTAGGTGTGAACTTGAATCATAATATACTTGTCGTTTCCTCCACCAGGAAGTTCGGCTTTACTGGGATATACTTCTTCAATCTGACCTTGATTACCTTGTCCGTTAGGCTCTACCATTACAATACGAGTTGTGTTTCCGCCTCCGGTGGCACGTATGGCGTTATAACCTACCAAATTTATTTTTCTGGTCAACAAGATGGCATTGCTATTGGTAGGCAAGACTGCGCCACCCCATTGACCCATTGTGCCTTCCGGTTCATTTAAAACGTCAAAAACTAATTTATTGGAATAACTTTTAAAATGATTTGCAATGTCAGTCCAAAGAGTAGAGAATTTATTGTCATAGGCGGCAGAACCGTCGTAATTGTCTTTAAGCCAATGCTCGTGGTGGGTATTAATTACAACATACAAACCTTTGCTTATTGCATAATCTATAATAGCTTTCAATTCAAGAAAACGAGAATGAGTAAAATCTACTTTTCCAGTTGATGTGTTTGCTAATGTAGAACCACTAACGCTCTGTAGCCAACTAACAGGGATTCTTACGTGTTTCATTCCCGCTGCTGCATAAAGATCAATAATTGTTTTATTTGAAGAAACAGTACTTGGATTTCCTCCATTATCAAAAACGTTTCCTAAATTAAATCCTGGTCCCATCGCTTTTGTGACATCAACGGCTGTGAGCCCTCCTATTAGTGTAAGCGTTACTGTTGTTGATGCGCTTATAGATTTTCCAGCATTAAAAGCATTTACTGTTACAGTATAAGTATTCGTTCCTGGAGTTGTAAAAGTATAGGATATTTGCCCATTAGTCATTGACAATGTTTTTCCTTCTACTACAATTTGGAATGTACTAGCATTTGTGGCAGTTGCTTTGAATATAACTGTCCCGCTTCCATCTCCATTTGGAGTTGCAACTGTTGCACCAGCAATTTCAGTCGAAATCACGAGATTGGTGGGTGTTTGACTTGCTGGAGTAGGTGGAGAATCACTACCACTACTACATGAAAACAATAAAGCTGTAATGGCAATTAATAAAAAGGTTAAATGGTGAATGATTTTTTTCATTTTTTTAAAGGGATTAATTTTTTTTGATGGTTAATAGGGCGTAAATCTTAAATTAGAATTCTATTTGTTTAGTCTTCTTATCACAAATTTATTGGGTTTATTGTAATCTTAAAATTGTAAATAGTAAATAAGTACGTTTGTGATATGTATTGAGGACGTTTGTTGTATTTGTTTTACATTTCAAACAGATTTAATTTTAATTTCAACTAATTTTTTGTTGGAGTTACTAAAAACTATCTAGATTAAATCAATCAATAAAATCATAATCATGTAATTTGAATTGTAAAAGAAAGTAGTTTGAATAGAATTCATGAAAATAATAATTCAATTATCATCAATTTGCAGTTGACGCCCAATTGAAAATAAAAACAGTGATTTTTTATTAATTTTTAATTTTTCGCCTTAAAAAGTACATATAAACCCCTAAAGAAAAATTATAAGAATCCGTTGTGGAGGTGTAAAATTTAAAATTTGTAACTAATTTGAAAACATTAAATATCAAAACTAAAATTATAATTTTTTCAATCTGGTAATGAATTTTATTTTGAAGATGCAAGCATTAATTCTTCTTATAAATATATGCTATTGGAAAAATGGTAAAACAATATTTTTTACCTAATTTGCTTTTGCAAAAAGCAATTAAAATATAAATCGATAAAGAGCCATTAATTTTATTGGCTGTTTTGATAAAAACAAGTCCTTTATGAATAAGTTAAAAGTAATTCTTCTTATTGTAGTTAGTTTCTTGGCTGTAGAAAAAAGCAATGCTCAAAAAAAAGATGTAGAAAAAAGCATTGAAGAGTTGTTGTCCAAAATGACACTTTTTGAAAAAATTGGACAAATGAATCAAGTCAATGGTCGAAATCCGACAGATAAATTACCGGGACAAATCCGTTCTGGAGAAATAGGTTCGATGCTGAATATTGGAAGTCCAGAATTGGTAAATTCATTGCAAAAAAATGCAAAAGAAGAATCCAGACTCGGAATTCCGTTACTAATTGCCAGAGATGTTATTCACGGATTCAAAACAATGTTCCCTATTCCATTAGGTCAAGCTGCTTCTTTTAATCCAGAAATGGTAGAACTTGGTGCGCGAATCGCCGCAAAAGAAGCTTCTGAAAAAGGAATTCGTTGGACTTTTGCTCCTATGATGGATGTCTCTAGAGATGCGCGTTGGGGAAGAATTGCCGAGAGTTTTGGCGAGGATACTTATTTGGGAGAAATTATGGCAGTAGCTATGGTGAAAGGTTTTCAAGGAAAAGATTTGACTAACCCCTCATCGATTGCTGCCTGCGCCAAACATTTTGTGGCTTATGGTGCTGCCGAAGGCGGACGTGACTATAATTCAACATATGTACCAGAAAGACAACTGAGAAACACCTATTTACCTCCTTTCGAAAAAGCGATAAAAGAGGCTAATTGCGCCACAGTAATGACTTCGTTCAATGCCAACAATGGAATACCAGCTAGTGGAAATGAATTTCTTTTGAAAAATGTATTGCGAAAAGAATGGGGTTTTGATGGCATAGTAGTTTCAGATTGGGGTTCTGTAAAAGAAATGGTACAAATGGGTTTTTGTGAAGACGATAAAGAAGCAGCCTTGAAAGGAGTAAAAGGAGGAGTGGATGTCGAAATGAATTCAGGAACTTACCTTGCACATATCGAAACTTTGATTGCTGAAGGTAAATTGCAACAAAAAACCATAGATGACGCCGTAAGAAACGTCCTGAGATTAAAATTTAAATTGGGTTTGTTTGATAATCCATACACAGATGTCAAAGCCAAATCAACTATATATTCACCAGAACATCTCCAAGTGGCGAAAAAAGCTGCCGAAGAATCCTTTGTTTTGTTGAAAAATAAAAACAACATTTTGCCTTTGTCCAATAAAATACAAACGGTTGCTATCATCGGACCAATGGCTGATGCACCTCATGACCAAATGGGAACTTGGACTTTTGACGGAGAAAAAGCGATGACGCAAACTCCTTTGCAAGCTTTGAGAAAACAATACGGAAAAGAGGTGAAATTTATTTATGAGCAAGGACTTGCCTTTAGTAGAGACACTCTTAAAGTTAATTTTTCTAAAGCTATTGAAGCCGCAAAACAAGCCGATGTGGTTCTGCTTTTTGTAGGCGAGGAAGCTATTTTGTCTGGCGAAGCTCATTGTTTGGCTGAAATAGACTTAAAAGGAGCACAGACTGAATTAATTGAAGCATTGAGTGAAACCGGAAAACCAATTGTTACTTTGGTAATGGCCGGAAGACCTTTGACTATTGACAAAGAAATAAAATTATCCGATGCGGTATTGTATTTATGGCATCCCGGAACGATGGGAGGTCCAGCCGTTGCAGATGTTTTATTTGGAAAATCAGTGCCTAGTGGAAAATTGCCTGTAACTTTTCCAAAATATGTTGGGCAAATACCAGTGTACTACAACCACGATAGAGTAGGAAGACCTGCCCATAAAAAGGAAACATTGATAAAGGATATTCCGCTGGAAGCAAGACAATCTTCTTTGGGAGCTTCGTCCTATTATCTTGATGCTGGTTTTGATGCACTTTTTGATTTTGGATACGGATTGTCTTATACCACTTTTGAATATTCAAATTTAGTTTTATCATCAGATTCCTTGTCTTCATCAGATGTTTTGACTGTAACTGTAGATTTAAAAAATACCGGAAAATATCAAGCTACTGAGATTCTTCAACTTTATACTGCCGATTTAGCGGGTTCAATTGCGCGACCTATTAAAGAACTTAAAGATTTTAAACGCATCAATCTAAAACCGGGCGAAACTCAAAAAGTAACCTTCAAACTTCCAATTGAAAGGCTTGCTTTTTGGAATATAGACAACAAAAAAATAGTAGAACCAGGTAAGTTTAACTTGATGGTGGGTGGAAATAGCAATGAAGTATTAACAAAAGAATTTATAGTTCGTCAATAAAAAATTAAAAATGAAAAAGATTATTTTATGTTTTGCCTTAATTATGGCAGGAACCATTATGGCTCAAGAAGTTCCATTAGTAACTAATGTTTTTGCGAGAAACAACATTAACCTTAACGGAAAATGGAATTATGTTGTTGATCCATTAGAGAATGGGTATTATGATTATCGACTGATGCCCTTTCAAACGAATGGTTTTTTTGAAAATAAAACATTCAAAACATCAGAGTTACAAGAATATAATTTGAATACTTCCGCTACGATGGACATTCCGTCGGACTGGAATACCAAAGATGATAGGTTGTTTTTTTATGAAGGTACCGTTTGGTTCAAAAAAGATTTCGTCTATAAAAAATCAGCAAACACAAAAGGAATTCTTTATTTTGGAGCTGTTAATTATGATGCTAAAGTCTATGTAAATGGCAAATTAGTTGGCGCACATGTGGGTGGTTATACTCCTTTTAATTTTGATGTTACCGATGTTTTGGTCGATGGGAATAATTTTGTGGTAGTGAAAGTCGATAACAAACGCCATAAAGACAATGTGCCTACCGTAAATATGGATTGGTGGAATTACGGTGGAATTACCCGCGATGTGGTACTTTCTCAAGTACCTAATACTTATATCGAAGATTATTTGGTTCAATTAGACAAAACCAAGGAAGGTGTTATTTCTGGATGGGTAAAATTGAACGCCTCAGTTGCAAACCAATCGGTAACCATCACAATATCCGAACTCAAAATCAAGAAACAAGTTGTTACGGATGCTAATGGTATGGCCAATTTTGAAGTAAAAGCAAAACCTGTTTTATGGACACCAGAAGCACCAAAATTATACAATGTTACCGTAAGCAAATCTGATGAAAATATTGCAGATACTATTGGCTTTAGAACCATTCAAACCAAAGGAAAAGAAATTTTATTAAACGGAAAAAAAGTATTCCTTAGAGGAATTAGTATCCACGAAGAGGCACCTTTCCGTCAAGGCAGAGCTTGGTCCAAAGAAGATGCTGTAACATTACTTACTTGGGCTAAAGAATTAGGTTGTAATTATGTTCGTTTGGCACATTATCCACACAATGAAACGATGGTTCGTGAAGCCGAAAGAATGGGACTAATGGTTTGGTCAGAAGTTCCTGTATATTGGACTATTTCTTGGACTAACCCCGATACTTACAAAAATGCAGAACACCAATTACACGATATGATTTATAGAGATAAAAACCGTTGTGGTGTAGTTATTTGGTCAATTGCAAACGAAACACCTCACGGAGACGATAGAGATATATTCTTGAGTAAATTGGCAAAGTATGCTCGTTCACAAGACAACACTCGTTTAATAAGTATGGCTATGGAAGTTACCAAAAGCCCGAATAATGTAAATACGCTCAATGATAATATGAATGAATATGTTGATATTATCAGTTTCAACCAATACTTGGGTTGGTACAGAGGAACTAATGAATCTTGCAAATTGATGCAATGGTCAATTCCTTATAACAAGCCAGTTATTGTTAGTGAATTCGGAGGCGAGGCTTTACAAGGATTGCATGGTGATAAAACTGAGCGTTGGAACGAAGAGTATCAGGAAGATTTGTACATACAAAACACTCAAATGCTAGATCGGATAGAGGGTTTGGCTGGAGTTTCACCTTGGATTTTGGTCGATTTTAGATCACCAAGAAGGCAGCTACCGGGAATTCAGGATTTCTTTAATCGTAAAGGATTAATTTCTAGTGCTGGAATAAAAAAGAAAGCTTTTTATGTCATGAAAGATTGGTACGGAAAAAAAGAAATAGAATATAAATAGTAACTCCCAAATTTTTACAATTAATAAAATTTAATAATGCAACAAAAAAAAAATAAAAATATCGCATTGTTTATTGCTTTAGCAAGTCAATTATCTTATGCGCAACAAAAAGACAATATCTATAAAAAAGGCTGGATTGATTTCAATAAAAATGGCACTATGGATGTCTATGAAAATCCGAAAGCACCTTTAGAAAAAAGAGTTGAAAATTTGATTTTGCAAATGAATTTGAATGAGAAAACCTGTCAAATGGCAACTTTATATGGCTATAAAAGGGTTTTAAAAGATTCGTTGCCAACACCAAATTGGAAAAATGAAATTTGGAAAGACGGAATTGCCAATATCGACGAACAATTGAATGGTGTTGGACTTTTAACTTCCAATGGACGAAATGCCGTTGTGTCAAAAAAACCTTATTTATCCTTTCAGCAACCACGCCGAAGCAATCAATAAAACACAACGTTGGTTTATCGAAGAAACGCGATTGGGCATTCCAGTAGATTTTACAAACGAAGGTATTCACGGTTTAAATCATACTAAGGCCACACCACTTCCAGCACCCATAGGAATTGGTTCGACTTGGAACAAAGAATTGGTTAATAAAGCAGGACAAATTGCTGGTCGTGAGGCAAAAGCCTTGGGCTATACCAATGTGTATGCCCCGATTTTAGATTTAGCCAGAGATCCAAGATGTGGTCGAGTTTTAGAAACCTACGGAGAAGACCCTTTTCTGGTAGGAGCATTAGGAACACAAATGGTCAAAGAAATTCAAAGTCAAGGTGTAGCGTCAACATTGAAACATTATGCTGCCTACAGTGTGCCAAAAGGCGGTCGTGACGGAAATGCTAGAACCGATCCACATATTAATCCGAGATAATTACACGAAATTCACCTTTATCCTTTCAAAAAAGTAATACAAGATGCACAACCAATGGGCGTGATGAGTAGTTATAACGATTGGAATGGAGAACCAGTAACAGCCAGTCATTATTTCTTGACCCAATTATTGCGTTGGGAATATGGTTTCAAAGGGTATGTGGTAAGTGATAGTGAAGCGGTTGAATTTATTTATACCAAACACCAAATAGCTCCAACGTATCAAGATGGAGTTAGACAAGTTGTTGAAGCTGGTTTGAATGTTAGAACCCATTTTACACCGCCAAAAGATTATATTCTTCCTTTGCGAAATCTTGTCAATGAAGGAAAATTATCTATGAAGCTCATAGACGAAAGAGTTGCCGAAGTCTTGAGAGTTAAATTCAGATTGGGACTTTTCGATACTCCTTATGTAGAAAATCCAAAGGCAGCCGATGCAATAGTTGGCGCCGATAAAAACAAAGATTTCGTATTGGACATTCAAAAACAATCGTTGGTTTTGCTAAAAAATGAAGGGAATTTATTGCCTTTAGATAAGACTAAAATAAAAAAAGTTTTGGTGACCGGACCACTTGCTGCCGAAGAAAATTATATGGTAAGTCGTTACGGGCCTCAAGAACTTAAAAACACTACAGTTCTTGACGGAATCAAAGAATATTTAGGTAAGGATGTTGCTGTTGATTATGCCAAGGGTTGCGATGCTGTTGATGCGAACTTTCCGGAAAGCGAACTGATAAATTTTCCTTTGACCACTAAAGAACAAAGTGATATTGATCAAGCCGTGCAATTGGCCAAACAAAATGACATCATCATTGTTGCCCTTGGCGAAGACGAAAAAACCACAGGAGAAAGCAAATCCAGAACAGGTTTAGATTTGCCAGGACGTCAACAACAATTATTAGAAGCTTTGTATGCAACCGGAAAACCAGTGGTTTTGGTATTGATAAACGGACAACCATTGACCATCAATTGGGCACAAAAATTTGTGCCTTCAATTTTGGAAGCATGGTTTCCTAGTCATTTAGGAGGCAAAGCCATCGCCGAAACTTTGTTTGGAGATTATAACCCTGGCGGAAAACTTTCAGTTACTTTTCCAAAAACAATTGGACAAATAGAATTTAATTTTCCATACAAATTGGGGTCTCATAATACACAAGGAAAAGAAGGACCTAATGGTTTTGGAAATACAAGAGTCAATGGCGCTTTGTATCCTTTTGGACACGGATTAAGTTATACTACTTTTGGTTATTCCGATTTGAAAGTATCGCCAACAAAATTGAATTCTCAGGCTGAAATCAAAGTTTCTGTAAATGTTACCAATATTGGAAAACGCGCTGGTGATGAGGTGGTACAATTGTATATCAGCGATAAAATTGCAACGGTAGTCACTTATGATTCAGTATTGAGAGGGTTTGAAAGAGTAACTTTGCAACCCGGAGAAACCAAAACTGTACATTTCACTTTGCATCCATCCGATTTGATGTTGTTGGATAAAAATATGAAGTGGACAGTAGAACCCGGAGATTTCGAAATTAAAATCGGAGCCTCTTCAGAGGATATAAAATTGAAAGAAGTTATTACAATTTTACCCTAAAAGCAATTCAATCACAGAACAATAATCAAATATTAAATAGTAACAGTTTTAATTTATTTAATATTGTAAAATCTTAAAATCATATAGCTATGTATAAAATCAGTTCATTTTTATTTTTATTTTTTATCTTAAGTTGTAATGCTCAAGTTAAACCGAATGACATTGCCATTACCGATGAGGTGGTAAACTATACATTCGAACCTGTTGCTACCGGAATTATCATTCCTTGGGGAATGGCACAGCTACCAGATGGTTCTTTATTAGTAACCGAAAAAAGCGGTAAACTTTTTCACGTTAATAACAAAGTGAATACCGAAGTAAAAAATGTTCCCAAAGTATATACTCGAGGCCAAGGAGGATTGTTGGACATTGCATTACATCCAAATTACAAAAACAATGGATGGATTTATATGACTTTTTCATCAGAAGGTTTAGAAGGTGAGGGAGGAAATACAAAACTAATAAGAGCCAAATTAGTAGATGATAATTTAACCGAAATTCAAGAGCTTTACAAAGCCACACCAAACACAACAGGTCCAAATCATTTTGGATCTCGAATTGCTTTTGATAATGAGGGATATATCTATTTTAGTATTGGCGAAAGAGATAAAAAATTCGAAAACCCACAAGATATAACCAGAGATGGAGGAAAAGTATATCGATTGTTTGATGATGGAAGAATCCCTAAAGACAATCCTTTTGTTGGAAAAGCTGGAGCCAAAGAAGCTATTTATTCTTTCGGACATCGTAATCCTCAGGGAATGATTAAAAACCCAGTAACTGGGGATATTTGGACTCACGAGCACGGACCAATGGGAGGTGATGAAATTAATATTATCAAAAAAGGAGCTAATTATGGCTGGCCTGTGATTACATACGGAATTAATTATGACGGCAAAATTATAAGCGATATCACCGAAAAAGAAGGAATGGAACAACCTTTATATTATTGGCTTCCATCGATTGCTCCGTGTGGAATGGTTTATGTAACAGGCGATCGTTATCCAGATTGGAAAGGACATCTGCTTGTTGGGGCTATGAAATTCAAATATTTAGAATTACTAAAATTAAAAGACAATAAAGTAATCACAAGACAAAAAATAGCAACCGATATTGGACGCGTAAGAAACGTAATTCAAGGACAAGACGGTTATATCTATTTTGCAGTAGAACAAAAAGGAATCTTTAGAATTATACCGAATTAAATTATGATTATAAATAAAATATATTTTTTGTTGAGTACATTTTCTATTGGATTGGCTTACATAGGTTTATCGAGTTTGGTTTTTAAAAAATCAGATAATAATAACTATTTAATTCCTGTTGTGAATCAGCAAAAATCGGACTTGCAAAAAAGTATTGATAGAGGCAAGGAGGTATATACTGATTTTTGTATGCAATGTCATTTGGCAACAGGGAAAGGCGATTTAGTTAATTTTCCACCTCTTGATGGCTCAGATTGGCTAGTCAAAAAACGCAAGCAAAGCATTCATGCAGTTAAATTCGGGCAAACTGGCGAAATAGTTGTAAAGGGTAAAAAGTTTAACAATACAATGGCTCCATTAGGTCTTTCAGATCAGGAGATTGCTGATGTACTCAATTATGTAATGAATTCTTGGTCTAACAAACAAAAGAAAATGATTACTGTTGAAGAAGTCAAAGCTGTTGCCAAATAGTAAATTATATTCTACATAAGATAATTGACTTTCGAAAATCCACAATACGATTTTTGAACTGCAATCGCCCCGAAGTAAGCTATTAAATCAAAATTCATTCTAATGAAAAATAAGTCATACCTAGTAATTATTTTATCTCTACTGTTTTTATACAGCTGTTCTAGTTCAAAAAAAACAGTACAACGCAATCAATCTTTGAACGGTCAATGGGAAATTACCGAGACCAATTCGGGTGATGTTATTCCAAAATCCTTTCCAAGTAGTATTCAAGTTCCATCATTTATTGATTTGGCAAAACCTGCTTTTCCAAAACTGAATTTCCCAAAAGACAGTACTCGTTTTTTTTGGTATCGAAAAGAGTTTACAATTAACCATAAAAATGCCGAGATTGTTGAACTTGAATTGCGTAAAGTAAAGTATGGCGCACACGTATTTGTCAATGGTAAAAAAGTGGGTGTTCAAAACATTGGTTTTTCGTCTGTGCGAATGAATATTAAAGATTTTTTAAATATCGATGGCGAGAAAAATGAACTTATTATTAGAGTAGGAACCCGCGAAAATTTACCTACCACTGTAATAAGTGGCGCTGATTTTGAGAAAAAAACCTTCTTTCCGGGTATTTTCGATAATGTAAATCTATTGCTCAAAAACACTCCTTACATCGAAAATGTTCAAATTGCATCAGATATAAATAAAAATTTGATTAAAGCATATGTAGAAATAAAACGCAGTAATGCTGAACCTTTTTCAATTAACTATCAAATAGTTGAACATAAAAGTCAAAAGGTTGTAAAAAAAGGAACGGCTAAATTTTCAAATGATGTAGTGGTAAAAAATAGTGCTGAATTAGAAATTCCAATCGAAAAATACGAATTGTGGAGTCCAGAAAGTCCTTTTCTTTATGAATTAAAATTAGCAACTGATTCCGATCAAGAAACCACCCGATTCGGAATGAGAAGTTTTACAGTTGACAATCAAAACAAGCAGTTTTTGTTAAACAACAAACCCTACTTTATGTTAGGAACCAATGTGGCAACTTATCGCTTTTTTGAAGATGAAAATCGTGGCTATTTGCCTTGGAATGAAGAATGGGTTCGCAAATTATTTACACAATTCAAATCGATGAATTGGAATTCTTTTCGTTTTCACGTTGGTCCAGCGCCTGATTTTTGGTACGATTTAGCCGATGAAATGGGGTTATTAATTCAAGATGAATATGCAGTTTGGTATGGAAAAGGTGGACTTTCATCATTAGATAAAAAAATCACAGTAGATCAACTCGCTTTAGAATACGAACGTTGGATGCGCGACCGTTGGAATCACCCATCGATTGTAATTTTTGATGCACAAAACGAAACACTTTCAAAAAACACCGGTCCGGCTTATGAAAGAGTTCGAGGATTAGATCACTCCAACCGACCTTGGGATAATGGATATACAAGACCTATGCGTGAAACTGATATTATTGAGGCACACCCATATCTATTTTATCCGTATCATCTAAAAGATGCAAAAGTTCCTGAAGATGGTATAATGAAAACCCTTTTAGGAAAAGTTAGAATGCCATCCAATGACCCCAACGAACAAGACCCTGCTGCAGATGGTAAACGCTATGAAAATGCAGTATTGTTAAACGAATACGGTTGGTTATGGCTCAATAGAGATGGAAGCCCAACAACGCTTTCAGAAAATGTGTATAAACTATTGTTCAAAGAAGCCAAAACACCAGACGATTATTTTAGAGTATATTCTCAAACGATGGCAGCATTAACCGAATATTGGCGAGCACACAAAAAAGTAGCAGGAATTTTGCATTTTGCAGGATTAACGTATTCAAGACCGCAAGAACCTAGAGGAGAAACTAGCGACTGTTTCAAAGATTTGCAAAGTCTCGAATTCAATGAAAATTTCTTGAAATATGTAAAACCATCTTTTAGCAAAGTAGCTTTAATGGCTGATACTTGGGAGAAAGAATATAAATTGGGACAAAAATTAGATCTTCCAATTTATGTTATTAATGATGATGCAACCACTTGGAAAGGAAATTTAAAAATAGCCTTGTTTCAAAATGAAACACAAATAAAGGAATGGAATATAGCATCGGAAGTTCTAAACAATACCGTAAAAGTTGAAAACACAACTATCGAATTGCCTAATGAAATTGGTAAATTCCAACTTCGGGTTAGTTTAAATTTCAATGGAGAAGAAGTGACATCCTATCGTAATATAAACATTACAGAAATCAAATAGAAACTGCTTTATCATAATTGCTTATATTTGAAGTTCATATAGTATTAATTGACATCATACATAAAATGCAAATAGGAATAATTGGATTAGGGAAAATGGGCTTTAATCTTGCCTTGAATTTAAAACGCAATGGCTATGAAGTTATAGCCAATGATGTGAATATCGATTTTGTTGAAAAAATAGGGCAAGAAGGAATACAAACCGCCCATTCTATTGGGGAACTATGTCAAAAATTAACCGATAGAAAAGTGATTTGGCTTATGGTTCCTGCTGGTGAAATTGTAGATTCAGTAATTACAAGTTTGATTCCTTTTTTGCAAAAAAATGATATAGTTATAGACGGTGGCAATTCTAATTACAAAGATTCCAAACGTCGCTATGCTCAGTTAAAAGAACTTGGATTTGATTTTTTAGATTGTGGAACCTCTGGAGGAACTTCAGGAGCATTGAATGGAGCTTGTACTATGATTGGTGGAGACGCAGCTGTTTTTGAGTATGTTGCCCAAGTGTTTCAAAATATTTCTGTCGAAAATGGTTGTCTTTATACTGGTGAAGCCGGAAGTGGCCATTTTACTAAAATGGTGCACAACGGAATCGAATATGGCATGATGCAATCTATCGCTGAAGGTTTTGAAGTTTTCGAACATTCTGAATATGATATTGATTTTGAAAAAACAGCGAAATTATTCAACCAAGGTTCTGTGGTTCGTGGTTGGCTGATGGAATTGACGCAAAATGCTTTTTCGAAAGATCCAAAATTAAACAGTATCAAAGGAATTATGCACTCTTCTGGCGAAGGAAAATGGACACTGGAAACCGCCTTAGACATTGGCGTTCCTACCCCTGTAATTGCGCTTTCGATAATGATGCGTTATCGTTCCCAAATGCAAGATACTTTTTCAGGAAAAGTGGTAGCTGCTCTTAGAAATGAATTTGGCGGTCATGCAGTAGAGAAAAACGATTAAGTTTTTTTGAAGCAAAAGTTATTTTTTAATATTCCAAATCCAAAAAATGTCAATACTAATTCTGATTGCTGGTATTCTTTTGTTGCTTATTCTAATAGGTACATTCAAATTGAATGCTTTTATAGCACTGATAATTGCCTCTTTGTTTGTTGGCATTTGTAAAGGAATGTTTTTTACGGATATTATCAATTCTCTTCAAACTGGTGTAGGAAGTACGCTGGGTTCCTTAGTTTTGATAATAGCCTTTGGGGTTATACTAGGCAATATTCTATCGGATAGTGGTGCTGCGCAAAGAATAAGTTCTGTGATGATTCGCTTTTTTGGGGTTAAATACATCAAATGGGCAATGTTGCTTACTGGTTTTGCTGTTGGGATTTCAATGTTTTATAATGCGGGTTTTATCATATTAATTCCAATGGTTTTTGCTGTGGCCCAAAGTACAAAACAGCCCATTATTTATTTGGGAATTGCCACGGCTTCGGCACTTTCGATAACCCACGGCTTTTTGCCTCCACATCCCGGACCCACGGCTATTGCTGTTATTTTTAATGCTGATATTGGCAAAACCTTGCTTTATGGATTTGTTGTAGCTATTCCAGCTTTGTTGGTTGCGGGAATCGTTTTTCCAGAATTCATAAAAAAAATTAAGGCTAATCCGCCCCAAGGATTATTCGAAAGCAAAACATTTTCAGATGCCGAAATGCCTTCCTTTGGCATCAGTTTTCTCACGGCTTTGATTCCAGTTATTTTAATGGCATTGGCAACTATAACGGAATTAACCTTGGACGAAGAGTCTATGTTGCGACATTTGCTAGGATTCGTAGGAAATCCAACAACTTCAATGATCATTGCAGTATTGTTTGCCCTTGTTTTCTTAGGTGCAAAACGAGGTAGAAAAATGGATGACCTTATGAATAAATCCAGCTCAGCCTTGAGTTCCGCCACAATGATAATTTTGATAATTGGATCCGGTGGTGCTTTCAAACAAGTATTGATAGATAGCGGAATTGGCACTGATTTGACTGTTTTTTTCGAAGCCTCCACACTTTCTCCGCTTGTTTTGGGTTGGTTAATCGCTACGATTATTCGCATTGCATTAGGCTCTGCAACTGTAGCTGGACTAACAGCGGCAGGAATTGTACAACCTCTTGTGATAAGTTCTGGAATAAGTCCTGAGTTGATGGTGCTTTCCATAGGTGCCGGAAGTTTGATGTGTTCTCATGTGAATGATACCGGTTTTTGGATGTTCAAAGAATATTTTGGCATAAGTTTGAAAGACACTTTCAAAACCTGGACTCTTATGGAAACTATCATAGGAATCATGGGTTTAATTGGGGTTTTAGTATTAAATCAATTCATAGGTTAACTTATCTATTATAAAAAAATGGAGCAATCGTATATTGGCATTGACATTGGTACTACTGCGACAAAAGCAATTTGTTTTGACAAAAAAGGCAATGTCATCCGTCAATTTTCGAAAGAATATTCGATGTATCATCCAGAATCTGGTTGGTGCACACAAAACCCTGCCGAAATTCTAGCCGCAGTATTAGATTGTATCCAAAAAATCACCCAAGATAGCAAACCCGAATTCATTAGTTTTAGCGCAGCAATGCAAAGTATTCTAGTTATTGACAACGCTGGAATTCCACTTACCGATGCGATGCTTTGGTCTGATAATAGAGCACATTTAGAAACTGAGGAACTCAAAAACTCCAATCAAGGTCGTGATTTTTATCAAAAAACGGGTATTCCAATTCATCCGTTTTCACCAATGGCAAAAATGGCTTGGTTACGAAAAAACGAAGTCGGAATTTTTTCTCGTGCCTACAAATTTATAAGCATAAAAGAATATGTTTGGCACCAACTTACCGGAGAATATGTCATTGATACTTCGATGGCTTCGGGAACTGGAATGCTGAATATACATTCACTAGATTGGGACACCACAATTTTAAATTATTTACAAATCGATTCTAGTAAACTTTCCAAAATTGTTCCTCCAACGCATCAAAGCAAGGGATTATCGGATGATTTTTTATACATTATTGGTGGCGGTGACGGTCCATTGGCCAATTTAGGTTCTGGCGCGATGGAAAAAGGAAAAATGGCATTGACAATTGGAACCAGTGGTGCGGTTCGGATTCCTGTGGATGAACCTTTTGTTGACCTTGAAATGCGAACACAATGTTACCATTTAATAGAAAATCAATACCTCAAATTAGGGGCTGTCAATAATGGTGCAATAATTTTGCAATGGTTAAAAGAATCTATTTTAAAAACCGATGAATCTTTCGAAGATTTATTCGAACAAGCAAAACAAATTCCTGCTGGATCAGAAGGTTTACTTTTTGTTCCTTATTTACTGGGTGAAAGAGCACCCATTTGGGACGCATCTGCTCAAGGAACGCTTTTAGGAATTACCATCAATCATAACAAAGCACATTTAATTCGAGCTACTTTAGAGGGAATTTTATTCGGTTTGTACAGCGTTGTTGAAACCTTGTTGCCCGATGTACAAAAGCAACAAGAAACTACAGTTATGGCAAGTGGTGGATTCGGAAAAAGTGATCTTTGGTTGCAAATAGTAGCCGACATTTTTCAAATGAAAGTGGTCGTTTCTTCTACTATAGAAAGTGGTACTTGGGGTGCAGTACTCATTGGATTTAAAGCAATTGGAACTCAAATTACTTCTGAAAATACAGTAGAAAAATCCTTCTTGCCCAACCCAAATAATCAGAGGGTCTATGCCCATAGTTTTGAGAAATTCAAGCGGGTTTATCCCTTGTTGAAAAGTTTGTAAATTTTAAATAGCTAATTACATTTCTCTTTCTGAAAGCTTGACTTAATTAGCTCTCCTAGTTGATTCAAATTAAAATATAAAAAAAAGCCGCCTCAAGTTGAGTTTTGAGACGGCTTTCTTCATTATTAATTACTAATTCAGGTATTAAGTTTTGATAAGTTTTGATGTTACCGATTTACCATCGGAATCTACTTGGATTAAATAAAGTCCACTTTTATAGGATGATATATCAATATTTTCACTGTCTTTCTTTGGATTTAATTCCTGTAATTTTTGACCTAAGGTATTGTAAATAATTATTTTGTCAATAGTGTTTGTTGCTCTAACCTTGAAACTATTGTTTGCAGGATTAGGATACATACTAACTTCATTGGATTTGAAATTATTTACGCCCAAAATTTGAGTTGTAGACACATAAATATTATCAAAATAAAAATTATTATCACCAGTACCAACAAGTGTAGCCCCCGCATTACTTCTTAAAACAAATACTTCTCCAACATTAGCAAGACTAAATGTAGCAGATTCTGGAATAAAAGCAGTTAAAGGAATAGACATAAAATGCCAATTTGAATCGTTTGTAAAGCCATAAACATTTGAAACAGGATCAATAAGTACTTTGGCAGTGATTCCGTTTCCTTTAATTCTTATATAAAACGGAGCGGCAGATGCTGTTTTTAATGCAATATTGTAATAGGAGTAAGCAGATATATCAACCGTTGCATCTCCGGTACCAGTAGCATTTTGAGCAATAAATATTCCATGTACATAAGAACTTGTACCATTATACAAAAGTTGATAATTTTTTGTTCCTTCATAAGGAGCAGTTGTTGCTTCTGTACCAGAACCAGTAAAACCTTGACCATTGCTAAATCTCAAAAAAGTGTTACCTGCACCAATCGTTGCATTTTCTGTGTAGATAGCAAAAGAAGTTTGACAATACGAGAATGTGCTAATCATAAGAAAAGCGAAAAGAGTAATTTTTTTCATAAGAGTTTTTTTAGTTGTTTGATAATGTCAAATTTAATGTCATCTCTAATGAAATCGGATAAAATTTGTGCTTTAAAAGGGGTGGTTTTGTGTTTATTTGGAGTTGAAAAAGGTTTCATTATTCGTGTAACTATAAATCATTACTGAAAAATAATTGGATTTTAATCTCACGAATTTTTGTGAATAGTAATAGATAATTCAATGCAGCACAAACATACCCCTAAAGAGAAATTATTGACCCCCTTTTTGGAATACAGATTTATAATATTTGCAATACACTAAATTATAATTACAAAATCATGAAAAAATATTTTAATCTATTTCGTTCATCTGTATTTGTGGCTACAGCACTACTTCTTTTTATGAATAATTCGTCTTTTGCACAAAAGTCAAAACAAAAACAACCTGATGTTATCGTGTCATTAAATGCTTATTCATTTAATGATTTATTGATGGCAAAACACTCCGGAGATAAGCAGCCATTGTATTCTTTATTCAATTTAATGGATTGGTGTGCTACTCAAAATATTAAGGGAATAGATTTAACAGGATATTATTTCCCCGGATATCCAGAAGTTCCATCGGATGAGTACATTTTAAAATTAAAAAATAAAGCCAAACAATTGGGTATTGTTATAACAGGGACAGGAATTCGCAACAATTTTGCTTCACCAGATCCGGCAGTTAGAGCAGCCGATGTGGCTCTAGCCAAAAAATGGTTAGTAGTTGCCTCAAAATTAGGCGCTCCAGTCTTGAGAGTATTTGCTGGTGAAGTTCCAAAAGGATATGAAGACAAATGGGACGAAGTAGCTGGATGGATGATTGATGCCTATAAACAATGCGCTGTTGAAGGAGAAAAATATGGTGTTAAAATTGGAATTCAAAATCACGGCGATATGCTTCAAACGGCAGATCAGTGCTTGAAAGTGCTCAAAGGTGTAGATAGTAAATGGGCTGGTTTAATCGTGGATACAGGAAATTTTAAAACCACAGATCCTTATGTCGATATCGAAATTACAGCTCCTTTTGCAGTAAACTGGCAAATTAAAGAAAGTTCATTTGGTATTGGTAGCCCCATCAGAACGGACTCGGAAAGGCTGATGAAAATTTTTAAGAAAACGGGTGTTAAAGGGTATTTTCCAATTGAAACAATTCTTATAAAAGATACACCTTATGATCCATTTTTTCTTGTTCCAGAATTAATTGGTGAACTTACTGTAGCTAGAGATAAAGTATATAAATAAGTAAATTTAAAAAAATGAAAAACACTAGTAGAATAAACAGTGTGATGTATCTAATGCTGTTTTTTTTGATGAGCACTTCTTTTATTTCAGCTCAGGAAAAATTAAGTAAAAACTTCGCCTTTGAGCAAAATAAACGATTGGGTCGTGGGGTAAATATTATAGGATATGATCCTCTTTGGAAAGACGCATCCAAAGCCCGATTCAAAGACAAACATTTCAAGTTAATTAAGGAAGCTGGTTTTGATAATGTACGAATTGTTATTGGTCCATTCAAATTTTCAATGAATGATGCCAACCATACCATTAATCCTAGTTTTTTTTAAAACCCTTGATTATGCCATAAAGGAATCTTTGAAAAATAATTTGATGGTAATTGTTGATTTTCATGAGCATAATACTATCGAGAAAGATCCATTGGGTAATAAAGGGAAGCTATTAGCTATGTGGGCACAAATAGCTGACCATTGCAAAGATTATTCAAATGATGTTTTGTTTGAAATATGTAATGAACCGAATATGAAACCTGAAATATGGAATCAAATGCACAAGGAAGCTTATGAAATTTTAAGAAAATCAAATCCTAATAGAACCTTGATTATTGGAACTATAAACGGCAATCAAATCAAACATTTAAAAGATCTTACACTACCGGAAGAGGATAGAAATATTATTGTTGCGATTCATTATTATAGTCCAATTCAATTTACACATCAAGGCGCTCCTTGGTCTAAAAAAAATAAGGATTTAAGTGGCATCGAATGGACACAGACTAAAAGTCAAGAAGATGCAGTGAAGTTGGATTTTGATTCTGCTCAAAATTGGTCAAAATTGAATAATAGACCCCTTACTTTAGGTGAATTTGGAGCGTATGAAAAAGCAGATATGCCCTCTCGTATTTTTTGGACAAATTATATTGCTAGGCAAGCCGAAGCTAGAAAGTGGAGCTGGAGTTATTGGCAGTTTGATTCTGATTTTATTGTTTATGATATCGATAATGACCAATGGAAAACAGAAATATTAAATGCTTTAATTCCATCCAAAGAAAAATAACCCATAAAAAAAAGCTTTTGATACTGCATTTGCAAGAAAATTATTTAAAAAGTAATACTACAATGAAAACACAATTACGATGCTTTTGCATCACAATTTCAATGATGCTTTTGCCAATTTTAGTAGCTGCACAAGACGCTACCATTAAAGTTGAAGCCAAAAAGAAACCAACATCAGAATATATTTCTTATGACACAAGAATAGTGAGTAAACTACCAAATTTTAATGCTGACAAAGTGATTGCCACCAATATTTATGGAAGTCGATTGGACAAAAAAGTAAAGGCTACTGGATTTTTTCGCGCCGAATTTATTGAAGGTCGCTGGTGGGTAGTTGATCCTGAGGGTTATTTGAATATTTGTCGTGCTGTAAATGATATTAAACAAGGAAGAGGAACCGCTTCAAAAACTGCCACGGCTACAAAATTTGGAAATAGTTCCCAAACTTGGATGACTAAAACTATGAAGTATTTGAATGAAATTGGTTTTTACAGTGCGGGTTCATGGTCTGCAAATGAAGAAATTATTTCAAATCCAAGACAAGAAAAAAAACCATTAGCCTATACCATTATGTTGAATTGGATGAGTGGATACGGAAGAGGTCGCACAGTGCAACTATCAGGTCACATGGGGTATCCTAACAATGTCATTTTTGTGTTCGAAAAAGGTTTTGCTGAATATTGTGAAAATAAAGCGAAAGCATTGGCAGCCAATAAAAACGACAAAAACCTATTTGGGTATTTCACTGACAACGAATTGCCATTCAAAGATGTAAATTTAACAGGTTATTTGGCTCTTGGTCAGCAAGATCCTAAAAACGAAAATTATTTGGCAGCAATACAATGGTTAAAGGACAACAATTATTCCGAAACCGATGCTAAAACTATTGATGTTCAAAAAAGATTTTTAGGTCATGTTGGAAAAACTTATTTTTCTATTGTGCATAATGCTTTAAAAAAGTATGATCCAAACCACATGAATCTGGGGCCAAGAGTCGATAAAGAAGATGCTCGTGCCAACGATTATTTTATGAAAGCCATTGGACCTTATGTCGATATTCTAGCCATAAATTATTACCGTGAATGGACGCCAAATAACACTTTTATGACCACTTGGGGAACCAATTTGAACAAGCCTTTTATGGTTACAGAGTTTTACACCAAAGGAGAAGATTCAGGTTTAGCCAATACTTCTGGAGCGGGTTGGATTGTTAGAACCCAACTAGAAAGAGGCTATGAATATCAAAATTATACATTGGCTTTGTTAGAATCAAAATATTGTGTGGGTTGGCATTGGTTCAAATACATGGACAATGATCCTTCGATGCCCGGTGAACCTTCCAATATTGATGGTAACAAAGGACTTTTGAAAATAGATTATGAGCCATACACACCTATGATTGAGAAAATGAAGGAACTCAATCTAAACGTCTATAACCTGATTGATTATTTCGATAAATAATTGACTTAACTATTTTTTGTTTAAATTTAAAGTGTTCAAAAATCAATACATCATTTCAACCAAAAATGTTTTTATTTCAGTAACAACTGCCAAGGAAGAAGCAACAAATAAAATTAATTTTAAACTAAAACTTAAGCAATATGAAACCAATCCATCTAAAAAACATTGTTTTTCAAATTTTTACATTCATCATAGTTTTGGGTAAGTCCAATACTGTTTTTTCTCAAACTTCAAACCTTGGTATTTTTGACAAAAGCGAGGATATTGGAACTTGTTTGATAAAAGGTTTGGCGGTGTATAATCCAGAAAAACAGGAATATACGATGTCTGGTTCAGGCGATAATATGTGGTACGGATCGGATGCTTTTCATTTTTTATACAAAAAAATGAAAGGCGATTTTATACTCCAATTCGAGTTTGAGTTTACTTCCCCTGTTAAAAATGAACACCGAAAAGTGGGATGGATGGTTCGAAATGATACTTCTTTCAATTCGATACATCTTAATGGAACGGTGCATAATGATGGATTAACCTCTATTCAATACCGAAATAAAAAAGGCGGAAACACCTTTGAAATTAAAATGGCAAAAAAAGAACAAAACAATATTGTTCAATTGGAACGTCGTGGCAATCGCTATATATTTTCTGCTGGTATAAAAGGGGAAGCGTTTAAAACCATAGAATATATGGATTCTGAAAATGTTATCAATGACGAAGCTTTAGTTGGAATGTTTATTGTATCTCACGAAAAAGACGATCTTCAAACTGCCATAATCAAAAATGTCAGAATTACAATTCCTGCCAAAGCAGATTACAAACCCTATCAAGATTACATAGGAAGCAATCTCGAAATTATGGACATTGCCACAGGTCACCGCAAGATAATTTTCACGGCTCCAAATTCTATTCAGGCTCCAAACTGGACAAAAAATGGTAAAACATTAATTTATAATAGTGAAGGCAAAATCTATAATTTTGATTTAAAAACGGGACAACCATCAGTTTTAGACACTCAATTTGCCATCAAAAACAACAATGACCACGTGCTTTCATTTGATGGAAAAATGTTGGGACTGAGTAATCATAAGAATGACAAAGACAGACAATCTCAAATTTTTATTGTTCCCACCAAAGGAGGAACACCAAAATTAATCACCGAAAAAGGACCGTCCTATCTTCATGGATTTTCGCCAGACGGAAAAAATATGATTTTTACAGGAGGTCGCGAAGGAGTAGAGGATTTCGATATCTATTCTATCAATATCAAAACCAAGGTAGAAACACGTTTGACTAATTCACCAGGTTTGGACGATGGCTCCGAATATTCTCCTGATGGCAAGTACATTTATTTTAACTCAGTTCGTTCTGGAAAAATGCAAATTTGGCGAATGAATCCCGATGGAAGTAATCCCGAAAGAATCACTAATGACGAATCGAACAACTGGTTTCCACATGTTTCTCCAAACGGAAAAATGATAGTTTACCTTGCTTTTGGTGATGATGTTTTGCCTAGTGACCATCCATTTTACAAACATGTCTCATTGCATCTTATGGATATTGAAACTCGTGAAGTTAAAATTTTAGCCCATTTATATGGAGGACAAGGTACAATCAATGTTCCAAGTTGGTCTCCTGATAGCAAACAAATTGCCTTTATCACGAATACTGATTTGACGGAGTATTTCACCAAATGTTATTAACACTAACCCGTTGGGTTTAATTAGTTTTTGATAGATAATAGTATCGAAAAAAAGAAAAATATCATTAAAAACGGCTCTCGATACACGTCACTTCGAGTGCGAAGCGTATCGAAAAGTTTGTTCCGTTTTACTACACAAAAAATCAAACTGACGTTTTTAATAATTACATCCAACAGGTTACCTATAAATAAACTTTAAATTACAATTATGAACACTTCAAAAGCAGTTTTATTAGTCTTCCTGATGCCAATCCTACTTTTGGCACAGAAATCGACGCCAATCTATAAAAATAAAAATGCACCCATCGAAAAACGAATTGACGATTTGCTCAAGAGAATGACATTGGAAGAAAAAATATTACAAACCAACCAATGGACTTATGGCACAAACGCTAACGAAAACAACATCGAATCCATACAAAAAGGAGTTCGTGCCGAAATTGGTTCGCTAATTTATCGCAATATTAGTCCAGTATATCGCAATCAAATTATGCGTAAAGCAATGGAAGAATCTCGTTTAGGTATTCCGATATTAATGGGTTTTGATGTCATTCACGGGTATCGAACAGTCTATCCAATACCCTTGGCGCAAGCCTGTTCTTGGAACACCGATTTGGTAGAAAAATCCTGTGCAGTTGCAGCCAAAGAATCTCGATTATCAGGTGTCGATTGGACTTTTGCACCAATGGTGGATGTGGCTCGTGACCCACGTTGGGGAAGAGTAGCCGAAGGTTTTGGCGAAGATCCTTATACCAATTCTATATTTTGTGTAGCTTCTGTCAATGGATATCAAGGCAAAAACTTATCTGATCCTTTTTCGATTGCAGCCTGTTTGAAACATTATATTGGCTACAGTTTATCCGAAGGTGGACGCGATTATCATTCTAGCGACGTATCGGCCCAAACGCTTTGGGAAACCTTTATGCCTCCATTTCATGCTGGTGTAAAAGCAGGCGCGGCAACATTGATGAGTGCTTTCAATGACATTAGTGGTGTTCCGGCTTCGGCAAATCATTATACGCTTACCGAAATATTGAAAGAACGTTGGAAACACGATGGATTTGTAGTTTCGGATTGGGGTTCAGTCGAAAATTTGATTCCGCAGGGAGTTGCCAAAGACAAAAAGGAAGCCACATTAAAATCATTTATGGCTGGAGTCGAAATGGATATGGTTGATAATGTGTATGTTGAAAATTTAGAGCAATTGGTAAAAGAGAAAAAAATTCCGATGGCTAAAATTGACGATGCCGTTCGACGCATCTTGCGATTGAAATTTAGACTAGGCTTATTTGACAATCCTTACGTTCAGGAACTTTCTGAAAAAGAAAGGTATTACCAACCCGAAAGTATGGCTATTGCACAACAAATGGCCGAAGAATCGATGGTATTGCTCAAAAACAACAATCAAACGTTGCCTTTATCGAGTGATATAAAACAAATCGCATTAATTGGACCTATGGTAAAAGATAGTGTGAACATGATGGGATCTTGGGAAGGACAAGGAGTTGAGAGTGCTGTCGAAACTATTTTTGAAGGTTTTACCAAAGAATTTTCAGGTAAAGCCACGATAAATTATGCCAAAGGAAGCGAATTTGATGGTTCAGACGAAAGCGGTTTTGCCGAAGCGATTCAGATGGCTCAAAAATCGGATGTGGTTGTTTTGTGTATGGGCGAAATGAAAAAATGGAGTGGTGAAAACACCTCACGATCTAGTATTGGATTGCCTGCAATTCAACATAAATTATTGGCGGAATTGAAAAAAACAGGCAAAAAAATTATTCTGGTTTTATCCAACGGAAGACCTGTTGAATTGGGGAATATGGAATCCCTTTCGGATGCTATTTTAGAAATTTGGCAGCCTGGAATTGCGGGAGGAACACCACTCGCTGGACTTGTTTCGGGTCGTTTAAATCCTTCGGGAAAACTGGCGATTACTTTTCCTTTAGTAACTGGGCAAATCCCTATTTATTATAGTATGCGTCAACCAGCGAGACCAAAAATTGGTGGGTATAAAGACATTTCAAATGAACCCAAATATTGGTTTGGTCACGGATTGAGCTATACTAATTTTTCGTATGGTGCTGCAAAATTATCTTCTACTATCATCAACAAAAAAACGAAATTGGTGGCTGAGGTAGAAGTAACGAATACTGGAACCCGAACCGGAAAAGAAACTGCTTTTTGGTATATTTCGGATCCAGTTGCTAGCATTTCGAGACCAATGAAAGAGTTGAAGTTTTTCGAAAAAGTGGAATTGAAAGCGGGCGAAAAAAAGATTTTCAAATTTGAAATTGACCCAGAACGTGACCTGAGTTTTCCGGATACAAATGGAATAATGCATCTTGAATCTGGCGAATTTTATGTTTCTATAAACGATAAACGCCTTAAGTTTGAACTTAAAGATTAATACAAACTAGAATTTTTAAGAATATTTTGAATTTAATAATTAACTAATACAACATACAAAAATGAATACCAAGAAAAGATTTTTTATTTTAACAGTGCTTTTTATCATTTCTGCACCCGTTTTTTCACAAGAGAAATGGGAAGAGATTTTTAACGGAAAAGATTTCAAAGGCTGGACTAAAATTGCCGGAAAAGCGGATTATGTCATAAAAGACGGTGTAATAATTGGCACATCTAAATCGGGAACTCCCAATTCTTTTTTGGCAACCGATAAAAATTATGGCGACTTTATTCTTGAATTGGATTACAAAATCGAAGACGGATTAAACTCTGGTGTACAGTTTCGCAGCCAATCCAAAAAAGAATACAAAAACGGTCGTGTTCACGGATATCAATTCGAATTCGACCCATCGGCCAGAGCCTGGAGCGGCGGAATTTATGACGAGCAACGACGTGGGTGGCTTTATACTATGGAAAAAAATCCAGAAGCAAAAGTAGCTTACAAATCGTCGGCTTGGAATCACATTCGTATTGAAGCGATTGGTTCAACAGTAAGAACTTGGTTAAACGGTGTGCCTTGTGCTAGTATTTTGGATAATTTGCCCGATGCGGCTAATGGTTTTATAGCGTTGCAAGTTCACGAAATTTACAAACCAGAAGATGAAGGCAAAACTGTGCAATGGAAAAACATAAAAATATGTACTACAAATCTTGAAAAATCGAAAACTCCCGACAATGGAAAGGTTTATCAAGTCAATTGTAACGACAACACCATATCAGCTGCCGAACAAAAAGACGGTTGGAAATTATTGTGGGACGGAAAGACTACAAACGGCTGGAGAGGTGCAAAACTGACTACTTTCCCTGCCGGAGGTTGGGCTATGGAAAATGGTGTTTTGAGAGTTTTGAATTCAAATGGAGCCGAATCTACAAATGGGGGTGATATTGTTACTATTCAAAAGTATAAAAATTTCGAATTGACAGTTGATTTTAAAATTACCGATGGAGCCAATAGTGGTATCAAGTATTTTGTGGATACGGAATTGAATAAAGGCGAAGGCTCTTCTATAGGTTGTGAGTTTCAAATTTTGGACGACAAATTGCATCCTGATGCTAAATTGGGTGTCAAAGGAAACCGTATGTTAGGCTCACTTTATGATTTAATTCCTGCACCAACTGATAAGTTTTTCCGTAAATCAGATTTTAATACGGCTCGAATTGTTGTCAAAGGAAATAAAGTGACTCATTACTTGAACGACAAAATAACTGTTGAATACGAACGCGGCACACAAATGTGGAACGCATTGGTAAACTACAGTAAATACAGTGTTTGGCCTAATTTTGGAAATGCAACCGAAGGAAATATTTTATTGCAAGATCACGGAAATGAAGTGTTTTTCAAAAATATAAAAATTAAGGAATTGCCTTAGAATTTCAGAGTTGAATTTTGAAATAGTATGATATCAAAGCAAAGCCCTTTTCATTAGTTTGAGAAGGGCTTTCTAATAAAATAGTAAAATAGTTTCCCAAGACTGGTATTAGTCAAAAAATGGAGAAGGTGCTTTTATGAAAAAGTACTATCTTACGCTTTTTTTTAAGTCATTGTCTTTGGATTAGTTGTTTGCTTTTTTGAAACAATAAAAAAATAAATATACAATTGTAATGTTAGCTCCATCTTATCAAAAGTTAAAAGACATTTTATCAAAATCCATTGATGCCAAACGTATTTTGACCAATCATTTGCAAACTCTTGCCTATGGAACTGATGCGAGTTTTTACCGACTGATTCCTCAAATTGTAATTTTGGCACACAACGAAACTGAAGTGGTCGAAATCATCAAACAAGCTAAAATTCTCGATATTGCTTTAACTTTCCGTGCCGCAGGAACGAGTTTATCGGGTCAAGCGATTAGCGATTCGGTTTTGGTGGTGGCTACTCACGGCTGGAAAAATTTCGAACTTTTAGAAAATAATCAAAAAATAAAATTAGAACCTGGAATTGTTGGCTCAAGAGCCAATACGTATTTAGCGCCCCACGGATTAAAAATTGGTCCCGATCCAGCTTCGATTGGAGCAGCGATGATTGGCGGAATTGTTGCCAATAACGCTAGTGGAATGTGTTGTGGAACCGCTCAAAATTCTTATCAAACCATAGCCGACATTCGAATGGTTTTAAGTGATGGAACTATCCTTGACACTGCTGATTCTAATAGTGTTGCTGCTTTCAAAAACAATCAAAAAACGTTGATTGAAGAAATTGAAAGTTTAAGAGATACCATCAAAAACGATAAAACGCTCTATCATTTCATTAAAAATAAATTTAAAATAAAAAACACTACTGGCTATAGCATAAACGCCTTGGTGGATTATCAAGATCCCATTGAAATCATCAAACACTTGATGGTGGGTTCAGAGGGAACTTTGGCTTTTATTTCGAATGTAACTTTCAAAACTGTTGTTGACGAAAAACACAAATCTTGTTCGTTGATTATTTTCAACACGATTCAGGATGCTTGTAATGCGGCTATTTTATTGAAATCAAGCCCAGTAGCAGCAGTCGAATTATTGGATCGAGAATCCATTCGCTCAGTCGAAAATGATGCAGAAGCTCCTGACTATTTCAAAACTTTGCCTGAATCAGCTTGTGCTTTATTGGTCGAATGTCGGGATAATGATTATACTGTTTTACATCAAAAACAAGAGCAAATCCGTTTGGAAATGGCATCGATTCCAACTTTTTCTGATTATCATTTTACTAGCGATCCTAAACAATATTATTTCAATTGGAAAGCCCGAAAAGGCTTGTTGCCAACGGTTGGCGGACTCCGAAAAAACGGAACTTCGGTAATTATTGAAGATGTTGCTTTTCCGTTACCGCAATTGGCAGAAGCTTGTTTGGCAATGAAAGAATTGTTCCGAAAACACGATTATCAGGATGCGGTGATGTTTGGTCACGCTTTGGAAGGGAATTTACATTTGGTATTTTCTCAAGATTTTTCTAGCCAAAATGAAGTCGATCGGTATGAAAAATTAATGTCGGAATTAGCCATTTTGGTTGTCGATCGTTTTGATGGATCGCTGAAAGCCGAACACGGAACGGGTCGAAATATGGCGCCATTCGTTGAAAAAGAATGGGGAACAAAGGCGTATGAAATTATGAAACGCATCAAAAACATCTTTGATCCTCATAACAAAATCAATCCCGATGTTTTAATTAATCCCGATCCTAAAGCGCATCTCAAAAACTTGAAACCAATGCCCGAATCCCACGAAATTGTGGATAAATGTATGGAATGTGGTTTTTGCGAACCGCATTGTGTTTCCGAAGGTTTGACTTTGTCGCCAAGACAGCGTATCGTCATTGCCAGAGAAATCAGCCGATTGGAAGAATCCAATAACGACCCCATTCTATTGGCAGAAATTCGAAAAGAGGTGAAGTATCAATTAGACGAAACTTGCGCTACTGACGGACTTTGTGCTTTGGCTTGCCCAGTAAACATTGACACGGGAAAATTTGTAAAAACTTGGCGTGCCAATGAATTGAATACTGGCGACAAAAAAACCGCTGCTTACATTGGGTCTCATATGGCTGGAACTACAGCATTTTTGAGAGTAGTATTGAAAACGGTTTCCTTTTTTCATTCGATTTTTGGAACTACAATTATGACGGCTTTGTCCAATGGATTTCATTTTATAAGCTTTGGAAAAGTTCCAAAATGGATTCCTGAAATGCCAAAAGGTGCTGATAAAATAAATTTAAAAAATTAGCCACTGATTCGCTGATTTAAAATTGAACAGATTATCAAGCAATTAAAAAATCTGTGACCCGAGACCAAAGGTCGAACTGACGAAGTAAAACCTGTGTCAAAAATATGAATTAAAATGAACACAACCTCCGATTTAAAAGTAGTGTATTTCCCTTCCTGCATCAACAGGAGTATGGGCAAAAATAGTTTTCAAAGTGCAGACGATCTTCAATTGACTGCGGTAACACAACAATTATTGATTCGTGCTGGATTTACCCTAATTTATCCCGAAGCATTAGACAGCCAATGTTGCGGAATGCCTTTTTCAAGCAAAGGTTTTGCCGAGGCTAATCACACCAAATCCGAAGCATTGGAAACTTCACTTTTAAAAGCCTCCGAAAACGGAAAATATCCTGTTTTGTATGATATGAGTCCGTGTTTTTATCATTCGAATTCAGCATTTTCGAAAACCTTGAAAATTGTTGATCCTATTGAATTTATGTTGGATTATGTAATGCCACATTTAACAATAAAGAATAAAAAAGAAACCGTAGCCGTTTTCCCGGTTTGTTCCGTTAAAAAAATTGGAAAAATGGAACAGCTTATGGCACTCTCCCGACTTTGCGCTAATGACGTTACAATGATTGACAGCAATTGTTGTGGTTTTGCTGGAGACAGAGGTTTTCTGGTTCCTGAACTCAACGAACACGGTTTACGTGATTTAAAAGCACAAATCACAACTCATTGCAAAGAAGGTTATTCCACCAGTAGAACTTGTGAAATTGGATTGGAAAATTGGAGCGGTATTGATTTTAAATCTATATTTTATTTGGTGGAGGAGGTGACGAGGTAGATTAAGTTCAATAATGCATATGGCTTGGGTAAAATCAGTTTGCGGTAAATTAGAAAGTAGATTTAGATATTCAAATACAATCGTTTACAATAACTTTCCATTTCCAGAAAATCCAACAGAAAAACAAATAAAAATAATTGAGGAAAAAGCACAAAATGTTTTAGATGTTAGAGCATCATTTCCAAATAGTTCACTAGCCGATTTATACAGTCCGTTAACAATGCCTCCAACATTAGTCAAAGCACATAATGATTTAGACAAAGCCGTGGATGCTGCTTATAGCAAACAAGCTTTTACTAGCGAAGCCAAACGGATGGAGTTTTTGTTTGAGTTGTATGAAAAATATACAGCTGGGTTGTTTGTGAAGGAGAAGAAAAAATAAAAAAAAGCCTTGCATCAACTATTTACAAGGCATAAAGTGGAGTCGGGGAGCGTTTTTGATTATCAGAAATCTGGAAGACAATACTACTGTTTCATTTGAACGCTCTTTTTTTAAAGTGTTTTTGACTTTAATGGTAATTTAAAAAACTCATAGCAAAAAAGTTTTATTATTCGTTCGATGGTTTCCCAATAGTAGCCAAAATTCCACCATCAACATACAAAATGTGACCATTTACGAAATCACTTGCTTTGGAAGACAAGAAAATGGCAGCACCTTGCAAATCTTCAGGTTCTCCCCAACGAGCCGCTGGTGTACGGCTAATGATAAATTCGTTAAACGGATGTCCGTCCACTCTGATTGGAGCGGTTTGAGTAGTTGCAAAATAACCAGGTCCAATTCCATTGGTTTGAATGTTATATTTAGCCCATTCGGTAGCCATATTTTTAGTTAACATTTTTAGTCCACCTTTGGCAGCAGCGTAAGCACTTACAGAATCTCTTCCTAGTTCGCTCATCATCGAACAAATGTTGATGATTTTTCCACCACCACGTTCAATCATTCCTTTGACAACACTCTTGGAAACAATAAAAGGACTTATTAAATCTACCGTTATCACAGCCGTAAAATCTTCGACTGTCATATCAACAATTGGCGTTCTTTTGATGATTCCTGCATTGTTAATCAAGATGTCGATAGGACCAACTTCGGTTTCTATTTGTTTAATGCTGGCAATTACCGCAGCCTCATCGGTTACGTCAAATAGATATCCATAAGCTTCAATTCCTAATGATTTGTATTCTGTCACTGCATTCATCAAAGCCTCTTGTGAAGAACTATTGTTTACTACAATTTTTGCTCCGGCTTGACCAAGTCCTTTTGCCATTGCCATTCCCAGTCCGTGAACTCCTCCTGTTATAAGTGCAGTTTTTCCCGTCAAATCAAATAGGTTAATTGACATACTATAATTTTAAAGTTTATTGTTGTTTATCTTAATTCAGTTATTTTGCAAACATCCATATCTCCGTAGTCTAAATTTTCACCCGCCATTCCCCAAATAAAGGTGTAGTTTGAAGTTCCTGCACCAGAATGAATCGACCAATTTGGTGAAATAACCGCTTGGTGATTGTTCATCCAAATATGTCTTGTTTCTTGTGGTTCTCCCATAAAGTGACAAACGGCTTGGTTTTCTGGAATGTCCATATAAAAATAAACTTCCATTCTACGATCGTGAACGTGAGCTGGCATTGTGTTCCAAACGCTTCCCGGTTTTAATTCCGTCATCCCCATTTGCAATTGACAAGTAGTAACAATTCCGCCAATAATCATTTGATTTACAGTACGGTGATTGGCAGTTTCCATTGTTCCTAATTGCAGTTTATTGGCTTCGGCCAAACTTACTTTTTTAGTTGGATAGTTAACGTGAGCTGGAGCTGAATTGATATAGAATTTAGCTGGATTTTTGGCATCATCGCTTCTGAAGATAACTTCAGCATTTCCGCTTCCAATGTACAGCGCATCTTTAAAACCTAATTCATAAGTTATTCCTGCCACAACAACAGCACCATTTCCTCCCACATTGATGATACCCATTTCTCTACGGTCTAAGAAATTTGGCATTTTCAAAATGTCAATAGTTTCAAGAGGAAGTGGAGTAGTGGTTGGCACCGCTGAACCTGTGATGTATCTATCGTAATGAGAATAGGTAAAGGTGATTTTTCCTTCTTGCATTAGATTGTCAATCAAGAATTCGTCTCTTAATTGTTTGGTGTCATAATGCTTTACTGCTTGTGGGCTTGAAGCATAGCGCGATGTGTAACTTGTATTCATTGTTTTCTATTTTGTTTTATAATTATTATTTTTTATGAGATAAGCTACTAGTTAAAAAAAACGATTCTTTTCAATAAATTGAATCAAATCATCTGCCATTGCCTGTTGTTCTTTTACTTTAGGGTGGCCATTTGTTTTTTTATCTTCAAAAAAATGAGTTACTACTTTTTTATCATTCAAGCTTGTAACAGCTGCATTTACAATATCAGGCCATTTTGAGCCTTCTTTTACAATGTCCATATTTCCTAAACAACAAATAATTTGTGCCTTTGGGTACTTGGATCTGATTTTCGAAATAAAATCAGCATAGGCCTTTATCATAAAATCATCCGTAGGTTTTACAGTGCCGAAACGAGCCTTAAATTGTTCGTTTTCAGGTATATTTACAATCCAGCTATCATTTTGAAATAAATTAACTACTACAATATCTGGAACATAAGTCGAAAAATCCCATTTTGAATTTGGATTTTCAGGATTTACCCGATTGTAAATTTCTGGCATAATTTCTGGGAACCAGCTCACCGTTACTCCAATGCCACTTTTAGCGGTACAATGATATTGGGCGTTAAAGTGTCTTGCCGTGATGGCATCATAACTTTTATAATTATTAAAATATTTCGGAGCACCCGAATCAGTACTATCCACAGGTACGTCGGCACCGTGGCCACAGGTTATGGAATCTCCAAAAAACTCCATCTTTTTCTTTTTTTCTTTTGATTTGAGGACAGTTCCTTTTTTGTCAATTTGAAAACCATAAAAATAGGTGGTATTTTCATCCGTGTTCGTGATCTTTACCAATTCAATATGATGTTTTTTTAGGTCTGAAAAAGTGGCTAGAGTGTACAATTTTTTTCCTGTACCCACTTTTATTTTTTTGAGATTAGTTTTATTGCCGTCAACAATTGCATAATAATAGTTAAAATCGTTTTTAACATCCAATAGGACTTTAACCTCTTTGGTGCCTTTCACATCAATACTAACACTGGTTCCCGACCAATAGAATTCTGCAATAGAATCTGAAAAACCTACTCTTCCTGTATAATCAAGGTGTCTGTCTTTTGAAGAAATTAATTTTTGAGTATTGCTTTGAGTTTGCGCTGAAACAAAATGAAGAAACAAGCAATTCAGCAGTATAAATCGAGTTATTATTTTCATATTTAATATTTACTACTTTTTCTGTTTTTGAGGGGAAGTACTTAGTTATTGTACAAATTTATTGTTTTTTGAATAGAATAACTATTCGAAAGTGAGTTTTCATTGGGCTGACCACCATAAACCATGTTTTTTGAAACATCAAGATAGTCATTAATTGTTCTGGCTTCTTCTGAATTGCCTTTCATTTTGCCAGCAGCAGTATTCCTTTTGATTTTCTACAAATCTTGAATTACTTAATTCTATTCGAACTCCATTTATAGTTATTCTTAGGTAAACAGGTAACAAACCATTTTTGGTTACTTTTGAACTTTTTACTTAGAAAGTATTGACATTTTGTGTTTCATTTTGTGGTGACTTTATTAGTAATCAAATTACTTTATTTAATTTTAGTTGTCAAGATGTTCATCTTTTGAACTGCTTGTCATTACTGGCTTCACGTAAAATTTGGTTACCCTAGATTTCATTTTTTTAGGGTAACCGATTTTAGCACCTTTGTTTTAAGATTTAATGATTAATTTGAAAAGTACCACAACGAAAAAGCCTGTAAATCATACGATTTACAGGCTTTTGCTGCAATTTTAATTCATTTCTGTGGAATCGCCGGGTCTACAGTCGAACACCTTATACCGATTTTAACGTTTTTTGACAGCTTATAATTATGAATTAATTATATTTTATTATCAATACTTTATGATTTATATTTTCGAAATATGCTTTGAGAATAAAATATAATTAGTAAGAATTTTAAACTTTTTTTAGTAATTAGATATTTTTTTAAAAGTAAAACGCTAAAGTCGCACTTCAATGACAAAGAAATAAAAGAGATCAATTATTTTTTCCGATACAAAAGTTATTACTCCAGTATTTACAGGGGTTTCAGATTGTTAAATACAAATTAAGTACGAATCTGAACAAAATAAAACAAACCAACAACAAACAAACTTTTATCCAAAATTTCAATTGAAATAAGATATTTGTAAATCTGTAATATCATTTTTTTGAAGAACACATTAATCCAATGGTTGAAGAAGGTTAAAAAAACAATAAAGACTGTATTTCGACAGCCTTTATTATTTAAAATTATGTGTTTTAACCAGCATCTGGCAAGTTAGCTACTGCTTTCCCTTGTAATCTATCAGAAACCAATTCACTTAGAAAGTTTGTGAACGGAACAATATCCTGTTCTGCACTGGCTTTTTCCAATGCCTGCATATAATCATCACGTCTTTCTACAGGTATTACTGTCCAGGGATATCCCCCAGAAACCAGCATTACATTCATAAGAAAACGCCCCATACGTCCGTTACCATCCATATAAGGGTGAATGAAAACGAATATAAAATGTCCTAATACTGCCCTTACTGATGCTTCAGTTTCTTCTTCCAATAGTTCAAATAATACCGGCATGGCATCACGCATGGCGTCTACACTTAAAGGGACGTGTTGGGAATTACCAATATATACCTGATGATTTCGGTATCCTGCCAAATCCGAAGCTTTTAAAATTCCTGCAGCCACACTAGGATCAAACAATTCCCTGTACCATTTTGAATGGTCTATGTCGACTTGCATACCAGCATTTTTTCCTTGCAGTATCTCCTTAATACTTTCCTTGACAGCTTGAAAAGCCTGAAAGTAACCTCTAGCCGCCATAGCATCTCTTTGTTTACGATCTTCTTCATTTTCCTTAGTATCCCATCGCCTAGAACTTACCTTTTCAATGAGTTCGGGAGTTACACGATAGCGTTCTATGGATAAAGAATGGTAGGCATCTGTAATATAAATATCATCAATATTCTTCAAGAAGGCTTCCTTGTCAATAGGTAAGCCTGGTGCAACTTCAAATCTGTCTATAATCACTTCTCGCATTTGTAACCACATTAACCGAATACGATTGGCATACGGTGACCGCTCACGAACTGGTAATTTCATCTCCAGCTTAGTTGCAAAAGGATCTTCTTCGCGTATGTCATAGTCTGCTTGCTTAAATGTATCTACAATCTGATCAGCTATTTTGTCACGTTGAATATTCCGGAATGCTCCTGCAAGTCTTCCAGCTAAAGTTGTATGCCCATTTTCTAAAAGTATGGGTAATAGTTCTGATGCATCACGTATCAATGATAGTGTAGTACGAGCATCAATGGCGTTTCGGGTATATATGGAGACAGAACAATAAATCAATGCCGCCTGCAAATTGTACATACGGATACCATTTTTTGTTACCATCAACTGATTTTTCATTGGTAAATTGCTTCGCATATTAAATAATGAATTACTATGCGGAAAGGCCGTAGGGTTGTTATTGCCTTGTGGAGAGCGAACAAGTAATTGCTGAGGAACTGATTGATTGCCCGCATGTAGTAATAACGACTGATCTGCTGAGAGACACCAGTTATCACCATACTTGCGCTCCAAAAAAGCAACGATGAAATCCCAGTAAGAACTATACCAAGCAGTAGTTTCTCCATCTTGCTCTTCGGGATTAGTAGCAACATACCATCCTTTTGTTACCTCTTGTATAAAGCCGTTCTTTAGAAGTATCTCCCGATATTTACGATTAGGTATATCATCTGTATGAATACCTACAACTCCTTTATTCTGCAATTCATGAAGAAATTTAAGAGCTTCTACAAATCTTTCTCGTGGTGTTGCCATATCTATTTTTTTACTAAATGCTCCGTGCTATTTCTATTTAATTACGATGTGACAAAGTTAGTAAATATTGTTGTGTTATTTCTATTAAATATTGTCGTGATAAAATTATTAAATTATGTAGTGCTATTTCTATTGAATCGTGTTCGTTTTTTAAAATATTCAATACTAAATCAGGACTATATGGCTTTTAATTTCAGATGAGTTTTAATATTCTTCACATCTTCTTTTTCATATTCTTCTTGCTCGTCCTCTTTTCTATTTTCAGAAGGTGTTATTGATGATTGAATCTTTCTGTCAATGGCAGCCAATTCAGTTTTTAATTCATTTAATTTATTTTCTTTAGTCCATTTGCTATTAACTACTTCCTGAAGTACTGGAAGATCTTTTTTCAGTTCAGTAATTTTCTTTTGCTCTTGTTCTATGAGACTAGGGATTTTGCCTAATGCATTAATAAAATTCAACGCTGCAGTTTTAGGTTCTGACGCCATGTTTCCATTGTTATAAGTATACTTGATACCTCCTTCGCCCTGAATAAAAAAATGATTATCTCTTTCGAACATATCTAAATTTTTATCTGTTAATTCTGTTTTTACCAACAAGCTAAAACCATACAAGCTACCAATTTCTTCATACTGTCCAGCAGTGCGGGCTTTCTCTGCAATATAGTTGAGCTTTGCTCCAATTTGTTTGACATCGGCATTGAGAGGTAGATCGTTAAGCTGAACAGGATTCAACAAAGTTCCATCAGGGTGTTTTTGCACTTTTTGTTGCAAATTGTCCCAATCCAAAATAAACCGATTCAAACGAGACTGAGTGGCTTCCAATGTCGCAGTAACATCTTCCAGTTTGTACTTAGAGCTGAACTTGGAACGATTAAATGCTTGACGTTCACTTTCTAATCCAGCAAGTTGCTTTTCTAGTTTTGCTTTGTCCAAGAGGTCGGTATTTCCCGAAAGGATGGCTACATATTCCGAAAAATTCATACCAGATTTTTCATCCATACCTCCTTCGTCGATGGTTCGTTTTCCTAAACTATTATTTTTTAACTGATCTATAAAAAGCTGCTTGTTGTATAATAAATTGAATTTATAACCATCCAATGATTTTTCTACAGCATAAATAATCACGTCTACTTTATTATTGGCAAAGAATTTAGCAATCTCATTCCCTTTACGAATTGCCCTTCCATCCCTTTGGGCAAGATCACTTGGTCGCCACGGAGTATCCAAATGATGAACTGCTACCGCTCTCTTCTGTGCATTAACACCAGTTCCAAGCATATCAGTAGAACCAAATAGTATTCTGATTTTACCTTCATTCATTGAACTAATCAATTCCTTGCGATGCTTATCCGTTTTCGCTTCTTGTATAAAGCGTACTTCATTAGATGGAATATTATGATTCTGAACCAACTTTCTTTTAATTTCTGAATAAACATTCCATTCCGTGGGTTTATATGTTCCCAAATCTGAAAAAACAAATTGAGTTCCTTTCTGTGCATTAAAGTTATTGTAATAATTTGCAATTTTTGCAGCGCAATGGGAGGCCTTATTGTCTGGATGGTCTTCATACTTTTGGCTTATCATCCTCATATCAAGAGACATCTTACGAGCGTAGTCTGTAGCGATTAGCATTTTTGCTTTTTCTTCACGGTCTGTCAATGGAGCTCTTCCCAACAAGGTTGCATTGCCTGATTTAGCAAACGCCATCAAATTTTTAATAAACACTTCCTGTTCTGGTGTTGGTGGAATATTGTGAAGTATTTCATTTTTTTCGGGACGGTCAATACCGATGTCTTTTGCTGTTCGATAATCCGTTATTTCCGAATAGAATTGTGCTAGTTCTGGTACTTTTATGAAATATCGGAACCGTTCTTTTTGAACAATATTGTTGGCTACCGAAAATTCATAATCGGTAGTCTTTCGGGCATAAATAGCCGCCCAAGCATCAAAACAGTTGATGCCTTGCTTTTCCAATGCTTGTGGACGCAGGTATTTAAAAAGCAGGTATAATTCTGTTAGCGAATTACTAATTGTTGTCCCTGAAAGAAAGGTGGCACCGAGATCTTTTCCTGTTCGTTCTTGTATGGTTCGTAAGGCAAAAAGTAAGTTCAGTGCTTTTTGACTTCCTTGCATATTACCCAATCCAGCAACTCTTTCATGACGAGTATTAAACATTAAATTTTTAAAACGGTGACTTTCATCTACCAATAAATGGTCAATGCCCATCATCTTAAAATCGACTGTGTCATCCTTTCTATTCTCTATGTCATACTCCAGTGTTTTAAGCTTGACTTCTAGATTTTGTTTTCGCACGATAACCCCTTTAAGCATTGCCCTTGAAATATCTTTTCCTTGCGTTTTCAAAGTAGCCAAATTTTCTTCTACACTATTTAATTCTGTTTGCAGTATTTCTTTCTGCATCTCTGGAGATTGCGGTATCATGCCAAACTGGTCATGTGTAAGTATCACACAATCCCAATCATTGTTCTTTATGTCTCCAAAAATTCGTTGCCGTTTTTGTGGTGTGAAATCTTCTTTTCCTGGATACAATATTTTTGCATGAGGATAAGCGGTACGGTAGGTTTCAGCTATCTCGTGCACATTCGCTTTTAATCCAATAATCATTGGTTTATAAACAGCCACTAACTGAAATAGAAAGTATAAAAGAAATTCTATTAGAATTAAAAAGAGAAGTTTCAGAGATAAAAGGAAATGCAATTAATTGAATTAGGTGTAGAGGAAAAGGTGAGAGATTTTCTTGTGCAACAAATGATATAGACTACTAATTTTTGTATTATTCGAAAGAAATGCGATTAGTGGAACAAATGGGTTCTGGTTCAGATGAATGCATGATTTAACGAAAGAAGAAGGATTAACACCACCCGAATTAATCTTTGATGGAATGTTCACGGTAATTTTAAGACGAACGTTTGATTTCGAAATGTGGGTGAATAAGTGGGTGAATAACTAATATAACCCATTTTCTCATTCAGCTGCAAAAAAATCTTGCTTAGCATGTATAGTTTTCATGGAGAGATACGTGGATATTAAAAATCTTATAAATCCGTACCATTCGAAATAGTAGTTTTTAGTTTAAAGTTGCCTAATTTAGATTTTAATAATTCCATATCATCGCTGACTTTTCTGTCTAAAATTTTAGCATAATGTTGGGTTGTTCTTAGGTTTCTGTGACCGAGCATTTTGCTTACGCTTTCAATTGGAACGCCATTTGTAAGTGTTATGGTGGTTGCAAAAGTATGTCTGGCAATGTGGAAGGTTAATTCTTTATTGATGCCGCAAACGTCAGCTATTTCTTTTAGGTAGCTATTCGTTTTTTGATTGCTTAGAACAGGTAAAAGTCTATCTACATTTATACATTTTGGATGTTCGGCGTATATCAATATGATATCAATTCGTAATTTAGGAGTATTTATTCTCTATAATCAATATTTATTTACACTTATCCAATCCTAGCCAAAAGATGCCTTGGAATGACAAAAAAGTATGGTAAATGAATTTGCTGTTAAATTTATTTGTGAGCGTACAGATAAATATTAACAAAAGTAAAATGAATTCATTTGCATAAGACAAAGGAGGTATAAGATGGAAAATGAAGATAAAGTATTGATTGATGGAAAGATAGATGAGTTTAATGATTGTATTTCGAAGCGCAATGAGCAAAAATTAGTAATTTTGTTAACTGAAATTATTGTTTTTATAACATTAAGAGAATTGTATGAAAAGAGCGATTAGATATTTAAGATTTAGTCAATTGGGACAAAGCAATGGTTCAATTGAAAGACAAGAGTTATATACCGATCAATGGTTGAAATTTAATAATGTTGAACTTGTAGATTCCTTTATTGATAGAGGTAAAAGTGCAAAAACATTTGATAGGCCTGATTTTATAAAACTTCAAGAATTTATTGCTAAACATTTTAAAAGTGTTGACTATCTTTTAGTAGATCAAATGGACAGATTTAGTAGAGACGCTGGTGAGGCAATGAGTATGGTCAAGTCACTTCAGAGAAAATATAATATTCAGGTAGTCAGTGTAACTGAGGGAATAACATTTGACTATGATACTCCAGGAAGCTTTTTCAGGGCTGGTTTACAACTTCTTCTTGCAGAGGAAGATAATATAAACAGAAGTATAAAAATTAGAGGAGGGCTGTATACAGCCAGAGCAAAGGAGGGACGTTATATTGGGATTAAACCCCCTTTTGGTTATGTGAAATTTGGAGAAGGAAAAAACAGGAAATTAGTGATTGAGGAAACAGAAGCAAAAATAATAAAGTTTATTTACGATGCTTTTCTAAAAGATACGCCACTTTACATAATAAAGGAACAAGCTCGGGCTATTGGTTTTACCAGAAAGGGAAATACCTCTATTGAGAGAGTTTTGTCAAATCCTGTATACGCAGGAATGCTGCAGGTTCAAGGTTATAAAGAGTTTCCAGGGGGGATATTTCCAGGTATTCATGAAGCAATCATAGATAGTACGAGCTGGCAAATGGTACAGAGCAAGATGAAAAAGCCAGTACATTCAAGAAATATTTTAGACGAAGATCTTCCGCTTCGAGGAGTTCTAAAATGTCATTGTGGAAATTACCTGACAGGAGCTCCTTCAAGAGGTAAATCGGGCAAATATTTCTATTATTACAAATGTAAGCATTCAAAGCATAATAACATTAGTGTAATTAAATCCCATAAACAACTTTTAGAAATATGGGAATTAATGAGTATTCCAGAAAAGGCACTATCTGAAATTAGGAGTTCTGCATATCATTCCATTGAAGAAAATATAAAAGCCAGTAAGGAGAAAATGATCGAAAAGAGGCACATGCTCGAAGAAGCGCAAGAAAAAATGTTTTCTGTTGAAGAAAAATGGATAAAAAATGAAATCTCAAAAGATACTTATGACAGATGGTATTCTACCTATAGTAGCACTATCCTTTCTTGCAAGTCCGCACTCGAACGTCTTGCTAAAACTGAAAATCATGCATATACAATTTTACAAAAAAATTTAGATATGCTAGGAAATATAAAAGAGATATACATTCAAGCAAATATTATTCAAAAAAGGGAATTTGTAAAACTGGTGTTCGACAGCAATTTATACTATCAGGATGGTATCTATCGAACACCTACTATGATCGATTCTTTGTCTCATAATCACTTGATAATGAAAGAGAAGGGGGTTGCTTGTGTGCAATAAAAAAAGGGATGATTTTTCAATCATCCCATCCAGTGGAGTCGGGGAGAGTCGAACTCCCGTCCAAACAAGCAACTAAAAAACTTTCTACACGCTTATTTCCTGATTGGATTTTCGACTTGGTGCTCGGCCAGAAACAGCCACACTTCGCTTAGCTTCTTTAGTTTCGAAATCCAGCCAAAGCTTCTGGAAATCTAGGTTTAAATTTACGATTCATCTTTATCGACCGCTATAAACCAGAGCTTTCGAGATGAATCCTGCTTTCCTACCTGGTAGGACGAGGCTAATCTTACTATAATTCAGATTATGCAGCAAGAGCGTAGTTTCCTTCGCCGTGTATGTGTTTTGAAACCTTTTATTTACGAGAATTGTCCCAGTTCTCGACGTGCTTACTTTTCAATTCGACTTGCTGTCAAAACCAGTCGACCCCATTTTTAGTATTCAGTAATCAGTTTTTAGTGTTCAGAATAAACAAATTTTAAAAACCGAACTTTATTCTGCAAAGGTATAGTATTTAGGTTCAATTTCCAATGATCACAACTGAATACTATAAACTGAACACTGACCACTCCTTACTCGTCTTCTACCTTAAACGGATAGTCTCCAAACAAAGGGGCAAGTTTTCGAACCGAATAAGTGCTTTTAGTAAATTTATTAGATAATGCAATTATAGTAACATTTTCATCTTTTAAGGTAATGTAAGAAGAAGTAAAACCATGCCACCAACCGTTGTGAAAATAAAAACTTTTACCCGTTTCCCAATTGATCATTCGGATTCCTAAACCGTAATTTTTTCGACCAGGATGCTCGTTGCTGTAACCAGTATAAACTTGTTTTAAAAGTTCTGGTTCTAAAAAAGAAGGGGAATTTCGAGCACGGTCGAATTTCAATAAATCTCTAGGAGTGGAGTAAATATTTTTGTCACCATACACTTTATCAAGATAGTCAATTCCAATTTCGACTCTATTGCCTTTATAGGAAGGAGCTACTTTCTTTTTGTCTTTGTCAAAATCCAAAACAAAAGTATTGGTCATTCCCAGTGGTTTGAAAATCATTTGGCTCATAGCTTCTCTATAAGAAAGTTTGGTAACCTTCTCGATTATCAATGCCAACATTGCATAATTGGTATTACAATACGCAAAACGAGTTCCCGTTTTTTGTTCTAACCCAATTTTTTTTGTTCCCATTATGGTTAAAATATCCTGATTCGTCAGTGTATTATGTCGGTCCCAAACGTTTTTGTCACGATCTGTAAAATAAGCATAACTACGCATCCCACTTCGGTGGCTTAATAACATTCTTACGGTTACTTCTGGGTACGGAAATTCTTTTAAATAAACTGTCACTTTATCGTCTAAATCAATTCTTTGGGCATTCACCAATTTTAAAATGGCTGTAGCTGTTAGGACTTTACTCACTGATGCAATGTGAATAGGTGTAGTACTTGTTATGGGGGTTTTGTCCCTAAAATTAGCGAAACCTTCATACTTTTCATAGATAATTTGACCATTTTTGGCCACAAGAAAACTACCATTCATGCTGTTGTTAGGCCAATTTTTATTGTAAAATGCCTCTACTGAACTTTTGGTTGAATTGATGTATTCAGCGGTAAGTTTTGGAGTTTCATTAACTAAGGGTTTCATTTTTGGCAATGCATCTTTCGGAAGTTCAGCATCTTTAAGCTCTTTAATCTCTATTTTTTTCTCTTTCATACAAGAACTTAAAACCAAAAGTAAGAGGAGAAATTGTAGTATATTTGTGCGTTTGATAAAATTCATAGGTGTTTTGCTAGAAAGGCAAATATATAGAATCAATCCAATTTGAATCTCTCCTTTTTAAAAACTTAACATATTTTTTATTAACATATTTGTGATTTATCCTCATCGTTCTCGCAATCAATTCTTAAAGTTTTTTTATTTTTTAAAACTGTTGAATGAAAAATCATAAAATCCACTTTAATTGTTATTTTTGTAACAATAATAACGTATAAAGTTATATTAATCAAGAGCTAAACCATATGAAATTCGGAATTTTAAAAGAAAGAAAAAGCACACCCGACAGGAGAGTAGTATTTACCCCCGATGAATTGGCAAGATTAAAACAGCTTCATCCAGGAGTTTCTGTAAAGGTTGAAAGTTCTGAAATTAGAGCTTTTACAGATGATGAGTATAGAAAAATGGGAATTGAAGTGACGAATGACATCAGCAATTGTGATGTTTTTTTTGGTGTCAAAGAAGTTCCTGTAGAAAATTTAATGCCCAATAAAAAATATTTCTTTTTTTCGCATACTATTAAAAAGCAACCCCACAACCGAAAATTGCTACAAGCTTTATTAGAAAAAAACATTGATTTTTATGACCACGAAACCATTGTCAACGGACATAATATTAGATTGATTGGTTTCGGAAAATACGCTGGATTTGTCGGCGCTTACAATAGTTTTCGGGCTTTTGGAATAAAATTCGAATTGTTCAAACTTCCAAAAGCCGCCTCGCTTTCAGGAAAACAAGATATGATTGCACATTTGAAACGATTGGTTTTGCCTCCCATCAAAATTGTGAATACAGGAACAGGAAAAGTGGGTAGCGGTGTCAAAGAAATTCTGGACGCTGTTAAAATCAAAGAAGTTTCAGTCGAAAATTATTTAACAAAAAACTACACACAACCTGTTTATGTACAGATTGATGTTTTGGATTATAACGTTCGAAAAGACGGTCAAGTTTTAGACTTCAATGATTTTTTTCAGAATCCTACTGACTATGTTTCCAATTTTGAGCGATTTACCAAAGTTTCGGACATCTATATCACAGGACATTTTCACGCCAATGATGCCCCAGATATTCTTACTCGTGAAATGCTAAAAGCCAAAGATTGTAAAATAAAAGTAGTTGCCGATATCTCCTGCGACGTCAATAGTTCTATAGCTTGTACATTAAGATCATCCACTATAGAGGAACCATTGTATGGTTATTTGCCTATAGAAAACAAAGAAGTAGATATTTTTCATCCTGCGGCAATCGTCGTGATGGCTGTTGATAATTTGCCTTGCGAATTGCCAAAAGAGTCGAGCGAAGGTTTTGGCGAAATGTTTATGGAGTACGTAATTCCTGCTTTTTTCAATGGCGATAAAGACGGCATTTTGCAACGGGCAAAAATGACCGAAAAGGGGAAACTCACCCCAAGATTCAGCTATTTGCAGGATTATGTAGATGGAAAATAACCTTTTGTTAAATAGTATTAGTCTGACGTGGTTACTATAATGATATCAAACACCTTACAAAATCTATATCTTTAGGTTAAAAAAAAATAAAAAAAAGCTTATATTCAAATGTTTAGTAAATCATTTATTTATTAAGATAATACTTTGTTTTTGAAAGACTTATTAGTACTACAAGGTTATAGTTTTTTTACAATAAAATCGATTCAAATAAGTAATTATTTTAGTGTAATAAATTAAATAAATACTCAAATGAAAAAATTGTTTTCACTTTCTCTAATTTTTATACTGAATATGGTTTATTCACAAAATATTCAATCGCCTTCCCAAAAGATTTCTGTCGAGTTCAAATTAACAACTTCCGGACAGCCTTCTTATTCTGTAAATTACAACGACAAACGAGTAATTTCCGAAAGTACTTTAGGAATAAAACTAAAAGACAAACCCGCTTTAGAAGCTAATTTTGAAATGGATAATGTCAAAAAATCGAGTTTCAATGAGTCTTGGAAACCCGTTTTAGGAGAACAGGCAAATATTGTCAATCATTACAATGAGTTAATAGTTTCCTTAATTCAAAAAGGAACTCAGATAAAAATGAATCTAATTTTCAGAGTTTTTGATGAAGGTGTTGCTTTTAGATATGATTTTCCTAAGCAAAAAGACCTGAATTATTTCATCATTTCGGATGAGGTTTCTCAATTTAATTTGACTGATAATCATAAAGTTTTCTGGATTCCAGGAGATTATGACAGTCAGGAATATGTGTATAATGAAACAAAATTTTCTGAAATTGATAACTCAAAATTAAATTTGAATAATGGAATTGGAGTAAAATCGATTTCGGGAAAATATGTGGTTCAATCGCCATTAATGATGAAAACGGCTTCGGGTTTGTACCTCAATATTTTTGAAGCCGCCGTAGTCAATTATCCTGTGATGCACCTTGATGCAGAGGTGAAAAGCAATAAATTAACGTCACATTTAGTTCCAAATGCTATTGGCGACAAAGCCTATTTGCAAGCGCCTTGTGTATCTCCTTGGAGAACGATTATGATGAGCAATGACGCCAGAGATATTGTGGGTTCCAAGATGATTTTGAACCTGAACGAACCTTGTAAAATCGATGATACGTCCTATATTAAACCGATGAAATATGTCGGAATCTGGTGGGAAATGCACGTAGGGAAATCAACTTGGGATTATGCGGGTTCACAAAATGCTCAAAATGCTGCCGATGGTCAATTGAAACCCACTGGAAAACACGGAGCCACGACAGAAAATACCAAAAGATATATAGATTTTGCCGCCAAAAATGGTTTCGATGGCGTTCTTGTAGAAGGATGGAATGTAGGTTGGGAAGATTGGTTTGGCAATTGGAAAGAAGAAGTTTTCGACTTCGTGACGCCTTATCCTGACTTTGATTTAGATGCGGTTACGGCTTACGCCAAATCTAAAAACGTGAAAATGATAATGCACCATGAAACTTCGGCTTCGGTTGCAAATTACGAAAGACATTTGGATCGCGCATTCGACTTGATGAAAAAACACGATTATCCAGCGGTGAAATCAGGGTATGTGGGCAAAATTATTCCGCGTGGCGAATTTCACGACGGACAAACTATGGTCAATCACTTTAATTTTGTGGCTCGTCGCGCAGCCGATTATAAATTAATGTTAAATTCTCACGAAAGTTCTCGTCCAACGGGTTACAGCAGAACTTATCCAAATTATATCGCTGCCGAAGCGGCTCGTGGCAATGAATTCAATGCTTGGAGCACAGGAAATCCTCCAATGCACGAAACGATTTTGCCATTTACAAGATTGCTTGGCGGTCCAATGGATTATACACCTGGAATTTTCGAAATAAAAATGAGTCATTACGATAAATCGAAAACAGAACAAGTTCATACCACTTTGGCCAAACAATTGGCATTGTACGTAACGATGTATTCGCCTTTGCAAATGGCTGCCGATTTACCTGAAAACTACGAGAAATATCCAGATGCTTTCCAGTTTATCAAAGACGTTGCGCTCGATTGGCAAGATTCAAAATACCTTGAAGCAGAACCTGGAGATTATTTGACCGTTGCTAGAAAAACAAAGGGCAAGGAAACTTGGTTTCTAGGTGCAATTACTGATGAGAATGCTAGAAAATCTGAAATAAAATTGGATTTCCTCACTAAAGGGAAAAAATACAAAGCCATTGTTTATGAAGATGCCAAAGATGCCGATTGGAAAAATAATCCAAAAGCTTACAAAATAAGCACCATAGAAGTTACTTCTAAATCTAAAATCAATTTGAATTTAGCTCCCGGAGGAGGAACAGCAATAAGTTTTGAACCTATTAATTAAATCTAATTCATTAAATTTTAAATAGTTAATGTTTTTAATTTGGGCGTAACCCTCCGTAAAAACTACGGGTCGGGCTTTTCGTTCCCGCTTTTTTTTATCCCATTAAAAAACGGGATAAAAAAAGAGCTCCACTACAATCCCTTACGCGGAACAACTACTAAAAAAAGTAGGATAAAAATTAAAATTTTTAACTATAGAATATCGCTGTATAATTTTAGCAATAAAAAAATCAATATGAAAACTCTCAAGAAACTACTCTTTATTCTCATCGTTATTTTTTTTACAAATACTAACGCCCAGCAAAAAACCTATTGCAATCCCATCAATATTGATTATGGATATTGTCCCATTCCTAATTTTGTTACACAAGGAAAACACCGTGCTACCGCTGATCCTGTAATTGTAAATTTTAAAGGTAATTTTTTTCTTTTTTCGACCAATCAATGGGGGTATTGGTGGAGTTATGATATGAGTGATTGGAATTTTGTAGCTCGAAAATTTTTACTGCCGCAACACAAAGTGTATGACGAATTGTGTGCGCCAGCGGTTTTTGTAATGAAAGACGAAATGTATGTCATAGGTTCAACTCACGAACCAACTTTCCCAATTTGGAAAAGCAAAAACCCAACCAAAGACGAATGGAAAATCGCCACCGATTCTTTGAAAGTAGGAGCTTGGGATCCCGGATTTTTATACGATGAAGAAAAAGACAAACTATTTTTATATTGGAATTCAAGCAATGAATTTCCAATCTTGGGTACCGAAATCAACACCAAAACCTTGCAATCAGAAGGTTTTGTAAAACCAATGATTTCGCTGCATCCTGAAGACCACGGCTGGGAACGATTTGGAGAATACAACGACAATACTTTTCTGTAACCCTTTATGGAAGGCGCTTGGATGACCAAGCATAACGGAAAATATTATTTGCAATACGGTGCGCCTGCAACCGAATTTAGCGGATATGCCGATGGTGTTTTTGTAAGTACGGATCCTTTATTGGGTTTTGCTTATCAAGCCCATAATCCATTTTCGTATAAACCGGGTGGATTTGCTCGAGGAGCTGGTCACGGTGCGACTTATCTCGATAATTTCAAGAATTATTGGCACGTTTCAACCATCGTTTTAGGGGTTAAAAATAGTTTTGAACGCCGAATTGGAATCTGGCCAGCAGGTTTTGACAAAGACGACGTGATGTATTGCAATACCGCCTATGGCGATTATCCAACGCATTTGCCAACCCAAAACGCCGATCATATCAAGGGATTATTCACAGGATGGATGCTATTAAATTACAATAAACCAGTACAAGTTTCTTCTACTTTAGGAGGGTTTCAACCGAATTTAGCTGTTGATGAAGATCTAAAAACCTATTGGAGTGCTAAAACTGCTAATTCTGGCGAATGGTTTCAAACCGATTTAGGCGAAATTTCGAATGTAAATGCTATCCAAATTAATTACGCCGATCAAGATGCAGAGTTTATGGGTAAAACAATAGGGAAGTTTCATCAATATAAAATTTTAGCTTCGAATGATGGAAAAAAATGGACTGTTGCAGTAGATAAAAGTAACAATACGAAAGATGTTCCGCACGATTATATTGAATTGGAAACTCCAATTAAAGCCCGTTTTTTGAAATTGATGAATATAAAAATGCCAACAGGTAAATTTGCACTTAGCGGATTCCGAGTTTTTGGAAAAGGCGCTGGCGAAAAACCAAAAGCGGTAGAGAATTTTGTAGTGCTTCGTGCAGAAAAAAATAAATTTGGCGAAAGATGCAGTTCTTGGATGAAATGGGAACAAAACGATGCCGCTGATGGATATGTAATTTACTTTGGAAAATCACCTGATAAATTATATGGAAACATCATGGTTTAAGGCAAAAACGATTATTTTTTCACCGGAATGGATAGAGAAGATACCTATTATTTCCAGATTGAAGCATTCAATAATAACGGCATTGGTCCACGAACCGAAATTAAAAAGTCGGAATAAAATAGCTTTATACTATTAGCATCAATAAACCGAAATTGTCAAAAACACCATTGAAATCAAGGCTAGAATAATTACTAAAGGCCAAACAAATTTGAGCCATTTATCGAATCCAATTTTTACAATTCCTAATGTTGCCAATATTAATCCAGTAGGATTGATTATTCCAAATATGCCCATTCCGTATAAATAGGCGTTTACGATTGCTTCTCTGCCAATGCCTACTGTATCAGCCAATGGCGACATAATGGGCATCGATAACACCGCCATTCCGGAAGACGATGGAATGAAAAATGACAAACCATTATAGATAAAAAACAGGGCATTTACAAAAATGCCTTTGTCCATTCCTTCGGTTAGGGCACTGGTGTTATAAAGTACGGTATCGCTTATGGCTCCGTCTTTCATTAGGATAGAAACTCCTCTGGCAATGCCAATGATGAATGCGACTCCAAGCAATTCTCCAGCTCCTTTTGAAAAAGCATTTACAAAATCATTTTCCTTTATTTTAGCAACAAAACCTATTAATATGGCTCCAACAAAGAATACAGAGGACATCTCAGTAAACCACCAATCGAGCATAGAAACGCCTATAACCATAATGATGAAACAGGCCGTAAAAATAAAAATTATGATTTTAAGTCTGGGAGTTAGTTCTAAAATAGGGTTGTCATTCTTGCCACCAAATAATTTTTCCATCTCCACTTTTTGATCAAAAATGATGGATTTTGTAGCGTCATTTTTGACTTTTTTTGCATAACGCAGAATATAAAGAATAGAAATGGTGTTGCAAATACAAAACATCAATACTCTTCCGTAAAGCCCAGTTGTCCAGTTAATTCCAGCAGCATCAGAAGCAATGATAACAGCAAATGGGTTGGTTGTAGAACACATAGAACCAACAGATGAACCTAAGAAAACACAAGCAATCCCAACCATTGCATCATACTTGGCTGCAATAAAAACGGGTATTAAAATTGGAATAAAAGCCAAGGTTTCTTCGGCGAAACCAAAAGTAGTTCCACCCAATGCAACTAGTGTTGTTGTTAGAATTATCAAAATATACTCTCGTCCTTTCAAAACATCTGACATCCACAGAATTCCAGCGTCAAATGCTCCAGTGAGATTCATAATGCCTATTAATCCACCAATAAAGAGCACTAAAAAAATAACATCCGATGCTTCAATTATTCCTTTGATGGGTGATTTTACAAACTCAAAAAAACCTTGCGGATTGGCGTCCACATTTGTATAGGTATTCGGAATACTTATGGGTTTATAAATGGCTCCGTTTGTAAAATTTTCGAGCGGTATTTTGATGTTTAGTTGGTCTAATGATTTTTGATTGGCAGGAATAGAAGTCTTATTTCCCTTGCTTTCAATGATAAAAGTGTTGTCTGATTTATTATAAAGTAAACTATCGTATTTTCCTGAGGGAATAATCCAAGTTAGTAGTGCAACAAAAGCGGCAATCACTAATAAAATCGTTTGTGCTGAAGGAAATTTTCTTTTTTTCATAGGTTGTTACAATTGGATAAATGTAATGGTTTAGGTTTTATTTTACAAATAACTCAACCACCATTTTTCTTTGCCGAATTTTTTTAAAAAGCCTTTGCTAAATCGATTTCCATAAACAATAAATACTGCCTAAATTCCTCTGGGATTTCGACTTCATCATAAACGGGAATGTCTTTGAATTCAAAACTTCGATACAAAGAATGTGCAGCTTCCATAAACTTTGGACTATCCAATCGTACTTTTTGATAACCTGATTTTTTTGCAGCATCCAACAATCTTTGAAGTATGGCTCGTCCGGCTCCAACCTTTCTGAAAGAAGGATTGACATACATTCGTTTGATTTCGCCAATTTCATCATTAATACTTTTTAGACAACCTATTCCACAAGCTTTTTCATCAATAAACGCCAGAATAATACGTCCGTTTGGCGGAAGAAATTTGTCGATGTTTTTAATGTCTTCTGCTACTGCTTCTTTTGGATTATGAGGATGAACACCATAAAGTTCTTGCATTTTGTCATTTCCCCAAGTCAGATAGTCAGTCCAAAGTTGTTGGATAAAATCTAAATCATCTGGCAGTTTGGCATCGCGAATTTCAATATTGGAATTGGAGTTCATAGGTTTTCTGTTTTTAAAGAGTTTCAGATTTTAAATTTAAAAATAACTCAACCACCATTTTTCTTTGTGATTGGTTTTGTATTGGTCATACCATTTGCAAATTGGATACAAGCAAATAATTACAAAAATCCAAATGGCATAAACACCAATCAAACCAAAACCTTCGCCAGGAACAACAAACTTCCATTTAAAAATGCTTTCGCCTTCAGCAATTTCTGCTAAAGTATGACCGTGAACATAAAAACTGATGGTTGCTAAGATATGAATTAAATACAAGTGTAAAATGTAATAAAAAAAGGCAGTTCGACCGAAAACAACCATTATTTTGGTTAATCGATTTTCTAATTTTTCTAAATAAGGCAAAAGCAATAAAGCTACGCCAATGGTAACGCACATATACAACAACGATGGTGGATATTTATGGATATTCATAAATGAAAAGAAGGTGTACAATCCGTTTCGTTGTTGTGACCAAGCAACAGGGTCACCATAAATGTTGATACCTCGCATAATCACAAATAAAACCAGCAAACCCATTCCCATTTGGGTTAAAAGTTTTTTTCGTCTAACGATGTCAAATTCTGGTGAAAAAAGTTTTCCAGTACAATATCCTACCATCATCAAGCCAAGCCACGGTAGAAAAGGATAAGCTATAATTAAGTTACTATTTCCGATAAATTGGTAAGATGACCATTTGCTACTGTGTAATAAATCCATTAAAAAACCGCCATCAAAACTAGTTGCTGCTTCGGGAAAATCTAATAAATTATGTCCAAAAACAATGAGCAATCCCAATCCCAAAATGACTTTATACGGCAATCTGATGAGCAAGCCAAGAATAAACATACTAATTCCAATGGCCCAAATCACCCCAAGCGGGAAGCGTTCGAAAGCGGGATTAAACGACCAAGCAAAAGAAACAATGACCAATTCAACAAAAATGAGCCACAAACCACGTTTCATTAAAAACGCACATAACTCGGCTTTGGTTTTTCGTAAGCTTTGTAAATAAATAGAAACTCCAGATAGAAAAACAAACGTTGGTGCACAAAAATGGGTAATATATCGCGTGAAATAAAGTGCAGGAGTTGTAGTTTCCAAATTCAAGGGATCGTCTGTCCAAGCATAAATGTGAAAATAATCTCTAACATGGTCGAGCGCCATAATTACCATTACAATACCACGAAGGATATCGATGGATTGAATTCGTTGTTGGATAGTTTTGTTCATCATTGTTGTTTTATTTATTTCCTACACTATTCACTTCAATCCAATACCCATTTGGGTCCTGAAAGAATATTTGTTTGATTCCATCTGCTCTTAAATTGATTTTATTTGGAGTTCCTGGCCAATCTGAATACCGAATGTTTTTTGCTTCTAATGTTTTTACAAAAGCATCAAAGTTAGAAGTTGTCAAAGCCATATGTACCGCTTTATTGATAGTGACCGGTTCTTTCAGGAACGAAATAAGGTGTAATTCTTTCCCTTCTCCGAGTGAGAACCATCGAATTCCTTCCATTTTTGTTTTATTGGTAATTTCCTGGAGTTGCAATACTTCTTTATAAAAAGTGGCTGATTCATCAAGACTTTTTACGGATAACGCAATATGGTTGAAAGTAAAATTGTTTTGAGCGTTTATTTTTCCAAATAATGCAAAAGCAAGGAGTAAAAAGCTTGTTTTTTTCATCCTTTATTTAGTTAAATGTACTTCCATATCAATTTCAATCAATTGTCCGGGTAATGCTAATCCTTTTACTTCGAGCCAAGTACCAGTTGGAAATTGCTTTTTATAAATCGAATTTCTGTAAACAGAGACATTGATAAATTCTGCCATATTGGTCGTGAATACATTTTCTACCACAACATCATCAAAAGTTCAGCCGTAATGTTTTAGTATTTTTTCTAAATCGGCATAGCAGTTTTTCATTTGTTGGTCCATACTGCCAGGAGCTGTTAGATTGCCTTTGTCATCCATACTCACCGCACCCGAAATTTTAATTTCGTTACCTATTTTCACAGCGTGCGAATATCCATAAACTTTTTCGACCTCGGGACGAAGATTAAAATATTCTGGAGTTTCATTAGCCGTTTTTGAGGTTTGGTTGCAACTTGATAAGAAGGTAATTAGTAATGTTGCAAATACTAGTTTTAAAAGATTTTTTTTCATAAATTTTACTCTTAAAGTTGTTAGTTAATTTCTGAGTTAGAATTGTTATTTGTTAAATGCATCATTCAACTTTTTTGTATCCACATATTGTTGAAAAGCAATTACTTTTTCCTTTTTTAAAGTCCAAAGATGAGCAACTTGTGCATCGTATTCTTCCCCGTTTTTTTTTACTTTTGCATGGTATCTTAAGGTTGCCAATACTTGATTATTTTCCATATTGTGAAGTTTAATATTGGTAAGATTAAAATGGTCGTGTTCTGCACCAATACGTGCAAAAACACCATTTAAAACTGCTTCTGGACCAATGTACGGATTGCCATCGGCATAAGCATTTCCTTCGGCTTCGTTCCAAATTATACTGGCATCCATTATTCCTAAAACAGTTGGAATATCTCCAGTGGCAAAAGCTTTGTATAAGTTGTCTATAGTTGTTGTGTTCATTTTTTTATAATTTTTTAATGTTAATTAAGATTTTTTTTAACGGGTTTGAAATCTATTTTTAATTTTTTTTGCCAAATCATTTTTATAAATAATACTTTTTTTTGGTTCAGTATTTACGACTGAAATTTTAAGTTATAGGTAATTCTGCAAACCATTTTGCAAAGGAATCCCATAATGGAAAGCTCACCTGATTGAAAATTAGATAATGAAATACCATAAATAACAATAATAAAAGTGGGAAAACCCATCTTCCGCTGGTTTGTTTCCGTTCGATGATAATTAGTGAAATGATGAGTGTGTACATTATTGCTACAGTTATTCCAAGCCCAAGTATAAAATTTGGTTCAGGTAAAACAGTTAGAATAATAAAACGTCCTAATGTTGGCTCTATAAACACAATGCCTGTTGCAATCATTGCTCGAGCGTGAATTTGAATAGTACTTTTATTCGCTATTGCAATAGTGTACATCACACTAATTATAATGATATCTTTTAATTGCAACCACAAACTTGCCCCCAATCCTTCTCTGACTACACCTCCAATTTGATGATGTTTCAATGCTATGACCGAGATGATAAACAAGGGTAAAATGATAAAACTCAATTTTCCGATTTTCTTGTGAATAGTCAATTTCTTTTTCTTAATAAGTATGGGTTGTACAATCAATAAGCCTATCCATAGTGAAGCCATCGTAAAATGGAAATGAAAATATAAATTGAAGTTGGCTGTTCCATTAAAATATTTAGAAAAGTAAGTAGGCCAAAAACCTAAGAACATAATAGCGACTAAGCCTATAAAATAATATCCAGATTTTTCGAATCGGATTTTTTTTGCACGATTAATAGTAGTAATTGAGTCTTCCATTAAATTTTAATTAGAATAATTATTCAAAGTTTCTTTTACGGGTCTGAATGAAACGCCTAAGTCTTTTTTGGCCAAATCATTTTTGTAAATAATACTTGCCTTTTCTTTGGGTTCCTGATGATTAAGCATGGCACTTATATCCGAAACTTTATAGGTTTCGCTGGTCAATAAATAATCTTTGCCGTGTAATCCAAGGGTGGTTGCGGCTTTAAAGGTAGCATTGGCAACATCTTCCACATCTACAATGGCAAATGGAACATCGTTATCATAAAGTGATTGAAAGAAATCGTCAGGGGCAATTTTCTTTTTGATTAAATATTGGATGGACGATGAAGTTGAATCTTCTCTGTTAGACATTGATTTTCCTAAAACCATTACCGGAGAAACGGAACTGATTTCGAAAAATAAATTAGGATGGTCTTTGATGAATTTTTCTACTACTTGGTTAGCCATAAATTTGGCTTGTGCATACGGATGACTTTCTATGCTCGTAAATCGGGTGTCGTTTTCATCAAAAGTATCTGTAAAACTTTTAGTTCCTGCGGGCATAGGAAAATTGGTATTCCAAGCAGCAACCGAAGCGATAAAAACTACTTTTTCGATTCCGGGAGTTATATTGATTACTTCTAAAAAGTTTTCGGTGCCTTTTATAGTGGGATCAAACAGTTGCTTTTTTGCATCTTGAAAGTCTAGAATAAAAGGAGTTCCACCATGAATAATAATTTCGCAATCGAAAACGAAATCTTGTAATGCCGATTTGTTCATTACATCCAATTCGCTGATGTGCAAATTATCCGAATGGTCTAAGGTTACCAGATGTTGGTATTTATCTTCCCTTTTTATATCCGTTGCCGAAACTTTTACAAGAAACCCGTTATTTAAAAATGCTTTGGTGATATAGCTTCCTATGAAACCAGAACCACCTATGATGCCTACTTTTTTCATTTTTAATTCGGTTTAAATAAACCTCATAGGTTTTTACACCAATGAGGTTTTGAATTAATAATTGCATATGCTTATTTAAACTGATAGGTTTTGTTTATTTCAACAATGAGCCATTGTAATAAGCAATTTCCCTTGTTATTTTTCCGTCCTTATCAACATTGTGCTGGTAATGCATCGGTAGCGAAATTTCTTTTTTGTCTGATTTGCGAATCAAATGCCAAGTCCACCAAGAATACACCACACCAGAATCGCCTAATTCATAGTGCATATAATCTGGATAACCAATAACATCCAATCCAACGATATCGAACGCATCCATCACTTTTTTGTCAATGGCTTTTTGTTCTTCAAGTGTATATGGTTTATTGTTCGTACTGTTGATATCCATAAAACTGGCATCGTTGGCAAAATAACTGTAGCTTTTATTGAGATCTTTATTTTCAAAAGCAAACAACATATTTTTTACGTTGTTAATGTTTTGGTGGTGGTTATAAATAGTTCCATTGGTTCTTTCGGTGAAACTGTCCTCTATTTCTTCAAAGACTTGAGGATTATCATAGATGAAGATAGTTTTAATTTTATTGGCTTTATTGATGACGAATAATCGGTGCAAATTCATATTTATTTTTACGCCTGTTTTTTTATGAACACCTTTGACTTCGTCCCAACATTGTACCCAAACCACATCTTTTTGAGCATCGTCTTTGTACTCAATAGCATCAGGATAAGCTCCGTTTGCAGGTGTGATTGCGAAATAATCGATGTTTTCTCGCCAAGATTTTATTCGTTTTACAAAAGCTGTTTTATCTGTTCCTTTACTATATTGATTATCTGTAGTGGAATTGTATGCTTTGAAATCGTCTGCAAAAAAAGCATCTAATTTAGCTAAGTCGCCACTATTCATTGTTTTGGTATAGGAATCAACCACATCAATAGCGGGATGATTGATATAAACAGTTCCATTTGATTTTTTCTGTGCGTAGCTAATGCTCATAGTGAACAGTAATGCTACCAATGTTAATTTTTTCATGGTTTTAATTTTTTTTTGTTATTAATTAAATGCTGATGTTACTGTTTTGTGGTTTCAGGGTTTTTTAGCATATCGGTAACAATTTCAGAATTATCCCAATAACCGTCTTCTCTCACTATTTTTCCATCTATAAATTGAGCTGTATTATGAAAAGGTATGACATAAACTTTTCCTGTAGATTTCATTGTTCCACTCCAAACACCCCAATAGTTTACCCAAGTTTCGCCTTTGTCTGTAACCACCATTTCATAATCGATATCTTTAACTACCCATTTGAATAATTTAGCATCATCTTTAGCTTTTTCAATAGCTTCTGTTACCGATTGAGCTTTTTCTTTTACAACATTATTTGCAATTTTGGCAGTATCTGCATAATTCAGACGGTAATCTTCCCAATTTTGTGTTTTATAATCCTCCATCACTTTTTTATAAGTATCGATTTCAGCCGATTGTTGGGTGTACCGTTGTTTTTGATTGCACGAAGTGAATAACACTATTGCAAGTCCTAGTATAAATAGGTTTTTCATAATTGTAATTTTTTTAGTTGCTATTTTATTTTTTAGCGGTATAACTCAATTCTGGATGGATGTAGCCAGTTACAGGATCGTAACGTGAAATATTTTTGAATAAATCGTCAAGAAGTTTTTTTCCTTCCTCTCCAATTAGTGCTTCATTTTCGTCAGATTGTTTTATATATGATATTTCATCTTTTGCTGAAATTACTACAAGAAAATATTCACCCAAAGTTCCAAATCCGCTATGATAGACACGGTAATATTCTTTGGAACCTTTTTTAGCATACAACTCTTTTATGGCTTTCATTTTTTCTGCAACCATTTTAGAAGTAGAGGGTGTAACATATAAATAATGGTATTTTCTATAGTTCTGACCTTCCTGTGCAGCCATTGCTCCCTCCGGCATGTAAGTAAGATTTTCGATTCGAGTAATAATGTAACTGCCGTGTCTGTCATAACATTTTGCATAGCGATCAAAAAGAGCATTAAATTTATCTTTCCCCATTTTTTCTACTAATGGTGCAAAAGTATTTACGTCTAATGCAGCCATATTCGGAATAGCTTCGAAAGAAATATAAGTACCATTATCCATTCGTAATTGCGTCCAATCCGAGTTTTGCAAATTGTGTTTTTTGCATTCAGCCACAAAAGCTTTGGTAATTTCAACATATTCTGATTCCATGGATGGTTTTACAAAATCAGCATGAATAGAAAACATCTGATTTTGCGCATTCATTGTAAGCATTGCAGTTAGCAAGACTATTGCTGTCAGCATTGTATTTTTTATATTTTTCATGATTTGTTTTTTTGATTGTTTTTATTTAGAACTCAAATCGGCTCGTAGAAAAATTAATTCACTCCATTGTTCATTTAAATATTCTCTGACATTATCATTGAAAATTGCCCAAGAACCTTTGCCATGTATTTTTTCGTAAGTTTCAACAAATGGTTTTCTGTATCCTTCTGTTTTTTCTTTCAATCCTTCTTTGTATCTTCTAGCTAATGCAAATTGTGGTGCACCAGAGCCATTGGATTCATAAACAGCAATGGATACACCATCAGCAGCCCAAGCCTTCCTTAGATTTTTAATCATTGTGGATACTTTTCCACTACAACCTGGTTTAGGAAACAAATGGGTAACTTGAACCTTGTCTGAATAATCACCCACAGCAACTGTGCTCAAGGAATCGATGTAAACAGAATAACCACTTGAATTTCTATCGGTTAAATAGATCATTACACTTTTATGCCAATCGTTGTTATGCGCTACATTGATATCGCCTCGTGTATCTTCAGATTCCCAACTTTTTGGACCTTCTACAATATGATACCCACCAGCATCTGGTCCTGTTTGAATTTGGAATACACGCCATTTCACATCGCCTGTGTGATACTTTTGTGCATGATTTGCAAGAGCTTTTTCAAATTCGAGTACTTTGTCAACTTTAGGGAATACTCGATTGGTCGAAATCACATTTTTGGCTTGGCTTAAACCTATCAAAGGAATAAGCAATAAGAGAAGAAAAAGAGTCTTCATCTTAAAACGGAAATTTTTTTTCATAGTTTTTACTGTTTAAAGTTAGCAGAACAATTATTTATTCTTAGTCTAAATAAATGCATATCAAACAGATATAATCGTGACTTAGGACGAATGAGGTAAAATACTGTCCTAAACCTAGATTTAATTTATCGGGGAAAGTGGATAGAAAAGAGAAAAGATTGAAAATGCAGAATAGAAATACGTAGATGTATTTACAATTCATAAAGTAAAAAAGCATAACAGGATTTTATGCGGCTTTTAATTTAAAATCAAAAATGAGTGTGGTTCCGTTTTGACTTTTTTCGGTCATAATTCCGTTAAGTTGTTGTGTAAGAAGGGAAACAAGCTGACCGCCAAAGCCGGTTCCGTGAGTAATTCCCGATTTTCCAACGCCATTATCGGCAACTTCAAGGTGAAGCAAGTGGGGATTTTGTTTTTCTAGTTTGATGGTAATGGTTCCTTTTGATTCTTTCGGAAAAGCATATTTTATGGCATTAGTCAATAATTCATTGATAATTAGACCTAACGGAACCGCAGTGTCTATATCCAAATCTAATTTATCCATAGCCAAATGCAATTCGATTTTTTTCTCAGCACCAAAACTATCCAATATGCTTTCGCTGAGGTTGAGTAGATAATCTTTCATCTCAATTGCACCCAGATTGCTGCCCTGATAGAGTTTTTGATGAACGATTCCTATTGAATTTACCCGATTCCGACTATCGGACATAGCATCTTTGGTGTTTGGATCATCAATTTGTGCCGATTGCAAAGCCAATAAACTCGAAACTACTTCCAAATTATTTTTCACCCGATGATGAATTTCTTTCAAGAGCAATTCATTTTCGGCATTTTTCACAGCCAATAATCGATTGCTTTTGTTTCGGTCGCGCAAACCGATTAAGCCAAAAAGCAAGAGGATTATTAATAATGCAACAAGTACAAAACTCAATCGCTGAATCAGTTTTTGTTGTGAAATTTTACTTTCTTGGGTGGCAATTGTGGCTTCTTTCTTTTTGGTTTCATACTGCGTTAAAAGTTTTGACATTGCTGCATCACTTTTTACCGAGGCTATGCTGTCACGCAAATTATAAGCTTTTTGTTTGTAGTCTAAAGCCAATTTAAAATCGCCAAGTTCTTTGTATATTTTGCTAACATGATGGTAGTTTTCCACCAAATTAGACACGTCTTTTTCCTGTTCTTGCAATTGAACGGTTTTTAGTTGATAACCCAACGCTTCTTTATAATTTCCTAAAAGCATATTAATTTCGCCTAAATTGGCAAAACTTGCAGCAATGGCGTTGGCATAATTGGCTTCTTTGGCTAGGGCCAAACATTTTTTATAATTTATCAATGCTTCTTGGTATCGGCCTAATCTTTTGAGTGCATTACCTTGGGAGTTTGTAACATCAGCCAGAGTGGCTAATCCTAAATTCTCTTTTTTGACAATTTTGGCCGCAGCATTGTAATAATCAAGAGATTGTTTGTAATTTCCTAATGCCATAGCAACATTTCCAGCATTAAAATTGACATAAAATTTTTCAGTGGTTAAGTTGTTGGCTTCTGCAATTGCGATAGCTTTTTCAGCATAATTTAAGGCCTCTGATAATCGGTTTTGAATGGTTAAATCTTCGGAAACTCGGGTAAGTGCATCGCAAATTCCAGCTTTATCACCTAAAGATTCCATCAATTTTAAGGCTTGTAAATTTTTTTGTAATGCTTTTTCGTTTTCGCCTTTCTTTTTCAAGACCCAAGCCATTTTGAATAGGGTAGTGGCTTGTCCTTTTTTGTCTTTTATAGCAAGATAGCCTTTCATGGCTTTGTCAAAATAGAGCGATGCGGAATCCAATTGCAAAAGGTTGGCGTGCATTCTTCCCTGCATTTCATAAAATTTAGGTTGCCAGTTTTTATCACCAATTTTATCTGATAACTGCACTCCTTTTTTGGCATAAAACAAAGCCTGTTCAATATCTCCGTTAAAAGCTACTGCCACCATTTCGTTTAAAATTTCCAGTTTGTTGGAGGCTTTTTTTTCAGCATCTAACTTTTTTTGCAGCTCAACAATAGTGTTGTTTTGGCTGAAAGCAATCTGTGAAAAAACAAGTAAAATGAAGTAAATTTTTTTCATAGACAAGTGCAATAAAAGATTTAAATTTTTTGAATGCGTTGCAACAACTGTTTTTTTAATTCAGTACTCAATGGAATTGCTTTTTTGGCAATGACAACGTGGCTCATCGCAATTTCGTCTATATGGGAAAGGTTGACAATAAAGGATCTGTGAATGCGAAGTAAATTATTGGAAGTCAATTTTTCCTCTAAATCTTTTAAGGTCGTCACCAGCAAATGCTCCTTGTCTTTGCAATGAATTTTGCAATAATTCCGTTCTGCTTCTATGAATAAAATATCATTTATACAGACTTTAACCATTTTATTATGACTGCGCACAAAGATGCAATCGCTTAGTACAAATGGAACATCGTTGTCGATGGGAATACTTTTTTCGGATTCATTTTCATTCTGAATCCTGATAATAGTCAACTCTATGGCGCGCTGTAAATCTAATTTCTTAAAAGGTTTGGATATAAAAGCATAAGGATTAGTCTCTTTTGCTCTTTCAAAATGTGCTTCATCCGAGTTAGCGGTCAAATAAATGATAGGAATTTTGAATTCTTTATGAATGAGATGTGCCAATTGAATACCGTCGATATCGCCTTTAAGGTTGATGTCCAGCAAAAGAATATCAGGCACATGTAATCGGATGTGAGGCAAAACCTCTTCTGCTCTTGGAATAATCCCCGTTACTTCATAGCCCAAATGAGTGAGCTGCAAAGAAATATTAGCAGCAATTATCATTTCGTCCTCTACTATCAAAATGGTATTATTTTTATTCATATAAGTTGGTTTGACTTAAATTGATTGAAAAAAATATAGGTTATTTGATACTAAATTACTGGGGTTGTAATCTTATGTTTGGTAAATGTAATAAAAACTATTCAATTGTAAATAAGAAGATTAAATAGGATAATGAATTGTTTTCTCAAAAAACAGTTTTCAATTGAGTTTCAGTGTTCACTTTTTTAATGAATTTTATTGGATTTTATAACTCCTAAAATAAACTATCAAATAGAAATCTTTTTATAGACCGTTTAAATTAATTTGTCATTGTGATAGTCAACAATTACTTTGAGTTTACGGTTACAAACAATAATAAAAAGAACGATTAATTGTTTAATTTTCCAAATCCTCAAATTTTCTAATCACCAAATAAAATCATACTTTAGCATTCTGTAAATTTTATAGTAAAATGATTAACGAAAAACAATTCAAAAACGAACTGCAACTCATCATTCAAAACGCCATTCGTGAGGATGTAGGCGATGGCGATCACAGTTCTTTGGCCTGTATTCCGGCTTCGGCAACAGGGAAAGCAAAACTTATTGTCAAAGAAAATGGTATCATTGCTGGTGTGGCTTTCGCCAAAATGATTTTCGAATATGTCGATAGCAATCTCAAAGTTGAAACTTTCATCACCGATGGAACTCCAGTAAAAAAAGGCGATGTGGTGTTTCATGTTTCGGGAAGTTCTCAAGCCATTCTCAAATCCGAAAGACTCGTACTCAACTCGATGCAACGAATGAGCGCCATTGCGACAAAAACCAAAAGCTATGTCGATTTGCTTCAAGGAACCAAAACACAAATTCTGGATACACGCAAAACCACACCTGGTTTCCGTGCTTGCGAAAAATGGGCAGTGAAAATTGGTGGAGGCGAAAACCACCGTTTTGCATTGTATGATATGATAATGCTAAAGGACAACCACATCGATTTTGCGGGCGGAATTACCTTGGCAATCAACAAAACCAAAGCCTATCTCAAAGAAAATAATCTCGATTTAAAAATCATCGTCGAGGCTAGAGATTTAGAGGAAATAAAGGAAATTCTCGAAAGCGAAGGCATTTACCGAATCTTAATCGACAATCTCGATTTTGAAGATACCAAAAAAGCAGTAGCCTTAATTGGCGATCAATGCCAAACAGAATCCTCTGGAAATATCAATGAAAATACCATCCGTAGTTATGCCGAATGTGGCGTTGATTACATTTCGTCTGGAGCATTGACGCATTCAATTTATAACATGGATTTAAGCTTAAAGGCTTTTTAGAAATCTAAAAAATGAGTAAAGAAATAGAAGAAAGGATAGAAAAAATTCCTGTACTACGCAATCTGGTTCGTCCGCTAAAAAAGATTAAATTGCCCAAATTGGGAGGTTTGTCTTTCTACGATTTATTAGAATTGTACGGCCTCGGAATTGCCGAAAGTGCCTTTTCTTATCACGCCAGTGCGATTGCATTTAGCTTTTTTATGGCTTTATTTCCTTTTGCTTTGTTCATTTTGAATCTTATTCCTTTCATCCCAATCGAAGGATTTCAGGCCGATTTTCTTGAGTTTGTTAAGGATGGCGTACCACCAAATACGTATGATGCTATTTATAAAATCATTAGCGATATTTTGAACAATAGTCATTCTGGATTACTTTCCTCAGGTTTTATATTGTCTATTTTCTTGATGGCAAATGGATTGAATGGCATTTTGGGTGGTTTTGAATCCTCGAAACATGTACTCATCAAACGAGGTTTTTTTTACCAATATTTGGTTGCTTTGGGAATGTCTTTAGTCTTGTCGTTATTGCTGTTATTGACAGTTGCCACAATAGTAGTTTTTGAAGTTGTTATTCAAATGACCATCATTCAGGATGTGTTGAGCGATAGGATACCTCTAATTATTTTAGGGAGATATGTTTTTGTAATTCTAATGATTTTGATAACCATATCCATACTTTTTAAGTTTGGAACGACACATGCTAAAAATACCGCTTTTATTTCAATAGGTTCTGTTTTTACTACTATTTTGGTAATTTTGGATTCTTATGTTTTTGGGATTTGGGTGTTGCGATTTTCCAAATACAACGAATTGTATGGTTCCATAGGGACATTATTGATTATGATGTTTTACATTTGGATAAACTGCGCAATTTTGCTTTTAGGTTTCGAATTGAATGCATCTATAACTAAATTGAAGCAAAAAAAAGTTGTAAAAATTAATCCCGAAGGAACGAATTAATAGTGTTCAAAATTGAAATCCCATTTAAATAATGCATTTTGTAGAAGTAATTTTGCCACTTTCTCTTGCCAAAACGTTCACTTACAGCGTTTCGGAAGCAGAATGCAATTATATTAAAAAAGGAATGCGTGTGGCTGTGCCTTTCGGCAAAAGTAAAATCTACACGGCACTGGTTATTGACATCCACGAAAACAAACCTACTTTATATGATGCTAAGGAAATTCATCAAATTCTAGACGAAAAACCCATCGTTACCGAAATTCAAATTGCACATTGGCAGTGGATTGCTTCCTATTATATGTGTGCCATTGGTGATGTGTACCGCGGTGCAATGCCCTCGGCACTTTTGCTGGAAAGCGAAACGATTATTTCTCAAAAGCAAGATAGTTTTGTGGATGAAAGTCTACTTTCGGATGACGAATTTTTGGTTTACCAAGCCTTGCAACAACAAAGTTCCTTGAAGGTTCAGGATGTTATTAATATTTTGAATAAGAAGAATATTTTCCCTGTTATCCAAAAATTAATTGACAAAAATATTTTGGTGCTTCAAGAAGAAATGTTGGAAACTTATACGCCAAAACTCATTCGATATGTAAAATTGCATTCTAAATACGAAACGAATGAAGGCTTAGGTGAATTATTGGAAGTGCTTAAAAATGCCAGCAAACAAAAGGAAATTGTGCTGAGTTATTTTCAATTAAGTGCTTCAGAAAAGAAACCAATTACGGTCAAAAAATTAATTGAGACTGCAAAATCCACTTCAACAATTGTCAAAACATTAATCGACAAAGAAATTTTCGAAGAATATTACATTCAAGTAGATCGCGTTAATTTCTCAGGAAAAACGAAGGAAGAACAACTGCAATTAAGCGAAGCCCAACAAACAGCTTTCGAAGAAATCAAGCAAAGTTTTGTCCAAAAAGAAGTCTGTCTTTTGCACGGAGTAACGTCCAGCGGAAAAACCGAAATCTACATCAAACTCATTGAAGAATATATAAAGGAAGAAAAACAAATTCTGTATTTATTGCCCGAAATTGCGCTAACAACCCAGTTAGTGGGAAGGTTACGCGATTATTTTGGTAATAAAGTGGCCGTTTTTCATTCGAAGTATAGCAATAACGAAAGGGTAGAAGTGTGGCAACAAGTTTTGGAACAGTCACCGAAAGCGCAAATTGTAATAGGAGCAAGGTCGGCTTTGTTTTTGCCATTTTCAAATTTGGGATTGGTCATTGTCGATGAGGAACATGAGCAAACCTTTAAACAAGTGGATCCATCGCCACGTTATCACGCCCGGGATGCTTCGATAGTTTTGGCAAATACTCATAAAGCCAAAGTGCTTTTGGGTTCGGCCACGCCAAGTATTGAAACCTATTTTAATGCGCAATCAGGGAAATATGGTTTGGTCGAGATTTCTAAAAGATACGGCAATGTCAAGATGCCAGAAATTGAATTGGTGGACTTAAAAGATAAATATTTCCGCAAGCAAATGTCGGGGCATTTTAGCGATACTTTAATTGAGGAAATCACAAATGCTTTGTCATTAGGCGAACAAGTTATTTTGTTTCAAAATCGCAGAGGCTATTCGCCCATTATCGAATGTTTGACTTGTGGTCACGTGCCGCAATGCCCGCAATGCGATGTAAGTTTGACTTATCATAAACATAAAAATCAGTTGCGTTGTCATTATTGCGGATATTCAATGGCAAAACCAACAAATTGTCATGCTTGTACCAGCGTTCATTTGACTACAAAAGGGTTTGGGACAGAACAAATTCAACAGGAATTAATTGAGTTATTTCCAAATGCGAAAGTAGGAAGAATGGACCAAGACACCACTCGAGGGAAGTTTGGCTTCGAAAAAATTATTGATAGTTTCAAAAATCAAGAAGTTGAAATTTTAGTGGGAACTCAAATGCTGGCCAAAGGATTAGATTTTGATAACGTGAGTTTAGTGGGAATAATGAACGCCGATAATATGTTGTATCATCCCGATTTCAGAGCTTTCGAAAGAAGTTACCAAATGATGACACAAGTTTCGGGTCGTTCAGGTCGTTCGGAAAAACAAGGAAAAGTAATTATTCAAACTTATAATCCAGACCACAATACCATTCAGCAAGTAGTTCACAATAATTATATAGGTATGTATAAGGAGCAATTGTACGAAAGGCAAATTTATAAATATCCTCCTTATTTTAAACTCATAAAGTTAACCTTGAAGCACCGTGATTTTGACAAACTCAAAGAAGGTTCGATGTGGTTGTATCAAGTGATGCAACAAAATTTCACTATTCCAGTCCTTGGTCCTGAGGAACCTCCAATTTCCAGAATTAGGAATGAATATATTAGGACTATAATGGTGAAAATCCCGACCAATCAGTCGTTGCAAGGTACAAAAAAAACTATCCAGAAAATACTGAATAGTTTTGATGTTGTTCCTCAATACAGAGCTATAAAAGTAACTGTAAATGTAGATTTTTATTAGTTGACAGCCAAGGCTCTTACTAAATCTTCTTTTTTGTGCCTGCTCAAAGGAATTTTAGTAACTCCAATTTCGGCAAATCTACTGTTGAAGCGCTCTACTTTATCAATATTAATAATGTAGGATTTGTGCACTCTAACAAATTTGTCTTTCGATAGATCTTTTTCGAAAGATTTCATTGTCGAAAGCACCAAATTACTATCGTCTTCTGTAACCACTTTTACATAATCGCCAAAAGCTTCAATCCATTTTATTTTAGCAGTAAAGATTTTTAGTTTTTTTAGATTACTTTTAATGAAAATGTGCTCACCATCTTCCTCGTGAGTTTCTGATTTTAGTAAATGTAAATCGATTGCTCTTTTTACAGACGCATTAAATCGATCAACTGCAATAGGTTTTTGTAGATAATCGGTTGCATCATAATCAAATGCTTTCATAGCATACTCAGCCTTTGAAGTGATAAAAATAATTTGGGGTTTTGTTTTTAAACCATCCAAAAAATCGAAACCACTAATTACCGGCATTTCAATGTCCAAAAAGATTAAGTCCACATTGTGAATGGTCATGCATCCTTTTGCTTCAATTGCGTTAGAAAAATCTCCAATTAAATGTAAATTGGGGTGATTATTTACTAACTTTGTGATAATCATTCTTTGAATGGAACTATCATCTACAACGACACAATTTAGTTTCATAATTGTTATTATTTAAGATTCGGGATAGTAAAAGTAATTCAACAAATTCTAAAAACCTAATTTTAATCGGCTTTTTTTACCTTATGACGATTAAACGTTAATTTTATTTGTATATTAGAAAAAAATGATTACTTTCGCGCCCAAATTAATTTTAAATAAAAATTTATGAATCATTATGAAACTGTTTTCATTTTAAATCCCGTTTTATCTGAAGTTCAGGTAAAGGAAACAGTAAGCAAATTTGAAGATTTTCTTACAACTAGAGGAGCTGAAATGGTATCGAAAGAGGATTGGGGTCTGAAAAAAATGGCTTACGAAATCCAAAACAAAAAAAGTGGCTTTTACCACTTATTCGAATTCAAAGTAGCAGGAGAAGTTCTTATTGCTTTTGAAACTGAATTTAGACGTGACGAAAGAGTTATGCGTTTCTTAACTGTAAGTCTTGACAAACATGCTATCTCTTGGGCTGAAAGAAGAAGAGCCAAACTTAAATCTACAAAAGCTTAATTATTATGGCAACATTACAACAATCTGCTTCAGGAAAAAAAGACGGAGATATCAGATATCTTACTCCTTTGAATATAGAAACTAACAAAACTAAAAAGTATTGTCGTTTCAAAAAATCAGGTATCAAATATATTGATTATAAAGATGCTGATTTCTTATTGAAATTCGTTAATGAGCAAGGAAAAATTCTTCCTCGTCGTTTAACAGGTACTTCATTGAAATACCAAAGAAAAGTGTCAGTAGCTGTAAAAAGAGCACGTCACTTAGCATTAATGCCATACGTGGCGGATTTGCTAAAATAATATTTAAAAAACTCAGTTGTTGGTTTTCGATGAATCGAAACCTAACTTCTAATAACAAAGGACAACAACATGGAAATTATATTAAAAAAAGACGTTCAAAATTTAGGATTTAAAGACGATGTGGTAAATGTAAAAAACGGTTACGGTCGTAACTTTTTAATCCCACAAGGTTTTGGACTATTGGCTACACCTTCTGCAAAGAAAGTATTGGCTGAAAACTTGAAACAAAGAGCTCACAAAGAAGCTAAAGTAGTTGCAGATGCAAAAGCATTGGCTGAAACTTTGAAAGCATTGGAAATCAAAATATACGCAAAAGCGGGTGGTGAAAAACTTTTTGGTTCGGTAACTAACATCGATATTGCTGAAGCTTTGGAAAAAGCAGGACAAACTATCGAAAGAAAATTTATCACTAGCGGTATTGTTAAAAGAACTGGTAAATATGCTGCAAGCATCAGATTACACAGAGATGTAGTAGTTGAATTACCTTATGAAATTATTGCTGAAAAAGCATAATTTTAAAAGTATTTTAAAAATCCCAACTCTTAGGAGATTGGGATTTTTTTTTGATTTTTTTTTAACATCTAACCTCAAACTTCTAACTTTCCATGAAATACTCAAGATTAACCAAAGAACAATTCGAAGAATTGCACCAAGAATTTATCAATTTCCTAGCTACTCAAGCTATTGATAAAGCGGAATGGGACAAAATCAAAATTGAAAAACCAGAAGTTGCAGAGCACGAATTGGACGTTTTCTCTGATTTAGTTTGGGAAGGCGTTTTGGGTAGAACCCAATATTTAGAACATTTTTCCAAAAATCATATTTTTCTTTTTCAATGTTTCGATAATGATATTCAGTCTATTGTATTAAAATCCTTGGTTCCTGAAACCAATTTTTTGACCAAAGAAGGTTTGCAATGGTTGAGCGACAATATGTTTACTGATACAATTGAAATCAAAACCGGAAAAAAAGTATTTACTGAAGAACGCAATAGTTCTATTTTTCAATTGATTCAGCAAGGAGCGTTTTTGAGCGATGGACAATTATTCAAACAAATTATTTCGATTATTGAATCGTAATAGTGTCGTTTTTCTATATAAATTGGTTATTTTAGTCTTTTATTTTAAAAGCTAAAATAGCCAATTTTATTTTCTATGGAAATTCAAAAAACGATTCAAAAATTACGAGAAGAATTAAACCAACACAACTACAATTATTATGTGTTGGACACGCCCACCATTTCCGATTTAGAATTTGATTTGAAACTAAAACTACTTCAAGAGTTAGAAGAAAAGTATCCCGAATATTTTGATGAAAATTCGCCAACACAACGTGTAGGTGGATCAATAACTAAAAATTTTGAAACGGTCAAGCACGATCACAGAATGTATTCTTTGGATAATTCGTATTCCAAAGACGAATTATTAGACTGGGAAAAACGGGTTCAAAAAGTGTTAGGCGAGGTTCCTCTGCAATACACTTGCGAACTAAAATACGACGGTGCATCAATTAGTATCACTTATGAAAACGGAAAACTAAAACGTGCCGTTACGCGTGGAGATGGAGTTCAAGGCGATGATGTTACCAATAATATCAAAACTATAAAATCTATTCCCTTAAAGTTAAAAGGTGATTTTCCAGATAAATTTGACGTTCGAGGTGAAATTATTTTGCCTTTTGCTGGATTCGAAAAAATGAATCAGGAATTGATTGAAATTGGAGAAACTCCTTATTCCAATCCAAGAAATACCGCTTCGGGAAGTTTGAAATTGCAGGATAGTACCGAAGTTGCGAAAAGACCATTGGATTGTTTACTTTATTTTCTAATCGGAAACAAATTGCCTTTCAATTCGCAATTCGAAGGCTTAGAAACTGCCAGAAATTGGGGTTTCAAAGTGCCAAAAGAATCCAAATTGGCGCGAAGTTTAGAAGAAGTTTTTGACTTTATTGATTATTGGGACATTCAAAGACACCGTCTTCCTTATGAAACGGATGGAGTTGTCATAAAAGTGAATGATTTCCAACACCAAGAAGAATTAGGATTTACCGCCAAATCGCCTCGTTGGGCAATTGCTTTTAAATTCAAATCAGAGCAAGTTTCAACAAAATTAAATTCGATTTCTTATCAAGTAGGTAGAACGGGAGCCATAACTCCTGTGGCAAATTTAGAGCCAGTACAATTGGCTGGAACCATCGTGAAACGTGCTTCTTTGCACAATGCTGACCAAATCGAAAAGTTGGATATTCGAATTGGCGATACTGTTTTTGTGGAAAAAGGAGGAGAGATTATTCCGAAAATTATAGCCGTTGATTTAAGCAAACGATCAGATAATTCGGAACCTACAAGATATATTATGCATTGCCCAGAATGTCAAACGGAATTGATTCGTGGCGAAAGCGAAGCCAATCATTATTGTCCTAATTTTTATGGCTGTCCACCCCAAATTATTGGAAGAATCCAACATTTTATTTCCAGAAAAGCAATGGATATAGAAGGTCTTGGGGGAGAAACGGTAGCTTTGTTATTCAACAACGGATTGGTTCATAATTATGCTGATTTGTATGAGTTGACCGTGGAGCAAATTTTACCGTTGGAAAGAATGGCTCAAAAATCGGCAGAAAATTTAGTTAATGGCGTTGAGAATTCTAAGAAAGTTCCTTTTGAACGTGTTTTGTATGCTCTTGGCATTCGATTCGTTGGAGAAACCGTTGCTAAGAAATTAGCAAAGCATTATAAAAGTATTGATGCTTTGAGTCAAGCCAGTTTGATGGATTTGGTTTTGGTTGACGAAATTGGGGAAAGAATAGCGCAAAGTGTAATTGATTTCTTTGATAATCAAGAAAATAGACGTATCATTGACCGATTAAAAAGTTACGGACTGCAATTTGAAACCTTCGAAATTGTAAATCCTAATGCAACGGATAAACTCTCTGGAAAAACATTTGTTGTTTCAGGTGTTTTCGAAGAATTTTCGAGAGATGATTTGAAAAAAACTATCGAAGACAACGGCGGAAAAGTGGGAAGTTCCATCTCAGCAAAAACCGATTTTGTGGTAGCTGGAGCTAATATGGGACCGTCAAAATTGGAGAAAGCCAATAAATTAAATATTGCAATTATTTCAGAAAGTGATTTTAAAAAAATGATAAATGAATCTGAATAGACCTTCACTCATTTTGTATTTTACGGCTTGTATTTTTGTTGTTTTATTTAAGGTATTAGAATATGATTTGTGCGTACTTTATTTAAAATCAACAATTGTACCCTTGGTATTTATTTATTATTTAATTACAAATGAATATAAAATTACTTGGACCAAAGCGTTAGTTTTTTTATTTTGTTTTATAGGAGATATTTTCAATTTATTAAATTTTGATGTTTCGCCTTTGGGAGCTTTATTCTCTTTTTTGATAGTTAATACATTGTTGTTGAAACTTACTTATCAAGATTTTAGACGTTTAAAATTCAATAAAACTGATATTCTTCCAATCTTTCTAACGTTTTTTTTTATTGCTATAATAAGTATATCGATATTAAGTTTAAAATTCGAAAAAATGAAATTCGACTTGTCGTTGTATATACTTTATGGAATTATTTTGAGTCTTTTAAATTTTGTTTCTATTACAAATTATATAAAAAAACCAAACCTTACTTTTTTAAATTTAGTAGTAATGTGTATTTCTTTTATGCTTGCAGATGTTTTTTTTCTAATTAATAAATTTTATTTAAGTCTGTATGCCTTTAGTTTTATTCATATATTCGTTCAAGTTTTCTCATACTTTTTTATGGTGACTTATTTTATAGAAAATGATAAATACCTTCAAAAAAATAAATATGAGAATGTTTAATAAAGATAGGGAACTCGAAAAATTAATTACAGTATTGTATTTTGCTATAGCCACTGTAGAGGTGATAGCTGAATTATTTTTGTATAAACCTTTTCTCTTTATTTTCAAACCATCAATTTCAATAGTGTTGATGGTGCTTTATTGGAATATTTCTAAACAAAGAGATTCACTTTTTTTCTTAGCAATATTGTTTTCTTTGATTACAAATGTTTTTTTTATTTATGACACTGAGATAATGTTATTTCTGGGATTGATTGTTTTTTTTATACATCGATTACTGATGATTTATTATATTTTAAAACTGATAAAAGTAAAGGATTTTATTCCTTTGTTCTTAGCAATGATTCCTTTTTTGTTTTTTTTCTTTTATTTATTGTCTATAACAACGGAGTTAACGCAAAGAAGTTATGGCATTTTAATTATCCAAAATATTTTGATCTCCATAATTGCCGGTATAACTTTATCCGATTATGTGATGAACAATAGTAAAAAGAATACTATTTGGTTTTTTATATTTGGACTGTTATCGGTTACCCAATATTTCATTGTTTTTATCGAGAAATATTATCTCTCAGACCTTTCGCCAATTAGCTTTAGACCATTGGCAATGATTTTGAATGTGACAGCCTACTATGCGTTTTATAAATTTGTTATAGTAATCGAAAGATTAAACAACAATTGATTTCCCTTTGGCAATTTTAGACTTATCATTATCAAAATAAAAATCAATTCGGCCCAAATTGATGCCGTAGCAGCCTACTTGATTAACCAATACTTCTTTTCCATCCAAGTTTTTTACAATAGTGGGTTTGTCAAGAAAAGTATGGGTGTGACCACCAATAATTAAATCAATATCTTTAGTTTGTTCGGCCAGTTTTAAATCGGATATTTTATTTGCATCTTCTTTGCTGTATTTATAACCCAAGTGTGACAAGCAAATAACCAAATCGCATTTGTTTTCTTTTTTCAGAATTCGAACCATATCTTGGGTGATTTCCAAAGGATTATTGTAGACAGTTTCTTTAGACATTCCTTTATCTACCAAACCTTGAAGTTCGATTCCAAGGCCAAAAACACCAATTTTGATTCCGTTTTTATTAAAAATCTTAAAAGGTTTTACAAAACCATCCATCGAAGTGTTCTTGAAATCATAGTTAGCCGAAACAAATTCGAAAGTTGCGTGAGGCATTTGGGCTGTCAAACCATCGACACCATTGTCAAAATCATGATTTCCTATGGTTGATAAATCATATTTCATCATACTCATCAATTTGAATTCCAATTCGCCACCATAATAATTAAAGTAGGGAGTTCCCTGAAAAATATCGCCAGCATCAAGTAGCAAAACATTTGGATTTTCTTGTCGAATGGTTTCTATCAACGACGCTCTTCTTGCCACGCCGCCCATATTTGGATTTCGAGGATCATCCTTTGGGAATGGGTCAATATGGCTGTGAACATCATTCGTATGAAGTATTGTGATGTGTTTGATATTTGATTTAAAACTGCTAAGCGACAATCCTAAACTTAATAATGCCGTACTAGCAGCTGTTTTTTCGATAAAATCTCTTCTTTTCATTTTTTATTTTTTTGAAGTCTGCAATCTAAAATATCATTCAACACTAACTCTCACATCTTTGATTACCGGAATCGTATCTACTTCTTTGAAGTAATCAATGAGGACATTTCTTAACTTATAATATAAATCGTATTTTTGGATTCCTTTTTTAAAGAAGTTCATATTATCGCCACCATTCGATAAATAATCATTGGTTGCTACATAATAAATACTGTCTTTTTCGATTGGTTTTCCTTGAATTAAAATGTTTTTGGCAACCTTATCTTTTCCAATGGTGAAGGTAATTCCTGATAAAGGGTGAGGCTTTTCGGTTGCAATAAAATAATCGACTAATTCTAAAACTTGTTCCCCTTTCAATGCTATAACAACAAGACTATTTTCAAAAGGCATTATTTCAAAAGCAGTTCTGGTAGTAACATTTCCTTTTGGAAGTATAGCGCGAATCCCACCGTTGTTGAGAATGCACAAATCGATGTCTTTTTTTTCGCGAGTGTTAAAAACTAAATTTCCTCTTTGCAAAGTGACATCGGCCATTAGATTTCCAATTGTGGTTTGCCATTTCCCATCGCTTTTGTCTAATGTAACTGGACAATAGGCTAAAACGCTGTCCAAGTCTTTGTTAATATGTTCTCTATATGGTTTTACGTAATTTTCAATTTGCTGATTTTGTGTTTCTTTATCAGTAATTGTGATTCGTTTACCTTCAATTTTTGAAACATAATAACTTTGTTTTGCGCAGGAAACAACAAAAAAAAGTGTTAAGAATATAACAAAAAGTTTTAAAACACCATTATACTTTTTTAGATTTACCATCTGAAATGAGACTTAATTAATTAATTTTGTAATCAGGTAAAAGTAGTATGTTTTTAAATTATATAAAGAATTATTTTTTATTAAAATTTTTAAAAAATAATTTACATAACACTAAGATTAGCAAGGAGATAAGTTCTGTTCAAACTGTTGGTTTGCTTATTGATGAGAGTTATTTTTTAGAAAAAGAAGCTTTGATTGCGGAAATAATTGCGAATGGAATTTCTGAAAGCAACATGAAAATCATTGTTTACAGAGATAAATGGAAGAAAAACGAAGCTTATTCTCATCCAACTTTTGGAATCAAACATCTAAATTGGAATGCACAAATTACTGAACCAGTCGTAAGAGAATTTATTAAAGAAAAATTCGATTTATTAATAAGTTATTACGATATTGAAAAAGCTTTTTTAAAAAAAGTGACCAACCATTCAAGAGCACAATTTAAAGTTGGTTTTTCGTCAGTAGATAAGAAATTAAATCACTTAATGATTAATACCAATGCCGAAAATCATACTGTTTTTGTTCATGAATTATTCAGATATTTAAAAATATTAAACAAAATATAAAACAAATTTATGCAATCATTAATTGGGACAGGCGTTGCCCTTGCAACACCATTCAAAAAAGATTTATCAATAGACACAGAAGCATTAATACGAATAGTAAATCTTTCTATTGATGGTGGTGTCGAGTATCTTGTAATCCTGGGTACAACAGCGGAAAATGCAACTATGAATAAGGATGAAAAGGAATTTGTCATTCAAACTGTTATCGATGCCAATAAAGGAAGATTACCAATGGTTCTTGGAGTAGGAGGAAACAATACAGCCGAAGTTGTTGAGGAATTAAAAACAAGAGATTTATCGCAATTCGATGCTATTCTTTCGATATCACCATATTATAATAAACCCACTCAAGAAGGAATATACCAACATTTTAAAGCCGTTGCAGAGGCTTCACCAATTCCTGTGATATTATACAATGTTCCTAGCAGAACAGGAAGTAATGTCTTGCCATCAACAGCAATTCGATTAGCAAATGATTTCAAAAACATTGTGGCAATAAAAGAAGCAGCTGGTGATATGATTCAAGCTTTGCGATTAATAAAAGATAAGCCTAAAGATTTTTTGGTGCTTTCAGGCGACGATATGATTGCTTTGCCAATGGTTTTAGCAGGTGGTTCTGGTGTAATTTCAGTAATTGCTCAAGGTTTTCCAAAAGAATTTTCCGAAATGATTCGTTTAGGATTGAATAGAAAAGTTGATGATGCATTCAAAATTCAATACCTTTTTTCGGATTGTATTGATATGATTTTCGAACAAGGAAACCCTGCCGGAATCAAACAAGTCTTTCAATCACTAGGTTTAGCAGAAAATAATGTTCGTTTACCATTAGTAAAAGTAGATGAATCTCTTAGAAATAGAATCGATCAATTTGTCAAAAAAATCAATAAACTGACTTAAACTCTTCTATTTAGTAAAAAAAAATATATTTTGTAGTGGCTAAATTAATACCTAAATTTGCGCCCTAAACTTTTGTATTTTTTTTAAAAGCTCTAGTTTTCTAATAGGTTGCAAATTAAAGTAAAAAATGAATTCGAAGATTGTTTCATCTGTTCGCCAAAATGTTTCGGGTCACAAAATCAAAAAAAATATAATAATTGTGAGTAAAAAAATAGTATCGTTGTTACTTTTTGTTGTTCTTTTCGCTTCTTGTGGAGAATATCAAAAAGCATTAAAATCTGAGGATATAGCTGTAAAGTTTGAAATGGCCTCTAAATTATATGATGCAGAAAAATATGCGGATGCTATCAGGCTAATAGAGCAAATTGCTCCATCATACAGAGGGAAACCTCAAGCTGAAAAATTATTTTATATGTTTTCGATGTCCTATTATAAAACAAAACAATATTATTTAGCAGCCTATCAATTTGAAAGTTTTACTTCGGGTTATCCAAAAAGCGAAAAAATCGAAGAAGCAGCTTATTTAGGAGCTAAATGTTTTTCGAAACTTTCGCCAGTTTATAGTTTAGATCAAGTAGATACTTTTAAGGCTATAGAAAAGTTGCAAGGATTTATAGACTCGTATCCAAATTCGACCTATTTGCCAGAAGCCAATAAAACTCTAAGAGAATTAAACGATAAATTAGAGAAAAAAGTCTTTGAAAATGCCAAGCAGTACAATACCATTATGGAGTATAAAGCAGCAATGGTGGCACTTGATAATTTTGTTTCGGATTATCCAGGAACACCATATAAAGAAGATGCTCTTTTCTATAAATACGATTCAGCTTACCAACTAGCAATAAACAGTGTGCCTGATAAAATGGAAGAAAGGTTAAATATTGCTAAGACAGCTTACTCTAGTTTAATAAAATTTAAACCAGAAACAAAATACAAAAAACTAGCCGACGAAATGTTTGCTCGTATTGAAACCGATTTAAAAAATTTCACTAAATAATAAACAAAGTAATGGATTTAAGAAAGACAAATGCTCCGGTAAATACAATAACATACAATAAAAATGTTATAGAAGAGCCTACAGGAAATGTGTATGAAGCTATAACTATTATGGCCAAAAGAGCAAACCAAATCAATTCTGAAATCAAAAAAGAATTGACCGAAAAATTGGAAGAGTTCGCTACTTACAATGACAGTCTAGAAGAAGTTTTTGAAAATAAAGAACAAATTGAAGTTTCTAAGTTTTACGAAAAATTGCCTAAACCACACGCTTTAGCAGTTCAAGAGTGGTTAGAAGGAAAAATCTACCACAGAGAAGGAACCAAATAATTATTTATAATGTCAGTTTTAAGCGGAAAAAAGATTTTACTGGGAGTTTCCGGTGGAATTGCAGCTTATAAAACAGCTACATTAGTCAGACTTTTTATAAAAGCAGGTGCACATGTCCAAGTGATAATGACACCTGCTTCTAAGGATTTTATAACGCCACTTACGTTATCTACTTTATCAAAAAATCCTGTTTATTCCAGTTTTTACAATCAGGATGAAGAGGACGAAAAATGGAACAGTCACGTCGAATTTGGTCTTTGGGCCGATTTGATGATTATTGCTCCCGCAACGGCAAATACTTTGTCTAAAATGGCAAATGGTATTTGTGACAATCTTTTAATTGCCACTTATTTATCGGCAAAATGTCCGGTTTATTTTGCTCCGGCAATGGATTTGGATATGTATATTCATCCATCTACATTGGCTAGTTTTAAGATACTTGAACAGTATGGAAATACGATGATTCCTGCTGAAACAGGCGAACTGGCAAGCGGTTTATCGGGCGAAGGAAGAATGTCCGAACCCGAACATATTGTTGCCTTTTTAGAAGCCGATTTAGAGAGTAAATTACCACTCAAAGGAAAAAAAATACTAATTACCGCCGGTCCCACATACGAAGCAATAGATCCTGTACGTTTTATAGGAAATCATTCGTCAGGGAAAATGGGTTTTGATATTGCTCAAAGCGCAGCAAATTTAGGAGCTTCGGTAATTTTAGTAGCTGGACCTACACATTTAAAAATCGAAAATCATTTGATAAAAGTGGTTCCTGTTGTTACGGCTCAGGAAATGTATGATGCTTGTCATCAATATTTTGCTGATGTAGATGTGGCAATCGCAGCAGCTGCAGTGGCAGATTATAAACCAAAGAATATGGCGCTTCATAAGATTAAAAAAGGGGCCAATGAGTTATCAATCGAACTCGAAAAGACAAAAGATATTTTGGCTTCATTGGGCGAAATTAAGACCAATCAGTTTTTAATTGGTTTTGCATTGGAAACTGAAAATGAAATTGAAAATGCAAAGTCAAAAATTCAGAAAAAAAACCTAGATTTGATAGTTCTTAATTCTTTGCAAGATGAAGGAGCAGGTTTTGGAAAACCAACCAATAAAATTACTTTTATTGACAAAAATTTCAAGATAGAACCAATGGATTTGAAATCGAAAGAAGCCGTTGCCGATGATATTTTAAACAAAGTAATCGCCCATTTTTATGAATAGAATAATTGTTTTTATCTTTTTACTTTTATCTGGTTTTGCTCAATCTCAGGAGTTAAACTGTACCGTTACCGTAAATACCGAAAAATTGCCAAACGCCAATCAGCAAGTGTTTAAAACCTTGCAAACCTCTTTGAGCGAATTTGTCAATCAAACACAGTGGACTGGACAAATATTTAAACAAAACGAAAAGATAAATTGTTCGATGTATATTACACTTTCCTCTTATGAATCTGATAAATATACTGCTACAATCCAAGTTCAATCCTCTCGACTTGTTTATAATTCCTCTTATGCAACTCCGGTTTTTAATTATAATGATAAAGATTTTAGTTTTAATTATACCGAGTTCCAACCACTAATATTTAATCCTGCTGAATTTGAGTCGAATTTAGTTTCAGTAATTTCGTTTTACAGTCATATAATTATAGGGTTGGACACAGATACTTTCATCCCTATGGGTGGAAATCCTTTTTTAGAAACTGCTCAGAACATTGCAAATGTTGCGCAACAAAGTGGTTACAAGGGCTGGAGTCTATCAGATGGAAACAACAGCAGGTATTTTTTGGTTAATGATTTATTATCACCAGTATATAATGATCTTCGTCAATCTTTGTTTTTATACCATTCGGGTTTAGATATAATGACTCAGGATTTAAAAGCAGCTAAAGAAAAAATTAAATTATCATTGCTAAATATTGGAAAACTTAATTCGGTGAAGCCAAATGCTTTCTTGACTCGTGTCTTTTTTGATGCTAAATCCGATGAAATTGTTTCTATTTTTTCAGGTGGACCCAATATCCCAATTGTTGATTTAGTCGAAAGTTTAAATAAAACTTCACCGTTGAACTCCAGTAAATGGGTGAATATTAAATAGTATTTGCCTCCTTATTTTTAATTTTTACCATTCTTTTTCAAAAATTATATAAATGATAACCTCTCTGTCGATAAAAAACTATGCTCTAATCGAAAAATTGTCTATCGATTTTTCTAAGGGTTTTTCGATAATTACAGGAGAAACCGGAGCGGGAAAATCCATAATTTTAGGTGCTTTAGGATTGGTTCTAGGAAAGAGAGCCGATTTAACATCGCTTAAAAACAAAGAAGAAAAATGCGTCATCGAGGCTCATTTTGAAATCTCAAAATACAATTTGCTTCCCTTTTTTGAAGCCAATGATTTAGATTACGAAAACCAAACTATCATTCGTCGTGAAATTCTACCTTCGGGAAAATCTAGGGCTTTTATCAATGACAGCCCAGTAAATCTTCAAGAGTTACAGGACTTGAGTTTGTTTTTGATAGACATTCACTCGCAACATCAAACCCAAGAGCTTTCAGAAGAAAAAGTTCAGTTCGAAATTATCGATGCTATTGCCAATAATCTAGACAGTATTTTAGAATATCAAACGGTTTTAAAAAGTTATAAATCCGATAAAACGAAATTGAATTCGTTGCTTAAAAAACAAGCGGAATCATACAAAGAGCAAGAATACAACACTTTCTTATTAAACGAATTAGTAGAATCCAATTTGAAATCAGGCGAACAAGAAACGCTTGAAGTTGATTTTGAAAAGTTGAATAATGTCGAAATTATTAAAGAATCTATCGATAAATCTTTGGCTATTGCCAACGAAGAACAAATAGGAGTGATGCATAATTTGAAGGAAATCAAGGTTTCTTTGCAAAAAATTGCTTCTTTTTCACCTGAATATTTTTCACTATTAGAAAGAATTACAAGTCTTACAATTGAATTTGATGATATTTCGGTAGAATTAAATCGATGTTCAGAAAAACTCATTAACGATCCAGAACAACTAGAATTAATAAGTCAGAAGTTGCAATTGATTTTCAATTTGCAAAAGAAACACCAAGTTACATCCGTAGATGAGTTGCTAGAGGTTCAAACCAAATTGGAGAATTCAGTATTAGAATTAGGAAATTTAGAGCAAGAAATTGCTTCTTTTAAGGATTCTATTCAACAAAAAACAGAAGCTTTAGATACCTTGTCCTCTGCTATTCATGATAAAAGGGTGGAAGCAGTTCCTGTATTATCTCAAAAACTAATTTCAATTTTAGAAACTTTAGGAATGCCTAATGTTCGTTTTAAAATGGATTTAAATGCTTCTTCAATCTATTTTGAAAACGGAAAAGATGAACTTCAGTTTTTGTTTTCTGCCAATAAAGGAACCGATTTTGGACTGTTGAAAAAAGTAGCTTCAGGAGGTGAAATGTCGAGAATTATGCTGGCTGTCAAAGCAATTTTGGCACAATATTCAAAATTACCTACTTTGATTTTTGATGAAATTGACACCGGAGTTTCTGGAGAAATTGCCAATAGAATGGGAGAAATCATGAAAGAAATGAGCCAGACAATGCAAATTTTTGCCATTACCCATTTGCCTCAAATTGCGGCTAAAGGAACGGCACATTTCAAGGTTTCAAAAGCTACCGTTGGTGAGGATACTCAGTCTGAATTGCGATTATTGTCCAATGATGAGCGTGTTGTCGAAATTGCGCAAATGTTATCAGGAACTACAGTTTCGGATTCCGCATTAAACCACGCAAAAGCCTTGTTGAATTGAAGAAATGACTTATATTTGTCAACTTAAAAATACCGAATAACAGAATAATTTTTACATATATGATTATAGAACCAAGAATGAGAGGATTTATTTGCGTAACCTCGCACCCAGTTGGATGTGCGCAAAGCGTAAAAAACCAAATAGATTACATCAAATCGAAAGGAGCTATAAACGGTCCCAAAAAGGTTTTAGTAATTGGAGCTTCAACAGGATTTGGTTTGGCTTCAAGAATTACAGCAGCCTTTGGTTCTGACGCTGCAACAATTGGTGTATTTTTTGAAAAACCTCCATTAGAAGGAAAACCGGGTTCGCCAGGTTGGTACAATTCGGCAGCTTTTGAAACTGAAGCTAATAAGGCAGGATTGTATGCCAAAAGTGTCAATGGAGATGCTTTTTCTAACGAAATTAAAAGACAAACTTTAGACTTGATAAAAGCGGATTTGGGTCAGGTGGATTTGGTTATTTATAGTTTGGCTTCGCCTGTTCGTTTGCATCCTGTTACAGGAGTTTTGCATCGTTCGGTTTTGAAACCAATTGGAGCAACTTACACGAATAAAACTGTCGATTTTCATACAGGAGTAGTTACAGATATTAGTATTGCACCTTGCCAAGACGATGATATTGCCAACACAGTTGCCGTAATGGGCGGCGAGGATTGGGCAATGTGGATTGAGGCGCTGAAGGCTGAAAATCTTTTGGCTCCGGGAGTTAAAACGGTTGCTTATTCTTATATCGGACCATCATTGACCGAAGCGGTTTATAGAAAAGGAACAATTGGTCGTGCCAAAGATCATCTTGAAGCTTCTGCTTTCACTATTTCGGATAGTTTGAAATCTATCGATGGACAAGCATTTGTATCGGTGAATAAAGCTCTGGTAACTCAAGCTAGTTCAGCGATTCCTGTGATTCCGTTGTACATTTCTTTGTTGTATAAAATAATGAAAGAAGAAGGAATTCATGAAGGTTGTATCGAACAAATCCAACGTTTATACCAAGATAGATTGTACACTGGAAAACCAATTCCTACCGATGAAAAAGGTAGAATTAGAGTGGACGATTGGGAAATGCGTGACGATGTTCAAGAAAAAGTGGCTACTTTATGGAAAAAAGCTGCAACCGAAAACTTAGCAGAAATAGGAGATTTAGAAGGATATAGAAAAGATTTCTTAAACCTTTTTGGGTTCGATTTCGCTGGTGTCGATTATAAAGCAGATGCTAATGAAATGGTAGGAATTCCTAGTATAGTATAATAAATATTGTTTCAAAAATAGTACAACCATCACGCACTGCGTGGTGGTTTTTTTATGGATAAAAGTTTATCTTTGTTAAAAATTTTTTATCCAATCGTTGCACCTTAATTTTTGTTTATGTTGTTTTCTTTAATCATACCCGTTTACAATCGTCCGGATGAAGTGGATGAGCTTTTAGAGAGTTTATCGCAACAGGATTATACTGATAATTTCGAAGTGGTAATAGTAGAAGACGGTTCAACTTTGCGATGTGATGATGTGGTGCGCAAATATGCCGGAAAACTGCACTTATCCTATTCTTTCAAGGAAAATTCAGGACCTGGCGATTCTAGAAATTACGGAATGAAAAAAGCAACAGGCGATTATTTTATTATTTTCGATTCGGATTGTATTATTCCAAAAAGCTATTTGACTGAAGTTGCTAAGGCACTAAAAGAAAATTATGTTGATTGTTTTGGTGGACCAGATGCGGCTTTAGATAGTTTTTCGGATATTCAAAAAGCTATTAATTTTGCGATGACTTCTTTTCTTACTACTGGCGGAATTCGTGGTGGTTCGGAGAAAATTGATAAGTTTCAACCCCGAAGTTTCAATATGGGATTGTCCCGAAAAGCTTTCGAAGCATCGAATGGTTTTGGAAATATTCATCCAGGAGAAGATCCTGATTTATCCATCCGATTGTGGAATTTAGGTTTTGAAACCAAACTTTTTCCCAAAGCATACGTTTATCACAAAAGAAGAATCGACTGGGAAAAATTTACTATTCAAGTTAATAAATTTGGCAAAGCCAGACCCATCCTCAATAGTTGGTATCCACAATACAACAAGCTCACTTTTTTCTTCCCATCGGTTTTTATAATTGGTCTGCTTTTTGCAGTGATTTTGTTGATTTTCACGTATGACGTATTTCTCCAATTGTATTTTGGGTATTTTTTGATGATTTTTTTGGTATCAACCTATAACAATAAAAGTTTCAAAGTTGGGTTATTATCCATCAAAGCAGTTTGGAAGCAATTTTATGGATATGGAACAGGATTTATCGAATCGTTTATTAAAGTCATTATTCTAAATCAAAAACCGCAAGAAGCTTTCCCAGAGCTATTTTTTAAAAAATAAAATGACAAAAATAATTGGATTAACAGGAGGCATCGGAAGCGGAAAAACAACTATTGCCAATCATTTTAGGAAGGCGAATATTCCCGTTTATATTGCTGATGATGAAGCTAGAAAAATCATGCAATCGGAAGAGATTATAGCTGAAATTAAAAAAACTTTTGGTGATTCTATATTCGATGATGCTTATTTAAATCGACAAAAATTATCTCAAATTGTATTTAATGATCCTGAAAAATTAAAACTACTCAACGCTATTATTCACCCTGCGGTAAAAATGCATTTCCAAAATTGGGTTTTGAACCACAAGAACGCTCCGTATGTTATTTATGAAGCTGCCATTTTATTTGAGAGTGGAAGTTATAAAAATTGTGATTTGATAATAACAGTTACAGCGCCAATAGAATCAAGGATTCAGCGTGTAATACAACGTGACAAAACTACACGAGAACAAGTTTTAAAGCGAATAAATGCGCAGTGGAATGATGATCAACGCATTGCCAAAAGTGATTTTGTCGTCGAAAATGTTAATCCTAAAACTACAAAAACAGAAATTGATAAAATTCTTAAAATTTTGAAGATTTAATAATCATAGGGAACGCTGTTAATCTTTGGTTAAATTATTATTAATTATACTGTTAAAATACTAATTTTGTATCGATGAATAAATTGTTTTTTAAAATACTGGTTTTGTTGATGAGTTTATCCTTAATCGGGATAATTTTAGTTCAAGTATATTGGTTTAACACCTCGTTGAAAAATAATGACGAGCAATTTAAATTTCATGTCAAATCGGTAATTGGAACCGTGGCCGATAAACTGCAAGAACAAGAAGCTTATAGTTTTTTTGATAAGTACAATAGGTATAAGGATAGCACAGGAAAAATACCTCAAAAGGTAGATTTATTAGAATTTTATTATATTCAAAAGAATCACGAGAATAACACAACAACAGTTTATTCAAGTGTTTTAAAAGAAGAAAATTTTGATATAACTTCTTCCATTTTTGGAAAAAAATTAGATAGTGTAAAATTTAAAAGCTTTAATTCTAAACGAGTTACCGAAGTTTATAATACCAATAAAATTGATAATTCGAGTGTTCAGCAAGATATGACACCTGATGTCAAAATTGAAAAATCTGGAAGTTTAGATGTTTTAGATAAAGCGCAATTTGAAATTTTCTTTAAGGATATTGCTTCCACAATGCCTTTACAAGAAAGAGTTTCAAAACAAGATTTAGAAAAGTTATTGAAGAAAGAATTAGTAAAATATGGTGTTAATACAAAATTTGAATTTGGAGTTTTTAGCAGTGGTTTAGCCACTAAAGTAAAATCGGATGGGTTTGTCTATGATGCAAATAATACCTATTCAATTCCAATATTTTCGGATAATGAAGGAAATAATAAATATCAATTATTAGTTTCATTTCCTAATAAAAAGAAATTTTTGCTTTCGGATTTGGTTGGTATAACATTGTTATCCATCATTTTTACGCTCATAATTATCATTGCTTACACAAGTGCATTGAATCAGTTAATTCGTCAGCGTCATATATCAGAGATAAAATCAGATTTTATTAATAATATGACTCATGAATTCAAAACACCAATTGCAACGATAAATTTGGCTTTGGATGCTATAAAAAATCCAAAAATCATTGGAAATGAGACTATGGTTCTCAAGTATCTTCAAATGATAAAAGATGAAAATAAACGCATGCATGCCCAAGTTGAAAATGTCTTGCGAATATCTAAATTAGAGAAAAAAGAATTGGACATTAGTAAAGAAACTGTTAATATTCAAGAAGTTATAGAGGATGCAATTGAACATGTTAATCTAATTTTAGAAGACAGACAAGGTAGTATTACTAAACATTTTAAAGCTGAAAGAACTAATGTATTGTTGAATGAAGTTCACTTTATTAATGTAATTGTGAATATTTTGGAAAATGCTATTAAGTATTCTCCAAATATTCCAAAAATTGACATCTTTACTGAAAACGTAAAAGAATTTTTGATCATTAAAATAAAAGATAATGGAATCGGAATGAGCAAAATAGCTCAAAAAAGAGTTTTTGAAAAATTTTATCGGGAGCATACAGGGGATTTACACGATGTAAAAGGTCACGGACTTGGTTTAGCGTATGTTAAGAAAATTATTGACGACCATAACGGTCAAATTTATGTAGAAAGTGAAAAGGGAAAAGGAAGTACCTTTATAATAAAAATACCATTAATAAATTAAGATATGGAAAATGTAAACAAAAGAATACTTTTAGTAGAAGACGACCTGAATTTTGGGGCCGTTCTAAAAGATTATTTAATGCTAAATGACTTTGATGTCACTTTGGCCAAAAACGGAATGGAAGGCTTTGAAAAATTCAAAAAAGATAATTACGATTTGTGTATTTTGGATGTAATGATGCCTTACAAAGATGGCTATACTTTAGCAAAAGAAATTAGAGAAAAAAATCAAGAAGTGCCAATTATATTCCTAACAGCAAAATCTATGAAGGAAGATGTGCTAAAAGGATACAAAGCTGGAGCCGATGATTATTTGAACAAACCTTTTGATTCTGAGGTTTTGTTGATGAAAATCAGAGCCATAATTCAAAGAAAATCATCTGCAACTCAAGCGGAACCACTTCAGTTTGAATTTAATGTAGGGAAATTTCATTTGAATTCTAAATTGCGTTTCTTGTCTATTAACGACGAAGAACCAGTAAAATTATCTCCAAAAGAGAATGAATTGTTGAAAATGTTGATTCTTCACGAAAATGATTTGATGCCAAGAGAATTGGCGTTGACCAAAATATGGAGAGACGATAACTATTTTACTTCCAGAAGTATGGATGTTTATATCGCAAAATTGAGAAAATATCTTAAATTGGATCCAAACGTAGAAATCCTAAACATTCACGGTGAAGGATTTAGATTAGTAGTTAAAAAATAAAACCAATTGGTTTATAATAGAAAAGGCTTCGAGAAATTGAAGCCTTTTGTTTTTATTTCAAGTTCAGTTGTAAAGCAAAACAAGTTTTGTCGTCTTTTGTGATACTGAAAAGCGCAGAATCCGTATTCAGGTTTTCGTTAATGACCACTTTGTTTTTTAGCGATAATTCCTTTAAGAAATTCATTTCAAAACTTTCAATTTTTTGATTAAAAATCAATTTTTCGTCTAAGAAATCCAAACACCATTCCAAGTATTTCACATTATTCACGTGATTGACAATATCTAAATCGGATAATAAAACAGTTTTTTCAAATAGAAATTCCTTTTCATTGTTTAAATTTATTTTAGAAAAAGGTTTTTCTGTGGCTTTTTGCTCTGGATACAATTCAAAATGTTCGAAAGGCAAAGCCAAAGCTTCCGGTCGCCTGATTTTAGTATTGAAAACGGCCCAAAAAGTTTCGCAACCCACCATTTTATTTCCGTTGACATACAATTCCAAAGCACGAACGGAACGGGAATTTTCTAATGTGTTAATCCAAGTTTTTACGGTTACAATATCTTTCCATTTTGGTAATTCTGTAATTTCAACCCGCATTCTGCTCAAAACCCAAGCCTGATTGAATTCCTGCATATCCGAAAAACTGATGCCTCCAACCTCAGAATGAGCCGCAGCCGTCAATTGCAAAATATTGCACAAATCAGTGTATTTTAAATAACCGTTGGGAAGGCATTGGGTGAAATTAATCTCCCAATCTTTGCTGAAAATGGACGTGAAATTTTCTGCTATTGGCATTTTATTTCCTATTTAAATTTTGAATTTCTTTTATGTATTCTATTATTTTTGTTCGATTAACTAAATAATCAAACCACATTGTTTCTTCATTCCTTTTGAACCAAGTGAGCTGTCGTTTGGCAAATCGTCGGGTGTTTTTCTTGATTTCTTCGATGGCAAATTCCAAGGAGATTTCGTCTTCAAAATAGCGGAACAATTCTCTGTAACCAACGGTTTGCAAGGCATTCAAATCTTTGTGAGGAAATAACCCTTTGGCTTCCGCCAATAATCCTTCGTTAATCATAATGTCAACTCTTTGGTTGATTCTATCGTAAATCACGCTTCTTTCGGCTTCCAAACCAATGAGAATGGGAGTGAAGTTTCGTGTGTTTTTCTTTTGGTTTAAAAAAGAAGAGTAGGGTTTTCCAGAACCAATACAAACTTCCAATGCCCGCATCATTCGTTGTGGATTTTCTTTGGCAACGACTTCGAAATAATTCGGATCACGTTTTTCTAATTCGGTTTGCAAATATTCGATTCCCATTTTTTCATAATTTAGGGTCACTTCCTCTCGAACAGAAGTCTCAATTTCAGGGAAATCGTCAAAGCCTTTTAAAATGGCATCTACATACAAACCTGAACCGCCAACCAGAACTACATAATCATTGGTCAGGAATAATTCGTCCAGTTTGGCAATGGCTTCTTTCTCGAAATCGCCTACGGTATAATTCTCAAATATCGATTTGTTTTGAATGAAATGGTGTTGCGCTCCAGCCAATTCTTCGGTTGTGGGAACGGCGGTGCCAATGCGCATTTCTTTAAAAAATTGTCGGCTGTCGCAGGAAATAATGTCGCAATTGAAATGTTGTGCCAAAGCGATGCTCAAGGAAGTTTTTCCTATAGCTGTTGGTCCGATGATGGTAATTAAGTACTTCATATTTTTTAGCCCAGTCCCGATAGCTATCGGGAGAAACGGAAACCCCACAGTGGTGAAAGTTAGTTTTTCTTGGTGTAAAAGAGCGACCAATGGAAGCTCCTTTTATGCTTTAGAAAAACAACTTGAACAACGAGGAGTTGCATTGCACAGCTGGGAATAGCTCCTTACTATTTTAACGTTAGCGGATGTCCACAATGATAACAAAATTTTGCATTTGGATTATGATTAGCGACTCCGCAATTTTCGCAAGATTGTTTTTCAGGCTCCGTTTTGTTTGTATTTGATTTTGCAAATTCTGCCGTTACAATTCCTGTGGGAACAGCGATGATGCCGTATCCGAGAATCATAACCATAGATGCAATGAATTGCCCCAAAGGTGTTCCTGGAGAAATATCGCCATAGCCCACTGTTGTTAGGGTGACGATTGTCCAATAAATACTGGTTGGTATGCTGGTAAAACCATTTTCTTCGCCTTCGACAACGTACATAATTGAGCCGATGAGAATCGTGCTGATGAGTACAAAGTATAGAAAAACAGTGATTTTTCCTCGGCTGGCGTTCAATGCTTTTAGCAAATGTAGCGATTGTCCAGTGAATTTAGGATGGTTTAATATTTTGAATAATCGTAACAATCTAAGGGCTCGGACTATGGAAAAAACCTTTGATCCTACAAAGAAAAACGACAAATACATGGGTAAAATGGCTATCAAATCAATGATACCAAAGAAACTGAAAATGTATTTTCGAGGTGTATTTGTAGTATAGATTCTTAGGAAATATTCAAGCGTGAAAAAACCAGTGATTATCCATTCGAGAATGATGAGTTGATGGTGGTATTTCACATCAAATCCTTTTACAGTTTCCAGCATCACCAAGAAAACACTTAGGAGAATTAGTCCCAAAAGAATGAGGTCAAATAGTCTTCCGGCTACAGTATTTGTGCCATGAATAATGATATGTATTTTTTGTCTAAGAAGATTTAGTTTTGATTTTTTCATTATCCAATATAAATTAAAAATTTATAATCTTGATTGTTTTTGACTTTCGAATATAACTTTGAATAATGTTCTTGGCATCACGATTGTTTTGCATCACAGTAAGAATGTTTTGCAAAATTGTGGGGTTTGTAATTTGGTAATTCAATTCATAAAAGGCAAATCCTTTGTATATACCATTTTCTATAAGCACAGCTGAGCGTTCGCTAATCGTTCGACCTTTGTCGATAACGATGATATTTTGAGTTTTGTAATTCCATTCTTCTAGAAATGTAAAAACTCTTTTGTTGTATTCTTCGGCAGAGACTTTTCCGATGCAAGCACCATCACATTCTTTGATACCGTATTGAAAACATTCCTTTTTAGTTTGGTATAATCCCGTTAATTTTTGACATAATTGATACTTTGTTGTAATATGAAAAAGGGTATTTTTTGCTTCTTGCAGCGATGAAAATGAAGTAATTTCTTTTTTTCTTCCATCAAACTTTTGAATCTTTAGATTCAAATAGTCGTTTTTGTCTTTTTCAGCATACAAAGCCAATTGAAAAATGCTTTTACGTTGGGCGCGATTTAGTATGGGTTTGTGAATTTTTATTTCTTCACTTTCTTTCAATAAAGCAATGAGTTCGCTGCCCGTTTCTTCATAAGTAACGTCAAAAACTTCATCTTGAATTCTTTTACATTTGCTTGTATTTCCAGTGAAATGCTGATTAACTCGCTTTTTGATGTTGCGGCTTTTGCCAATATAAATCAAGTTGCCCTTATCATTATGGATGTAATAAACACCAGTTCTAGAAGGCATATTTTGAACAATGTCTAACAATTTTGGGGCAATTCCTTTTTTGATTTCCGTTTTGATTAATTCGGTCACAATTATTTTTTCGACATCTTTTTCGAGTAGCAACTTGAAGAGCTTAACAGTTGCCAACGCATCGCCACTGGCGCGATGTCTGTCTGCCATTGGAATTCCCAGCGCACGAACTAATTTTCCCAAACTGTGCGAAGGTTGTTCTGGCAACAATCTTTTGGATAATTCGACAGTGCAAAGTGTTTTTATATTGAAATCATAACCCAAACGGCGAAATTCCGTGCGTAGAATTCGATAATCAAAATCGGCATTGTGGGCGACTAAAACACAGTCATTTGTCATTTCGATGATGCGTTTGGCCACTTCAAAAAACTTTGGAGCCGATTTTAACATTGCATTGTTTATTCCAGTCAATTTGACCACAAAGGGCTGAATCGGAATTTCGGGATTGACCAAACTGATGAACTGATCTACGATTTCGTGACCGTCAAATTTATAGATGGCAATTTCCGTAATTCCTTCTTCGTTGAATTGTCCTCCGGTGGTTTCTATGTCGAGTATGGCGTACAAAATAAGTGTTCGGTCTTCAGTTCCGATAGCTATCGGAATTAGTGTTTAGTTTTCTAATCTGAATTCAAAAATCGTTAATTTTCAATCAAAAATCAAATTCGTCCCCCAAAGATACTACTTCCTATCCGAACCATCGTACTTCCGCATTCAATTGCGAGTTGATAATCGCCGGACATTCCCATTGACAATGTAGAGACGCGATTAATCGCGTCTTTACACAATTGCAGATTATCAAAAATCGATTTCAAATGCGTGAATTCTTTCTTGATTTGTTCTTGATTGTCCGTAAAAGTCGCCATTCCCATTAATCCAACAATTCGAATGTTTTTATAGATTTCGTTGTTCTGAGTGATGAAACGAATAATTCCTGCTAATTCATCTTCGTCCAAACCAAATTTAGTTTCTTCTTCGGCGATATAAATTTGCAATAAACAATCGATAGTTCTATTGTTCTTTTTAGCTTGTTTGTTTATTTCATGTAATAATTTCAAGCTATCAACACCGTGAATCAAGCTCACGAAAGGAGCCATAAATTTTACTTTATTGGTCTGAACGTGACCAATCATATGCCATTCTATGTCTTTTGGCATTGCTTCCCATTTCTCGGCCATTTCCTGGATTTTGTTTTCGCCAAAAATACGTTGACCCGCTTCATAAGCTTCCATCAAATCGGGAATGGGTTTGGTTTTAGAAACAGCAACAAGAGTTACGGTTGATGGTAAAGCGGATTTTATTTTGAGGAGGTTTTGGGCGATTGACATTTATTAATTTAATTTTTTAGTCAGTTGAATATGTAGTTTCTTACTTGTCTTTGATGGAATGTAAAAATTTATTTCCTGATTTTTGATTTTTAAATTTGTATTAAATCCGGGGCCTTTGTATGGGTCTTCTAATATTGTATAAAATGAACCCACTTCGCTTTGGATTAAACTGCCAAATACTTTATCATAACAACCTAATGATGAGCAAGGATATCCAACTACTTTTTCAGTGATATTTACAATGATAACATCAAAGTCAGTTTTGATTTTTAAATCCTTTAAATATAAAATTAAAAAATTGAAATGCAGCTTTTTGTCAAAACTCTCTGTGCTTTTATAGACACAATGATTGTATAATTTATCATCAATTTTCAATTGATAATTACTACTTTCTTTTAAAGCCCTTGCTGTTCCGTCTAAATATTTTAAAATAATCGGTTTAAAACAAGCAACTAGAATGAAACTAATGAATATTAAAATTACAAAAAAGATTGTTTTTTTCATAAGTTGATAAAAGTCTATATAAACTGTTTCGCCACTTTCTCTGCCTTTTTACTTTCACTATAATCATAAAAACCTTCTCTAGATTTCACACCCAATTTTCCAGCTCGAACCATATTTACTAATAATGGACAAGGAGCATATTTTGGGTTTTTGAAACCGTCATACATTACGTTTAAAATTGCTAAACATACGTCAAGCCCAATAAAATCGGCTAATTGCAATGGTCCCATTGGATGTCCCATTCCGAGTTTCATCACGGTGTCAATTTCATAAACACCCGCTACTTTGTTGTAAAGCGTTTCGATGGCTTCGTTAATCATTGGCATCAAAATTCGGTTGGCAACAAAACCAGGATAATCGTTGACTTCAACAGGAGTTTTACCCAGTTTTTCGGATAAATTCATGATAATTTTGGTCACTTCGTCACTGGTATTATAGCCTCGAATAATTTCGACCAATTTCATAATGGGAACCGGATTCATAAAGTGCATTCCAATAACGCGTTCTGGATGAGCTACAACAGCACCAATTTGCGTGATGGAAATCGAAGAAGTATTCGTTGCCAAAATCGTATTATGCGAACAAACTTCATTCAATTGTTTGAAAATATTGAGTTTTAATTCGACGTTTTCGGTAGCAGCTTCAACAACTAAATCCACTCCTACAACACCGTCTTTGATGTCAGTATAAGTGATGATATTGTTGATGGTTTTGAATTTTTCTTCCTCGGTGATGGTTCCTTTGGTAACCATTCGGTCTAAATTGGCAAAAATTGTTGCCATTCCTTTATCTAATGATTTTTCGGAAACGTCGATTAATTTTACGGTAAAATCACTTTGTGCAAAAGTATGCGCAATTCCGTTACCCATTGTTCCTGCTCCGATTACGGCTATTATTTTCATGTTTACTGTAATTGTTTTTCTAAAATGTGCAAAAATTCAGTTGTACTGTTTGCTGTGTGATTTCTATTTTCGGTTTTGTCAGCTTTAAAACGTTGGTAATTGGTGGTCACCAAATCGTATTTTCCGTATTTGGACATGATAGTTCTAATTTCTTCTTCTGACATTAGACCTTCGTTATTATAACTTAAAAAAGTATAATTGAAATTAGCGTTTTTTACCAAATCTTCAAAGGATTTTCTAACATTTGTTTTGCTGCAATAATCCGAACGATTGTAATCTCTTAAACCAGTTTTTCCTTTTGGGATAAAGGTGTCATATTTTGCTATGGTGTTCAATAAGTGATAATTAGAACCATATTGACGAGCGTTATAGGGTGGATCCAAATATAAAATATCGCCTTCGATTTTCTTTATTAAAAGGTTGCTATCTTCATTGAAAACCTCGTGTTCGTTGTCATTTATGGAGAAAATAGCGGGTTCCAAAACAAGATTTTTTTGCGCCGATTTCTTTACCTTTTTTAAATAAGCACCATAAACCGAAGCCGTATTGGCTACTTTATCGGCACTTTCTAATAAAGAAGCCAACAGAAAGAAATAGGTTTTGGAATTGATAATTTTTTCCTTTTTCCAGCTTTCTATTTGTTGCCGAATAGCATCTATTTTTTTTCCGTTTTCTTCAGAGAAATAGAGTCTCTCTTTTACTCCGTTTTCGGAATATTCATTAAAAATAAAGCCTTCGATTCCGTTGAGTTGATTGAGCTCTTCGATGGTTGAAAAAAAATCTATTGTTTCATGATTTCCAATATAATTTTGGTTCAAAACATAGCTGTAATATTCTAAATCATTGCTGATTACTTTTTTTACATTGGGTTTAAAAGTCCTGCCCACAATTCCCGTTCCGGCAAATAAATCACAAAAAGTTTTTTCCGACAAATCCTCTCCAACTACTGAGTTTACAGCCGTTTGAATGAAGGAAGATAATTTTTGTTTGGAGCCGATGTAGTTCATAAAGTATTAATTTTCAACCCAAATCAGGTCGGATAAAATGGTGTTATTTTCTAAATTGAGTTGTAATAAATTCTCGGAATTAAAATTTTCGACATATCTATCAATCTCAGTTTTCAACAGTTTAATTTCAGCTTTTAGTTTCCAATGTTCCTTATTTTTTTCGACCAAAACTATGAATAATCTGTTTTTTAAATGCTTTCTGCTTTCCTGACTTTGGTTCAAATACAACCATTGAATCAACTCGGCAGGATTGCTTTTAGCGTAAGCTACCGTTTGGTCGAACCCAATTGGAAAAACCGTAGTTTTATGGTCAAAACAAGTGGTGTTTATAGTAAAATCAATTAGTCTGTCGAATTTATTGATGTTAGGTGTTACTTTTTCGTGTAAAGAAAATAGGTTTTCAACGGCTTCGGCTGACCAAAAATTATACCATCTATTCAAAGCATAATCGCGAACTTTTTCATCAAAGGAAGCTGTTTTTTCTAATAATTTTTCAAAGGAATAAGTTGAATAGATAAAACTGGTTTTTGCATCCCAATCGTCAGACTGTTTTCGTCCCCATTTGTAGGGAAGAATTAATCGCTTCTTTAATTCAGTTTCAACTCGTACTAAATCCATAAATTAAAATTGACTTTTTGAATTAAAGTTGAATTGATTCTTGAAAAACGAATAAGATTTTTTTAAGTTACTTCTTAAAACAATCAATAATTTGGTACGCCACTCTTAAAGCTTCTGTAGCTTGTTCCAATGTTACCACTGGTGTAGTGTCATTATTGATGGCATCGGCAAAAGATTCCAATTCGTCGAGAATGGCGTTGTTTTGCTCCACATCGGGATTCGAAAAGTAGATTTGTTTTTTTACGCCTTCGGCATTTTGTAGAATAATATCAAAATCTCCTGGAATTTCGGGAGCATCTTTCATTTTTACCACCTCACATTTTTTCTCCAAGAAATCTACAGAAATATAAGCATCTTTCTGGAAGAAACGTGATTTACGCATATTTTTCAGGGAAATTCTGCTGGCAGTTAAATTGGCAACGCAGCCATTTTCGAACTCAATTCGAGCATTGGCAATATCAGGAGTTTCACTAATTACAGAAACTCCACTGGCGTGAACGTCTTTTACTGGCGAATTTACAACGCTTAAAATTGCATCAATATCGTGAATCATTAAATCCAAAACCACAGGAACATCAGTCCCACGAGGATTGAATTCGGCCAAACGATGCGTTTCAATAAACATCGGATTTTCAATCATATCCTTGGTCGCCTTGAAAGCAGGATTAAATCTTTCGACGTGACCTACTTGGCCTTTGACATTATATTCTTTGGCTAAAGCAATAATTTCTTCGGATTCGGCAACAGTATTTGAAATGGGTTTTTCTATAAAAACATGTTTACCCGATTTGATGGAAACTTTGGCACATTTAAAATGCGAAAGTGTGGGCGTTACAATATCGATAACATCGACGGCGTGGATTAAAGGGGCGATTGTAGAGAACTGTTTGTAGCCAAATTCTTTGGCTACTTTTTCTCCATTTTCTTGGTTTTCGTCATAAAAACCAACCAATTCATATTTTTCGGATTGTTGTAATAATCTCAAATGTATTTTTCCGAGATGCCCAGCACCTAAAACGCCAACTTTTAACATAAAAATGATTTTTAACAAATGTATAATTTATTTGTTTATTGTTTAAATTTTGTTGTTTAAAGTTTTGGAAATTCTTGCTTGATTTTTGAGATTTTTAAGTTTATTTTTACCAAAACTAATTACTCCAAATTTTGAAAGATACTGCCAAACATCAAGGGCTTCGCAATCAATTGGTAAGCCTTTTGAAAGAAAAAGGAATTACAGATAAAGTGGTTTTGGAAGCCATAAATAAAATTCCGAGACATCTGTTTTTAAATTCTAGCTTTTCAGATTATGCTTATCAAGACAAAGCATTCCCGATAGGAGCAGGACAAACTATTTCGCAACCTTATACAGTTGCTTTTCAAAGTCAATTATTAGAAGTTAAAAAGGATCATAAAATCCTCGAAATTGGAACGGGTTCAGGTTATCAAACTGCTGTTTTATGTTTGATGGGAGCTAAAGTTTTCAGTGTCGAACGACAAAACGAATTATTCAAACAAACATCTTCTTTATTGCCAAAATTAGGGATTAGACCTAAACATCTCTCTTTTGGCGATGGTTATAAAGGTTTGCCCAATCACGCACCTTTTGACAGTATTATCGTTACGGCTGGAGCGCCAATAATTCCGCAAGCTTTGATGGCGCAGCTAAAAATAGGAGGAAGGCTTGTAATTCCAGTGGGGGAAGACACACAAATCATGACTCTTTTAATACGCAAAAATGAAACTCAATTTGAGAAACACGAATTTGGAGATTTTAAATTTGTGCCTTTGTTAGAAAATAAAAAATAAATTAAAATCCCATCAAGTTCTAAAAAAAACAAGGTGGAACTTTTTTATTGACCAATAATTTCAAGATAACGTTCTAGGCTTTCTTTCTCGATTTGAGCAATAAACAAAAGAAAATCTTCTTTATTGTTTTTGGTTTGTGCAGTTTCAAGAGCATTGTAATAGTGCATTCTAGAATCATAATCTCCTTTTATATTGGCAATTACATAGCCGTTTTGCAACAAAATAAGATTCATAACTAAACGTGAAGTTCTGCCGTTTCCATCTATAAATGGATGAATAGTAACCAAACGTTCGTGAAGTTCTGCTGCCAAAACTATTGGATGCAAGGCATTTTTATTGGTTTCAAACCAAATAAAAAAATCTTCCATTTCCTTAGAAACCATAAAAGGTTGCGGCGGCATATAAGAACTTCCTTTAATCATTACCTGCACACGGCGGTAACGACCAGCATCTTCAGGATTGATACCGCGAAGAATCAAATTGTGAATAGACAAAATTTCTCGCTCATTTAGAGTGGTGTTTTTATCCATCAAATGCTTGATATACGCAATCGCTTCCTGATGATTGATGACTTCAAGATGCTCACGCATACTTTTTCCAGAAATGGTCAAACCTTCGTTAATGACCAAATCAGTTTCACGAAGTGTCATTGTATTTCCTTCGATACGGTTGCTTTCAAAAGTATATTCAAGTTCTAAAGCTTGTGCTATTCTATAGCTATCAAACTGACGAAATTGATCCAATTTTGCTTTCAAAGCATCTATTTCATTAAGAATAGACAATAAGTTTTTTGAAATGGATTTTTTTACAGCAACATAGCTGTTTTCCATTTCTTCACGAACCATATTCATCGCTTTTAAAGCAAACTCATCTTGTCCAATTTCGTAAAGTATTTTCTCTTTAAGCCAAGCAATCATTAAAGTTTCAAAGTCGATTTCTAACAAAGAAGCTAATTTTATAACTTGATCTTTGGTAGGTTTTCTGGAACCATTTTCGAATTTGCTGATTAATGCTTGATCGATGCCTAAAAGTTGAGCCACTTCTCTTGTCTTTAATCCTTTTTGCTCTCTTGCATTTTTGAGTAGTGTTTTCATTATTTATAATGTTTTAAATTGTCTTGACAAATTTAGTCATAATTTTTTAATAAAAAAAACATTTATAGAAAATTACAATTTATTAAAATGATTTTTTTATTCTATCAAGATCACGTTTGGTATCTTGTTCTTTTAGCGATTCGCGCTTGTCGTAGGTTTTTTTTCCTTTGCAAAGCCCAATTTCTAGTTTTGCCATTCCTTTTTCGTTGGTAAATAATTTCAAAGGAACTATAGTCAAACCTTTAGCTTGAACACTTCTTGCCAAACCTTTCAGTTCGCGTTTATTCAACAATAGTTTGCGTTCGCTTCTGGCTTTGTGGTTGAATTGATTTCCAAAAGCATATTCTTCAATATAAGTATTGATTGCAAAAAGTTCTGTGCCACTAAATTCGCAAAAACTTTCAGTAATATTGGCTTTTCCTAACCGAATCGATTTTATTTCGGTTCCAGCCAATACTATTCCCGCCGTAAATTTTTCGATTATTTCATAGTCGAAACGGGCTCTTTTATTAAGTATGTTGATTGTTTTTAGCATCGGTTGGCAAATGTAGATACAATTGAATGAAACACCAAAGAATTATAGAAAAATGCCATAAATTTGCAATATGGAAAAGCAACAATCAAAAGATCCGCTTCACGGAATTACGCTACAAAGAATTTTGGAGCAACTTGTCGATTATTACGGGTTTGACACTTTGGGTGAATTGATAAAAATTAAATGTTTTACAGATAATCCAAGTATAAAATCGAGCTTGACTTTTTTAAGAAAAACAGATTGGGCCAGAAAAAAAGTAGAGGATTTGTTTATAAAAACGATTCCGAAGTTTAAAGTCTAATTTAAACGATAGGAAATCATAATTCCACCTCTATAAGGCAACCAATCGCCACTTATATTCCAATTTTCTGCATTATCATATCTGCCTGGTCTTCCATCATTATATTTACCATGATAATAACCTTGGTGCCAACCACCACCAACAAAGAAATCAAGCATAAATCGATCATTTATTTTTTTCTCGTAACCTAGCGTTGCTCCAAATTTATACCCAAATCCTTCTTCGTATAAAGGAGTATTAAAATTAATCCATTTTTGAAGTTTATACAGATCTGCTCCGGCATGCCCTCCAAAATAAAAACCATTGTATTTTTCGTGAAAATGATAACGTACTTCAGTAATTAAAGAATAAAATTTCATGGGATGATGTCCATTGAATGATTCCCAAAAAGAAGCCATAATATCAGCCTGAAAAGTAAATTTTTTTTCAATACTTGTTTCAATTCCAAAATTTGGGACTAAAACTAAAGCTGTTACAGCATTACCTTTAATATAAGTTTGGCTTTGAGAAATAATAGAAATTAAAAGGAATATAAAAACGAAAAGTTTTTTCATAGTAAGTTTTTGTAGTTTCAGAAATCTTTTGACTTCACCAAATTATTTGGATGTGGCGAAAATATAATTTTTTTTCGAGAAAATATAAATTAGTGTTGATTCAAAATGGAGTAAATTACAGTATCTAAAAATTGCCCTTCATAGTATTCGTTTTCCTTTAAATGGGCTTCTTTTACAAAACCATTTTTTTGCAATACTTTCTCCGAAGCTAAGTTTTCTGGGGCAATAATAGCTTCAATCGAGTGTAATTTTATCACATTAAAACCATAATTTACAACTTCTTTTATAGCTTCTGAAATGATTCCTTTTCCTTGATATTCAGGAAGTAGCATATAGCCAATTTCTGCCCGATAATGTTCGGGTCTAATTCTATAATGACCAATAATTCCTATTAGTTTAGGATTGCCTTTCAGAGTAATAGCCCAATTTATACCCTCGTTAGAATTAATTTTTTCATCAATCATTGCAATATGAGCCAAAGCATCTTCCTCAGTTTTTACCAAAGGTCTAGGAATGTATTTCATCACTTCTTGATCTGACCGAAGTGCGAAAATTTCGTTAGCATCTTCGTTTGTAACACGTCTAAGCTGTAAACGTTTGGTTTCAAGATTGGGAAAAGGAGTGAAAACAGGGTTTATCATAGTTTACAAAATTTCGATGCTGTAATTGGATTCAAAAAATTTATTTTCACCCAGAAGTTGAATGGCTTCTTTTTTACAAAAATCATCATATTCATTTAATGTATCCGAATAGCCAAACCAAGGTTCAATACACAAAAAAGGAGCATTTACAACTGTCCAAATACCTAAATTTGGAAAATCCGTAAAATTAACTTTCAATATTGGAGTTTCATTTTTTAGAATGGTTATTGATTTAGATTCTAATGTTTTAAATACTAAAGCATCATTTTCAAATAAGTGATAATTTAGACCAAGCTGTTTATTATCAAGTTGAATTTCATTTGTAGTATTAGAAATTAAACCTTCTTCAAGAAGATGATATTTTAGACTTTCATCTTGCTGAAATTCAAGGTTATATTCTTCAAAATGGCCAGATAATGCAAATGCAGGATGCGCTCCAATAGCAAACGGCATTGTTGTTTCAGTTTTGTTAATGACCTTGTAATCAATATTTAATTTATTTTCATCCAATGAATAACAAATTTGTAATTCAAAGTCAAAAGGATATACTTTCTTGGTTTCTACTGTCGAAATTAAAGAAAATGTTGCACTCTCCTCTGTTTTTTTAATTAATTCAAATTCCATTTCTCTTGCAAAACCGTGTCTGTTTAACTGATATTTTTTTTGATTATAGGAATAAGAATTGTTTTTTAAAGAGCCAACTATTGGAAACAAAATGGGAGAATGTTTCCCCCAAAATGTTGGATTTCCTTCCCAAATGTATTCTTTATCTTGGTTGCTTTTTAAAGAAAATAATTCAGCTCCCAAGTGTTTTATTTGAGCTGTTAAAATAGAATTAGAAATTGTTGTAGTCAAAATAGGTGTTATTTACAGTATGATTTTTTGAGTTGTAAATATATTTCATAAATTTAAATTGGATATATAAAAGAAGCAAATTCTGTAACAAATTAATTTTTAATTAATATCTCTAGTTCTATCAGGCTGCTCGTTTATTTTTCATTAATTTGCAAAATTAAATTTATATAATGAAAAATAATTCTTTCAAAGCCCTACTTACATTGGCTTTACTATTTGTGATTTCGAACATTTGGTCACAAGAAAATTCAACAAAGCAAGTTTCAAAATACAATTATCAAGAAACTTTTGCGCCTTTTTTCTATACTAAAAACGGAACCAATACGCGCTCAGCAAGTGGTCAACCGGGATTTGAGTATTGGCAAAACAGAGCTGATTATCAATTGTCTGCAAAATTAGACGAGCCAAACAATGAAATTTCGGGAACCAGTATTATCTCCTACACTAATAATAGTCCGGATAAAATGTCTTTTCTGTGGATGAATTTAGACCAAAATTTATTCAAAGATGATTCACGTGGAAACGCTGTAATTCCGTTAACTGGTAGTAGAAATGGAGCTCAAGGACAAATTTTTGATGGTGGTTTTAAGATAAAATCAGTAAAAATTTTAGGTTCAAATAAAGGTATTTCTACTGAAAAAGAAGTAAAATATTTAATTACAGATACAAGAATGCAGGTTTTTCTACCTCAAGAATTAAATTCGAAAGGTGGAAATATTAAAATAAAAATCGATTTTTCTTTTATTGTTCCCAATGAGGGATCGGATCGTTTGGGAATATTGGGAACTATGAATGGTAAAATATTTACTATCGCCCAATGGTATCCAAGGATGTGCGTTTATGACGATATTGCGGGATGGAATACTAATCCGTATCAAGGAGCTTCAGAATTTTATTTGGAATATGGTGATTTCGATGTTAATATTACAGTTCCATCCAATCATTTTGTGGTTTGTTCGGGCGAATTGGTAAATGCTAATGAGGTTTACACAATCGAACAGCAAAAGCGTTGGGAGCAAGCCTCAAAAAGTGATCAAACGGTTATGATACGCTCCGCAGAAGAATTAAAAAATACTTCAAATGCTGTTTCGCAATCGAATAAAACTTGGCATTTTAAAATAAAAAATGCTCGTGATGTTGCTTGGGCTTCGTCAGCTGCATTTATTATAGACGCAGCCAAAATCAATTTACCAAGCGGAAAAAAATCAATGGCAGTTTCTGCTTATCCTATGGAGAGTGACGGAAATAGAGCTTGGAGTCGCTCAACAGAATATACCAAAACTTCAATTGAGCATTATTCAAAAAAATGGTTCGAATATCCTTATCCAGCAGCTATAAATGTGGCTGGAATTGTTGGGGGAATGGAATATCCCGGTATCGTTTTTTGTGATTATAGTTCCAAAAATGCTGATTTGTGGGGTGTTACTGATCATGAGTTTGGACACATTTGGTTTCCGATGATTGTGGGTTCTAACGAGCGTCTTTATGCTTGGATGGACGAAGGATTGAATACTTTTATCAATTCGCTAAGTGCCGAAGATTTTAATAAAGGCGAGTACAAAGAAAGAGCCGCAGATTTACATGTTTTTGCAGAAAGATACACCAACCCAAATCTGGAAGCAGTGATGAGTTCCCCTGATAATATGAAGGAAGTGAATATAGGCACTTTGGGCTATCGAAAACCAGGAGCTGCATTGGTGATTTTGCGTGAACAAGTTTTAGGACCAGAACGATTTGATTTTGCTTTCAGAACGTATGTGGAGCGATGGGCATACAAACATCCAGCTCCTGATGATTTTTTTAGGACTATGGAAAATGCTGCTGGTGAAGATTTAAGTTGGTTTTGGCGAGCTTGGTTTGTTAATAATTGGCGTTTAGATCAAGGAATTAATTCGGTGAATTATGTGGATAATAATCCAAAGTTGGGAGCTTTAATCAAAATCGAAAACTTTGAAAAAATGGCGATGCCCGTAATTATGGATATTAAAACCAAAAGCGGAAAAGTAACTCGCCTCAAATTGCCAGTAGAAATTTGGCAGAAAAATGTGGATTGGACTTTCAAACACAATTCTACCGAAGAAATCGAAAGTGTTGTTATTGACCCAGATCACGTTCTTCCTGACTGTAATGAAAATAATAATACTTGGAAATCAGTTAAATAAAACAAAACCGCAGATTCGCAGATTATATTTTAATTTGCGAATTTGCGGTTTTTATAAGTTAAAATTTTAGTTTTTTATTCTGGAATTTGTTGACTCAAACAATGCAAAGTTCCAAAACCCCATATCAAATCTATTGCGTTAATTCCGATGATTTCTCTGTCTGGGAAACAATCGGCGATGATGTTTAAAGCTATTCTGTCGTTGGCATCATTAAAAGTTGGAACCAAAACACAATTGTTCAAAATCAGGAAATTTGCATAACTGGCAGGCAATCTCAAACCATCAAAATCAATGTGTTTCGGCATTGGTAATTCTACAATTTTTGGAGATTTTCCGTTTTCTAATTTGGCATTTTGCAAACGCTTCAAATTGTCTTGCAAGGGTTGGTAATTATTGTCTTTTGGGTCTTTTTCTACTATGGTAACGATGGTATCTTCATTCACGAATCGGCATAAATCGTCGATATGGCCGTGAGTGTCGTCGCCTTCGATTCCGTCACCCAGCCAAATCACGTTGGTAATTCCCAAATATTCCTTGAAAACCGCTTCGTAATCGCTTTTGGTAAAACCAGGATTTCGAACCTGAATATCTGGATGCATCAAGCATTCTTCGGAAGTCAGTAAAGTACCTTTTCCATTAACATCAATTGCTCCGCCTTCGACAATTACGGGTTTTCCTTTATATAAAACTTGGGTTACGGGAAGTTTTAGAAATTCACCTACTTTAGAAGGAACAAGCTTGTCTAAATTAATGTTTTTATATTTTGCCCAACCGTTAAAATTGAAATTCAAGGCTTCTCTTTTCGTTCCGTTTTGAACGATAATTGGTCCCGAATCTCGCATCCAACTTCTATTGGTTTTGTAAATTAGGAAAGAAATATTGCTCATTTGAACCGTAGCTGTTTCCAGCATTTCCGAAACTTTTGCTTTTAGTTTTTCATCGGCAACGACCAAAAACACTTGCTCGAAAGTAGCCACTTTTTTGATGAATTCTACAAAAGCCCATTGAATAGCTTCGTATTTCCCCGGCCAATCTTTACCATTATGCGGGAAACACAATAAAATACCTTGTTGCTTTTCCCATTCGGCGGGGAATCTTCTATTGGATGTATTCATAATTAATCAATCGCTCTTTTTGTAATATCTCCAAAAGCATCAATTCTTCGATCTCTAAAAAAAGGCCAGTTCTGGCGCACATTTTCTTGTAAATCCAAATCGACTTCGGCAATTAGGATTTCTTCTTTATCGTGTGAGGCTTGTGCCAAAATTTCGCCTTGCGGTCCTGCAATAAACGAAGAACCCCAAAATTGGATACCGGCTGTATCGGGTAAATATTGTTCTAAACCGATTCTATTTGCTGCAGCAACATAAACGCCATTGGCGACAGCGTGACCTTTCATTACGTTCATCCAAGCTCCGTGTTGGTTTACACCATATTCGTCCTTTTCCAATGGATGCCAACCAATCGCTGTTGGGTAAAACAACACCTCGGCACCTTGCAAAGCAGTCAAACGAGCAGCTTCGGGATACCATTGATCCCAACAAATAAGCGTTCCAATTTTTCCTTTTTCGGTAGGGAAGGCCTTGAAGCCCAAATCTCCCGGAGTAAAATAAAATTTTTCGTAAAAAGCAGGGTCATCTGGAATGTGCATTTTACGATACAATCCCGCTTCGGAACCGTCGGTATCGATGATGTAAGCACTGTTGTGGTAAATTCCTGCCATTCTTTTTTCGAAGAAAGGAACGATAATCACTACTCCCAATTCTTTTGCCAAAGCACTAAAAGCAATAAACGAAGTGCTGTACAAAGGTTCTGCCAAAGCAAAATTATCCACGTCTTCACTTTGACAAAAATAGTGACTGCTGTATAATTCAGGAAGTGAAATCACTTCGGCACCTTGACTGGCGGCATCACGAACCCAAGACAAACATTTTTTCAGGTTGTTTTCGGCAACATCATTCAAATTCAATTGGATAACCGCTATTTTATATTTATTCTTTGGCATAAGTCAAAAATTTTAGAGTGCAAAAATAGTCAAATTTTAAGGAGTAGAAAATTCTGTGCTTAGAATTGTTTTTAATGTTTTTTTCCAAATATTTTTTTGAACAAATTTACTATTGTTAAAACCATTCCTCCGATTAGAAGTCCGAAACAAAATTCTTTCAGAACGGAAGGCAATTGTGGAAATAAATGGTGGAGGAAATCAATATTATGAACAAAGATACCTCCGGCTACTAGTAATAAAGCGATTGTTCCGATAACGGCTAAACTTTTGATGACTTTGGGTAAAGCTTGAACCAAAATGTTTCCTATTGTTTTTGAAAAACTTTTTTCTTGTGTACTCAATGCTATAAGTTTGAAACCCAATTCGTCCATTCGAACTATCAAAGCTACAATGCCATAAACCCCAACTGTTGCCAATATTGCAATTATCGAAACTACGGCAATTTGTGATGTAATGGGTTTTCCAATTACAGTTCCAAGTGCAATGATTACAATTTCTACCGATAAAATAAAATCGGTTACAATGGCTGATTTAATTTTATCTTTTTCTAAAGCCAAAATTTCAGTTTCGCTAAAATCTTTCAAAATGATTTCGGTTGCGATAGGCTTGTGGGGAAAGAAGTATTCGTAAATTTTTTCAGCACCTTCATAGGCTAAATAAAGTCCGCCAAGCACTAAGATGATGATTATTGCTAATGGGAAAAAAGCACTCAACAGAAAAGCAATGGGCAGAATGATTAATTTGTTAATAAAAGAACCTTTTGCGATAGCCAACAAAACAGGAATTTCTCTCGAAGAAATAAATCCAGACGCTTTTTCAGCATTCACAGCCAAATCGTCGCCTAAAATTCCTGCTGTTTTTTTGGCTGCCATTTTACTCATAACGGCAACATCATCCATAATTGTTGCGATATCGTCTAGCAGTGCGAAAAAACCTGATGCCATATTAATTATTTGTTTGCGGTTAATAAAAATACTGAATAGTTTGAATTTGGTTTTGCAATTGTACTGGCATTTTGAATTTTAACTTCCTTGAATCCTGCTTCTTTTACCATTTTTGCAAAATCCTCTCTGTCGAATCCACAATGAAAAACGCCTGTATCTTCGGTATGAAAGGAACCATCTTCGGTGTCTAAATCGGCTATGGCTATTGTTCCGTTTTCTTTGAGTAACGAATGAAATTTTTTGAACAATGCCAAAGTATCTTCAACATGATGAATGGTCATCGACGAAATGATAGCATTAAATTTCTTATCTAAAGTTTCTTTGGTCAAATCCATTTCTATGATTTGAAGGGAACATTTTATTTGCTCTTTTTTCGATTTTAAAATGGAATTCATTGAAGATGAAACATCGACTGCTGTAATTTCGCCAACATAGGGAGCGATTTCGGATAATAACAATCCAGTGCCAGAGCCAAAATCCATAACACTCATTTCTTTCGAAAAAGAGACTTCCTTCAAAATGGTTTGTGCAATGGTACTCACATTTTCAGTTCTTGACTTTTCATTATCGTAGTCTTTGGCCTTTTTAGCAAAAAAATCTTTTGATTTCATAAATGTAAATTTTAATTTTTCAGCGGTCATATATGGTATCGCCTTTTTCTTATAGGTGTTTGTTTGCAACAAACGTATTGTTAGTGGCGATTTCATATTGTTTTAATTAGTGGTAATTATTGTCGACGCAAAGTTAGTTTGAAGTTTTTGAAATTGTGATAAAAAATTATTCGTCCTCACTTTCGTTGTCTTCATCATCAAAATCTAAAAAATCATCTAGGTTAAAAGGAATGTCATCGTCTGGATCTTTATCGTGAGCACTTACTCCCGGTGGGTTGAATAATCCCCAATCGTCTTTTATATAACTCCAAATATCAAAACTAGCCACCCAATCAATGAATAAGAGTCGGAATTCATCAATTTCTTTTCTCAACAAAAGAATGTAATCTTGGTCGACAATGTCTTTTTCAAAACGCAAACTTCCAGCTTGAACATAAAGATCTCGGGCAGCTTTTCGGATTATAGTGGCGTTTTCCATTTTCAAATCATACAAATCGACTGCTTGCGCTCCTGCAATTTTTGCGGGTATGATCATGGCATCTTCCAACATAAAACGAACGGTGGTTTCTTGTAGAAATTCATTGTCAGCAGGAACAATTTCAGCTAGTCCTTGAGTGATTTTAAAAATTTGCTCTGCTTTTTGATACAAAGGGAATTGATGTAATTCGTCGTGATTTGAATTCATTTTTTTCTTTTAAATTTAATGAAAATCTGAGTTTGATAGCCTTAAACAGTTTATTTCTTTTGTTTAGTATTTATTTCTCCAATTAACTGATTCACAGAATTTTTGGCAATGTTCAAAGCTCTAAGAGAATTTTTTTTCTTAAATGAATGTGCTTCCATTCTTACCAAAATGTTTTTGAGCATCTTAATAGCATCATTAATATAGGGACCTTTGTTGAGCATGATACATTCGGCTTGAACTCCTTGAACGACATCACTAATTTCTGCTCTTGTTGGAATTCCGGTTTTGGCAAGATTTTCGAGAACTTGTGTTGCCCAAATAACGGGAATATGTGCCGCTTCGCAAAGCCAAAGTATTTGATTTTGAACTTCTGAGATTCTTTCAAAACCAATTTCTACGGCCAAATCACCTCTTGCAATCATTACCCCAATTTTATCTCTTTTCATTCCCTCGAGTAGGATGAAGGGCAAATTTTCGAAAGCTTCTTTGTTTTCTATTTTAAAAACAACTCCTAAATCTTTGGCATTATTAAGGTTTAATTGTTCGTATAAATACTGAACATCATTGGCATTTCGCACAAAGGAATAGCCTACAATATCGGCATTTTTACATACAAAAGGCAAGTTTTCGATATCGCGTTCTGTCAATGCCGGTAGATTTAATTTGGTGTCAGGAAGATTAATGCCTTTTTCAGAGGATAATTTCGATTTGTAACAATTTGTGATTAAGAGTTCGATATCTTCATCTGTTTTTGAAACCACAACCGATTTGATCATTCCATCATCAAACAATACGGCATCACCGATTTTGACATCATCAATAATTTCGGGAAGCATAACGCCAATTTCAGCTTTTTTGCGCTGTTCGTTATTTTTTCCAAATTTCGATATTTTTCCAAGGGTTGTTCTTTTTGTTAAAATAATATGTTCGCCAACTCTTACAGGAATTCCAGTCTTTATTTTTCCGTTTTTTTCGCGAATTTCAATGGTTGATGTTCTTAATTTTGGACCTGATAAGTCCATATAAATTTTTAATTTATGCTGGGATTCCGTTTTAATTTCGTTGATAAATTGTACCATTTTAGTCCAAATACCAATATCTCCGTGGCTTAAATTGATTCTCGCTATTTCCATTCCGCTCTGAACCATTTCCTCTATAATCGATTTGTCTTCTGCCGCCTCGTTAGGAAGAGTGACCATTATTTCGATAAGATGATTTCTGCTTCCTTCATTAAATAGATGATTGGCATTTTTCTTTATTAATTCACTACTTCTTTCGTAACCTATAATTTCAATATTCGATTTTTCCTCAATGGGAAGGCCTTGAATTAATTTTAAATTTTTTATAACACTTGAAAGATTGCTATAAACATAGCCTTCGGAAGTGCCCAAAGAAGACACTCCGTACCCTGATAAACTGGCATGGTATTTTCTTAAATCGTAACTTCTTAGAATTAAATACCGGCATAAATTCTTGGCACTTAATCTATTTTCTTTATGAATATCAGAGATTGTTGCATCTATCTTTGATTCATTGTCAATAATAGTTTGTAAAATCTCATTCAATTCTTTACATAATTTTTCAATTTTCATGCTCTTTCTATTTATTTGGCAAATGGGATTATGCTTGAGTTTTTCTTCCAATACAAATCTAAATTAAATAATTTCTTATTGCTTTTTTTTTGTGTTATTGTTTTAATAAATGTCTCTTAACTTTAAAAGATTATGATTTGCAAATTCAATTTTGAAATGCTTTCAGCAACGAGAGTATTTTTTTTATAAATTAGCAAATCATAATTCAAAATCGTAAATCGTAAATAAATTTTCATACTTTTGAACCTCATTAAACAACAAATATTATGGCTTCTATTACATTAGGTGGAAATCCAATCCACACTTCAGGAGAATTACCAAAAGTTGGCTCTAAATTAGCTGATTTTAAATTAGTAAAGAACGACCTTTCTACTGCTTCATTAAGCGATTTTGCAGGTACGAATTTAGTTCTGAATATTTTTCCAAGTATTGATACCGGAACTTGTGCAACATCTGTACGAACTTTTAATGCAACAGCTTCTCAATTAGAGAACACAAAAGTATTGTGTATTTCTAGAGATTTACCTTTTGCACAGAAACGTTTTTGTGGGGCTGAAGGAATCGAAAATGTAGTTAATTTGTCTGATTTTAAAGACGGAAGTTTTGGTAAAACCAATGGTTTAGAAATCACTGATGGCGTTTTAGCAGGTTTGCATTCCAGGTGTATCATTGTTGTTGATGCAAGTGGATCTGTAATCTACACCGAGCAAGTTCCAGAAATTGCCAACGAGCCTAATTACGAAGCTGCCTTAGCGGCACTTTAGTACCGAATGGAATTTCAGAAAGACAATTCTTTCATTAGCGGAAGATTAAAAAGCGTTTCATTTGCTTTGAAAGGTGCTGTAAAATTAATTACAACCGAACACAGTGTAATGGTTCAGTTTTTTATTGGTATATTAATGACAATTGTTGGTTTTTTTATGCACATCACTACCACCGAATGGCTTTTTCAAACATTGGCTATTGGATTAGTAATGAGCATCGAAGGAATTAACACAGCTGTTGAAAAAATCGCCGATTTTATACATCCCAATTATCACGAGAGAATTGGATTTATCAAAGACATTGCAGCAGGTGCAGTATTCTTTGCAGCGCTTACGGCAGTTGCTATTGGATTAATCATATATGTACCCAAATTTTTATAGAAAATAGTTCAACCAAGAATGGCAAAAACAACAAAAGCAGTTACTCCAGACAAGAAATCGAATTCCAATGCTGTAGCAAAAAAATCGTGGGCGTTCACCAAACAACATAAAATTGTTTTGGGTTCGCTTTTGGTATTATTTTCAATTGCTTTATTGCTTGCTTTTATTTCCTTTTATATTTACGGTCAAGCCGATCAAAGTGCTGTCAATCAATTGTCGGATAGAAACGAAACAGTTCAGAATTGGTTGGGAAAATTTGGTGCCTTTCTAGCCGATTTAATGGTTTACAAAGGTTTTGGAATCGCATCTTTCTTATTTGTTCGATTATTTTTCTTGACTGGTATTTTTTTAGTGCTTGATATTTCTTTAAAAAAACTCAAAAGAATCTGGTTTTGGGATTTATTTGTAATCATTATCTTGTCAGTATTATTTGGATTTTTTGCCACTTCACTACCTGAATTGGGCGGAATTATTGGGTTTGAATTGAATTTGTTTTCGCAAGATTACCTTGGCAAAACAGGAACATTACTCGTTTTAATCTTTGGAATCATCATCTATTTGATTTTTAAAATTAAAGTATCTCCAGAAAAAATTAAATCCTTTTTCGAAAGCACCAAAAAAGAAATTAACAATGATTTGAATTCTAAAGCCTCTAGTAATGCTACTGCAAATGGGTATAATTTGGAGGAATATGCCGTTGAAGAAACCGATGATGATGATGATGATCTTGATGGAATTCATTTAAAAACAGTAGGTTCTCAATTTGAAATCAACAAAGAAGCGTTAAAACCTACGATTAGTAATCCTTCGGAGATTATTTTGAAACCGCTTCCAAAAGAAGTGACACCGCCGCCTTTCCACTCGCCAGAAATTATTCATACAGAGGATGATCATTTTGTGATAGAAAAAGCACCCGAAGAAGATATTATCGAAGAGAACTTGGCTTCAAAACTAGTAGCCGATTTTGGATTGTTCGATCCTACATTGGATTTATCCAATTACAAATACCCTACCATCGATTTATTAAAAGAATATTCTACCGGCGGAATCACCATCAATCAGGAGGAATTAGAAGAAAATAAAAATAAAATTGTAGAAACGCTTCGCAATTACAAAATAGAAATTGCACAGATAAAAGCCACCGTTGGCCCATCGGTTACGCTTTATGAAATTGTACCCGAAGCTGGAATTAGAATTTCGAAAATCAAGAGTTTAGAAGATGATATAGCTTTGTCACTTTCGGCCTTAGGAATTCGTATTATTGCTCCAATTCCCGGAAAAGGAACTATTGGGATTGAGGTTCCTAACAAGAATCCTACGATGGTTTCGATGAAAAGTGTGATTGGTTCAGCCAAATTTCAGGAAGCCGAAATGGAATTGCCTCTTGCTTTAGGAAAAACAATTTCGAATGAAACTTTTGTGGTTGATTTGGCAAAAATGCCCCATTTGTTGATGGCCGGAGCAACAGGACAAGGAAAATCGGTTGGTTTAAATGCCGTAATTACATCATTATTATACAAAAAACATCCTGCGGAAATCAAGTTTGTTTTAGTCGATCCTAAGAAAGTAGAATTGACACTTTTCAACAAAATAGAAAGACATTATCTTGCCAAACTTCCTGATACTGACGATGCAATTATTACCGATAATGCAAAGGTTGTCAACACTTTGAATTCGCTTTGTGTCGAAATGGATAATCGTTATTCTTTGTTAAAAGATGCGATGGTGAGAAACATCAAGGAATACAACGAAAAGTTTAAATCTAGAAAATTAAATCCTGAAAATGGTCACCGATTCTTACCATATATTATATTAGTTGTAGATGAGTTTGCCGATTTGATTATGACGGCTGGAAAAGAAGTTGAAGTTCCTATTGCAAGATTGGCGCAATTGGCAAGAGCCATCGGAATTCACTTGATCATTGCTACACAAAGACCATCGGTAAATGTAATTACGGGATTAATAAAAGCCAATTTCCCTGCCAGAATCGCCTTTAGAGTATCTTCGAAAATTGATTCCAGAACCATTTTAGATACTCAAGGAGCTGACCAATTGATAGGACGTGGCGATATGCTTTATCACAACGGGAATGATGTAGTTCGTGTGCAATGTGCATTTGTTGATACGCCCGAGGTAGAAAAAATTGTAGATTTTATAGGTTCACAAAAAGCATATGCAACAGCTTATTTGCTTCCAGAGTTCGTTGGAGAAGAAAGTGGCATTAATCTTGATATGGATATTTCCGAAAGAGATACTTTATTTAGAGAAGCTGCCG